>Ga0207841_1000014_pt1 | contig 496864 bp, 490 predicted proteins | sample HigsolmetaGSP18D_FD_184846 | JGI IMG/M metagenome (GOLD analysis project Ga0207841, IMG submission 184846) | High solid enriched microbial communities from the Joint BioEnergy Institute, USA - SP1-8-D (SPAdes) | ecosystem: Engineered > Bioreactor > SSF (Solid state fermentation) > Aerobic >... | reverse complement strand
GATGGAAATTGGCCCTTTTTATAGGCCTGAAGGGCCAATTGAAGACGTTCCTCCCTAGATATATCGGCCATTAGGTGGTGGTGGTGGGTGGTGGTGGTAGTAATAGTCAAAAACTCGGTGTTGGTGTTGTGGCTGACCAGCTCGGTGGTGTGACCAGCTCGGTGGTGGATTACGTTAGTCTCAACGATTCTTTTATTGACCCGTAAGTCTAGTGCGCCAAGATCCCAGCCGTGAGTGTATCTCCAGTGTTCGAATTGAACACCTGGCGCAGTTTGTTGTATGCTCTGATGCGGCGGAATCTCGGAGTCGAGTTCGTTGAGTCTCTGCTTCCTTGACCTTTGATCTCACTTCCTCTTGAGAAATAATGAGCCAGAAAGGAGCTGGGAGGGCACCTACGTTGACCTGCTCCTTGAAGCCCCAATCTCCATCATCCATCCAGTCCATCTTGAAGGTCCAGAATGCGCAACCGGCCGTTTTCGATATCCAGGTCTTGACCTGCTCGTGGCCAAAGGTTTTGGTCAATCCAGGTCGTTCTGACGGATCGACTCGGTTCCATGTCTGCGTATCCATTACGCAGCCGTACTCGCCTATGTAAACAGCCACGGCGCCTTTCTGGTCAAATACATTACCTTGGCGACCGTTGAGCTCCCATAACTCCCCGGGTATTCGACCGATGATCTCGTGCGGCGACTGGGATCTATCTGATGCTGTAAAGGTATAGTACCTGTGCGTACCAACAATAACTGGATTCACCGGACCAGTACCTGGAGTCCGATTCTTCGACATGGCATAATCCAAAGCCGCAAAAAGGTTCCAGCCATCGCTAATGTATATAGGCAAAGACGGGTCCACAGCGCTGGTGATGGCGAGAATCTCATCATACCACTGATACATTCCTGGGGCGTCCTTGATAGCTTCGTTGCATAGTTGGATTCCAATGATGCCGGACATCGAGTGATAGGTAACTTCTTGTGCAATAAATGCAAGGCAATCTCTTGCAATTACTAGATTGTGTGAGTTTCCCCAGAGTTATACCTTCCCGCTGTCTGTGCCGCTGTGGGCTTCAGGATTCGCTCCGCCGGGAACAGCGTGGAAATCGATCAAGACACCGATACCATGACGGCGGCAGTTTTCAATAACTCGTTTTGTGATACTCCACGCATGAATGTAAACCCGAGAGGGCTCTCCCTCGAAAGCAGTGCCTAAGCAGAAGCTGGGCCCAAGGGTAAAGAAACCAATTGGCAACCGTATAGAGTTACAACGGGCAACTTCTTTGAGCCAGCGAAAGTCGTCTTCAGTTAGAGCAGTGAGCCAGTGCTTCTCCCACTTTGTTCTAGTGGCCTCAAGGCCGGAGACTTTAAGTGATCTACTTTCTGCTCAACGGAATCCACGACTTGAGGTAGCTTTACTTTGCAGGATACTCACTGCTTTACAGCTTCCAAGTTCACTTGATCCGGGCGTGTCATCTTCATACATACTGCCGGTAAGCCATCTCTCGAGCACAAAGATTGATCCAAGGTTCGTCCCATGCTGATATCGATAGCGAAATATATCCCTTGCAGTTGGCGGTGCTGGACCCGCTGGTGAAGCCATCTTGGTCGGTGGAAACGTCTATGTTCACGCATAGAGAGCCAAGCTTGTTGATGTTAGAGACATGCAAAGACACATGAGCAACAATCCTCAACATAGGTCATAGGGACTAAGGAAGCTTCAAATAAGCATAGTAGCATTTAAAGCGCAGGATACATAGATACACAGACTAACGATAACCAGACCTCGATTCGGGTAGCCTCCAAGCAGGAAAACAGTGATTTTTTTTAGCGCCAGTCGTAGAGGATCCTAACAAGGCCGACAAACAGGGATGTAATTGAAATACTGGTATCACTCTGCACTGATTGAAATAGAATATCTGGAAGAGGTATGGATTTTCTTCACAGAAACACCAGGAGACAGAGATCAATTAAAGACGCAAGACTGCTTACGTCAATGACTATGAACTAGCATTTTAGAGATCCCCAGTATGGATCGGAAGAAGGGCTGTGGGGATGTGAGTAGTCTAAACATGTGGGTTCATGATGCGGCCAAGCAAGAGGAATGGAGCGGACATCTGACGTAGCGAGGGGCTAGAGCCTGACCGTCTGTGCAGCTGTTGCTGGGGCTTTGTCGGAGTAACACTGAACATGACTTGCAAAACGCAGTGATATCCAACGTGTTTCAATTCTCTCTTTTTTTGAGTTTTCACGATATCGTCGCTTAGTCGCCACCTCTTCTCACGCCATCTCTGTCCCCCTTGTTGCCGCTAGCCCGATTATTGCATTCCACGATGCGGTCATGAGTCCCCGGTGGTCCTAGACAGTCATAGGCATGGAGAGAACACGCATCGCAAAGGTCTGTCTGTGAAGGCACACACAAAACAGTGCTTGACATGTATCTAATGCTCTTTTGGTATCTCAGGTTGAAAATGTGACCTTGGCGCGTCGTGGTGAACAGGTTGTCGGTACACTTCATCTCACTCCTCACCACCTCATATTCTCGCACACGCCTCCTGCGTCTGCGGAACCGCAAGCACAGGGCACAGTTATTAGACCCAGAGAGCTCTGGATTACATATCCAATAATCTCCTTCTGTACCTTCCGACCAGCACCAGCTGCATCCCGGCAGCCGTCCGCGATTCGCCTTCGATGCCGTGACTTTACATTCGTCTGCTTCTACTTCACAAGCGAGACCAAGGCCCGGGATGTATATGAGACAATCAAGTTATGGACTTGCAAAATCGGCCGGATTGAGAAGCTTTATGCATTCACGTACCAGCCTCAGGCTCCAGAGAGGGAATTCAACGGGTGGGATCTATATGACGCTCGCAAGGAATGGGCTCGTCTCGGTGTAGGAAGTTCCAATTCTGCCTGGCGCATTTCCCAAATCAACGCGGATTATGGAGTATGCTATCAAATCTTCTCGTTCGTGTCTCTGGGTGGTGCTGACACTTCCAGTTTTCCCCAACATATCCAGCACTACTTCCGGTCCCCTCCACGATCTCTGATAATACACTAAACTATGCGGGAAGATATCGCTCGAGAGCAAGGATACCTGTCCTGACATATCTCCATCCCGTTAATAATTGTTCAATTACGAGAAGTTCGCAACCGCTTGTGGGCGTTCGCCAAAACAGAAGTATTCAGGACGAGAAACTCCTGGCAGCGATATTTTCTACTTCACGCCCAGAGAGACCCTTGGCCAATATTACTCCACCGTCCTTGGGACGCGAGTCCACGACCTCGAGTCAAGAAGAGACCTCAGGTGGCCACGCTGGCTTTGAACTGACAAAAGCCGAGGAACTGGAGGATGAAGTGGTAGCATCAGTCCGCGGAGATGCAGAGAAGCCGCAGATCTATGGCGCTCAACAGCGCAATCTCATTGTCGATGCTCGACCTACGGTAAATGCCTTCGCCATGCAGGCTGTTGGAATGGGCTCCGAAAACATGGACAACTACAAGTTTGCTACCAAGGCCTACCTTGGTATTGACAACATCCACGTCATGAGGGACTCCTTAAACAAAGTTGTCGAGGCGTTGAAAGACTCCGACGTCACCCCACTACCGCCCAACAGAGACCAGCTTGCAAAAAGTGGATGGTTGAAACATATCGCTGCTCTTCTGGAGGGAGCTAGCTTGATTGCTCGCCAGGTTGGCCTTCAGCATTCGCATGTTTTGATCCATTGTTCAGATGGATGGGATCGTACCAGCCAGCTGAGCGCTCTGAGCCAGCTATGCCTTGACCCGTACTATCGAACACTAGAGGGATTCATGGTGCTTGTGGAGAAAGACTGGCTGTCTTTTGGTCATATGTTCCGCTATAGGTCTGGGCTCTTGAACAGCGAGAAATGGTTTCAAATTGAAAATGAGAGGATTGTAGGGGACTCGGGCCGCGCATTTGGAGAATCCGGTGGTGCAGGCAAGGCTCTTGAGAACGCCTTTCTTAGTGCCAAGGGTTTCTTCAACAGGGACAACACGAGTCGCGATTCTCTCGCTGAATCCGACGGGGAAATGCAGAACTATGATTCGGACAGTCCAGGACCGAGAAAGATCGGCGCGCCTCCAAGGACAGTAGTGTCCGAGAAGGAGGTGACAAAGGTCAAGGAGACCAGTCCGATCTTTCACCAGTTTCTTGATGCCACTTACCAGCTGCTGTATCAATATCCAACTCGCTTCGAGTTTAACGAACGCTTCCTACGACGACTCCTTTATCATCTTTACTCGTGTCAGTACGGAACATTTCTGTTCAACAGCGAGAAAGAGCGCGTGGAAGCAAAGGCTAGGGAGAGAACGCGGAGCGTGTGGGATTACTTCCTAGCTAGGAGAGACCAATTTATCAATCCGAAGTACGAGCCTCTCATTGATGACAATAAGCGGGGAAAGGAGCGTCTCATCTTTCCTCGTACAAATGAAGTTAGGTGGTGGAGCGAAGCGTTCGGCCGAACAGATGCAGAGATGAATGGACCTCTTCCTTCCGGGGCTGGTCTCTCCACGGGTCGAGATAGTCCTGGCAGCAAAAGGCCGCCCGTCCTTACAGGCGTTGAGACTGCGAATCACTCTGTCGGCAGTGGGGTTGCTGGCAAGGCAGTACCAAATGCCGCATCAACCGGGATAGCTGCACTGACGGCAGGACTGTCAAGTCTAGGCTTACCTAAGAACAAGGAGAACAGCCAAGATTCGAAAGGCTCCTCTAACAGGAACAGTGAAATGGAGGTGGAGATGCAATAAGAGATTCTTAATGTCCTTTACAATTCAATTTCCATATGGAGAGCAAGCGGCGTACTGGGCGACATCGGTCTGGACGGACGTGGACTGCTGGTTCGTATCTGGGATATGGCTTAGAGCATGACCCATCTCTTATTATTCCCTGTTGGGCTCGAGATTTCATAGCTCTTCATGGATCGTAGCGTTTCGAGTTCTGTTCATGACACCCATCCTAGCGTAAGCTCACAGGATCTGGAAGTTTAAGTGTCGGGAAATGGTTGGGACTGTGGTGGGAGATGTATGTACAATAGATCGGAGGCAGAAGTGATTTGCACTTCTCTACTACGGAAATAATACCCTGTACCTAGGATGGCAGTTATCATGATTCCAAAGTGAGTAGTTCGCTATAGCTGGGCCCGGGGCCTAGGTCTTGACTCCCGAAAGGGAAAGGCGCCGGGGGCACGCAAGCGAGGGCAAACCCCAAGCCCTATCCCGAAAATTCCCCCACTAACGCGGAATCTCATAAAACATCACAGCGGCCGCGACCACTTCCACTTCGACCGACTTCCCAACTTCGGAGCTCCGCTACATCGCCCAGCGTCCTCGGCCGTTTCTTCAAAGCCTCAATTCGACAGGCAGAAACGCAATCATGGCTGCTACCCAGGGAGCTATCTCGAAGCGCCGCAAGTTCGTCGCCGACGGTGTCTTCTACGCCGAGCTGAACGAGTTCTTCCAGCGCGAGCTGGCCGAGGAGGGCTACTCGGGCGTCGAAGTTCGTGTCACTCCCACCGTCACCGATATCAGTATGTCGCCAGATGTCCTGTTTTTATGTCCAATGTTTGGTCGAATGAGAAGGAGAGGGGAGGGGTCTTGAAATCAGTGGACGGGAACAAGTAAATTTCCTTACAGGACAGTCCATACTAACGGATGCTCTTCTACAGTCATCCGCGCTACCCACACCCAGGAGGTTCTTGGTGAGCAGGGCCGCCGCATCCGTGAACTTACCTCCCTCATCCAGAAGCGCTTCAAGTTCCCTGAGAACTCGGTCTCTCTCTATGCCGCCAAGGTTCAGAACCGCGGTCTGTCCGCCGTCGCTCAGTGCGAGTCCCTCCGTTACAAGCTGCTCAACGGTCTGGCCGTCCGGAGAGCTTGCTACGGTGTTTTGAGGTTCATTATGGAGAGCGGTGCCAAGGGTTGTGAGGTCGTCGTTTCCGGAAAGCTGAGGGCCGCTCGTGCCAAGTCCATGAAGTTCACGGTACGTCTCGATTTCCGACATCAAAATACCCAGCATGATGGGGAGAATTGAGTACTTGTGTGAGGTGGTGGAGTAATGGGTGGCAGTTCTTTTAATATGGGCGTGATTTGTCGCCGCAATTGATCGAAGGGAACTCGACGCTGATAATCGGGTGTTCACATAACAGGATGGTTTCATGATCCACTCCGGTCAGCCTGCCAAGGACTTCATTGACAGCGCTACCCGTCACGTCCTCCTTCGTCAGGGTGTCTTGGGTATTAAGGTTAAGATCATGCGCGGTTCCGACCCTGAGGGCAAGGCCGGCCCCCAGAAGTCGCTGCCTGACTCCGTCACCATCATCGAGCCTAAGGAGGAGCAGCCCGTTCTGCAGCCCATGAGCCAGGACTACGGCGCTAAGGCCCTCGCCGCCCAGCAGCTTGCTGAGCAGCAGCGGCTGGCGGAGCAGCAGGAGGCGGAGGCCCAGGAGGGTGCGGGTGTGGAGTACGCGCAGGAGTGATCTACTATTAGTTCTCTTCCTCGCTGTTTCTCTTTTGTCTTGTTTTTCTGTTTCCTATTACCCGCAACAACTACAACATGAATTACTCCTTACCACCACCTGGTTTCGTTGTCTTGGGCGGGAGTATCTATTCTAACGTACCTATCCACCCTATCTCCTAGACCACTGGTGAAAAATACTATGATGCATGGAACGATGGGAAAAAGATGAACGTACGTCCTGGCATGGGGCAGAATTGTGATGGCGGGCTTTAGGATCAAACGGGAGAGAAGCACTGCCAAAAAATGCGAATACTCTTTCACGGCCGATCCCTTCGTATTTGCCGTGGGACAGCAGAGTTCTTGCTAGAGTACCACGAATGAGTGCGCCTCTGCTCCAGAGGACATGAATGCCTTTAGCTTGGACAGTCTGATAAGAAATCTTCGTAACCTTGTAAAAAGATACGTAAAACCTCTTTCATCTTGAATTTGTAGACCTTAGGTCTTTTTTCGTATCATTCATTTATCTGAAGGATCTGTACATTGGTTTTTTTTTCCAACCTGCCGCCATGGCTTTAAAGTTTTCTATTTTCGTTTCTTTCAACCAAACTCACAGAAACACTTCAATGTTCATTTCCAGCGTGCTGACAGGGTATTTCAGTTCATACTTCTCCAGCACAGTAGGATGTAGGATACCAAAGGCGCCAATGACATGCTCCTTGCCGGCGATGCGGACGTGGATCGACGCGGCATGACCCGGGAAGTAAGTGGGATCTGTATGTCATCGTTAGAATCTCCGGAAGATAAAACGAGTTCGCATTTTGCTTACCGTCCAACTCCTCGATCCAGTATTGTGAGTCCCCTACGGCGGGGTTATCAAGGCCTTCCTCGCCAGTGATGAAGGCGCTCTTGAGCATGGCCATGATGCGGTCCAGGAGACCGTGCACAACCTCGAAACCGCTGGTCTTACCATACCATGCAGCTGCGAAATGTCTCTCGTTACGACTCTTTCGCTCCAGGGACGGGTCTTTGAACGCCACATCGCTGACCTCGAAGATCTTCATTGGGACGCTGTGGTGTTTATTCTCTCTGATGGTCTTCAACAGGCCAGGAAGGAGACTCGTGCGCACGACCTGGAACTCATGAGTCTTCGGGTTTGCCAATTTGACGGCAGTCTTCCCGTCATCCTTGCGGTTGAGCCATGCGAAGTTCTCGTCATGGGAGCATAGAATCAGCGGCAAAACTTCTGACCAGCCTGCCATCGCAGCCTCCATTCTAATAATATCGCTCAGCTTGTTGACTGGCAGAGGTTGAGCAACCGTGCCGGATTTGCTGGGGAACGATCGCGGAAGGTTATTGAACCCGTAAGCAATAGCAACGTCCTCCATGATGTCTGCTTGGTGAAGCACATCAGCACGAGTTGGTGGAATTTCCACGTCAATAAGATCAGGCGAGGTCTGCGACGGCTTTGCGTGGTAAGCCATTCTCGTCAATAAGTTACAAATCTCGGAGGGAGAGAGATTCAGGTCGCAGCACTGATTAATATACGAAACCTCCGCCTGGGTCGTCCGAGGCGTAAGGTCCGGGACTACTCTGGTTTCATTGTTGTGCTCAGAAATGATTTGGATAGGCTCGATGCTATATGCAGGTAAGCTAGGGTTCGCACACACGTAGAGAAGCAGAACAAGACATACGTGAATGGTTCGGAGGTGTATTGAGAAAACATAGTGACCATAATTTTGTTCACTATCTCAAGCTTTGTCTTGTCGAGTGCAGTGATTTCGATGAACACATTCTTCGTGTTCAGCGTTATTTTCGAATGATTACCATTGATGATCGGCGGTAGAGAGCAGACAACTCTCCTCGAATCGTAGATGACAGGGTAAACGGGAGAGTCCCGAATGATGTGAAGGTACCTCCCAAGATGCTTGTCCTTCTGTTCATTTGAATTAGCGTCTCTCACTTTTCCAAGTAGGAACGACCTCAAATACCTCGTAGAATTCCATCAATTCCTCCCCATTCATCTGCTTCGTCTGGTTCAGAGGGACGAAGCTGATGTCTTTAGGAGGGAGGGCCTCATAAGAAAATGGCCCCTGGATAGTGTCCAGGTCATGAGTCCCAATAGACACCAGGGTTCTTTGCCTGGCCAGGTTTTGGTGGAGCTTGTCTTGTAGCGCGATGAATGAGTCATATCGAGCTTGATCGAAAGTGATATTTCTCAGCACTGCGCCCGATATATATGGCCTTATTTTCATGGTCTGTTGTTTTTGTTCAGCGAGTGTTCATCTTTTTTCCAGCTACAATCTTTTCTTACATCTTCCTTGACAATGATTGTCTGAAGCTCCCCGCTGGCAGGGGGCACCAGTCTGTAGTTAGGCAGCGGTTTCCGACCGAGGAAAATGTTGAGCATAAGCGCAAGGCCCTCGAAGCAGAGAAGGTCATATCTGGAATCGTCTTAGCGGTGGAATCCTGGCCACATGCCGAGTCGCAGGGAGACGCACCTGTTCGCAGGAATCTCGATCTTGAGCTGGGGAGGTTCTTGCTTCCCATCTACTATCGGGCGGTCCGAATACGTTGTCTGTGTCACTCAGTATTGGAACTTGACCTGTAATGGTGTCACGAGGGGTATTACGTCTTCATCAAGTTCAATTCCTGTTTTAAGGGAGTTAGCGTACCCCGCCAAAGCACCCAGTTTAAAATAATGGTCAAACATACCGAACTCGAAGCACAACTCATCAAACTCCTCCGTAGTGTAGCTATAGAGATTTATCAATCAGTTTATAAAACTGGAAGAGGGGGCGCAAAAAAAAGGGCTGTGCGTACTCTCGACCTAGCTCCTTGAAGAGCGCGGCCTTGTCGACCGATATAGTGGGCATGGCGAGACGGATCCTTTTCGCAGCAGAACCGGGAGATGCGGGGTGTGATGGACCAGAATAACACAAAGGCTCAACTGTCGCCCGAAGACACAATGGGAGGAAGCGGAGGGCTCCTAGACGGTCGGCGTTTGGCGACTCTGCACTTCCTGTGGGCTGTGTCCCGCCGCGAGGCGTAAAGTCCGTGACACATTTATCTGAGATGCGGCTTGGCCCTCGCGGGACCGCCGCTTGCGCCGCCGCCGCCGCCGCGTGCACGGCCACAGTCCCCTCGCTCCCCGACCCTCACCAGCCACAGCGCAGTCGCGCGCTTCAGGTCAAAGACCCCAAGCCGAAGCCAGCCAGACAGGATCCAAGCTCACCTTCCAACATTTGGCCAGGACCCTTTAGAACATCGTAATAGACCGCTCGTTTCTCCCCTCACCCCGCACCCCTCCCAGTCCGTCGAAAGGATCCCTCTCCATACTCCTGCGGTCGGGTCACGACGCTCCTGGGCCACAATCCAATTCTCGAGGTATGTTCTGTGCTGTCGTCGCGGCTCAGCGTCCCCTGCGACGGTCCAAGCCCCACGAAACCTCGTCCGGGGCTTCTCTAACCGCCTACCGTTCCTATGCCAGCACGAACCCCCTACAGGCAGTGCTGATTCACACGCTGCTTAGGTACCCAAGCTGATACGACGTCCATGAAGGACTCTCGCTCCTAAATTTATTGAAACGCGTCCTGTCTGCTTGGTTACTGGGTCGAGAGACAGCCTAGTATCAACGGTTCCCGAGGACTTGGACCTGCCACATCCTCGCCTCTTCAGTCCTTTATCCGACGCGATATGAGTCAAATAGAATCCGCGATGGATGCCCAAGCCGAAAATGATGAGCTCTACCCCATCGCCGTCCTCATTGATGAGTTAAAGGTATGGTCCTGTTGATATCGCAAAATTCATGCGGCAGGCGAGGAGACATGTCTCAACTGACGACTGGAACACGTAGCATGACGATGTCCTCCTTCGTCTGAATGCAATCCACCGCCTTTCAACCATTGCGCTAGCCCTAGGTCCGGAAAGGACGCGTGACGAACTAATCCCGTTCCTTGATGGTTAGTCCCGGCAATACATACTCGTGGAGACAATCAAGCCTAACAGATCACCACTAGACTCTGTCGAGGATGAGGATGAAGTTCTGACTGCGCTGAGCGAGGAGCTGGGCAATTTCATAGAATATGTCGGCGGTCCAGAGTACGGGCACGTGATACTCTCTCCGCTGGAGAACCTGGCAGCAATTGAAGAGCCATTGGTCCGGGATAAGGTGGGATACAATTAACCGGAATTGCGTTGTGTTATACTTATGTTATCATAGGCTGTTGAATCCCTCAACAAGATCTGTGAGCAGCTGTCCCAAAAGCAGATCGAGGAGTACTTCATACCCATGGTACTTCGCCTGTCAAAAGCGGACTGGTTTACTTCAAAGATCTCCGCCACCGGGCTGTACCGTGTCCCATACCGCAGAGTTTCTCCGGCTGTACAACAAAGCCTTCGGCAGCATTTCGGGGGTCTCGTACATGACGAGACGCCAATGGTACGAAGGCAAGCAGCAACTAACCTCGCCAAGTTCGTCAAGGAGTTGAGTACTCCCATAATCATAGAAGAGATGATACCTCTGTTCCAGTTTCTCGCGAGCGATGATCAGGATAGCGTGCGCCTGCTTACAGTCGATGTTCTCATCTCAATCGCCGAGGAAATTCCAAAGGCGCAGCAGCTAAGCCATGGTGTACTTCTAACTTCTTTGCGGAATTTGTTCGAGGACAAGAGCTGGAGAGTCAGATATATGGTGGCCGATAGATTTGAGAAGGTAGACATTCCATTCCAACGTCCATAAGGTCATATGCTAACAGTCTCATCCTTAGATCGCTAAAGCTGTCCATGAAGAAGTTGTGACTCGCGATCTGGTTCCGGCGTTCGTGAAGCTCCTGAAAGACAATGAGGCAGAAGTTCGCACTGCCATTGCTGGCCAAATTCCTGGTATCATCCTCTGGTGTTCCTAGCTTGCTTTCGTGGACTAATTGGCTCTAGGCTTCTGCAGCTTGATCGACCGAGACACCTTGCTCAATGAGGTCATGACTACCATTGAAGATCTGGTCTCAGATCCATCGCAACATGTTCGCGCAGCTCTGGGCACCCAAATCAGCGGACTTGCGCCAATCCTTGGAAAGGAAGAGTAAGTGCAGTCACGGTCATCTAAGGATTTTCAGCCAGCCGCTTACGCCATATCCAGGACAATCGCACACCTGCTTCCAATGTTCCTTCAGATGCTGAAGGACGAATTCCCTGATGTCCGACTTCATATAATTTCAAAGCTGGAACTAGTGAACAAGGGTATGGGCGAACTTGTTATGTTTGGCTGAAACTCTGGAATCTGACGCGTAATCCAGTCATCGGCATTGAGCTCCTTTCCCAGTCACTACTTCCCGCAATCGTGCAGTTGGCCGAGGACAAGCAATGGCGAGTTCGTCTAGCCATTATCGAATACATCCCCCTCCTCGCTAGTCAACTTGGGGTCAAGTTCTTTGATGAACAACTAAGTAACCTCTGCATGGGTTGGCTTGGAGATACCGTTTTCTCCATTCGCGAGGCGGCTACCCAGAACTTGAAGAAACTTACAGAAGTATTTGGTGTGGAATGGGCGAATCAGTCCATCATTCCGAAAGTTATGGCCATGGGGCAGCACCCCAACTACCTTTACCGAATGACGACATGCTTCGCAATCTCTGTAAGTGCTCGTACACTCCCAACAAAGTATTTCGTTTCTAACTTGTCAAGACCCTTGCGCCTGTTGTGACTCTCAATATTATTGAATCTTCGATCCTTCCTATATTGGACAGACTGGTGTCTGACGATATCCCTAATATCCGTTTTAATGTCGCGAAATCATATGCTGTACTCATTGATACATTGCGACGCCTCCCCGCCGAAGGGTCCCTTTTAGATCTGGAGAAATCCGGCAAACCTGGAACTCCGTCGCCACGGGGCCAGACTCTCATTCAGCAACGAATCCTTCCAAACTTGGAGAAACTACAGGAAGATGAAGATGTCGATGTTCGATACTTTGCTACAACTGCCGCGGGCGGCCGCGAAGAGGTTATGCAGACCTCCCCGTAGGTTGTCATAGACCATATCCTGCGGTTTTGCACATGACTGTGAGTGTAGAAGAGTTTTTTCGGTGAAGGCGGAAAGAGTAGCTCTGCTTACTCGCGAACTCGGAGGGATACGTTTGTCAGGTTAGAGACATAATCAGCATTTGAGAGGGATGAAAATGCTCCGTGGCGTTTTACTTTCGATGCAATGTAGAGTTCCAAACCAATAAACAGTCTTAGAAGCTTTCCGCGCAATGGAAGCAGAGATAGTGCTATAACTCTCACTGTGAGAAGTATAAAGTGGGCTTCCTTTTTAGATACAGCCTTGGCCTAAGGCACTATGGTACAAGATCTCGTTTCAGTGACCTATCGGAAAGCTGAAACTGTCCCAGTCAAACTAGGAGACACCACATATGGAAGGTCTGCTTAAAAGCACAAACCACTGCATGCGGATCATGGCGAAGATCTCATCAGAAGTCTGTGGCAGTACCTCCAAGCCTCGCGTAAAGCCTAACTAAGGTATGTTCGGCATAGGGCCCTTTCAAGTCGTATCTAGATCTGGATTTCGATCAACAGAAGCTACAACGAACCATCCACCAAGTGGTCGCCGAAAAAAAAGCCTGGCGGACGTGTAAGCCGTTGAAGCCTGTCTGACTCTTCTTTCCGTTCGAAAAGGCCAAGTGCCTAGTCCCCTTCAGATTTGTTACCTTTCTCTGCCTCGGGAAGTTTTGGAGAAACAGACAGCTCGCCTTCCGCTTTCACCTCGTTCTTGGGTACAGGGGATGTATTAGACTTGTTTGTCGTTTGGTTGTTTCGGGCGAATTTGCAAACAGGTTTATGGTGAGGCCAGTGCCTCACCTGACAATCCGTAGAGCAATATCTAGGATTTACCACTTAGTACCGATTGTTGAAGCAGTATACAAACCGAGACAGTGGACTTCTAATAAATTTACAAAGACTAGATTCATATGGACTGCAACATACCCGACAATGTTACATGCAGAGCACATCTTGGTCTCTGTTTTCTTGAGGCAGTACCAACACCGACCCTCAGAGGAGAAAGCTGAGAGTGGTTACTTGACGCTCGAGTATACAAAAGCAAGGTTCGCAGCTCTTTCTCACATTCTGTCTCCCTTGCACAGAGGGGAATGGCGATGGCATGGAACGTCACTTTTAAGACACGACCCTTGTGAGATGTTCCTCTCTTCACGGTGCTATCACCATATGTGATACCACGATAGAAAATTTCTGGGTGCTTTCCACAAGCATGACACTTCCAGTTGTCGCCAGTGAGGAAGGCTATCTGCTCACACTTTTCAATAAGGGCTCTCAAGTGGTTTGCAAGGGCATCCTGACACTTCTTCCACGCATAAAAGGGAACTAGACCCTCCACCACATCGCGAGGAATTTTTTCCTTGAAAGTGAAATGAACTAGTTCAATATTCGCAGCCACACACGCGAGTTCAATCTTGACCGCAACAGTAAAATTATTCTTTTCCAAGGTATCCTTCTTCTTGTCAGCCATGATTATGATGATTCTTTGAAACAATGCCGGACTGTTCAGTAAACAAGGCTGATGAACAGAAGAGCTGCAAAGTGTGGTTTGAGACTCTTTTGAAGATACAAAGTCTGAAAAGTGATTGGATTCAACAGAAAGAGACAAATCTGGGCAGCTGTTATGAGAACACTGTGCGCGAAGTGAAGTGAACAGGCGGCCTTTGGGACACTACCATTATCCACCATCTGTTAAAGGCTGATGCCTCAAGAGACAGAAGATACAGATAATTGTACAGAATAAGGAATGGATTAAATATTATTAAATTTTCATAATGTCTTGTGTCTGTCCTTTGATGATACATAAAACTGCATATTCAGCTGAGAACCCAGATACCCCTGAAAATATTAGATATAAGAGTAGGGAATTCTAGTGAAAAAGAAATAAATTGAAGAACCATTGTTAAGAAGAGGATTTTGTTCAGATGTGCAGCACATTGTGACTCTGCTTGGCAGCTGATGTGCGATACATAGTAGTACTGTACATACCTATGTCTGTACACTAATAGTTATCTGTAGAGATTGCCAATCATTTTCTCCTGTTCTTGAAAAGACATACTTTTTTGAGAATGCCTTTTATTCATCTTTTGGAAACAAATGTAGTAGGCAGTTAGCTACCCATTGTAGCAGAAACCGTCAGCATTGAAACCACTGAAAAAGTCAATTCTGGCATGTTGTAACGACAGGCCTAGATAACTAGACCTAATAGGGCCGTTGGTTTATCTTGAAGACAAGAAACAAGGGGGTGAGCAATATAAAAGTAAGAATAAGCCTGTGTTACTAGCAGTGTCTATATGACAAGTTGCTATGTGAGTCGACCACGAGGGTCGGATCCTGTCTGAAAGGAACGTCATTATATACATGCCTGTCTCCCAGTCTTTTGGTGATCATGGTGATCGAGGTGATCGAGCTGATCATGGTGATCAAGGTGATCAAGGTGATCGTGGTGATCGGATCAGTCACGTGCCGATCAGCTACTTCCCTCGGTCCTTTAATTATCCGGCCTTTGTTTGGCAAAGTCCATAACACATGTGAACATGCCTACAATTAGAGCATATCCAGTAGAATATATACTTTAAAACTCCAGACAACAGGATGTACTACAAGCAAATCATGAGAGTTGGGTATGGGTGTAGCAATCAGAAGTGTGGTTGGTGTCATGTCCTACCAAATTTTGTCAGCCTGATTTGACAACGTTGCCTTTTCCTGCACTGTCCGCGCCTTGGCTCGGAGGAGATTCCACTACCACTTATCAACCAGCTTTGTTATTATTTTTGTCTCTTACAAGTTCATCGCTACCATTGGATGTCTGAATATACACCTTCCCCTTCAGATTTTCTATATACCAACTGTTGTACGCAGTTAAATTTTTTGTGCACTTTTCTGCTGCGAGCTTGTTTTCTAGTCTCTTGATATCTCAACTGAGTTCAGTGAAAGTTTGACAAAAGTGAGGCTTCTTGAAGCATAGGAAAACAGTTTCGCTAGTCATTCCCTTTTTATTTACGCGGCATTCTTGCTGTCATTGCTGTTGTGTACTACTACTCAGCATGTCTATGTCTGTGTCGTGGCCATATCGCTTTAAATCTCTTTCCCCAGACGAAGTCCAGTACCGTCGCGAGATTCTGAATCTTCGCGGTTACTATGCGCAATGTTCCGCACTTGTTGTTATTTTTAGCATCTTCATTTACGGAAACACCCGCAGAAAGGACTCCACCCAGCAAGCAGTCCATGCAAGGAAGATCTCATGGTGGGACTCGCCTCCTTTCCGAGGACGGACAGAGACGAGGAAACAATACCTCATTACCTTACTTTGGCTTACATGGCTCCTGAGTCTCTCGGTGTGGAAGACTGGCGATGGTATGTCCATGAGCGATCATTCCTGTTACAGATTCCGCCTTTCTAGAGCTCTATCCAGCGGGATGCTGAAATAGCAAGTGCGCAAGACTAACAAATTTGACTCTATAGATTATCTCCATCTCACAAAGGCCCTGGGGCATGTTTCACTTTCTCAGTTGCCTTTCCAGTTCCTGCTGTCGCCTACTTCGTTTATATTTACATCGAACCCGGCATTGCCATCCATCCTCTCGGTTATAACGTCAATTCCTCAACCGGCTCTTACGCCTTATCACCGCCTCTTCGGCCGACTGATCATTTTACCTCTTCTTTTGAGTCATGGCGCTTTATATCTTCTCTTCTTCGCACAATTGAAGCATCCCGACTTTGGAACTTTGCTTGTGAAACGGATCCAAGACCTGGACGTCCAGTGGGGACTGGCAGGACTGGGGTTGGCGTTGTCTATCCTGCTCTTTCAACGTCAAACTCCCAATAAGTTAGGATCGCAGAGATGGACAATGGGACATCTTCTGGGGTCTAGGAAACGAACGTTCTATGTAGTGCATCTGTCGCTTGTGGCGGGCATGCTTGTTGCGGCGTATTTTCATGTTATCTACGCCCGAGTTTTCGTACTCGAGACTGTGGGAATCTTCCTGGCTGATATAGTATGTTGCTGGGCATTGACAGTGTTGAAGAAGACACCTAGAACTTGAATCTCTGCAGATGTCGCGAGGAAGAAGTTCAAGACATTCAGATCATAATGTCAAGTGAATGCTAACTAGAAAGATTAACTACTACGTATTGTACTTGAGAGAGCAAATCCGGTAACTATGAGTAGAAGAATTTGAAAAGCATTTCATTTCAACTGGTCTCTGGAGAACTCCTGCATACTGGAGTCGTGAGTGACAGAAGTCCCAAGAGCGGATATTTGTCGAAGACTTGAACCTCTTGGTAGAGCTCTGTGGCTAAAAGCATGGGCAATTTTACTCCACCCCCTGGACATCATCATTATTTGGAGTCTGGACTCTGGACGACAACCCAGGGGCGCATGCGGATCTACATAGTACTCCGGATTCCGGACTCTGCCTCCGGCTGTACCTAGGTACCTAGGTAGCCGGGGCGGTAGAAGAACTGCACCGGATCGGGTTTAGCACCTCTGGCTTCTAGGAGTTGTTGCCACTGACTCGCACACAGCTTTTCAGAAAGTTCTTGTGTCTCTGTATTTCTTTGAACAGTTGACTATTATTATGAATAATAATAATAATAATCATTAATGTATGGTATCCTCCCTGATAGCAGGAAAGGAAAAGGTTCAATTCTGTGAGTACCAGAAAGATGATTTGCGCAAAGCTAGAAGCCCGTCCGCCCGCTAAGAAGCTTAGCAGGCACGCTGTCCGCGCCCGGATGGGTCTTTGGCGTTCGGACAAGTGACAGCCGCGACACACCCCCCAATATCTTGTTCTTCCCATACACCGTTCATCGTTCGTTGCTCTCAATGTGAATTCATGCATTAAGATTTGGTGTTTTTTACTGTCGCTTGTATGTTTTCTCCTTTTTAAGCGGAACCCGGATGGCAGGATGCGACTTCAACGACTTGTCATCCTGCTGGCAATCGTCGCCCTGGCCGGCCTGTCAATTGTGCTACTTAAGACTCCTGTTGTTGACGCGCCTCTCGATGTAACTTCAAGCGCGCCCTTCGAACATAGCCTGCCACCGAATTTCAAGAACCTGCTACCTCCTCCGACGGAAAGGTCACATCCAATCGCCAAACTCATTGCCGATGCGGACGCGCAGTTCGAGGAATTGCGATCGCGCCAGTCGAAGACCTTAGCAGAGGCTGTGGAGGAATATCGGCGCCGCTATCAGATGCACCCACCGCCGAATTTTGATAAGTGGTATGAATTTGCGCGAGCGAAAGGCGTTCAACTGATAGACGAATATGACACGATTTATCACTCGTTATTGCCCTTTTGGGCTCTGTCACCCAAGACCATCCGTGAACGAGCTCGTGAGACACTGGGTTTTGATAATGCTATGATCGGACTTTTGATAAGAGATGGCAAGGTTACAAAGGTAGAAGGAGGGGGAGATGGGCGCAAGTGGCAGCGAGAGGCGACTGTCGGCATGATGAAGGACTTCGTCCAGTATCTGCCCGATATGGACCTGGTCTTCAACACCCATGATGAGCCCCGAGTCGTCGTGCCAAATGAGGACCTTCAAAGGCTGGTGGCTATTGCGAAGGAGCGGGTAATTCCTGCCGCCTTCAAAAACCCATCGCCGACGAATGCGTTCTCGAAGAGGCCTTCTGATCTCAATAAAGGTGATCGAATCGAGGAGGTTCGCACGACCCGGTTCAACCGGTTTGCCCATCAGCCCACCTGGACAAACTCTCGAATTTCTTGCCCTGTAGACACTCCCGCGCGCTCTCTCGAGGACGATGTTCCAGATAATATCACTGCCTATTCGTACGGCGAGCTCGGTTTCATTTACAACACTACAGCATTCTCGGATATCTGCCTGTCGCCGTCTCTCAAGAGCACTTACGGGTTCTTCGACAGACCTAACGCGTTTGATATCGTCCATGATCTGTTTCCCGTATTCTCGCAGAGCAAGATCTCCAGTTTCCAGGATATATTATATCCCAGTCCCTGGTATTGGGTCGGAAAGGTGCCGTATGAAGCAGATAAAGATTTTGACTGGGAATCGAAGAAGGACCAAATGTACTGGAGGGGCTCGACAACTGGAGGCTTCTCCCGAGCTGGAGGCTGGAGGCGGCAGCATAGACAGCTGTTTGTGAAGAAGATTAATGCACCGGACAATGCGAAAATTCTCGTCAAAAATGAAGATGGAATGTGGATCTCGAAAGAGGTTTCCCGCAAAGATTTCAATGAATCCTTTAATGTCAAGTTCACATATATTGGACAGTGTGACCCGGACGACTGCGCCGCGCAACATGAATTTTTTGAGGTCGTGAAACCTGCTGGCCAACAGGACGCTTGGGCTTACAAATATCTGGTGGACATTGATGGAAATGCCTTCAGCGGTCGCTACTATGCTTTCCTGCTCAGTAATAGCTTGGTGTACAAGATTGCGATCTTCCGCGAATGGCACGATGAGTGGCTCAAACCCTGGGTGCACTATGTACCATTGAGTCTCAAAGGCGACGAGTATGTGGAGAGTGTGCGATATTTTATGCTTGAAGACGAAGGAAAGATCCAAGGCCCACGGTTAGCTAAACAGGGTAAAGAATGGGCACAAAAAGTTTTACGAAATGAGGATCTCGAAGTTTGGTTTTTCAGGCTGCTTTTAGAGTAAGTTGGACCCCTTACAGTTGATCTCTCGAACTTCCCGCCAACTTATTTAATAGGTACGGACGATTAGTAGATGACAATCGGGATAAGTTGGGATTTTCTCTATGACCTAAATAGGTTCATTTAGGGACGTATATGTTTGTCCTACCTCTGTATATCTATATCTTTTGACATTTTCGCTTGCGGTTTCTCAACTTCCGAGGGACCATTGCTATTTTTCTGAAGCTGATTTTTTTTTCTTTTTTTCTCCTTTTTTTTTTTTTCATTCCCCTCTGTCTGTATCAATACCATTTCGTCGATGCGATTTACTAGAACTGTACAGTACCAGACTGAGTACGTGGCCGCATGTCTATAGGCACCAGCGTTGGTACATGGGTCTTTTCCCCGGGATGTCCAACAACATTGTTTATGCCTGCCATCATATTGATGATTGACTTAAAAGAGGAATAGGAAGGATATATGAGTTGAGTTTGGGGCTGTGTAAACATAACTGATCACACTAGGTGCAGATGTAAACAACCAATATGTGAGGTGGCTGAACTTGGTTCGCCCCCCGTCTTGCAGCTCTGACAGCCCTAGTACAGTACCTTAAGGTAGCTTCAAAGGTTGTACAGAGAGTGTCGGTGGGGCCACGAAGGACATTATGCAGAAATCTCCTAGAGAGGCAAATCTGTCTCCTTTATAGAAGCCGAGTTGCAGTAAAATAGAACACTGGTTCCGGATGGCTTTCTGCCCGTGCTGAGGGTGAATCGACATGGACTGAGCAGATGACCGAATGACGCGGGGTCGCCGCTGAGATAAACCTACCTGCTGGGGCGACCTCTAGCACCCAAGGCAAAGCGAGAAAGGCCGTTGACGACAGCACACACTCTCTGAATACTAACGAAAGATCAGATGCACCAGAGGTGATCTGGCTGCGAAGTGGATCGGAGATCATCCTTTCCATCCCTTGGTCTGTCGGTGTAGAGGGCTGAGGCTCCCGTGAGCTTCTCCCATCTGCTATGGCGACGCAGCTCCTAGGAGCTTTGAGCTCCGTCGTGTTATTCGCCTACGGCCTCTCCACATGGATTCTGTACGGCTTAAAGGCAGTGTGGAAGGGGACATTCTTCAAACGACCAACTGAGAAGGAGAAACTGGAGCTGCAACTCGGTATGGTTTCAACTCCGTTCCTTTCGAACCCGTTGCATCTCCTTCCGCTTCTCAGCTTCCTATAACGGTCATTCGTGAAGCCACCAATGACTAATTACCAGCTGGCACATCTCAGCTAGAGACCGATTCTGGAATCTGTCGAAGCAGTGGACTGGTCTATCTCACCAATTTCTCACGTTGCGCAATGGGTTCAAGTTCCACTACCTCTGCAGCGACGCCCTAGGCACTCCTGTGAACTCCCATTCGAACAAGCCTCTTGTTATCTTCATCCATGGTTTTCCGGACAGCTGGGCCATATGGCGTCACATACTCTCCTCAGCTTCCATTCGAGACTCGAGCATCCTGGTCGCGGTTGACCTACCCGGATACGGTGGAAGCGACGGAATGAAGAAATACACAGCAACAGAGGTATTAGACAGTCTAACTGAATTTATAGTTGCTGTCAGGGAGAAGTATGGTATTGACCATGACACGACTACGCATCCTGGAAGAAGGGTCATTATCGTCGGCCATGACTGGGGTTGCGTTCTCGCCATGCGGCTCGCCGCCGAAGCTCCTCAGGTGGCAGATAGATTCATTCTGACCAATGGACCGTTGGTAGGTGTCAGAGCTATTGTCCTTGTCCTTCGCATACTAATTCCTTTGTTCTGTTTTTAAGCCAGGTCTGGTCTCATCGAACATTCGTCGCCTACTATCCTCTTCCCTCAAGATGTTCAAAACGTCTTTGAATGCCCCATTCCGCTCCCGCTCGACGTTTATCAAGGCAATTATGACTTTGAAGCCCGTCCTGCGCCAGTTGGTTTTATCGGGCTACATCTTCGTTCTGCAGTTGCCGATTTGGTTTGTTCGCTATCTCGGCAGTGGTGGAAATCATTCATTCCTGAAAGGGGTCCACAAGCGTGCAAATGGAAATGGAGAGTACTCACTTCGTGACGCCGCAGAATCTATGGCGAGCACATTAGGCCCATCAGCGGAAGAATGTAAGACGAAGACCGCCAGCAACGAGGGCTATCCCACATCCGTGACCCAGGATCGAGTGTTAGGCAACTTTGAGCACATGGCCAGTTACTACAGACATGGTACAGCTGTTGGACGTTGGCACCAATCTATCGAGACTGTCGCCTCTTTGCATAGCATTAATCGCGGAAGTGAGCTTCTACGAATGAGCAGTGGCGCAGGATTATTCGATGATGGACCTGAGGGCGTGCTAAAGGCGAATGCAACCATAATCTGGGGACAGAAAGATATCGCCCTAGAGCCACACTTATGCCTGGATGGAATAGCCGACTATCTTGTCTACAACAGCCAGGTCATCATGCTTCCCAGATCCGGTCATTTTACGCCCATTGAGCGCGAGAGTCGTGCAGCCTTGGAAAAGGCAGTCGAGTGGGCGGTCAAGGGCGAAAAGGAAGATATCGGTGCGATCATCGAAGCATGCTATCCCGGAGCGGTAGTGACCGTTCGAAAATGAACCATGCGTCACTTCTATCCAGAACTCTTTGTGATAAATTGCGCCGTACTGACGGTGGCGGCCCCCATTGCTCGTTAGGTAACAGTATGCGAGAATACTCTTCTACCTATTGAGTTTGGAAGCGTTGAATATGTCTAGATATAGGAAAAGGCTGAGGATTTAAAACTGCGCTTCGAACCTAACAGAGGAGTTGACTTGATATACAGATGATAAGAGCTCGTATCATATCCAGAAGAGGTTTTCTGGGCGTTATGCGTGGATTGAGCTTGCATTTGATTGCTCTGGGGAGAGCTCCTTGTATCTATGTGAATAAAATCTATCATAAGTTTAAATAGCATCTAATTCTTTCAATAGATGTTTATTTCCTTCGTCCAAATTAATGGAGATAAAGCTGAAATGAAGCGTGTCTAGACCATAAGTACACAAGCGAGCAGACGTTGGCCTAGGTGGTAATTCCATCGCGGTCGCTTAGGAACTGATAATCTTCGCTAGGACTGGAAGGGGCGTTTTTTGTTCTGAGAAAATGAGAAACAAGACTGGAGGATCTAGACGAGAATATAGCTTGTTCTCTTAACTCTGATACACTATGAGGGTCTATGGGGAGAAATGGCATCAGTCAAATGATGTCAACTGCTGGTAAACACACTAGTGGTGCTCGCACAAGAAATCGATAGAAGACCAAGAGGGATTGTTCCTTCCCAACATTAAAACGCCCCTCAAGGCAGCTATCTCTTAGTGCAAGATGATCAGCTGCTATATTATTGAGTATTCTGGTAGTTGAAGTAGAGATTATAAGTGAATCGGATTTCATTTTTGATGAATGGGAACATTATGCACAGAGCACAGCATGCGGAGCAAGTAGTATGGAGAGCTCGGCTTCTAACTGGAAGATGACCAGGTCCTCGAGGCCGAGCCCCCATGGATATCATGATGTCTCATCGGAGGAAAAGGGCGGCTTTACCTCCAAGTGGTTGACAGCCTTCCGGTCCGGCTTCCGCATGAGACCAGGATCCCCTGGAATTTCGTAGCCCATTATCCATCATCAGCTCCCCAGATTGACTCCATTCTCTGTAGCGGGGAGACCTGTTTTCTGAATCTCCTCTTTGATAACCTCGATATCGCTCCAATTGTATACAGTCGCATCCTCTTGTCGTTCTCTTGCCATATTGCCTCAAATTTTCCTTCATTTGAGTGCTGGCTAGCTGTAATATGCCGCCCACTTCGGTCTTGTGATTCGGTGCAGCTTTGGCGTGAGTTCCCCTGTCAGTGTATTATTATCGAGAAGCGGGGCAGGTGCATACTGACGGATTAGGGACACCGGTCCCGTCTCGAGTTCAATTCTCCATATTCCCTTTTCTACTTCTTTCTTTCAATCTCTAGAGACGTGGATGTATCGCTGTCTGTAATTTCTGCTGCGTGCGCTGGAGGTTCTAGGGCAAGCATTGCAGCTATGGCAGTGAGGGAGGAGGCCGTCTACTGCACGGTGAGCTTCAATCCCGCCACCCTGGGAACTCTAAGAAATAGCACTAATGAGGCCAACAGCTCCTTTTGAGCAATAATTACCTCCCTGGTAAGACGCACCATTTCATCAGTGTATGGGATCCCATCCTTTTATTAGCAATTGCTTGTAGGCGCCATGGTTCTCGCCCATTCGTTGCGTGACAATGGGACGAAAGGGAAGTTGGTCGCTCTCTTCACACCTGAGAGTCTGCATGCCGCTACGATCAACGAACTCAAGGTAATTCCCCTTTCAGTCATCATGCCCGCATCCATTGCTGACGTATCAAGACCGTTTATGATGAAATCATACCAGTTCACGGAATTACGAACGGTACCCCCGCGAACCTACTACTGATGGATAGACCAGACTTGATTTCCACTTTTACCAAAATTGAACTATGGCGCCAGACACAGTTCAAACGTATCGTTTATATCGATTGTGACGTTGTTGCTCTCCGAGCACCGGATGAGCTCTTGTCTTTAGGGACAGATTTTGCAGCTGTCCCAGACGTTGGCTGGCCTGATTGCTTCAATAGTGGTGTCATGGTCCTTCGACCAAACATGCAAGATTATTATTCTCTGCTTGCACTCGCGGAGAGAGGAATCAGCTTTGATGGTGCTGACCAAGGGTTGTTCAACACGCATTTTAAAAACTGGCACAGGCTGAGCTTCACGTACAATTGTACTCCAAGCGCAAACTACCAGTACATACCTGCATACAGACATTTTCAAAGTACGATTAGCCTGCTTCATTTCATCGGTTCGAAGAAGCCTTGGAATTTACCGAGACATGCGTCTCCACGAGATTCACCCTACAATCAATTGCTAGGAAGGTGGTGGGCTATATATGACAGGCACTATCGACCACAAGTAAGTCCTTGTGATATTTTTACCTCCTAGAATTCCTAAACTTATATCCTAGCCTCCTTCGTACACGCCAAACAAGATTCAAATACCGTCTGAAAGACAGACAAGAAGATCCCAGCGTCCTAGTTCCATGGAGACAACAATATCCTTTCGCAGTATATCTTCTGCACTGTCTCAGCCAGTCCACGCGTCAGAACTTCTCTACCAATCTCCATCAATGCCTATTTACATGTGTCCCCTTGAAGAAAAACCTATAGATAGGGATGTCCAATTTTCAATGGACTCACAGACCCCGGAAGCTATTCCCAGTCCTGCACCTCCCTACGTTCCAGAAGTGGAACATGAAGACCAGCAAGTACGTTCTGTGGAAAAGCAGGTCGGAGCAGAAGTGTTTAGTGCAGTGCCCCAGTATGTGCTCGGAGAGGAGCATATCTCTACATATATTCCTGTTCCCAGAAGCTTGTCTCAATCGCCTTCCAAGCTACCAGAAAGCAATGTGCAAATCTCCGTGTCACAACTTCTTCGTGATGAACCACAGCAGGTCCACTCTCCACAACCGGAAGCTGTACTTGTGCCTGATAAGCCATCTGAAAAGACTCGTTCGCCGAACCCGGAAAAGCGACCATTTTCACCACCCAAGGTAGAATGGGATGCATCTCGGTAGGTCTAGTGTATATCTCTAGTTATGTTTTATATTGACAATATTTACTTACTATTCGCAGAGAGCCTCCGCCAGTTAATTCGAAGCCCGAAGCGATGAACTTGCAGAAACAGACATATACTATGTCAGAAGATACAAATCTTTTCCAGCCGCCCAAATCGTATCCAGAGGCACCAACAAATATGTATTATGAAGTCCCTAGCACGAAACCAGAACCACGGAAACTTGCTCAGCTATTTCCGTGGGAAAGCCATGCTCCCAAACCAACTCGCGTGTTTTTGGATGATACAACGGAACATGAGTCTATTCCGAGACCTCGTCTATCTTCAGTAGGCATAGAAGATACTGGACCAACAGCGGAATCTCCCTTGACAGCCTCGATATCTCAAGCGCCAATGGACCCATGGCAGACATACTCAAGAACCAATGCATGGGACGAAGTTCCAGAGATAAAACAGTATATTCAGTTGATTAAACAATCTCGAAAGGGCAAGGTTCAAGTGATCCCTGGAACGGCAGGTTCTGCGTCTGGAGGTCCAGTTAGGGAACCCAGCACCAGACTTACTGATTTCCCAACGGAGTTGGAGCGCCCAAGTCTGCCAGTGACCCCAGCACCCATCAGAAGGCCGTCATTCTGGGACCAGGAACAGGATTCCACCATGGAGCTACCCGCCGCCAAGGGTGTCCCTAACCAGGAGGATTGGGTGGGTCTCACGGTTGATGTATTTTTACACGTCCTACGAGCAGCGTACTTATACTGGAAATTTACAGAACCCTCTGGCGCGACTCGAGGAGCTTCGGCGCCGACAGTCTAAACTTCTCGAAAGGCCAAATCTGCTCCCTGAGCGAGAGTCATGATCCAGGCAGATGCCCGGAAGCTACTGTCTATCTGGAAACCAAAAAGAAGAATTGTTCATAGTTCATATCTTCCAATTCTCGACTCTAGAGGCCCTCGTTTCTAATTTGTTATATGATCTTTGACACGAGAATGCCACATAGTTTGGGAGTTTCATTCAGAGCCCTGCATTCTGCAGTTGAGCTCTCTAGCATCAAATGTTTCCCATCCTCTCAAGCGTCTCTTACGTAATTTCCTCTCATTTTCAACCCATTGTTCTTTGTCTTACCATTTGCTCTTACGTTCGAATGCATGAACTCTTTCGTCGGATGAAATGTATAATAGTGCAGATACTTAATTACCACTTTTTGGAAGCGATATTAACAAGCAAATTGATGCGTATGGACCGTATTGTGTTATCCTTCTTTCAAACTCTGAAATGCATTGGCGATCAGACGACGCAGTTCAAGGAACGAAGCTTACAAAGCGCTTCATTGTCTTTGGCCATCACCTGATAATAGCATATCCTTTCCTTCGCTTTGAACTTTATCGTGTGTCGTGTAACGGATCTGGGGCATGATTTCGAGATATAATTAATTGATGAGAATTCCATGCTTACTGAAAGGATCATGAACCGTTCTTCAATCCTGAGATGAAGCTATGCCGTTTTCTGATGAAAAGTTAAAGTTCTGCTGGCACAGCAGATCCATCGATGAAACGTCTTGTCAGTCTCATCTGTTCACCGACTATGAAACATGAGACGAATAACCACTAAGAATAAAGTCCAGGCCACGAATTTCCGGACGCCTGCGCCTATATGAAGAGGGGACTGCAAGATGATGTGAACACCAACCAGACGCCAAAAGAGAACTCCACAAGAGAAAAAGGACTGAGTGGAGAAGACTACATAGGAAAACATCACAGGGGGGAATCTAGAAATAAGCTCTACTCAAACCCTTTGTCCTTTTCGAGAATAGAAATCGGCCTGCTTGATGTGCTGCGATCGGCCAGTTTTCTCGTCGAACAGACAGAAGCCGTAATGAGCAGCATTAGGTGGGGTATAAACTAGAGAAGACAATTAGCATGCACATGTTCCTTCTTGGAGCGCCGAGCTGCAGAACCAAAATAGAGCTCACGTACGATGTAGTGAGATGGCAAAGTTGTTAGGGTCCGGATTGGATATCTTGTGGAGTCCGAGCTGACATGGTTTTAGCCGCATTCCTTTCAAAACAGAGAAGCATGAAACATGACAACTCACTTTGTCAGACATGTAGGTTACCTGGTTTTCACTGTACACAGCCTGCCTCGTGACCTGCAGAGGCGACGGCTGACCCTCTTTGATCTTCTCCTGGTCCGGCCACGCGTAGAGCGTCTCTTGGAGAGAACCTTTTAGGACCTAGGCAACACCCGTATGTCAGCCCTGGGTGTGGCAGATGGTGTATCTATAATCGCTAAGGCCGAGTTACCTTCATGACGCAGTGGGCATTAGCGTGATCATGGATCGCGCTTCCTTTGCCTGGGGTCCAGACAAGGATGAGCTAGGTGGACCGAAGAGCTGCTGTCAGCGATCCATACGAGCCACATTTCTCCTATGTACTCATTGCGGACATATAACTATACGCCCTGTGTGCGCAATTGTCCTTACCAGATTGCTCTTCCCGTTGCCTTCATCCACCAGGTTCCTGGTATACGTCCTGCTCGGATCGCCCAATGCGTATCTTGACCATTCGGCCTCATTGGATGTGTATTTCTCCATCAATCGCTGGATGTAGAGAGGGTCAACGTCATCGGAGTCGAGGCCCGAGCTCGGACCAAGAGCGGCGCTGAGGTCTTGGACGAGCTTGTGGAAGGCATCTAGAGCGTTGTTGTCGTTGTCGGAGGAAGAAGAAGATTCGGAGTCATTTTTGAGGTACGGCATCTTACTTTCGTGTTTGGCCTGGGTGTTCTGACCAGGTTTACTGTGGACGGCGTAGTGAAAGGGATATGTGTGACGATAGCTCCTGACAGGAGTAAAGGATGGAGGATACTTGAGATACTTTCGGGATAAAGGAATAATTGAAAACCAGCCTGGATGGAATGACAACAGGTCAATGTATATAGAGGAAGAGGCGGTGTGCTCAGGAGTTTACATACGGAGCTCTGTGCTATCAGTCAAGAAAACAGAAGCAGCGACCTGGTCTCATGGACCTGTTTGATGCCCCGATATGCGATCGCCTGCAGCTAAGCTTGCCACGCGGAGCGCTCAAGCAGCGGTCAATCCGGGGCTTCGGCCGACGGTAAGCGGCCGTCGCGTGGCCTGACCTTTTGGTGCCTGAGGCCAACACCCCGCCATGCGCCTCCACCGCCCGCGTCAGAATCCAAGAACCGGAGCGGCGGCGAGCACAAATTCAGCGATATTTCCTGCAACAAGGAGGTTCACACATTTCTGACCTATCTACCTGCACATTTAGCTTTCTCAGCAGGTTTCCAACACCGGCCACTGTGTTTTAGTTTCGTCGGATAGCGCTCAAGTTTGAACACCACGAAAAATGTCGAGCACTGTGGAGAAGGTTAGTATATACATCACGCTGCATTTCCCCAGGTGTCTGCGGAACAAGCGCCACTGACCAGATGATGATTCACGACAGATCAAGGAAATTGAGGCCGAGGTTTGTGACTTTTCCGTGTGAAATATAGGCCATATAACTCGAAGACTGACGATTGTTCAGATGGCTCGGACTCAGAAGAACAAGGCCACGGAATATCACCTAGGTATGCGCGGAAAGGAGTTCGATGATGGTACTGCTGCAGAGCTGTGTGGCTGACATAGAGATGCAGGACAGTTGAAAGCTAAGCTCGCAAAGCTAAAAAGAGAGCTTCTGACGCCGCAGACCAGTGGAGGCGGAGGTGGAGGTGAGTGCTCTCTGAGTGGTGATATATCCGCATGTAGATCGGCCGCTGACTTCGAGCGACTCTAGTTGGTTTCGACGTCGCCCGCACTGGTGCTGCGAGCGTGTATGTGCTTTGGCTGTCTTGAGGTGCTGGGATGATTGCTGATATTGATAGGGGATTCATCGGCTTCCCGTCCGTTGGCAAGAGTACCCTGATGAGCAGATTAACAGGCCAGCATTCTGAAGGTCAGTGATTAGATTATGTTCATGGCATTTGTGGCATAGGAATACTGACTCATGTGCAGCTGCGGCCTACGAATTCACGACCCTGACGACCGTCCCCGGACAGCTGGTGTATAACGGAGCTAAAATCCAGATTCTCGATCTGCCCGGTATCATTCAGGGAGCCAAGGATGGCAAAGGTCGTGGACGACAAGTTATCGCCGTCGCCAAGACTTGCCATCTCATCTTCATTGTCCTCGATGTGAATAAGCCCTTGACCGATAAGAAGATCATCGAGAACGAGTTGGAAGGTTTCGGAATTAGGATAAACAAGGAACCACCGAATATTGTCTTCAAGAAAAAGGACAAGGGTGGTATCAACATCACGAGCACTGTCCCATTGACACATATCACCCACGACGTGAGTAGTCACTGTGCCATGATGAGATGAGAGAAACTTTTACTAACATCACCCAGGAAATCAAAGCTGTCCTCAGCGAATATAAGATTTCGTCTGCAGATATCTCTATTAGGTGCGACGCCACCATTGACGATTTGATCGATGTCCTCGAAGCGAAGAGTCGAAGCTACATTCCTGTCATCTATGCCCTGAACAAGATAGATTCCATTACGATCGAAGAGCTGGACCTTCTGTACCGGATACCGAACGCGGTCCCGATCAGTGCGGAGCACGGCTGGAATATCGATGAATTGCTGGAGATGATGTGGGAGAAACTTAATCTCCGAAGAATATACACCAAACCAAAGGGAAAGGCGCCCGACTATGAAGCTCCTGTCATACTCAAAGCCAACGCATGCACCGTTGAAGATTTTGTATGTTCTCAGACCCTTACTTTCGCTTTCAGAGGCAGGGCTAACCAAGGCATCAGTGCAACGCGATACACAAATCGATTGTGGATCAGTTCAAGCACGCCATTGTCTATGGTCGCTCCGTGAAGCACCAGCCGCAGCGAGTTGGCCTCTCCCATGAGCTTGCTGATGAAGATATTGGTCTGTGATACCTCTCTGTCGATTCTGTGTCCTTTGATGCTGACCGTCTGTAACAGTTACAATTGTTAAGCGATAAATGTATCAGAAGAGAACACTCCTCTCGTACCCCGCATTGCAAGCCAAAAAAAAGCCGTGGCAACTGGGTGACAGGTGGTTGGTGTGCATGGACCTTGCCGTCTTAGATGGAATACTCGATAGTGGTGGCATGGATCCCTGTGAGACTCCATGCACAAAGTTTGACAAGGAGCGGGGAGCACGGAACAAGGCGCTGCGGGCCAGGGCCCTGATTCAAATAGCGCCTAGCATCAAGGGTCGGTCGCTGAGTTGGAGTTCGTCGAGGCGGCTATAATGAATGCCATTATCAGGCCTTCTCTTATCAGGGATCGCACGACCGAGCTTTCCGGGGGTTGAGCCAGGCCGAGATATCAGGATAAGTGATGTTGGAGAGAGCAGAATGAGGCGATTTATCAGCACTACACGACAGTACTCCGAGATGACTCTAAAAATATGGTTGGAGTATTTTGTATTTTGCTATATCTAGAAGATGCCGCCAATTCTAGATCGAATTGAGTCAGTTGTGGATTGCATGCTTTCAGGGTGCGGCACTGGCCGATTGCCGACTGCTGCTTAGACCGAGTGACATGGAGAAGAACAGAGGAAAGGTAAAGAAACCTTTACAAAGGTGTGCGAGGAGTGCAGAGCCATTGTTATTTTCAACGGGGGTTCTATGGTATGTAGCCCTTGTCCTCGTCGCAAGTCCCTGTCAAGCGGCCTCCTAGGGAGGAGCACTGCCTAGCAGGGTAACAGGGTTCAAGGGGTTCGCCAGCCGCCCAGCTCCCCCGACGCGCCGACAGCGAAAGGAAGCCTAGAGATGCCTAGTCTCGACTTCTGCAGTCGTCGAGGCTCGAGGAACCTTGTCCCTTCGAGGGAGGGAGGGCCTGACGTAGTGCCGAGCATCCATGGTGGTCCGGACCTCTCTCCCTCGGGCGGCCAAATCAGATGAGGAAACTGTGAACGGAGACGGAGACAGAGACGGGACGCTCACTAGATAGGAGCTCCTCTCTCTGATCTCAATGATAGTTGACGTCCGTCAACTGGTGCCGTAGGATCTATTGGGGCCAAGGACTACGTACGGATCATGCGGTACCTGTATCAGGACGAGGAGACGACCGGGCTTGGGCTTCTCTTTCGTCATCTTGGAGATCTCTAAAAGTGAGGATCGCCTAAGAGACGTGGAGATCTGCCTGGTCTTTGCTGCAGACTCAGCAGTATGTGTAAGTACTGCGCAGTAGTGACTGGTGGTAGCCATGTGTCTGCTCCCCCTGACGGACCCCACTCAGGATAAAAAAATCTTCGATAGGCACGCCGTAAGGTAAGACCTCCAGCGTAGATCCTGGCGCCTATAGTCCCTAGCGGAGGGACCGACGCTAGCTACCGTTTTCGATGATGCTGGACAGTCCTCTCGTGTCTATCAGCGTCGGGAACGTGCGTCCGGCATATTGTACAAGTACCTGTACTGTACTGCGTATGTATGTACAGTACACGAGCTGGGAGGCACAGGGAACCACTCCGCCGTACATGCTGCAGGACAGCATCTTCGTCATCGTTGCCATCGCCGTCGCCGGCACCCGCAGAATCGTTTGCTCACCTGCTCGCTACGTCACTCAAATCCCAGATCCACGATGACGATGAAGACAAAGCCCTCGGGTAGGAGATTAGCCCGCACAGAGTGCTCCTTGCCCAGTGCGATGCCGGCGTGCGCCCCCCGACTCCACACACTCCACACACCTCGAAATCTGGCGGCGGACGGGCGGCACGGGCCAGAGGCACCATCATCCATGATTCATCGGCGATCTCTTGTCTACAGAACGAAGTACGGGATACTACTCAGTACGGAGTACCATCTTCTTAATGCCCGCGACCATGACGTGACTACGGCGAACACCCCCATCCCACCGTCTATCATTTCTTGATCCACAGAGCCTGCCAATATAATCTTGCGTCACACGTCCAGTTGCCGCCGGGGGATTCTGACTGTCATCGTGACGAGCGATTCCGTTCCTGACAGGCTTGTGGCCAGATGCTTGCAGCGCCATGCCTGGTGGTATTGATCGCTGATTGCTCAATGTCGCACGATGCTTACTGTCCGCCTCATCTCGGCTGCTCCTCGGCGGCGAGCGAGGTCCCTACAAGCTACAGGTCAATGCAACAAGATGTCGACGAAAGGCATCGGCACCTGGCCCGCGAGTGGACTCGACATCATCGAATCCACCTAGGGTTAGATCCGGCCCTCTTCAAATTTGGTCCCTGACGGCCTTGACAGGGCACGGGAAGGGCCGGATGAACAAACAAATACCTGGTTCATGGTCGAGCACGGCCGTCCCCCCTGCGCGAGTTGCTCCACATGGCGAGCTTGTCTTGCTTGCTTGGGTTTCCCCGCGGCCGTATCACCGTGCCTTCACCTCCACGCAGATCGAGTGGAGCGGAGGGGATAATGTTGAATTCACCTCGTGGTCATCCGGCGGGCGGACTTTGCCTGTCGGGCTGAAACTACTCAGAAGGATTGGGATCTCCCTTCGTATGACGGTGGAGACCGTTCGCAAATCATCCACCTGCAAGGCTGTGTCAATTACTTCGAACCACTTTTCGGGCCGTCTCGACAAGCTCCATCTTCAGACGACTCCGTCTACCGTAGCTCCTCTCCGAGCCATCCACACAACGGCGAGAGCGAGATCCCACCGATCATCCTAATACACCTAGGTCTTAGGTGCTTTTCCCGGACCCTATCTGCCATCTAAGGATTTACAGTACATGAGTGGACGCCGCTTCGGATGCCCTAGACTGGCGCAGTGGATCTCGGTGGGTCTGCGGACTGTGAGCATCAAGCCCCCCGGCCCGGACCTCCTTTAAGTCTTAGTCCTCCGTGCTAAGGACTGAACTCCTTGGCTGAAAATGCTGTGATAGGAGCCTGCAGAACGGACTTGTTCTACCCATGTATCGGTACTTGTATTGTGTCCTCCAGTCATTGCTTTCCTCCGCTGTCCTTTGCAGGTACCAAATACCCTTCGGTACCGGGTCCCTCTTGGCCGGTTCTAACGGCACTTGCGCCGAGTAATTAACGTCTCAGATAGTGATCAGGACGAGGATGTCATTCCTTCATCCAGGCTCAAATGTACGGGGAAATTCTTCAACCTTAGCGTCCCGAAATACCTGTGTCGATCCTTCTTGCGATGATCACCCGGGAGACCAGGTTCTGCTAGTTGGATAAGTCGCTCGCTTGACGTCAATGATAATATCTACGGTCTCGCGAGAATAATTACAAGGTGACTACTACATACGGTCCCTTTGCCGTTCCCGTGCCTGGGAGTCGGCGAGTCCGTCCACCAATCGTCATCACCGTCCAGGTCTGTCGATGATGGTTGGAAGTCTCCTGTTCTTGCACCATCGTTAAAGGTCGTATCGGGTTCCTTTTGACCTTCGCATACTGCTTCAACCCTTCTAGCTTAGAGAGCTCTCCGCTGCGTCTCTCATTTCTCATGCCCCCGAAATTATTACCTGATCCACTTGATCGGGCACCAAGTTCTTGTGCCGCCACTGGCTCCATTGTCCTCACTTTCTATACCTCGTCTGGCGCCGGAGCGTCCACTACTACGTAATCAGCATGCTTCAATTTCTCAACAGCCATTTGACCATGGTAAGAGAAGGGACAGAACTGCCCGTCACGTTCGGTACGGTATTCTCATACTCCGTCTTACGTTCCCTTACACAACGTGGTAATTTGGCTTAAGAAATATTCCCCGTCTAATATATCCTTGAACAGCCAACCAGCCACTCCTCACCCCACCATTTTCCTTGCGATACCCAATGAATTTGCACCTTCTAGTCATTTTCTCCCTGCTAGCTATTATTCCCTCCCTTTTTGCGTTGCGCTATCTTGCCAGTCTTGGTGTCAATTATGTAGTTTCCTGTTAAGTTAATCGTTCGTAACTCCACTTATCGTTTCCCCTGTGCCTTTCCCTGGCCCTTTTTACATGCCCTATCCGCCCCATGCACCGCACTTACCACCCGCCCCTCACAGCCCTTCCCCATCCTGCATGCTCTGTATTCATAGCTCCCTCATAGCTGCCGCGCATATTGATAACTATATCTACGTTTTAAACACATCCGGATTGACTTTGTCTCTTTGCAACCACCTGCTGCGCTGTCCCACATCACGTCTACCATGCATCACCTCTCCTCTCATCGAATTTAGTCTTCTGATCTCGCTGCTACAAACTCGTGGCTGGTGGGATTCGGTTGTGTGCGCTTCATTGACATCTGCGCCCGTGCTGCAGGCCATCCTTCCGCAAAAGGAAGTGAAGCAACATATTTCGCACCCATGGATATCTCTCCTACTATGGACATGGATACTCATCACCCGCAAGAGAATGACTTTGGTACTTCTCCGTGGGTTGATATGGGGGGATACAACCCTTCCCAAAATACACCACCAATGCCGGAGTACCATGGTTTTGGCTATGCGCCTTCACCCATCATGCCAATGGAGCCCTCATACAGCATGTCAATTCCACCGCCTTATGCATCGCTACCTCTGACAATACCATCGCATCCATGGCCCAGTATGTTGACAACGCAGTCGCATTTTCCTGAGGCATCGTTACCACCAGCGCCGGTACCAACGTCCGTGTCACCCCCTGCACCTGTACATCCGGTACGAACGAGTGGATCTACTCCGCGTCGGACTCTAACGGATGAAGACCGTCGACGTATGTGTCTCTATCACGAAGAGAATCGGTCGGCCAAGCAGACAGATATCGGAGGTAATTCACCAAGACCTACTTCTCCTGAACATTCTTTTTTGGGCTAATGAAAACAAACAGCACTGTTCGGAGTGGAACGAAGGTAGAACTGTTCTTTCCTCAATTCTGATTCGTGCTTAAGTATTATCCTCATCTGACACCTCAATAAAGTACTGTTTCAAAGGTCCTGCGCCAGAAGGAAAAGTATCTTAACCCGGATGATGGGAGTCGATCACCGATCAAGAGGGCAAAGGGTAGAGTTCCAGACATTGAGAAGGCGTTATCAAACTGGGCGAGAAATTATCAGCGCCAGGGTAAACCTTTAACCGACTCGATGATTAGGGAAAAGGCCCATTTTTTTGCGACCACTTGTGGCAATCCTGAGGGCAGTCAGAAAATCCTCACCACGGCCTGGCTGGAGAAGTTCAAGCAGAAGAATAACTTGGTGGTAACGAAATCTCGGAAGAGCTCTACTGATGCTACGAGCGACAAAGACAGCCCTGCACATCTCAACACGAACTCGAACGCAGCCTCCAACACCCAGACACCAAATGGAGTGTCGCCCGTATCTCCAGGCGGGGTAACGTCACCATCTCCAATGTCCCCAACGCAAAGCCAGGAAAGTTTAAAGAAGGAAGCGTCAGATGGAGTCACCGACTGTGCCACCGAATATCAACATGCACACTCTCAGAGCACGACTTCTCTCGATACAGCACCTTCTCTGTCAGCTAGTGTGACCAGCCCAACGTCACCTTTTCTTTCCTCCGACAGCCCTTTTACTCCTACAGTCAGGTCGCGTGTCCCGTCGATCAGCAGCAATTCTAGCAGACCGCGAAGCCAGACATTTCCCATTACTAATGTTGACCCGGGGTTGATTTCTACTAATGAGTCGTCTGATCAGCTGACACCAAAAAACATGCTGCAGCAGTCCTTGTCGATCTCAATGCTTGATTCGCCACTCGAGGAAGAGCCAGAGACAACCGTCAGTGCCAATGATTCCAACGTGATCAAGCGAAATCGCAGTAATCCGGAGATCAATACCCAGTCAATGCAACCGCCTCCGTTGCCCAAGTCGAATACCATCTCCCCGGTCAGCACTCCTAGCTCCCCCACTCAAGATGAAGCACGGAGAGCTTTGGAACTTGTGATGAATTATTTTCAGAATCAGCCCTCAGGACTCGCGGCGCAAGACTTCATAACCATTGGGAAGCTTATGGAAAAATTAGAGCTTGCGCAGAACCAAGGAGGCACGCTTCCAGGAGGTCTACATCGTATCGATGAGCATGTGGACGGGCCCCGTGTGAGCAAGAAGAGAAGTATACACACCCTGAGTTGAGGCAGCAGTGGGCGGTAGTGGTATCAATATATGCAACGCCTGCTCACTGATGTTTGTGTCTCTCGTTTCTATTGCGAGCGAACATCACTACCGCTCAATATTGGTTCCGGCGGGTTCCTTTATATCATTCATATTTCGTCGATCGTTATTTTGTCTCGATGAGCTTTGGGAGGATCCAAAGGATGGGACAAAAGGATGTGAAAGACGGGACATACAACCACTTGAGAGGGCAACCTCATCTACGGAGTTTTACGGCTGGATTGATATTTTATCATACATATGTGGGAGCGGCGGGCAGGCTATATGGAGCAAGAACAATATCACAGCAGCGAACGGTGCATCGTCCGTGTCTCGTGTGTCGACAGCATCTGATCGGACTGCATTCGGCTACTAGTGGTCGCATTTCAGGGACATGATCCGATCTTTCCCACGTTCGAGAATGAGTGTCATCGATCTCATTCCGCTCCCGCTTGTCATTCCTTTCATCTTGCTTCTCGACCCTTGACCTCCTTGTGCGCAAATCTTTCCCGTCAAATTATTTGCTGAGAAGCGGATTGCGCATATCTACAGACGGTCACTGAAAAGTGTTCGCCCATGTTGATCGTGGTCCTATTCTCGACTTAGTGGAGAATGCGTCGCTGCCTGCGGCCAGTTGAAAGCTAATATTTGGGATTATACATTACCAGGGGATGCGTCTTTCGTCGATCAAGCCTTCTTTGTTTGACAATTATTTCGAAAATCCTGCCTTTATATGTTATCATTTTGAGTTTACTCTCATAACCGTCTCTCTGCTTAGCGGTACAGACGCCAACCGCACTTCTTTTAGGAAACGGCAGGACAGATGGCCCCGGATCGTAACCGAAATTTCAGTCAGAACCCTGGATTACCTGATAATGCTGATTTTTTTTCTGCTCTTACGTCCCCTTGTCTCCTTCTCTTTTTCTATGATTGGTTTCTGATTATCGGGATTCTACTAAACTTGACCCGCTCGCGCGGAAAAGGCATGATTAAGGTCAACGGCAAAGGTTGGAAACATGTCATCTGGACAGAACTGTGTACTCTTGGGCAAATACCTATGTACCTCCTCTACGTCTTCTATCAGGGGATTTTTTTGGCATTTACGTTTTCCTTACGTCTCCATATCCACATCCATATTTATGCCTATATATTATCCTGCTCCGTTCACCGTTTCTCTTTGCACAGATGCTCGCGTACCCCCCCCCCCCCAAAGTCCACAAGTACCTTCACATACCTACCTACGTACTTCAACCCCGTTGACACCAGCACCAACGCCCACTATACCCTCCACCTAACCTACACTTCCGTTCCGTTATCTCTGATCCAGCAACCTTACTCTTTCTTCTTTCCTATTTTACCATAATTTTTTATGTAACAATTCCATATCTTCTCAAAATCTTAACAAGCGACATTAACATCAACCAGTCCCGAGTCTCTACTTACTATACTGTACTATCCTCGGCGAGACAAGACATTTTTTCCCCTATTATGTCCGTCGGTCTAAATGAAAAGATCGTACCGAACTATGTACCATCTGGAATTCTTTTTTTTTCGCGCGCGAACCGCCATCGGGTGTCCCTTTCGTCCATGACCACCGCCTCAGCGCCCAGGGGCAAAACAAGAAGAAAATTTTCGTTCGGTAGCAGAGATCGGCTGGGCTGGGCAGTAGACGAAAAGGCACAAACCCCGATGCGGCCTAGTGCCGGAGATTGAAAAGGAGGAAAAGAGTTCTTCACCCATTATTATACCACTACTATTGAAAATTATTTGCAGATCACGCGACTTCGAAATTGACATTTTATCGTAACTCTATGGTCTCGTTTATTTACAGGGTGCACAAAGGCAGGGTATCCAGGGATGTCTGTCATTCGGCCAGTTTTCAGATAATGGCAGGCATATGTACTTGTTCATTTCATTCCGACGAGGAAATAATAATTCCTCTGTCATCCATCAGCTCAGATACGCTGCGCTCCGACAGTTCCGGCAGAAGCTTAACAAGCACGGTCTCGACTATTGCGTAGACCAGATGTTTGTTACAGTATTCGTCCGCGAACAGATCCAGGATCTCGGTCTCTATAGCCGAGAGGAGTAGTGACTCCTCGACGTCGCCATCCAGTGACGACGACGATGACGGTGATGGTGACGGTCCCCGAGACCGGTTGCTCTGAGCTTCACCGTCACCAGCCTTACCGGAGACGGGACTCTGTTCGCGTTTCTTTTGTTCTTCACACCAGGCCGCCGAAGCTGCGGTTATGTCATTTTGGGATATGCCAAAGAACGTCCGGGCGACCTGGCGCGGAATCAGAGACAAGATGCTGGCTGCGCATTGGCGTTTTATGGCTGCAATTTCGGCCTCTGACGGTCTCTGCTGCCGTTGCGCCTCGGATGGCGACGACGCTGAGACTGGAGAGGAAGAAGAGGATGATGGCGCGCCACGGCTGCCATTAGTATTGCTGGCCAAGTGGATACTTGCGCCGCCTTCCGCCGCGCCAGGGGCCGAAACTTGACGCGTAGAAGAGTCTGGAGCCGAAGAAGGGGCCTGACTGTTCGCATTATTCAATGGCGGAATTTGGCGTGCATTCGATGGGAATAATGCAGTTCGGATTGCAACAAGGAGGGTCGGTAAAAATGTGGGGGTCAGGACATAGTTCTGGATTGTCTCACGGAGAAATCTGTTTAAAGAAAAAAAATTTTCAGCAGGGGTTAGCAACAGAACAGATATATACCCCAGGATGGCGCGGCAATGAGGTAAAAAGGGGAAATGGCCGTATCTGGATGGTAAATATTCCAGGAACTGTAAAGGACAGGCATGGGCCCTTGCTCTGATGTTGAAGACGGGCCTGGATGGTCGAACTGGAAGGAGGGCTGTAAGGTTCATGACCCCGGTGCGTGGAGACGGCTCAGTCAAACAAGATCGCACAAGTTCCTGACGATGTTGAAAGAATCCAGCCGGACTGCGACCGGAACCATGGCTTGATGCCAAATCCGTGCCTGCCTCACTATGAAGGGAGACGCAAGCGCGTCGCTTTAGATAGTATAGTATGGCGAGGCGTGATAATGGCGGCCATCTCAGTCGGAATTGAAATTTTCGCTCTTCCTGCAAGATTTTTCCCTTATTGGCTAGAGATGGGAGGGAAATAGGGACCGCAGCGCTATTCTTGCACATTCCAGATGTAGCATGGTCACCATGGGACCGGTTCGTGCACGATCGTCAAGGACCGTCGAGTCGTCGAGACTGGCTTCGTGATCTGGTCCCTATGGTCTGCCGTCTCCTTTCGGGGCATGGCGGCAGCCAGATGTTGCGGGGTTCGGTGGTAAGGACTAAGATAGCACGTCCTTTGGATCGTCCAATTGATCAGACGGACCAGCGCGGGAGGAAAGGGCCGGCCCAGGGGCCCCGTCCAACGGCGAAGGATCGAAGGCGGACGTCCAAGCTTGCCGTGTTCAAGGCCGTTGGGAGGACAGCTTGCATGTTTGACTGGTCATAGAGCCGTCCGACACAACCCGTCTCGGGGGGAACAGCGGAAGCATCGAGGGGCGAAAGCATATGAGGCCAAGAGGCTCGAAATAGCTGGGCGAGTGGCTGGTGGGGGCACCACGAGGACCAGGGCCGGGCAGGGGCCGTAGGGTGCACGCCGCGCCCCACAGAGCGACACAGGGGGTCCCGTAAGGCCGCCGTACGCGTGTGGTAACGGCTGGTACGGCCGAGATTACCGGCGGTAACGGTAAAACCGAGACGCAGGCGGAGCACACGCGAGGCCAAGGGCTGCCTGCATGGCGATGGATGCTGCTGTTCCGCTGCACATTGGTCCGTCCGCAGCCACCATGAGATCAAGTGATCGCAAGAGCATGCGAGCAGGGCGACTCCGGCTCTGCTTGTCCTCCACCCTGCGGGCATAGTCTCTCCAATGAGACCCCTCAGATGCCCTGGCGCGAAGATGGCAGTGAAGACAATGGAGCACCGGGTGGTAGCGCTCCTCCACTTCGGACCACGTCTCGCATTCAAACAAAGGTAGCCATTGCCAGATGGTCTGTGCAAGGAACAATGGAAAAAGAAAATCTAACAGCAAATTTCGAACTCACCTGTCAAGAATACCGTCTGTGTCACCTAGCCTGCCTGGACCCGCCAAAATCAAGTGCTGCAAGAGGGACAATGTCCCTCCTAGCCATGGCATCCGTCTCGGAACATCCAACAGTTGCGACACCATGCCAAACACCCTATAGTCGAGAACGGGTCGCTTTGCGCGTCCCGACGAGGGCGCTTCGTTTGCGCGGCTGATTGGGTTACGAGAGACCGAAGACGAGACACATGTCCGCGATGAGGTTGCCGGAAGCGTTGATGCTACGCGGAATAGTCCTGTAACCACAAATCGCATGGCAACGTATGTAAGATAGACACCCTGGAGGATCGTCCATATCCAGATCGATATTTGCGATTGGTCTCCCTTTGACGAATGGTCGTCGTCTGGCTCCTCTTTGGTCGAGAGTAACCCAAACCTTTCCAGTCGGCTCTGCTGAACGCTCCCTGTCTCCTCGCTATTCTTTCCATTCGTGTCGCGACGCTTCAGCGCAGCGATAAGTTTGGTGATGGCGTCCCAGACAAACCACCCTTCGCATGCTCGGCCGCCCACCTCATTTCCCAAAATCAGATCGGCCAGAATGTCGCCGACCAATGTCCTCAGGCAGATGTTCTCCAAGTCTTCTGTTGGTAGAAGGACAGCCAACGCACCCTGCGCCAGCAATTGTCGATAGACGTGCTCATTCTCGCGTTGCTGCGCGATTGTCTGAGCATCAGGAGGATTTGGAACAGGCGAGAGGCCCGGGTGCGGATTTAGAGTATGGTAAACCACACGTCGAGAAGAACGAGGCATCACCAGATTGGATTCTTGTTGTGCCATTCTGTATGCTGCATTTACATGGTTAGGTCGTCAATGTACTGTACGACTCTCGACTGAGCAAAGGAGAGGGGTCAAGTCTCACAGACAATATGAGCTTCAATCAGACCGGGAAGCTCATCGAAGGCCAATTCCACAACGTCAATTCGGCGTAGCCGCTCCTCCAGCGCCCGGGTACAGTGGGCGATGACCTGGAGGATCTCATCGACAAAGACATGATCCGGCGTGATCTTCGCGTACCACGCATAAACAAATTCCTTGATGATTATCGCAATGATAGCATAGAGCTGGCGGTCAACTTCATTGGAGCTAGTAAGCGGCGGCAGTATCTCCTCGAGAGGCCGTGGAGTTCCTGTGCCATAGCCACCTGTTTGGGGGCAAAGAACTCGACGTATCAATGCGATAATGGCCTTGTCAGCCGTCGCGTCGGCTTGCTCAACGCGAGTGGGAGCCTTCCATGGTCGGGGCCGGGATGACAACCGCGAGGACACCTGTGAAGCTTGTGACGCAGCCGAAGTGCTCGATGCTTTCGCGGTCGAAGTTGTTGAACTTGCTTTGGAGTGGTACGGATGAAGGCTTGCGCGGGGAGGATTGCAGGTCATCTCATCTCACTGTGACAACAATACGAGGAAAAAGAAATTTAGAGATCATCAATGCCTCCAAAAGGAAACGTCTCCAAATCAACGTCATGAGGATAGATAATCGACCGAGCTAGTCTGGGAGTGGGAGCTTGTCATCCCTGCGGATAGATGATGGTAAGGCGATCCAGGTCGGCGATCTATCCCCAGGATGACATTGGCTCCACGGCGCGGAGACACTTCCAGAATAGTATGTTAGGGCTTAGGGCTTGCATTACCTCCGTTATCGATAAGCAGCTTATCGGCGGTCGCGCATCTCCAACCAACCACTTGGAGTCTGTGGCAGCATACCTAGCAGGTATTGTACGAAGAGAGCACGGGCGAGGGGCGCAAACATTAGGCAGGGGAGTCTATTCATATTTTGGGCCTTTTGAGAGAAAATGGCTTCTTCGTTATCTCAGCAAGATGGTGCAATTCCGCTATGGCTGGACTGCGATCCTGGTCCGTGAACCCCGCCCCTTATCCACCACTGATATACCCTGTGTGACTGACGCTTCCAGGACACGATGTGAGTCTGATGCACTTTATATTTTGGCATCCTAGAGAATTTAATTGACCGCTGGAAATAATCGAATTAGGACGCCTTTGCTATTCTTCTTGCTGCGCATCATCCATCCTTGAATCTCCTGGGCATCAGCACAATTCACGGAAATGCGTCTCTTGAAAACACGACCGCAAATGCTGGGAGCGTGTTGGAAGCCATTGGCAAACCAGAGATTCCGGTCTACCCAGGCTCCAAGAAGCCATTTTGCAGACCCGCCGTCCATGCGCCTGATATCCATGGTAGGGGTGCTCCCATCTCATTACGTGGAGTCGGGAGCATAACATACATGGCATCCTCCACTCCACCGCTTCCCCTCTTCTGTTCTTCTTGTCCCCTTGATCTTATCTTGTCCGTGGAGGACTCCCGTTTACCATAGCTACTGAGTCCGTAGCAGGCACTTATACTTTATGATGTCTAACTCTTTCTCTAGGGGCGTCTGGCCTTGATGGCACTGATCTTCTCCCCAAGGCGAGTAGACCTCCAGTAATCGATAAGAACCCGATCTTGGCTATGCGTGATGCCCTGCTTGCTCAGCCAAAAGGGACCGCGTGGGTCGTGGCTACGGGAGCTCTGACCAATGTCGCCCTACTCTTCGCGACCTTCCCCGAAGTTGCGGAACATATCCAGGGTCTTAGCATTATGGGTGGCGCAATCGGAGGAGGATTTACAGATGCTCCCATGAGCAGGCTTCCAGGCGAAGAGTCAAGGATAGGAAACACAACACCGTGGGCAGAGTTTAACATTTACGTGCGTGCGCCCCCTTATACCCCACAGTTCTCTTGCTTCAGCAGATACGTAGCAACCTCCTTATTCCTGTTGCTCGTCAAGAATTGGCTTCATGTCGGATTTCTAACTTGTGTGAGAGCAGTGCGATCCCGAGGCCTCCCAGTCGATCTTCTCCAACCCTATTCTGGCCCCCAAGACGACCCTCATCAGCCTCGACCTGACACACCAAGTCCTCGCCTCGCGAACCGTGCAATCCCGCATCTTGACCGGCACCACAGATGGATCTTCAACACCGACAGTCCTCCGTCGGATACTGCACGCTCTCCTAACCTTTTTCGCGGCAACATATGACACCGTCTTCGGCCTGAGCACCGGTCCGCCACTGCACGATCCCCTCGCGGTCGCCGTTCTCTTGTCGAACCTGAACCCTATCTTCGCAAAGGCTAACCCTGACAAGGCGCTCAGGTTCGACGACAAGGGCGGTGAACGCTTCTCTGTCACCGTCGTGACGGATGGCAAACACGGCGACGATGCTTCATTAACAGGCCAGCTAGGACGAACGATCGCTAAGGCTACTACTGACGGACGCGGGGTCGCGATTCCCAGAGGCGTAGATGTGGAGAAATTCTGGGACATGATTATCAATTGCATACAGCGCGCAGACGACTGTAATGCGGCGCGGAAGTAACAACATGTCCATTGCTACTATGGCATACTTAGGCTAGCATCGGTCCTGTTACGCTCTTCTTGACATATATATTCAAACAGCGTCTTTACCGTTATAGATTTCTAGACAGCAATCGATGACTTAACCATATGCTAATTTATCCGCGCACTACAAATTGAAATATTATCCACAATCAGATTAGATTGTGTAGCTTCAGAATACATATATAAGCAGTTGATGCCGCCCCTCACCTCTCCTAAAGACTGCTAAGGTATCCTCCAGCGATAGTAACACCAAATCATAACCAAATATCGCCACTCGATCTCTAACTGAGCATCCTATTCCCCCAAAAGTAGGAGGTTCCAGTCTGGGCTTCAAGGGGATACATGTGATGCTTCCTTTCAAGTCTTTACGGGGAAGATGCACCGTACAGCACATATGATTCATCTTACGCAGACAATAAAAGCTCCATCTACTAGATCATTTTCCGGATACGACGATTAGGACTGAAAAGTGATAAATCTGGATAATTAGACCGACTGCAGGATTAAGAGAAACCGCATGTCAAGTTGGGAAATTCCTCATCCGAGATTGACTGCCATTCATATTTAAATTTAAGCGCATGAAAAAGCTATTCCTTAGCATTCTACACGAGGACCTACGATGGTCCTGAAATCTTAACCAGACCCGGAATTAACTCATCAAGATAGTTTCATGAATAAGACTCAGCTGAGTCCCGAAGTTGCGAGTCCTGAAGTGTGGGTATATAGTCAAGCTACCACTCTCGAATCGAGCCATCCACACCGTAAAATTCCTTTGGCTTCCATGGCTCCGCATCCTTGGCCACGCGACGTACCATCTCCTCGTCAACTTCAATACCCAATCCAGGAGCCATCGGCGCGTCAATGTATCCATCCTTAACCTCAAAGACCTTTGGATCCTTGATATAGCTCGTGACGTCGTACTCGCCGGCCTCCGTGTTATAATGGATGCCCAGACTCATCTCCTGGATGGCGAAGTTTGGGGTTGTGAGGTCGACCTGGATGCAGGCCGCAAGAGCGATGGGACCGAGCGGACAGTGCGGGGCAATCGCAACATCATAAGCCTCAGCCATCGAGCAGATGCGGCGGAGCTCGGAGATACCACCGCAGTGGCTGATGTCTGGTTGCAGGATGTCCACGCTGCCATCTTCCAGGAACCGCTTCACATCCCATCGATTGTACAGACGCTCGCCCAATGCGATCGGGCAGGATACCAGTCCTGAGAGGTGCTTGATACCCTCCGGATGCTCGCAGAGGAGAGGTTCTTCGATGAAGAGCGGGTGGTGTGGTTCCAGGGCCTTCACAAGCTGCTTGGCCATCGGTTTGTGAAGCCGTCCGTGGAAATCCAACGCGGCATCGAGACCAACGGACTTGACAGCTTTGAGACGTTCGACACAGGATTCTAGAACACGCGGCGAGTCCAGCCAATTAACGTCCTCGGTTGCGTTCATTTTAATGGCCTTGAAGCCCTGGGCGAGTCTCTGTTTGGCGGCTGTCTCCACGTCCGAAGGACGGTCTCCCCCGATCCAGGCATAGACGGAGACTTTGTTACGAACTTTGCCCCCCAGCAACTGATGGATGGGCACGCCCAGGCGCCGCCCCTTCAGGTCCCAGAGGGCAATGTCGATACCGGAGATTGCAGACATGAACACAGGGCCACCACGGTAGAAACCGAGACGCCAGGCTGTCTGCCAGATATGCTCGATGTTACTGGAATGTCAAGTTAGCTCTTGCCTGCTCCTCATATTTCGTCCCAAGTGGCCGCGGAAATAGGAAAACATCATACTCGGCCTCGTATCCCTGGAATCTCTTGCTCAGGGCTTGGAGGGTGCCCTCAACAGCCTCAGTGTGGCCCTCCAAAGTACTCTCGCCCCAGCCATAGTGCCCCTCTTCATCGGTCACTTTGACAAAAAGCCAACGAGGTAGCACTCGAAAGTACTCAATGAGCTTAATTTTAGCCATCCTCTGGGATTCGATAAGGATTACGAAAGCGGGCAAAGCCAGAATTCAGCGCAAGAACCCACGATGGCTGCGCAGGCAACAAACTGTCGGAAAGGAGGATGTGGAATGGATATTAGAAGCAATTTTTCTGGAGAGCGGAGAAGCGTGTACACAACGTGGGATATTTATCCAGCCTCTATCGGAGTTGCTCCGGGTAGTCTCCAATATCCTAGGGTAGCGGAGCCTGTCAGATGGTAGCCCAGCGGAACCAACCGGCACGGGACAAGCTCTATGAAAACAGTAGTGCAAAGGCAATTGTTAGCGTATCTTAACATGATTGTGTGGACCTCACGGGCGGTGCTCTTGCATGAACTAAACAGAACGGTCAGGTTGGAGGACACGCTTATGTCTTCAGAGAGAGCAATCGGTGGAGCGCGGGGCCCCAGATCCCAGCACACTGTTCTGCACCAACTGCAAGGCCGACAAGAGCTGATATTGTGAGTAGTAGACAACAGGATGCTCAGGACGGGCAAGCCTGCGACAGCCAGGGACAAGACAATAATGAAGCCGGAGTGAGACAGCGGCCGCTAGCCCGGGGGGGCGTCCACTGTCGGGGCTCTCCTCTCGGAGATCTCCCCCACTGTTTGCCGGCGCCCGCCTCATCTTCCGGCCTCAATAGTAACGTCGACTCGCCATCTCAGTCCGCGCTCATCGCCACCAACGACGCTCTCCAGCATCTACTTCTCATCGACCGCATCACAGCGCTCTCTGTCTGTCTGCCTCTCTGTGGAACCAAACAGACAGACAACCCCTTGAGCGCAAGGGGTCGGTGTGCCTCACGCCCTTCCATCCCCTGGTTCTGCGCCCATCGATCCCCCAGGCCTCTGCAGTAGCAGATGGAATCATCCGACAGATAGGCCGCCACCATGCCACCCGCGAACTCTCCTTCAGTATGGCGTTCTTTCCTTTGAAAAGCCCCCTTCCCTGTGCTTGCCGCTGTGCTGCTCTCAAGGTCGCGACGGGGAATCCGCAGCCTGGAAACCTCGTCCGCCATGTCCGCTCAACGTCTCTCTGACGGTCGCTTTCCTCAGCAGGAAACACCCCCGTCGGCCGCCAGCCCGCGTCTGCAGCAGCTGGAGGGCGTCTCGAGTCCCGTTCCCAACTACGCAGCCACCCTCGTCGGGCATTCGGAAGCCGACGACGTCAACGACGAGAACGTGAGCTTTCTGCGAACCCGTCTGCGTTCGTCGCCCGACCCCTCTGTCAGTCGACAGCGTCGCAGGCGGTTTCAGTTTTCAGCTGAAGACGAACAGGACCAGATGGATCTGGACGACCCTAGGACTCTGCGGATGACCGTCGAAATCAACCGCCGGATTCCCATCGTCCGGCGACAGCGAGAGGAGTCGAACCAGATACCGAACTATGAGGGTCGTACATCTAACGTGCGGTCGTTGTACGGTTGGGCTCCCGGATCGGATGACGACGATGACGAGAGGCGATACGACTTTTCGCAAGACAACAGCAGCGTATGGTTCGGAAGAAGTTCAGAGCGTGAATCTGGGAGAACCGGAATCAGTCTGCGCAATTTGAGGCGCGAGGCGCTCGGTAGGCTTCCCCCCACATTTGCTGGGGAGCCGCTAGAAGGAGGCGGCTATCGATTCGGGGAGTCTTCGATCTCTACGGAAGCGTTGTTGCAATCCGTGAGGCGTCAGTCGAGGTTCTCGCGCGCCCGAACCCTTCAAAACTATATTCTGGACCGAGAACGGAGTGGTCAGGACTCGGATGATAGGGACAGGGCGACGGCGTCATCTACATCGAGGGCATACCGATTCATCCCAAGCACTCGCGGTGAATCCTACAGGAACCTTACTCACGCTGATATTCGGGCACGAATCAATGCGCATCGACACATGTATATGGACCATCCGCCCAACGCCCGTTTGCAGGAGACTATCAAATATCTGGAGCGTGTGCGGTTTTCCAATTCATACGAAGAGAGTCTCTCGTCCGCTGCAGAAAGTGGATTCATCCAGCTTGATTACTTCACCAACAATGAGGACGACTTTATTCTCGACACCACATCGATAGCTCCTCCAGCGGAGTGTTCCTGGCTCCAACCCGGTGCGGTGTTCACGGGGTCGCAACGCGCTGCGAATAGCAGTACCTCACAGATGTTCTCCCATCGTATTCCGAGCCCACACCAATCCAACGACCCAGTTATTGTGAACGGCAGCGATACTAGCCGCATTAGTGTGTATACGAGCAGTGGCCGTCGGTACTTGGCAAGTAGTCTCTACAGCCTTGGAAGCAATAGCAAGGATGAACATTGGCCGGTTAAGGTCACGATTCATAGCGTCGATTACAATAACATGACCTTATCAGGAACGATGGAAGCTTATAACATCCCCGACAAGACCTCACCAACGCAGGATGCGCATATAGTTACTTTCCTTGAGGGCGAAATAATTGATTTCAACACGCATACATTGGAGACGAAGAGTTTCAAAGCAGACGCGGAGATTGACAGTACCTACTGGCGGGAGTTGCAGCCGTTCAAGAACCTAACTGATGATGAGATGGTCAAGAACCTAGTCAGCAAGAAGTGGCTTACGGAAGAGCTAACCAAGGGCTGGATCTTGATGCGATGGAAAGGTTTGTTTCCATGTATTCACAAATGTACTAAGTACTTAAATCCCCTTTCTGACTGGAACAGAACGCTGCTTCATCACCCCAACTGATTCCCGCCAAGGACTCACGATCTCCGGATTCTATTATATCTCCCTCCGTCGAGACAACGGCCACATAGAGGGCCTGTATTATGATCCAGGTAGTTCGCCGTATCAGCAACTGAAACTGAAACCAGAAATGGAAAAGATGGTCTTCCCAGCCTACGGCTTCCGATGACGGCAGCCGAGGCCTTTAACTTACAACTTGGAAACAGAAGCAACTGTTATTTGCAGTCGGTCTTAGAGTTCCTAAGCCTTGCCATTGTACCCTTCTTTTCTCCTATTACTTGGGATCCGGGTTTACCTTAAAGCAGGGGTGAGAGGCGCAAGTCTAAGGACACGATGCGGAAAAGTGCAACTTCTTGGCTCGCTCGATTACCAGCCAGTTATATGTTTATCATGGCGTGATTATTTGGGGTTCCCCGGCGTCACCAATGGTTAGTCAAGCGTTATTTTTGGGGTTCCAATCTGGAGTAATAATTAGCATTAGTCGGTGTTTCTTCTGCTATTATTGCTTATCGGGAGACCAGAGCGTCGATCATCCTCTCTTATCTCTTTTGAATTACGTTTCCTTTACAAATTGGCGACCCATTTTTCCCCCCCTAAAACTTCTCTTTCTGGCGTTTGTGAGACTGACCATCACCGCTTCCAGCTAGCTAGCTCGCTGTACATAGATAGGCTGCAACAAATGAGAAGAGTGTCCCTATACCGATATAATTGGACGAAATCATTTTTACAAAGAACTTGAGGTAATCGTAGCACAAGCTTTTAGAATGCTGGAGTTGATGTCGTCATCTTAGATTTTTGTTTTTTGTATTTCATCATCTCCCTATTCTCGTTACTCCTGGGGTCTGGAGGTCAGACGATGACGCGGGAAACACGAGGAAAGGTCGGCAAGGCTAGAGCATAAAAGCCTCAGGCATAGTGGAGTAAATAGAACAGATCGAGATCCATCAAGGATGACCATCCCAATCACAATTCAAACCAATTCTTGCCCGACCCCAAGGTCCAAGTAAACCCGATCACCGACATACTCTAGAAACCACACACAAAAACGAGACGAGATTAGGGTAGATGTCCCATTCCCTCATCACATCACATCACATCAATATTTCCCATCGCATCGACCGATCAGGAACGAGGGGCGAGGCGGGGCGAGACGAGGAAGTGAGGATAGCGCGAGGCATCTACTGCTCGGTCTGGAAGTAGTTAAGAAGGACGGAGCGTTCCTGGGACTCCTCACCCCAGTCGCGGACGACGACGCAGGAGCAGTTGACGACCTTGCGGGCGTTGCCCTCACGGTCGAGCTGGCCTGTTAAAAAAAATCATAATTAGTACACAACGCTGTCACACCACGCCCCAAAGACAGGGTTATAACGGGCAAGGTGAACATACAAAGGCCAGCCCACTCGCCGAGCATCTTGCCATCGGGGACCTTGATCAGGGGGATCTTGTGCTCCTGGCACAGGGCGATGACGAGCTTCTTGTAGGCCTCCTCCTCGCAGCCCTCGTTGAGCACGCACATGTGGGCCTGGCGGCGGTCGAGGGCCTTGGCCGCCTCGCGCAGGCCACGCGCCAGGCCGTCGTGGATCAGAGCGATCCGGAGCACGCCCTTGAGCGCGTCCAGGACCGACATCTGGCCGCCGGCGCCGGCGGTCGCGGAGACTTCGACCTCATCGGCGGCGGCGACGGGGGGGTTGGAAGTGGTCTCTTCTCCGTCCGACTGTTTTCGAAATCAATCGATCATGTTAGCCTTTTTCGTCCTTTTTTTGTTTTGATATAGTGACATGCGTGGATTTCTTCTGCCCTTCTTTCCCTGCTCATTTATTTTGCATTGAGAGGAGCCATGAAGGAATTGTGGAATGAAGGGCAATTGAATCCCTCAGATCTTGCGAAGACCATGTTCTTTTTTCTGTGGGACTTGTGCGGCACGTATGTGCGCACATTGCGGAAATGGAACTTTCAAAAGAGAAATTTAGAACCGTACCATTTTGATTCGCTACCTTTAGTAATGAGTAGCTTAGAAGTCCTTTGTCAAATGTCGGATGATCCTCAAAGAGTGAAATCGGTAATGCGATAGGAAGTTGAGTGGCCTTGAAGGTTGGTGGTGCAAAGAACTTAATCGTCGTTTTCGATAATTTTCATGCTCTCGGCTAAGCGCTGTGTGCCCTACCCACCCATGTGATTACATAAGCACAACCGCCGGGATTCCCAGACAGCAGCTTAGCAGACCTGATCGCAGACTATGTACTGCGTCTTGAACCTCAAAAAATGATGATGGATGATGATATACTGATTTTGAATTTATTTATTGCTTCCGGAAGCCTGTCAGTGGCTCATTACGGAAATAAAAAAGGAATGTGTATCTGACATGGGATCAGAGGTACAATTGGATCGCCAGATCCTTTGAAGCACAACCGCGAGCGGGTAAAACATGACCGAACAAAAAGAGGTATCATAATCGTACAATCAAGGAAACAATCCACCCATGCATCACATAGCCGTGGTTGAACCGCCCTAAATGTGAACGATGGTATCCGAAGGAGGATCAAGAAAAAAAAAATCTAGGCGTATGTACTCGGTCGCGAATGACCATAGCCATTGGTCAAGCCATTAGCAAGAGCAGAAACGTCACTACCGTTCTCAGCATGCGAAGGGCCAAAGGCATGTCCGTTGGCTTTCTGCAGGTCGGAGACAGGAGTATCCGCAGGAGGTTCACTGTCGATATGCATCTTCTGAAGCTGGATTTCAAGTCCATGGAGGTGAGGGATATGAGGAACGAGGTCCATGAAGTCGGAGAGCTGACAAGAAATGTTAGCGTAACCTCAGCAGATTTGAGGGTTCGATGTTCGACAAACTTACCCTGACCCAGAACACATGTTCCATATCGAAGTACTTCGAGCGCGTTTCGCAATCCTTCTGCATAACCTGCCCGAACGAGGAGTTGAGGAAGTCCGAATCATCTGTGTGGACAAGCATCCGGCGTGTCACACGCCACAGATTGACGCGTTGAGTCGGCGTCGCATTCCGCTTCTCCCAACTGGGGTCTGCAACAGAGTTAGCCACCAGCCATAAAACACGATATGGAAATACATACACTGAGAGAGCTGTAGATCATTAGTGGCCAAGAGCGGCGCGACCAAGAAGTTTGGCACCCATCTCTCGTTTGCCACCTCTGGGTCGCAGGAGGGATCAATCTGCTTCGTCATGGCAGTCACCACAGGCATGAACTTCTTCAACCACGCATGGCTCTTCGCTCTTGGGTCGTTCGAACCAACAAGGTTTGCCGCAACACGGAGTCTGTTAGGTAGAGCATCTCTGCGTCGTTGCTCCTGCTCTTCTTGCTCCTTTCGCAGCTTTGCCTGGCGAAACCGTTCTTGCTCGAGTCGTTTCTGGCGCTCATCCTCGGCTTGTTTGATCCGTCTCTGCTCTGCCTCTCTGCGTCTGCGATCTTCCTCTTCGGCCTTTTCGCGAGCCTGACGGGCGGCTTTCTCCGCCGCTTCCTTGGCCTCCTCCTCCTCCTTGGCTATTCGAGCACGTTCTGCTTCGGCTGCAATCCGCTTCTCTTCTGCAATGCGCTCTTCCTCAGCCTTTTTCGCTTCTTCCTTCAGTCTTCGAGTCTCCGCCTCCGCTTCTGCCTTCTTTGCTTCGGCTTCAGCGTCTGCACGAATGTCGACCTCCATCGGGATATCATTCAACTCCTGTAGTTCGTTTTTCTTGTGCTCTTGTTTGACGAAAGAAGAGCTGTCTAGGGCTTTAGAAGCGCTGACAGAATTCTTCACCAAGGAAGTCTCAGATTTCTCAGACCTAGCACGCTCCGAGTCCGGAACGCTATTGTCCCGTTGGCGAGACTGAGACTTGTGCTGCTCAATGGAGGAATCCGGACTCTTTTTGAGGGTCCCATTCACTTTGTACACGCCATCTTCCGGAAGAACTCTCCGCTTCTTTTTCTGCGTCTCATGAGAATCATATCCGTTCTCTGGTCCCCGGGAACGTGACCTCTCCGGTGAGACGCTGCTCCGCGAACGCTTCAGAGAGGGACTACCGTTCTTAGCAGTCGCGACATCGGACGAGCGATCGACACGTGACCTTGAAGCCTCCTCCCGTCCCGACGGGGAATCCGACGACAAAAGGCTGGGTCTTCTCTCATCGCGATCTCGCGGTGGTCGTCCTGCAATCAAACGCCTACGTTTGGTAACTTCCTCACCATGAGCATTGGGAGCTGAATCACTGTGGCCTCTCCCCAAATTGGATGCTTTGGACTTCGAAGGTTCCAAACGAGCAGGATCAGCATCAGAAACGGCGACCGAATTCTCGCTATGGCTACCATCCCGGCTCGAGAGCTTCTCGTGAGAACTGATCTGGTTTGACTTCTCCCTTGGATAGGCAACTCCGTCGCGCTTCTTCTCTCTGACAGAACTGATCTCCTTCGCTGGCGTTTCTTGGTGGCGATTCAAGGTCGGGCTTCGCACGCTTTTCCTCTGCGTGGCCACCGGAGAAGATGACTCCCGCTGCCCTGGTCGCTTATTCTCTTTATCCTTGTCACGGGACCGTCGAGGCGATTTGATATCAGGCTTGCGCATTTTGCGCGCTTGAATGTAGTTATCATACGCTTCCTTTAGCAGGTTATACTCTTCCTCCCAGTTCTCTCCCTGGCGCTCTTGGGATAACTCATAGTAGGTACGATCACGGTAAGGTCGACGAGTCGGATTGAAGCTGGGTTGGGCTAGCAAGAGCCGAATAACTGCAAGGTTTCCTCGACCGATTGCCGCCAGCATGGGAGTGTTGTAGCCGGGTCTCAGCGTCCCTGATTGCACAGGTTCTGGATCAGGGTCCGCATACCCAATGCCAAGGAGAAGCTGCATGACTTCGTCATGGCCGCCCTTTGCTGCAGCTATTAATGACTCCGCATCGGCTTTTTGTCCCACGTTGAGGATGCTCGCAACCCCTTGAACGTCGCCTTTAGCAGCAAATTCTCTCAGGTTCTCGGGTGTTGCTCGTGTCCAGAGCAGATCATTCCTCGTTGCTTCACTTCTGACAGTCCTCCTTTTGCTCGTCGTTCCAGCTGCAGGAGGAGGGCTTCGAGGCCCATTCACAGGCGGGGATTCGCGGGGGCTAGCTGCGGAAGCTCCGCGAGAAGACGAACCCTTGTTCCCATTCCCGTTATCCTCATCAGTGGTGGTGGTGGCGGCAGTGGTGCGCCGTCTCGGGTGCGGATTCGCTTTGGCTTCGGCAAGAACTCGCCGGATTTCTTCGTAATCTTCCGCGTCCGATGGAACGAGCTCGTAGGGCTCATCGCCCTCTGCGTTGACCAACCGAGGGTTCGCTCCCGCCTCCAGAAGCAGCTTCACCACCTCTAGATGCCCATTCTCGACGGCGTCAATAAGCGGAGTATCCTTATCAATGTTCCTAGTATCGACCTCGCAACCAGCTTCAAGTAGGAATTTCACGATAGGAACACAGCCTTCCAGAGCCGCGATCTGAAGCGGCGTATTCCCTGCATTGTCGGCGACGTTCAGATCCTCAGGACGCTCCGCATGTCTAGCCATTGCAGCCTCGAGTTCCCGTGCAGCACAGGCTCTTGCAAGACGCGTACGGCCATTCTGATCACGATGCTTCTTGGACGGCATTTGTTTGGCAGGAGAAGTAGCAGCACCTTCAGAGGACGCAAGCTTGCGAACATGAGCGGTCGGTAGAGGTGACCCACTGGCGGAAGACGATACCGATTGCCTGTCTTCGGAACTGTGCCTCTGGCGGCCCGTGATGAGGGGTGGTGGAGCCCGCTTCTTCTTCAGGCTGTCTCCACCACCAAGCTGAGGCCCGGAGACAACTCTCTTATGTGATCGGTGTGTAGGTGATCCGGATCGATCATCAGAGGTACGACGGGTGGAGGAGGTATTGTTTATGTTTATCTCCTTTCGCTCTCTGTCGCGGGCGGCCTCCGAGCTGTGCTGAGCACGCACGCGACTACCAGTCTCACCCTCCCGCTCCGCTACACCTTCGCTGGAGCTGCGCTTCTGGGCACAGTGGTCTTTGTCGTTCTTCGGCACGGCCAGCCGTAAACGCGAAGGGTCCCGTCTCTTTGACGAGACCGGCGACTCTTCTGTTTTCTCCGTCTTTACGGCAGACGGTGGCACAGATGCGACCCTCAACCGCGGGCTCGACGGACGAAAACCCCGTTCATCTTCGTCGCGTGGATCACTTTCCATCCTCTTCCTCTTTCTGTTCGTCGCATCATTGAGAGACGCATCGACCTCCATGGCATCAACGTCGTCATTTCCTTCGTCACTTCGTTTCCGTTCATGTTTTATGGGCCTCCTCTTCTTCTCGGGGGATAGCGACTCTCGGCCAGATTGGATGATCGTCTCCGCCTCCGAGTCTGCCTGGGGACTCGAGGGCCCGGCGTCACCGCCGGGCGCGTCGGCGTTCCTGGACGCATCCTTTTCTGGTGGTTGCAGCGGTGGTGGACTCGCCTTGGATGACTGCGGATCAGACGGCTTCCGCTTGTCCTCATCTACCAAACGAGTGGTGTCTCTGGCACCCGGGGCAGCTGGCAAGGATGGAACCGCCTCAGCATCACTCATAGCGGTAGTAGTCGTGGTCTTGGGGTTCTTCTCGTCATTTTGGGGGGCCGTGGCGGAAAGAGGGCCTGGAACGGGAGACCGACAAGCACTGTGCGAGGACGTTTCGTGCTCGACCACGGCGACGATGCAAGTCCTACAGGCACAAGTGAGGGAAACGGTGGGCGGAGATATGGACGGTACCAGCCCCGGAGCGAGCTGGATCGAGGAGAGCGTTGGGAGTCGGGTCGGGGGGGGGGGGGGGGGGGGGGGGGGGGGGGGGGGGGGGGGGGGGGGGGGGGGGTTGAGAGTGAGAGCAGGGAAAGTCGAGGGGGAGGAAGTTGGACGGTCGCAAGATCTCCGGGCGAGGGCAGCGGACAGGGCCACGGCCGGCTCACGGTCTCACCCACGCTCTCAGTGGGCGCCGGGTGCAGCCGGGCGGAGCAGCGCGACGTGTGAGAGGCCTGCTGCGCTTGGCTAGGGGCGACCGCTGCGTGTGCGCTGGCCTGACTGGCTGCCACCGCCGCTGCTGCCTGACCCGCCGCCCGCCGCAGGGATCGCCGCGTCCGGCCGGCCACTCGTCGCCCCTGCTTATCGCCGCTCGCGGCCGGCCTGGCCCTGGCGCCAGCTGGCCCGTCCGTGCTCGTCGATTTCCAGATCCCGGGGCTTATCACGCACCGTAGGCCTTTGCGTGTTATTATTATGGATGTGATCTCGTCATCTCCGTCCAGAGTCCCTGCCAGGAAGGGATCCCACAGACGTCCTGTCCCTTCTTCCCTCCAAAACCAGGACGCTGATGTCGCATGCCGTGGTGGTGGGCTGCCGCGCTCTTGACCGCCTGTGGCGATGCCCCGACACACCCGAAACAGCTGTCAGCTTTTCCCCGCCCGTGCGACCCCTTCCCAGGTCAGGTGTCTTCCACGATCCCAATCCATCGCAGTGGCACCGCGAACGACGCCTTGAGTCGCTGTCAAGAAAAGTGCGCTCATGCTGCGGGACGCAAGGCGCTTTCTTCCTGACTAGCGGTAATTAACCACCATGACGGAGTACCTGTCGCAGATAGATAAGAAGGCGCTTTCCGCCACGAAGATGGACGCCGTGGACGCGGTGCGCGCATTCTTCGTCGTGGCGACATGCACGGTAGGGTCTTCTCATCTTTCCGTTCCCAGGAGCCGCCTTGCTCGGTCGACTGAGACATGAAGAAATAGACGCTGTCTGTCAGCGCGATTCCTTCGTTTCGCTCCCGCTTCGTCAACTACGGCGCTCGTGCGACCAAGGCATCCGACGACACCAAGGAGCGGCGCTTGAGCGGTGCTCCAGCTTTGGGCGTGACAAGAATTCTCGACTATTTGGCGTCATGGACTGTTCCGCATAGCTTCTTCACCCATTTCTACGTTACCTCCGTACTGTCGTCCGCCTTCTGGGCTACGCAGCTGCTGTCGCGCGGCCCCGCGTTCAGGGCGGTTGCGGCCAGAGTCAGCGACGAACACCTGCAGCAGTCCATGTCGCTCAACCAGATAATCTGGTGCTGGGTTTTGATGGCGATCCAGGGCTGCAGGCGGCTTTACGAGTGTATCGCAATCTCTAAACCCTCTTCGTCCAGGATGTGGTTCGTTCACTGGCTGTTGGGGATTGCCTTCTACGTAGCGACGAACCTGGCGCTGTGGATCGAAGGAACAGGTGCGGAATTTTATGGAAACACTTTTTCCCCGCCCGTGTCTGGACTGCAGCTGATCGCTGTCCCCAGGAGCCCTTCTCTCAAAGAACCTCACCTTGGATGATGTCAGGATCTCAAGGGTGCCTTCTCCGCGGACATTCCTTTGTGTGCCCCTGTTCTTACTAGCATCAGGGATCCAGCACGACTGCCATCACTACCTTGCTTCGCTGAAGAAGTATACCCTTCCGTCTCATCCACTCTTTCTCCGCGTCGTATGCCCGCACTATGCGGCTGAGTGCATAATATACCTCTCTCTCGCCTTGTTGGCAGCTCCACAGGGCGAGATTGCCAACAAAACGGTGCTTTCTTGCCTGCTTTTTGTCATAGTAAATCTAGGGATCACCGCGGGCAGCACCAAGCAGTGGTACAGTGAGAAATTCGGCGAGGAAAGCGTGCGAGATAGATGGAGAATGATACCCTGGGTGTATTAGATTAGTACCTGGTAGACATCTCGTCCTTACTGAAAGTGTATGTGATGTCCCATCTCTTCACCCCCATATAAACTACCCCGAAGATCTTCACATTGGACCTTTCCCAAGAGTCTTCAAAGACCGTGCTGTTCCGACTTCAACGGCCGCACGCTCGTAGTGGACTCGAATCGAATAGCAGGTTCTAATCCCGCAGTTCTTGTTGATAAAAGCCAAAAAGAAAAGCCTCCTATCATCGTCCAGGAAGGAACTTCATGCTATTCCCCAGCTTCGATACCTTGAGCACATCCCTATAGGTCAGGCTGATCCTCGTCTCCCTCTCATACCAACCACACTCGTATCGCGCTTTATCGCCCAGTAGATCCCAATTGCAGACGGTCTTCGCGCTCAGTCCCTCGTCCCTCTCCCTCTCCGCAATCCCGTGCAAGTAATCCGTGTACATCTTCTTCGTCGTGATCAGCAGACTCCGCGGCTCCTGCAGGATCCGGAACTGCGGCTCGGCCCTCTTCCTCCTCCCCGTCGTTTCTTCCGGCTGCTGTTCCCCCGCCATATCATCATCATTCACATGATTCACGTCATCATCAGCATGGCGGTTGGGCTTCTTGTAAATGTCCAGCACGATCGGCGCCCCCAGGCTCACCGTCGCCACGAGCGGGTGGTACGCGGCCCCGTCCTCGTGCGGCATGATCCCCTGGCCCGGGCGGTACTCGTTGATCAGGACGTGGTTGGGCGCGCCGTGCGGCGCGTCCGCGAAGATGCCCAGCGCCTCGAAGCGCGGGGTGATGATGGGCGTGGACAGCCAGGACGGGAGCGGCGAGGCCAGCAGCGTGTTGGACTTGGTGAGCGTGGAGGGCCAGCTCTGCAGGCGGCGGTGCGAGAGTTGGGTCCAGCGCGGGAGGGGCACGGTTGTTATCTGTTTGTTTTGAATTCATTTTTGTATCTTGTGTGAGGGGTCTGTTCTTCAGGTGCAGGGTGGTATCATGGTGAAGATTGTATAGGGGGGGAAAAGAAAGGGAAAGGGAAGGTGGAGGGGGTTCCGCGGTGTGAGTGGTCCCTTGGGCTTTCTATCACTTCTTCTCATGCATGGAGTTCTTGTATAAAATGCTAAAAAATCAACATGGGAATAGAATAGTGAACTGAAAATCAGGCTGGGAGTTGTATCTTTCGAGGGAAAACAGAACAGACGGCAGGGTAGGCACCAGTGATAAAAGACGATAAGGTATCATGATTGATACACTCCCTTCTCAAACAAGAAACCACATAAAATCAAACGGCAGAAAAGAAAATAATCAACCCCACCTACCTTCTGAAGCAACCTCTCCTCCTCATCCTCGGTGATGAAATTAGGGATATAATATGCGTCGTCTGGCAGCGACTTGATCCGCGTCGCTTCAAGAGTCATCGGAACTTCCCACACCCCTTCGACTGGGCGATGAACGATTGACTTCCTCTCCCGCCTCCTTTCTCTGCTCTCTCCTCTTATATGTCACTGCAGTCCTTTGGCTTGCTGAATTCATAAAGCATATGCAGTTACACAGAGCAAGGGTGGAAAGAAGGGTGTATATGGTATAGAGAGCTTTTGGTTGTGGCAAATATCGCCACTACTGCAAGTGAATGCGTCTTTTTCCCCCTTCTTTTTTTTACTTTTCCCTTCTATGCGGCCTGAGCACGGTCAGATAGATAATATTTCTTCAAGAAGATAAATAAAATGAAAGAATAGAGCGCGCTCGCTGACAAAGACAAGATGCGTAAAATATTGCCTGAACAAGAACCAAGAACGAATGTATTAGGGGCGCTGTAAATTAATGACGAGGATGAATAATATAGCGAAGCGTCTCAGATCTCAAGACCTCTTACTAGTAATGTTCAGGGCCCAATGGCCATCACGGCAAAGACCCAAGCCGCCCCCCCCCCCGCTCCGCAGTGGTCCCACATTTTTCCTGAGAAGCTCATTCTCATCCATGATCCGCGCCGGATTGAGATCAGGTCCGCCAGCTGCCATCACCAGCAAAATACTGTACCTTGCAGGTATACGATCGTCCGGTCACCCTTGAGGGGCCTAAACTGGGAATCGTTTCTCCATCGCAGTTTTTTTCTCTTGTGGCAAGAGAAGTTTTGCAAAACTCTTTTCGGCTTCACCCCTCTTGGCAAATACCAACTTTACTCTTACCTATCATTCTTTCTCCCCCCTTAGCACACTACTAATCCACAACCAATCCCGATGGCGCCCAAAGGCGGGAAGGGAAAGGGAAAGGACTCTAAGGAGAGCACTACCGATGCCGGAGACAAGGGAAAGGGCGGAAAGGGGCTGAAGCCCGCGAACTCGATCAACGTTCGGCACATTCTTGTATGGATACACTTTGTGTGATCTGATTGTGTATAAGTTGCTACTATTCCTCCTTTTGAGTTGTATATGTGCATCTTCAAGATATACCAGATTGTGACATGAAATCCCTTGCTTTTCAATCCCCATGCATTGTGTGAATTTCTGGCTTTGAATTCTACATCCGGCAAGCAGTATTGAGACATCGTTCTGTTCCTTTTTGTCGAACGCTTCTTTCTATTCCCTACTCTTTTCACTCATATCTCATTCAATATTCCGTCTTTTTTTCATTTCCTATTGAAATTGAAACATGTCTTCTTCCATCATGTCTTCGTTCAGTCTTTTTCATAGTATAGTGGAAGGGGGATATCAGACGCTGACGGAGTCAATTTTAAACAGTGTGAGAAACATTCAAAGAAAGAAGAAGCTCTCGAGAAGCTACGGAACGGCGCAAAGTTCGACGACGTTGCGCGCGAGTACTCTGAAGACAAGGCCCGGCAAGGTTAGTACCGTTCCCCCCTTTTTTCCCCCGAAGTCAAAACCGAAAATTTCGGGCAAAACATTGCACTGGATTATCTACATCCTCTTCCATCTGCTAACATATTCCTCAGGCGGCTCCCTCGGGTGGAAAGTCCGCGGCAGCCTCGACCCAGCGTTCGAAAAGGTCGCGTACGAACTCGAGCCCAGCACGACCGCGAACCCGAAATACGCCGAGGTCAAGACTCAGTTTGGGTACCATATCATCATGGTGGAGGGGCGGAAATAGAGCTATGGCACCTCTTTTCCCCCCCCATTCTCTGACTAGCTGTCTATCTTTGATGTTTCTGTTGCTTATTCCTGAGGAAAATTATGGGGACGTGGAACTGCCCGTTCTACGCGGCGGATTGCTTTGGAGGGAGAACGGAGAGCAAGGAGAGGACGGGGGAATAGGTACTCCGTATGACCAAAAAGTTGGCCCAGTCACGATGCTAATGGATCTTTTTTTTTCTTTTTCTGAATAACGTGTGAGAATTGAGATTGTCTCCGTGGAAGAAATTGATACGAATTTGGCTACTTACGATATAGCCTAGGGAATGACTGGAGGGAAAAACAGAATACAAAATATGATTCAAATTTCCTTAAAAGCAAAGACAATAGCCATGTTCCTCTATCTTTTCCCTCTCCGGGTCTCATCAGCTTTCGCCGATGCTGATCTCCTATGTTCCTACTTAGTACTCGGTATGGTATGTATGAATCGTATGATTCTCGTTCCCAGAGAAACCCTCCATGTGACTATGATTTCATGTTCATGATAAGAATCACCACTGCATCTGCTTCCTCGGCTGGAGACATCATTCCCCTTTCCGGCTTTGCCGACCAGTCGTATCAACCGACGGCATCGGAGAGTCTGCCGACGAATTCAAAGACAGCTAAACCTGATAGGAAGACTTCAAGCATCTCAGTCTGCCAGGTGGGCTCAGGTGGAGGGAGACATGTCAATGTCTTCCTGCCATGTGGTACTACATATGTATGTACTCCGCTGTAACAGCAAATCCCGAGGGAGGGGTTCCAGTTCTGTCCATTATTGGCTTAAGCTCGAATTTGATATATCTAAATGCGTGATACAGCGTCGAAAAGGCCGCGGGGTAGAACTGCAGGCAGAAGCGCGTTACCGATGGGAGAAAGAGTCAAGCTGGCTCATGTCATATGCGAGTTCTGCCCTGTCAGATTTGCTTCCAGCTGAACGCATGTAGAATGTGTAGAATGGTTCAAAGGCAAACTTCAAGTAGACCAGGGGATCGAGATCTCCTTCCTGGCGGCCCTAGCAAGCTGCGTCATTCGTTCCAAGATGAACCTCCTAAGTAGGCCTTGTAGAGAAACAGCAATTGCATAGCTGGCCCTCATTGGACTGTCAAAAGTTTTTATCAAAGAGGCTGCATCATCTACCCGGCTCCATGGTGTCAGATTACCGACCTCCAGGTTTTCTGGCCTGGCAAGATGAACCAAGGATCTAAAATAAATGAAGAAGCTGTGCAACTCCACGCACGCATCTGAGCCTGGGACACTACAGTTGATATCTTGAAAGACAGGCCAGAGGTAGACTGCAGCCAGAGCATCGCAGCGGGACGACCCGTTACTTGTCTCAGTCTGTGTAGGCCCAGCCGATGTGAAGGATAATCGGGACATAGGGAATCTTGTCTGTCGATTCAGCCCCAAAATGCTTTGAAGCTGTCCTGCTCCTGTCACCGCTGCTTCCCACATAAGTTAGGTACTTTTAATCGTACACTCGGAGCTGAGCGGATCACAATGCGGGAGGATGTGCTGCGGGGTCCGGCACTTCTGGTGGGATCTGGCCTCAGACGGCTTTCGAATGCTCTGGGCATTTTCTAAGATGGCCATGTGCCGTTCTTTTCCCAGCGGGGTAGTCTGTCGAATTGGAGTAAGTTCACCGGCAGCAAATTCGAACTCGTAGCAGATCCATCATAGCTGACTCTGGATTTTCATCACGTCCACGAGGGGGGAAAGGTGTTGTATCCAGTATTTTTGTCACCTGCGTTTCGCTTTTGAGACGTCCGTGAGTCTTGACTACAGAGAACACTGTACGGGAACGTAAGGATCTTCAAGGTCACACAAAGCTGCAGGCATCCAGAAGGCCACAGGTACACTGCAATTTGACTGCTGTCATGTTGACTAGTATCGGATGGTCGAGTCACATCCCCGCAGTATGGGTCTTCGAAGGCTGCTAAGCCAAGAGTCTCGCGCCGCATTATATCATTTCCAGTCTGCAAGCATCCCACGCTGCGCTAGTGGGGTCCATAGAGGCCGTGGGATGTATAACCAACGGGTGTATCCCTGTAGAAACTGAACGCGCACGGGTCCGCCTCATGTGCGAACGTTTGTCTCGATCTCTGCCAGTAGTTCCTACATTGCCAGCAGGGTCCTTGGCCTGGTCCGCCTGCTACCTGCAACGGGCAGGCCGGAGAAAAACATGGTTAGCTGAGCATAGTGGTCGCCAGAGTGGGGAGCGTCGTTGGGTCTCATCCCCAAGCAGATCCTCCGTCCCGTTGGTCTGGTGGGCTGCGCAGGAGATCCCCCACGGCGCTCGAGTCTGGACTGTCGGGGCTGTGTCGTGGCAGTCGTGGTGGTGGATTCCGATTTCGCATCCCTTCGCGCTGTGCCTGCTGGTCCTCGGCCAGCAGTCCATCGCCAAATCACACTCGGGAAAAGCAAAAAGACGACCCAAGTGGACTCACACGGCTAACGACATGACACCTCGGGCTGTCCTTAGGGCCTCGCCCATCGATTCCAAGCCTGACTCCGGCTTGATGATGGCCAATTGTAAGGGGTTTGACGGCTCGTCGGGCTCGAGCACATCCTGGCTTCTTTTCCGTCCGGGGGTCGCCCACGGGGTGTGGCTAGTGCCCAGGATGACCATCCGCAGTGGAGGTTGTACGGATTCTTCCCCCAAAGTGACCTGTTGCACCATTTCGAGACGATATTTCTCTTAGTCTCTAGATCAGGAGCTGCAAGAGCAAAGAGCCCCTGGGCGCCATCTGGGGTTTAGGAGAGAGCGGCAGGAGAGCACTCTCTGTTGTTTCGACGTTTCAAGAAAGTTATCTGCAGTCTGCAGGCAATTCTGGAATCCAGACCTCAAAAAAAATACATAACAGCGCACGGCCGTGTCCACACTTCTTATCCGTCCCGTCATCTCTGGGGCTCATCTCTTCCAGCCGTAACCTGTCAATCTCCTATCGGCGCCCTTTTGGAACATGCAGTCACAAGTACTCCGTACTCCCTACATCGGGGTTCGCATGGTACCTTTGCTGCTTCTAAACTCTGGCCCCATCTTTTGCTCCTCCACAGCCCAATGCCTGCATTTTGTGTTTGATAACGATAATGTCCCTACCGCAGTGCAGACCTTTGGCCGCTAAGATCCCTGCCACTTGCTCACCTCTGTCAGCCCGGACTCTTGCTGTTATCTAGCCCCTTTCCCCCTGCCCTGCTTTTTCGGCGGATTTGTCTTCGTCTTTTCATTTACCACATCTCTTCTTCCGAGGTCCACTTGTTTTCCTGTCTATGGCTCGTGTGCAGTAAATCCGGAAATTTTCTGTTCTCGCTCCGAGTGCCGTTGTCGGTTGTCTCCTTGCCCAAGGTTGTCTCCGCTGCAGCCTATTCCAACATTACTACTGTCTGTTGCTTGAAGGAGTCGTATCACTGGCATTTAAGTCCAATACGGAGGAGTGTTTTGCGAAGTTTCCAGACCAGGGATCACTATTCAATTCAAATATCGTCTTCCACGACAAGCATTTTCTACTGGACTCCATTCCTATAGTCTGCCCCGTGTTCCTGGCCCTCGCCTAGAAGTTGATATCGCAGTCTCAAGGCTCTCTCTATTCAATGTAACCATACTATTGCACTGGAGTGCGCCTGACCCTTAACGGCACGCGTGTGTCCCTATCCTGATGTTTAGTCATAACGTCCCTCCACCTTCAATTCCCACCTCATGTCAGCACCGGCCATTCCATCTGACAAGCTGTCCACGTTCGATTTCATCTGCTGCGTCCGTTCTCCCAGCGGGATCATGTCAATTTATCTTGTTGCACCCGTCAATCCCTGGCCAGCGATGCTCGTGCCAAGGTTTCCGGCGCAATGAGAGCCTACCTGGTGCCCTCTGTGAATGCGGGCATCAAGCATGCTATCATTCCTATGGGAATGCCGCACAGCCGTCTCCAGAGGACTGTGCAGTTCCTTACGCGTCGTTTCTAGCTTTGATGGAGAGGATTCACAGGCTGGAAGCGCAACATGAGCACGATCGAAGAATATGGGAAGAAGAACTGAAAGAGGAAAGGCGTGCTCGCCGCGAGGATATCAGGATCTTGCGCGAGGCCATGCATGCCTTCTACAAATTCATGGAACAGGACGTACCGAGGAAGTTTGATGAAGTTGAGGACAAGATCGAAAGTGTAGTAGATCGTCAACATCAGTTGCAAGAGAGGATGATTACCGTGTACGACTCGACAATGGCCTTGGGGGACCGAGTCGCAGAGTTGGAGAACGAGCGAGAGTACAACCAGCGAGTCAACAAAAACAGAAACGAAGACGAAGACGAGAATCATGAAAGTAAATCCCCTCGAAAGCGTGTCAACCAGACCTCTGCTGTCGACTATAAGGCTTCTGCCAGCGCAGAACACTTTCCAGCAATCCACAGCGCGGATCCTGTTGGTGCAGCGACTCCGGACTCGATCTCATCATCGTCCAGTCCGCAGTCAACATCCTCCTCTCATTCCACACCAACCCCAAGCCGCGTCCTCTCTCCGCCAGATGACAGGAAGTTTCATCATGGCTTGATCACCTCGTCCAAATTTGTGGGCGTCGCGGCTCCTATTCCAAATGACTGTGATCACGTTCGGATGCTGTCCTCGGCTCCCCAGAACTTGATATTGCCTTCAGTGTGCAGAGCAGAGATTACAATGCCTAAGCGTCACTCGCGTGCACAGTCTGTCACTCGGGGACACTCAGGTATCGAGTCCCACCATGATACTATCATCAAGTCTCAACGTGCGCATAGCTCAAGTTCCAACGAAAATGCCCCATCATCGCTGTCGCCATCATCACCGTCACCGCGGTTGTCTCATCGTCTACTCGCAAATGGGCATAGGAATTTGAAGCGCAAACGGTATGGGGACAAACTCCAGCTTGAAGCCAACGCCGCCAGTAGAGATCGTCTCAGCCTTCCAACTCCGTCACCGCTCTCTTTGTCAAGCACAACGGATGTAGACCCTTTGCGGTGCAATATTACCGACGTCAACAGGGAGCATCCATCGTCGTCCTTCTCTTCATTTACCTTGACTCATCGAGTTGAGCCACGCCAAGTTTCGTCTGTGCAGCGATTACGACTACGATTCGACTCGACAAATGCTCAGGCAGAGGAATAAGTCTTTTCCCCTATGAAACCTACAGTTACTGAGAGCATTTGAAATGGTAAAAGAAAACCAAGCCTAAGAGAAAGCAAAACACGTTTTGGTTTATTGTAATAAACAACCAAGGAGTCTTCCATCATCACCTCTCTCCAGCTACATCCACATACATATGCATATTACGATTCCCATTGGCAGAAAATCGGATATCAACTCCTTGACGACCTGTTAACGCTATACACAACTCAGATGTTGTTGTCCTTCGTCCACCTACCTACCTGACTCAGCCCTAATGCGACAAGTACATACAACCGACGAATTTGAAATAATGGCCTTGAGAGGCAAATACAACCCAAACATTCACTGTCGAATCAAGAACTCTCTCACCTTTAAGTCCCAACGCGACGAGTACTACTGGACATCCTCGATTAAATCAAGAGAAGTTTCTCACACCTTAAGCCCAACGCGACAGCCTTGCTCTCCGTTTCCAACACCGAGATTACAACCTACCGACTCACACGACAATGCCCGACACGATATATAAACCAAGATACCTATTTGCTTAATAAGCTAATATTCCTCGGGATTTCCCCGGCCTGACTGGGAGAAGACAACGTTTCGACTCATTAGTACCCTTACTCCCTGTTTCCCTTACTCAATTGTCCCCTTTTTTCACCCTATCTGGCTCTGGGCGGGTCTCTTTTCACCAGATATAGATGGATATTGCCTTAGACGATAGACGGCCTGCGTAGTGTACAATATATACGAGATCGAATAGATAGATTAGCTCGGGTGGAACATATTCTAGAGTGTTTATGTCTTCACCTGGATACACTCATGCATATCTCTGATGACTTACTCTTAAGGAGGGCGATGTCCATAGAGATTAGAATTCTATAGTTCGGTTTCGGTACGGCTAGGTAGTTACCAGACTACCTTAGTACGTAGCGATGGAGTACCCGCGCAAGACTTAGATATACGCAGAAACACAGAGACCATGAAGGAAAAGACCTCTTGTCATCTAATAATTTCTAGATATTTCATTTCTATAAATAATAAAACACAACATAACCAAGAAAAACACCGAAAAAGAAACATAATCTACAAGTCCTTCTTCACAGCCTTTGCCGCTGCCTCCGCCTTGGCCCTCTCCTTCGCCTTCTTCTCCTGCCTCTGCACCCACCCCTCGGCACCGACCCCGCCAAACACGAGTAAAACCCCCAGCCACTGTCCCGGCGTCAGGGTGTGTCCGAACCAAAAGACGCTCAGGAGCATGGTGAGCATCTTCCGCGTCACGGTGACCGTGACGAGCAGGAGCGACGAGAACCGCGAGAGGGTGTAGAAGATGAAGACCTGGCCCACGGCGCCGCAGGCGGCGAAGCCCAAAACGTCTTTCAACGCCCGCGGATGCCGCGAGAGGAAGGCGATGGCGGAGGAGAGCTCCGTACCTGTGGATGGGGGGATCGGTAGCGGGAAAAGGGCGAGGATGGGGTTGTCGGATGAGAGGTAGGGGGTTATAAGGAGGTAAGCGGTGGTGAGGATCGTGGAGAGGACATTCTGCGCGACCATCATCTGAGGACCCGTGAATCGGGTGTAGAGGTGTGGGGAGCTGAAGACGTGATCCTGCGTTGTGTTTGTAAGACCGTCCAGGAGGAGGTTGATGAAGAGAAGGAACAGGCCGTACAGAGAGCGGCCGCTGGTCGTCTTCGCGGACGCTGCCACCTTCTTGCTTGTCCCTGGATGGTAGAGGGTGAACGTCGCAACGCCCAGGGTCACCAGGAGAACGACTCCGTATTTGTACGGGGGGTATCGTTTCCGGAATATCGTCAGGTGGAGGAACATGACGGGGAGCAGTTTGCAGGATTTCGCGAGGATAAATGTCAGATAGTCGATGTGCGCCAGGCTGGCGTAGCCAAAGGGCGACGCCAGCGACGAGGAAATGCTGACCAGAAGCAGGGGGTAGAGTATGCGACGGGTCGGGAATATCGAGGGGACCTTCTGGCCCTTTGGAGTAGAGAAGTAGAGGTATATGAAGCCCGTGACGGCCGCGAAAGAGGATTGAATGGTGTTCAGGACGATCGAGAAGGTGAAGCGCTCCGTTGGGGGCTCTGGCTCTTCCGCTGCCGGAGGACGGACTGGGTAGGGTGTCGTCGTGATGGCCTCTTGAAGCACTGCCCATGACAGACTGTGGGATGGTTAGCTTTGCGCAAAGCACCCAAACTTCAAAAGAACCCGTACAAGGAAGCATATATCCCAAGGACACAGATAGCAAGTTGTAGCAACCCTGGGCCATCTGAAGATGGCGGAGTGACCAGTTCCTTCGCAGACGCACTTCCGTTCATCGCAATTGGCTTTTCAGCCTTCCCATTTAGCTGCCGCATGTTGCGCTCCGGTGAATCTAAAGGCGTCTTCATGATACCCGAAGGAGACCGTCGTAACGGTGCTGCTTGCTTCTGCCGTGCCATAGAGATGGCACGATCGAGAAATGCGGAGTCCTGGGCGGAGTGTACGAAGGAAAAGATGCCAGGACCGGGGGGGCAAAAAAGAGGAACCAAAGAACGAGGAGGTCAACCAGAGCCCGTAGTGGAGAGCATCCAGAGAAAGTGTCAAGGAAACAGACTGCGGAATGTTTGCAGGAACGTCTGCATTATTGATGATGATGATGATGCCATGTGTTCAGTACAAACTCCGCGCGCTGCTGTAACTCTAAGCTACTCCATACGCGCCGCGCCGAACGCCGGTAGTAGGGCTGAGCCACTAGATTCGGGAAGCTCTAAATTTTACCGCTCCAACCTCAAGCCTGCACCAGTTCCCCGCATGTCGAACTCGCCATTGGGAAGCTTGCAGTAAAACTTGCATTTATTAATATAACCCATTTTAGGTCTTCATATTTGCATGTGGCAAGTCTTCCCTAGCGGCCCATTCTCAAACAGAGTAAGTAAAATCTTATAGCAAAGCTGTTCTGTACCTCACATCGAACTTTTTAGGTGTCCTTCATGAAGCTCAAAATTCAATAGAAACCATATTTTCCTTCTTAAAACCACTCCATCCATTGCGATCCTATCCTCCGGAGCAGAATATACAACAATGTCCGCAGTAACATCACCCCCAGGGCCCTCCTCGCTGACGTCCCTCATTTCCACCTCTGGCTCCGGCTCCGACCCCCTCTCCGCCCTTACAACCCAGATCCTCTACAACCTGCAACACCAACACTATTGGACCTCTCTACGCATCCATGAGCCGTCTAAACCAAGATCACCTTCCTTCGAGAAGCAGCCGCCCCCTCCCACGCCTTTGATATCCGGGATTCCGCCCCACCGTGTCTACACCCACCCGGATGAGCAGCTATACATGCTAGAGAAAGGTCTCCGCGAGGAGGACCTAATCCCTGAGAGGATTTTCGTCCTTCCAACCGCGCAGGGCCAATCATGGAGCCTGCGGAAACTGGCGCAGGTCTTTGATTCGCTTCCTGAAGCTGAGGAACAGCCTCAAACCCTTGTCGGACGTGACGACACGGACGGCCCAGGTAAAGAAAAAGCTGCCAAGTTGGTTGAATACTACGAGCGCAGAGAAAAGGCGCGTGCCACGAAGGAGTGGGGTGGTAAAAGACTACTACTGGCCATGGTGGATAAAGGAATGGGCGGCGATGGGACTGTGGTGTACTATGTCGTCCAGGAAGGTACCGTGAAGCCAAGGCAGAATTGAACTACCTGGCTCCGTCCGGCATATTACTTTTGTTTATCTTTTTTCCATGACTACAATGACCGGGTGCAACGTCGCAGTGCGTTGGGACTTGCCCCATCCACGCCGGATGCGACTTGGTGGTGATCGCAGGAAAAGCTGTCGGTTTAGGCCGAGTCCCTCGTCCGAAATCGCGAATAGGGCTAGACCCTTTCCATGTCTAAAGCTCTTGCTAATAAAGCTCACACATACTTGTTGAAATAGCACATTATTATGTATATCTATTTCATGTTGGAAAACACCTTCCTGCAAAAGAATGGCTAATGACCCAGGGCGCGACGGATGCTTTCTACCGAAAGAGTCGACAAAATATCCAAAGAACCCAAGCAACAGGGTATCTTTTGCGAGCTGACCAAAAAAAGCGAAAAGACAAACGGCCAACATTTGAAACCAATCCGCCTAAATAATTGCAGTCCGCCCGATCCCAAATCCAAAATTGTTCATATCAATCTGTTCCTGTTCCTTCTGGCAACTCGTACAATAATCTTCGTACCAACGCATCACCTCTTCCTTGCGCCCAGCAAAAAGGGTCTTGGCCCACAGGACTGCGTCCTCATCGGCGCCAGAGTCCTCATCAGCCTTCAGCAGGGCTTCAACTTGACGACAGCGCCGCAATTCCTGTTGAAGCCAACGCTCCCATTCATTATGAAGCACTTCTTTCTCAATGCTGTTGACAACCCGGAGCGCCACAATGAGGTCGTGTCGATACATGCCGAGTCGTTGACGGGTATGCTGCAGGCGCCTCGCTGCACTCTTCGATATTGCGTCTCTGGGTCCCGATGAGCTAAGCGTAAGTGGAATATCATGACTGAGCAGGCTCTGCTCGTGGAACGTGGAGAAGCAGCTACTCGAGTTATTGCTTGTTCTCCACACAGTCGAGTTGGCTACTGCCTCGTCAATATCCTTCATGTAGATGGCTTTGCTCATGACATTGTCGGGACGGATGCCAAGACGAGCCATAAACTTTCCTGCATTTCTCTCGTGCCACCAGTCATAGGTGTCTCGTGAGGAATAGAATGCGTTAATCAACAGACTCGAGAAGAGCAATATCAATATCACGGTGTTGGCTCTAGTCGTCTTCCACATCCAGCGGAATAGAGCGAATGACCACATCATGAACAATGAGACAGCGCTCTCAAGAAGAGATCCGAAAGTCTCTAACAGCAACTGGATCAGAGTCCGCTGCTTTCGAGATTTGCGGAATTCTAGTTTCAGAGGCACGTCACTTTCTGAGAGCTGAGACACCTGCTTCTGGCGCCCGACATAACCAAAAATAGAGATGGCCTTTTTGGTTCGGCCATGAGTACCGAGCCTCCGCAGTTGATCGCTAACGAGGTCGAGCAGATCTAAAGCATCTTGCTCTAGATCCTTGATCGCTTGTCTTTCGATGACATCTAGAATAACGTTAGAATATATGACGTATCAGGAGCAACACTGTTACTAACTTTTAAGTACGTATGGAGACCATAGCCACTCAACTTTTGTAAAGATAGCAAGCTTGCTCCTCGATTTGGAAACGTAAGTGATAACGATCTTACTAACTAGCCTGAAGTTGCGCCTGAAAGGGAGGTGCCATGGGGTCCGTTTATCAGTAACAACGTAGCATAGGTGGTCATTGAGAACATCGATGATTTGGTAGTCGGAAACTTTGTTTTCTTGTGAATGCCCTGTGGGAAGTTAGAAAAAAACGAATTAGCTTTATATTATTATTAAGAAGGGCAGGCATTACCGAGCAGATCAGTCGTCTCAATTTGATATTCAAAGTGCCGTCTCAAGTACCGGGATTCGGTGCTAATCCACGGCCCCTGCTTGATATCTTGGATCTTGTTAGCTGCTAACTTCAACCTAACAAATTAAAGACCAGAACTCACCTTTAACCCTTCTTTCGTTCAGGAGCAATTGCCACACAGCGCTCTTATCACCAAATAGAACATGGAAGAGCGCTTTGGGGCTAATGTCAAGCACCCTCTCCGCGGCGAGATTAAGATTTCCTTGAGGGACGTATTGCACAGGCTGAGCTGGTAGTCTAAATTTGGGAACGTCCTTTCCGCGACCGGCTTTCGTTGAATCCATGTCGAAATCTTTGTCGACGTAGATAGGTGCTCGAATGTCCTTTCCGATTTGCCTGTTCAAGCTTGCGCTGGACCCGTTATCCATGGGTGTATTCAAAGAGACGTCCTCCCAGCTATCCATGCTGGGTGTCCTGATAGGACCTTCAGTCTCCATTTTTAGCAAAGCTTTGAGAGTAGCCTCCAGGCTGGGTATTTCTCCGGCTGTAGCTTCTTTAATCAAGAAATTTAGTCGCCTTTGGAGAAGCCTTAGTGGCTCGAGGAACGTTTTCACCGTTATCCGGCGAGGTTGATCATCACCTGGACGAGGGGCAATGTGAAGGAAGAGAAAGTCACAATCCCGTCCAGGAGCAGCTGTTACTTCCGTAATGCTGCTGAGTGCGGCACTTGTCGTCAGTACCAGTCCAAGATAATGACTATAGAAATATATATTTCGCATCGTAACATAGGCTCTGCCGGGAAATTCTTGTTGATCGTTTGGACTCCAGGTGGCCCGAAACACTAGCACCAGGCTCTCTTCTCTTTTCACGTCGGGGAAGAGCAGTCTAAACTGGGCGTCCTGAGTTCTGAGCTGCTGAGGATAGCAACTTGGATACTCTTGTGGAATAGGAAGAGCGGCTCTTTGTAATTTTGCTGCGTCTCCATCCAGGCTGATAGTCTGTCTATGGCGTGGCGTCGATGTCTGCTGCCGAGACGTCGTGGAACCATTAGCGGCATCAGAATCCAAAGGAACAGCGTTTTTGGAAGTATCACCCTGAGGAGATGCAGGCCTTTCTGATGACTGTTTCTGGTCGGTATCCTTCGAGTCTGACGACCCCATACTTTCATGCTCTAGTCTATTCATAAAACCCCAATTTGAGCTGCCCCAAAGGTTTGCCATCATGCCACTCGGCATACCTCCCGTACTGTCTGCGAGCCCAAGCCCAATTCCTCTTTCGTTGCTCACAATCACAGCCGCTTTACTCATGCTTGTTGGAGCTGGCGGATTGACCAACGTCGGAGGTGCAAGAGTTGTCGCAGGACTTTCACGAAGAGTGTAACCGCGGTCTCGCGCACCGTCATTGTCTACTTGACTAATCGAGGGACTCAGCGGTAACGGGGACTGCGGTCCTGCAGTATTCGACTTGCGGTGAAGGTCCAACTTCTGGATAATTCTGGCTGTGTGATCCCGCGCGCTGCCAGCCTCTCCATCCAGCCCAGTAAGCCGTCTTGTACTGCCGAATTCCGCGCTGCTCCTAAGTGCGAGCCCATCACGTTCTGGGAGGGGAAGAGTCCCACTCCGGTCTTGTGAAGCGGGCTCATCGCTTGCATTAGGGGTGAGAGAGTCAGAGGGATCCGCTGCGAATTCAGGCGCCGGGGGTTGGGAGATTGAGAATGCAGGATCCTGAACCGTGAGGTTTCCAGGAATTGACAAGTGAGTGCTCCGTGGATTTTCCAATGCCTTTCGTTTCGCTGCCTCAAAGGCACCAATCCATTCGATGAGTTCCTTTTGGGTTTCTGCCTGAAGCATTATAGTGTTTTTCTTTGTCTTCACTTCAAAACAAAATCTCCGTTCTTCCTGGAAGGCTGGTCGAATGCTGCACAGCAGCACGCCTATTCTCTCACTCTCTTCAACACCACCAGTTCGGGCGCCCTGTACAAGACAGCCAAAAATACCATTTTTCAAGAAAGCCCAGCGTCGAACCCAAACTGTCCGAGTTGGCTTCCCAGTAATGGTCCTCAGGTTCAGCCATCCCTGTTTCTCCGGTCTGAACTGCTGGTCTTGGCCCATCTTGAATGTCGAAGCGGCATGAGAACCGAGGTAAGGGACCGTGGAGACAGAATAATCATCAAGCTCTCGAGATGGCCTAGCAGCCAGCTCCGCAGCTTCTTCAATCTGCTTCCTAGCAGAGAGTAACTCTCGCCGGGAGAATCTTTCGCTGGTTTCCATCTCATTGATCCAACCTTTTATACGATCCATCTCCTGAGCCCATTTTGCAAACGTTGCGGTATTATTATCATGAATGCATTTGGCCTCTCGCCATTGATCAAAAGATATCCGAACAAGCAGCCTGTCTAGACTGTTCCGTACCTGAGGTGCCTGGACAGAAAAGTCCATGGATGCCTTTAAATAAGCTTTACGAGCTTCGTGAAGCTGAAAGGCGTCCTCCCTCAGAGCGGATGGTTCCTTTGTCTTTGCTTGTGCCAAATATCTTGCCTGTATGTGATCGTACTGTTTCTGGGTCTGATCTAGGATGCGGCGCGTTTCCTGCAGCACTAAGTATGAGCTCCAAGCCCCAACAGACGCGAGAGAGAGAGGCTGTACCTTGAAGTTCCGCAAGTCCCCCTGAATAAACGCCCTGATGGGTTCCACAACCAGCTGATCCAGCTTCCTTATTGTTGTAATCATTCCGTTCCAAACATCCTTGGCACTCTCGCCATAGCGCCTCATCGCTAATAGCGTATAGTCATGGTCAAGGACAGCTTCGGAAACGGTGATGGGGTTCGTTGTATAGGATAGAAAACCGCTGGTGATCTGCTCGAGCGTAGAGAGCTCCCCTGTCAGCTTCGCTGCGGACTTTGCGTACCCATCGAGCCATCTTTCAATAAACTCGATTTGGTCCGCGAAATGGAGGGCAGTGGCACGGAAAGTCGGGGAGTCGAGAGCAGCCTCTTTCAACCCAACGGGACTAAAACGTACAATCAGTAAATTGTGAATATTAGATCAACAAATGCGGTATTGGAAAAATAAGGAAAGAGAAGACGGACACTACGCTGAGGAGCCTCCCGGCCTGGGGCACGGGAGCTTGCTGAGAGGCCGACATCTAGCGTATGGTTCCAGCCATACGACAGCAGAAGAGGAGGTGGGAAAATAGAGATTTGGCTCAATCGGTTAAATAAGGCAAAAATCTAAATACTCAGGGCATGAGAGATGCTCTGTCCTGTACACATGGAGTTGTCAAGAGTCATACACAAAGGGAGCGTCTGTCGTCGCAGGCGGCGCGTCTGGCCAAGGTCTCCATCCGCTCAGTCCGGGGTTGTCGGCACGGCCGCTCATTGGTCAACTACGTCAGATTATCGTCGCCTAAGATCGCGGACCCGCCGATCACGGTTCCCGCATTTGTAGGCGGTGTGACCAGACTTTTTCTGCCGCCCACCGTAACTTTTTATTTCCAGCTTTACGGGACGCTGCGCAAAACAGAGGGGTGCTTTGCCTCGAATCGGCAGAATTAGTACGCTCCTGGGTGTTTCTTAAGTCTCTTTTATACGTTAGCATATTTCCGACCATATTACATCAATATGGAGCCTCCAGCAAAGAAACCGCGGAAATTGCTTGATGACAGCGATAGCGAGTCCGGAGACGAGACCGGAGGAGTCCTCGTAAACGGCGAGTTCAAGATCAACGAAGAGTATGCTCGTCGCTTCGAGTACAACAAGAAGAGAGAGGAAATGCAGCAGTGTACGTCCATGCAATACTCACATTGTCGATCCTACAGACGCTGACTTGAATTCTTTTCGTTTTAGTGGAAGCGAAACTGGGCAAAACAAACTCTCTTGGAAAGCGCAAGAAAAGCGATGACGAGGGCGATGGGTCTGATGATTCAGAGGATGAATCGTCTTCAGAGTCTGATGAGGAAGATGAAGAGGGTATATTGGCTACCGAGGCTCTCGACGCGGAGATCATGGCCACGATAAATGCGATCAAATCAAAAGATCCCCGAATATATCAGAAAGATGCAAAATTCTACTCGAACTTTGAAGAAGAGGACGAGGACGAGCAGCCAGAAGAGCCGAAAAAGAAGGAGAAGCCGATGTACCTCCGAGATTACCATCGCGAAAATTATCTGAGCGGCGCCGCCCTCCAAGAAGATAAAGAGGAGGAACCCCCCAAGACCTTTGCACAGGAGCAAGAGGAGCTGAAAAAGACTGTTGTCAAGGAGATGCACGCTGCGGCAGATGCGCAAGCATCGGGCGATGAGGACGAAGATGGAGGGTTTCTTATACCAAAGTCTACAGAGCCCGCTCCTGACAAGAGGAAAGAGATCGAACTGGATGTTGAAAACGCAGACAAAGATCCCGAGACCTTCCTATCAAACTTTTTGGCTGCCAGGGCATGGATTCCGACGGAGGATTCGAAATTCCATCCATTCGAATCTGACGATGAGGAGGAGGAAGCGAGGGCAGAGGCTTTCGAAGAGGCGTATAACTTCCGATTTGAGGATCCAAACAAGATCAATGAAAAATTGATCACCCACGCCCGTGACGCTACGAAGAAGTTCTCCGTCCGCAGGGAGGAAAAGAGCGCCAGGAAGAGGCGCAGAGAAGCGGAGCGGTTGAAGAAGGAAGAAGAGAAGAAACAAAAAGAAGCTGAGAGGAATCGCCTGCGAAAGCTGAAGATTGAAGAACTTGAGGAAAAGGTCAAGAAGATTAAACAGACTGCAGGCATCAAAGCGTCCGACCTTACAGAAGAAGACTGGGCCCGCTTCTTGGACGACAACTTTGACGAAAAGAAATGGGAAGAGGAGATGCAAAAACGCTTTGGTGAGGACTACTACGCACAGCAAGAAGTCGACGAGAGTGGCGACGAGGAGCAGGGCAGCGGCAAAAAAGGGAAGCCCAAGAAGCCAAAGTGGGATGATGACATTGACATCAAGGACCTGGTGCCAGACTTCGAAGACGAGGAGAAGCCTGATTTCAGTCAGTCTGATATTGACATGGACGATGCTGAAGAGGGTGAAGATGGTGACGACGCCGAACAAGACGGCGAGTCCAAGCGGAAATCCAAGAAGAGCCGCACGCAAGAGAAAAAGGAAAAGAAGCGTGAAGCTCGTTTGGAGCGGCGCCGTATCGAAGAGGCCGTCGACCGCAATCTTGACCTTGACCTCAGCTTGCTTCCCGGTGCCACTAAGAAAAATACTGGCGGTTTCCGCTACCGCGAGACGTCGCCTCAAAGCTTCGGTCTCACTGCACGGGATATCCTCATGGCTACCGATGCGCAGCTGAACAAGTTCGCAGGACTGAAGAAGCTCGCGACGTTCCGTGACCCCGAAAAGAAGCGGCGTGATCAAAAGAAGCTGGGCAAGAAGGCCAGGCTTAGGCAATGGCGAAAGGAAACCTTTGGAGATGAAGAAGGCCCTAAGTTTGTCTGGCCACCGGAGCAGCCGGCGAGCACTTCTGCCCCCGAGAAGGAGGACGATTCTGGCGAGATGAAGGTCGACATCCGGGAAGGAGGTTCGAGGAAGAAGAGAAAGAGATCGAAGAAGAAGAAGCACTAATCGCATGTATGCATACGGGGGCGCAGTCACATTCTGCTTCAGTCCTTTCTTTGTGTAATTTAAAGCACTTGATTAAAATGTCGATAGTTCTACAGGTCATGTTTGATAGTTGAACATGATATGTAGTCCTACCAGTCAAAAAAGTTGTACATGGGTATATATCTTTGTTTTCATCTCTCACATAGTGATTGAAAAGAAATCATGCTGTCCTTTGATAATATGGCCACCAAGATTATTGTCGGAGCTCCGAATTGTGCTCTGTTTGGAGTCCGTCGTTCAAGCTGTTGAGGATAATGGACGGCCAGACCTCCCTAGATCACCTCACCTCAGTGCAGAGGGACTCGAAGCTGATAATGCACTCGAGAAGGTCGACAGTTTGCTTAGGGAAGCGACTATTCTGTCACAACATTACCGAACTTATATAGAAGATATTTGTCACAAGCTATTCTGGTAACAACAAAAAAAGATTTTACCTTCAAACGTTCTAAAACTTCAGCCTCAGTGTGGCACAGAGTGTCTACAAAGTAATCTACGAGTTCCAGGCAGGTATTTTGGTGGATTGAATCGTCTTCTCGGTCAGGTAAGCAAGCCGCTCTGAACACGAAAATGTCGACTATAACAGCACTGTGGGATACCCTATTCAGATCTCACCATTTACGCAGTACCTAAAATGAACCGCAAGAAAAGGCTGCTTTTCGGACCCTTCGGCATACCATGAGCTGTGAGATCAAGCAATCGAACGCAGAAGTGGTCAGTTCAGCGCTCCACTCTAGAAGGTCCTTGCGATGTATCAGGAATCAGACAGCGCTGTGGCGACCCTCGATGTGCAAGTCCACTGGGTAAAAGAAAATCTCATACGGCCATGAACCAAGGCTCATCGCCGGTGAGGGCTCGGACCTCGGACGTACTGCGTACATGTCGAGAAAGTACTCCGTACCGTGTACAGAGGATCCACATTTGCTGGCAACCGTGACAGCACACAGTGTATGGTGATATTGCTTTAATCAATAATATCCCAGACTGCGTTCATCAGAATAATCGAGCTAGGAATTAAACCTGTATGTGCTTGCAGCCCTCTCCTACTTACCTACCGCCTAAATTGCTACCCAATAATGCTGCCGGGGTGTAAAGGGCTTGCAAGCTTCTCCACGTTCGAGACTCCAAGGTGGATAAACCAGCTAGTCAAAAAGACGGGGCTTCAAACTTGCCCTAATGCGTATCATAAAAATGACGAATTTAAAGCGCCAAAACCGCTGCCCTTCTTAAGTAAGTAGTCGTGTGCTGATTTTTGTCTTGTTAGCCGCAGACTGACCCTACACGATTATTATTGAGTTCCGTCTCGCACTCGCAGAAGCTGGGGATGAAAAGTGTGCAGTAGGAATTGCAATTGCTGCAACTAATAACCAAACCTCCTACTGGGTAGGACAGGAGCTTGCTCTATAGATCCTCTATTGGAGGTCGACCGGACACGAGCTACTGGCCTTGTGTCCAGAGAGTAAGCGACGCTTTGTCTACACCGTACTATGTGCTAGTCACAGCACATACTAATTGCAGTTTCTGCAACTCACACCACGCCAGCTCCATCATCATACGCAGTAAACGCAGGTCCGCCCGGAGGATAAGCCATTGCTGGTCCAGATTACGCATCCGATCCAACATGGATCACCATGAAACAGTAGGGCTGTTGTGGCGGCAAGGAGAGCCGGAGCCATGGCACCAGCAGTCGGCCGGGTTGGGACACTGCGCAAGTCACCGGTCATCGGTGGCGTGGTGGACGGAGGTGAACCGTAAGAGGTGTCGGGGAGAGGGTTTGTATAAGATGGTTTCAGGAGGAGACAGCGGTCGCCATCGGCGGGACATCGGGGGTGGGGAGGAGGGGACAAAGCCAGAAAGGGAGACGGGGAGAAGGAAGAGACTGGGGACAGCAGCTCGAGAGCCTTGCGCTCCGGGCAGAAAAGAGCGCAGTGGGCACGGCGGCACGGGTCGCCGGGGCGATCGGGAGATGTCGGCACCCGTCAGGGTTTTTTTTCGCTGCTTTGCATGGATTTTTTCACGGCTCCGCCGCCGCAGAGCGCCTGAGTGGGTGCGTGGGTGGTGCCCTGTAGCGTCTCGCTTCCTCCCGCTTACAAGAGCCCGCGCTCGCTTTTTTTCTTCCTCTTCCTCCTCTCTCCTTTCTCCCTTCCCATCCATCCTCGACAGTGTCATTGCATCCCCCCTTGACACTTCCCCATCTCCAACTCTCCTCTCATCCTTCGATCTTCCTAGTTTGCGTACATCGCAGCTGTCAAGATGGCCAAGGGTGATGTCAACCAGTCCGACAAGAGCGTCCTCGGTGTTCCGGTAAGTCTTGCACGGCTCGCTATCTGTCCACCTCGAAGAACTCCCACCGGACCTCGCAAGGGCCTGTGATGGGTCTGTGCCCCTCAAAACGGTCTTGCGAGGTTCGAGGATGTATCTTCCCAAGCAGTGTGACCGGTTTCGATTAGCCCTGGACAGCGTGCTGACGATCATTCTGTCAACAGGGGTTCGTGGTCGACTTCTTGAGTATGTCCTAGCCCCATCCCGACGCAATTGATCGCTTCCGTACCGCGAGCGATCGAACGTGCATCCATTCGACAGGCGGTGGATGAAGTGAAGGTTCAGTCCACTAACTGGTTGTCACAGTGGGTGGTGTTTCCGCCGCCGTCTCGAAGACCGCCGCCGCTCCCATTGAGCGTATCAAGCTCCTTATCCAGAACCAGGTACGACATGCCTGTTGTCCCACGGCAATTGGAGGGGAAGAGGACACTACCGTCGATGGCATACGGGTTCTATGCCGGCCGTCCGACATGAAATGTGCTCTGACCTCGCCGGCCGAAAATTTTTTATCATTTTGGATTCGGCAAGCCGGATGTCTTCGAACTCTGAACAGAGACTGATATTGGTCGCGGTGTAGGATGAGATGATTAAGGCTGGTCGTCTCGACCGCAAGTACGATGGAATCATCGACTGCTTCAAGCGTACCGCTTCCTCCGAGGGTGTTATCTCCCTGTGGAGAGGTAACACTGCCAACGTCATCCGTTACTTCCCTACCCAGGCCCTGAACTTCGCCTTCCGTGACACCTACAAGTCGATGTTCGCCTACAAGAAGGACCGCGATGGCTACGCCAAGTGGATGATCGGTAACCTGGCCTCGGGTGGTGTATGTATACTCCACGCGCTCTTCGCTCTTCCCCATGACATCCGACTAACGGTGTTTCAGGCTGCTGGTGCTACCTCCCTGCTCTTCGTCTACTCCCTTGACTACGCTCGTACTCGTCTGGCCAACGACGCCAAGTCCGCCAAGAGCGGTGGTGAGCGTCAGTTCAACGGTTTGATTGACGTCTACAAGAAGACCCTGGCCTCTGACGGTATTGTCGGTCTCTACCGTGGTTTCGGTCCTTCCGTCCTTGGTATCATCGTCTACCGTGGTCTGTACTTCGGTATGTACGACTCCATCAAGCCTATCCTCCTGGTTGGTCCTCTTGAGGGTAGCTTCGTCGCCTCCTTCCTTCTCGGCTGGGGTGTTACTACTGGTGCTGGTATTGCTTCCTACCCTCTGGACACCATCCGTCGTCGTATGATGATGACCTCCGGTGAGGTATGTATTCCCCGGCTTTCTTGAAATTGCTTTATCAGTTGCTGATATCCTCTGCAGGCCGTCAAGTACAAGTCCTCCTTCGACGCTGCCCGCCAGATCGCTGCTAAGGAGGGTGTCCGCTCCTTCTTCAAGGGTGCTGGTGCTAACATCCTCCGTGGTGTCGCTGGTGCTGGTGTCCTGTCTATCTACGACCAGGTTCAGCTTCTGCTCTTCGGCAAGAAGTGGAAGGGTGGCTCTGGCTAAGCGGTTGACCTTGGTCGGCCTGCTTTCGCCAGTGCGTGGAGATTGGGGAAGGGGGCGAATAGCGCTTGGTACACTTTGTTAGTGACTGAGCGATGAGGTGGAGGTTCCAAAGATAGAGATATGTGTCAAGACCGATCAGGTCAATCTCGAGGCATAGAGCTGTGTCTCTTTTCTATTTGTACTTTACTGCCTGCAAGCTTTTTCTCCATCTGTACTTCCGCCTTCCGTCGTGGGTACGAAATCAATAGGCTTTCATGTGTTATGAGTATCGGTCTCGCAATGGCGCAGGAATCATCTTCCGGGCCGGTCAGCTGTGTGTAATTTTACTGTCGAGGCAGACCAGGAATATCACGTGTTGTCTTCGTCAGTTCTCACGTGAAATGACGTCCACTGTTCAACTCGACTTGCAGTAATTTGTCCTGTGGACGGCGTTCTCGAAGGCACGGCTTCGGGCAGAAGCAATTTCGCGATGCTGAGAAAGACGCCGAATTCAAACACACGGCATACTTTCTTTGGGCATGATGGCCTACGCCCGCAACTGGCAACTGCCCTTACAGAGCCCAGTACTATTGAGATCTCTTCATGAACCACACACTCCGCCGAGTTCAGATCCACCATAGTGCACACGAAATTTGTACGTGCATCAGCAGCAGCAGCTCCAGCTACGACCACGTCACAGACACGGAGACGACCTCTGGCATAGTCCAGGAGACAAGTGCACCCAACGCCCACAGTCCCTGCCCAACCCATCCACACACAAACACGCACACACACCTCTACACGAACGAACGCCCGTTCTCCTATGGAGTATGGAGTACTTCCCGTCCCATCCCGTCTACAACAAGATCCACAGCAAGGAGCGTATTATTGTGGGCATGTCCTAATCGGAGTAGTGTCTCCGCTGTCAAGAAAACAGAGGCGGGCAAACAAGATTAACAAAACAATAAGCAACTAACAAGCAAAGAAGAGAAGCAGAGGAACCGGACCGGGCCGGAGTCGTGTGTTCATCTACCGCGTGTTATGTATTTCCTTGGCGTAAATAGTAGTATCATCCATCTGTCTACTCTCACAGATTAGCTCAGTATTGGCATTTTGCACACATAGGAGGTATTTAGATGACAATATAAGTCAATATGCCAGGGAAGCATATACATTAGATAGAATGTCCAACAAAAATCTGCTGCAGAAAACAGACAGATAGACAGATAGACAGACGAGCAAATTCAATGCAATAATGGACAGCGTGGCATATAACATTGGCAATCAAATCAGCATTATTCTCATGTGGTGTACTTCACGTAACTGCAAAAAAAAAAGCAGATTGGTTAACTTAGGTACTGTACCTACCTAACCCGGATTCCTTTCCTCTCTACCTAGCCACATAGTGTGCCTTTCTTCTAGAAAAGGAGAAAGACGTGAAGGAATAATTATTGAAATTTGTAACTTGTACAGTACATAACAGTAGTAGTTCGATTAAGCCCCATCACCGTACAGTAGTCAGTAGTCAGTAGTCGTGTAAACATGCAGTTGTACCTACTGTATGCATGTACATGTACATGTACATGTACAGTATGTATGTATGTACAACACTCCAGTCCCGCAGCCAGCTAACATAAACACTACTAGACGGGAAGATCCCGTCATTTCTCCATACGTCAGGTACCTAATGTACCCGACTGTACCTATCCAATGGACTGAATCGACACCCCGAGTTGTGTAGCTGATTTAGCATATAACATAGTCCGTAAGCAGTATACTCCGTAGTGCAGTCCATGCAAAATCAATAATTTCTATTTTAAGAACATCTGGATTCGTTGGAACTGGGGAACAAAAAAAGGGCCCGGTATTCTATTTCTGCCGCTTTCTCCTATGTGGTTCCATGCGTCTCTGTGCTTGGAAGATTCGAGACACGCGCTGGAGGCATGTGACTTGCCATTTCTGACAGCGGACCGTCCCTACGCGATTCCCGTGGGAGCTGTGGAGAGATTCCTGCATTATTATTACTTTTGGCCGGTGGTTTCTAATTCTGTTCTCTTAAGTACAGCGTAGATGACAAGCATGCTGACCCATGCTCGATTGACTGGCAGGATAGCCCAAGTCACTGATCCATAAATTCCAATATAAGTCTATACGACGCAGCTATTTACCAAAATACTAAGACGTAGAGAGTGGAAACAATATATCAAGGGTCAGCTCGAATCATCGAGCATTGAGCATCCAAGTTGCATGCAACTAGCATTAGACAGTAGATACATGGAAGCCCAGGAAGACAGGGAGCAGACACCACCCAGCGTAATCAGCTAATGACCAAGCCAGTTCGAGAGACGGCGGGAGAGGCAACGGACGATAGCCAGTGCAATGCAGTTAAGATGACCGACCACCATCACACATACCCCGTGCACCGCAGACTCTCAACTGTCAACGTAGTCTGCCCCCATTCCCGCAAACCTCAAAGAGGTTCAACGAGACATGGGACCGTGTATGTATATTAAAAAAGAATATGCAAATAACCCACAAGAACGAACCCATCCCAAATCCAACGGATCGTTGATCGGTACCGGCCGAAAATCGACAGCAAGAAGAGAGTACACCAATCATATGGGCAAGAACAATATAATAACTGCATTAATCACAGTGAGGGGGGTATTTGAACGTCTCAGAAAGACAAACGAGTTTCCGGCCGAGCATTCAGCGCTTGCTTCTGCGCGGGCTCAAGGCCGTCGTGACAAGAAACCCATAAGAATCCCATACCCATGTAGTAGCTGAGGTAAAGAGAAGAACGCCGTAGTGCCTGAGGCAGGTATCCAAAATCCCAAATGATCCCAGTCCCGATCCCAACAAAATTATCACAGTCCATTGAGTGACGGAGCGCGTTTTGACGGGTCTGACAGGCAGTCGAAATATCAATCACATCCAATATGGAAGAAAAGAAGTATGTCAGATCCGGGCCCGCGTAAACCAAGCAGAACGAATATCTCCTGTTTCCGATAGAAAAGAAACCGCCCCGGCCGATGAATATTACATGGATCCTAGTCGCAAGAGCGCCTCAACAGCCGCACGCTCCTCCATATCGGAAAATCCAATATGAGGAATGCCACCTGGCGCCGGTTTGGCCAACGCGGACGAGGCAGGCCCGCCGCCACTCCGCTGGTAAGGCTGCTGCTTCGAATGTACAGCGAGATTATTGTCATGTACAAGACCGCCTCCTAAAGATCTGGCTCTGAGAGCGGCCGCTCCGATGGCCGCCCAATCCTCCTCATCCGTGACGTCTGCATCGTCCCAGTCCTCATCAGCGACGGCATCATCCGGTGCTTCAGAAGATGAACAGCAATCGCTCATATCTCCATCCAGAGACATCTTGTCTGCTTCATGTTCGAGCATCGTGGCGTCCTCATGCTCACCGTACTCCACTTCAGAGTGGGAAAAGACGGCGGAGTCACCAGTTATACTGGTCCCGTAACGGGGACCATTTCGCCTGGTCGTCCACGAGTTGTTCGGAATTCGCATACCCTTCTGCTGGTACGAGTTCGGCACGCTCGACGGAGGAGAGCTGTTGGCGGCCTGGCGGTCCCGGGAAGGCTGGCCGCGTCGACGCGCATCCCAGCGACCCCATCCGACCTTCTCGAAAATCACATCACCGTTGACGCCTCCGCCTTCGCCGCCGCTCCCTCTGCCTTCAAGGGCGCTGACGACCAGCCTGCGTGCCTTGGCTGGAGGGATTCCGGAGAAGCCCGGGACTGAGGTTGTGAGATAGCCCATGATGTGACGGATCGCCAGCGGCCCGTGCGTGAGGAGGATATCGGGAAGGTGGTATTTGGCAAGCATGCCAGGTGTGATTGCTCCGGTGCTGTCCAGTCCGTTCAGCGCGGATCCCCGCGAACCGTGCTGCGGCTGGTTCTGACTCTTCGCATGTTCGACTGCATCCTGGAGGTCGATGTCGGATTCGAGGTTGGGAGGCGAGTTGGGGAGGTTGACGCGCTGATGCTTGAATCCCTGGGGTGGTAGAGACGGGGAGATGGAGTTGGGAGGTGTCGGGAGCATGCCCATCTGTCCAGAGCGAGAGGAAGCAGCAGCGAAGCTGTCCCTAGAAGCTCCGTTGCGAGGCTTGGGGATGTCAACCGAGGCCGTCTTGCCAGCAAGGGCCATACCGATGCTGGAGGTCGCGGTCTGGGGAGCCATGACGGTCGGTGTTGATGGACGAACTGTTATCGCATGAGTCAGAATACCGGCCTTCCCGGAGATAACCCGAAGGTACATGTAGATAACGGACGACGACAATAATGAGGAATATCTAAAAAAAAAACCGAATCGAGAAAAAAACAACAACAGGGCCAGAGCTGAACTTACGTCACACGAGGGCGACTATCCACGGGTGGGAGAGTTTGTTGACACGGTGCTGGGACGAGCTGGCCGTGAGGGACGGACAGCTACCTGGTAGCGAACGCAATGCGACACGCCGGGAAGCGATAAGCACGAGTGCAGACAGACAGACGGCAGACGACTGTCTGAGCAAGGGGTTCAAATGGACCGAAGCTCGAGTGAGACAACTTCTCTGGTTGTTTCGATGGAAGAGAAGAAGAGTGGAGGGAAGGGGAGTAGAAGTAGCAAGCTGCAGGTGTCGAGGAAGCGAGGGTGACCTGCCCGATCGAAGGGGGATGCTGGCGGACGTATGTATGTATGTATGGGCAGGTACAGGTCAGTAAGTTACGCCCTGTCGGTGAGGCAGTTACGCCATCTCAAGCCTCAAGCTCTACGGACAAGCGCACGAGCGCAGCGTCGGACGCCGCGGTGATGGCGCTGGTACAGTAAGGGTGATACGATCCTGACGTACGGTGTACGGTGCTAGTCGAGATGCAGCATGGAGGAGGATCACGACTTCCGTGGATGCGGCAGAAGGCACCAGAAGCCCGCGCGCCGCCGCGTGGCCGCCTTGATTGGTCGGCGCAGCGGCGGTGCGTCCGCCGTACGACGCGGTGGGGGGCGCCGGGCGGTCCCGGAGGCAGCTCCTGTCCTCCCCGAGTCTCCTCCAGCCCGCTTATCACGCCCGTCACACGAGGCACTGCTAGTGCTATGGCTCCGTAGCAACCGTTCGACGGTTTGCGCATGCGCAGCCTGACGACCGCGGAGGACATCTCAGAGATCTGTCCTGTCTGTACAGCACTTACACACCGGTAGATCTGTTCGGATCACCCATCCTCGTCCCTCTCTGGCTCTCTCCTCCTCATTGTCCAGTGCATGGAATCCTTCGGAGAGGTCTTTTTGTCAGTTTGGACCTCCGCTCTGAGTGCGTCCTTCATGCAACTGCTTCCCGGCAAAACCGTATCCCATCGGAGGTCTTATCATCCGTCCGTTACGGCACGTGGGCCCTCTCGCCCGCAGCCTCTCCCCGCAGACCCTTCTTTAGGTTCTTTTGCTCGGCGCGTGCGTCCCTTGTCCAACTCACTGGCTGCACTCCATCGGAGAGCGGGAGGATCACCTTAGTACACAGTAGATCCGCTGCCTGCGCCCCGCCAAGCTGACGGCTCTCCTGCTCCGTATTTTCAAATTCCTGACGTCCATGCGCCCTGTATTGTAAATTATTTGAGGCCCTTTCCCAGCGTTTCGGACGGGCGAACCAGCAGTTGGGGCCGCTGCTTGTGGGTTTCTGAAGAGTCCAGCCTCCAAGGCTGACCTGACTGATGGTATCGCGTTTCCCATTTATAGCAGGGTGGATCCCGATGTTGGTTCCAGGGAATCCCACACTGATCCAGAGATTTCATTCCTGTTGTTTCATGGATCTCCCTCTGATTCCCTAAGGATTGCCTCACGAGGCGTCCATGAGGCATCTGTGTGGACATTCCGGCTCACATCATCTTTCCGGTTCAGTCTTACTCACTTTGAACCGTTTGCTATTTTCATAGTCAGACCAGGCCATTCACTTTTGGAATGGGATGCCAGACGCACGATTACACACAGTAGTATTCTGTAGGTCTTACGAATTGGCTCCGTTGACAGACTTGCGGTGATCTCCCTGACAAAGCTGTCTATCATAGTGATCCTGTTTCTCGCTTCTGATTTCCTACAAACAGAGCCGGGAGTCCTTGGACCATATTCTCTGGAAAATGCCTGAGATTATGCAGCATCTCTCGAAGTTCATTTCATTAATTACCTTCTCAACAAGATGGAATTCATCGTTTTTTTATTGATACAACATCGCTTCCAACATCCGCTTGCCTATACTGTACTCCGTACACCGTAGGTTGATCCCGATATAATTCCCTGGTGCGCCCCACAGAAAGGAATTCTGGCCAATCCCAGCATGTTGATGCTGCCTTTTTGGAATTGCTGCTGGTCATCCTCACCGCCTTTAAGACACAGAGTCTCTCAGATCATTTGTCAAAAGAATTCGATCTGTGGGAGAAATTCAAGAGCAGCATCAAAAAGTCTGCCAAAGTCTGTATCCGTGCAGGGCACCGGGTAATCGAAACAAATCCATGGTTCAGATTCCCGACATACATAAACAAACCATGCGCATTTTCTATAATCTCCATGCTCCATTTTCTGTCCCATTATGAGCTTGTCTCCCAAAGAAATCTCTTGAGGGCCTTGTCATCGTCGTCGTCATCAAATGCAGAGAGGGTGTATATGTAACTGTAGTAATCAACTAGGGTATATAATGTCCCTGACAAGAAAACGACAGAGACTTCCAAACTGCTATTTTCCAACATGGTGCAGCTCATAAGATCTTCATCCTTCTCGCGACAAGCAAGCACACAACAATAACAGCCAAAATTCCTCCAAAGATACCGAACCACCAATTCAGCCCGTCAATATGCTTGCCCGGAACGGGAATATTCATACCGAACAGGCTGCAAAGGGTATTAAACGGCACAAGAATCGATCCAATGAAGGTAAGCTTGCTCAAGGCCGCAATGGTCCGGTTTCCCGCTCGGCCCGAGTCCACAGAGAGTTGTGCCAGATAGGTCGAATGCGAGCGTGACAGCAAGTTTTCAAAGTGGACCAGATTGGACACCATGGTGGTAACATGATCCTGGATGTCGCTGAAATAGAGGCTGATCTTGTTATATGCGGTGATGGAGGAATGTCCGTCGCAATGCCTGGCAAAACTCTTGATAACGTCGGCTTTGCCGTCCAGCAGGCGCCGTATACCGACGATCTTCCTGCGGCATTCGTAAATCTGCTGGATGACCGTGCCTATGTCGTCTACACGGGCAAACGAAAAGCTGTCTTCTATCACGTCGATCTCCTGCTCGATCTGCTGGATCAAAGGGGCAAACCCATCGACGATATCATCACTAGATTCTGTCAGCGCAATCGCAATTCTCTCCCGGGAGCAATTAGAGCCTTACATCAAGGCATAGCAAATCCAATCACTGGTTAGAGCCAATTGATTTCGGAGCCCGCTAATCCGGCTAAGCACGTTTGCGGCATGCGGATTCTTGCAGAAAGTAAAGCTGAGGATCCCCTCGCGGAACACAACCGCATATAGATTGACGGTGCGCGGAATGTAATTATTTGTCCTATCTGGTTTCTGAGGCATACAAAACGAGAGAAAATAGTAGTCGTTGAATAGCTCTATCTTTTCGCGTGTCTCTCTGGTCTTGATATCCTCCGACGTCAACGGATGGATCGAAAATGCCTTGGAGAGCGCGTCAATATCTTCGTCGGTGGGATCGGTGGCATCAAGCCACCACACACCCTCGTGGCCTCCCGTATCGAAAAGATCGCGGAGAGACCCTGTCGGCGGCACTAAGCCTTCGATATTCGTGGCATGGATGGCTGAATCAAGCGTCGACGAGAAGAAGCTGAAGCGCGTCAACTCCGTCCGATTCGATGGGCCATGCTCATCAATCACGTCCCCGACTTTCTCATTTTCGGCTTTGACAGGGCTAGCATCCCTTGAACGGCGATGCCTGATTACATCCTCCAGAAAATCAAAGTCGATACTGCTCCGGAATTCATGTGATGGACGGTGGTTTTCGTAGGATATATCATGGCCAACTCTATCTTCAGTCGCAGCTGATCGTCTGCGTTGCGGGGCAGGAGATGGATGAAGTAAGAGAGAAACATCGGCTATCGAAGAAGGCCTGCTATCCAGAAGTTCGTGGTTGCGGAGAGCGGCAAACGCATCAACCGAGTTCTGTGCCGACACTAGTGCAGAGGACGAGATAGACCTGTCTGACCGGTCAACAAATCTGTCTTCCTGTTCAGTATCCGGTCCTGTGACTGTTGATATGTCAGCTGTTAATGCATCCTATGGACTCCGCAGTGCGGGATCGCAAGTACCAGCATGCCGCTCGTGGTCGACTCTGTTCCCCGAGCGTCTAAAGGAATCAGATGGAGATGAAGGCCTATCCAGCTGGATCTCTGGAACAACGGCCCGCATTTCCGACATCTTGTGCTCCAGAGCTACAACTGTTATTGTGCATATGGTGTCACGGAGGAATCAAACACCGCTTCTCAAGTCCGAACTTGGGCAGAGTGGAGGCACGGAACGCGAAGAGAATGGAGACTTCATACCCGCGGTCAGAGACAGGTGGGGCGTTTCGCTCCTTAAGAGAATATCTTCTTGCTTCATGAGAAGAATGCAACAACGTCGAAAAATAAATGATGAAGATGATATATGGAGTAAGCGCTGATATATGAAAATGAAGACCGCAGTGGCAGTGTTTTCGCCAAGCAAATGTCTTGCTTTATCCGAAATTCACGCATGCCCAGCCTTCTTTTTATGATCATTGATCATCCCACAAACTCATAAAAATTTCGTGTAGAACACTCATAGTCGCAAGCATCCTCTCATCATAAGCCCGCGCAGATTGCATTTTGAAACTAAAAATCTGATAAACATGATAAGCGCGAAGGATCAAGCTGCGCGGCTAAATGCCGCTTGTGCGATCGAAATTTTATGCCAAGTTACCCTCCGTCTCCGTGTGGCGACCATTTTGGCATACAGGTGGTAACATCGACACAATAAGTCTTGACTAACTGCCATTATTAACAGCTTATACGGAGTAATAGTTAAGAGGATCCCGTATGTCCTGACTGGATTCTAGTTAAGGTGTCCTTAATAATAAATTTCGAGGGACCACGGGGTGTAACACTATTGTAACATCAATACCCAAGTACAGCTCCTAAGCGAGCCACCATCCCCAATTTGCAAAATGCTTCTAGAACATCTGGAACCCAATCGGAACGCAGGTCGATGTTGAGCGGATTGTATGGACTCCGGAGTAGTGCGGACGGAATGGACTCCATAATCCGTACTCCGTCTTCCGCCGTATTATTTTAGCGTCTGTGATGATGCATCACCGCAAGTTGGCTGCTGGATCTTTGAAGGGACTTACTGCCCTAAAAGGCCCATATTACTGCATAGTGCGAGTTTCCGGTGGACCGGGTACCGGGGAAGTTCAACCGTTGCGGCGGTTTGAAGTGAAGTGGGATCTTTTCAATGTGCTAGCGCTCTCTAATTTCACACTAACATTAGTCGCTGAGTTTCAAGTGAGTTGTCTTCGTATACAAGTTGCGGTCAGCAACAGATTCGCATTTTTGCTCTTGTGACTTGTCATGTTCTGTATGTCTGCCCAATTGTGGAATTTATATTTTAGTTCCAAATAGTCCAAAGATGTCTGTGGGGGTCAAGTGCGGATCTGTCTTCGGATTATCAGAACCCGGCTGCTGCAGGAAGTGGAAATCAGCTAGAAAACTTAGGTGCTGACGGCAAGTGGGACATGGCAGTAAGGGGCATTCTGGAAGGTGGTCATGCTTCTAGCCTGCTGCCAGTGCCAGCCATCTGAAACATAGTATTGACATGCAGTCCTGACGCACGCCCAAAGTTCCGTGGGAGGTACAGGACTCCGTAGGGCGACAACTAGCTTGCAAAAATAATGGCTTTCAGCAATTCATTCTGCAGTCCCTGATTTTGTGAATGGTATTGGTTTCCTTTAATCTGCAGTTAATCTCATTCGCAATAGATAATGTCGAGTCTTCTCTTGAAATATATATCCACCGAATCACTATTGAGACTACTGTTTGGTTGTCCATAATTTTAGCGGAACATTTGTCATCTAGGAGTACTTAGTAATAATTTCAATAATTTCACTTATGATTGTGTTAGGACACTTGGAGTCAGTATATACATTCAAGCTCTTGGACAAATCGTCGTGGTCATCTCATAACATTCTCCACGTATCACCCAGTATGCACTACTCCGTATTCCATAGGTAGCTGGTACAGATGACATTTTGACTCGTCTGATCGTTTGAAGCCAAGTGAGACATTTACCCCTTTCCAACATTTCTCCTGTATCGTCTCTCAAGGTCCTTATCAGATACTATCGCTGGAGCTCTGAGACCCGTGCACAGCACACAACGCTTCTTGATGTCTTTGTTGGATCACATGATCTCAGCTCTCTGATTCGCATAGTGCTCATGTCATTTCACTAGCTAGTAGTAAAGATTATTCAAGCGACTGAAATTAAATACTTGAGATTCTGATCTGGTCATTTCAAAGGTTCAGGTTCACTGCCGTGGGAACTGCGTTAGAGAGCGAGTCGCAGACGACCATGGTGATTGTCAACAAGTTGAGTGTAAAGCATTGTGAAAACGCAATTGAGTTGGACCTTTACAAAAATTACATGTACGTAGGTGCAAACAGTGAGTTCGGGAAAAATCCTGTTGCAATGGTAGTGCCAAATAGGAAAACATGCTGAAAAATAAATACAATTGATCAATTTGAATAAACACGATTGAATCTCTCGAGCAACTATATTTAGCACTATAGCCCATTCTTAAGACAGAATAGCACGGGTGAGATAAGATTGGCGCTATGAACGTCCTTGGTTGCAGGGAGCACGTACACTCCTTGCTATGTAACCTCTGTTATAATTCCGGGGCATCAAGGGAAGACCTACGTATCATTGAAATGCAAATGAGCTTGCGCTTTGTGATCTCGTACACGCAGAAGGCATCTTGATTTGTACAGCACGGCTGAGCGCGGGCTTTTTCTATTGGCCGGTTCTTCTGAACTGTCTCATGATTCGTTTGATTGACAATAAATATGAGCATAAAAAACACGGGTTATATTTTCTATACTTTATTGTAATTCCATTCAAATTTCCTTTGCAATGTTTATCTTGAACTAGATCAATTTGAAGTAACATTTCCAAATTTCCTGCCTAAAAGGAATTCTTCTAGGAACTATCCCCAATTTCTGACAGTTGTCATCGCTATCCCGTTATATAGCCTCAATTGAGTGGTGCACATTTTTCTCCTCTGTTCTCCAACTTGGCAACTCTGTCATTTAGCCTTTCTTTTCGTCGGGAGGATTTTGACACTTATGGAAGAGAATGACAATGATGAGGCGATCTTACTACTGTAAGAATTTTATACAATTATTTCATTCTGTGTAACACCCCTACATCATTCTCCAAACGAAGATTTTAGCCCCCGTATTAAAAAAAAAATATGAAAACTTGGTATCACAACGTTCAATGGCACATTATCTCCCGTAGAACACCCATCCCGGAGCAGTTGAGAATTTGGTAAGAGGTCAGAGCAACTTCGAGAGGGGTGGACCCTCCGATAAGCACATATCACTCGATATGACGTTATCCGCTTCGGAGAAAGGCCCCGAAAGAGTTTTTCGTTACGAGGAGACCTTTTTGGTCTTGGATCTGACGACTATGTTGCTGCTTCTGAACATCTTTCTACCATGTCAGGTGCCTGAGCGCCTTGAGGCGAACAAACAAGCCCTTTCCTCACTTTGGAGAGACGCCAACCAAGGAGCATGAAACGCTCCGGTGGATTGATCTAAGCAACCGATGCCGATATCATCACATACTGGTGACTAGGGACGTATATAATAGATTCTCCGAATAATATCTTCTCCGATTTCACATCAATCGCTGGTGCAGAAGAAGCTTTGAGGATCAGGGGGGATGGATGAAAAGCGTCGACTAGACTTTGGAACTCATGCAGCATTCTTGTGAGGGGTAGGGAGGTCCCCCTGGAGGATTGGCATTGGAAAACACTCAGATATGAGGCTAGTGAAGAGTCGCTTCACATTAAAAAGGATGTAATATCAACTTGGACTTAGCATTGGAGTTTTGACGGAGCATGGGGCGGTGATTATCTTCCACGTCACTGTCGCATCAGTAGAGTAACTACTAATGAACGCAATCTCAAAGATGATCAAAGATGATCTTTATATATTCCCAATTGGAAAAGAGGTTCTAATGAACAGGATAAGTTTTCCAAGGCCAGGGGTTAGATTCTCCTGCGAAGTTCAAAGTGATGGGCTGTTTATTAACTATGCCACGTGCTGACTAATACACTGTTTCGGAAACAGCCTAATTACCCAGGTTTTACCTTCTCTCATCGCTGTGCACAACTAAGACAGAGTTGGTGACGGGCAAAATAGCTGGATTATCATTATGGGGAAACTGTCCAGCAGAATAATTGTACTCCCTTGAGACTATGGGAAGAGGGCCGTGGCATCCACCGAGAATACGCCGGTTTTCATTCCCGATGATACGTCCCAGCGAGCTGGTAGGTGCGCAGATAGGATGCTATTGCTGCGAGTCATGACCTGCATCCGAAGAGCCTCAACTCTCTCATTCCGATCCTAGATTTACGTCACAGCTCGTGCCAGCTGCAAAATGTATCCTCGAAGAGATACATGACGCTGCAATTGAATTCGACGTCGCAAGCCTTCCAAGAAAGCTCACAGATTCAACTAGATTCAACTAAATCTGGAGAAAGCATACTAACATTCCCGTATGTATGAGCGAGGGCGTGAGGCTCCCTCCGGGAAATTAGTAACGCTTGAAGACTCCAGCGCGACGTTGACGGATATCCGTAAAAAGCGGAGACATCGGACCGTTGCCCTCGACCCATCACTTTCGGTTTGTAAGTCTGTCGGATCGTGAACTTGGTCTTACCCGACAACCCTCTTGCACCGGTAGCAATGCTCATCACCGGATCACGATGGGCCAGTTATGAGCAGAGGAAACCAGGTAGCAAGCAGTCACGCGCACCCTTGCATCGGATTTTGAGGGCATCAGCAAGGCTCGCGCGCGACTGAGGTATAGGGTACGCAGTATGCGGTACAACATAACAGTCGATGAGCCGAACGGCACATCCGGGCATGCGTCCACAGCATCGCCGAGGCCTTGGTTCCTGTTTGGACACGGCGCGGGGATACCGATCTGTTCAACCTCTAACGTCTCGCGGCCCTGCATCCTGAGGATCTGAACCGTCCTTTGTCGGAGGGCCTCTTCCGGAACTGGCAGTCTGAGGTACTGCCGATGCAACACAGCATGGGCCCCATCGGAGAACCGGGTGAACAAGCTGCTGTCGGGCTAATAGCTCTCTTTCTGATGCGTACAAACTGACTTTCGTCCTTCTCTCTCATCCAACATCTTCTCCTCAAACCTACGCCCAAGGTTCCTTGACAACATGGTTGCAGAACTGGACGCCGGAGGGGAGTACTCCCCTGTCCACGAAGCTGGTCGAATCTTCTCCTTCCTTTGCGACCAGTCCGAGCGGCTGAACCTGCCGCCCGAAGTTGCGGAGAGAAGGGATGCTGTTTCATTCTACTCCACGGGGAACGACATATACTTCCCGATTCCGTTCAAAGAGACAGAAACGATCGCTGCATTGAAGGGCGTGGAAGGATCCGTCGCAGCTGCGATTGCGGATCTCCGATATGGATCGCAGAAGAGAGCCGTGAGAGTGAGCTTAGAAAGAGCTACTTGCTTTGGCTGTCAGGCCTATATGGCAAAGGTGGACGGATTGGGGAAGTTGGACGCTGGCGTCCGAGCGAAATTAAAAGGTCAGTCGGCTGAGATGCACGATGATATCATCCGCTATCATCCTTGTCCCCTTAATCTTGTGCGCAGTTTTAAGATGATCTATTGACATGCACCAGATACGGATCTTCTGGCAGCCCAATCGAACCCTTACCGCCGGATGTCGGCGAACCTCTATGAGACCAAGAATGATGGGGAATTCTTTCACATTCATGGATCTCTGGAAGCTACCACCACGCTGAACATGATCGGTCTGGAAGGCCACCGGCCCGATTTGACGGATTATCATGAAATCATAAGGGTCATTGAAGACCGGGTACGAAAGTACACGGCCGCGGAGCTGGAGGAGATGAATCGTGAAAGACGGCAGGCAGGTGTAACCGCATACAAATATGAAGACTTTATCAAGACCCAGCACGTAAGCAGCACCTACCTCTTGTAAAAGAAATAAACCGTAACATGCTAATCCTCTTTGCAGGGAAAGATCAATGTGCAGGAGCCTCCGTGGAAGGTCACGCGCTTGAAGGGAGATCTCCCTCCAACGCCTTTCCCAGCTGCTCGTACTGGTGGCCATAGGATCCTTGAGGGTATCAAGGTCCTCGAACTTTGCCGGATCATTGCCGGTCCAACTATCACACGTGTTTTGGCGGAGTATGGTGCAGACGTTCTGAAGATCACCAGCCCCAACCTGCCTGATGTCCCCTTCTTCCAGGTGGATGGCAACATGGGCAAGCATGCAGCCGACCTCGATCTGAAAACTGACGAGGGGCGGCGTCAATTTGAAGAGCTGCTGGCGGACGTAGACGTCTTCGTAGATGGCTATCGCCCTTGTGCGCTCGAGAGACTGGGCTACGGACCTGATAAGCTCGCTGCGCTGGCCGAGAAACGCGGCAAGGGAATCGTCTATGTGAATGAGAACTGCTTTGGTTACGAAGGCGAGTGGGCAGGACGTGCCGGATGGCAGCAGATTGCGGATTGTGTACGTTGCTTTCCCCCTTTATCCTTCCTACAATCCCTCCGCACAGTCTCGTTTGATCATCTAATCCAACCTTGGAAATTGTAGGTCACTGGCGTCGCCTGGGCCCAAGGAAAGTTCATGAATCTCAACTGCCCCGTCGTCCCGCCGTTCCCGATCTCAGATTACGGAACAGGCTGCATGGGCGCCATCGCCGCCTTGACGGGTCTGTACCACCGCGCAAAGACCGGCGGCTCCTACCACGGCAAGGCCTCCCTCATGCACTACGACCTGCTCCTCTTCGCGGTCGGCCAGTACCCCGAATCCGTGCAGGAGAAGCTGCGCGCCGCGCAACCACCGGAGTTCTTCAAGCTGCGTCACCACGACAGCGTGGACCGCATCTCCGCCACGGCTCTGAAGATCATGAAGGAGCGGTTCCCACATCTTTTCGTCGCTCCAGACAACGAAGACGGCAAGGAAGCGTACGTCGAGAAGTGGTACTCCAAGGCCTACGGCGCAGACATCGAGGTCGTCCGGCCCGTCGCGGAGATTGAGGGCGTCGACACGGGATTTGTGAGGGCCAGCAGGCCGAACGGGACGGACCGGCCGTCCTGGGAGGATTTCCTGGTCGAGGAGGAGGATTATAGAAAGGACGGCAAGGCCCAGGTGAACGGACAGAACGGGCAGCATGCCTGATTACCTGGTGCCGTGATCGAGATTCTCTTTCCGAGTGATAGAATGTCTGTCCTTCACCAATAACGTCTTGACATACGACGGTTCCTCTTGTGCTTTGTTTTTGCACACATGCATTGATCGCATTTGAACGACTTCTCCATGCATGGCCATTTATTCATCGTTCCTCCAAGATATTCTATTTCTAGATAGACAGATGCAAGAGCCGCCCACTAGTCTAGAGTCTAGAAATACGTTCAAAGAAGAAATAGACTCAAGTACTGACTATTTCAAGTCCCGTGTGCACAGCGAAAAAAAGGCAATCGTACTCGTATAGCTACGGGGCTATGTATTTCCCGAGTAAGTAGGTAATATCTTCGTTGAACAAGAAACCGCCCTCCGTATTCGGACAAATGGACGGACAGTCTCTAGCCGATTCAAAATGCGGAGGACTCGGCTTCGGTACCTAGGTACAGAGTAGGTACTTATCCGTGCCGGAGTTAGGTAGCCGACGGGACCAAAGCCGATGGCTGTGGAGGTTTTGGAGAGGGGGAGGGGAGGTTTTCCGGATTCCCCAAGTCTGTCTTCCTTTGCTTTGCTTTTTGCGGGACGTTAATTGATCGTTCATCGATTATTAAACTAATTACACTAAACAATTATGAAAAAAAGTATGTTGTCTTATGTAGTATCTACCTAATCCTTTCCGAGAGCGCTTGATCCTCCTACCCGGAACGCAATTGATATCATCACATCAGATCCCGATCCGATCATATATATATATATATATATCAAAGCCGACAAGGTACATGTAGGTATGTACCTATCCTACAACAACCCCGGAGGACTATTATTGATCCATTCAACCCAAAATCCATACTATCTCATTCATTGGCAAGGTACGTATGTACTGTACATACAGTGCAATTCACACTCTACCGCCCAACCTTCACTTCCCCGAGTCCCATACGCAAACTCCACGCGTGTGCATCCGCAGTACCCCGCACGGAGCCAGCCCAGCGTCTGAGATATACATAACTACCTAACACCAGATATCCTCAATCAACCAAAAGAAAACAAAAATAAATAACTTATCAACCAGAAACAAAAGAAGTCACTCACAAGTAATACAAAAGAAATAAAAAAGAGACTATGTCCTACAAAATCACCTACACCAACCCCTCCTCCTCGGAGCAGCTGCCCTCCGCGGAGCAAGCCCGCGCCATGGTCTCCTTCATGGAGGAGTTCTACGCCACGAGCGACGACCCTGCCGCGCACGAGAAATACGTGGCGAGCTTCACGCCCGACGCGACGCTGATCATGGGGTCCAAGGTCGCGAGGGGGAGTGAAGGTACGTTTCTCTATCCTTTTTTATTTTCTTTTTTCTGCTTTTTCTATGTATGGTATGTTGGAGTGTTGAAGTGAGCTTTTGAGCAATCGCTGTGTATTGTGCTTTCTTCCATATTTTATTCACTGCACATTTGCCATATAAGCTTCCGAGGTGAGACGACATATTTATACCACCAAGAAAATGAGCAGAAACATTGGGGGTATCTTGAATGGATGGATGTGATCGCGATCGTCACGTCAATGGCGGAAAACAACCAAAACCGAAAAGATGACTCAAGAGATGAGATATACACAACAAGATAAAACCCCATTCATTCACACATTCATTCCCGTTCCTTCCCCCCTTGACACTCAATTTGATTTGATTTCCAGCTTTCCCTACTTCCGCACCGTGTCCACCCAAGCTTGTTCTTCTCTTTCTGAATTCCCAAAATGCTACGAAATCCACTGACTGCCGGCTGACCCGAAACTAAAAAACAAACAAAACAGAAATCCTCGCCCTCCGCCATGGCCTGTGGACGCACGTGGCGTCGCGGAAGCACACGCCCATTAAGATCTTCTTCGGTGATCCGAACGAGCTGATGCTGCATGGGAAGGTTGCGTACGTGCTCAAGGCGGGCGGGAAGGAGGTCGAAATCGACTGGGCCGGAAGGGTGGAGTTTGCTTTCGATGAGAGCGGCGGAAACCCGAAGGTGAAGTTTTACCAGGTGTATCTGGTATGTACCGTGAAGATGTCAAGCAGCAGCAGCAGCAAGGACAGCTGGCTCACACTTTATCAAGGATACCGCCGCGCAATCCGGGAAGTCATGAAATTCATGCAGATGCCATGGATGTGCACTCCAGTTATAATTCCCTTTTTGTCTCTCTTGCATCTGTTTGTTCATCACGTAAAGTTTGTTGTCCCGTACATAGGTATCTGGCCCTGCATACCGGTTGACTCCTGGTTAAGCGGCCAGAGGGCATCAAAATGGATTATTTCCTCGTGAATGGTGCTCAGATCGGGCCCAACCAAGTCTTCCGCTCCAGGATACACAAGACCCTCGACGCTTTCTCCAGGTTGACATCCGTTCACGTCCGTTCTCGTGATGTCCTGCATGACATCCGATGAGGAAACCTTGGGCGTCCAGTCCCATACCTGATGGTTCGTATTCGGTGTAGGTGCATAGTTCGGGATCATCCCGTGGTTGTTCGAACCCATGCCTGTCACCACAGGCTGAGCTGTGGTGAAGAGGTTCTCAATGGGGTCTTGCCGGCCAAAGTCCTTGGATGGCTGCATATTCGAGGCCCTGCTTTCGGCAACCGTCTTTTGGAATGACGCCAGGATCGTCAGGTACCGTCGGCTCTGGAGGTCCGTCTCCGCACAGTACTGATGGAGTGCGAGAGCTATCTGGACAATGGAGTCGTTCTCCGGATTATCGTAGACATTGAAAAAGGCGTTAGTGAGAACTATGAGCCCCGCGGTGAACATCCAGTGGCTTGGCAGAGTGCACGAAGTCAGCAGATCAACGTAGCTCAGCTTGGCAAGGCAAAAGAGATACTTACATGATGAACGGATTCCGCTTTGGAAGACATCCCTTGACTCGGATAGCCTGGACAGCTCTGATCATGTGGATCGCTGAGCGAACGCACGCTGTGGAGTATTTCTTAAACTGTGGGTTCCCGGCCACTTTGCTCTCCGCTGGAGAGCTGGCGTTGGCTTGAGATGACTGTGACTTGGACCGATGCTCGTCGATAATCTTCTTGACATGTAGCAAGAGGAATGGTCGGGTGACAAGGATTATGTTTTGGAAATACATCAGCCACAGGTGTAGCTGCGTGAGAGCGATCGCAGGATCGTCATGCGGCGTGGGAGTTGGATGCCATCGCAGGAGCTCGGGCAACGATTGAGTCCAGACATGAATATCGACAGCGATACCCATCGCTATCTTGAGGGATATCTTTCGTTTCCTGTATATTCGATTGAGTATGACTCCCAATATCTTGGCGGACCGCACGGAAGCGGAGAGAGCTTCCGACTCGAAGCTCTGATCAGGTTGCGACGGGCTCCTTGCAGGCTCATTACTGCAGAGTAAGGCGTCCGAGCAATCGGCGTCGTGTATCGACGTTGGACGACCGAGGCAAGCAGACAAGAACCGATCCATTACATATAGACTCCTCCAAAGCATCATCCTATTGCATTATTAGGAAACTTTCACCAGACGGCGTACTCCTTCCCAAGTAGTAGCACCAGAAATTCCCGTTGGGGAGGGAGATGAGTACCTAGGTACGGACCTTGAGACCCTCTCCGACTCATTGAAGATAAGGTGTGTTTCTACTCTGTGTAGCCCCAAAGCATAAGCCAGTCGAACCGCCATCCCTGAAGACAACAATCAGAACCTCTGGCCAGCCCAACCGAAGAAATGAGAGAGACTCACCAAAATACACCCACGCGGTGTTCCGCTTTGCCGCACTTAACATGTACAGCGTCATCAACAGCAGCGCCTGTATCGAGGCGAAATCGCCATCCTCGAACCCAGAGACCGAGTCTTTCAGGTGCTTTGCCGCGAGAAAGAACATCTCGCTTCTGTCCAACTTGTCTGAGCTCAGCCTCTTGAGGATCGCCGCCTCCGATGCAGAAACTTGCAGTTTGCTGGCCCTGAGCTGAAGGCCATTCGCGAACACCAGGTGTAAGATGCAGAGCCAAGACGGCTCCGCTGCAAGAGGGTTCTGATATGTGCGTTCCACGCGCTGTTTAAAGGTATGTTCGTCGAAAATATGCATGATTCCTTTTGTCTGTTGTCACAGGACAGATAAGTTCGGTGTCCATCCCATGCAAGGGCAGAAGTCGGAGAGCTTACATGGGCAAAGAAAGAGTCCACCAGGAAGAAGGCGGCCTCTCGATCTGGAAGGGCATATGTATGCTGATACCGCGGAGGGGTCGATACGGAAGCCTCGAGGATCTTATGCCGTTGAGGGTCGACGGTGAACGGGGAGTTCCCGACAACGCTGGCCACCAGCTGTCTGATGGTCTGCAAATACGACAACGGGGCTGAATCTCCAACATATACTGCATGCGGTTCCCTGTCAGGAACTTCCAACCACCTGGGATGCTGGATGAATGGACACGTACACATCCTCCCCTTGCCATCGTTCAGCATCCGCGATGCCTCCTGCATCTCCGCCTCATCGGTCTCGGAGCTTCCACTCTGCCCGACATTCTGATGCGTCCCGTCAATATCATTCGGGGCAGGCAACGGATCCCCAGGCGCCCGGTTCTGCGAGGACTCCGCGTGGTGCATCCCCGTCCCAGACGTCCCGGACGCGTCTCCGTCCTGGCTCTGCGCGGAGCCGCTCATGCCCACGGCTGCAGGAAAGGGGTTGTAGACGGCGGTATCCCTCCCATCCGTCGAGGCAGGCGCCATGCCCTGGCTCCAGTCCGGGCTGGGGAGGTCGCGTCTCTTCTGGCTGAGGCGCCGCTGCGCGGTGGCCGGGACGGGTTGGAGGAAGATGCACTCGACGGACCGCTTGGAGCAGTTGTCGCAGGGCCGGGTGCCATTGCACTGGGACCGGATCGAATCAGCAGACGCCCGCGTGGGGAATGTGATGATATGAATAGAACAGAAGAGAAGAAAGGAAGAAGGATACCTTCTGCTTCCTCCTCTTGCAGCTCTCGCATGCGCGAGCGGCCCGGATCCTGTTCTCGGGCGCGACCTTTTGACGAGCCATCGTCGGCCGAGTCTGCTAGTATGCTGAGCACTCGTCGGATGCCAGCAGCTTCGGAACGACCATGGTGTTATCAGCGCCGTCTGCGCTGGAAGTCGGGGTGCAACAGCCGCCGGGGCAGCTCCAGGACGGAGTCTCCAGCGGATGCTTCTCCACACGGCGCGCGGGGCGGCTGGAGAGCCCGGGGCCCGGTTCCGCTCGACGGGACAGACGTCTGAATTACATATGACGGCGATATCAGAGATGCTTTACTTATGGAGGCGCTGCCTCCCTCCCTCGCCCCAGGATGATCCGCTGTTCTTGTTTCTCTTCTTTTCTTTCCCCTCGGCCGCAGGGAACAACCAACAGATAGTCCCTCCTCTGACAAGACCGCAATGCCCTACATCGAGGTCAACGAGCGCAAGCTGCACTACGCCGACTCGCACCCCCAGGGCGCGCCCGCCGGCGGGCTGACGTTCATCTGCATCCACGGCCTCGGCTCGTCGCAGAACTACTACTTCCCCATCTTGCCGTTCCTCACGGGCAAGCACCGCTGCATCACCTTCGACACGTACGGCTCCGGGCGCTCCCCCTACACGGGCCACGAGCAGTTCGTCGAGACCATCGCCGCGGACGTGCTTGGCATCCTGGACAAGCTGTCCCTCGCCAAGGCCGTCGTCGTCGGCCACTCGCTGGGCGGCACCGTCGTGTCGTATCTGGCCGCCCAGTTCCCGGAGAGGGTGCGTGCGGTCGTGGCCATCGGCCCGGTGCACCCGACGCCCAGCAACACGCCCGTCTTTGAGAAGCGGATTCAGGTTGTGTCTGAATGTATGCATTGTACCTTGTTCTCCCTCTTGCTTTCACCATCGGAGAGATCTTAGGGAAAAGCGGAAACATGCACAGGACCTCAAGCTAATGTATGATGTATACAACAGCCGGAATGGAGCCCATGGCCGACTCGATCCCCAACCAGGCGACGGGATCCCGCAGCACGCCGCTGCAAAAGGCCTTCATCCGCGAGCTGATCCTGGCCCAGAACTCGGTGGGCTACGCCTCGCTCTGCAAGGTCGTCGTGACGGCGCGCGTCCCCAACTACGCCGCCGTCAAGGCGCCCTTCCTGCTCATCGCCGGCGACGAGGACAAGTCGGCGCCGCTCGACGGCTGCAGGCACATCTTCGACAACATCGCCAGCCAGAACAAGCGGCTCGAGGTCCTGCCGGGTGTAGGCCACTGGCACTGCATCGAGGCCAGCGATGACGTCGGCCGGTTGATCGCGGACTTTGCTAGCACCATTAGTCCGTGATCTATTTATGATTGTCATGCTTATAGGTTAGAAGTTTTTTTTATTTTTTTTATTTTTCCCTTCTTGTCCATCTCGAGATAGCGGGTCGATAGAACAAGTGGGAAACGCATAGACGGAGAGATAGAACTTAGAGTATGGACTGTTTCGGTTCGTTCGATAGACATGTATGTACATGATGTATGAAAATACTATTACTACTTACCACCAAGCATCCTTAGGTAGGGGGTGGATCGCCGTTTAGTCTCTCACACACTCTCCACAGCTCATAATTTGGCAGACGGAAGGCCTCCGGGGTAGTCTCATAATGTTACAAGAGATGTAATCGATTGAGAATGCATACGTGGACGGTGACGCTACAACAAGAGTGATGGATTCCGAATGCAATGGTAGAAAGAAAGAAAATACAAACATGAACAAATTTGAGCAGAGATGATATGACACGCCAAAAAAAAAGATGATATAATATATATATAAATCCGTCAGTCATTACGCTCCGTTCGCCTTAACGTTATCAGGAACCAGCTTGACATCGTAAGAGAGCTCGAGCTGAGCCTTCGGGTCATCTTTCCTGGGAACAAAGTCCACGATCAGAGACTCCTTGACAGCGAACACAGAGTCGTTGGTGAGGTACGGGTCCTTGCGGTCGAAGATCTGCGTGGTGAGGGGTCTGTAGCCCTCGCATGTGACCTGCGGTTCAACAGCGGTTAGTGTGCTGGAAATGAAAAGGTTACTGGGAGATCGCCAGTGGCATGTCCTTACAAGAAGATGGATATGAGCTGGTCTGTAGGGGTGTCTGTCCATAAGCTCCAAGAGTTTCCCAGCAGGGCCTAAGAGAAGAACGGTCAGATAACATAATCGTATAAAGGAGTAGCAAGTAGGTCTGAGGTTTTCAGAGCGTACCATCATTCGGTACAGGATAAGGAGTCGGCCGCAAGCAGTACAGGTAGTATCTGCCCTCCGCGTCGGTCGTGAACTTGCCCCGCAAGTTGTGCTCGACCTGGTTGGGGTCCTGCTGCTCGTATAACCCGTTGGTCGAGGCCTGCCATATCTCGACAACGGCGCCAGGGAGCGGCTTCTTGGTCGTATAGTCCAGCACGCGGCCGTGCATGTAGACCATCTCCCCGTCGTCGACGCCGGTTACGATGTTGTCACCGTTCTTTCGGTACGGGGTGTCGGCGCGGAAGAAGGGGCCCAGGATGGCCGTTGCTGTCGGACCATCTGCAGCGTTTTCGGCCAGTTTGTAGGTGATCTCGTCGACCAGCCTTTTTTTTTAGGATTGGGGTTAGCATCTGCATCACTACTATGGAGGCTTAGACGCACTCACGATTCCAGACCGATGACGTCGCAAAGGAGCTGGCCCTCGTTGCGCTTGTCATCGCTCATCTTGCCGGCCCAATTGATGAAATTGACGCCGGCCATCCACTCGTCGACCGTGAGCTCGTTCTCCCGCGCGAAATCATGGATGTGCCTTATCAGACTCGTCATGATCTGGCGCATCCGGGGCGAGGTCTTGGGGCCCATGGCCTTGATCACCCGGTCGGTGAAGGTGGGATCGAATCGACGTGCCATGTCTGCTGACATCGTGGTGTCTCCTCGACTGTCTCTGTAGGTTCGATACGAAGTTCAGACCTAAGTCCAGTAATGAATGTGTTTATGTGATATAGAACAAGTCCTGGGGAAGTCTGGAGGAGAGCCACGAGCAGGGAAGTTGGGAGGGGGCAGACTGTGCAGCTGTCTTCTTATATTATTCATTCGTTTCGCATCGATGAAATTGTACGAGGCCCAATCTGGATCGAGTGCCTGACACCCGATTCGAAATCATCGTTATCCGGAGTGGTCTGTAGGCCCAAGGGGCCCATCGGCCCTTGGGTGGTTACCTGGGTATGATATCAACGCAGTGGGTGCGCCAATCTCGGCGATGGTCAGCGGAATTCCGCCGTTCGAGGGCCACTGGCTGACAAAGAGCCGGGACGCGCAGGCGGGAATGTGCATCGGATGCGGTCCAGCTCAGCACGATCCGAACGGCGGACGCTTCAGGTCTGCAGCGATGCGCCGTTGAACCCCACAGTTTCGGATCGAAGGCGAGACGCGTGCCCCGCGCGGCGTCCGCGGCCGGTGAGGGCCTAGCGGTGACTTGGGTCTTGGGCTCGGACCGCGGAGCCCGTGACTTAGGGTTAGGGCTGGCCCTGAACACTAACGACCCGCCGGCCGACCCCGTGGAGTCCCCGCGCGGGGAATTTCCCGAGGCAGACACTCGTGGGGCGCAGCGGATCTTGCGCTGTACACCTGGAGATCTGGGTACCTGGACATGTCTTCTTCTATCCATCCCTGTATGCAGGTCTGTACATGATACAGACCCTCGTACCGCTGCCGGACAATTGACTATGCACAAGACAGCACCGTTATCAGGTGGCGCTGGGACGGCCTGCAGGCTCCAGCTGTCCAAGAGCTACTAGCCCCCCAACCACCTAGTCCCATTAAGGTTTTCCTCGCAGCGCAGGAGGTACATCCGTAACAGCTTATCCGATGCTGACAATATGGCACAGCACTGGAGACCTCGACCGTTCCGTCGTCTGCTGTTTGCCGCGGTCACCACGTGGACTGCTGAGCTGCGCGGTACACGATAAATCCCCCAGTTCCTCCAATGCCCTCGTAGGACCTGTGTGCATAGCCCCTGGGCAGAGTCCCTTGTTTACAAGTAACAAGAACAAACCTCTTCTGCTCTTTTTTCCAGGTTCTCTCGCGGTGTCGAGGCTTGTCTTCCGCCATGGCCCCAGCGCCGCCCGACTCTCATGTGGATGTCCTCATCGTCGGCGCCGGCCCCGCGGGCCTCATGGCCGCCACGTGGATGAGTCGATGCGGCATCAAGACCCGGATCGTCGACAAGAGAAACACCAAGATCTTTGCCGGGTACGACATTGTCCCCCGTGTACGGCTACATAGGTACTGACTCGGGGTGTTCACATCTAGCCAAGCGGACGGACTCCAATGTCGAACCCTCGAGGTAGGCAGCCAATCCTGGCTAGGAGAGCCCTGTCTACGGTGCAGCAGGGGCTGAGACGTCACCCAATGAACCGTCTATCTAGATCTTCGACAGCTTCGGCTTTGCGCACAGAGCATGGCTCGAGTCCAACCACATGATCGAGATCTGTCTATGGGTAGGTGAATATACGATCCGGGAGCAGAGATCCCATCCATCCATGTGCAAGGCTCAAACTGACTGTCTTTCGCAGAATCCGGACGAGAATGGACAAATAAGACGCTCCGACCGCATCCCGGATACCATCCCGAACATCAGCCGGTTCCAGCAGGTCGTCCTGCACCAGGGTACGTGAACGCTAGGTTCTTCCGTTCAGACCTTATAGGGATGTTCCATGCTGATCTCAATGCTTAGGCCGGATCGAACGCTTCTTCCTCGACAGCCTGAAGGAGCACGGCGACATCCAGGTCGAACGCGGTGTTATGCCCGAGGCCCTGGAGCTGGAAGACGCAGATCCCTACGATAGAGACGCTTACCCGGTCAAGGTCACCCTCCGATACCTGACGGAGGAGCAGGCCACTCCAGCAGCCATCAATGGCGCCGCAAAGAACGGCACCGTGCAGAGCGGGCTCTTCAGGAGCAACCTCTATCCTGATGATACCGAGGACCTCCTGAATGCCGCTAAGACCAACCCCCGTGCTGGCTCGACCGAGATCGTGAGGGCCAAGTACCTCATCGGCTGCGATGGGGCTCACTCATGGGTCCGGCGCCAGCTGGGATTCGTGATGGAGGGCGAGCAGACCGATTACATCTGGTACAGTCACAATTCTGTACTGACTGGAGCTTCGATACTAACTTGTCATGTTATGACAGGGGTGTTCTGGATATCATCCCAATCACGGATTTCCGTAAGTTCTAAAATCACGGAAGCTGACTTCAAGGACATCTATGGCTAACTGTATGCTAGCTGACATCCGCATGCGTTGCGCAATCCACTCTGCAAACTCGGGAAGCGTCATGGTCATTCCACGAGAGAACAAGCTGGTTCGGCTGTACATCCAACTCACGACGACAGAGAAAGGAGGCGGCCACGTAAGTCATCCACGAACAGTCTGGATCGTATAGAGAACATAATGCAAAAAAACTAATCCCGAGAAGTATGACCGCTCCAAGATCACGCCGGATATGATCCTCAAGGCCGCGCAGAAGATCATGGCGCCGTACAAGATCGACTACGAGTACTGCGACTGGTGGACGGCCTACCAGATCGGACAGAGAGTTGGATCCAGCTTCTCCAAGAACGAGCGCATCTTCCTTGCTGGTGATGCTGTTCATGTATGTTCCATGTTTCGTCCCTGGGCAATTAATGTCAGGACTCGTTTACTAACTCGAGCAGACTCACTCTCCGAAGGCGGGTCAGGGTATGAACGTCAGTATGCAGGACAGTAAGTGAACCCTCTGCCACGATATACCACACTCATCAGGACAGGAATCTAACATTTTCAATCTCAAGCATACAACCTCGGCTGGAAGATCGCAAACGTCGTCAAGGGCATCGCCGACCCCGCGATCCTCAAGACATATCAGTCCGAACGGCGCCGCGTCGCGCAGGATCTGATCGCCTTCGACCACAAGTTCTCGCGCCTCTTCTCGGGCCGACCCGCCAAGGACGTCATGGACGAGGAAGGCATCAGCATGCAGGAGTTCAAGGAGGTCTTCGAGAAGGGCAACCTGTTCGCCAGCGGCATCGCGGTCGACTACGGCACGAGCCTGATCGTCGCGAAGCCCGGCGACGCCGCGAGCGAGGGCGACGGGACCGACGTGAGCGCGGCGGGCAACAAGAAGCCGCAGGTCGTGGGCAAGCAGCACCTCTCGTCCGTCATCAGGATGGGGATGCGCATGCCCAGCTTCAAGGTCCTCAACCAGGCCGACGCGCGGCCCTGGCACTTCCAGGAGCGCCTCAGGAGCGACGGCCGCTGGCGCCTGGTCGTCTTCGCCGGCGACATCAAGCGGCCCGATCAGTCCACGCGCGTCTGGGCCCTGGGCGAGGCGCTGGCCAAGCCCGACTCGATCCTGCACCGCTACACACCCGCCGGCGCGCCCATCGACTCGGTCATCGAGGTGCTGGTCATCCATTCCTCCCCGCGCCGCGAGGTCGAGCTGCTCACCGACTTCCACGAGATCTTTCATCCGTTCCGGGAAGGGGTCGGATGGGACTACTGGAAGGTGTACGTCGACGACGAGAGCTACCACGAGGGCCACGGGCAGGCGTACAAGAACTACGACGTCGACCCGGTCCGGGGCTGCATGGTCGTCCTGCGCCCGGACCAGCACGTCTCGTGGATCGGGGAGCTGGACGACGTGGCGGATCTGGAGCGGTTCTTCGACGGGTTCATGCTGGCTAGGCGGTGATTGAGGCAGTGTTTCCATGTGTCTGTGTATGTGAATGACATTTCAAGGTGTTGAAGATATCATCTTGTAGATATCCAATAATATATACCTATCTGTTCGTAGTTAGTAAATAAGTGGTTTTCTGTTTGGTCAATGCAATATCATATATTGAAGAAACAAGTTCCGTCCATTGTCCATGCTTCACCCTTTCCATGTCAGCGGTACTCAATTAATCGGCAGAAAGTTATTGCAAGTTCTCACCCACTCAGGCAGTACATAAGCGCAGATTAGTAGTAGAAATCCGTCAATCGAGATATCTTTTTTTTTTTTTTTTTTTTTTTTTTAGCGCGTCACGGACATCCTCATAGCCAGAAAGATAGACCGACATCATCATCAATTTTTTTTCCATTTCCCTTTCTTCTTTCTATAATTCATTCTTTTATTCGTCCATTCATCATTTATTTTTTACCTTTTGCCGTCTTTCCCTGATCAACCCTCTTCCCCTTCGGATTCCTCTTCCCCGCCAACTCCTGCGGCAGCTCCTGCACGACCTTGCCATTCTCCCAGAGGATCCCCAACCCGGCCTTCCTCTCCACGACCACATCAAAGAACTCAAGCGGAACAACCTTTTCCTCTTCGTCACCCTCTTCACCATCACCGCCCTCTTTTTTACCTTTACCGACATGCATCCCCTCACTGAGAATCACCCCATTCTCACTCCTCCAGAACGGACACCCCGCCGCCAACGCCTTCCTGATATCAATGTAGATCAGGACCTGCGCGTCGCGCCGCATCCCCGAGATGACTTTGCCGTCGTCGAGGCCCTCTAGCCCTTTACCGCTTTCGGTGTCACCGCGTCCCTTGTTCTGCGCGAGGACGGACTCGAGCGATGGCCCCGTCGCGAAGTGGACGTGCGTCCGGCCCATGGTCTTCAGTCCGCCGGAGGCCAGGATCAGCGGCCACGCGGCGTGGTAGGTGCCGTGGACGACGGTGGAGGGGAGGGAAGTCGACGACGGGGTCGCGGGGACAGAAGGTTGTGGTTCGTCAGAGAGCGTCAACCGCTCCAGAAACGACGCCGGGTCGACGCTCTTGATACTGTGACCCTGCGTGGCGCGGATCAGGAAATGAGACGGGTCTTTGTCCTTCTCGGCGGCGGAGAGAGCATGCGCGGTCGCGTTCTCCTGCGCCTGCTGCGTTGGGCCGGTAACGGGCGCGGAACCCAGCACTGTTGTGGGCTGCTCGGTGTCGGCGCCTTCATCTTCCCTATCTGTCACCTTGGTCGGGGTGACAGTTGCCTGCGCCTTCGATCCCGCCTGTTCGGCGGAGGGGATGTACAGCAGCGCGAAGCGCTTCTTGTCCGAGTTTGCGACGGCGTCGATGATCTCGGGGAAGGTGATTTTGAGGGATTTGAGTTTTCGCCAGTTGAGCTGTCGTAAACCCCCATCCACAGGAATTTTGATCAGCAGAGCTGTTCTCAATCCGATTGGGAATATATCCAAGGCTCGAGCCGCGAGAAAGGGGGGAGGGGGGGAGAGAGAGAGACTCACCACATCAGCAACATTCGCATAGCCCTGCGTGTTCATCTTCAGCCCTTCCCTCTCCGCCGCATGCCGCAGCAGGTAGCTCAGGGCCTTGGAGACTGCTACCTCGCGCGACGGCTCGTGTCTGCCGCCTCCTCCTCTGCGCTGGCGAGACATGATGTGGAGCTTGTTGTTGGATGCTGCTGCTGTGCGGTATAGGCGGAGGAATAATGACTTACGGTTTCGAGGTAAAAGACAAAGACAAAAGAAGACCCGTTCCAGGTGTAGGTATCAGAAGCACATCTCCTCGTTAGATAGATGGAAAACCGCTGGACTTTTTTTATGGTGCTCTAGAGCTATGAATAATCCAGCAACGCGCAACACGAGAGAAAGAACAGCGGAAAGCGACGCTCGACTTAGCCCGACGGGGTCACAACCGGGGGGCTGTGTGATGTTTGTCCGTATTCTTCTGACTCGCTTCGCATATTAATGAGGTGCCTGGGTTCCTACATGTCCAGGATTGAGTCACACACTCTGTACCTGTCAAGAAAAAAAGCCCCTGCACATGTTCTGCCTCGTCAATTCGCTGGGTGGTTTACCGGTACGTCGCGCAGTCGGCGCGCGTCTTTGAAGCTCTAGTGTGGTGTGGGGAAAGGCGGGTACTACTTTTTCGCGCCCACTGACATCATAATCGGCATCGAGCTGTTTGCGCCCTGCGAGTGCGAGTCTACCACATACACAGCTCGCACCACATGAAAATGGAATTAGATGGGCGGAATTCGAAACTCTACCCATATCCAATTTCCGAGAGGGACAACAGAAATTCGGATCTCTTTCATTGAGCAGCTCCAGAGTTAAGGCTACTACGGAGAGATGCCTGTATCGACTGCGGGGCAGCACGGTCACAGCACCTTTCACCTGTTCAGAGCAATTAGACTGCATTATTACTGCATTAATAAGTAAAGCCTCATTAACACACAGTACAGCCATAATTTTACATTAGTACGGTACATCAAATGTGGGTATATAAAAGTGAAACTCGGTTTTTTTTTTGTCTTCGAGATCGTCGCTCCGATAGACTTCGAAACCCATCATCCATGATCCATCATCTGCTCTGAGCTCCAGTCGTAAGGACCATCCATGACCATTACAAATAAGAGCAACTCCGTGTCCTATTCATTTCTTCGCCAGAATTCCCCCAAAAAACCTATAGATGCGAGTATCTGATCTTATCGATCACAAATGCAGCTGCATTCCGCAACAGGGCAGACCTTATGTCTGGCAAACCAGGCCCTCGCATGGTGCGCATGAAAGCCGTGGTTACAGTTGATGCAAAACACGACAAACCTCCTCATAACATCCTCCTCCGGGCGCTTGCGGTCCCCTTGTTGTTGCTGTTGCTGCTGCTGTTGTGCGGCGTCCGCGGCAATGCAGGCCCTGGTCATCGGGTCCGGGGAGCCCAGCCACAGGGAGCAAACGCCGCATCGAGGCATATGTCGCCCGCATTTCGGGCAGACCGTGCCGGTCATTGTGGCGGGTGCAAGAGGATTGCCCGCAGTCTGGTGGACAGTTTCGCCTCCGGTGGAAGACTCGTCAGAAACATCGTGCTGCGTCAACGGCCTGGTGCAGTAATTGCACGTCAGGCTGACCTGCTGCGGGGGCGGCGATATCAGCTTGCGGCCATCCCAGGTGACGGCGAACTTGCGAGAGCCGACATCAAATCTGGCCCTCTCGAGCTGGAGCTTCCAAGAGTTCATCTGCCAACGGTAAGTCTGGCGCCATGCCTCGAACCGAGCTTTGCTCGCCTCGTCGCTAATAAAACGCGGGACCGTATGACTCATGGCCAGCACCGGCGTCTGTACATCGTTGAATTTGTTGATATACGACTGGAACAACTCCATAGCGGAATGCCCAAGTCCAGTGAGTACGACTCCCTCAATGTCGCCCTGCCGGATCGCCTCCATAGTAGTCTCTCTCAAATACACTGTGAGCTCATCGTCAGAAAGCCACCGCAAAGCGACTTCAACACGATCCCTGAGGGGCAGCGTCGTCTCCTGAAGCACAGAATTCCAGTCGCCCTTGCTCACCAAGGCTAGGATAGCCCGGGCATATGGGTCCGTGAGCTCTTTTGCAATTTCCGCACATGTTTCCTCCCAGTCGGAATCGGTGTCGCCTTTCGCTGCACCGGCAATAGCCATGGCCAGCAACTTGTGAGCCTGCGTTGGCTCATTATTTCGCAGCGCCAAATAGGCAAGCTTGGCTTCATCTTGGAAAACAGCGAGAGCGGCTGCTTTGGTATGCTGTCTTTCCGAAACAAGCTTTTTGACAGTCTCCTCGAGATCCTGCTCCGACTCCGCAGCTCCGCAAATGCGAAGGCAAAGCTGGCGGTGCTCCATAAATTCCGTTTCGAAGCCCTTTGGTTCAGGAAGTTCGAGCTGACGGGCGAGATCCTTGATTGTTTGCTCCACGTCAACTGTCTCATTCGAGTTCGAACCAACTCTCCGGTTGTTAAGACTCGGGCCTGAAAGCTTATTAGTCACTGGATGAATAACAGAAAATAGCAGAAGATAGAACCGCACCGAGATCGTTATTCCAAACACTATACACCCCGAGATAATTCATATCAATGCCATTAACGATCATCGAATCGTCCGAGGAGTTTATTCGAGCACCTAATCAGTTAGCATGATCACACAACGTAGCTCGAAGCAGCAGACTTACGTTCGACCCAATCCCAAAACGCTTGCAGGTGCGGATCATCAGCCAGAATCTCCTTGTTCTTCGCGCCATCAAAAAGATAGCCCTCCTTACATCGGAACCGGTTGACAGTCATCAACGTCAGGGCGTCTTCGGCCTTGAGAGGAGTTCCCCAGGTTCCTATCGCCAGGGTGCTCTCCCGACTTTCCCGACTTGAAAGGGGTCTGGAGCCATCAGCCTTCGCAGTGCCGTTTTGTTGCCTTTGCGGCCCTCTCTGCTCAGGAGAGCAGGATTCCCGGATGCTTTCAACCACATCTGAAATCTTCACCTCTCCGCCAGAATATGGATACATCGCCTTGAAGTCTAAATTGCCATAGGAGGTGCCGCGGACAAGTACACTCTGGGAAGACAACCGCACAGGAGGGCATGGCGGTTGGAGTGTGACGATCTCTACCTTGCCATTACCGGCCAAAGTAATGGCGCTTGGCCCCTCTGCAGCGCTCATGTTCAGGAAATCAAAGGAGACTATCCTTTCAGACTCCGCGCAGCCCCGGGTGGGATGGTTGAAGGGACTGCGAATGTCACGCACATACTTCGTGTAGATCTGCTCAGGGTAGTTCCGGGAGGAGCCCTGGCCAAGCGTTTCATCCAGGGACGTGCGATGCTCCTCGGATACGTATTCCTTGGCGATGTCATACGCCTTGAAGTGGCCGGTGTTGGATAGAACCCCCAAGCAGCCCCTCTTAGTCCTCGCGAAGCGCATACTCCAGATCGTCGCTTTCGAATCCAGCACGTTTTTGAATTCCAAAGCTGGTCCCATTTGGCCCGACTCCGGGGTCCCCGCAGAAGCAACAGATGCGGAAGTGAAGCGCGATCCTACCCGGCGGTCCCAGATGCAGATAGTGGCCGGATTGGACGTCTGGCAGGATGCGATATAGTTCTCATCCAGCCAGTCAATCGCTAGATTGTATACGCATTTCGTGGGCCACTGAAGAGACGGGTTGCCGGGCCCCTCTGCAGATAGCAGATCAGATCAGATCAGATCAATTGCAATAACCCGGATAAAAAAAAGGGCTCACTCACCTCTCAGATCATAGATCCTGACGAATTGACCCTTGACGCCAGTCACCAACGTGTCTGGCTGATCCCTGAAGAACTTGATACTGGTGATCGGCTCCGAGCTGGCGAGTTTTCTCAGCGGCTCCGTCGCGTGCCTATCGGCACCAATGGCCCCCTTGGTATTCGCAGCGGCAAGACGCTGATTCACATCCCAGATGTTGAGGCAAAAGTCCGTCCGGACCTTGTCCAGCCCCGCGGCCAGCAAGCCGTGGGTGCTGAACGCGACGGCATTGCAGTACCGCTGGTTGCGGATGGGGAAGGACAGCGACTCCTCGGTGTCCATGCGCAGAATCGTCGCTTCGCCCGAGGACTGGCCCACGGCGACCAGGGCCTCGTTCACGGGGGACCAGTCGAAGGCGCGGAACGCGGGCACCTTGGAGTGCGTCGACAGCACCTCGTAGTCCAGGTTCTTGCCGTCGAACGCGGTCACCCTGCATAGCCTGAAGGATTTCCCGGCCACGTCGACGTTGAGGAAGCGCTGCTCCGTCGTTGTCGACGAGGGCGACCATCGGATTGCGGTCTCCATTGTCTATGTATGTATGTATGTCTGGAGCTGTATATACTGTCCTGTAGGAGGTCTGACAGGTCAATGAAATGGAGTCCTCAATTTCAATTGCGACACACTGCAACGGAAGGAGAAGTATCTTGTCCACCGGGATCTACACCCATCCTTTTACCGGACGGGTGAGAGCGCGACGACAACGTCCGAAGTGCCCAGTAGCATGTATAGCGCGCCGCTTGAACACTTCTGATACCGCGTTGTCCTGTCGCGTGGGCGTTGGAGCTGGCCCAGCTTGCTCTTTGGCTCTCGTTCGATTGGCCGATACGGCGATCTCGGGCCGTCAGAGGGTCGAGCCAACATCGGGCCGGCTGATGATCCGGGCGCCGCTCGGACCTGTCCCGATGTAGCAAGTGCCGTCTGGATCCATCCCAGATTATTTTCAGGCTCTAAAGAGCGCCATGACGGCTGGATGAATGCGCCAGACACGCGATTCAGGATACCCAGAGACACAATTGCATAGTTGAGATGTCTTCTCATTAATACGTACTCCCACCAGCACTGTGAGAATTTTATTATCAATCCCTTGTCCTTGACGGACAACAGTCTGCATCTGCACGCTCTTTACCACGCATAACCATCATGACATCCAAACGCAAAGAGCGCGAAGCGTCCGAAGACGCCGCACCCCCCGCAAAAAAGGTCCACACAAAGCATAAGCCGTTCAAGGCTCATCCGCCCAAGGCCCGCCCGCCCGTCTCCGTCAACGAGCTGAAGAGGCGGATCCGCGATGTCAAGCGCCTGCTGAACAAGAAGGACCTGCCCGCGGACGTGAGGGTCGTGCAGGAGCGCGCCCTGGCGGGCTACCAGAAGGATCTGGAGGACGAGCTGGCGAGGCGGAAGCGGTCCGAGATGATCAAGAAGTACCATTTCGTTAGGTTTCTAGGTATGCTTGTCTCTCTTCCCTTTTGGCTAACCAATATGATCCCACGTTTAAACGGCGAATGACGCTGACACCGATAATGAACAGAGCGAAAAGCCGCAACCAAAGAACTCAAACGCCTCCTCCGCAAGGAGCAAGAGATCTCCAAATCCTCCTCCCCGACCAAGGAAGAGGACCTCAAGCGCCTCGCCCCGCTGATCCACACCGCGCGCGTCAACCTCAACTACACCATCTACCACCCGCTCACGGAGAAGTACATCTCGCTGTACCCGACCGAGAAGAAAAAGGAGAAGAAGGAGAAGAAGCAGCAGAAGTCATCCGAGAACCAGCAGAATGGCGATCGTGGCTCCGCATCAGACGCCGAGTCTGACCGTGGAGACAGAGATCGATCCGAGTCCCAGCAACCGCAAGATGCATTGTCCGGGATAAGCGATCTCCTCATATGTGAACCCTCGAACGAGAAGCCGCCCATGTGGTACGTGGTTGAGAAGTGCATGAAGGACAACACGCTCGATCTGCTCCGTGAGGGGAAGCTGGATACTGGGCTTGGGAAAGGAGGGGGAGAGCAGAAGGGTAGTAGTTCCGGGGACGGCAAGGACGCGTCTAAGAGCCAACCTGCCAAGGACAGGCAGCAGTCCAGCAGTCGTGACAAGAAAGGGAAGCAGCAAGAAAAATCGAACTCAAAAGCGGAGAAGAAGAAGAAGAAGGGTAGTAAAAAGGGCAAGGAGGATGTGGAAATGCGTGATGCGGATGAGGATGAGAGTGACGGCGGGTTCTTTGAGTGAAAAAAAAAAAGCAACTTCACTTTTGTCATTCAGGATAAAATACCTCCAATACCGAACATATGATCCAAATATGATACCCACATGAGATGCTGATCGAATAAACTACTTGTACTGCAATACTCCATACATACAATGCCGTTGTGTTAGATACGCAAGGTGTTCCAATACCTACCGTCCTGGAAATCCCAGTACTCCGTATAGCGTTGTGTGATAAGTATACAACGGGGATAGAGCAACTTAAAGAACTCGCACCGTAATCCAATACAATGCGGCAGGCCTTGCCTGGACGTATAAAATTTCTGCCAATTCTAACTAGGGCTAAACAAAGAGGAGATTTCCAAGATATTGATAAAAAGAAACCATTGCAGCAGCAGGTGTAAACTTCCCAAAACCCCTTGACTCCATGGACGACGAGACGATGATCGGCCCTGAATTTGAGTTACGCCTATCGAATAACCAAGAAGCCCAGTGATTTCACCTTGAAAACTGCCGTGGTCGCCACCCTAACATGGCCCCAATATCATATCCAAGAGATGCAAGCAAAGTGGAAAAGAGTGGAATGAGATAGGACACAAGAAAATAAAAGCAGAGAGTCGAGTGGGATGAATCCGTAGTCCGCGCCTAGTACTCCATTCGCACACCAAGAATTCCACATACGCCCTACATGTTCAGGAGGCTCCGCCTTACGAGCATGCTGGAGCGATTCATAATGATCATCACGTAACTGCATGACATCATATCCTTGGAACGTAACATGTCGAGTGTCTTCGGACTCTTTCGAGATCCACTTCTTGGCAAGTCTCCTGTGCTTTCCAGACCTTTTTTTTTTCCAACAAAAAAATGAAATTGAATTCACACACGCGCGCCCAGAACCAACAACGCATAGAGAAATATAAATACGCAAAATTCCAGAGAGGATTGCCAGGTACTGCAGACCGGATTGACCACTGAAACAAAAATATATAAAGATGGGATAGACAATCCAAGAGGATAGGAGCATAAATCAAGATGGTGGCCGGGGGATGGAAGGGAGCAACAATGCGACTGCAATCCGATGTGGTCCATGACTATCCTCACATCACAATGCAACCGCCACTGCGAGCTCGTCTCCTCCTCCCTCCAAGAGGAGCTAGTCCTCCAACGCCGAGGCCACCACCGTCTTCTTCATCTTCAACATTGTATAGTCTCTCCGCCTCGCGAGCTCGGCGCCTTCTTCTCCTCGCTCCGGCACCTCCAGCGCCCGCTTCTTCCGTGGCTATCATATAATCAGTCCACTTCCTCTCGAGTCTGGTCGCGGCCGCAAGATCACCCCGTAGCACACGCTTGGTGTGTTCATCCACGGTCATCTGCCAGCCGTAGAAGCACTTGAGCTGGATAATCTCATTAGGGTATGTTGCCACTGGGGTCGGAGATGCCGTAGACGCGGCAGGAATCTCAGGTGAGGACGGATTAGCCGCATCGGTTCTGCTAGTCTCTCTCACTGTGACCACAGGTGAAGTGCTTTTTCGGGAACGAGGGATATGGGCATTGCTCAAGAGGACCTCTCTGATGCCAGCCCAGGTGATGTTGGCACAGTCGAAGATAACCAAGCGCAACCCAACTCGAGGGAGGTTAGTGCCATATCCGCGCTTGCGCACTCGAGAGCTAGCCTCAATAAGAGAAAGATCAGACACGCGAGTGTTATCCATAATGATAGACCGTATGTTAGGACAGCTCTTCAACAGCTGCAGCATTCCCGTGTCACCCAAGTTCTCACAATAGCTGATATTGAGATGCTCAAGCCTCTCAGCACATGGAGACTTTGCTAGCTCCATCAAGGTATTGTTGCTGAGTTTATCGAGGTCCTCCAGTTCAAGGTGGGTTAATAGCGGAGTGGTACGAATGACTTCAATAACTGAATTGTCCCCCAATTCAACGCACTGAGAGAGCTGCAAGCCCTCTAGGAATGGGACATTGTGGGCAAGGCTCTTCACACCATCATCGGTCAATGCAGTGCATTGATGGAGGTCCAAGTGCCTCAGCTTTCGAGGCGGGACAATCGGCCTGTCCGTCAAGACATCAATCTCGGGATCGATTCCGTGCATGAGAACCTTGAGGCTTTGGTCAGTTACATCGGTGCGATGCATAATGAGCCGCTCCAACGAATTGCGCTTGAACAGTTCCAGCATAAACTCCTCGTCATCAAAGCCAGATATTTCACCAGCACGAAGATCCTTCAGTCGAGTACATGACTCGACGACCTTCTTCAGGCCTTTGGTATCGACATTGGTGCACCACGATACGTTCAAAGTCTCCAAGTACGGGCAAGTCTGCGCGATGATCTTCATGGCAGAATTGCTGACAGTAGAAAGCCCCGCGACGTTTATATGTTCCAGACGAGGGTTCCTAAGGAGGAAAGACTGGATCGATGCCTTGTCGATACGGCAACCCTCCAGAGAGAAGTTGACGACATTGCGACACGCATCCGAGATCCGTTCACCATCGGACAGCCACTTGTCCCGCAGTTGAACGCAACCCCTCAGGTTCAAGTCCCGGATAAACGGGCCACCTGACGTGATGATCTTCACGAGGGCGTCACTGGGAATGTCACGGTAAAAGTCTGTTGTATCAATGCTGGACCACAGCTGCCCGTCAAAACACATTTTATACCAAGCCTTGGATACGGCGGAGCATCGAACAATCTCCTTCGGGGTGAGATACCGGAAGATCTCCATTTTGATCTCGTCCGGCATATCTCCCCAAAAATCGATGGTCTTCCGCTTCACCTCCTTCTGGGGGGCGGTATCAGAGACAACTTCTTCACTTTCCACCTGCGCTCCTCGGGAGGTCGGTCGGGAGGTTGGCCGTAAATCGGCTGGCAGAGGAATAGTAGTCGGTTGGGAAGCGTTTGCAATGGCATCTGTTCCGATGAACCGAATTCGAGCACTGCCGTCGGGGGACCCTGCCGCGGAGCCAGACTCATTGGAAGCCATGGGCCGTACATTGAGACCGCCATACAGTTGGGAAGAACTCGAGGTTCCCAGACATGGAGTGTATGTAGAGGAGGACAAAGAAATGCATGATAACGAAGCCTTTCCATCTCCGCGATAGCCCGTCGAGGAGGATCTTGCCCGTCGGACCAGAGAAGGGCTGGAGGACATCCGCTGTAGGCTCTGCAACAATCTCTGACGACCCTTCGGCTTCTGGGGCTGCTCCATGGGGATCTCACCCGTCGTCGAGGTCGGGCTTACCGGGGATTCCACCCCAGGGCTTCCCACAACCTCGTCCAGGAGTCCTGAAGCCATGATTGATGTCAGGCCGTTGGCAAACGGGACTTGCTTGGCGGATGTAGAGCTGGGAGCCTGGAGGGCCCCCGGAAGTCCCTGGGACCGCTAAATAGCCGGCAGAACGGCGGTGAAAGGCCGAAACAAAACGAGCGGAGCTAGGATGGATAAGAAGAGGATATACCGGATGCGAGGTCGCGAACCCGGAGAGCGCTGCTACACTCTCATAGTTCTCTCGAGGTCGTCCGCAGGAGGTCAAGAGACGTCCAACGACGAGAGCCGGGCTCAGCAGACAAAGTCAATGGAGGCGGGGAGGGCGCGCTCTGAAAGCGACCGGGCAACGACGTGCGAACGACGTGGGTGGAGGGGAAGGCCGGCAGCGAGTCGGAAACACGCTTGGCCCTTGTCTGGCCGGGGTCGGGAGCAGCCGTACCACGGGACCTGGATCTCAGAGCAGGACGGGGGCGGGGTATGGAGGGACAGAAAGAAAAAGAGTGAGAGAACGAGAGGCAGCTGGGGATGTCAGATACTCACGGGGAGAGAGGGAGAGAGAAGCAGCAGATGGAATAAGCAACGGGTGCGGCTGCATCCATGTCCACTGCTGTGTCCAGGAAACGGCCGGCACGACACGCTACTGTACAGACGGCGGCCGGCTGCAGCCAGTCGTGGGTTGCAGGCCTCCCCTCCACGCAAGGTAGAGCGACTCTCGGGGCCGTGGGTGACTCTGCTGACAGATGCTGATACCCAACCTGGCGATCTGGCGCTCCACCGGATGGAGCTGCTGCGCTGCAACTGACTGGACGGTGTTTCGCTGGGTGAACCTCGGCGGGAGATCTGCCCTCTCAGGCCTCCTCTCGCCATCGCCATGTCTCAGACGTTTCCCTTTGTCCCCGCTGCCGACGCGGCCGAACTTATCGGATCACTTATCGATTAGCGATATCGAGCATCCACAGCTTGGCGTGCCCCAGACCGGCCCTAGACTGCTAGAGGCTAGACCGCCCACCTGAGCTCGTTCCCGCGTCCCAGTGACGTCTGCCGACCATGGGCCACGAGACTTGGATGGCCTTGATGCCGACCGAGCATGGACGATCGATCTGCAAACAAAAAGCACGCGGGCCAGTCACACACCCATCTTCCTTTTTATCTTAGGTATGTCCCTATCTAAAGCAGGCCGAAGTGGTCGAGTGTCAGACCTGGCCCGCGCGGTCTCGTGAGCTTTGACCCCGGCCATCGTGACCCGGCATGCAACAACGCCTGAGAGAGGGGGGAAGAAACAAGAGGACAGGCGCAAAAACAAGGCCAAAAAAGCGAGTACGAGAGTCTGGGAGCGACATCTGTTCCCGGTCTTGCGCAAGGACTGCGAGTCTCCATGGGTCGCGCTCAAGCCCTCTCCAATGGGCAGCGAAACACAGCCTCTTGCTCAGCGCCACCTGCAGGCACCTCCACGGGAACCCCTCCACGCGTCTTCTCCCCGACCGTGTACTGTACTGCAGGTTCCCACGCCGGTCGTGCCATCCAAGTGCTCAGACTGCAAAAAGGTGTAGATGACTGGATCATAGGCCTAAGAGCCCAGTAAAGCCATATATAGTATATAGTACTAACCATCTCGCCCGCGGAAGCTCGGTTGCCAGCGTGCTTATATCAGTCTGCAGTCAGGCAAAGCATGTGAGTGCCGACGACTACCTAGGTATCTAACAACACGCCTACAAAGAACAGCTGAGGCTAGTTGCGTTTAAGCTTCCGCCCGACCCTTCCCCGCCCGTGTTTAAATTAGGCGGATTCTCCCATATAGCATCCGCGCTGGAATTATTGTATAGCGGATGCCGCAAAGCGGACTTTCGAAACTTGCAGCCCAGCCCACTTTGTATATCTCCACAAATAGGTGCTCAAACGGACGAACAACGTCACACTAACGTGTATGCTAGCTGTACTGCGGTTGATCCCGGGATGCTCCCCCGGTGTGCCCCACAGTGTATATAGCATATACATAGATCTCAAGAAGATGACTTGGAGCTACTCCAGAGTGGGTTTATCTCAGCAGCTAGAGATTCTCAAGATGATAAACCAACTCACAGAATCTCATCTCGGGTATACCAATCAAGGACACCATTGCTCAGCTTAAGCAGATAAACAAAACAACCATAGACGCTAAATGACATTTCTAGCTACTGCAAACACTGCTTTTATAACCAAAGGAGGAAAACAAAGGGAATGAAAAAAAATCAAGGGGTATCTTGTCTCTTTGCTCCATCCGATCAAACCAGCGTCAGACTTTCAAGTCTTCCTCCTTTTCCCTTCTTTATCACTGCGAATCATGCTGTACGCCATTTGACCAAGCCGTGAATATGTCCCTCGGGGTATCGGATATTGTACACACAGATTGCTTCGGGTACTCTCGCCCTCAGCATCTCTTTTCGATCTCTCAGCCCTTGCCCTTTTCGAACCCTTTTGTTCCTGCCACTTGCTGCAGGAGTGCCTCTTGAGTTATTTCCTGATGTATCATTGTCCACCGTGGGACCGGAATGGTGAGACGATCTCTCATGCCCCGTACTTCTCAATCTATGAGGAGAAGTGACAAGCACTGGCAAAGGGGAATGACGACGATCAACACAGCGTTCTAGTCCCAATAACGATGAGCTCAGAGAATGACTGGGGAAAACAAAGGCAGGAACGCCGGGAAAGAAGGAAAAGACAGGAAAGATCGCAAGAAATCAGTGCTTCTATCGCTTCCAATCCGACAGCCTGTTTTCTAGACAGAAATAAATCAGGGAATCATATGCGGAACGGAAGAGCACAATAAGCAACGAAGTAAGAGGCTTGGTTGGCCACCTTGTAAACTGGCAAAGCTTAAAAAAAGTATCTCATCAGAAAACTGTCTCTTGGCAACTCCGAACTAGGTGAATCGGTCGTGAGAAAAAAAAGTGGTCATCAAAAGGTTCACGAGAAGCGTGCGGTAAATGAGCATGGAAAAGCTGTTGAGATCGTATATGGCAAGAGAACTCTCTTCTCTCAACGTCAATTGACCTTAGGCTGCGGTCATCCAGGGGTGCTCCATAACTTCCGTGATGGTGAGTCGATTGTCGACATCTCGGTCGAGCATTTTCCTGATAAGGTCGATGCAATCTTCCGAGAATGGAAGGAAAGGTATGCGAAGAGGATGGTCCAGAATCTCGTCGATATTGTAAAACGGGTTCTCCTTGTAGATAATAGTGTAGAGGAGGATCCCAAGAGCCCAAATATCTTGTTCCTTGCCTCTATAAGATTTGCCTTGAAGGACCTCGGGAGCCGCGTAATCTGTGACAATGTCAGGGCAGGCCATGATTGAGAGGTAAAGGAGTAACTCACCTATTGTCCCGACGAATACGTCGAATGGGCCGTTCTTGATATAGGCAGCACTTCCAAAGTCGATCAGCTTGATTCTGCCTTCGCCATCCAGAATAACATTTTCATCCTTAATATCACGATGCACAATCAGCGCTTTGGTGTGAAGATGATGGATCGCATCCACGACCTGTCTAAAGATATTTCTGCATTCACCCTCATCCATATTTGCTCTGAGCTCTATGTAGTCAAACAAATCCATTCCAGGGAGCCCATGAGGTACCATCTCGATGTAGTAATTGATGTCATCTTCGAAGAACCCCTCCATTTCCACGATATTTGGATGCTTAAGACCATCACGGCGGAGGTAGTCAAGGACATGAATCTCCAATGGCACAGTGCCCAAACGACGATCACGGGTCCATGTGTCAACTAGAATTTTTTGCTTTGTGACATACTTGAGAACAACTTTCTTGGACGGGTCATGCTTCGAGCGAGCCAGCTTGACTTGACCATAAGCCCCTTGGCCCATTTCTTCTATGATCACGTAGTCGGAGATTGACTTTTTCTTAGGCATCTCGACATCTGTGCTATCTCGACTCACTTCTGGAACTGGTTGCGCGGGCTTGTCCGCAAGCGGCTCAGACGCTGCTTCGTTGAGTTGTTGGCTTAGAAGAGACGAAGACGTCTGGTTCTCCGCAGAAGCGCTCGTTGCAGCCGACGAACCAGAGGCTGAAGATGACGATTCTTCCTGTCCGGGTACAGGTGGAGACGTAGGGGTAGCTGTCTTTGACTCTAGTGTATCCGAAAGGAGAGTTCCTTGTGGGCTAGCAGAGTGAATCTGTTTCGAGTACGTGATCCACAAAGCGTAAACAACTTCGGTCACAGCCACAGTGTCTCTCTCTTCATCATCAGAGTCGTTTTCTTCCTCAATATTCGGCTCCTGGTTATCGGGGAAAATGGTCTCGCTCTTAACAACCCGCATCTGAACATCGACCACAATCGTGGAACCATCACGGTGCCTAGCTGGAAGACCAGTCGGCTGCAGAAAGAGCGACGCAGCATTCGCCTTGCCTTCACGGAGAATCGAAAGCGCTCGTGCCCTTCGGAAACTATGTTCAGGAATCACTATTCCGTCAACCAGAGGAAGTTTGTCCTCCTCAGTCAGCACATGCAGAAGATCCTCGAATTCTGGTATCAGCTCAGTGATATGGAGTCCCTCAGGCCGTTCCTGGCCAAAGAGGGCCGAGGAGAAAACCGAGTTGGAGCTGATTATGTTTAATGTGGATGATGAGAGCACCATCATCCCGGCAACGTGCGGAAAGCTGGAAATTCGGAGGTGGCGCACGCCATCTGCCTTGCTAACCGTCGTCGGGATACAGACTCCTGCGGATGTACGGGCAGCAAAATGCTTCATTTCCGCGATCTTGGTGAAGCCAGCCTCTGACGGATCTTCCACGCAATCTCTCGGCAGACGCGGAAGAAGATCAATGATCGAGACACCAGGCTTAACCACTTTCTCACCCCATATCTTGTCCATATCCCCACGGGCTTCCACGACATGTCCTGTTTCATCACAGAGAACATAGGCAATGTTCTCTGTAATCTCCTCAAGTACCCAGATCAACCCACCATGCTTCTCCATGACCCAGAGACTGGCAGAACCAGTAGATCCATTGCGCTTTTGGATTGGTACAACATCACCACAGAGCAAAACACCGCGTGATTTGCTAGTGGAATGATTCGCCTTCCTTGTGCTTCTAGTACTAGAGCCGAAGCCATCGTCAGTCTGCGCCCTCCTGGGAGCTTTCTGGCGTGAAGGTGGCTTGCTGAGCAGTTGAGCCGTAACGCCGTTTCCCATCCCCGTTGATTTCGGGTTTACAGGGCTGATTCGGGATCTGTCAGGTGGGTTCTGGAATTTCGCGGCCGCGTCAGTGCTGGGATCCCGCAATTTCGATTCAAGCCATTGCCTCCGCTCTTCATGCACAACTTCCAATATGCTTAATTTGCGCACTTCCGCTTGCGTTACACCAAAAATAAGGCATGCCAAATCATTTGCGGCCAGAATGGTCCATGGTGCACTAGCTTCCGTCCTAAAGACGGCCTGCTTAACTGGCGACCATTTGCTGCCGTGGGCGTGTAAGGCAGACCCTCCGAGACCCAATCCCAAAGTTGAGGTATTTGTCGGAGAGAAGGCATCCGGAGCGGCATAAGGTTGTGTTTGAGTTTCCATCAGCTTGCTCTGAAGGGAAACAGAGCTCAAGTCCGTGTATGTACGTTTTAAGCTTACGGGCCTGGATGGGGGAGCTGACTTCTCTCTCTTTTGAGAATGTATTTGGTCGTCAGGTATCGAGCCGAGGAAGCGGGAATTCTCACTGGCTGTTTCATACTCAGGCCCATTGACCTGGGACGAATTCTGGAGAGCCTCCTGAGAAAGCCTATGTTCATTAAAAGCTCTCTCGAATATATTGTCACCATCCACGTCTGCTCGCCCTGTGATAGGGCCATGGGACATGCCAGCATGACTAGCTCGAGTCTGTTTATCCAGAACATTTGCTTTCGATAAAAGGTCCTTCATACTTTGTATCTCAGTGTCGCCACTCATGCGAGCCTGCGCATTCACAATTCCAGGATTGCTAGCGGCCCATCCAAATCGATCCCTCATGAAGTCAATAGATCTTTTCAAAATATTCTGTCGGCTGTGCAGCAATTCTTCTGACTGTTGCGCGAACGAGAAGGAGTGCAACGACTCAGACGGAAACCGATGAAGATCCTCCAAAGCAGGAGGAGACTGTGCCGAGGAAATATGCGTGGAAAGAGCTGTCGAGGACGAGCCGGAACGTGGCGAAGGAGAGCTGCGTTGGACAGAGGGTGCAATAAGAGACGATATAGATGGATTTGGAAGAGTGAGCACTCGTGAGGGCGGCTGCTGGCGTATACGATCAAGCCCGGATGGCCCAAGTCCATGCTCATCGAACAAAGCAGATCTAAGAGTCCATGTCAGTTGCGATTGCGAGCGTCCACAGGTCACGATTTGGGAGATGTATTCTGACCGTGCCATGTAGTCATACTCGGACGGGGAGGCATCAGCCGAGAGCCTCATCGCCAAACCTTGGTCGTCCGTCGTACGCACTGACAGGTTCCCCGTACTTGAGGTCTTGGAGATCCATGGTCCGGACTCTGGCGAGGTAGAAAGAGGACCCAAGGGTGATGACAAGGGACTTGGATCGCCTGTCGTCCAGCTGTCAGCGAGAATCTTTACGAGTTGTCAGATTGATAAGCGTCTGTGCTGTGGAATGCAATTAGACTCTGTGTCCGCGGCCATTATTTGTGACCCCTTCATGAATTTCCTCTCCAGAGGAATGACCAGAATGAAAGCGGTAGAATAGAGATGCCGGGCAAGCTTCCAGTCTCGACCTTCTCGGGCTTTACGTCTCCTCACCCATCAGACAATTCACATTTGGAAGTCGGTGGGACAATCTTTTCGCCACCCAGCGGCCTCTAGAAAACAAAAGTACAAAGAAAGAAAAATCTCGACTAACCATCATCATTATACGCAGACCCTGTCATCCTAAACTACCGCGGAAAACGAACGTTCGGCGGAGGACGAACCGACGGAGAGGCTCCACGGAGAGCTGGTATTAACGATGTAGCAGGGGCTCCTAGAGCTACATGAGACGTGGCAGGTCGATCGATCGATGGCAGGACCAGTCCGACACCTTGTGCTCCTCTGCCTTACCTCCCTCGTATACCGATGGGACCACGAGGCAATCACACAGGAGAAACCACAGGTCACTCGCACTGGTGTGGTGTCACTGGACAGCGTACGGGGGCGGAAACGCTGAAGCGAATGGGGCAGCTGCCTCGACCAGTCAGACAGGCAACGTGGTGCATACGATCCTATGACATGCGGGCAGGTCTATTCGATGGCGGACTCAAGGCCGCTGGAGGAGCCGTAAGGGGAGCGGGAGGGAAGGGATTAGGAGTCGGTCGAGAGTCGTGGACGTAGTAGGGATGGAGGAAGAGGGATTGGGGATGTCGTCGCTTTACGGCGGATGAGGGGAAATTTAGTTTTGGGTATGGTACGGGGCGGAGGAGAGGCTCGCAACGGTGGTGATGTAATTCGACGATGCGGAACGGTCGAGCTTCCCGTGTCGTGGGAAGGGAAAGGGATCGAAGGTGAGTCGAGGTTCACCCACGCCTTCCCGGTCGGCACGCGGCAGTTCCAAAGTCTTTCGGACGCCCTTGGTTTCGCCGATTCTTGGTTCCTTTGTTGCTGTGGCGGGGCGGATGGTCCAGGGCGAGGTGGCTGTCAGCTGCTGCGCCTTTTTCGACCGTACGGCGGCGTGGTGGGAGACCAACGGCCACCGGCGCTATTACGTGGTGGACGACACCACGGTGATGCTGACGACGGTGCTTTTTTTCTGTTCGAGCATTTCCCCTCCGCCTCCCGGCGGGACTCATATCATTACGATATGCGATGACGAGGCCTCTTGATAGTCCATGATAACATACGCGGATTCAGCTGACTGTGAAGTCCCTGGATTCCTACCTGCGACCGCATACGCTATCTCTCGTCCTCGCGACTTACTGACCCTTGTCTATGGAGCAGTATGGAACCTGATTTCTTTGACGAAAATCATGCTCTATCGGTTCTCTTTTCAAATGGTCCCTCTGGAAGTTGTTAGGGAATATCTACACAGTACTTGCAGATCCTCTGCTACCGTTCCTGTCACAGGAACTTGTCGAGCCCTTTTTTTTCTAATGCGTTCCTGACCAGATCTGCCTCCAAGTTGCTGTATTGATCAATCATAGACAGCGCGATAAGTATATATATGAATTTATCAGGGCTGTGTCACTAGATGCATCGATTTGTTGCAAGCCGAAAAGGGTGATAACACATCAGGAACAGATGCTAGCGTCTAGCAATTCTCAGCAAGAGCTCTGTGTTATATATCAAATAGTTTCATTTTGGATAAAAAAAAGTAATGTCCCAACTGTCCCTTAAAGTAGGCTTAAGCTGTTTCGAAAATCGCTATTTATCACGAATTTGGCGATCTCTATTCTTCTCAGTACCGGGAGTTGAGGGTACGGGTGGCCCCTGTCGACAGCGTTACTGCAGCGTTGGGAAATAACTGTATGTACAATAGTCTACTCAAATCTCCGTACATTGTGTTCTTTTAAAGGCATGGACTTTTATAACTGCTTCTCTGTTTACTCATCGTTTGGTATTGTCAAGCCGATGTACGCGAAAAGAGATACAGAGGAAGGATACAGGAATAATTCGGTTCAGAAAAGACAACAAAAATGAATTCTGTGCGCTTACCATGGCTAAAAAAAATCATAAAAAATTCTTATTCTTTTTTCAGATATCGAAAACTTTATGTGTATAGAGTAGCAGTTCTCCTTGTCGGACCAATGAAACGTCCTGATCGGCTCCGTCGGCATTCCGTCAGGTGACCGACTACTGCATAAGTTTAAGCGCTCAACTTGAACTCAGTAATAAGCTTTCATCCGTGGACGGAAGAAGGTATCGGCCCCGATATCCATGTAGATCCATTTTCGCCGAGAAGTATTTGTAGTAAGCTACCTCACGCAGTATATCTAGGTGCTTACACAGTGATAATATATGAAAGTGAATAGTATTATGTATTACCTCCGATCATTAGTTCCACGAAGACTCTTCAAGAGCAGACCATCATCCTCAATGGCGGGCTTTCCTCTACCTTCTTCTCTCCCATCTCCGAAGAGAGGATTTTGTTTCTCTTTGGCATCGCCCTGCCGGCTCTGTTCCGGGGGAACCGAAACTGAACTGACAAAACTGGAGCGATGTCGGTTATCGCCAAGCATCCAAGAAAATTCAGACTCTGCCAATGATGGACGTGTTGCTGGGCGACGTGGGGTTGGCTTTGCAGGCTGAGCGGCGGAACTCGCCAGTTCATTTTGACTGCTAACCGAAATCGACGTACGTGCAGCCACATTTGTTGTCGCCTGAACTTCTGCAGTGTGTGTTTCTTTTCCTTGCATATCTCCTTGCTTGCTGGCCATAGCCCGCTCACGCGTCGATTGGCTATCTGTATCTCGGGATCCCTCTGCAGATACTACCGGCATCGATGAGTTGTCAAGACATGTTTGGACTGATTCAATTCTTGCCAGCGCGTGATTCAAAGCTTCATTTGACCTGGCATTATGATCATTCTTCGAAACCTCCCTAAGTGAGCGCAAATCCTTCAATGCTTCCCCCAGTATCTTTGCAAGTGTCTTGTTGCGATCTTCTAGGAGTTCAATCTTCTTTTTCAAATCAACAGCGTTGGACACCTTTGCTTGTGACGGGCTCACTGAACCAAAGCGAGGAATATCCCAAGATCTCGAAGTAGGCGGGGCAGCGTCTGATTGAATGCTCTGTATATTGCGCCTTGCTTCGGCCATTGCACCTCGCACAGCCTTCGCTACGCTCCATGCTTCAGTCCGACGCTGAATGCCTTCTGAGACATCTTGGAATAGAGTCTCGAGGTTCCTCTGGTTGCTTCTTGCTGGTGGCCTACCAGGGAAGCTACTTTCGCTGGTATTTTTGGAATCACTACGAAGATTCCCTATTCTTCCTGGCATGGACTTTCCATGACGTTGATCGGGTGATCTCGTAGGTGCAGGTATTTTCCCCGAGTACTCCGTAATGAGTGAAGCACCACCTTCAGGCGTCATGTTCTGCTCAAGATACAGACCATCCTGAACAAAGGTCTGCGGTTCGTAGGGATGGGGAGATGGATAGTGTAGCAATAATGATAACGCTGATGAATAATCCGCCCTCAAAACTGTGGTGAAAGGTTAGCAATCCAATATCTCTTTAAACTTCATGAATGACTCACGCTGCCACCGGATTCGCAAAAGCATTGCAACACATACGGAGTCGATCAGATCTATCCGCAAGCCATTCGCAAAGAGATGATCCCAAATAGACAGCACGTCTTCAAAAGGGAACTCTCTAGCGAATAACAAGCGCATCCAGCGACTGAAGGAGGTAAAAACAAATCAGCCTGATTCACCATAGACTGCCGAATACCTACGTGAGGAATATCTGTGGTAATATCTCGGCTGCATGGAGATATTCTGCCAATTCTGGGTCGACTGCCATTAACAGGTCTTGATGGACATGCTGGCAGCGACTCACAATTGGGGGAACATCCCTTTCGCCGTTGAAGGATTGTTGGTTGCCATGTTCATAATAGACTCGAACAACTTGCATGATACTGCAGAACAAAGTGAAGGAATCATGCTCGATATAGGCAGCATCGAGCGATTGCAGCATCAATCCATCGAACTTCTCGCCTGAACCTGTGCTTTCAAGCGACTCTTTGTCAATAGCATCCCGCTCCACAACCCATAGAATAGGAGCTAGCAATTCGTGCATGCCCTGCCGGTAGCCAAGGTCTGGGTTGAGCTTAGAATATATGAACAGTATATCCAACATCTTCGACTTCGTCGAAGGCTCGCGAAAGAAGAAGTTCTCCTGCATACATCTTTCGACATCTTGGTATATTTCCTCTCTTATCGCTTCATCTCGTCGCAGGCATTGCCATGGGGACTTTGGTCATGTTGCGGTCAGATGTTGAGGTCTCAACGCTCCGTGGCAGCGGACCAAGAGTGGCATACCTCCTCGTCCTCCGCTAGTGGGTCGACTGTAGATACTAGGTCATTGGGATGTTCTATGTATCTTAGGAAATGATCTCGTAACGCTGAATAGGCGCTTCGCGAATCGGATATCTTTCGCGTCCATTCCGATCGATCTAGGTCATCGTAAAGCAGGAATGCCTGGCATTTCGTGAGTATTAAAAACACCTGTTGTCTACTGGAATGTATGCAGACCTTCCAACATATCGATCTGAGGCCATCATCGCACGGGTTGCCCTGCCGTTCGGACTTCAAGGCCCTTTTGAGGTCGGAAGGGGTTTCGTTATCGCTGAAGAGCGTATCCCATCTCTTTCTGAATTTGAAATTAGCCGAAATATCTCTCACTGAGGCTCAAATTCTAACCTTGACTCTTCTGCAGTTCTCATCTCATCACAACTTGACAACTGCAGCGCAAGACGGAGACTTGGGAGCGATAGAGAATGTGGAGGGGCGATGATGCTATGGGGGCCCGCCGATCAGGTCGCAGAGTCCGGAATAGTAGGAGGATTGAGCCGAGCTCCATCACAATCCGGACGCTAGGCAGCCCACACCTTCAGAAAGCAACGCTGGGTATCCATGGATATGTTTCTGCGCTATCATTGATGACCCTAGAAAAGTGATCAAAATGTACTGATTTCACATAAACGCGAGACAATCTTGTCAAGATATCCAAATGTTACCCCTCAAAAGAAAAATTGCCTGAATGCCCGGGACCAACCAATGATCGTCGAGTGAGATCAGCGTTATTGAAGCATTCCATTTCGCACCTTCGTTCATCTTGCACAAGCTGAACCCATCCATCTTGGTCTCATTACTCAATAAATATCCAGTGATTTTAGAGATTTACTTAGAATGTCTGCAGATTTACTGGCCGAGTTCGGGCGCAGCTCAGCCTCCACCTCAGATCAAAACTCTTCGCAGCTGTCACAACAGCAGTCTCAGACAGGAACCTTACTCCCCGATTTCGAACCCATCGGAGAAGTTGTCTTTCACAATTCATCCGCTCATCTAGGTCGGCACGTTTCACAAGCTGCTGGTGGACGAACTCCAGTTCATGTCCCTGCGGGAACCACCCAACCTGCCGCGAAAAATGTAGCAAAAAATATTTGGCGCAAGGATGATCACGGTGCCGAGGTGTTGTTTGATGCTGCTACTGAAGTAGTCTCTAATGATGACGATGATGACTGGGGGGAATTCGAGTCTGCGGAGACTATTTCTGAAACAAAGCCACCTGCTGGTCACAACGGTAAAACGGGGAATTCGAGTGCCCATGTACGTTCCAGTCCAGACCTTCCGAAACATTCTGGAACTTCTTCTAGCGCTCTCGATTTGATGGACTTACTCTCGATCGAAGACAATAATGCATCGTCCGCCGATAAGCAACCTGTTACATCAGTCCCGCCAAGCCAGAATCTTACATTGACTGGCTCTATACTGTCTCCTGATAAGGATTCTAAAGTCCTATGTGAGACTCCTGCTCAATCTCAGCAGGAAGTTTCCGATGACTGGGGTGACTTCGTAGATGCCAATTGGGAGGACCCGGTTTCGCCAGGCCCGCGGGTTGATGCACGAGTGGGCGAAGGGCCTGCAAAAGGGAATAAGGCCGCCACAGAAAAAGTTGCTTATCTTGAACCAAGGAGAATTAGCCCTTCATCTACCAGTCAAACAAAGGGTCAAGTTTCGGGATCGCAAATTCGTCCAACGAATATACCTCCGCCATCTATTTTACTACAACTGTTTCCCCGATTGCTTGATCGTCTTCACGAAGAAGCTTTAAAAGTGAAAAGGGCCACAGATCCAAGCGCCTCGGCAAGCTTCGCTGAAAACCTTATATGTATACTGAAAGTGGCTGCAAGGGTTATTTCTGGCCGTACTCTACGATGGAAGAGAGATACCTTCTTGAGCCAGAGCATGAGGATTGGTCCCGCCCGTTCAGGAAAGCCTGGAGGGATGAAGCTAAATTCCGTCAGCAAAAATGAAAATGTTAAAGAGGAGCAAGAAGCCATGGAGGTCTTGGAAGCGTGGCGTCCACGTGCCGCGCTCTTTAACTCTGTGATATTGTCATCTGGCAAACGCCCGGTTCCTGTTATCTCAGACGGCATCCGAGTGGAGACTGCAACCCCCGAGAGAGGAGCTCTACAGGCGCCACATGCTTGTGCTGTTTGCGGGTTGAAGAGAGATGAACGGATTCCCAAAATCGATGAGAATGTTGAGGATAGTTTCGGAGAGTGGTGGGTCGATTATTTTGGCCATACAGACTGTAAGAGATTTTGGGAGGATAATTCGAAGATGCTACATTCGCGATAGTTTAGGCTTTCTTGATCTTCTCCCGCCGTGTGTTTATTTGCCTGGGGGACATGCGAGGAGCGTTCTCTGGTGAGATTCGCACATAAGGCCGACGAGTCATCCCCCTGACGCTTCATACCCGCTAATCCAAGCACATGTCTCCGAAGTTATGCGACAGATTAAAATTATCGAATTCCCTGACGCCTAGTGTTTGCTAGTATGAAGCAGAGAAGTCCGATTTCTGAATTTTTCTAGGGTAACAAACAATTTCTATACATCCAAGGTTTGTGTGTTCAGGACTGATCAGGTACAATAGACAAAAATAAGTGAGAATAGGCAAAGGGGACACATGTATCATTTCTTGGAGCATATGCCTTCATTGAGTGTGCTGGATCCAATACAGGTTGATGATTGGTCAGCTCCTATAGCTGTAATACTTGGTTGACGAAAATATCTGGACTGCAGTCTGACATCAGCTATTTAGATCTCCTTGAAGATGACTCTGTGCTTGTTTGAATGAAGCAGATGGAAATATGACTACTATTTTCACTATAAACCGGAGCAACTGGCTACAACATTGACTGGCAGGGAGGTATGGAAGTATCATTGAAGGATCGACCAAGCTGCGGTTTCTGTGGCCGTTCGGGATCTTGTAACCGAGCTTCTCACTACTTTCGTTTATAATATACATTTCAAGAGATCTGACTGAGGCTAGAACATCACAATTATTATCAAGTAACCTAGAAAGCCAGGACATTCTCACACAGGGACAAACGCAACCGCCATGGGCTAACCCTCCGGGGTTTTGCCACTCTCGAGAGCTCCACACCAAACTGCTTCCTTTGACAATTTCAGGCTCCATAAAAAGTGATCAATGGAATCTAATGACCGATGGATCTACTGTGTATTTGCTGGATAGGAGTCATTGTATACGTGAGGGATGAACAGACGGGCCGGGTACTGTATGTTGCGGCAGCCACCCGGAGGTGGGGTGATTGTTGTAGCCAGATAAGGAACATGCGTACTGATAAGAAGCGGCAACCCGAGATAGTACAGAGCAGGCATACAGAACGGTCCACCGGTCCTCTTGACCGTAAGGATTTAGCGGATCACCCGAGCTACTCCTGGGGGTCTCGATCATCCCTCTGTTGCTGTCTGTCTCAGTGCTTGTTGTCAAGGGAGAAGCTGAGATCATCCGGGAGTGTCCGAGTCAGGTGCGGGCGTCACAGGGGCCACTTGGAAGCAGCTGCACCTAAAACCGGACACTGCCGCCCTCGTCCAGCCTCAGCCACCTGTACCACCCGATCATGGCCATCCCTTCTCTTCCGTCCCTCTGAATGAGAACTCGTTGGCTTATCACAGCTCTGACGAACCCAGATCTCTGATTCCGAGAGTTCCTCTGTTCAACGAGCCGTGAACCTGCCTCTTCCCGCATTTGCTGCCTGCGTCGATCATCACTGCTACTTGCCAGGGTCCCCGAGGTTAAACGTCCTATTATCCGAGCTCGCAGTGAGCCCAAGACAAGAGATACAAACCGAGAATTAACCTTCCGAGCAATCGTCACCTGGCCAAGGACGCCACGCACGGGGTACCTGCCCTGCTGTGTAGACGACACTCCAAGTTGCGGTCTGTCTCAAACTAGGTCAGGATCAGTCTAAGGCTCTTTCGGAGAAGAATTTACCAGAAGGGCGGGTGACTAGAAGGGCTAGAACCCCCGCACTGCAGTGAAGACGTCTTCAAGTTGACTCACTGCCGCTGAAGAACGTTCCACAACGTCGTCTAGGAGGACCAGGGCCCAGCTCTCCACCGTCCCTTTACATTTCGTTACAATCTGTTGCTTCCTTTCTCGCTCCCAATATACTGAGGAACTAAATCCGTCAGCCTCCTACTTGAAGACCCAGACCGCCGACGTTAGACGATACCCCCAGAGAGACACCTAGAGCTGCGGCAAGGTAGGAAAAGAAAAGGGTCATCATGGGTCTCGCATACAACGTCTACCTCACTTCAAATAAGATCTTTGGGTGCAAGCAATGCAAAACCCACCTTGCGGACTACAACGACATTATCAGTCGAGTAAGCCAACCTTCACTCCTTCACGTTATTATGCATACCTGTTCTTCACGGCTCCGCTGACCTCTGTCGGGTTTGAAGAATTTCCGAGGCCAGCATGGTAAAGCCTATCTATTTAATAACGTAGTCAACGTCACTGCGGCAGAGGCTGTGGAGCGCAGCATGACGACTGGCCGACATATCGTTCGCGATATTTCGTGCAGGCAGTGCAAGGAAACGGTCGGATGGAAATACGACAAGGCCTACGAGAGCAGCGAGAAGTACAAGGAAGGAAAATTCATCCTGGAGGAGGAATTGCTATGTGTGGTGTCCTAGGAGGCTGCGTTCTGGTCAGAGCGGTGCGACCACGAGCGGCTCGACCGACATGATGCACACCCATATTGGCAACGAGTCAAGGAAACGAGATTCACCAGATCTACACATTTGGAAGTCTGTGGCGCAATACTTTTGGATTTGGTATGGACATGGCGTTCATCGGAAAACTCTTTTATCGAACAAGTCTTCTTAGGATTGGGAGTTGCCTTGAGTTGGACAACCGAGATTGGCGCGACATGTGGTTTCTTCTAGGGCAGATTCCGATTACCCAGCCTTCACAGGTCAGCATTCTTGTTCACTGTTGTTTTTAAGATCGCTCTCCTTTCGCATCAGACACATACATGAGCATATGCATTTCGAGCCTTTTTTTCGGCACCTTGATTAGCTGATCGTCATTACATTTCTAGCGTAGTAACAACGCCAAGACTGTCTATAAAGTACCATTGTCCTTTAAGATAATACTAGCATAGTATCGGAGTGTGGAGTCCGTTCAGTAATATTACAGCGTGTTCTTTCAATCAAAGTCAACGATACCTATATTGTCAGTATTTTCAATACACCCAAATCACTACGACTGAAGTCTGAAGGAGATGTCTCCGTGAGAAATTGGGCCTTCAAGCTTAGTACTGCCTATGAGCTCCCTAGACACTCTCAAAGAATCAACGGTTAGGTAGTCAGTTGTTTCTTCCAAGGCTTGATACAAGTACAGAGAACCAGAGTGGATGCTGAGCGAAATTTTCGGTTTCGGTCCGTTGACCGTCCACAGGTCGTTCAGTCGAACGATATCGGAGAGAAGTGGGTTGTTTCCACAGGTCCCGGAACTAGTACTAATTGCCCTTTCCAATTGCCCCTCCCCCGCACGGGTCCGTCCGTCGTTTCGTCGACGGGAACACAGCGGTATCGGATATCGGGCAATTCCAATGCGTACCTAAGGTAATTTGTGCTCTTTCATATTACTGATTTCCTTCTTAGGATAGAAGTAGAATAGAACATTGCTGTACGAGAGGAGACCCTTTTTTTTTAAAAAAAAAAAAGGAAGGAAGAGAAAAGAAAAGTGCTCTCATCTCAAATCGATAATCGCGGATGGGATCGGATTAACTGATAGCAAAACCGGTGGGGATGGGACTGTACCGCAAACAGTCGGTTTCTTCTGCTAGGTTGTCCAGTTGAACCAGGCTCCTGGGATCTGGTTAATTACCTAGGTACTGTACTGCATTTGCCTGACCTGTAATTTTTTGTTTTCCAGTGTACTGAGTACCTAGGTATTATGATTATTGCGCTCGTTCGGTTAGGAAGAGACGGAGACAGCGAGTGTATCAGATAGCGATAAGCCATCCAGGTATCTATATAATCTGTTTAGATGAGACTGTTGCAATTATTCGGCGCCAGTACTTTTGCCAAAAAAAAAATTCAGGTACGGGCCTGGTTTCACGTTGCTTTCATTTCATTGCAATTATTATTGGCACTCATTGAGTCACTGAACAAGAGTCTGCTCCCGGCCGACCGGGTATCCCACGGGCCATCCTCGGTCCACTGACTCTGGAATTCCGGTTCGTCATGAAGCTAAAGGAGAACCCATTTCCCCGGGTCCAGAGTACTGTGTATACTATGTTTTGCTGTGGGCTCTTGTGGACACCTGTGACCCTTCGGAGATCTCTGCGAGGTGTTCTACATATTCTGATTTCGCTTCGGACTTGGGCCCGGGCATCATTAAGGCCTTATTCTTTTTTTTTCTTGTCTTCTCATGTCCTAGTCATCTACATTCAAAGTTAGACAAAGAAGACAATTAACATACATTCTTAGATTTCTAAGGTTATTCCCCTCGCAGACTTCTACTTTCCGTGACTCCTCATGACTACCACCCATTCCTATCCCCAGAATTGCTTGAGCCGAGGCGCAACCCCGCTTCTCGCTATCTCCGCAGTTCCCCTTCTGCCGTTTGGAATATGAATAGGCTTAAAGAACTTGCCGACTTTTATACCCTGATGTTATTGTCGTTTTTGGGCTATAGGTTTGTGTGAGCGAATCGCTATTCTCATTTCTTTGCTGGCAAGGCACACAAGGAGATTCTTTGTCGTTCATAAAAGAGTTATTCGTATCTTGCTTAAAATCCGGAGCGGGAGGCTGAATGCAAAGACCGAAAATGGCCACCAAGGATACAATGCGTGCGGTCGTGTTCCATGGCCCTTACAAGGTTGCCGTCGAAGAGCGGCCGGTGCCAAAAATCCAGGAGCCGACGGATATCATCGTGAAGGTGACATATACCGCGCTCTGTGGAAGGTAAAGATGACCCTTTTGTCCATGCATCCCGACAAATATAACGAAACCACCCTCTACACGTACCCTCTTCCCCCCCCCCCCCCCCCCCCCCGGCGTACCTGTGTCTAAGGCAGACTAACTGACATCAGTCACTAGTGAACTCCATGTGTTCCGTGGTCACCAGAAGTCAGATACAGGTTTCATCATGGGTCACGAATTCACCGGAATTGTTGTCGAAACTGGTAGTGAAGTCAAAACCGTCCAGAAGGGAGATAAGATCGTGAGCCCCTTTACAACATCTTGGTACGCAATGTCGAAGTGGGGTGAAGTAGGGGACGAATGGAGTGCTTGTGGTTGAAGTTGCGAGGCGGTGTCGAGATGATGATAGTGATGATGATTTTCTAAAAAAAACCTTGGTTACTGATTATGTCTCACCAAACAACAGTGGAGAGTGCTTCTACTGCAAACGCGGCTTCTCGTCACGATGTGAGAAGTGCCTCCTTTTCGGATGCCATCTGCTGGACGGAGGTCAGGCGGAATATGTGAGTTACCTTAAGTCTTACTGCGAGCTTCCGTTTTGAATCCAAGTCCCTGCTAATTAGATTTGTTTTCAGGTCCGAGTTCCTTTGGCCGATGGCACCGTGATGAAAGCCCCCGAAGGCATCCAAGACCATGCTCTTGTTCTTATGGCCGACATTTTCCCCACAGGATACTTTGCTGCGGCCAATGCGTTCAAAGAATTCACCAAGGAACAGGTTTCCGAGCTGACAGTGGTGCTCATCGGCTGCGGCCCGGTTGGTCTTTGTGCATTGATCAATGCAATGGAATACAAGCCCAAGAACCTTCTAGCTGTAGACTCGGTGCCCTCCCGGCTTGAACTTGCCAAATCTCTTGGCGCGGAGCCTTGGAACTTCCAAACTGACAGAGAGGGTCTGGACAAGCGAGTGAAGGAACTGACGGATGGAAGAGGTGCGGACGTGGTCATCGAGGTGGTCGGGCTGAGCCCGGCCCTGAGGACCGCTTTTGACTTGCTCCGACCATGGGGAACCATCAGCAGTGTTGGGGTGCACAATGCAGAGGTGAGTGCAGTGCTAACATCGCGAGGGCAAGTCACTGAAACACTTAGATTCCCTGGACCGGAAACGAGGCCTATGGTAAAAACCTGAAGCTCCAGATGGGTAGATGTCCAGTGAGGTCCATCTTCCCGCAGGCATTGGAGAACCTGAGGAAGAACCAGCACAGACTCGGGTAAGCTGCCTTCAAGTCAGTATATCCGTCAGTTACTAAACTTTCCGGATCAGATTCATGGCAGACAAGATCATACCCCTGAGCCAGGCCCTGGAAGGCTACGAGCTGTTCGACAAGATGAAGGTACAGAAGGTCATCTTCGAAGCTGATAAATAAAGACCCGACGTCATGCGAAACCACCTGGAAAGGTGGGCTTGGATATATGACACGAGATCCAAAAAACGCCTATGAATGGAAGTGCAACAGTGAGAGTTGTTGATATCCATGGGATTACGGTGAAACAGCGAGTGCCGGTTAAGAATCAGAAATTGAAACAGATTCCTCAATGAATTTATTGAGAAAGTGAAGTACAGACAATGTTACGAAGAGCGTCACCCATTACAGGGTGCTGAATCAAGGTAGCATGGGTTGAGCTACACTGCGGACAGTGATATAGTGACTTTTAAATATTGCGGACCAGAATATGCATGCATTGTTCCACTTGGCACTTCACCCAGAAACAATGGAGGATGTGTACACGAAGGAGGTAAAGGTCAGCGGGTTGGTTGTACATAGTACTGCAGAGCAATGAGAGGTTGGCCTGCAAAAGCGTAGGACATGTATGAATACGCGGACTGGCTTTTCAAGTGGGCTGTCATACGATAGCCAGCGTCTGACACATGGCAAAGACATCAGAATCTTTCAGCATGGGATAACAGGAATCGAGAGAGAGTTTGTCTATGCTTGTTGCGAGGAGAGGGCTGACCTAGTAGGGACAGTGGTCATCCTGCAACCTGATCTGAAAGCATCGAAGACAAGCATCAAGAGTTCATGTAATGCAGGGATTCTGCAGTCGAGCGCACAATGGTCATCCAAAGGCCGGCCAGAGACACAAGAGCAAGGCGGCGCTGGAGCCAATTGTCGCTGTCTTCCCCGGCAGTCTCTTGACTTGCTTGCGGCAGCGACGAGATCGCAGGCGGAGTGCGAAGAGGCGAAGCAAGTGTTGCGGGGAACAGGTCGCAGGCCCAGCCAAGAGCCCAAGGCGCAGGCAGAGCGACAGTAAGAGCAGCAGAGGAGAATTGAGTTATGTCTGTAGGGCGCGATGAAACGGGGGGAGGAGAGGAAAAGCCTCCGGGCGAAACGGTGCGCCGCGACATCGACAGCCGCGAGGGCGGAGGAGAGCGCAAGCAGTCGTTGCTCACCCGCAAGAGCAACCACGCCTCACCTCCGCCGCGCTCCCTCCCACCAACCCTCTCGCCTTCATCCTCCTCCTCGTTTTCCCCCGATCCTCTCCATCCACCCATCCTCCCCATCTCCGTCCTTCCCATCCCCAACCTCTCCTCCTCTTCCTCCCCCAGCATCCCTCCCTCCCACTCTTCCCCGACCCCTCCGTTCCTCTCCCCCGTCCGTCATCTCCCTCCGTCATCATCAGGCCTCGACCTCCAGACACCTCTAAACCTCCGTCTCTCTCCTCTCCAACTCGGTAGGCTTTTCCTCTCCCTTCTGATACCTCCGCTGCGTGATGCTGCGGTTGCCATGATTTGCTCCCGATTATGGTTTTCGCGCATCGTTAATGCGGTAAACGCGCGTTCTGAAGTATGTTGAAGCTGACTGGTGTCTGTCGTAGTCCGCCTGACACCCTTCGACACGGACTGAAACGACCTGTCTGTGGGCATTTCTTGATAAATTACCACATAGCCGTTACATAGACTCCTCTATCATCCAACCGAAATTGGCCGACGCTTGAACAATGGCTGCCACCGAAACCCGCGAAAACCCCGCCGCCGTGGAGGACACCATCGCGGATTCCTTCAACCGCGTCACTCTGGGCGAGCAGGGCAACCTTGAAACGCCTCCCAAGACTGACGAGGAATATGCGCAGTCGATTCTGACGCTGCGCGCCCTAGTATCTACCAAAGAAGCGGGTGTCATCATCGGCAAGGCCGGTAAGAATGTCGCAGACCTGCGCGAGGAGACCGGCGTCAAGGCTGGCGTGAGCAAGGTCGTCCAGGGCGTTCATGACCGGGTCTTGACCGTCACTGGTCCCTTGCAAGGGACTGCCAAAGCCTACGCGATCGTAGCGAAGGGCCTGCTTGAGGGTGCCCCGCAGCTGGGCATGGGGGGCATCGTTTCAAACAATGGGACTCAACGTAAGTGGCCGCCTGCCGTCACCCTATTGTTACTCTCTGTATTTGCCTGCCTGCCCACACCAGACTTTTAGCCTTCAGCCTTTCTCTATCTCTCGCCCATCTGCGGCCTTGGTCAACAGGCTGACTTTTGTCTAGCGATTCGATTGCTCATCTCCCATAATCAGATGGGCACTATCATTGGGCGACAGGGTCTCAAAATCAAGCACATCCAAGACGCCTCCGGCGTCCGCATGGTTGCGCAGAAGGAAATGCTCCCCCAGTCTACTGAGAGAATTGTCGAAGTAGTGGGTACTCCAGAGGGCATCGAAAAAGCTGTCTGGGAAATTGGCAAATGCCTCATTGATGACTGGCAACGGGGCACAGGAACTGTGTTATACAACCCTGCCGTTCGCGCATCACTTGGCGCGCCCGCTCTCGGGGGTCCTGGTTATGGCCGTCCCTACAACCGCACCGGCAACGGCGCGGACTTCAGCGATCACAATGTTGGCTACAACAGGCGATCCAACTCAGATGCAAACAACCGTGGCATCCCTCTTCTCACCGAGGACGGAGAAGAAATTCAGACACAGAACATCAGTATTCCTTCGGACATGGTTGGCTGCATCATCGGCCGGGGCGGAAGTAAGATCAGTGAGATCCGGAGGAGCTCCGGGGCGCGCATCTCAATTGCCAAGGCTCCCCATGACGAAACTGGTGAACGGATGTTTACCATAATGGGGAGTGCTCAGGCTAATGAGAAGGCCTTATATCTTCTGTACGAGAACCTCGAGGCCGAAAAGATGCGCCGCAGCCAGCAGGCTCAGGAGTGAGAGACTTCACAGTCACTTTAAGCAGTCGGACCTTCTTCTATATGCTGGCTATCGCTTCTGACTTCGGGCTGCTGAGCCATGGAATACTGGACTATTCGCAGTGGTCAGCAGCGGTCGCTCAGCTTTCGTCTCGAATTGATTAACCGAGAATCTCCTTCAAAAGCGATTCCCGTTTCTAATTCTTTTGTTCTTTAATTTTATCTTTATCGTGCGGCGTCTTTGAGTCCTAGACGAAAACTTTCGCCCAACGCGATTGTCCACGACTTTACGATACCAAAGCTTCGCGGCATTCCGGCAGTCCTGCACCTGAATGGATCTCGGCTGGCGGAACTCACCTGAGCTTGTCTCTAAAAAGTCTGTTTCTCCCGTGTCCTATTCTTCCGCCTTCTTTTCTTCCGATGCTCTGGAAGTCTACACCTCCTAACCCTCCTCTTTTCTCCTTTCCGCCAACCTTTCCTTGAGTTCTCCATCCGCAACGTCGCGCCCGTCAACTCCGCAAAAAGTCGCTGCAGCAGCAGTCCTTATATCTGTTTATCCGGAAAGGACGAGCTCCTATCCTTGAATATTCCCCTCTTGCCTTCATGCAAACACTATTCCTGTCGTCTCATCTGCTTATTGAATCTCCTTCCGCTTCTTCGCTTCCCGCGTACAAAAACGTTCTATCTACCGAGTCCTCTTCCTAATCCCTATTCTTCCTTCAGTTTCTCTCGTCTTTCGTCATGTCATCTGACATGTGCACCCAGAAAGGCCCTATCCTGACAGGATAACGAGATGCAGATGGATCAATGTGGAAGATACTCTGTGAGATGAAATGGTAGATGGGGGTTAAAATGGTAGGACAAATGACATGATTCATTACCGAGAGAGCGATAATTAGAAAGCACACGGGGAATATTCCCGATTTCTCTCTGTTCTGTCCAACACCACAGGAAGATGAGCCAGGCTGTTCTACGTAGTGGGCTGATCTTTCAGCTGGCCTAAACTCAGAAAGAGCCCCATCAGTAGTTATCGCCGACCTTTATCAATGACAAAGGCATCGTTCGTCGGTTAAGAGCATATGAAAGTTTGAACTTGTATACTGTGATTCGCTCGAAATCTGAACTGCAGTTTCGAGTCCTTCCCACCCCTTCCCCCTTCCCGCCCCCCTCTCTTCCGGTGCGGCTTCTATAATGATCCGGGGTTGTACGGAGTACTGCGGCGACTTAGCTGGCCTCAATCAGTGTACCGTACATGTACATGTACATATACGGTAAATTAGGTAACTACCTACCTACGCATGTAGGAGCTAGTTGGTTGCACTTTCCAATAGCTTTACAGAACACGTACTGGATAAGACCATAAAGGAAGGAAAGAAAGCACATTAGAAATCACAGCATGCATGCATGCATATATATACAGCTGAACCATTAAAACAACTACCTAACTCTCCATATTCTATGCCATTGTAAGCTAAGGTATGGTATGGTATAGTGTGGTATAGTGTGGTAGACGTGGAGACACCTAGACCTAGACCTAGACATAGACATAGACATGAACATGGACAATAAGATGATAAGAATAGGTATGTAAGTAGGTAGATAATATGTCATGCAGGACAGCAAAGGAGAAAGCACGAAAAAAAAGAAGAGGTAAAAAAAATTCAGGAGTGCAATGTGGGGAGAGACAACCAAAAAAGACAAAAAGAAAATAAAAAAAATGATATGAATGATAGACAAGAAAGGGAAACGAATGCGATAGGCCACCAGTGGGGCAAAATTCAAACAAGAAGATAATGTTAAGTATGTGCTGCGTATGAATATAAGCATGTACAGTATGTATGAGGTGTGAAATCGACACACAGAAGAAGAAAGAAACTTATTAACAAGCTGTCCATTTGGTCAAGGTCAAGATCAAGGCCAAGTGCCAATTCCAAAGAGCAAGGGGAAAAAGGGGGGGAGGGGAACAAAAGGTCAATAGCCTGTTCCGGTCACACTCAAAATCGAAATATTCGTCATCATGAAAATATATGGACAGGGTGTATCTCCTTGCTTTTGTTCCAGTGCACCACACCACCGGGTTATAATAGTGACGAACAAGAGCAGGCACTCGATTGGTCGTCGTTAGAGAATTACGCAGCAAACAAAAGCCCCTAGGAAAGCAGTTAACAGAGAAACGAGACTCTTCTCCAACGCCGGTAAAGACAAAAAAGTGCAGCCAATACACAAGGATGGCATGGAATCGCTGTGCAAAAATAAAATGATTAAGGGTGCCATGTACAGAGATGGAATCGTCATTTTCAAAACAAATGACTCGAGGGGAATCATTCAATATTTAGGCCGTCTCCGGCTATAGTCATCAGGCGCTGCCTGATGCTTATTCTCCGCGTGCCAATTTCATCCGTCCGTAACCGCGACTGAATGGGGGTGTAGCTCGCCGCAAATTTACTCGACGGCACGACAATCCGCGTCCGAGAGACCAGTTCTTGAGGTGACCCATGCACGTCAAGAGGGCCCTCGGCATCCTCTCGCGCTACTTGAGATATAGTGGATGAGAGGCCATATCTGCGGAATCCGGGTTGGACGTTGGCACTGGCGGTGGTAGGGATATAAGTTGCGGCAGACGTATAGGATCTGCGAAGAGGAATGGCTGACTGTGTGGTAGGTGTACATGGCTGTTGTTGCTGTTGAGGGGATAGGTTCTGCCCTTGTTGTGACTCGATATTAACAGAAAGGCGATCCCGCGGGGAGAGACGATGAACAGAACTCGAGTTGCCAATTTCCGCCATAGCCCGTGAGACGGAACGGCTAATCAGGGCCGGTCTATCATCAGAACCTTCTTCACCTTGTAGCCTTCTAGCGCGGAGAGAGGAGAGACGACTAAGTCTGGGCGGAGGGGTAGAAAATGTAGGTGTTTGGACCGGCTTCACGTCCTGGGGAGAACGTAATCCGTTGCTAGCTCCGACATAGATCGTGCTGACCCTCCGAACGTCAAGACGGCTCGGAATGCGTGAAGTGGTGTGCGGTCGGGGGAGCTCTTCCGGTTCGGTGTTCACACTCCGGCGATATGAGACGACGGCAGGGTGGGAATCGCCGTCAGAGCCATTGGGTCGGTCCGCATCTCGACTGGCTGGGCGCTTTTTGGGTAGAGAGGCGAGTTTCTCATCTGATAACGCGAGGCAGAGTTCCGTCAGGCTACGGCACACGCTGTCTGCCTTGCGCTTGGCTTGCCGTTCCGAACTGTTATAACCATTGGCGATCGACGAACTGCTAGATGTATTCGCGTTGGAACTCAGCATGTTTGAAAGGGTCAACGCATCTGTAGCAGTCGCATCAAGAGCCCTGTAGACTTCACTACTAACAGCAGCTTTCGCTTTGGCCAAGGCGGAGTGCAGAAGAGTTTGGATCTGATTAACGGTGGTGGTCGCCTCCGAGTCTCCGGATGGGGCGCCTGTTTTCCGGCCCTGTTGTGGTGACGACGACAATGTTGTTACGGTGGTCGTCGCGGTGCGAGGCCGCTCCCCGGACGCGTTAGACATGGCAGCCGCCGATGAAGCTGGCAGCTTTCCTGTGAGTTCAAGTTTCCGTATTCGCGACTTGAGGTCGTCCAGTTCATCCCAGACGCTTGACGGCGCGGTAGTAGACAATGTCGACTCGGTGCCGTCCTGCCTTGCTCTGTCCGACTCCAGTCGGGAGCGCTCCCCAACATCTGACTTGGCAGTCTGTCGGTTGGTTCGGACTGCAGAGAGATTAGACTGTCGATATGTGCGGGTGTCCTGCAGTGACGTCGGCCTCTCCGGTGAATCGGAGGATATGTCCTGATTAGTTTGACTGAATCGGCTGCGCGGCAGGCTGATGGTTGATCTTGAGCTTGACCCTACACCGAAATAGCGAAGGCGACTGTGTTCATCCAATGGATGCGCCGAGGCCGCAGAGCTGTAAGGAAGAGGAGAATGTAAGTGGTCGTCGAATCGTGACTGTTCAGGGGAGGGTATCTGCTCGACTGTGCGGGAGGTTCGGGAGGAGAGGGTTGAAAATCCAAATTTTGACTGTATCACGGCGGTTATTGTTCATCAGCACTGACTGGAGGAGGGCTTCCAACAACACAACGGCAGGCTGAGCCAACGGAGCGCAGCCCAGCGCCATTGAAGGAAGGGTCCAACTCACCCTTCTTCCAGCGGACTCTCGACGGCTAGAGTGCGACTTGGCGATATTCAGGAATATGTCCTCGCTCCTGGACCTGGTCTCATCGGGGCTTGAGTCCCTGCCGCTATCATTCGCGTTCTGCATCTCCACACCGCCGACGGCCCGACCCTTATCGCTTCCCAAAGCACTCTCCCCCACATACGTCGTCGTCGATGACATTTTCGCCTTGGAATCCGCGGATTCGCCTTTTCGGGAGGAATTCGACTGTTCGCGTTGCTCCACAGCGGTTGCGCCAGACTTCAAGACGGCATCAACGGCCGGGGATGGATGGTCCTTTCTCAATGGCGATGACACAGGACTCGATGGCTGGGAACAAGACCTCTGGATGCGAAGGTGGGAGGACGGGTCCGGGGCCGCGGGCCGCCTGAACCTCTCGTGTCCAAGGGAGCGCTGGGTGCTCAGCGCGGGAGGGGGACCGTTCGCCGTCTCGACGCCGTGGCTGCTGTGCGAGGCGGGCGGGCGCTTCTGCTGGAGCGATCGCAGCGCGAGACCGGGCAAGCTGCGGCGGGTCTTGAGATGCGCGATGCTGGGTGAGCTCGTGGTGGCAGTCGACGGAGGCGCGATGATGTCGGAGGGAGCAGAGGGGGATAGCCCGGCGCGTTTGTGGCCCGGGTCACGGGGGTCGGGGGCGGTCTGCGCAGCGGCGAAAACCGACGCGGGTGCGGACGCGCAGTTGGAGGAGTGTGCAGACGCTGTCGCGCTGCGCAGGGCGTTGAACTTGCGGGATGGGATCTCCGCGAGCGCGGGATTCGACAGGTTATGGACGCTCAGGGGCGAATGGCCGGCCGCGGACGCTGCCCAGTGCTTCTGGGGCTCGCCCGGCCGCGGGGAGGAGTCGACGGAGCGGCCGCTGGGCTCGCGGAGGAGCTCCAAGGGCGGGCGGCCGACGGCGGAATCCGTCTGTCTCCTGGGCCGCGGCTCCTCCTTCTTCAGCGTGGTGAGCGTGGGCGTGGAGGAGGGTGCCTCGGGGCGCATCGCGCAGGCTGGCAGGGCATCCAGGGCCATGCTCGGACGGCGGCATCGGCCGTGACAGGGGCGGCAAGGGGACTCGGTCACTGCGAATAATTAATCACCGACATAATAAGCAGGTGAAAGAAGCGAGCTCAGGTCGCACGAGGGCGCCGGTGTTGGAGCACTTGGGCCAACGGGACGGTCGAGGGCGCTAAGGTCCTGTCCCTGGCACAGTCCTTGGGCCACGGATTGCTTCTTTGATCCGACGGACGGAGAGAAGCAGTGGTGTTCTGGATGATAAATAACAGCATCGCCCCGGGACGAGCAAGGGACGGTGGTGAGGGGATGCATCGTGATCCGTATGAACTCCAACGTGTCCCACCGCGGCGAGGAGGTGAAGACGCTGGGCTGCGGCGGCCTGGAGCGCTCTCGCTCGTGCCTGGCGTCCTGGGCGCTCCCTCCAGGCTTCCCGCACCTCGCACGTTCGCTGGGCGTTCCTGGCCCCGGTTGACAGGTCTCCCTTGCATGCCCGAAAACTGGTGGCTGGTAGTCTCTCTCCCGCGCGCCCCATCGCATGCATCCTGCACGAGAGAAAATAACATACGGCTCGTGCGGGATCGACAGCCCGAGACACTCGGGGCGGGGAACGCACCACCCGGTGTTCCATCCATGCTTCAACCCTCCCAGGTTGCCCAACACGGGAACATATACAACATTTCGGGCTCAAAAGCTCTGCATAGGGTGGTAGCGGCAACTCCGGGTCTCCTGTTGTTAAATATCATGTGTCTCTTGTGTTTTTTACCCCATCTTCTACATAACTCGCGTCCTCCCCCTCAGTCTTCTCGAGTTGATAATTCTACCATAATCCATGCTGACCCCCTGCACCAGGTGCGGCAGCGCCGCAATGCTGACCCCTGAAGGCTCCTAAACCGGCAGACTGCATATGCTCTCAGAGTGCGTTGGGAGAGACATGTCATAAATATTCTCGATGCTACGGAGTGCTCCTTGGTGTTGCATTATTCCAATGTGACCCGTGACTGTCTTCTTTGTGTGCATGGCGACTTCGACGATGCAACCACACAATGTGCACTTTTTTTGTGACCTCCTCCACGTGTGGCCCGTCAGATGCGTCCACGTTGCCGCCCACAACCCGCAGAGTACCGCACATACAGACCCGATTCTTGCCCATAAGGCTCATATGCATGAGGCAGCGCCGTTCTGATTCGGTGTTGTGGTCTAGCTATATATATAATATAGGTGGGTATCGTTTATAATAGCCTTTGCATCTTGGGTTCACGCCCCCGAAGTTTAAGGCTCAACTTGCGTTTCACCGAAGTTTCCAGATAAGGCGCGAAAAAAAAACCACTGGTGTGCCCCAGAAACCATGATTGATGCCTGATGCCTTGCCTCTAACGTCCATTAGTCGCTAGTTTGATTATAAATACGCCTTGGCCTGCATAGGCTGGTGCTGTCAGAGGGATGGCCCTATATCGACGGCCTTTCTTTTTTGGCATTCCTATTGTCGAGAGGACGCATCTTTAAGAGATCTGCCTCCCGCGGCACCTTGCGTGAAGTTTAAGCTTTCTCTGTTGTATTACCTGCCTAGTAGGTATCCATAGGATAGTTAACAGCAATTCCCAATCAAGCCAATACCTGCTGCAGATAGAAACTGGAGAGCCGGGCTTCTAATCATTTAAATATATATGATGCTATGATCATGATAATCCAAGGTCAAACAAAACTGTTTGTAGAAGACTGGACAAGAGGGATAAATGGTGAGATAAATGTGAATTTGAAGAAAGAAGAACATACTATGAGCAGAGTATTCCCGAAATTGATGACACCCAGATTGACCTACAGCATACTAAAGTCTGTGAGATGATGGATGCATAGAGGTTAGTGAAATATTGGCCGAACCCATTCCTCGAGATAGTATCGACAATCGTACGCCATAGCGTTCCTGGACCTAGTTGTTAATCTGTGCAAGGTATGCACATGGTACATACGCACAAACCTACTTCAATTATCTCTATCTAGAATCTTGCATCCTCGATGCAGGGCAATTCCTTAAAACTTCTAGAAAAAAAATAGCAGACCTCAGAGCCCTCGGTAATGCCATCATGTATACTTTGGTCAATATGTCTCAACGGTGTATACTCATTCAAGGACTAACATTTCCTCCATACATAGGTTTTATAGAAGTGTTTAATAGGTGTAAATGACGTAAGGGCTCAGGGGACCAATTTCCACGGGCAACCCAGACAGAGGCTTGCTTCTAGAGTTCGGGATACCAGGTACTTAGTACTGTACATACCTAGGATGTATCAGGATATTTAAAAGACCTTGACTTTGCGTCTGGTCGCTCTGTTGATGCGAGCCTTGATATTGAGGAGTATATCGAGTATAAGAAAGAGGTCGTAAAGCGAGATTTGCACAGCGTCCATTTTCGTGCTGGCTTTGATCAGTGGATCCCGAAGGTTGATTACTAAATGCTCTTGTAACTACTCTGCAACTAATGTCCTTCTTTCTGCGTTTATTTCAGCCTTTCGAATGTAATTATTTGTTACACAGGACAGGTAGTCTGCCGGTAGACCTTTCTATCCCAGGTACCTGGTTATACTGAGATCCTCCTGAATAGTATCTTGAACCACCAGCGAGCGTCTCTTCTAATCTGCAACGAGTGTCAGCAAAAGAATTTCCTCAGGTAGTGACGATGGAATAATCGTATGATCTGCCTGCCTCCGTTAAGAAAGTCACACCATGGTAGGTTTTACCCCGACTGGACAAATAGACGGGAACGAAAAAATTTTTCAAAGCAAATCTGGGAGGTGCCAGAACAGGAGCTCATCCCGGGGCTTCGCGTCCGGCATCCTTCTATACCTAGCTTCTTTTGGTCAACATAATGTCAGCCAGTGTATCTTCTTTATCTCAAGTTATTGCGGCTTGAAAATGTGAAGTTAGGCAGAGTCGAGAAGCGGCAGATTCCTACTTTTGCGGAAAGTATGGGACTCGCGGGGGAGGGGCCGTGGGGAAGGTGGGGTTTGGATCCTATGACGTTTTACTACTACTGTACCTACTGCGTCTCTAATCCAAATACGGTAAAAGGCTGGCAAATTCAAGCTAGGTTCCATCCAACATCTACTGCCTTCACTTGTCGACTTCGTGGCTATGTATAATTGATTCACGATGTATCAATCTGCCTAGGTAGTTAAAGAGAAAAATTTACTGACGCAAGAAGCATCCTGTCACTGGCCGGGTTGCTAGGTCCGGACGTTTCGCACCTTCCGGGTTTTCATTCTTACGCTCTTTCCTTCTAGGTATTTACCTGTTCTTAATCTAACGAATTGTAGCTTCCTGTTCAGTCTATAAACAATTGATAAAATTTGCCATTCCGCCCACGAACTCTCTTTGACCTTTTCTTCAATCTTCTCTGCGTCCAGATCCATATCGAAGTACCGTCGGTAAGTCCACAACCACCATATACGACGAAAAAAAAGATTGTACAACTACTATATAGCCAGTATAGCACTCTCGGTTTATTGAAGGCTCAAACTAACTGGAAAATCTAGTGAAAAATGAACGGCACGACCCCTTTCATCAGTTGGCGCAGCACCCATCGCTGGTAGCATTTTTCTTTGTGTGGGTGTTCTGTTGGCTTGCAGCGAGCTCTCCTCCCGCTCCCACTCCTACCGCAGGCCCTGCTCCTGCTCCCTGAGCCCGCTCTGCCATCTTGTTGTGCTTGCTCCTCGTTTTGCTGCCGGCCGTTCTCTCCCCGGCTCCGCTGGCGACGCTCCTCCCCCGCGTTCTTTGTGTCATACCGCCCTTTGGAGTGGAAACGGCTAGACTCCTGGTAAGGACAGTCCCTTGTCTGGCTGATGCAATCCGGAGTCTCAGCAAAGCATTTACCTCTTACGATGCGAGGGAGCAACAATGGCAATGGATAGCAGAATGGGAACAAGAGGAAATCAACGGAGATTCAATCATACAGCGTGAGACTTATCTTTTGGAAGAAGTCGACTCGCGGCAAAAAGCAGCTGTTTCCAGCCGCCTTAGTCATGAGAAAGCCCGGGAAATTGAGGCCTGGAAACAGGAGCTCTCTCAAATCAATCAGCGGTTGTGGCACCATAAGCAGGAACGTGCTGCTCTTTTGTGTCGAGTGCCTGGAGGTGCATGGATTAGAGAGTATTATACTAGACGCCAAAGACAAGATAAATGGTGGGAAGACAAACGTGTAGCCTGTGAAAACAAAGGGGGCTGCTGTGAACGCGATTGCATATGCTGTGATAAAGTGCGCCAGACGATGAGTGGACAGAGACGCAAATATGAGAAACCAAATTCGCACTGTACGATGGAGTGTGGCTGTTGTATTCGCGATCGGGGATTTTACAAGCCCGATCCACGAATCAAATAGTAAGGAAGGTGATGAGAAAAGGACAGTCGTTTGATATAACGGCTTCTTGGAATGATTCCTGCTAGTTACTTTGTAATGGATTGCATATCTTGTGCACTCGAGTTTGCCCAGGTCTTACTGCGTTGGACCTTTGGATTCCGAGGCTCATCTTGCTTGTATAAGATATACGATAAGCAGTTTGAACATATTTATTTCTAGGAAGAAATTCAATATAGCTTTGCTCGATTTCTAGGCTATCATGATAAATTTGTGCACCGAACCTAGAACTATATGATTACCTCGCTAGTCTCTCGTTCCTTGTCTGGCTTCATAAATTCAGCGAATCCTTAATTGAATTGAATGGCTGGTAAAATCTTCAAATGATTATGAACGGTTGCAGAGAGATAATAAACCCTATGTGAGATCCGCAAGCATACCGCCTACGTGGAACTGGCGCACCTCAGCTACACACGTACTTATTTATGCTGGATCTGAGAACTGTGCTGTACGTACCAGGTACTTGACCGCACTGACTTCTCTATTTGTGGATCAGAAACAAGTGCCACTCGACCTCCTTTTTCTTATTGTTTCCCCTTCGATGCCTCACTCCCACTGAGAGCTCCGGAGATCCCCCGTTCCTCTTTTCCAGTCAAAACTGACATTGGTTTTTTGGGGAATTGGCGAAGTGCTGAGGACCGCCGTAAGCGTAGATCCTCCTACTAAGAACCCACGTACGGAGGACGAGTACCATTGCAAGACCCGCTTCTCTGTGATTTATGTGGATTCCTTGAGAGGGTTACGTGCAAGCCTCCTAGTAAAGGACTTACAATTGATTGGTATAATCTTTCAATACCAATGATCTTCACTGAGATGGGGTCAGCCCTACTTCCCTCCCCCCCCAACCCCCATCGAGACAGGGCTGGCTTTAGGTAGCCCGCACTAGCATCTCCTACTCTGTACCGAAGGGTCAACGATCACATGATTTTTATCCACTACCAGGTACGGAGTATCTGGAATCATGAATGTGCCCTAAGAGATTCTATGCGTAGTACACTGTTTCCAAGGTTTATACTTAAAATTAGCCCATAAGTATCCATTTGGAGATGTTCGGAAAATCAATTATAGATACTAACCTGTCCACTGTGCAAGGGAAAATGGATTATTACTGATTCTCTGTTCGGAAAGCATCTACCGAGACGCAATGACCCATCAGTCATTCGACTGAAGTGAGACAGCAAAGGTGCTGGTGCAAGTTACTGCAAGATAACGGGCGATGTCGAATCATCGCAATAGCATCAAGCGGAGTATTCGACCATCCAATTACTCGTTTACGGGATAACCATATTAGTAGGTACCCCATTCAAGCACTGGACAGGGATTCCTTTGCTAGAAGACTAACAGCACTTGGAGAGCGTTGGGGCTGGGTTACTTAGGTGGGCATGCATTTCCTTGATGATGTTCTGATCTTGGTGACATTCTGCAGAACACACAGGTTTTAAATTATCGACAGCTCACATTGTATTGGAGTGCTCCGTGGCCAAATATCCCGGTATGTCGTAAACTGCTAATAAAAGCTACGACGTCCAGGTTCTTTTTGTGGGATATTGCAACGTCAATATAGCTCCGACTTCCCTTACGGAGCCATCATGCCCATCCCCAAAATGGCCCCAAAACCATTATTAGGCAGGTAAGTATGTACCCAGGTGCCCGGGCGGGTACCTAGGTCACGGTGGTCAAGGGGATAGCAGGCACGCCCCCGGGGCATTACATTGTTGAGTTGACACGCAATGAAAGCGCTCTCCTTTGATTCGACATCCATGAAGCCTGCAGACCAAGCCCAGAAGAATCTTCGTTTTGCTTATCTCATCCCGCTTGGACTCCCCTACCCGTTTGTCGCAAGATGCCAGAAGGGAGATAAGTAGATTCCCACAGCTTTTTGCAAGCCTCAAGAGTAAAATAAAATGCGCCGTGAATTAAGGCCGCTCTTGTTCAACGTCTACGCGTTGCCTAATATTCAATGTCGTCGTGCAGCTGAAAAATCAAGGATGTTCAAACTCAATTAACTTCTTCCTGGGACCCGCTGCCCTCTGCGTGTGTGTGTTTCAACTCTCAGCTCAAACGGAAGATGAAACACCTGGAGCCTATTTTTGGACTTTTTGCGGCTGCCAGCAGTTGCAAACCTTCTAAATAAACTTGCCGAGTATATGTCCAATGATGATGGATGTTTAGCTGTTGAAGGGACTATTATTACACAGCACATTAGATGCAACATTAGATGCATACGGGCTGTGAATAATATAGTATCTGTTAGGTATGTACAGTACATACAAAGTACTCTCTGTACGCACGGTGCATATTCCCTTGGTGTATCTCTTATTTCATTGCCGACCAAAAAAAAGAACTGTAAAAACTATGTCAATTCTATCCCTCTAAGGGCCCTTTCAGAAAGAAAGCCCTTGGAAAGTAACTTGTTCTCTGTGTGGATGCACACACACACTATCTGATCTGCGGAGCTGGACTCTGTCTCTGGGTGCTGACGTGCCATTGATGACTCGATGAGGCTGAATCTGTGAACCCTCGTATTCCCTTACTGCGTAATAACTCCCTATCTCAAGCGGGCCTATCTCCCCACAGAATTACGTAGCACTCCATCCACCGTGCCCAATCCGGTCCCCACCATATCGGCCTGAGGCTCTGAGTCTTAATTACGGATCTGGCAGGTTCGACGATACTCCTGGGGGTCCTCTGACTTGTGTTATCTTTGCCTTTCTGGGGTCTATTCTCATCTACGTGGATGTTATCGTAGATTTGTTCAAACGACGGAGCTTCGGTTTTTAGTGAGTGGTTTGGACAAGGTGCTGCAAGAATTCGCAATTCGTAGGTACCAGGCATCACATAAATATATTCTCGCAAAGCAAGTGACAATTATCCAAGCGTGCATGCAAAGTCTTCCTGTTCAATTTTGTAGACTCAGATTTTGCCCGGCGGCAGCAGGCTCATTACTAGCATTATTCAATGAACATTTGAGTACGAATCTCTTCTAGGAAATATCCCATCTTGGGCTTTCACTCTTTAAGTTAAGCGCGTCTAATATAATTTTGACAGAATTGGACCGTGCACATTTACTGAGAATGGAACGTGTCTTAATTTAATTGCAATGACAGCAATATTTCAATAGTCTCGTTCGAGTGACGTCACAACCCCATTGACAATGTCGAGCCGCTGTTGCGGACTCTACATGCCCGCTTGATAATTTACCCAGGTACCCGGAGACCTTATCAATCTTTCATGTCGTGCACCGCGTCTGCAGCCACATGTCATGCACGGTGCGACGTTCGGCAGAATAATACGAACCCCAATCTAACTGGCAACCTGAGCGCAAGGGTCAAGGCGTAGGCGTGGACCGTGCGTCGTTGACTTGGACAAGAATAGCGCGGAGAAAAGAGACTGATCCTCTCGGGAATGGACCGTGCATGGCTAGAAAAGTCAAAATCCTACCACCGTGCGCACCGCACAGAGGAATTACACATTATCTATTCCTTGAAACTTGCTCGTAGGTGGTGGCTCGCCGTCTGGCAGCTTACTATCTCGCATTTATTGAGCAGATTTTTCACTGCGTATGACACGGATTAACCCTTAATTGGGTTGGACCTTGCAGCAATATGAATCCGCTCCTTACAATTGCCCGCTATTATAAAGGTTGGCGATGACAGGGGCCCTTGAAACGCTCGAGTTGTCACAAAATGAGAGCGGTTGCTCCGGAAACCCACTGTTTCGGGCAATATCCCTGGAGTTACACCCGGGCTCTGTTGCAGCATCGAGTACTGTATGAGCGATATCTGATGCAAGCAGAGATGCAGTACGGTGCGAATATCTGATGCGAGGGTGGCCATCACTGCTCGAGCGCCAAGTCCGCGGAAAATACTCCGTAGGCATCCTCCGATCTGGGACTTTCGGCCAGCCACGTGGGAGACGACGAGGGTTCTCGTAAGGCACAGCCGCTGAGGCCGCTGGCCAAGGACACCGGTGTAAACTTTCTGTCAACTTACTTGATATATTGCGATTGACGGGAGGAGCTGTCTGGGACAAGGGTCACACGAGCCGTCTACCCCGTACCGGAGCAGAGGCGCAGCAAGAACATCAGACCAAGCGAACCATGCGGGCGGGTCTGGTTCACAATTCAAGTTCTCCAGCAGTCGACAGCAGCGGTGACGCACTGCCTGTGCCAGGAAGCAGGTTGGAGGAGAAGGATCTCAGCTCTTCGACGATCTGAGACCCGGGACGATCGAAAAGGGGAGGACGCAGGCGTCTGATCGACAGGGAGTGAGACACGCGCGGCCATGCACGTGACTTGGTGGCGAGCCTAGCGCGCGTCGCCCGCTCTTGGCCGGGGGCTCGGCGTGTTTCAGAAATTCCAGACAGGCCGCGAAGCCACGAATCGCCATGCCGGTCTTGCGTCAAGCCTGAAGCCAGAAGCAACCACGATGGCGTCAGGCGAGGATGGCCGTTCAGAGTGTTCACCCTGCGCTGCAGTAGCCAGCCTGGCCGGGCTCCTGGTGCCGCTGGTCCCATTTCCTCCGGACTCCGGAGTCGCTCTGCTGCTGCTGCATCTCACGTACCACGCCGGCGCCGAGGCAGCGCCAGGCCTGTGCCGCACTTGGCCCCTCCCCATGGCTGACGTCCAGGGGTTCCCGTTGTGACAAGGGACGGCAGCCTTGTCAGTCTTTGTCGTTTCAATCCGTAGCAAAACACTACACAGGGCGGATTGCCATCCAGGCGCCTTTTCGCGAGCCAATCATTCATCCCTTTCAATTCCTTTCTGCTTCCTTTTCCCTTTTGGTTTTTTTTCTCTGCTTCGAACCTTAAATCTCCACAAACGCAAGACTTTTTATATAATATAGACACTCTTTTATACATACGGGAAACGGAGCGTTGACGTGACTTTTCCCCGTGTGCCCCGTACGATACGCTCGTCGCGACTGTGCGAGGATGGCTCGACAGTAGTGCTGGGGTTCAGAGCTGTCACATCAACGCTGGGCGGGTTTGACACTTGTCTCGCTATATTCACAGCTGCAGCTTTATCAATTCCCCCCGTTGAGTGAGTCTGCCCTCTGGAGAACGAGGGCTAGACTACGGTGCTGCGAACCGTCGGTCCCGTTCTGGAAGAATAGAAGAAACCGGCGCTTTCCCGCCCGCCCGCGACTCGACAAAGGCGTTGCGTTGGACCATCTCCGTGCGCATTATTGTTCCAACAGCCATCCTCACAATCCCATGGAGGCATTGAGAATCCTGCCTGGACCAGGAACCGCTGCCGCCTAGCACGTTGAGAAAGGTACGAGCCATCCTCTCCGTCCACTACTATTCAGCCTTTCTGGGAGGCGGTGCTGCCTGCGGGGCATGGGTGGTGCCCACGGTGAAAGAGGAGGACTCAGCCTGGCTTTTTTTTGCACGGTTCGTCGGGGTCTGGAAAACGGGACGCGGGCGGTTCGCGACGCCCGCGGGTTGGTGGGCATCTGGTTGCGTGCTGGTGGCCCTTCCAGCCTCCCACACGCCCGGTGTGGCGGCTAAATTTAGAGCTGCAGTCGATGCCGCTAACTGCCCTCCTGCCTCTCCGCCCCCCTCCATTGGCTGCTTTTGGGCCGAAGCGCTTTTGGCTGACCGGGGACTGCTCCCCACCACAGATCGTCCTTGCGATTCGCTCACTCCAGTCCTTCTACTCCTCGCTGCGGGCGTCTGGTCGCTCGAGAAAACTTCTTCTCGATACCAAGCGTCGTCGACCCCAAGGGCGTCTCTCCGACCAGCAGCTCTGCCCTCCGCGCGGTCGTCGACCGTCCTCATTCCTTTCCCCCCACCCCCTTCCCTACTCCTTCTCGTTTCACTTTGTGGTCATTCCCCGGAGGAACGACTGTTCCAAGGCTCATCGCGAGCGCGGGCGATAATCTTCCCCCATCCTGCTGGGCACAGTGAGCCATCACTGCCCACAGGACTACCACCTGCCGCAGCGCATTGCTGTGTTGTCTATTTGCAGGTCTTTCTTTTTCAGCATTGCTTGTAGCGTTAGTGTAATTGAGTCAAGAGCGACGCTTCGTTGACATTGAATGGTATGTCGTGTCCTTCGGGCCTGTTGCTGAGTCTGCCTTGCATGATTTCGACCGTCTTCTTTCCTATCTGTCATCTTCTCACTGTTCCTGTTTCGAACATATATCCCGGTCTATATCCTTCTCTCGATGCTCCAATCTTGATGCCCACTTCTTCGATGGGTCTGCCCTTGTGTCGTGCGTTCCCAATGCAGGACAACGGAGGCTGATTGTCACCCATTGAACAGGTCGTTTGCGCAGGTAGCAAGTTCGACATTTTGTTGTCATCACACATATCTGGATGCGATAATCATACGTCAATGCTTGCACAGGCGTTTGAGAAGAGAAGTGTCCCTGAGAAGGTTGTTCCGTTGAAACGCAGGTTGCGCGCGCTATCCCGATCCAACATGCCAGTCCAGACGAGTTCGCCGCCCTTGCCGGCCTCGTTTCCATCGTTCATGTCAGTGTTTGGAGGGATGTCCTCGGCTTTGAGGGCTGGAAGGAGAGAGGAGGGCGTGGCAACACACCCCTTGGGGCGGACCTCGCCGGTTGCCGTTTCGACCGCAAAGCCCTCTCTTCCCCTACCACATCGCCAGAGCATCTCATCAGAAGCCTCAGAGTCGACCGACTCATCACCAACCAGCACCATCTCTACGTTCGACTCCCCTACGGGTACAGACACTTCACCGAGCTCATCGCCAGACTCTCCCTCGTCGATGCCATTGCCGTGTCCAAAATTCATGTCGCCGGCTGATAGTAATGCCGATAAACAGTCTCAGCCGGTCTCTCAGAGCGCTCCCACGCAGCCTGGTCCGAATGCCTCGATCCCAGCGCGTTCGGAGTCTCCTGGGAGACGAGCGCGTAACCTCAAAAACCTCTCAGTGAAGGTGCCGCCACCGTCGTCCTCTCGCCCCACTATCGCAACTGCATCCGTTATGGAAACAACTTCCTCCCACAATCTATCTGCTCCCCCTTCACCGATAAAAGCTCCCGTCAAACCAGCACGACGAAAACCTGCGAATCTCACCATACGGACACCGCGTCTGGAGAAGTCCTTCTTCTCAAATGATCCCACAGACATGGTCCCCCCCACTCCTCGCATACGGTCGTTACGGCATATCGAATCATCACCTTCCTTACCGTCCATCTGCTCGCCGTCTACTGCACCACCTGGCGGCATGCAGTTACCACGACCCTCCACCCAGCACGGGACAGGGACGACGCGGGGTGCATGGCAGGACGATTCTTCGTCCCAGGTCATCTCTCGCAAAGAAGTACTTCACGATCTAGAAGAAGAGGATGATCATCTGTACTCCAGGGAGTCGACCAAGAAACCCGAGCGCGGCTATCCAGACGGTCCTATCCGGATCTATGATTCGGGTGTTTACCTGTATCTGGAACCAACGAAAGAGGAAGCTTCACGGTTTGATGTTGTTGTGAATGTGGCGAAGGAGGTCGCCAACCCGTTCACCAAGAGCTCGGCGAAGAATAATACCGTAGTGTCGACGTTGAGAAGCGCGTCGTCGGATTCAAAGCGACAGTCAGGAGCGGAACCGGAAACTGCGATGTCCGATGCATCCTTTAAGTCTGCTCTTGAATGTCTTCCAGCGGAAGAAGACACGCCGACAAATGCTAAGGTGGATCGCCCAGGACCCGAATACATCCATGTCTGTTGGGATCACAACTCTGAGATTCTCGATGATCTCTACCCTCTATGTGAACTAATCGATGACCGGGTGTCCAAAGGCAAGACGGTCCTCGTCCATTGTCAACTTGGGGTTAGTCGATCAGCTTCTCTCGTGATAGCATACGGGTTATACAAGAATCACCACCTTGACTTCAATGCCATGTATGGCATTGTCAAGGGGAGGAGTTGTTGGGTTGGTCCTAATATGAGTCTCATCTACCAACTCACAGATTTCCGTGCAAGGGTGCTCCGTGGAGGCCCGTCGAAACCTCCACCCGCAGAATGGTTTGTGTCTGGCGGAAGTAAGCAAACTACAGAATCACCACAGCCGATACAGGATGCTTCCAAGCAATCCGTGGCGACGGAGCCCGGCAGTGGCACTGATTCCCAGGGTGGCAGACTGGGTCACTCGGCCAAACCTTCCCGTACTTTGGATGTGCCTACCTCTACCGCTTCAGAGAGACGGAGTGTGTCCCCACGACCGCTTCCGCTCAGGGAAGGCTATCACGCTGTTGATACCCCGCATAACCAACCCGAAAATGAGTCCAACATTCGAAAAACCGAATTTGTCCGCCATCCGTCGATGCATATGGATCTTTTCATGAAAGATCTTCCACCAACGCCTTCACTCTTTTCGCCTAGAGCAGCAGGATTTATGGCTAAGCCATTTTCACGCACCCTTGCGGGTGACTTGGCGGGAGACGTCCCTTACAGTCCATTCAGATTTGGACAGGACGAAGCTGATCCTAGGTCGCCTCCTCAAGGGAACGAGCCTATCATGAGAAATATTGACGAATTCCTTTAGGATTGGGTTAACGGTTTAAGGAGGCCTCCTCATAGGCAATTCTCTGGGAATAAAGCCCGAAGAGGAACGATTAGATGATTGGATTTATTTTTTTTTTCCACATTTTTTTATTCTTCTAACGGTAAGAGTTGCATATATGCATTCTTACTGGATGAGCTTCATGACCAAAGCGGGCTTTGCTGTCGTTGGGCTTTTTTGATTTTTTTTTCCAACTGCATTACTGCCTCCTCGGGCTTTTTGGGATCTTTTCTCGTTACTTGCATGCTATCACTTTTTGACTATCATGGTGCTGGGTCTTTGATTTAGGCGTTTCGGGAGTGCCAAAAAGGGCCACTGCGCCTGGTAACTGTAATATTAGTGGGTTTACTTTGGTCTTCGCTTGTACTGTTTTACTGTGTCCCTCCTTCTTCTCTTTCATTCCTTTCTTCTAATTTCCTTCACTTCGTTCGCTTCTTGTTCTGATCTCTTTTCAGTTCATGTCGATTTTATGCATTCATGAGCCAGAAGCAGCAGTTTTCAGCGCGAAGTGCATGAGTACCTAGCAAGATACCTGCAATCACTGCAGAAATCCAAGGAAGTGTTGACCAATGTGCTGTTCTTTTCCCGACGTAGTGGAATCTTCTGTCAAGTTTGAAAAATACATTCTGATAAGATGTATGCTTTTTTGACCAGTAATTGTAGATCACTAAGATACTTTGTCACGGGGGCTTTGCGCTGTCACCAGCCAATCATGCCAAGCGAGCTAGACGTCATATCCGAAGGACTAAGTTAACCGCTTTCTGGTCCAAACAGAGTATTATTATTAAATCACCAAGAACACACACAATGGCCTCGACAGAAGCAGCGCCCGGGGACGATCATCCCCCGCTTCTCCCCCCAAGCGAATTGGGTACGAAGGAATAGTAAGTTACTCGATCTTGCTTGTCTGTTTTCTGTGTGCCTTACCCCACCATGCCCCTCAGTCTTCGCGCTTCTACAGCCTTTGTTCTGGCTTTGCCCTTCGACATCGCTGAATCTTTTTTTTTTTTTTCCCTCCTCCAAACATCGTGAAGGGCTTATTGCTGGATCATTATCGTTAATTCGAATCACACAACGTACATATACGTACATATAGCTGGGAGACATTCTACGAGAGATCCTTGGCGCACCTGTCCAACAAACGAAGACCCGGCGCGAAGGCACCCCCGACGGCGGAATACATAGCCGAAGGAGGAGAAGAAGAGAGAGACACCAACAAGGTCGACGAAGACGAGGACGAGGACGTGGACGACGACGACGACCCGGGAACCTCGTGGTTCACGGAGCACGATGCGCCCAGGAAGGTCCTGCGCTTCCTGACGTCCCGCGAGTTCCCGCTCGCGCCGTGCAACACGGTCCCCGCCACCCAGAGGGGCGCGAAGAAGCCCTCGGCCATGCAGCCCAGCGCGCGGGAGGCCCAGCCGAGCATCCTCGATCTGGGCACGGGCAACGGGAGCATGCTCGCGCTGCTGCGGAAGAAGGGCGGGTTCCGGGGCCCCATGGTCGGCGTGGACTACTCGCCGCGCAGCGTGGAGCTCGCCCGCGAGCTGCAGCGGCTGAAGCTGCATTCCGCATACGAGTCGGATGACGACTCCGACACCGAGTCTGCCTCCCGCGCCAGCGTGGAGAGGGCGGAGAAGGCGAACGAGGAGAATGAGCACGACGAGGAGGACGACGTCGTTGTCGCGGGGGACGCGGGCGCGGGCGCCGTGGAGGCCATCCCTGTGCCCGAGACGCACACGGAGATCCGGTTCGAGGTGTGGGATATCCTCAACTCGACGGATGCGTTGACCAGGGAGGAGATCGGTGAGGGGAAGAACGCGCTCGACTGGTTCCCCTACGACAAGGGAGGGTTCGACATCGTCCTGGACAAGGGCACCTTCGATGCCGTGTCGCTGTCGGACGAGGTCGTCGAGGAGGAAGGAAAGGGTACGTCCCGGGTCGTCCAGAGACGGGTCTGTGAACGGTATCCCGGTGTCGTGAACCGGTTGGTCCGCAAGGGCGGGTTCGTTGTCGTCACGAGCTGTAACTGGACCGAGGAGGAACTGGTCCGGTGGTTTACGGGCGGTTTGGACAAGGAGGAACAAGGGCAGGATGGACTGTACGTCTGGGGCCGTGTGGAGTATCCGCGGTTCCGGTTTGGCGGGCAAGAAGGGCAGGGCGTGTGTACGGTCTGCTTTAGGAGGAGAGGAGGGGATTAACGCCTCCTTTTCTCTTTGATTTCTCGGTTTTTTATCTGGATTCTGTGTGTATCATTATCATTAGCTAGATGATAGAACTGGAGGCCTCCAATGCAGACAGATATGCATGTCCGGACCTCTCATTTCATGGAATATGAGCTCTAAAATAAGGTATATCTATCTAAATATGTACTGTACATGATCACAGATCCTCAAAAATCTTCTCTGCCTGGCCCATTCCTCGCAATATGAAGACCGATTAAGATTAACTCCCTCTCTTCAACACCGCAACAACGCACCACCTCTTCCTATTCTCCGGCCCTTCTCCCTCCCGAACGGGCGTCCATTCCCGCCGCACTTCACGCCCGTCTTCGCCCCCGGAGTTCAAATCCCGCTCGTAGATCCGCTCGATCACCATCCCCATCTCCACCGCGGTCTCGAAGAACCCCGCCACGATGGCCCTTCCGGTATGGAAGCCTGCCACGATCCACACCCTGCCCTCGTCGGGGTCACTCGGCAAGAACCACAGGAACGTCTTGACCAGATTCTCGTGCTGCGACCGCATCCAGAGACAGTCCGCGGCGATGATGCGTGTGAAGCGGCCCTTGTTCTCGACCGCCCAGGGTGTGTCGAGGACCCCCCACTCGTGCGGCACTGCGGAGACCCTGGGCCGTAGGTCCGTCGGGATGTTGGCCGCAATGTTGTGGTCGATTGCGCCGGTGAAGGCGGGGGACGAGGGGTGGTCGGTTATGGTTACGGAGGAGGCGTGGGCGAGGGCGCTGATGATCGAGGGGAGTGCGGCGCCTATGAGGAGCGTGAAGAGCGGAGGACATGCGTTAGATACTTTCTTCTTTTCCTTTTATTGGAATGTTCAGGGTGCATATTATGTACGGATATATGAAAACGATGGCAGCCTACGAGGGATTATGTAGATATGTATGTACAGTACATAGGTGGTGGACATTTGTAGACAGGTAGCAGCGACAGATAGAGCAGAGGGCAGAGAGAGGAATATACTAACCAGCACCGAGCTCCAACACCCTCTCCCCCTTTACCCTCCACATCCCCCTATCCTCTCTGTCTGTATCTACCCCAGTGTCCGCATCATCATCGTCTTCATCATCCCTCTCCACCCCCTCCGCAACCACCATCGCCGCGCTCCACAAGAAATGCGCAAACAGCTTCCTCTTCTCGTCCACCTCGTTCCTCTTTCCTTCCACTACAACGCCCGCCGCGATCTCCTCTGTCCGCTTCTCGCTCTGCCCCGGGTAACTCGGGACCATGATCTCGAGGTCGCCGTAGCGCGGGGAGGTGTAGAGGAGGCGCTGGCCCGGGTCGCCGTGGAAGGAGGGCGTGTCGTCCGGGAAGAGGTGGGGGAGGAAGGTGCTGAAGAGGTCTTCGGGCTGGTCTAGGTCTGCTTCGTCTTCATCCCGGAGGTCCGGGGGAGGGGCTGTTGAGGGGGAGGAGAGGTCTTGTCGTTGGTGACGGCGGGGGAGGGGTCGGATGCGGGAGTGGAGCATTTTTCGGAGGTATTCCGTGGGAACTTGAGGAAGTATTCAGGATGTGTATCGTATGTCGTAAAGTTCGTGAAAATCTGTTTGAAATAAAGAATTGAAGGAAAAGAAAGGATATATGAAAACAGAAGTCAAGAGCGCAAGTGAAAGATGTAGAGCAAGAAGAATTATCGCGCGGGCAGTATGAGGGTTTCTCGATCTGGTAAAATCGGGGCCGTGAATCGCTGGAAACGGTTAGTTTTCCCGCGTCCACGTGGGGCATGGCCTTCCCGATTCGGAAAATTATATACGCAGCTTCAGCCCTAAGCCATGTACTGTACACCCTCCATCTCTCGCTCGCTCATCTCCATCTCATCCTTTTATATTCTTTTAATTGCTCTCACAGGGACATTGTTGACAGCACCTTCTTAAAAATAAAACCCAGAATATCTTGTCCAGACTAGACGATTCTCCAGCTGGGTGAACGGAAAGCCATAGTCTGATTGCAGATCGTTGTATTCGTTCGGCGAACTCTCCATTTCATTCCGATGCCCATCGCAGCGGAGAATCTGAGGTTCTACGGAATACACGGACATGGAGATTAATTAATAGGCGAAGTACGTGAAGTAGATCGATTAATCTAGTAGCAGTAGTATAGGGATTCCAGAGAGGAGCCGGGCCCAGGGGTCTTGTTGCGGAGGCCGCCAGGCTATCGGAAAAAAAGGCAAGTCAATTTTGCCCCTTTCATCATATGTGTATTGCTAGACCTGCTAAGCGGGCTGTGTTTTACCTAAAAAATACAGCTGAGTCAGATGAATGAACAATGTGAATGCCGCGGCATGGTAGTGATTGAAGTAGGTCACCTCGTCCATCTCTTTCGATGTAGACCTTATTGTCCGAAACGCCATAACGGAGGCCACCGCGAAGTGCGCCAGTCCAGTGAAGAAGGGCATAGAACCGCAGTGCTGGGGGCCGCTGCAGTAATTCCAAGTCCATAATAAAATCAGAGAACCGTGCGATACGAGGAAACACGCCGTTGCCATCCGGAGCTTCTTCACCCCCGCAGGCGTGAGGACCAGTGGAAGCGTTCTCCGACTGGAGGTCCGATCTCCATCCACGTCGTGAAACTCCTGCACGTGGACTGTGAACATGAGCCAAAGGGAAACAGCCAGATCGGGCTTGACGTCCATATCCCATTCGGGGGCAAAGTCGCAGACGACCGCGTTCAGCAATCGCAGCAGCGATATGATTCCGACCGCCGAGAAAGCGTTGCGGAAGAACCAGTGGTTGATCTTGGGCCACACGTAGCAGAAGGTGGTCCACGCCTCCCAGAGAACGAGATGGAGAGCGGCCCATTTTCCGAACAGCGCGTATATCGCCATCGGGCCTAGGACCCAGCTGATCCACCACCGCCGGTATGCCTGGTCCATGCCCATGAGGCCGGCTACGATCGGCCGACGAGGCTTGCTCACCGCGTCTTCCGACACTGACGTTGCTTGGTTCGCGATATCAAAGGTGTAGGCATAGATAAAAGCAGCGATGAGGGAATTGAGCAATAGTCTCATGAATGTGGTCGATGAAAGAGGAGTAGCAAAGAGTCTCGCGAATAGGCCCATGAGGAAGCATCCGAAGGTGGCCTTTTTATTTGACTCGAGCAGCCGCCAGGTGATCACATATTCGCGTTGGATATGAGCCAGTAACGCTGGCAAAAGGCCGTCGTTTTTCTTCGACGGCTGTGACATTGACGATCTGCATCCGTTAGAAAATTAACTGATTTACGCAAGGCGAGCTGCGTACGTCGCCTGTGGCCTTGGCTCTTCAAAAACTGTCCTTGTCGTGCAGGTCATATACTGCTATAATTTATTGTATTCCAAATAAAAAAAAGCTTCTAGGATGATGGTCAATGTCTCTTACTTTTTCGAATTATTCATTAGTGATCATGGGTAGTCTGAGTATGCTAATGCATCCGTCCGTACAGCATACCATCGCTGCTCTTATATTCTTGTCCTGCAAAGAGATGTGAGCTGGTTTTGTCCTCCGAGTAACCACAATCACGGACATATGATGCACAGCTTCTCTGGTGGGGTTTCGCATGCGCGTGATAGGCAGAGCACATATACATCTTATCTAGTACCTGTTGCATCGGAAAGTACTCCTCAAGTCCAGGAGAAGTCAAAAATTTCGTACGGGCCAGTAGAAACGGGAGATATTCGCACCTTTGCGTAGCACGGGTCTCAATATGTAGTTGTACAGAAACGGTCCAGAGGAAATATGGATCCAACCCCCCAGTTTGAGGCAAGTTTGATCTGATCTGATCTTAGTACAGATTGGCCCTTACTCTGCAGACGATGACACCGCATGGTATTATCCAATTGGGGCAAGTATTTAGGGGGAAAAAAGCCGTATGATGCTATGGAAATGGTGTCCAGTATGCGCCAGCACCGAGGGATCTTTTGTGTGATGCCACGCCAGAAGTTGTTCGTGTATCGACGAGCATGTATATAAATGGAAGTAAAGTTCCAGCAAGATCTCAGTCGTACTGTCTCCTTTTTTTTTAATTTCCCACCTCCCAGAGAGAGAGGCCAAAGATTGTGTGACATCTTCCTGCGGAGTACTACTCCATACTTACTATTCCGTAACCGACTCAGTTTCATGTCATCAAGTCCTTCACAGAGCTTGGTCCTAGTTGCTTAACATGATACCGCCATCATTCTCTCTATATATACAGTACATTGTCAATATCCACTGGCCCCTTGTTGTTGCTTTTTTTTACCACCCGTGTCAAGGCCCGCGCTATTAATAATCTGCACCGTGGAACAGAGTCTGGATCTGTTCTGGCGAAGATTCCATCACCTGCTGTCCCAGCGAAAAGGAGTATCTTGACTTGAAATGGCGAAGAACAAACAAGACAGGAGATCTGTTCAGGCTGGCCATCAGGCTCACGCAGTCGGAAAAGCTCCCGCAAAAAAAACCATCTACGTTTAATTTGCCGGAAAAGGCGCTTGTGGAAATACGGGATTGATTGATAACTCCACGTCCGGTACTAGCGACCTAGTCCTAAGTCCCCTAATCGACACAATAGGCAAGATCTCCTCCAGATCTGCAACAACTACCAGAACCCGCGCAGCGACGCCCAATGCCATGCACAAGGGCCTTTGCTAGGACCTGGCCGAGAGCAAATTCTCCTTCCCCGTCATCCACAGCCCAAAAGCCCTTGTACATACATACGAAGCACTAGCGACACACGTAGGTGTTCTGTTTGTATATGATGGCATAACTTTCGACGAGAACCTTGAAGTTGAATGTCAGAACTAGTAAAACAGGGTACCTTGTGTTGTATGTAACATACAGATTACACCAAGACAAGACTTTTTATTAAAAGCGGACTTTTCCAATGCAGTACTATTCAAGATCGACCAAACTTCCGAAAGGGAAAAAAGAACGCTTGTAATTAATGCCTCTGAAACCACTGCGAGCCACGCCGCCTCCGTGTTTTCTTCAGCAGCAAGCTCTTCCGTCCCGGTTTGGGACCCTCGGACCCATTCTCATTCCCCTTCCCGTTCTCAACATCGTCATCATCACTTGACGCTTCCTCATCCCCTTCTTCCACAGGAATCCCCTCCACCTTCTTGATGGCCTTGCTCTGCACGAACACCACGACCCCCGCAACCATGCCGGACAAGCACCCGAGGCTGATCAATAAGCCCACGGCCCAGACAGGTCGGGTGAACCGGTTCATGCCCCACATGAGCCCGCAGAGGCAGATCTGGAAGAGCGTGTTCCAGACGTACAGCCAGACGACGAGGTCGAGGAGCCACTGGGGCCTTGTGGGCGGTGAGCGCACGCCTGTTAGCGGTGCAGGCGGGATGGATGTTGGAGGGAGGGGCAGAGCGGGGTTTTGTCGGAGCCCGTTGAGGTCCTCAGCTGTGTAGAGAGGGTTGTTCTCTTCTGTGCGTGATGATGATGATGATGATGACGATGATGATGATGGCGGCGGAGGAGGCCCGATATCCTCCGGCACTGTGTCACTTCCCGGCAGCCTGTACCAGGTACGATGGATGCCCGCGAGTCTGCGCAGAGCGTCGTGGTCCTTGAACACCCGCCATCGGATTAGCCAGTAGAGGTCCCTGAACCGCCAGGGGATCAGTCCCAGGCCCGTGACGCAGAATAGGGCGTTCAGGACCTGGGAGTCGATCTCGATCCACTTCTTCCTGGGCGAGTCGTCAGAGTCGCAGGACGGGTGACACATGGCCGGGGCGGCGTTGATCAGGAGGAAGAAGATCATGGCACCCCAGCCGACGATGTTGAGGCTGTAGATGGTCACGAGAAGGCCGAACGGAGTCGGAACGAAGCGTAAGCACGCCTTCAGGCCGATCATGATCGACTCCTTCAACGTGTGTTTGGGAGGGAACCGGTATCCGTTGGGATACGTCCCCGTCTCGTCTGGGCCGATCTGACTGGGCTCCTTTTCGTGTTGAATCAGCTCCTCCGTTTGTCTCAGCTCCTCTGTCTGTACCGGCACCTCGTCCTTGACCCGGTGCTCTTCTCCCAGGCCGCGCTCGTGGGATTCGGAGACTCGAGGGGACACTGTCTCCGGTATAACCAGCCGCGTGGCGGTGGAAGGCACGGCTGAATGGCGGCGAGCAGCCGCACGGCGCGCATACGAGCTGGTCCTGGACAGCCTGCGGCGATGGATGTCCAGCGGGGAGTTCCCCCGCTGCTCCATCTGGCCCTCCTCGGTCCATCCGTCGGCGGTGAAGCTGCCGCGGCGGATCTCATCGATGGTGGGAGCGCGGGATGCGATCTCGCCGGTTGCGTGCCACATGCCATTGGGCGGGTTGGACTCGAGGAACTTGAGGGACGCGCTCCTCAGAAGACGGCCAGAGGCTGCTGCTGCGGGGGCAGTGAAGGAACGGGATGCTTGGGACAGCCATCGTGATGGTTGTGGTTGTGGTGGTGGTGGCGATGATAGACTGCTGGGGGTCTGAGTCTGCGGAGGTTGAGGAGCGTCATGCTCAACCTGGGGGAAGGGTTCCATCACATTAACGACCAGAGTGTATGAGGATGGAGGAGATTCAAATCATCTTCAGCAAGAATAATAAAGCTGATAGATCTTCAGGAAAAGTGAAAGGTACAAGGAACCACCATGGACGCCATGGCAATCAGGGCCGCAGCGCCGCGTCACCGGTCTGCATAACTGATTGACCGTCAACACGTGGTAGACAAATGACAGCACAGCAACGCTCGATTCCCCGCTGGCCTGCAGCAGGAGAACTAGGGATGGTCTGGGAGCGCCTGGCCAGGACGGAGGTGCAGGGCATCTCGACAGCGCTGGAGGATCTCCAGCTAGGGAGATGCAAGATGGCAGGTCTCGAGCATGGTGGAGAAGACCGACCCCGGATCCATTCTTGGAGCAAGCCACGGCCGCTAGCAGCACGACGTCTCCCCTTTCGGCAGACTTGGAGAAGGCCAAGGAAGGCGACAAGCCTTGCCCAGCGGTAGGGAGGACTCGTATGGGGAGAAGGATCACATCGTCTACCCCGTACTTCGTATACTTGTATCGTTCTAGACAGCTCGGATAGCACCGGCCACTTCTCTCCCCTATCTGGATCAGTTAGAGCTTCCGCTGGCCTCTCATCTTGCATCGTTAGGCGCTGCTAGCCTGGACGGACCAGGTGCAAGGGGCAGGCACTAGCGGAGAAAGACGCCGCACAAAGGCATTGTATTATTATCACTGCTATCATTGCACAGATCCGTCGTAGACTGGGGACGTGTTTCAACGGACGCGGCTCCCGATGAAACGGGTCGACGTGTCGGGAACCTTCTCCCCCGGTGGCGAGCTCCAGCGGGCGATCCCGTGGGACGGTGTGTGGGTGGTGGAGCGCTCGTGGACAGACAGGAGCAGTGACTGTGTATACTGGACACAGGTGCTTCGGTCGCTTTCCGCATGATGTGCAGATGGAGCGTGACAGGTGCTGCAAACAAGACGACGGAGGACGGCGCTCCAGGACGACGGGATCGGGCTACGTGGTCTGTTCGAGGCGCCAGCGGGTGATCGGCAGGCAACACGGCGATCGGTTGCTGCAGGACCACTATGATTATTTGATATTTATTCTACGGCCCAGTCAAAGAAGCGAAGGAGACACAGAAGAACCAGGCAGGGAACGGGGTGATGACACCATGACTCAACACGAGAGCACAAGAATAGAAACAACGGAAGCGGCTGGGCAGGGACCGGGGCGCTGCAGGGCCTGGCATGCTCTCCGTAGAACGCTGCTGGCGGTGTTCTTTCAGCATTTCCTCAGGCTTCGATCCTCCGGACTCGCGGTGTTTCGACATCTCTCTCGTAGACTCTAGACGGTCCCCACCGGGTGGTTCCACCGCCGCGGACGGGCGTTCCTGAGGCCGCCGGTGGAGCAGCACTGGCTGGAGAGCGCATCCGGACGAGACGAGGGCATCATGACATCGGGTGGGCCTGGCTTGGTGTATACGGACCGATCGATCTGGCGTCGTGGCCCTCGCTGTGTTGTCGCCTAGCCAGGGACGCTGCTCTTCTCCAAGGCACGCACAGGGGAACACACACAAAGGGGACAAAAAAAAGTCTAAACAAAAAAAAATAAAAAAAAGAAAAATAATAAAAGAGAAACCCGTCCGACCAGAGCCCTCTCCAGGCTTCCGCCCGTCCCACCCCCCGCATATCGTCTCCTCTCGCATCGACGCCGTCGTGCTCGCGATCCCCGCAGATTGCCAGTCACAGCCCGAGCTATTTGGACAGGCCGCAAGCTTGCTCGCGACGCCTGACCTCCTCGCCGCCCCTGCGCCTACACGGACTCTCCCTCGAATTTCCTCCTGCTCGTCCTGCTCCCTCTCCCAACCTGCTCGTCCCGACTCATCTGCACGCCCAATTGACCACGCTCCGTCTCGTGCTCCGTCTCTCGTTCATCGCGCTGCCCGGTTCTCCGTTCCCCCTGTCCCTCTACGCTCCAGCCGTGTCCTGCAAGGGGTGGACGGTCTGAGAAGCCGGCTCGCACCATGGCATCTTTCAAGGTGACCTCCGACCGGTCTCCTCCCTCCTTCCCTCTCCCCCGTCCTCTCTTTCACATCTGAGGCTGCCCGACCGTGATGCTGACGCCGGATCGTCTATCCTCAGGAGTCCTCACGCCCGTTCGCACAGGCCGGTGTCCCCGTCCGCCAGAGCACCAGCAGCTCCCGTCACCATGTGCACTCCGTCTCGCTCGGGGCCGTCAATCCGAACCATCGGGTCACCCGCCGCAAGAGCATGACCTCCACGGCCGCCGCCAATGCCGCTGCCGCCGTGGCCGCGACCTTGAATAGCGGCAAGGACAGTAATGGTGAATCGGTCGGAATCCCCATGGGTTCGTCGTCTCACCGTCGCGGGCTCAGCGGCCGGAAGGGCCTGGAGTCGAGCTCCCTGGGATCCTCCTCCGGGCTGGGTTCCTACCTCTCGCGAAGCGTCAACGACCATGCCGTCGGTCGCAAGCACTCCCCCCAGTCGACAACGCCCGACGGGAACAATACGGCCGTGGACGGCGGTGCCCCCGTCGTCGGGAAGCCGGTCAGCACCAAGAACCGCAACCGCCGGGCCAGCGAAGGGTCACACCTGATCCGGGGCGAAGGGAAGCGGGTCGCGGGCGAACTCCGCTGCGAGCGTTGTGGGAAGGGGTATAAGCATAGCAGCTGCTTGTCCAAGCATATGTGCGTATGCCCCCACCTCATGATGTCGTCCTCCTGCCGCCTGGCTCGAGAACGGAGCATGCTGCTCTCATGTCCATGCTGGCTCCCTGCATGTCCTGCTTCTCTCTCCCCCCTCCCCCTTCTCCTATCACTCTCCCTGTTGTGGCCCAGGTTGGTTGACATGTCATTGTTTGGCTAGGTGGGAACATGACCCTGCGTGGGCTTACACCTCGAAACTGCTCATCTCCAAGCACCAGCAAGTCCAATTGCTGGAAGCGGCCACCGTCTTGATCAACATGAACCAGGACGCCTCCGCAGCGGCGGCAGCGGAATCTCGTGAGGCGGAATCCGAAGGCTCGTCCGCATCCCCGGCGGCGTCGTCAGAACTCCGCGGCGGCCTCAGCTCAGCGGAAACGACGCCTCCCCCGATGGGCGAGGAAGGATATGGAGGAGGGAAGCGCTTCAGCGTCACCAGCAACTCGTCCTTCTCGCACTCGTACCAATCCGTGCCCTCGAGCTCCTTCACCACCAGCAGTGCGCCCCTGCACTCCCCCGCTTTCTCCCACTCCCGCCAGTCCAGCACCGACACGCGGCCCTCGTCCGTCGACACCGAGACCGGGGAAGACGACGAGGCCGACCTGGCCGCGGCCATCGGCCTCTGCAACTTCGGCACCCCGCGCTCACGGCCGGTGCGCATGTCTTCGCCCGACGTGCCTCCGGTACCACCACTGCCCGCCCGCTTCCTCGGCCAGAGCAGCGTCAGCAGCAGCCTAAACGGTAACAACCTGTCCAGCAGCGCAGCGGCGTCAATCCCGTTGCCCGAATCCACGCCCACGACTTCCCTCTACTTCTCCTCCCTGAATCCGTCCCTATCATACAAGATCTCCGACGAGAGAGAGGTCAGGATGGAGGACGCAGATGTCGATCGAGATCAGGAGTCTCGACGGCGACGCGATCGCAACGACGATGTCGATTTTGGAAGCAGCAACAGCCGTCATCACGCGGTTAACGGGGATGATGATGACGACGGTGTTTTTGGCAGGATGGAGGAGTAAAAGAGTAAACTCCAAAAAGGAGGCTGGATAAGCTCCCGTCTCCTCTTCTGCTCTTACTGCTGCCTTTCTATGCATGACGCCCGTTGCAACGAAACGAAGATGTATGTATGAGCTTGATTGATCGATTGAGCGGATTCTACTAGTTTTTTTCTGAACATTGGATTTTTTTTTCTCTTCTTGTCACTTTCTTCTTGATAGCCTTTTTGGTATAACATAACATAACGTCACGATTGGCTTGGTTTGAATTCCTGGCTGTTGGTTGAACGATCCAGCAAGGGAAACCATTTTTTTTGGCTTTTCTAGCTACATATTCTTCAACTGTTGGTCCTGAAATCCTGCTGCTCACGGGGAGCATTCCAAAATCCATGGCCTTTGCATATTTATCTATTTATCGATATCTAGCTTTCTATTTGGATCCCTGAATTAGGGTCTATGTACCACTTTCTCACCGGATAGTAGGCAGGCAGGTACTTAGTCACCGACCTCATCCTGGCTCGTCTCGTCCTGTATTTTCCTATTTTTCTCCTCTTCCCTTTCATCCTTTCTTCCTTTTACCTTCTTGTTTATCTTTCCATCCGTGTATCGATCGATCAATCAGACCTACCTACGAACAAAACAACCTACAAACCCAATCTAAGGGGGTGAACATATTTACCTATATACCATACGCCTTTTACCCTTTGTTTTTAGGTAGTTGTATGCCGAATCTGCCTTTGGTAGGTACCTAGCCTAGGTACCTAGGTAAGTAGGTAGACTCTGTAACTTCTCTCTACAATCTACGTACAGCCCGGGAACTCCCCAAGAATAAATATGGAGCGAGAACCAGCGACCTGAGATCTGCATTCATCATGAGGACTGTATTGACGAACGGAAACAGAAGAAACAAAGAAATAGAAACAGTAACAGTAACAGAAGACAACCACCCAATTCCATTTTCCGTGACGATCACATCCCACATTTAAATCATCGCAAAAACGTAAACGTAAACATAAACCATTTCATTCCAGTCCATCTCAACCAAGTCCCAACCGTTCCGTCCAACGCCAAGAGAAACAAACAAGAGAAATAACAAGAAGTGGGTAACAATCCATCCATCGCAGTTTGCATCGTGTCTTCGTATCATCACCGTCATCATCATCATCATCATCGTCACCATGGTCATATCATAATCGTCATCATTCGTAGCTTCGTTCGAGGTAGAGGATTAGGTAGATAGAAAGTAGATATTGCATCTAATCTCATTTCGGTCTCAGTTTCGACTCGCAGATATGGAAGGTAGAGTAGAGTAGATCGTAGGAGGTGGAGGTCTCCGGAGGCTTTTCTTTCGTTAAAGCAGGTAACGAAACGAGGATAACGAGATTCTATATCGATGTTTCGAGTAGTTAGTTTAATCGCAGTCGTTCAAGTAAGTAAGACACTGGGGGCCGTCCAACAAACTGACACAGAGGACGGACGGACGTACCGGAATTGATCGAGAGAGGGAAATCGCAAGGTGCGTGGAGGAGGAGGACTCTTTTTTCCTTCTCATAACCGTGTCGTCGAAGTTGACAGATACGTAGGTGCGTATCAAGTTCGAAAGGAAATGTAAAGTCAAATAGACGGCATCCGTTACCATCAATCATGCCGGTGTGTTCCGCACAGAGTAGAGTCCACGCGGCAGTCGGAACAAAAGATAGGACGAAAGGCAAGATCGGACGCGAGATTGCTGTCGAACGACACGGCACTCGAAGATTTGAAGGTCTGGAGAGTGGAGAGGATCGTAAACCTCTGGAGTAATACCTCCGTAAGATGGATGATGTATGCGGAAGAGAGAGTCGAGTGGAAAAATCGAGTCCGTCCAGAAGATAATGGGTGGTTCTTCGAAAGATGACATTGGCGCGACGAGTCGAAAGAGTAAGTAAGTAGGTGGTAGGAAAGAAGACTTCGCAGAGACGCCATGTCGGATGATAAGAGGTCGTAGACAGAGACAGGAAAGGCGAAGGCGAGAATTCAAGAGACGATGAATCCGGATACCGTCGCGAAAGTGAAGTAAGACCTCTGTCGAATCGAATCGAGTCGAATCGGGATAATAAGGAAGACAGGAGATTCGAGCAGCGGATTCGAGGACACGCGGAGACGAGGCAGGTGAGAGAAGCGATAAGACAGAAAGGAGATAAAGAGCCAACAGGCAGAACGCCGTAGCTCCAGTTCAGCTCCAGCACCGAGCCTCGTATGAGCTATCAGAAAGGGGTAGAAGGACCAGTCGGATCAAGACGCTGTCAGAAGTCGTGGACGGTCTCGCAGACTGAACCGAGTAATAGGCGATGTCCGGAAGAAAGAACCGTAAAGACTGCGAGGCACGAGGAGTCGATCGATCGAGTTTGCGTTCAGAACAAGCAACAGGGGAGAGACGCCATTCCGAGGACACAAGACGGATAAAAAAAGGAGAAGTCGATCGCGTCGCCGTGATTCGCAGAAATCTTTCTTCAGGCCGTAAACCCACCGAGCTGGGAAAACAACGCTCAACGACGATACGGCCCCTGCCCGGTTCTGAAGAAAGTTATCGAATCAGCCGTAAACGGAGGGTTCGTTCGCGCTGCGGCCTTGGACCTTCAGACAAGGGCAGCCAAGACAAACGATCTCGACGTTCACGATAAAATATATATATATAGGTCAACTCATTCCCAGACTCAGCACCAACCGTTGGATTTCCACGACCGCATATGTCCGCGTATCGCTACCGACGTGCACTCCACATCCCGACGGTCAAAGGGATGCAGTGAGAGACCCAACCGGCCCCAGACCACGTCCTGACCTAGACACGGCAACCCCGCGACAGACCGCAGGGACACGCCCGGAGGATCAACCAGGGGGCTGACCCAATCAACAGACGTGTGTCCGGTCAGCGCAGAGACGCCGGAGGTCAGTCCGTGGGCTGAGGGGGGATCCGCTCAGAGGTCCCAACAACGGCCGTCGCTCAGCTTCGTGCTGTACCACCACCTAGTAGTAGTACCGGCGGTAGGGACCGTCTGGAGGTATGTACGGCGCGTACTGGCCGTACGGCGGGGCGGACGCTCCGGGCGGAGCGGGAGCCGGGCGAGGACCGGGATGCCCGTGCCTCGGGCCGTACGAAGGCGGCGCCGGCGGTGCCACGGCAGGCCCCAGGACAGTCGGCGGCGCCGGAGGAGCGCCGGCGGCAGGAGAGGCTGGTAGGTTCGCGGTAGTCCGCTCGAACTCCGCGATCAGTTCCCCCTGCTTTTCCATGAGCGCCCTCCGTGCGGCGCGCCGCCTCTTGGCCTGGCTGGGCCGCTTCCGACGGCCTCCCGAGGTGGTCGCGACCTCTGCCCCGTGTCCCTTCTCTTCATCCGCCTGCTGGTCTGCCGAGACGGGCGCAGCAACAAGGGCTGATTGTCTCTCCCAGCTCGTGAGCAGCGCACAGAGGAACTGGTATACCAGCACGGGCGACGGACTCTCCGGACCGCGGACCACGAGGGCCCACTCCCGGGACAGGCGAGCAGAAGAAGAGGACCCGGATACATCAGACGCGCCCGGGGCGGGTTCCGTGAGCGACTCGTCGGCGCCATCGGGGATGGCAGTCCGCCCTCCACGCGTGCAGGGTTCCAGCTCTAGAGACGCCCCGAGCCACCGAGGCAGCACGAGGGGCACGATGATCGCCTCCACCCGGTACCAGCGACCAAAGCAGAAGACGTCACGCTCCACTGTCTCAGAGCTGGTGGGAGCACCGCTGTCCGAGTCAGCGTAGACCAGGCACGAGTGCTGCGACTCCTCGATCGTGGCGCCCAACCGCTCGATGAGGGCTGGCTCAACCACGACAACAAGACGGTGGGCCGCCTTGGGCGCACACTCGAGCAGGCCACACAGCTCCTTCAGGGCCTCTCCCAGTGTGTAGACACGGGCGAGAAGGGACCGAACGACAACCAGAGCCCCAGCTAGGACCAGGACGACACCACAGGACGACACGGGCGAAGTAGATGCCGGGCCAGAGCCTGCAGGGCAGGTTGGCTCGTCGGCCTCCTCCCACAGCGGGACAACCACGCTGAGCGCCGTCACAGTGGTGCTCGGGAAGACCACGCGCTCCAACACGGAGTCGTCAGGGACGACCCCGGGGAGATCCACCGCGCCCTCGTGCCCGGGCTTGGTGAATGCGGAGATCATCTCCGCCAGGTCGTAGACCCCCTTCGCCAGGGTCGTCGCATGCATGGCGCCGGAAATTCGTCTCACGAAGCTCAGTGAGGGGTGGCTCAACATTGGCACGGGGAAGAACGTGCCCCAGAGAGCGAAAGAGACAAGGATCCCAACGAATGGGAGCAACATTTTGAATCAATAATTCTAGAGACACCGTGACGCGTCAGCCAAAGAGGGCACACGAGGGGGAGGGGAAGGAAAGGAGAGAACGGGGGTGGGCGAGGCATAGGACGAGGAACACAAGACGGGGGAAACACGAAGTGACGAGGGAAAAGGTAAGGGACAAGAGGATCTGAAATCTCTCACGCGTATTGATGTAAGAGTCCTTCACTGAATGTGTAGGGAAGCAGAGAATGCTGATATCGCCGTTCGCTATGAGGTGAAGCGCTGAGACTCGGTGAGCTGGAGGGGGAAAGGAGGAAGGAGAACGGAGGATGGGTGTGGGAGGTGGTATTTATACCTTTCAAGGAGCACGCTAGGCTAAGCGAGGCCATGCTGCTGTATTCACTGCGAGGTAGCAGAGTGAATGAGAGGAACACAATGGAAAGGGGAAGAGTAAGAAGGGACATGTGAGGTGACGGGCGGGAGCCTGGGGAGAAAGGGGGGGGGGGAGGGGGATGGGGAGTGGAAAGTGAAGGGACACACCAAGGCAAAGGTTAGTAGCGTTTTACTGCAATTATCAGCGGATTGCCGATGCCCCATAGAAAATTGGCTGGCAGATGGGCAGCAGAAGATAATGTGGACAAAATGGAGAGAAATTCAAGGGGAGGAACACAGTTCACCACGAACTCAATTTATTGGAAATCCTGTTCATCATGTGAAAATCATCGACAATAGTACGAAAGAAAAAAGCCCAACTCCGTCCCATAACCGTAGAATATATGTCCAAGGAAAAGAACCCGCGAAATTGCCTTTTAGTCGACGTCCATTTCCTCCTCGGTGCGACCGTCGACCAGCAGTCTGGTCTTCTTCTTTTGTCTGAGCTTCTCCTCGCCGAGAACCCGTCCAGCAGAAACCTTCTCCTTCTCCGCAGCAAGCGTCTGGCCCTCTTCTCTTTCCCGCAACTCCTTGCGAATAAGGTGCTCGCCCTCCGCAACGACCCTCCTGTCCTCCTCGCGCTTGCGCTCCCGGGCGAGCTTGCCCGCCAGTCTTTTCTTCGTGAAGACACGCTCTCTGCGCTGTCTGATCTCCTCCACTCTCTGCATGGCCTTGATAGTCGCAGCGACCAGGTTTCTGTCGTACTTGACAGGGACGTTGCGCCTCTTGGCGAACTGTGACAGCAGCAGGGACGAGTCGACGATCATCTCCTTGCCGCGCAGAGCACGGTGAGTCTTGGTCCACTTCAGCTTGCGCGGCTGGCGCTTCATCTTAAAGTTCTTGTGGCATTTCGAGCGGCAGAAGCGGAATACACGGGCGTCGTTGCGAACGAAGGTGATGCCCTTGGACGGATATACCGGCCGCGAGCAGAAATGGCAGGTTTCAACCCTGGAAAGATAATGGTTAGAGCTGAGGCGTAAGGAAAGGGTAGCTGATAGTAAATACCTCATGGCTGTCTATGACTCTGCCTTTTTACCCAGGAACAGCCTTGGTCGGGGGATGTAGCTGTTGAACAATCCAGGTCCCGCCGTCAAAAAACATCCGAGTAAACTTTTCCCAAGGTTGGAGACTGTGGAGCAGGGACGGGGAGCCGCGCTAAACCCGAAATGGACGGAGGCGCCGCCGAATGCTTCGGCTTTTGTCTCGACGACCTCTTAGTTCTCAACCGCATCGTTTCCCCTCCTGGCGCGCGGAACACTGTCTCTGCCTTCTGGCCGCTCTGTTTACATCTATTTGTTCGTTTCAACTCACCTGCCTCTCGCTCCAAGATGGCTTCTGCTCTGGCTATTGGCGTGGGTGTCGCCACTGCCGCGTTCCTTGTCAGTAGCGCCTACGCCTCCGCTCCGGTTTTCGGTCCAACCTCGAGAACTTCGTGCTGACAGTTGTGCTTGTAGGGGCGCGCCGGACTTGTCGCATTTCGCCGCTGGAGAGGAGGAGTGAACAGCGTGGGCAAAGCCTTCTACAAAGGGTCTGGCTTCCTGCCTAATAATCACACACTGCGAACGCCGTTTCTACTGACACGAGTGCAGAGGATTTGAACCGCGGATGACTCGCCGCGAGGCCGCGCTGATCCTGGAGCTCAAGTACGTTTTACACATTTTCCCGCTTTTTTTGCGCCATCGTCAATGCACGACTTACTGACTGGCTGTGGTACACAGTGAGCGAACTCTCACCAAGGAGAAGATCCGCAAGAACCACCGCCAGCTGATGCTCCTCAACCACCCTGACCGGGGCGGCAGCCCTTACCTGGCCTCCAAGATCAACGAGGCAAAGGAGTTCCTGGACAAGGTTGTGTAAAGTGGGGTCCGCCTCTTATTCTTATACCCTATCATACACACCACCGGTTGAAGATGGTGAGGCGAGAAGGGAGACATATATAGATCTTCTGTACCATATAGAAAGGATTGGCTTTTTTCTTCTTGGGTGCATAGCGTGGCGTTTGGTTGGTTTTTTCGAGGAATGGGAACTCGTGCTCCTCCTCCTGTTAGGAACATGTCGGGGAAACTATATTATATGATGCTGTAACAAGAATCGCCGCTCCTGACTTTTTTTTCCGTTGTAAATAATACGATTCCTGTATATCGATGCTAATCCAGCTTTTCGTATATACACTCATCGCTTGACGCGACATTCTGGGCCGTTTCTATCTCTTCCAGAACCAGATGCCATCATCTACCGAGAGTATGCTCCTACGTAGTAGCCAATAAAATAGTGATTATTATTATTATTGCATAAGTTGTTACTGATTACTTACCGATTCAAGTACCGCGGGGTGTTACATCAGTGCAGCAGATCCACGACTCCTCTCTCCTCTGTACTCTTTTCCTCGAATTCCCTCTGGAAATTTCTAATGCCGAGAACTGAGACATTGAGTATGATCTGCGATGATCTAGAAGCCGTGGAGAGATTATTGTGGAGCAGCTGGGCAAGCATGCCGTAGCTCGACACCTTTGGTCCTGACGTCTCGGATGCTGTCTCAATTCGTACTATGTGTTGTTTACAGTGAGATAAGTTCGTAGATTCGCTGACTTGGAACGTAATGGCCAAGAGGGCAAGGAGATGGTAGATGTCGCATGTTACAGGACGATTAGTCTCCGCCGCCTATCCTGGATAGCAGTCAAAACAGAAGCCCGATTAAGTGATTTGGGACTTCAAGGTCGAAAGGTTGGCCTTCTTCGACAAGAATGGGTTTCATAATGTCTAAGTTTCCGGCAAAGGATGTGATTATAATCGTGAGTTCCGTGACTGCGTGAGTCTCAGCTTCACGTCCAATTTTCATAGCACATATATACACGGAGTAGAGAAACATCGGTTGAAATAGAATCGCCAAAGCCCATATGTTCAAACGACTGTGGAACCATATGCTAGATTTTACGGAAGAGTTACAGGGAGAAGACTGTCGTCTGGGGTCCGGGCAAAATTATGTACTGCATTGGGCGAAGGGGTGCTGTCCACAAGCCACAAGCTGGGGTCGAAACCAGTCACACGGCATGAAAGCCAAGCTTAGGCAGTAAAGCTTCTGACCAGCAGTCTATTCGGCTGTTTTCAAGTGCGCAGGTACGCGATCGATAATCGCACGGTGTCTATGACTCACAACCTTGTGAGACAAGCAGCAGAAAGAGGAAGGCGGAGAAGAGAATACCGCAATTCACGAAGTCAACAGCCACCAGGATGAGGCGGAGGCGTAAGGCAAGGGCTCCATACGGAGTAGATCTAGATGCCTTTCCGCACCGGTCGGCTAGCTCCGCGCCCTTTGGCGCTATCGACTTAGGCGCTCCGTACTGCTTATCGACATCATCAATGCCAACTCCCATCGCGAGGTCTTCAAGACTTAATTAGATACCTATGTACCCGTTATTAATGTATCTTTGAACGTAGCGGACGTCTGATCACGCAGCAGAGGACAGTACGGAGCTCCATTCGAGGCAGGCAACCAGAGATCTTGATCGCTTCGAAGCGAGATGAAAATGGACTAAGACTGGTCCGTCCAAGGAGAACCCCAGCAGGGCTTCGGCTTACCTGCGCGCCATTACGTTGATTCTTTGACTGTTGAGCTCACCGGGAGCGTCTGATGCGCTGACCGAGCCCTCTGCTGCGGCCTAGAATCCCTGCGACCAAAAAGCGTGCCCCTCACGCGATCCCTGAAAGCTCCCCCAAAGTCCGGAACGGACGAAACTCGACCGCCGCCATTTTCTTGGAAGTCTCTCGCAGCTCGGAGTCTCCCGCAACCCCGTCCTCCGCGTCAGCCACGTCCTCGCTGGCTACGGAAAACCCAGCCCTTTGGACCCAGAGTAGTAAGGCTGATGAGATTATTCTCTTCATCTGGGTCTGCCGTCGATAGAATTTCCTTTTCTGTCCTGTCACTGGAAAGGTTCCCCGCCGTCTGACGTTCTTTTTTGATCGGCCGCGCCACGTGAGAGCCTTGGGGGTTTACTAAGATCAATATCGCAGCTTGCCTCACTGATCCTCTCCGAATAGACAAGCATTGCCGCGTCCTGCTACACAAGCGACAAGTCTGAATAGCTGCGGTTCCCCGAAAAGTGTCTCTGACCCCATAAACAGACCGATAGCGACCCCGCCTCAGCGTTGCGCATCAGGGATACCGCCTACTCCGCTCCGCGATAAGTTCCCCAACCCGCAATTACAAAGGCTGTCAGCCGGAGTGATGAATGGCTTAGGGGGAGTTTCCGAAGGCATGGGCTTCGATATGCCCATGCTGATGAATCAATCGCAACCTATGTTTGGTGCCCCCAATCCGGACGCCTCGCCTGTACCTCCTCCTCCTCCTCCTCCTCCAGTGATGCCAGGATCGGTTTATCAGGACGACTCGAATATGGGCACGGGTGACGAGAGCAATGAGGCCAAGAGGAGAAGGATCGCCAGAGTGAGATCTTGCTTATCGCAAAAGACCACAAGTGCCGCTGGCTAATGCAGAGTTTGTACAAGGCATGCGACATGTGTCGCAAGAAGAAAATCAAATGCGACGGCAAGATGCCCAAGTGCTCCCATTGCATAAACTACAAGACAGAGTGTATCTTCACGCAAGTGGAGAAGAAGCGGAATCCTCCCAAAGGGTATGGCGCCGGGACTTTATGCAAGTTGCTTTTGAAGGCACCCGCTGAAATGCTCGGACAGGGCGAAGTACATCGAGGGTTTGGAGAACCGGCTTGGGAGAATGGAGTCTCTACTGAGACTTTCCGGTCTAATATCCGAGGACGATCTTGCGAAGACCGACCTCGGGACTTTGGAAAAGCGTCTTGCTGATAGATCTCTTGCGAACGGGGCAAATGCTTCAAAGAACGCGAATCGATCGGGTTCCGCAAATGCAGCTGGCTCCCACAATTCCACACCGCGCGTGGATTCGCAGTCGAGCCCGCGGACGTCTGCCGCGTCCCCCGAGTCGCAGAAAGGATCAGAGACTGAGGTCGAGGCACTCTCAGATATGATGTGCTCTTTAGTTACGAATAATTGCGGAGAGACTCGGTATATCGGTAGGTATGCCACCGGCTTGTAGAACCAGCCCCGCTTACACGATATCGCAGGATCCTCGTCGGGGTTTTCGATCTTTTCTCCAAAGGGGATTCAGTGGGTGAACGAGAAGACGGGCGATACGTCATTCCAGGATATGATATCGTCGGCTTATGTAGATGACAATAAATGGATATATTGGAAACCGGAGATATTCAGCGACCTATTTGCCCGTCGCGTCTTCAAGCCCTTACCACCCCGAGAAGAGGCCATATCGCTCCTAAGAGACTACTTCGACAACTTTAACTGTATGTTTCCGCTCTTCCACGAGCCGACATTCATGCACCTGGTCGAAAGACAGTATTCCCGCGATCCATACGAAGGCTCTGGCTGGTGGGCAAGCATCAATGTTGTCCTGGCCATAGCACACAGGCTTCGAGTGATGAGCAACTTGGTCCCTCAAGAGGAGGATAAGAAAGCTTGGCTCTACTTGAAGAATGCCATGGGAGTGCTGACAGAGCTCACGATGCGAAATACGGATCTTCTGAGTGTCCAAGCTCTGCTGGGAATGGTGAGTTTATCTACATGGGAACCATTTGCCAACCGCTGACGATACGGTAGTCTCTTTTCTTGCAAGGAACCCCGAATCCTCAGCCTGCCTTTTTCCTTGTAGCAGCGGCGATACGACTCGCTCACAGCATTGGCCTCCATAAGCGCGGTTCCGGATTTGGCTTGAACCCAGTAGAAGTGGAACAACGCAAGAGGGTCTTCTGGATTGCGTATATGCTTGACAAAGAGTACGTTTTGTCTTCTATGCTATGATTGTGCTTTATACTCAGACTCTGCAGCATGTGCCTCCGTTCTGGTCGACCGCCGGTGCAAGATGACGACGACATGAATGTCGAACTTCCAAGCGAAGATCCGCCAGATAATATCGGAAACATTCCACTGTCTGACGGGAAAGGGAAATTCAATTTGTTCAGAGCGATGTGCACGTTCGCTACTATCGAAAGCAAGGTCTATAAACGACTTTACTCGGCCAAGGCAGCGAAGCAGTCCGATGGAGAGCTCCTCAACACAATCGGAGAGCTTGATAAGGAGCTTGAAGAATGGAAAGACAGTATTCCCATAGATTTCCGGCCAGAATATGAGATCAAGGCCTCCCATACTCCGCTCATTCTCCATATTGCTGTCCTTCACTTTTCATACTATAATTGCTTGACGACAATACATCGAATGTCTGTGCATCATGGCTATTGGACCAGCCGTCTTTCTAATTACGCTATCCAAGGCCTCAACGCCAGACCGCTAAATCCCAGAGTCTTCTCATCGGCGGCGCTCTGCGTTGCTGCAGCCAGAGCGTCGATCAACTTGATCAAGTATATCCCGCAAGGGGATTTTGCCTGTGTCTGGTGCGTGCCCACTTAGTATATCCCGCAAGTCAAACTTGCTGCTAACATGAGGTCAGGTTGATCATTTACTATCCTGTCTCCGCTCTTGTCACACTCTTTGCGAATATCCTTCAGAACCCGCAAGACGCCAGAGCTCGCTCTGATATCAAACTGATGAATCTAGTTGTTAATTTCCTCTCGCTGCTCGTTTCAGACGAGTCAAATGGGAGCGTCAAACGCATGCTTGGCGTCTGTGCCGAGTTTGAGAGGATAGCGAAAGTAGTGCTTGATAAAGCGGAAAAGGAGAGTCATTCAAGAAGGAAGCGCAGGATTGTGCCGGAAGACAAGAACACACAGTCTCAGCCTGGTAACACTGAGGGCAATTCATCAGCTGAATCTCCATCGGCGAATCAGTCAGACGCACAGCAATCTACAACATTGCCCTTCTCACCACAAACACAACCAGGTGATGCAAACGAAAATTCATTCAATGCAGCAGGAAATGGTGTGACTTCAAATTTAGAGTCAACTAATCCTGCAACGAGTGACTCTTCCGCGCAGCCGAACAACAATGTCCCTAACATGCCCGAATTTGGGCAGGATTTCCAAGATATGCTCAGTCCGGATGGTCTGGACCAGTCCGCTTTCACAAACCAAGAGTCATATCCGAACAGCAGCGCAGCGGCCATGAATATGTCATCTTTCCAACAACCGTTTGTCCCCCAAGACTTATGGCAGATGCCAATGACCCTTGAATGGGATTGGGCAGACATGACAAGTTCCGGCTTCCCTCTATTTGAAAATGGAGATCAACCCGGTGGACCCCCTCATAGCGGGCCGTGATCATGATGGCATGAGAGGATGACGATATAGTGCATTCATATGAGGATCACGAAGCGGGAGAATCCCAGAGGTTTCAAGCATTCAAAAGAATCTGTCTATTCTTCTTGTGAAAAGGCTGGGCGTTTTGGCTGGTACGGATCCCAATACCCACTCCACTTCGACTAGGACATACTATGTATGTACATATAATGTGTGATCATTGATGCAGCGCGGTTATCTGTACGAGGTATGCATGGAGACTTCAACCCGGAGGCTGCTGTTATTACTTTTTGCAATTAAGGCACAGGTTGTGGGTGTATTTATTTGCTGCAATACTGGAATTACAGAGACAGACTGTTCTGGGGTGATTCCTGAAGAGCAACATTTCACAGTTATTTGTTACTCGTAGTGATAGTCTGTAGCCTTCGTTGTGATTCTAGGCGCGCCTGTTTGCTAAGGCGTGGCTGCCGTGGCGAACCCCGCTGACTCAGCCGGCCGTCGGAACACCGAAAAATCAGAGCCGAAGCCGTACTCCAACAGGCTTGGAACTGGCTCGTGAACAACATCACCGGCTTCCAAGAGCCTTTTTGCGACTTTATTTCTCTCTTCCTCCCTGTCAATGCGAGCCTCTATGGGTTCTGCAGTTACAACTCTCTTTTGAGAACCCTAAAACCCCTCTACAACTTCCAGCCTCCGGGCTCATCTTCCTCGACCATGGCCACATTTCTCCGACGGCCAGGCAATCTTTCTCGATATTCGAGGAGAGCCGCAGATTACTTTTATCGCTCGAGGCCGCTATATTTGTATCGGTCGCATCCGCAGTTTGCATCTCTCCTTAATAACGCGCGAGTCAGATCATATGCCACCGTCAATCCTGGCGACCCAAAGCCTCCGAACGACAAGGATGGCCAGAACAACAAAGCTGGGGCGTCGGGCTCATCGCCTGGGCCCTCCGGGGGAGGAAATGGGGGTCCGAAGGAATCCAACGACAAGTGGAGCCAGCTGAGTGAGGAGGAACAAAAACAGGTTGAGGACCTGATGAATTTTATGAAGGAAAGGATGCCTGCGTCGCACAGGCAGACGATGGAGGATATGAAGACGATCTTCAAGAAGGAGGGCGTGCCTTCGGAGCTGAGGGAATTTCTGCAAAAAGTGAAGTCGCAGGTCGAGTCTGGCAAGCCGATGAGCCTGGGAGACTTCCTTACTTTGTCCCGCCTCGCCATGAAGTACTCGAATACCATCTCCGCGAAGATGGAAGAAATCCGGCGTCAAAAGGAAGAGGAAGAACAGCAACCGCAGCAGCGACAACAACGGGAACGGGAACAACAACGAAAACAAGAACAAGAGCAGCAAAAACAACAGCAGCAGAGGCAAGGAAAGGATCAATTTCCGAAGCCACCGAATTTCAGGGTCTTCGAATTCAGGCTTGACCCCGGCAACTTTCTGATCTCGGCTTTCCTGGCTTACTACATCTACCGGAGCATCTTCCCAGCTGAGAACAGCAAAGAGATTACCTGGCAAGAGTTCCGGACCAACTTCCTTGACAAGGGCCTCGTCGAGAAGCTGACGGTTATCAACCGCAACAAAGTGCGGGTTGACTTGCATCGCGACGCTGTTGCTAGCGTCTATCCTGACTCTCCCGCCGCTCAGCCAAACTTCCACTACTACTTCTCGATTGGCTCCGTTGAGGCTTTCGAGCGGAAACTCGATGATGCCCAAAATGAGCTCGGAATCCCCAGCTCCGAACGGATACCTATTGCATATGTTGAGGAGGTACCATGGCTTGCCACCCTTTTGTCGTTTGGTCCGACTCTGCTTTTGATCGGCTCTTTCTTCTGGCTATCGAGACGTGCCGGTGCTGGAGCTGGTCAGAGTGGAATCTTCGGTATTGGGAAGAGTCGTGCCAAGCGGTTTAACCACGAGACGGATGTCAAGATCAGGTTCTCCGACGTCGCGGGTATGGACGAGGCAAAGATGGAAATCATGGAGTTTGTCAGCTTCCTGAAGCAGCCGGAACAGTTCCAGAAGCTCGGTGCCAAGATTCCCCGCGGCGCCATCCTCTCAGGGCCTCCGGGTACGGGTAAGACTCTACTCGCAAAGGCAACCGCTGGCGAATCTGGAGTTCCCTTCTTCAGTGTCAGCGGCTCTGAATTCGTTGAGATGTTCGTCGGTGTCGGTCCATCCCGTGTCCGTGATCTATTCGCGAACGCTAGGAAGAACACTCCCTGTATCATATTCATCGATGAAATCGACGCCATCGGTAAATCAAGAGCCAAGCAAAGTTTTGGTGGCGGTAACGACGAGCGGGAGAGTACTCTGAACCAGATCCTCACTGAAATGGACGGCTTCAACACGTCTGATCAAGTCGTGGTCCTCGCTGGAACGAACAGGCCGGATGTTCTTGACAAGGCTCTGATGCGACCTGGTCGGTTTGATAGACATATCGTTATTGATCGACCGACTATGGAAGGACGGAAACAGATCTTCGGTGTTCACCTGAAGAAGATTGTCACGAAAGAGGATATGGAGTACCTGAAGGGCAGACTTGCGGCGTTGACCCCCGGCTTCGCCGGCGCGGATATTGCTAACTGTGTCAACGAGGCGGCTTTAGTTGGTATGTTATATTCGCTATTACCATTTCTAGATTTCGACCTCGTTACAGATACTGATGAATTCTCCAGCGGCTCGTGAAAACGCGGACAGCGTTACAATGAAGCACTTCGAGCAGGCAATCGAACGTGTTGTCGGAGGCCTGGAGAAGAAGTCTCTCGTCCTCTCGCCAGAGGAGAAGCGTACAGTGGCTTACCATGAGGCTGGTCATGCAATCTGCGGCTGGTTCTTGCGGTGGGCCGACCCGCTCTTGAAGGTTTCCATTATCCCTCGAGGCCAGGCCGCCTTGGGCTACGCCCAGTATCTCCCTGCAGGGGGTGATACATATCTAATGAATGAACAACAGCTCATGGACCGGATGGCCATGACCTTGGGTGGACGTGTTAGCGAGGAACTGCACTTTGACACTGTCACGAGCGGTGCCAGCGATGACTTCAACAAGGTCACCCGCATGGCCACTGCCATGGTGACTAAATTTGGTATGTCCTCCAAGATAGGGCATCTGTACTTCGAGGAGGACCCGAACCAGCTCCACAAGCCCTTCTCCGAGGAAACGGCACGTACCATTGACGCTGAAGTGCGTCGCATTGTGGACGAGGCTTACAAGCGATGCCGCGACCTGCTCACGGAAAAGAAGAAGGAGATCGGCATCGTTGCAGAGGAACTTCTTGCCAAGGAAGTCCTCACTCGCGAAGATCTAATTCGACTCCTTGGCCCACGACCATGGCCCGAGTCTGGCGAGTTCACCAAGTACTTCGACGGTACCGGGAGAACTGTCGCACCGCCTGACCCTCCGTTGCCGGATGAGGGAACGATAGGGAAAGATGGACGAGACCAGACGCCGAACCCAATTTAAGAAAAAAAATATAGGATATCAATATGACAGGGTTTAGCTCGGGCGCTATGTCGTTGGCCTTTTTTTTCTGCTACTTATGTATGAATGAATCCCCTTTCTTTTATTCCATTTCTCCTATTTCCATAAATATCAATTTTTTTATTCCTCCTGACTTCCCCCATCAAGCATATTGCCACTGTAAAATAGCCACTTTCCCGTTTCTGCATCCCGAGCTGAACTGTATGATGCTATTACCTATTTACAAACACGAGCATCCATTCAAGTCGCCTTCATAGCCCACATGGTGGTGTCTGGTCTCATTCCCCCCCTTTTTTTCTTTTTTTCTTTTTTTTTTTTTTTCATATGTACTGCTGAAATCTCTGCCCGTCCGTAAGGACAACCCCCCCCCTTCTCCTTCCCCCAGTCGTTTCAGCTTTCTTGCATCTGTTTCTCCCGGATCGAAGAAGATCCGCAGATAACACCGCAGGTCTACCTGCATGCTCTTCGCAGACAGATAGGGTATATTGACGCGCACACACGCGCCCCTTCTGTCGGGTCTCCACTCCATACTCCACTCCTCGTTCTTTCTCTATATATCACTCGCGAATGTCCGTTTGCATTTGCTTGGGGGGGGGGGGGGGGGGGTAATTGAGGGAGCGTATTCTTGCAACGAATGCAAAGGACTTAGGTGGGCGTCTTTGCGTCGCGGGGCGGGCTTCCCCACCGCGTCAAGCATCTTAGGGGCATAGGTAGCTGAACAGAATGAGAGACGTTTGACGAAGACATTCTATTACTTACTTCTTGAACGGTTTTATTCATGTATTGAGTATGCATCTACTTTGGCTCCTGGGTCTTGGTCATAAGGCCGCTGAAAGGCGGGAAGCCACCTGTCGCGTAAGGGAAACCTGAGAAGTAGTCCAGCAGGCCAGTCGTCCGCGCGGTCGCGGACGTCAAGGCTGCGGCGAACGACTAGCAGGGTCGAGGTATCGGATAGGCTTGTCACCCGGGATTTTGCCTCCGGAACAGCCTGAGTTGGGGAATCTCTACATTCAGATTAATTGGTACGCTGTCCTAAAAGAGAACAGACGTATTGGATACTCTCTGTATACGTAGCAGAGCTCTCTGGCCGAAGAACCTTGAAAATTACATTTGTAACCAGTAGTAATACAAATGTGAATCAAGGACATACATAGTGATATCACGAACGTTGCATTCGCCAGCAGCCAACCCAGGAGTTGATAACCAAATGCAGAAGAAGCTAATGCAAAGTGCTCCATACCCGCGATACTAAAATCGACTAAAGCTGAAAACTAATATGTACATCGACGAATATGAACAACCTATATATAAACTGGAAACTGGTATCAAAATATGTTAGTTAGCAGTACCACTTTCTCTTCATCCCTCTTGTTCACCTTACCCCTCTCCTCTATTTATTTCGTCTTCTTATCTGCAGCCCGAGAAGTCTTTGTCCGGCTGCCGCTCTTGGATTTGTCATTGTCAGTCTTTTCGTTGTCACGGCTGCTCTCGGCAGCCGGCTGCCAGTCTCCCTTAGGCTCCACAGACCAGCGCGGGATGAATTTACCCACGCGTGCCTGGTACTCCCTGTACTCAGGGTACTTGCTCGCGCTGATCGATTCAGTGAGCTGCGTGCTGAAGTGGAAGAGGATGATGTAGCAGAGCGCGCCGACGCCGCTCCAGTGGGCGTATGTCTCCGTGCAGTAGCAGGCCCACAGGTACAGCGTAAGCCAGATGGCCTGCTCTGCGGCGAAGTTCGGGTGGCGGCACCAGGACCAGAGACCACTGACGACGAAGCCACGGTCCAGGTCCTCGGGCGTGAACTGGCTCTTGTACTCGTCTGGGACGCGGGCGGTCTTCAGGTACTGCTGCTTCGCGCACTGGAACTTCCACTGCTGCTGGTCGGCGAGGAGCTCGATGATCACGAAGAAGACGCAGACGCGGGAGAAGACCAGGTCCGGGATGCCGAAGGTGGCGCCCTCGGGGAGCTGGGAGAGGACGAGGAAGACGTATGTCGGGGCGGTGATCAGGGTGAGGAGGAGCGACTGGGCCAGGCAGATGAAGAAGACGTTGAAAAGAAAGAAGAGCGCCCGGCTGTTGATCTTAGACCGCACTACCTGCCAGCGGTAGTCTTCGGAGCCGATCTTGTATCCCCCCTTGCGCCAGTAGTTGTATGTCAATCGGACCTGGTTCGCGGAAGAGGGGTTAGCGGTCATTCCTTCTAGAGCTAGGTGTCGTCGACTGTTTGCAGATTCAAAGCAATTGAAGGGATTCCTTACGCCCCAAATGGCAGTCAACACCGCAACAGTGTCGATCTTCGCCGTCGAAACCCCCGCCAAACGCGCCCAGGTCGCGTAATGCGCAGTGTAGACGGCGGGAAGGATGCTCCAGCATCTATCAACCTGGGAGTAATTCTTGTTGATCTCGGAGGCGAGCAGAAACAAGGGACATAGGAACAGCGCAAACGCAATCGCAGTCACGAAGGGATTGGTGTGCAAATAGATCTCCTTCAGATCATCCAGGTTGGTGCCGGCCGCGATGACACTTGCGGGGAGCGTCCTCAGCTGCGTGAAGAATGGGAAGACGGTGCGCCCAAAGTCGGCGCACTCAACAACAGAATTGACATCCGGCAGTGGCAGCGTCATCTTGGGCGGGAGACTGATTGGGGCGCGCGCGCTCCAATGCTAAATAATGGGAGGTGCTGACACGAATCAATATCCCGCTGGAGCGGGCGAGAGACAGCGACGTCAGGGACATAAACAACGGAATAGGAGCCTGAGGCAGAAACCGCGTCAATCTAGAGTTGGTCCGCTCATCGCTCGGCGCGTCGATCACTCCGCTGTGCATGGGACGCGAAAAACGGCAAAGGAGCCGTGCTGATCAGGCCTTTAAGGGTACAGAATCATGGACTTCATCTGATCACAGTCGCCTGGAGCTCTCGCGATGGCCCCCAAGATCCTGTGCGTGGCTGAGAAGCCCGCCATCGCCAAAATCGTGGCCACGCACCTGTCGGGGGGTTCCATGCGAACCGTAAGTCCAATTGTATTTGAGCGGGCTTGAGATGTATAGAAACTGAAGCGGATATAGCAATCGGTTCGTGGGAATCAATTCGTCAAGAACTATATATTCACCTTCGACTTTGATGGCTCTTGGGGCTCGTGCTCGGTAACGATGACCAGCGTCCTCGGCCACTTGAAAACACTGGACTTCGAGGGCCCATACAGAGGTTGGACTTCTTGCCCTCCTGGAAAGCTCTTTGAAGCCCCTGTTTGTGAAACTATTGCTCCCGTATGTAGAGAACAATCCATTCCTTGGATACGGACACTGTTAGCAGCCCTGCTGATGAGTGCGGCAGGACAAGCAAGCAATTGCACGGAACATTAGGGATCTGGCGAAGTCTGCGAAAGCATTGTTCATCTGGACTGATTGTGATCGAGAAGGAGAGCATATCGGAACGGAAGTCCGCTATGAGGCAAGGCAGGCAAACGCGGCGATCGAGGTCAAGCGGGCAAAGTTCAGCAACACCGAAAAGGCGTAAGTTCTCCTCTTGTTACATTCCTATTTTCTGCCTATATATACTCACAGATTTCCAGTCACGTACTACATGCCGCTCGCACGCCTGTCGACCTTGATGAACGTCAGGCAAATGCGGTGGCAGCCAGGATCGAGCTCGATCTTAGAATCGGTGCGGCCTTCACACGCCTGCAGACCCTTCAACTGCAAAACCTTGCGGATTCATTGAAGGACAGGGTCATAAGCTACGGTATGTACTCTGCCTGTCCTCGGGTGACATCCCACTTATACATAGTCTGCCAGGCTCGTGTCAATTTCCCACCCTGGGGTTTGTCGTCGACCGTTACCTTCGAGTCAAAAATTTCAAACCGGAGGAGTTCTGGACGATCAAGGTCATGCATGTTCGGGACGGGATTCAAGTCAAGTTCAACTGGAGCCGCGTTCACCTCTTCGATAGGGCTGCAGTGACCGCTATGCTAGAGCGCTGTCTAACTGCAAAGAAAGCCAAAGTCACCAAGGTCAACAAGAAGCCGACGAGTAAATGGAGGCCCCTGCCTTTGACGACTGTGGATCTGCAAATGATGGGAAGCAAGTACCTCCGCATGGACAGTCAGAAAATTATGAAGGTATAGACGGATAGTCATATTTTTTTTCGAACGAGCAATGAACACTGACCCCAGGAAGATCGCAGAGGGGCTTTACACCAAGGGTTACATCAGCTATCCTCGGACCGAGACGGATCAATTCGACAAAGGCATTGATCTGAAAAAGCTGATCGAGAAGCAAGTACCAGATCCCGCCTGGGGTGAATATGCGCGGAGGTAAGTACGCTCTCTAGTTAATTAATTAATGCCTTTCTGCTATAGTGTTGCTGACGAAGATTGCACCCACCAGCCTCCTGAATGGCAAGTTCAAGACCCCCAGGTCTGGCCGTCACAACGATCAAGCCCATCCCCCAATCCATCCCATCTGCTGGGTCTCCCCCAGCCAACTGAATGCGGATGAGAGAAAAGTCTACGAATTTGTCGTTCGACGGTTTCTAGCCTGCTGCTCCGAGGACGCAAAGGGCCAGACGTCGGAAGTTGAAATCCAGTACGGCGACGAGATATTCCACGCCCAGGGCCTCACCGTCCTCGAGAAGAACTTCCTGGACGTCTACATCTACGAGAAGTGGGAGAGCAGCCAGCAGCTCCCCACGTTCCAGGTCGGCGAGCTCTTCGAGCCCACCGAGGCGAACATCGTCGCCGGCAAAACCACCCCGCCAAACTACCTCACCGAGCCGGAACTCATCGCCCTCATGGACGCCAATGGCATCGGCACCGACGCTACCATGGCCGAGCACATCGCGAAGATCAAGGAGCGCGAATATGTCGCCACGCGGCCCCGAGGCGGGGGTGGCCGCAACGCGGTGCAGGAGTTCCTCCCGACGCGGCTGGGTATCGCCCTGGTCGAGGGCTACGACAACGTCGTTGCCGGCCTGCCGGATAGCCCGTCCCTGAGCAAGCCGTTCCTGCGCAAGGAGATGGAGCTGCGGATGCGGGAAATCTGCGCGGGGATGAAGTCCCGGGCGGAGGTGGTCGCGGAGAGTTTGGAGATGTACTATGAGGTGTTTGTGCAGACGCAAAGGCGGATAGAGATGTTGAAGGATGCCTGTAGGAAGTATGTCCTACAGCAGACGGCGTCATAGAGAAGGGGCTCGGGTTCGTTAAGGCGTTTGAGGGGTCCGGTTGGTTAATTGTGAGGCAGGTGTTGGGTCACGTTAGCATTTGAGAGGGATACCCTGTAGACTATCGTCAGCTTTGTTGAAACATCCTGCATTTTCTACGTGGTTCCGGAAAATATATCAAGTCTGACGCGGCACAGAAAGTCAATCCCGACCTTGATGAACATCACCGCGTTCAAACTACTTGATTACCAAGCACAGTACTGAACGACCTAGAATCATGATCAAGATATTCAACAAATTGAAAAAGAGAGATACCATATCTATTCATTATGCTTACGAAGAGATTATCCATATCCCAAGAACAAACACCTTTTTCTACCCATAAAAACAGACATGCGCACTTCCCCATTTCAGTCCCAGAAATCCAAAAGAAAAAGAAAGAAAGAAAAGAAAGAGAGAGACAGAAAGGGGCCCAGTAGCGAAGAAGAATGAAGTTCGCACCCTAAACCCAAACATCCAACCACAGCCTCTTTCCACCCCCACAAGCATAGCCCAACTACAAGACCAGGGAGTCTGATAACGAATGCCAATCTAGCATTGCCTATCGACTCTTCAGCCGAGGGGCCCTGTCTGGAGGAGGAATAGAGTACTAGAAGGTCAACAGGCGCCTCAATATGCATAGAAGTATTATAAACGTCAGGATTTAGGAGAAGCCGCTTGGCCTCGCTCTACCTTCGTCCTTTCTTTTTCCTTGTATCATAGCTGGGGGAAGAGAGACCAGGCGAGGTGGTCGAGCGAGAAGACGGTTCGCTGGTGGCCCAGCGGCTCTCAGAGAGCGGAGGCCCGGACTTCTCCTCTGGGGACTCTTCCGTCTTGCTCCCGCTTTCAGGCGACTTCCCCTTGTCGCCCGAAGACTCCCTAGTAGGGCTTGATTCGCGTTTTCTCTTCTCCTCCGGCGTGCCTGGAGAGTTAAACCATTTCATAAGGTCGGACGTCAGGCCAAGTTTCTCGATACATTTGGTGGCGTCATTCGATGTGATATGCAAGAGCTCGTCTTGTTTCTTCACCTTCACTTGTATATCATTCAGCTTTGTTTCATGGGTGTCGCACTGATGAGCTTTTTCTCTGAAGCGCTTGAGGAGACCGTCGTGCTCTTTCCGCAGATCCTTGACCGTAGTCTCGAGATCCCTGAATTCTTTCTGCTCAATGCCTTCTGTCTGGACACCTTTGACACCCGGCGCTGACTTCGCCAAAGTCGAGAGCTCGGCAATATCAGACTTGGCAGATTCTATCTCATCGTTCGCTCGAGACAGTTTCTCACTATAAGTCTCAAGCATGCCATGCAGTTTCTTGCGGTCCTCGTCCCATCCACTCTTGAAGAGGTCTAAGTTTCTGGAAAGCGTATCAACGGTGTCTGTTGAAGCCATATTTTTCAGTCGTTCCTCCACATCATCTGGCACGTTTTGAAGACGCTTCTCAATGTTGGAGAACTTCTTAGAAAGCTGGTTAACAACTTCTGTCGAGGCCACATTGTTCAATTTCTCTTCCATGTCAGAGGTCGTGATGCTTAGTGACTTTAGTTGTTCCTCCACGTCACGAGGGACTCTTTTGAAATCCTTCTCAAGATCTGACATCTTCTTAGAAAGCTTATTAACAAGAGTCTCTGTTGAGGCCATTTTGTTCAGTCGTTCCTCCACGTCATTTGGCATTTTCTCAAGATGCTCCTCAAGGTCAGACAACTTCTCGGATAGTTTATTGACAGTCTCTTTCGAGGCCACATTTTTAAGTCTCTCCTCCATGTCGCTCTGCAGTTTCTGGAGACCCATCTCGAGGTTGCTATCCGGCTGATAGACGGTACCTGTCGGAATCATATCCTTGAGAGAGCTCAGTTGCGTTTCCATGTTCCCCCACAAACCTCTGAGTTCATTCTCGAGGCTAGAAACATGGGTCTTTATTTCATCGATTGTCCCTGCATCAACCTCCTTCTGCAATGTGTCAAGATGCTTTTCAATATCATAAATATAATTCCGAAGACCTTCAACAGTTTCTTTAGAGGCAGCCTGCTTTATTTTCCGGTCCATATCAGTCCACAATTGTTTTATGTTCTTATCCACATTTGAAACGTGCAAATTGAGCTGCTTGTAGTCAGCATCCTCTTTTGAAATTGTATTGCTCAGTCTGGTCTCCAGTTCCTTCAGCAGGGCTTCAACACCTGACTCAATCTTCCTGTCAGTCTGGGAGTCAGAGTGAGCTACAGCCTTATTCTCAAGAACATCCAGGCGCTCATTGATTTCAGTTTGAAATTTATCCAGACTATCCTTCAGGTTGAGCACGCTATCCTTCATGTTGAGAATGTCCGTTTGCATCTCCTGGTTATGTTTGGAGTCAGAGGGTCCCATAACTGTATTCTCGAGAAAGCGCAGGCGCTGATCAAATTTATCAAGCCTAGCCTTCATGTTAAGGATGTATGTTTTTATCTCCTGGTTAGACTTGGAGACAGAAGCTGAATCTAGATTCTCAAGAGAGGCCGGACGAGCCTGAAAATCTGTTCGCAATTCATCAAGGCCTCGCTTCACCTCGCCAATGTCTGTTTTCATATCGTAGACAGAAGCTAAGTTCTTCTCAAGAGAGGCCAGGCGCTCGTTGATTTCAGTTCGGAAGATGTCGAAATCGTCCTCCATGTTTCTAATGTCTTTCTCCATCTTCTCATCAGGCCGGGTGGCAGGAGCCGGGTCTGGTTTCTCAAGAGAGGCTAAACGATCCTCGATATCATTTTGAAATTTGTCAAAATTCCTGTTGATGCTGAGAACTTCTGCCTCAATTTTTTTCTTCGCCTGGGAGACAGAGATGGCCGTTATATCCTTTAGAGAGTTCACTTCTATCTCTAGAGCCCCAAGACGCTCACCAAGAACCTTCTCTACCGTGCCAATCTTTGAGGTAAATGATCGGGATTGCTTGATCTCGAGCAGGCCCTCAACCAGGTCGTCGAAACGGTCACGCAGCGATTCCATCTCTCTCTTGAGATCTCTGTTCTCCTTGCGCAGAATTTCCAGACCGGATGAACCGTAGCTGGATTTTTCTGAGAGATCAGAGGTGATGGATTTTGCCGCTGTGGCTACTGCAGTTCCCAAGGATTCAACCAAGTTCGAGAAGTCCTTGGGGATTGAATCCACATGGACCTTTATGGGCCCCATATCCGCATTAAAACCGGGCGACCGTTCCTTCTTTCGTTCGAGCGTTTTCATCAGCTGTTGGACCTCGTTAAGCACGCCGTTGAGATTGTCTAGCGATGATCTAATGCTAGACAGGGGCAATCCCTCACTCCGGGCAGCTGCAGCGTTGATTGTAGCGACGCTCTCGTCCATGGTTACCCGCATCTTTTCCAGGGGTTCCACTATCTTCTGCTGCAGAGGCTCAAGAAGGAGGCTGTCCAATCCCTGGAGAGCAGTGTCCGAGGAGGGCCCAGACAGATCCTGAGGCTGGCCCTTTCGCGCACGTTTCTCGGCGACCGCATTGCCAATGATGAAGATCCAGAGGAGTCCGACGATGGCCATCAGCATACCATCATCAGCCTTCTTACTCTGGTACCACTTTTTGCGATCCTCCAGCAGCGGCAATCTCTCCCTTGAAGTGCCTGACGACGGGCTTCCGGAACTCTGGGCCGTCGATGCAACTGGCCCAGTCCAGCTTTTGGTGTACCCATCCTTCATTGTATCCGGGATTGTTGGATGGGGTTGCGTAGAGGCAGCAGCCATCTGTTCAGCAATGGGGAAGGTCGCGTCTACGTAGTCGCGGATCACGCATAGGGAATATATCGAGGCAGTCAGCTGCAGGGAGCCAACAGCACGGTCAACGAAGGTGCGAGTCGGATTGATGACCGTGTAGGGTATATGGCCGTACATGCCCCAGATGTTGAAGGCCGTAAAAAGGGCGACAAGCACTCCAATCTCCATTTTGAGAAGATTGGAAGACTATGTCGTGTCTAAATAAGTGGCTATCGGATCTGTCGCGTAAGAGTTCTCAGTGCTCGAACGGGTGCCTTTTGTAAGGGGAAGAGATCATTTTCGCGGGAATATATACCTTTGAAATGCGCCAAGCTTTCTGGCAAATCTGGAGATTCTATCAGAAGGCAAGCTCTGGCTAAAGAGGAGTTCTTTATAGAAGAGCAAAAGTGAACGCGTCTGGCAGTCAGATATAGGAATATCGCATCTGAGTGCCTAGTGGGAAACAAAACCTTCCAGTTTTGGCAACACTCGAACAGGCCTGTCTAAGAGCGTCGTGCTGCGCTGGACAGATATCCGATAGTAGAATGTTGAAGAGAGGCGTCACGTACAGTCAATGAGCGATATAAGTCTCCTAGTTGATTAGGGAGCTCTTACTCTTAGGAAAAGGAAAAAAAGGTACAGTAGAAGCGAGGAAAAGAGAGAAATGTGGTTGTGGATGAAAACAAGAAAGCGAAAGGAGAAAATAACCGGCTACTTATCAAATCCTCAATATGCGCCGCTCCAAACGAAACCGGGCAATAAGAATATTCTGGTCATGAGATTGGTGAATGGAAACGGGCATCAAATAAAGATTTTATTTTTAGCTGTGAGAAAATCCCGATCCCACGTGCAGCGACAAAGAAATCCATGATTGGAATCATTGCCGTCGCTTTCATTGCACAGTATATTCTAATCTAGACATCTCAGCCATGTATATTTCTGGAAATAATTGGCCCGACGGATGAAGACAATAAAGACCTTCAAGCAGTCTCTGGTCAAGAAGATAAACACAACAGTCTGGTTGAGCTGTTCTTCGCCCGAGACAAAGAAGCTAGAAAACACCGATATACAAGTGTATAGCTGCAGTGAATAATGCAGTTTGATATATCCTTGGCTTGTTAGCCATTGTTTAAAATTTTTGATTACTCTCATCCGTCAGAGACAACGGTTGCGAAAAAGTAAACAGTGATCCCAATCATAGTACGAAGTACAAACGATATAATAAACTACCATCATGGTCAATGGTAGAATTTCCATTTTTGAGCTCGTATGAATTTTGCGACGAATATAATATTCTCTCAAAAGACATATCACGAGTCATAACGAGTCGCAATGGCTTTATATCTTGGTGAGGTTGTAGCAGCAGGCTATTGAAAATTACAGAGAAGGGACTCAAGAATCTTTTCTTTCTGCGTATCGGAATTCAAAGGAAGATTGCAGGTTAGTTAGCTGGTTTTTTTGTTGTATGTCAGAGAGGCTTCCTCTAGGGGTATATAGAAAAAATTCTGCGCAAACGAAGATTCTGTAGGAGACACATGTATGTCTGAGAAGACTATTAGTATCGCCAAAGCCGATGCAACTGCTGTAGGTGCTCTAACAAGTGAGGGAAATTGATAATTTTTACCTTCGCAGAAAATTATATTGTGTATGACACCGATGTTAGAAAATGCGGGAAGCTGAGTGTCGTTGAGACAGTTATGCAAGATTATATCACTGGGGACCCAGGTAATAATCGATGTGGGGTAGCAGCGGGGTGTTCAAACTCAGAAGGTGGATCTTTTAGTTAAGTTCAATTAAAGCCCACTATAAGCCTAACTAGAGTACTGAGGGATTCCCCTAAAACTTAGGGCAATTATAGGTAAGAGCACGTGTGAGTATTACGTTGCGATACCCTACTACTCAACTTCTGAATCGTCCGGTCGGTGCCTGAGTAAGGCTGTATAAGAGATGTGAAATGTTTCTATTCCAGGTCGGATGGAGTAGGTAAAGGACACTGGGAACATACCGCAATTGCGTGTCTGGGACTAGTTCCTGTTTAGAGGGGAAAGTCATTCCCTACAAGTCTTGTGAATGTTCCCGAAATCACGTAAACCGTGCCATTGCCCCGAAAAAGCTTCTCAACGGTTTCAATTAGGAAGTGCATGGAACAGAGCAACAATGGTAGTCTTGATGCTACCAGAGCCTCTGCAAAGAGCACCTGAGTGGAATTAATGGGCCATGAGATACAATTTGATAACCCTCATACACGTGTTTACTTGTATGGAGGATGTTGTTTCAATGCCGAAAGCGCGCTCCTGGCTATCTGGAGGAGGGACGTATTAGGATCGGGCAGAAAAGAGCACTGTCTTTTCTCTGCAACCTCGTCAAACACGGAAGCCAGCAAATCTATTCAGCTCTTAGAAGGGGTTGCAAAAATCTAGATTCAACTTTCTGGACGAGACGAATGACTCTGGGGAGAGATGTTCTTGGTTTAAACTCAACTCGGAAGTTGAGAAGACATGGCTCATCCATCAGATGTATAGACTTTCTCTGGATAGTACGTAAGAAGTTCTCTTTACGAATCTGTAGCGGTTGCAGTGGAGCGGCAGAAATTACATTTGGCTACTGAGGAGGGGGTCCTCGTTGGTGCTATTGGATATAAGTCTCCTATAGGCTGGACTGTGAAAAGTCGATGCGGAGACAACTTCCCTGGGCAAAGATCTGAGCGTCCTGCCACCGTCTGCAGCTAACATTGTGCATGGTAGGAGATTTATCTTCCACGGTCTTGAGGACCGTCAAAAAGAATACTGCCGGATAGATCTGGCAATGACATGTAATTGCAGGTCAGTACAAGCTCATGTCAGCGGTCGTTCCCCAGACAAAGTGTTTCTTATTTGCGCTTGATAAAACCCACAAATGTCCACAGATATGATGTGAAAAGCTGGCTCGAATGGCTGTACATGCTAGAAGGAAGCCGGCCGTGCTAGGCATCAACAGCAGACCCCGCATCTGCACCAGCCCGGGAATAAATAAAATATCGCAAAAGATAGGCACCGAGTGGCAGGAGGAGTTCTAGTGACCCTTCACACTTGGAGCCTCTAGAGGGGGTGCAATGATAAGCAATGGCAGCTGATAGCCAATCCATGGGTTGAACCAGGCGACTCCCAGGCTACTTTTTGAGAGTCGAGGCAGGAGGCGTACTTCCGTCCATATGAGCGGTTGCGATGGTCCAAACGCTTTGCCCACAGGGAAGGTCATTAACAGAGTGTGCGGAGATCCCGGTCACTAAGGCCACGCGAGGTTTTCTGGGGACAAGTGACATTAATTGCGGGTAATAGTGGCGTCGTAGAATAATTCGGCTGGGGAGATTCCAACACGGAAGTTACGTCACTGAGGAGCTTCCCTGGATGCTCTTCTTGGGTGAACATCCTCTAACTGCCCTACTCGATCTAGTTTCAGAGCAAGCCTCTGCAGTCAGTGGCGCATCCTTATCTACTGCATCGATGCAAGCGACTCCTTGGAGGGAGTCCGGCTGAACTGTGACGCCCCAGCTGCCCAGAGGATTCGGATATGCGTTCATCTTCGTACGCACTCATTGAGATGCTTGAGGCGCATCGGCCGAATGGATCCGAGTGTCCCGGTTGATAGGACAATTGGATTTGGGGGGCCGTTTTTGGATCACGGGCGACTTGAAGATCACGGTTCACCGTCGCCACAACCGCACCTAGACGCTTGGCTGAATGCTCTGCGGTGCTTGTCGATGCTAGATGATGCTTGTGTCATAGGCGAAGAGGGCCACGCGAGACCCCACAGCGGGAGGGGCGGAGGAACGAGGACGTCGAGTCGTCGAGATCGCGCGACGATGATGGTGATCGGCAGGCCGGCGGAGCCCTAAGCCCTAAACCCGGCGCCGGGGCCACACGTGATAGGCCGCCGCGCCGCCCTCCTCCCCGCAGCATCTCCACCCCGTCGCCCGCTTTTGGCTCGCTCTACAACACTTCTGACATGATGTCCATCCATCTCCGGGCTTGGCCCTTCGATGCTCTTCTCTCCGATCTTCCAGTCTCCGGTCGAATTCACGGCATACCCCACTGCGTCCTCTAGAACCATGTGCATTGGCCCCGTCCACGATCCCCATGGGCACTCCATGTTGGCTCTCGGGGCCGTTTTCCAAGCCTGAGTCTACATGTATGAGCCCGGGAGTCTATTGTTTTGCCAGCTAGGCACGTAGAGATATCATTTTCCTTGGGGCCTCTGAATGTCCGGGATAGATTGCATGCTCTACGCAGTTAGATTTTACGAAAATCCGGGCCAACCAGGCCAGGATGGGCAGCGTCATCGCGAGGAGCAGTCCTGCTCCCACTGTGGTCCTCTGAGCGCCGTCTACATGGGTCCAGGGTTGGTCAGATCCTGGTTCCCTTGCCATCCCACTTGCATCCCATCAGCAAATGACGAACAATGAGAGATCTCGGTCGAACACGACCCTGGAGTGGGCAGACCGGAGCTGACTGGGAGATGCGCCGTCAAATACCACTGTCCCAGCACTCTCCATAAAAGGTGGAGACCCTCCCTATCCTTCAGTAGAAGCTTTCCCTCACGGTGTGTAGATGCAGCTCTAATACCTTTTTCTGATCCCTTGGCCAAAAATACACAGCACACCATGAAGGACAACGATGCTCCGAGCTCAACGCTCCACGAGAAGCAGGAAAGTCCCCTCAGCAACGAGCACGCAGAGACGATTAAGGATGAACGTGGAATCTATGACATCGGTGAAAGGCCTCCCAACAAGCTGAGTGCCGTCTTTGAGAACCCCCTAGCGGGCGTGCCTCGCGAGCGGCTCTTCGAGGACGTAGAAAGGTTCTGTAAGCAGTTCGGCCTTGAAGAGTATATTGATACCTTCAAGAAAGGTGCCCTTGTCTCCCAGAACCCGGCGGGCGCCCAGGACCTACTTGAGCTCTCCGAGGAGGAAAAGGAAATACTCCGGAGAGAGCATACTCACAAATGGTCACAGCCATGGCAGCTTTATTTCATGGCATGTAAGTTCAGGGCCTTCCTCCTTTGAAGATTTCCTTCAACTAATACTATGCCCTAGCAATGTGCTCGTTGGCTGCTGCCGTGCAAGGAATGGATGAGACCGTCAACAATGGAGCTCAGGCGATCTACCTGGAGGTATGTGTCCCTCGAGAATGCTGACTCCGCTGGACCGTTCTATGTCGCGAATGTTGCTGACAGTGGCTTCAGCAACTTCGAATCACGGGTCCAAATAGTAGATTCTCCGGAGCGATGCAGGATAACATAACTGGCCTTGTTGTCGGCGCGCCGTACCTTGCGTGTGCTATCCTTGGCTGCTGGCTCACAGAGCCTCTCAATCGATACCTTGCACGTCGTGGGACGATTTTCCTTACCTGTTTCATAGCAGCCGTTGCTTCGATCTGGGAAGGTGTTGCCGACTCGTGGGTTAACCTCTTCATCGCTCGTTTTGTTCTGGGTCTCGGAATTGGTTCCAAGTCGTCCACAGTACCAGTGTATGCGGCAGAGTGTTCACCGGCGCCTATTAGAGGTGCCCTGGTGATGATGTGGCAGATGTGGACCGCATTTGGTATCATGCTGGGTAACATCATGGGCGTCGCCTTCATGGGTCTTTCTGATGACCTCTCGTGGCGTATGATGCTTGGTTCGACCGTGGTGTTACCTCTGATTGTCTGCGCCCAGGTTTACTTTTGCCCGGAGAGTCCCCGGTGGCTCATCGAGCACAACAAGATAAATAAGGCGTTCAAAGCTTTCCGGACCTTGCGTTGCAGCGATCTCCAGGCCGCGCGAGACCTTTACTACGCTTATGTTGGTGTCGAGCTCGAGCGAAAGGTCAACAGGGGCAAGAATTTCTTCACTATGTTCATGGAGCTATTCACCATCCCGCGCAATGCCCGTGCCACGCTCGCGAGTTGGATCGTCATGTTCATGCAGCAATTCTGCGGAGTGAACGTCATCGCCTACTACTCGACCACAATCTTCACAGACTCAGGATATAGCACTCAAGCGGCTCTGCTGGCTTCGATGGGTACTGGCATTCTCAATTGGATCTTCGCTCTCCCAGCCTTCTTCACGATCGACACCTGGGGTCGACGTAACCTGCTGCTCTTTACCTTCCCATTCCTTGCCATTACCCTGTTCTGGTCCGGATTTTCTTTCTGGATCGATGCACAAGACCCTACGAGCAAGAAGAGGCTTGCCATGGTCACAACCGGGATGTATCTTTTCGAAGTTTTCTACTCCCCAGGGGAAGGTCCTGTTCCGTTTACGTACTCCGCTGAAGCATTCCCGCTACATGTCCGTGAGGTCGGCATGTCGTGGGCGACAGCCACCACTTGGTGCTTCAATTTCATCCTCTCCTTCACCTGGCCTCACCTCGTTCGAACATTTAAACCCCAAGGCGCTTTTGGGTGGTACGGTGGATGGTGTCTAGTTGGCTGGCTCCTCGTTCTGCTATTCGTACCCGAGACTAAAGGTCAGTATTTCTCTCCTTTGTTGGTAGTCCTGCCTCCTTCACGTCCGCTGACATTTTTTCATCACTCCAGCGCTCACTCTCGAAGAGTTGGATCAAGTATTCTCTGTCCCGACGTGGAAGCATGCGAGTTACCAACTTAAGAACGCGATTTGGCACTTCCGCGTCTGGGTCCTCCGACAGAAGCTTGAACCTCTGCCCAAGTTTTATGAAGGCGAAGAGAACCTTGTGATCTAATTGCAAATATTTGGGGGTGGGAAAATGGACAGAGTCAGTTGGGAGATATATATGTGTGCTTATGTTCGTAGGACTGTAGACGAACGATGGGTTAGATCGGATAACATCACTTGTCGGTCTTTGACTTTTCAACTTCAATGGTCTTCCTTTTGGCAAACTTTCTATTCTTAAAGCGTGCTCCAGTTCTTTAAAATGAACCTGACAATCTTTAGCCTATCTGAGATGTGATCTATTGGTCTTGGCACGGATTGGCAGATCATATTTGCCTCACTTCATCTCAAAGGTGCCGATTCGGAGAATTAGGTGGCAATTGATCGTGCTAAATATATGATTATGGAATTGAACCGGGTGAACAGATGAGAATGGTGTCGAGCGGGATGCCAGCCATATCTATAAGGTCGCTCAAAATATAAGCTCACTCTGTAGTCTGCGCAATTGTCAAGTCATCTAGATATCTAGTCAGCTTTACATGTCTATTAGATAATCCATTCGTCTACTCCTGTTTACCTACCCTGAGCAGTCATAGCCTGCAGTAGATATTTTACGCAAAGCCGAGAAAAGAGTGATCGTCAAATCGCAGGAATCGTTACTTCATCGTTCGTTAGATTTGGGTATCATCATCCTAGCCCTGGCAACCTCTGTACAAAAAAAGAACAAAACAAACAGGCCCGACAACATCCAACAAAGGGAAATCCACACTGCCCAGAAACCGTACACCCCCTGAACCCAACATCCCGAACAGACGCCATAACCCAAGAAAGAAGCTCGGAGGTCCGTTTCGCTACAGCCCAATCAACGAGCCCATTCAGGGGCCAAGTCATCAGTCAGTAAGTAGGGAACAAAGCAGGTTCGGTAAATGGAAACAGAACGGAGAGCCCGATGAAGGACATAAAAAACCAAAAAAGAACCACAGACAAACAAACAAACCAACTCACCCCAGGACGCACCCAGCACCCGCGACAAACCGCAGGCAACCTAGGAGGAAGCGTCGGCGGTACCGGCGGCAGCAGCAGCGCGAGCAGCGGCCTTCATCCGCTGCTTCTTCGACGGACGCTTCCGCTTGTGCCCCTCGCTGCTATCGCCGGGCACCGACGCGTTCCCAGGACCCTTGGCCTGGCGAGCCTGGAGCTCCCTCTCCCTCCTCTCCGCCCGCTCCCGGCGGATCCTCGCCCCTTCCTCCCACTCCTCCCGAGACAGAGGGGCGGACCCAGCCAACATCCCCCACTGGGCCCCCGCTACCCTCCGCTCCTCCTCCACCACCGCCACCTTCTCTTCCTCCTCCCTCTTCCTCTCCTCTTCCTTTGCCGCCTCCAGGGCGGCGCGGGCGGCCCGTTGTTCGGCTTCCTTGGCCTTCCTCTCTTCGGCCGCCTGTCGGTCCATCAAGGCGGCGAAGTTCCGAGCAACCGCATATGCACGGTCTTGCCGCGACATAATACGGTTGAGCAGAACCTATAGGACATCATCAGTTAGCATCAAACGCGAGATCCGGGAGGGAGAGTGGGGAGCCGGGCAGGGGGAAAATGTAGAAAGACGAAGATGATATGAGGGAGAGACATACCTCAACCTGCTTGATGGAGTCCTCCATGCGGTCGTGGGAGGCCGACTCCTCATCGATTTGACAGAGGAAGTTGCCGATCCGGTCCTGTGCGCGCTGGACCTCGTCTTGGAAGCTCTCGAAGTGCGCCGGGAGTGCCTCGAGGTCCGGGATTTCGAGGCGGACTGTCTCCAGCCCGGCCAGGAAACCCTTCACCCGGGCAGCCTGCTGATCGAACTGCTGCTGCAGTTCGCGTATGTGTCCAGTGACGCTCGACTCGAGAAACATCCTGAAGGAGACCAGCTCCTTCTCGAGGATTTCCTTGGCTGCGGCGCACACCCGCGTTCGTTCCGCCTCAACGAGCTTTTCGAGGCCGACGATTTCCCGACCACCTTCGAGTTGGCTGCCTCGAGCCTCTCCAGGAGGAGAGACCTTCCAGCCAGAGCCTCGTTGATGGCCTCCTCCATCTTGGCGTTGGCTCTCTGAACAAACTGGGCGAACCGCGCCTTGACGGTCCGGACGACGGTCCAGGCAGTTACCAGGATGGACAAGGGAACGCCAAGCACGACCAACAAGACGATCCAGTAGAGAGCGTGGACGACCGCCTCGAGGAGGAAGGGGTTTGCGGAAATCGTGGCATCGGCCGCACGAAGAGGCACCGTCGCCGGACGAGGGTACTGCAGCAACCGGGGACCGAACTCACAAAAGCCAGCAACAAAGGACGCGCGCACCATCTCCTCACCAGTCGGGACTGGGACGGATGGGGGTTCCAATGAAGCGGCGGTCGAGTCATGGATTCATTCAGCGATAGAGATTGTTATAATAGCAGCGACTCCATTGAATCATATTTCAGTAGACTTCGCACGACGAGCAATCCTGAAAATATGCGAGGAAAGAAAGTAACCTCGTAGAGGTTATGAATTCGAGAATAGGAAGCTCAGTTATCCAGGATCAGTCACTTGTGCAGGAACAATGAACACCAATACGGATTTCATTAGATTGCCAATATCAGGCAGCAGCTGCAGGGAGCCATGACATTTTACGGGGAAATAAAAGGACTCAGCAGATCACGGCTAGACGCCGGGAAAGCGCCCAAACGTGGAAATACCATGGGAAAGAGAGGGAATTGAGAAAGATTCGTGCACAAAGTGCGGATTGAATTGTTCATAAAAGATGAAATTCGCCAAACGCCAAATATCCGATGGAGTGGAGGAATCGTATGTACGATCAATCATTAAATCTGTTAAGTCACAGTTTCCAGAAGCTGCCAGGATTCTCGGGATACCGTCCAGTACTTAGGACAGCCGCTTGCCGAGGACAGTTCCATAGTACATCGTAGCCAAAAGGCCAAACAGATTAACCAGAGTTGAAAGTCCGTGGAGTCTACCAAATTTCTTGTTCAGGGCCGTCATCTCCTTTGAATGAGGAGGAGGGTCATAGCTCTTCTTGCCGTCGCGAACCTCTGCCAATTGAATCAGTTACAGCAGATGTAAGGATTGAAGGCATAACTGACCTTGCTGCTTTCTCTCTTCCATTACCTTTACAGTCTTCGGGCCAAGGACCAGAAGGTTTGTTATGCCGGTGACAAAAACAGTTGCCAGCGGCAGCAAGGTTGTATATCTATTTTCTGGTGCAAGAACTCCAGAGATGCTAGAAGGACCCACACCGAAAACATTCCTTTCACCTGGAAATGTCAGGGCAGCAACAATTGGAAGGGCGGTCTGCAGTGAGAAATAAACCGGGAATATAGCGCTCTGTAGAGTTGAAAATTGAGGGCGCGGAAGCGTTCGAAAAGCAATAACGCCACCGATGAAGGACTGGCTCATTATGAGATGCTGAATCAAGACAAACAGGGAGAGTGCAGGCGAACCTGATAGACCTCGACACCTAAGAGGGTGCCATAACTAAATTGGTCAGTATCAAGGTACAATGGAGATGTGACAGGCTCAAGACGGACCTTAGGATATGGAAGGATCCGAGGTCGAACATGATGAGGTTTTGGGTATGGAGGCTCTCTTCCTAAAATTACTTCGAGTTCAGTATGTATGGAGCACTCCGGTTACCTTTCAACGGGAAGAACGAAAGAGATATCGACTGGTAATGGGAGCTTGCAGAGGTGAAGTCAACATAGCATAGAGTTTGCCGTGGGATGGTTTGATGTTGGTGGAGGCGGTGGGTCGCCGGCAGCACCGGCTGCCCAATAATGGCCACGCCCTCCCCGGATCAACCAGCGTCACTCGATCCTAGGCAGGCGCACGGCCCGGCTCCAAAGCCCACGCACCTGCACCAACGTCATGTCATGTGCCGTCGCGTCTGGAGCGCCGGAAAGGGAAATAGCAGCACGCGTCTGCCTGACCCTGTAAGAGCCCGCATATAAGGACGTGCAAACAGCACTGCCTACACCGGGCAGTGCCTCTTTTTCATCTTTGCTCCTGCGTTGAAGCCACACTTTGCCTCGCCCATACAATGGCGGACAAAGAAGCCACGGTGTACATCATTGACGTCGGCAAATCCATGGGAAGACGCCGCCATGGAAGACCGACGTCGGATCTGGAGTGGGCAATGCGGTATATCTGGGATAAGATCACAACCACAGTAGGGCTGCCTATAGATTGGGAATATCCTGCATTTGGACTAATGTCTTGTCAGGTCGCTACGGGACGGAAAACGGCAACCGTTGGAGTCCTTGGTCTTAGGACAGATGGTCAGGGCTACTCAGGCATTTCCTGGACTAGCATGCTTACAGATTTCCACAGACACTGCGAACGAACTGCAGGAAGATGAAAGCTTTTCCAATATTTCCGTGTTCAAGGAAATTGGGCAGTACGTCTTTTCTCTGATTTGCGATTTCCATGGACTAACCGGCCAGGATTCTCATGCCTGACCTACGGAAGTTGCGTGAACTAATTAAGCCGAGTAATACTGACAATGGTGATGGTGCGTTGTCTGCGTGCAAGAACGAAGAGACTGGCCTAACTTGCAATTAGCTATCTCGGCCCTCATCCTTGCTATACAGATGATAATCACGTACTGCAAAAAGCTAAAATACAAACGGAAAATCGTCATGGTGACCAACGGAGAGGGGGCAATGAGTAGTGAGGGCATGGAAGAAATTACGAAAAAAATCAGGGCAGACGACATCGAGCTTGTAGTTCTGTATGTCTTCGTCGCCGACAACATCTCCAGCCGTCTAACTTTCTCCAGGGGTGTCGACTTTGATGATCCTGAATATGGCTTTAAAGAAGAAAACAAAGATCCTGTCAAGGTACACAAAATTTTTACAGCCTTTTGATCATTGCACGAGTTGACAGTTATAGGCCGAAAACGAGAATCTCCTGAGAAGTCTCGTTCAAGACTGTAACGGAGTCTACGGAACGTTGGAACATGCTGTATCAGAGCTAGACATTCCGCGAGTCAAGGTAGTGAGGGGGATACCGTCATTTAAAGGAGAGCTTCGACTGGGGAATCCCGAAGAATATTCATCAGCACTTTGTATCCCAGTCGAACGATACTATCGAACCTACGTCGCCAAACCGCCAACAGCCAGCTCATTTGTCCTTCGTTCTGATATTGCGACTGGGCAGGAGAGCGCCCAGTCCTCTGCAACCGCCGTGGCAGATGCCGCCAGCCAAGATGGAGAAACGAATGTACTAACAGCCGTCAGAAGCGCACGAACGTACCAGGTGACCGATGAGAGTGCCCCGGGAGGCAAGATTGACGTGGAGCGAGAGGATCTTGCCAAAGGCTACGAGTATGGACGGACTGCTGTACATATCAGTGAGTCTGATGAGAACATTACCAAATTGGAGACAGATGCCGCTCTGGAAATTATTGGGTTCATCCAAAGTGACCGTGTATGTGTCTCTCTCCCTGTCTTCTGAACGTCGATAATGACATGCTAATCCACTCAAACAGTACGATCGATACATGCACATGTCCACGGCCAATATCATCATCGCGCAGAAAACAAACGACAAGGCGATTCTTGCCTTATCGTCGTTCATCCATGCTTTATTCGAATTAGACTGCTATGCGGTCGCTAGGCTCGTTACGAAGGAGGACAAACCCCCACTCGTTGTTCTGCTTGCACCTTCGATTGAAGCAGACTACGAATGCTTGCTCGAGGTTCAGCTGCCATTTGCCGAGGATGTCCGTTCATACCGTTTCCCTCCATTGGACAAGGTCGTTACGGTCTCCGGAAAGGTGGTCACGGAACACAGGAATCTACCGAATGAAGATCTACTTGATGCAATGAGCAAATATGTGGATAACATGGAACTCATTGAGCATGATGAGAATGGGTTAGTATTGCCAACTCAGCCTTTGAATATAAGAATATTCGCTAAGAGACATAGGGAACCTGTTGAAACTCTTCCACTAGAAGATTCCTTCTCACCGCTGCTTCACCGAATCGACCAAGCAATCCGATGGCGTGCAATCCATCCAAAGGATCCAATCCCTCCTCCTTCGGAACGATTAACCAAGTTCTCGCATCCACCAGAGGAACTACAATCTCGCGCGAAGAAATACTTAGATAGACTCATTACAGCAGCTGATGTCAAAAAAGGTTTGTCTCTCCAATATCACGTCAAGCATATCCAAGCACCACAAGTCCATGACGGTAACACCAAGCACAGTCCCGCCGAAAGTTAAAGGTAGAAAACGCGACCGAGAGGCCGAAAAGCCTCTGTCTGGTCTCGATGTCGACGAGCTCCTCCACCGCGAAAAGCGCGCCAAGATCTCACCAGACAACGCCATTCCAGAATTCAAACAGATGCTAGCAAGCGCGGAGAACATCGAGGCTGTAGGCGATGCTGTAAAACAGATGTCCGCCATCATTGAGAATCAGATCCGGCACAGCCTAGGCGATGCCAACTATGATCGAGTCATCGAGGAACTGGGTGTCATGAGAGATGAACTGGTCGGATATGAGGAACCCGTGTTGTACAACAACCTAATACGTCAGTTGAAAGATAAGATATTGAAGGAAGAACTAGGTGGTGATAGGCGCGTGCTATGGTGGCTCATCAAAAGAAGCAGGGTCGGTCTGATTGATAACAAATTATCAGAACGTTCGGAGGTGACGGAGGAAGAAGCCAGAGAGGTGAGTTCCTTCGAGACCTGGCTTTTATTCGAACAGACTTGATTCCTAACATCATCCAGTTCCTGTCCTCCAAGTAGCGCCTTAATACCCTGGAGGGCTCCCATGTCATTTCTAACGAAGCACAATTCTGACTGTGTGGAGAAGACATCCGTCTAGGATTCTTGATCGTGGAACCGCGACTGTAAATGCTGAATTAGGGTATAATATGATGATATGCTCCTGGTTCTTAGGAAGATGCCATACCCGCTGGCGAAGTAGATCGGAACATGGTAAAGAGACGCCTGTTTCTCTAAAGCGCGTTTCAAGATATCTTTCCCACTCTCTTGTTGCCAATCTCAATTTTCCGTTGTAGCCTAGTCAGGTCACAGTCAGCCCAATTGTCCTAAAAGCATAAAGACAAGCGTAGGCGCTCCACTGACCTGTTCACATCCTCATCTGCGAGCCGAAGAAGCTCGTTCTGGATTTCCAGCTCGTTATTTATAGCAATACCTAACTCCTTCTGTCTGGCCACGATCTTCCTCAGCTCTTCAATATTAAGATCCTGTTCCTCCAGTGTCTGCTTCTGCAGCTGCAAGACTCCTTGGTTATCGAGCTCTCGCGTCTTGTCGGTCTCCTTTCCGAGGACTCTCCCAGACCGAGGCTTTTTGCTGCCAACGAGGGCCTCTTTGTCCTGCGCCGACGCAACCACCGCGTCGAGCCTGCTCTTGGTAACCATGGCGTTGTGCAGGTTCTCAAGCCCATCCTTCTCTTTCTTGGCGTTTGCAAGCAGATCCTTTCTCCTCCTGATCTCCCCATCGCCCAAACTACTGCCTCCCCAACCTGACTTCTCACTTATATTCTTCAGCCCTTGTTCCAAGGCTGCGATTGCCGTCCCTGCCTTCACCAGGCTACTCTTGGCCTGTGCTGAGCTCTCATGCTGCTTCTGTGGCGTTGTAGCCTGATCACGTCTCGTCAGATGTAATCTTGCGTCGTGCAGGTGCGCCTTCAGGTCCCGGTAGCAATCCAACCACAACGTGGGGTCTGTGATCGGTGCGCCCCCAGCGCCTGGGTCCGTGATGGCAGCATGGAGTTTCGATGCCGTAGTGCCATTTGTGCTTGTGGCTGCGCTGGGGAGGTTCAGGAAGGACCTCCAGACGCTGGAGTTACGCCACCGTGAGTCCTCTGCTTCGTTAATGGCGCGCAGGTACTTCTCCAGGCCCTTGCGTCTCTCCTCCCGCAGGGTTGGGTTCTTGTTCGTGTTGGAGAACCAGGACTTCCCAGGCAGCGCAACAGGCGGTGGGGAGCCCACCTGGTTCACGAGACTCTCATGAAATGCCGCGAACTCCGAGTAGCGCTTTTGGACAGTATACGATCGCAGAGGCAGCCGTAGGGTGATGTTGTAGATAGTATAGGGACTAGCGGTGTCGGAGATGGTGGTGGTCGGTATCGAGATCTCGACGTTCGGAGCCATGGTCGGGAGCTTCGACAGGGAGATAGAAGAACAGACAGCTTATCTGGCAGAGAGCATACATAGATCGCGGGCCAGCTCCCCCAGAGGAAACGCCTCACGAGCTCCGCGTTGAAGGAGCATCGAAGGGGAGAGAGAGAGTCGGTCACTGATCGGAGCACGAGGCTCGGCCGCCCCTAGACAATGACGCCAGGGCGGAGGGCTGCCCAGCAACAACGGCCAGCGGCGGTGACGGGCGGTCTCGCCCGCAGTGGAACCGCGGAGATAAAACGCTGCAGGGACAGCAACATCGTCGTTGTCCAGCGCTGTAATTCGTCTTCTGCAAGGTACTCCTTACTGGCAGCTGTTAGCATGACACAAAGCCCCACAGTGAGCTTGGAGATATCCCGCCAAAGTTGTACCGACGAGCCATCGTCGCGACCAAGCTCTCCCGATCTCCATGCCTCCATCCCACCCCCCGCCAGGCAGAACACTATTCACTTGACCCCTCCTCCACCATATCAGCCTATATATACCCCAAATCATCAAAGTGTACAGTTAGCGCCTGGTGAAACGTCTGGTCATCAAATATGGAACCATCAGGACCCCCGGTCGTCATCCACGCAGTCACTCGTTCCCTCGACAGACGCAGCCGACGGGAAACGGAAACTGCTGCTTGTTTATATCCATGGCTTTATGGGTACAGATACGAGCTTCAGGAGCTTCCCCGCGCACGTTCATGCTCTTCTCACGCATGCTCTGGCTGAGTCTCATGTGGTCCATTCAAAGATATATCCTCGATACAAGTCCCGAGGGGCAATGGAATTTGCCCGTGATGATTTCAGCAAATGGTCCGTTCCATAATCCCTCGTTACTATCCGCTTTCCACATACTGTAATCAAGGGATCTGTGCTCAACTCTTCTCCCAGGATATCTCCCCACGAGTCAGAGACTACAGATATCATTTTGCTCGGTCACAGCCTGGGTGGAATTCTTGCCACGGAGGTTGCTCTTATGCCCTCTGAAGCTGGAAGTAGTGAGATTTTCAAGCATCGAATCTTAGGAATTGTTAACTTTGATGTGCCGTTCCTTGGACTCCATCCTAGCGTGATCAGCACCGGTATCAAGAGCCTATTCCATCCCAAGGCGAAGCCTCCCAGTCCTCCGAAAACAAATGATATATCTCAGGCAGACTCGACAGAGTCCCTAGCCAGCACATTAACATCGATAATTCCGCCTGATTCTCCCTTGTCTCCATTTCATTTTCCTACCAATGATCCCAACTTCAACCCTGATTTTCCCAACGACATCCGGTTGCCGAAACGGAGTCAGCTGGACAGCGCCATCCATTTCATTACGAAACACTCTTCCCATTTGGCCAGAGCGATTGGAGAATATATTTCTTCCCACATAGAATTTGGAAGCTGTCTCGCGGATTATCCTGGTCTTAAGAAGCGGTACAGAAGGATCCGGGAGTTGGAGGATGTGGACGAATATAGCCGGAAACGAGACGCACTCGGTCGGCCTTTGCGACGCATCAGATTTGTGAATTATTACACGGCAAGCACAGGATTTATCAAGTCTAATTCTCCAGGTGGATGCAGGCAAGATGTGAGCCCTCGTTCGGAATCAAGGGAACGATCATGCAAATCAGATACCGATACTGTCACGGATCAGGCAACGTCAAGATCACCAAGCCCATTGATATGCGTTGGGGGTTCTCCAGGAGATGGGATGAACCAATTTCGTCATCAGTCGGCCATGGAATCCGTAAAGCGCTCAGAGAACGATCCGCCAAAGACACCAGATAGTTCACTGGAATTACCAAGAGCCGAGTGGGCATCAGAAGATACGTGCAGTGATTTATCTACCCGATTGGATTCCAGTTCAGTACCTCTAGCAGAGTCACTACCAGCGCTCCCTCCTCTACCAGATCTTCGAGGCGAGCCCGCGAAACTCGACCATTCTCAATTTGCCGACAAAGATGCCCTGAAGCTAGCGCAAAAAGATCATTCACGACAGGTCAAAGCTTATGAACGAGAGAAGGAAGATCATGAAAGAGCCATCAAGGACCGCCAGGAGTTGCTGGAGAAGCGACAAGAAGCCGCTGCCGAGGAAATGCACCAGCAGCAACAAGTAATAGAGGAGAAAATGGGCAGTTGTGTTACCGTCGAAGAGGTTCCTGTCAAGGAGGAAGCAGTAACCCCGATCCCTCCACCGCTTCCTGCTCGGAATACTCCAAGTACTACAACTGTCAATGAGCAGCAGACGAACAGCAGGGAAGCCACCCCTGACCCTAGCCTGAGGACATCCACACCTTCTCGACCGTCTACACCACGACGTAAAGAACGCAAATTCTGCGCTTTGCCTCCCAAAGACCCGAGCGGTGCCCGAGATCCATTATGGGTCAAGGTATATATGGAAAGCATGGACGAGGTCATGGCTCACCAGTCGATGTTCATCCCGAACGACACTTATTACGAGAAACTCGTCGGGGATACTGCGGAGCTCATCCAAAGGTGGGTGCAGGAGGATCAGTCGAGGAGGGTGATCTTGGCTGAGACGAAACTGGTGGACTGAACGCATCATCGAGGCTGGATTCATTATCTGAACCATCCGGGGGACTCCGTTGGCAATTATCCTGCGAGACAGGAAGGGCATCACATTACTAAAGTTCTTTGTTTTCTGACTTTACGAGAGACATGCTCTATCCATCTTCGTGGACTGGCTTCCGTCATCAGTGATTCCATGCAATCGCTACGCTTTTGATACCCTTATAGGCATATATGACTTCAAGTATAGACGTCTCTGGAATGCAGGACTGAGACTCAGACCACCTCACTCGGTGTAGATTTCCATACCTATCTTCGTATTTGCAACTGCAGAGCGAAAAGAGGCAGTACAACCCAAAGACTCAGACAATTAACCTCAAAACTTGGGTATCTCACATTGCATATCTCTATCTAGACGAAATGACACTAGGCTCACTTCCAACTTCTTAAGAGTAAAACAGATGCAGAAAAGAAGGGATAGATGCAAACATCACCGCATTGTATCCTCGTCCCATATCTCCCGAGCCTCAAGGAGATCCCGCTGCCCGTAGAACTCTCCCACTACAGTAAGAATCATGTCGAGCATTGCGCGGGTCTGTTTGACTGCATCGGTTGACTTTTCATGGGCTTCCGCCTGTACCTCAGTGCGAGTTGCCGCTGTCTCTATTCCTTTTTCGACTGGTTGTTCCGGTTCCTGGCTAAGTTGAAGCCTTGCCTGGAGTCGAGCTTTGGCTGCTTCTAGTTCTTCAGGTTCTGATTCCCTGGGAGTTCCAGCTCCCTGGTGGGAGAATGATACATCCATTGGTTCAAGACCGTCTTCAGTTGCTGCTTGATGCCCTTCGACGACAGCACCAGAGTCGTTGTTAGCGGGCTGCTCAGGACCGGCAGCGACCTTGACCTGAGCCTCTTCATCTCCGTCTCGGGTATCGTGACTCTCTTCTCGAGACTCCTGACCCTCACCGTCCGACCGCTCAAGGGAACCCCGATGCGGTCCTGCGACATCCTGCGCAGTCGCAGGCCCAGTCGCAGCCATCCGTTCTTCCTTCATCTTCCTCAAGATCTTCGCAGCCCTTTTCCCCAGGTCGCGGATCTCGCCCACCTCCTCACTGCTCAGCTGTCCGACGTCCCTACACCTCGCCAGCAGACCCCACGCCCAGGCTCCGATCCTCCTCACACGCGCTGCGTCCCCGCTCTTGACATTCTCAGACATCAACCGGCCCATAATGCTCAGCACGCCCAGAACGCTCTGCATTTCCATGCACGCCAGCTGCACCGTCTGCGGATCCACGGCGAGCAGGAGCCGTCTCCATTCCGAGCGCGCGGCTTTCGAGCCCCGGGGGAGAGATATCGGGTGGTCGTCGTCGAGGGCAGCGACCGCGGAGGCCGGAGGCGAACGCCTCAGCGTCGAACGAAGCTGGAGGAAACGCTCACGCAGGGAGGCGTAGTAGGATGCCTGCGCGTCCGATTGCAATTCTTCCATTTCGCTGGTTTCATCCGCGAGGGCGCCATTGGCGGTCGTTATTGGGCGAGCGATGTAAACGCCATCGTAGTAGAAGCCCTGTTGCTCTTCATCCTGCGTCGAAACCCCCTCTGCCTCTGTCCCAGCAGGCGCCGTCGTCGTCGTTCTCTCCGCAATCGTCTCGGATGGTTGTTTGGGCGCAACGAACAGAGTGGGTAGCGAATTGGCCTCCGATCTATAAAATTACAAAACAGAACACATGAGACAAATCGCCATCAGCGTTCGAGATCGCAAAACATCATCATCATCCGCAAGCTGAACAAGGAACAGATGCAAGGCCGACACTTAGCGCGCGGGAACTGGAAAAGAGAGGCAGGAACGGGGGGGTCGCGGGTAGAGGCAAAAAACTTACCGGACCATGCGAAGATACTCCATGCCATCTTCCGCAGGACCGTAGAAGAGCTCATCGCCGACCGGATCATCCAGGCCAGGGAACGCGCTCTTTTGGCCGTAGACGGGGTCGCTGCGGGGGCGCAGGTATGGGCCAGGCGCCGCGGACAGCTCTTCATCGTCGTCGTCGTCTGCTGCGTAGGATACACGAGGTCGTTTCACGTAGGGCGAGCTCCCGGGCTCCGAGGAAGGTGGTTTACGCTTATCGGACATCTTGCCGGCGGTCCGTTGACCGTCCGTGAACAATTTGACGGAGGGCTGTTGGAGGATGGAGATTGTGGTTCTAGTTAGACTGATGGTCTACGGAGATCTGGGAGCTTGGGCCACCCGCCGTCATCAACGCGCTAGATGGAGCCCGATGACACGGGCCTGGACCGACTGGACCAAAGAGCATCCCGTCCATTCTACTCCGTACATTACAATTCCACAAGTGTCTCTTCTAATATGTATATGTATTTCATAAATTCCGTTAAGGTCTACTGAGCTGGGTATTATCCCATGGACCTTCCAGTTGGAGGCGGGATCAGAACGCAAGTACGAACCTCGTCCTCATGGCCGCAGGCGCTGCGGGTCGCGAGGGAACAAGGTCGCCAAACGAATGTTGGGAAGCCCCAGGAAGAACTGCAGGATACGGTTCAGACCCAGTCCACCACCAGCGTGAGGAGGGCAGCCCTGGCGGAAAGCAGCCAGGTAGTCCTCAAAGCCCTCAGAGTTCGGGTCGATACCCTTCGCCCTCATGGACGCTTCCAGCTCGTTGACATCGTGGATACGCTGTGAGCCGGACATGATCTCTTCACCACGCATGAAGAAGTCATACGAGTTGGAGAATCTCGGGTCCTCGGGGTCAGCCTTGGTATAGAACGGTCTGACCGCCGTCGGGAACTTGTCGAGCACGTAGAAGTCGGTGTCATACTTCTCCCGGATGATCTGTCCCAGCTGCTTCTCCATTGCCGTGGTGAGGTCATTCTCGAACCTCTCTTGCTCGGAGACATCGATACCGGCTTCCTTCAGCAAGGCGATACCATCCATGTACTTCAATCTAAGTGCCTTGCCGTCCTTTGGAAGCTTGAAGTCTCCAGCCTTTGGATACGACTTCTGGACAACCGCGATCTGCTCCTTGTATCTTTCTTTCAGCTGAGTGAGGATGTACACAAGGAGATCCTCGGCGAACTCCAAAACCTCGTGGTAGTGATGGCGGAACGTCTTCTCGAAATCAAGACCCGTGAACTAAAATGCTTGTCAGTACTCAATGTTGAAGATCGAGATCCACGTCACCGACATACCTCAGTCAAATGTCTGTGCGTGTTGCTGTCTTCCGCTCGGAAGACCGGTCCAATCTCGAAGACACTCTCCATGTCACCGGCAATGCACATCTGCTTGTACAGCTGAGGACTCTGCGTGAGATAAGCCTTCCTCTTAAAGTACTTGATCTCGAAAACATTGCTTCCACCCTCGCTAGCAGCCCCGGCCAACTTCGAGGTGAAAATCCACCTCGCACCACTCTTCAACATATATTCTGAGAACAACTGCACAATACCACTCGAAATCCACGTGATAGCCTGACTGGTCTCCGTCTGTAGGTCAAGTACGCGATTGTCGAGACGCGTCTTGAGAGTAACAATAGGAACCCCTTCAGCGTCAAGTTGGACACCATCTTCTACAGTGTCACTGAGAGGTGGCGGTCGCTCCGCATCCTTAACCTGCATGGGCAGCATCTGTGCTGCCTCTGAAATGATGTATATCTTCCTGATGTGAATCTCCAGATCGCTCAGGGTAGCGGATGCGACCGGAACACCAGGCTTCTTCACAATACCGGTGACCTGGACAATAGAATTAACATTGATACCACCAGCCCATTTGACCATCTGTCTCGAAATCGGTTCCTGTGCAGCTACAACTGCCTGCACTTTTATCCCTTGTTGTCTAAGCATCAAGAATGCGAGCTTCGCGCTCTGCACACGCGCATTGTCGACTCGGGCAATGACCGTCACTTCCTTCTCATAGTGATCTTCCGAGAGCTGTTTAAAGTTCGTGACGGGCTGTAGTTCCTCGGACTCGGGGATTCGACCGTACAAATCTTTTGCGGTGTCGACAGCGTTGGCGGCGGCCGCGGCGGCCTGGGCCTTTTCCTGCGCAGCACGCTGAGCAGCCTTCTCAGCTTTAGCCTTTTCTTTCGCGGCCTTCTTCAGGGCATTCTTGCTGAGAGGTGGAGCTCCTCCTTCTGCTGCTGGAGCTGCTGGAGCTTCTGGGGTTTCCTCGGGCTTGGGACGGTGGGGTAAATCGGATTCCGCCATAGTTGTTATGCCTCAAGGACAAATGATTTTAACAGAACAGCGAATGGTTCGAATGAATAGCGACGGGCGCACCTTAAGTAGCCTCTTGTATGAGGAACAAAAGGTGTTGCTGCGTTGTGAGTCAGATGTGCTCCAAAGGACCAGGGATCAAAGTCTTTGACCTTAACAATATCAGGCCACCCCGCCGAAGATAAAACCCTAAGCCCTAATCATGTTCCCTTTTGGGATGACTGCCATGATCACGTGAAACAGAAGCAAACAAACAAAACATCGCAAGAAAACCATCAACCTCCGCAGATTCAAATCAAGTACATATTTCTTCAAGCCAGTCCTGCTGTGATTTATTTACTTATTTTATGTTTCGGAAGTTTTTTTACATTAAACCATTCATTAACTCTCCACCTATCATCCCAGCCAGGTTCTGTGGAGTGCTGCAGGAACCGATCGCGTTGTCGCCTAGGGCTCATTTGTATCACCATCCTAAATATGACAACAATGCATCGTCTCTGCATATCCGATGTTTACCCGATATCTTCTTATTTGTGGACCTAGACTTCTGCCAGAGATAGCCAAGGCTCAGCGCTGTCTCTTGAATCCCAACTGCTCACGGATTCTTCCTGGCACTCTCAGGCTTACGGAATAGATATTTCCTCCGACCGCGTCGCCAAGACATCACTCGTGCCATTAGTTCCGCCTTCTTGCTCCAGGCAGCAGGATGGAATTACTGAATCCATTATTCTGTTTTGGATACTTACTGCTGCGGATCTCGCATTCGCATTTAAAGGCTCGGCAGGGCCAAGCTCCGCCACACCACGGACCTTTTACAGCGCCCTATCAGATCGAGATTTGTACGAGGAGCGTACGAGTCCTGCTACGTATGTACCTCTCAATCCCGACATTCTATTGACCAAGCTCAAAGAATCGACCTTTCAAAGCGTATCTCATGAACTTTATTTCTGCTCCCTCTAGTCTGCATGTGGATATGCAAGCAAATGCGAGTGCGATTATGCCGCCTATGTTCCGCCATTACTAATAATCTAAATATTGATTTATACAGCAGCACGCTGACGGACGGATCTAAGGATGGATATGAGATGCCACGAGGCACGTCGTACAGAGTCGTAAGGCTGGCTTATCCTAGCATCAGAATCCTGGGAGGTCCTTGTATAAATCTGGACCGTGTTTCCAGCTGCTCAGATGTACCTTTTATCTCCCATGTTAGTCAATATCTATGTAATTTTAATGATTTAAAGCGCATTCATTTTTTTTATTTGAACACTGATACTCTCGTTTCGATTTTAGAAGATAATTACTGTTCTCACCAAGCCTCTTACCCTCTTGTCATCATCGTCATCATCATCATCACACTTCCCATACTACAGAGGACTTGAGAAATCGAAGCGATAAGCAAACCCCAATACAATGGCATCCGACTCGGAAGATAGCATCTACTTCTACGATCCATCCCTTCCTGCTTCCATTTTGTTCACCGCTCTCTACGCACTGCCATTCCTCTACCAACTGTATATGACTGTCATCGCCCCATGCATTGGGAAGTACAACTACACAGGCTACTTCATCCCCATTCTCATTGGCGCTGGATTGGAGATCGCGGGATACGCTGTGCGCTGTGGAAGTGTTGAGAAACCCGACGATATCGCGCTCTATTCTGTCTCTTCCAGTCTCATTGTCGTCGCGCCCGTCTTTGTCTGTGCAAGCCTCTACCTGCTCGTCGGAAGGTTGATTCAATTCCAGCCTTCAGGCGCGGATAGTAGGAGGAGAAAGGGCGTCCTATGCATCTCACCTCGCTGGCTGCCTCGCATCTTCGTCACCTCCGACGTCTTGAGCTTTCTGACGCAGGGGTCTGGGATTGGACTCGCAGCCGCTGGCAACTGGGAAGGGACTGAGAAAGACATAGGCTTCGGGATATTGATTACAGGATTGGTCCTACAGCTTGTTACCTTTGTCCTCTTTCTGGCCATCGTACTCCTATTCCATCTGCAAGCAAAGTCGGTTGGAGACGGCATCGATCGAGGCCACCGTATGGTCCTCATGGGTATTTACATATCTGGTTTCTTCATTATTGTGAGTGGAACGGCGGCTTCCTGTGAATGATATTTGACCTTGCAAGACAACGCTAATGCAAGTCTCCATAGGTGCGTTCAATTTATCGCGTCGTCGAATTCTCGCTAGGCATACCTAGCTACACGTTCTCACACGAGTGGCCGCTATATGTTCTCGAAGCTGTGCCGATGCTGCTCGCAATCACGGTGCTAGGATGGTTCCATCCAGGAAGGTGGCTTTCAAAGTTTTCCAGTTCTACGCCTGAGTATTTTGAAGCTCAGAAGAGAAAGCGTTGAAGTCACTGCGGAGTCTTTCTCTAGATAAATTGGTAAGGTCTTTTATGTTTTCCTCCAGGAACCCAACGGCCATTAAAGGAGGAACATATATATCTGGAATCGTTTGAAACCGGTTCGTTTTGGAAAGATGTGGTTTTACTTTATATAGAGCATGGCCTTTGCTTTTTCTATCTCATATCTTCTATTTTCATCGGATTGATCGTTGTCAATAGACACCGTCAATTTTATCCTGCCCGTTCCTTGTTAAAACATTACCACTTTGCATTTCTTGCTCCAATTTCCTCCATTATCATTTCTGTAAGATGACCAAATCCGGTGGTGACATACTTCTCAGCAAAAGCCATGTACTCTTCACTCTGAATAACCGCCTTAGCAGAAGCAATCAAGTCAACCTGCCACTGGATATAACCACGCATCGCCACCGGAAGATCCCGATAGATCTTCTCTCCCCACTGCAGCACGGAGAACATCACCTGCGGGAACCGCGTCACCCTCATCAGAGTCGCCTGCAGCAGCAGCGGCGACATGAGAATCTGCAACGCGACATGATGCACAAACAGGATCTGCGAGACGCTGTTCTCCTGCGCGATGAACTCCAGAAACTCCCTGTGGCCCATCGTGTACCAGACGGCGTAGACCGCCACGAACTTCAGATACCTTCTTCGCGACGAGCTCTTGAGTGCGGTATACGTGTTCATGATTGCGCCGTAGAACCGACGGTGCGCATCATTCTCCAACAGGGGTGAGACCATCTCGAGCGTCTGGATGGATTTATCCAACAATGTTGTGTCCAACGACGGGCCCTCGGGTAGGCCGGCGGCGGTGTTAAGGATATACTGCTCTTCATCCATCACGAAGGCGCTGCTGTTCGCGTAGTGCTTGTCCGGCAAGCGCTCCGTGACGAGTGCGCAGCCTCTGATCATAATAGCGAAGTCGACCAGATCCGTCATGTACCGTGCCTGGAAGGTGAGCACGTAGCATGTGGCTAGCATCGCGTCCAGCTCTTCCCTAGTATGATCATCCTTTGCTAGCATCCTGCTGAGACCTCTGAGAGCCTGTCCTCTGTGTGCGACTGCCGCGACGGTATATTCAGTCCCAGAGGGGACGATCAGGGATAGATAGGTGGCTCCGAGGGAGAGAATGGCATGCATGAGATAGTCGCACTGTTGTTCATTGTCATCTCTTGATCAAGTACTTATAGGTATAGGCGTAGACAGTAGGAAAAGAAAGATTAGAAGCCATACATACATGATGAGCATACTCAGGAACGACCGTCACCCAGGCCAAGTCGCTCCCAAATGGGAGATGCGGATACGCAACGAGCAAGAAATGATGGAAGAACCGCAGATCGCTCGCCGTGAATAATGTCGGCGTCAAAGTGCGCTGCATGGCCTCCTTCGGTGCACAGTTGTAGTCGTAGTCATAGCCCCCAGCCCCATTTAAACTGAACCTCTGCCGCTGCTCGATGGCAGTAGTTGGTGTCGGCGTACGAGACGCTGCTATGCCTTCGACGGGTATATGCAGATTATGTCCTTGTTCTTGCAGTTCGTACATGCTGGGCGGGTTTCCTGGCACTGTTGCGACGAATTAGATACTTGTTCTAACATATGATCAATAGCATGTGGTGCGTCTGTTGGGTGCATGCGACGATACCTTGACTCTGCGAGCCTTGCAATTGAAACAGCCGCCGCGAGACATCTTGTGCGGTTTCTTTGAGTGGTATACGTCCGGCTGCTTCGAACTTGGATTTTCATTCTGTGGGAGCTGAAGGGAGGAAGATGGGGAAGAGTCACAGAGTCTGGGTGGCGATGAGGATGTAATATGCGCCATTTCTCCAGCTACATCAGCTGTAGTGAAGTGATCGAAGCCTTAACATATATGTGTGCTTAGGTAAATAATCAGGTCAAGTGAGTCAAGAACACACTAAGTACTATTTTTACAAAATAGTAGCTCACTGGATCTATATCAACAATTGACACCGTCAATCTGAAGACATCTCTATCTCCAGGAAGCTTCGCATGCCAAGGGACGCGTTCCTAGAATTGGTCATTATCCATCAAGGCTGAGATCTAAGCCCCAAGCCTGTCGTAAGCCTAGGCAGCATCATTAGGAAGAATACGAGTATGGCAGCACTAGACACTGACTGTAGCAAATAATAATGGAGCGCGCCAGTACACGAAGCCAAGATGCTTACATCGAACCGTAGGCTCTTTTTATAACTTAATGACCCGATGAGCTCTAAGTTTTAGAACTGCCTTGTCAGATCTCTTATCGTCATTAGACAGAACGTGTAGCGTGCCTGCCCAAGGGGCCTACACACTTCTAAGTTAGGCTTTCATTTGTTGTTTACTAGGTCCTGTTAATTGGACGTACCTCCAGCTTATGTAGGTTGTGGATATACTAGCAGACTTGTGTAAGTACAATCTCCTTGAATATAGATACCTTGCTAATACTCCGTAGAGGTAGATTGAAAGCTCATAAAACAAATTTGGTCTATTGTACTGTACAATGATCACACATTCGCCAGTTATGCTAGTCGTTATATATAACCATTAATGCGCCTTATGGTACCATCCAGCTCAAGAACAACTGACAGCCGGAGGGACTCATTGTCTGTATGCCCCTTTCAAGGAACTTCTATCAAGGAATTCATACCGTGTATTGAGTATCCCCATTTAAAGTATGAGGACTGAGACAACGAATAGCCGTGCGGCCTTGCATCATACCTCCTACCGCGACGTGTCTCTTCGCACCTTCTTCAGGGCTTGACGCAGGTAAAAGGCAATTCCACGTGCTTCAATTTCTTTGCTTGGGTATAAATGCAGATCTCAGACGGTTCAAGATTTGGTCAAGACCACTTTGAAGACTTCAGTCCCCACTCAACGGCCTTCTTCACATTATCAACGATAGTCTTCGGGGTCCACGCCGGTTCTCCACCAGAGTAGACACCGGTGCGGACAAGGATCGAATACCATTCACTGCCGTGCTTACTCCGGTAGGAATTCGCCCCGCGGATATCAGACTCCGGGTTGTCCCCGACCATGTAGACTCTTCGCAAGGGACCCAGATTCTCCGCGTGGAAGATCCGCGACCGATTCCGGATCAGCTGCTTCTCTGCGAATTCGTACGTGCACTGGTAGGGCTTTCCAACCACGGTCTTTTTCAGTTCAACCCCTTTGCTCGGGCCGCCCGTTGTCGCCGCCCAGACTCCTTCCAAAGCCTCGCGGAACCCGCCTTGGCCGAGACGTGGCATGTGGTAACCAGCTGCCCACCACAGGTCTGGGTTTGAGAAGTACAGCGGCGGCTGTCCGTCCTGTTGGTATCCACGGTTCGGGAGGTCCGCACGACCATTCTTATCCGAAAGTGTACCCAGGATACCCTGAGATGATAGTAGAATGTCCATGATGATCTGGATATCAAGCCCCCAATCCCTTGGGTCGTTAAAAACGAGTATTGCGTCGATCTTGAGGCCGTTTGCCGGATTGTTCAGGTCTATCAGCTTCGGGAGCGGTTTAGCAAACTGTTTATAGTAGTCTACAAAGACCTTGGAGAAGGGCCAAATGGAAGGGTATGCCGTGAGAATGTCTCCGGGGGTTATGACGTTCTTAAAACCATATCTACAACAGTCAGCACTGGCTTACACCGGAAATCCATAATCAAACTGAGAGGAGCCGTATATACAATACCTGTACGCTACCTGACGACAGTTATCGCCCTCGCCCCCAACAACCAGGACGCATTTGTCCTCCAATGCGCTCTGCTCTTCTGTCCCCTTGACGAACTCTGCAAACGGAGAATGACTTTGTATGATCACAGTCGGATCCAACTTCACATCAAGCTTCTTGCTGATCTCCTCTACCCTCTCGGTTTCGTGCTTTCCGCCGCCATTGGTGAGCAGGATAAACGGGATCCCCTGGTCTTCCAGGAGGTATAATGCTTCCGCGGCTCCGGGGATCGGTTTCGAAGCTCGAAGGAGGACACCGTCAATGCTAGACCAGCGATTAGACACGAAACAGCACAGAATAGAGAAAAAAAAAGCAGCGGGGCTTGCGTACTCGAAAGCAAAAGCAAAGTCCGGTACCCGGGGGTGGGAATTGACCGTCTGGAAACCCCTCCGAAGCGCGGGGCCCGGGATGGCTTCTAGATATGGACGAGCATAGGCGCGTTGCAGCAGTCGAAGAGAGCGTAGGACTCCTTGGGGCCTCATGCTGGGAGCGGAGCTTGGGATGTGAAGCGCGTGCAATTGGTCCTCCTCGAGTGGTGCCCTCGTTTGATTATGGGTGAGGAGCTGGATGTCGCTGTCGACGAATGACTCCGCAGATAGGTACAGGCGTACGGCGTCTTATCGCGGCGGGCGGTGCGGAGGGCGGCGAAGGACCAACCACAGTTCCATAGCTTCCTGCACGCATGCAGCTACATCATACTGCTTTACTTGCACATGGCCCCCGCGTCGATCTGTGCGGATCACACTGCTAGGGGATCTCTTTGGCGATGGAAGTGCCATGAAGCTAATCTCAGACATGTCCCCTGCTCCTGAGGCTCGTGAGACATATCTTCCCAATGAGATCATCATCCACATCGTGTCTCTAATCGCGGCCGAAGAAGATTCCGCCCGCCGCCAAGCGACGCTCTATAAATGCTGCTTGATATCCCGCCAGTGGTACTCCGTGGCGGTTCCGTTCCTCTACGAGAGGCCGCTGCTGGATACGGGAACGACCTTTCAAAAGTTCACGGCCACCGTCGCCCCTCCGGTTGGTGTGCGCGGGAGCAAAATGAAGCTGGGCAGCCTCGTGCGCAGGCTGGACATGAGCCAGCTCGTCCACCACAGCAGCAACAGCCTGACGGCCAGGCTGCTGGGCAGGGTGAAAGAGAACCTGGAAGTCTTCATTGCCCCGATGATTTCATTCTCGTGAGTAAGAATAGCTTGCATCGCTTGTATGGTCACATGTTTTGATCTTTCTCGATTCGGACACTCTTTTATCGAGTCCTTGCGGTTTTGTCCAGTTGTTCGTAAAAGACAAAAAATTCATAAATAATTAGCGTTTTCCATGGTTTTATTACTTGAATAATTGCTAAGAGCACCTATACTACAGACTCAACTGCCTGCCCTCGCTTTCCAAATGTGGCAACCTCCGCCACCTGGACCTCTCTCTTGTCCGCGACAACATCCCCTTCGCCAGCCTCAAGAAGGCCATAAGCCATCTGCAGAAGCTGGTATCTCTCCGACTTCCCTATTCCACCTTCCTCAGCGTGGACGATTCCGCCCACCTGAGCTGGCCCCCGAATCTTCAGCGGCTCCAGGTCAGTGGGAGCTTTCCCGTCCACACGATCAGCTCTTTCTCCTGGCCCGACCGCCTCTCCAGCCTGACCCTCAGGAACTGCACCAGTCTCGCCGTGGATTCCATGAGTGACCTGATTAGCAGCCCCCAGCTGGGTCGGAGGCTGAAGCGTCTGAGAGTCTCAAACTCCAACCGCGGCCTCCAGCCCGAGTCCATCAACGTCATCCCGGCCTTCCTCCCGGGATTGACCTCTCTCAGCGTCCCAGGCGATCTCGTTATGGAGACCTTCTTTGACATGCTTCGCTCGTTCCACCGGACGCCGCTGGCGCTCGAGGTCCTAGAGCTTGACGCTCCGTGCACGGATGGCGCGCCGGAGTTCACAACAGAGACGTTGCTGGACGCTTTGAATAAAGGCTTGTCGAACCTCCGCGCTATCGGGTTTCACGAGATCTACTGTACCGACGAGCGGTTAGCTGAGGACGAGGATATCGACGAGGCCTTGAAGGAGCGCGCCAAGCGTCGGTCCGCGACTGCGGGATCAGAGTCAGATGCTGAGGAGAGAGAAGATGAGGTGGTGGGAGTCTACTACTTGACTGAGGATAGACTACGCCTAGCGTGATCTTCGTTGTACATATTATTTTCCTATAGATTAATATTGGCACCATCGCATAGATAGAATTGAGAGGCCGTCATTTGATTTGAGGCCGATGATACAGCTTAGAACTCGATTTACCAGCGTATGAAATCTGGATTAGATTTCTAGCTCGAAATGGGAATATAAAATTCAAAACTCTACCTCGATAAAAACGGATAATCCAGTACAGAACATCAGGAGCTCATTTCGGGAAACGCAGTTCCGCTCACTCCTTTCAAACGGGAAAAAACAACTCTGGCTGGCTTCTTCCATCTCAAGTCCGACCATACCGGGCTCGCTATTATCAGGACCAGAGGAAAGATATAGGGGCTTGGACGCCTACAGACGAAACTCATAGCTAATCAACACCTTCATTAGAAGTAGAAAGGATGCCATCGCTTCCTTAATTTTGGGATTCGAGGTTCTTCGAATCCCGTCATCATGAGGCATTGCTGAACCGCCCCAGCTTACAGGAACTTAAGTGACAGATGCGAGGATGGTAGCGGCGACGCCTTCTTCCTCCGCTCTGACAGTGATCTTTGTCGTGACACCCGTCTTGCTTGAGTAAGCCATCTTGACCAGAGCAGCAACTCTGCCCCCTGAGACCGTCTTGCCATAAAGCTTGAGGGTGTGCGTGCTGTTGCTGAGGGGAACATCGCTTCCCTCGAGAGGTTGCAGGGAGAGCGTTAAGATAAGCTGTTCCGTGGCGTCTGTATATATAGGTCAGCATCGACTCTCTCGGTTTTCAAGGATGGGTAGTAAACTTACCTGAAATGCCTTTGACATTACTCAACTGGAGAGTCTCACTAGCTTCTTCGCCGTTGGCACCAGTCTGTTCCCACACATGGTCGAAGCTTCCGGCGAACGCGGGGATGACATAGTCACTGCCAGTGAGGTCGAGGTCCTCGACCTGGTACTCGTCTTCATATCCACCCTCCTCCGGCTCACCAGTCGTCGGGTCAATTTCTTTGCTTGTGAACTTTAGATTATTCGTGAACGAAGTGACAGGGAAGCTCTTTTCACCGCCCACTTTCTTAAAAGCAACATAAACAATACCAGGCTCGTTTGTAACCAGTTTAGGAGCAGGGACGATGAAGTCCTCTTCCAAGACATCCTCCTCAGACGGGGCTGCCACAACCGAAACATCCTCGAGAATAGTGTCCGGAAGAGTGTTCTTGATTTCAAATTGCAAAACAACATGCTCCTTGAAGATGTGCTTGACGGCGCTGACCACGTACTCCGTTTCGCTCTCCGTGAGCTCGACAGGAGCGGACGACTTGAGTAGCGTCCCGTACTCTTTGAGTTCTGGGATCTGCATAAGTTGCTCGGCATACTTCTGGGTCGCTGAAGCCGCGGATGCGGCTCCATCGGCCGCCCCGTTGGGCTTGCCTTTGGGAGGACCGGCTGCAGGGGCCTTGAGAGTAGGCGTCGCGGTGGTGAGTTTCTTGGTCCTTTCTTCGGCCAACGCCTGCTCCTGCGACACAACTGGGATTGAAGAGACATCAAATGGTGTGGCGAAAGTTTCCTTATCTGTCGCGGTCACATACATGACCAGTTGGTGCTCGAAGGTGGACAGAGAGTACATTGAGTCTTGTATCCATTAGCCCCTGCTCAACACGCCTTCGCGTTCAAGACTTACCGTTCTTGATGAAACGCTGTGCCATTTCATCCTCCTCCTTCATCAACCTGAGGTTGAAAGCAGCACGATCCCGGACCTCATCGTCTGTGTCGTCCAGGCATCTCGTGAGAAGGACCTCGACACTCTTCTTCAGGTCAGGGTCTTTCTGTCCGACGCCAAACTTGGCCAGAGCCGTAACAGCAGCGGCTCGAACAGTGGCGTTTTCCAGAACAACTCTGTTATAAATGTATCGAATATATTTGGTAGGCTGGGAAGTCTTAGGGCCTTCCACTCCAAGGAGATGCAATATCCTGACAGAGAGCTTCGTAAACTCGCAGTCTTCGATGAATTCGCAGAGATGAGCAAGGGCTTCTTTGGTTAGCATATTCCGACAAAACTAGACCGTACTGAAAGTCTTTAACGTACCATCTTCCTTGCTTCCGGGAACGAATTTGATCAGGTCGAACATGCTCTCAACGACGCTTCTCTTGAACTCATAGCCACCCTCGTCTCTTAGGATACCGCTAAGGAAGGAAAGCATGCCCGCCTGCTTATTCGGGAACTTCAAGCAGAGCGTCCGGATGGCTTCGACGATCGTGATCTTGAACTCATCTGTGATATCGGCCATGAACCCAGAAATCTGCTTCATCAGGCGGTCGACGCTAGCCTCATTGCCCGTCTTGAGCAGAGTGGTGATCGCGAAAGTCGCAATAGACCGGTTGCTATTTGAGATCAAGGCTTCGATATCCGGGTTGCATTGGTTCACAATGTGTGGCTTGAATGATGCAAAGTTGTGGAGGATTCGAATCGCTGCAAACTTGGTAACTGCCCGCGGCGAAGAGAGGAAGAGCTGCAGAACATGAACAGCCTGGGCAGCCTCCGCGTCCGTGACATCTCTCATATCGCAGATGGCCTTCGCTGCCTCAAAGTTCACCATTTCGTGCTTGTGCCGGAGCCAGCCATCGAGCATCTGCATCATCGGATTCCGGAGGCTCGGGTCTTCTTCCGCCAGCTTCGCGGCCAACCGCACCAGCAGGACAATCGCCGCCGGACTCTTCACAGCGCCAGCCGCTCCGTATTGCTGGACCATCTTCACCAAAGCCATTCTGTCATGTGACCGCATCTGATACAGGAGACCGATCGCATGGTACTGTGTCATGTAGTTCGCCTGCGAAATCGCATGGGATTGCCCTCCCGTTCCAAATCCAAGGAACCCAGTCGATTGCTTTGAAGATGACGCAGCTTCCTGTGTTTCGCTTTGCCATCTTCGGACCACGTCACGAGCGACTGGAAGGAGGTGATACGAGGAGACCAACGCCGCTGAGGAAACGGAAGGGGTTTTGTCGACAATGGCGGTCTTTATTAGTCGCTCGATGCCTTGAACAGTAGTGGCCTGTTGAATTAAGTGTTAGAAAGTGCGACAGGTAGGAGACAGGAAAGTGACAGAGGCGTACATCAATGATGCGACATAGCGCGCGGATCGCATTCGCCCGGTAGAGAACATCACTGCCAACAGCGGTATCCTTCATAATAATGCTGGTGGACATGATCGTATCCTCTGCGGTATTTGCCAGCTCCTTCAGGATCAAGTATACCATCTGCCGCAACGAAGGATCCTTGTTCTGGAAGAGCTTCGAGATGCCGAAGAAGAGCGTCGTGGCCTCATCTGTCGGGAACTGCTCTCCCGTGAACAGGAGAACAGCGATCTTTGTCAAGAGGGTGCGACATTTTCGAGGCGAGATAGGAGAACTATTAAACAGTCTCGCTGCGGGGGACGTCAGGCCCTAGAGAATGCTTGAATTTAATGCGCGCCAGGGGAAACTGCGTACCATCTTGGAATACAGTTGTCCGATCAAGCTTGATCATGACTTGATCAGCATCTTCATCCTTTTTGACGTAACTCATGGTGACGGCCTGCTGAGTTTACAGCAGCAGAGAAAGTCCGTAGAAAGCGAATGTAGGAGAGCTGACGCCCGCGAGGATGCTCCGGGGATTCAATTAAGGACGGATGGTATTAGTACGGGCGGTGTAATTGACTACCGCGCCTTCATCATTCGCGGGCAGACGCGAAAAGGAAGGAAGGAGAATGGGCACAGGACAAGATTGGCTATCGTGTCTCACTGTCACGATAACCTGGACCGAAAGCCCGTGCCTGCGAGACTGCGATACTCGTCGTTCGAGCGTACAGTACAGCTTGGCCGCCAGATCTCCAGGTGGCCTTCCGAGTCTGCATGTGTGGGCACCAGCCACAGTGGCTGCACAAACCATGCAAACAGGCGGCGTTCCAGACACCCAGTTCGACACTCCAGCACATATATACAGCGCATACCTACCTGTAAATAGACGGAGCAGTTTTTCACCTTTAGCAACATTTACGACCCCTGCAGTCACATACAGCAAGCTCTGCGACCATGAATCCAATAGATGCCCCAGCTGTTGATCCCAACGCAGACACAGAATGGTAACGACCTCCAAGGACCTCGCCATCCTCAAAAGTGCAACTCTACGTAGCTAACTCTCCCGCAGGAATGACATCCTCCGCAAGCACGGTATTCTCCCGCCGAAGCCCCCCTCTCCCACGCCGATCATAGAACAGGCGATCCTGGAGGCCCGACAAAAAGCGTATGAGAACCGACTAGAAGATAAGGACCTGGACGAACTCAACGCTCTGGAGGACGAGGAGGATGAAGAGTTCCTTGAGAAATATAGGTATTTCACATCATCTGCGAGGTCTTTTCTCTAGTGCGCTAACAGATAAACCTTCCAGAAAACAACGAATAGCCGAACTCTCCAGGCTGCAAAAGACGAGCATATACAACCAGGTCTATCCCATCCAGAAGACAGACTACGCCCACGAGGTCACGGAGGCGTCGTCCAAGACATTCGTGCTCGTCAACCTCACCTCGCCGCTGGGGAGCAATGTCGAGTCCCGAGTGCTGAACGATCTCTGGCGAGAGCTGGCGGCGAAGTTCGGCGATATTAAGTTCTGCCAGATCCGGGCCGATATGTGCATCGAGGGGTATCCCGAGAAGAATACACCAACGATATTGATTTACAAGGACGGCGAGATTAAGAAACAGTTTGTCACCCTGAGGGAGTTGAACGGTGTTAGAACGAAGCTCGAAGGTAAGCTCCAAGCCCCTGAAATCAGACAGTGAATATCTCCAGCGCCCCTCCAAGAAGTAGGTACTAACACAAAAAACCCGCACATACAGATCTCGAAAAAGTCCTCGTAGACATAGGCGCCGTCAAAGAAAACGACGTCCGCCTCCTGAAGAAGCGGTCCGACTCCGACGACGAAGACCATGACACGAAGAAGAAAGATAACGAAGATGATGACGACAGTGACTGGGACTGAGAAGTATATTCCTCTTCTTCCTTGCTTTGACGGACATGAAACGATGCCATGCCCACGCCACGCCATGCCCGACAATATACATTAATACAGACCAGCCCTAACCACAACTCACAGAATGATGCTCCGATCAGTTGAACTCCTGGAGTGTCCGGGCAGAAACTGGACCCATGACACGGCGTCAACGATGCATGTCGACCGACGAGCAGGCTTCGTCGGACGTTTAATGGCTACTTAACCTATTATGAGTTCCAATCGATCGCGAAAATGCAACGCTTTATACAAAGCAAAGCAGTAGTAGATCGAACGAACGAGTAAAACAGCTCATGTACATGTACTGTACATAATATATAGTAGTTTAACTTCCTAACCTAATCTCACTACCTAGGTACAGTGCTTCCTTGCCTATTGAACTGGGGAAATGATAATATCTTCCCTTTGAAAGACAATCAGATCGAACTCAAGTTCGATCTATTCACTGGGAGCTGTTCAGACTACCTAACTGTATATAAATAGTGGAACAGGTATAGAAATGATACAACTCCCACAACGTGCCTCATGTCATTTCTCATCGGTAGATCCTGTCCTATTCTCCTACACCGCAGCAGTACATACAGTAGAAAGTGCGGCCAAGATCAGTCCCAAGGATGCTTTCCACAGAATATCTCCGCAAATCCATTCTATCTACTCCATACGAAAACAAGCGACACCAAAGCATTAGCTACCTACCTAACCTACCTACCTCCTTGAGTTGTTTGCCACACTACAGTTGCATTTTACTCTCACTCCCTCACTCACCGTATCATTATCATTATCATTATTACTATCATTGACGAAGTAGCAGTCGGCACAACAGCCAGTCGAGCATACCTACTCCGTAGTCACGTAGTATAGCAGTAAGCATGGCAAAGCTGCTAGCTAAGCAGACCATCCATTATCTAATTGCGGGGGCTGCAGTAAGAATCCATTTAAACAAAAGACCCTTGAAATCATAATGGGGGGACTTAAAAAATACCATCCACTGCAAGGTAAGCACTAATAATGCGCCCTCTAACTAAAGACAAGCAAATGCAGCTCCAACTCCGTCTCTTATCTAACCTTACCGTCTAATTCATGTACGGAGTACTCCGTTAGACTATAAAAAAAAGCCACTCGCTACGCTCGCTTCTCCTGCTTGTCAGATACTACAGTAGACCGTACTGTACCCAGGCTTGCTTGCATGGGAACTTTAATTTTATCCTCAAGTATCTAAGGGCCGCAGCAGTTCTACTACCGTGTATGTCTTAACTATCCCAACCAGGAAGCTATAATGATTATTGTAATTGTTATTATTTGCCTCCCTAACGATTGCGTGCTAAGCTTGGAGGAACACCTAACCCGGACCTACCATACCATCATACCATCCCGTCGCCCGAAGGAGAATAGAGAATAGAGATAAGCAGCTAATAATAATAACGATATCTAGCCAAACAAGATGTAACATCCATGTTTAAGCATCACCCCCACCCCCGGAAGTTGGAACGGCGGGACTACCTAACTATCATAAGATGAAACACTAGAGCTTGCCTCAAGGTCTTAAAAAGGGCTCCAGCTCCAACACAACCAACTACGGAGTTTCTACAGTAGTAGTAAGAAACCTTGTTTCAGTCACCGGTCACAGGAAGAAGAGCTAGACGAGCTAGAACTACGGTTTACGGTGTCGGTAGGATTATTTCTTGATCCCGAGTCCCCTGGTCACGCTGATTCGTTTCACTGGGCCTAAATTCAGGTCTGGACTTTGTTTCGGAGAACTCGCTCTCGCAATCTGTGGCGTTGAAAAAGCAATTGCAGATGAAGACGCCATGGGGCAAAGTGAGAGGAGGGTACATGGAGTTTGCATGGGCTGAGCTGAAACTAGAAACTAGCTGGCCATTCCCGACTCATACCGGGAAGGATACGCTGCAGATGACAGCAATGATCTCTGGCGAGTTGCGCGGCTACTAAGTACGGGAAGGAGGCCGGATTTAGTGATAACAGACACATACATTTGGCCCATTCGTATGATTTCCAAGCTCCAGCACCACAGTCGCCAAAATGGACTGCATATGGTTAGAATTATATAATATCTGAAAAGGGACGATAAATTCCATATCTCACTGCGCCTGTGCGCTTGGTGCCGACAATGATCATTGCTTGTGTCCCGAGATACTGGAAAGCAAGACAAATATGAGTTTCAGTTGATATGGGTGATAACAAAAGTGGAAACCCAAATGGCTGGATGTAATACATACCACACACAAAAAAAAGGGGGGGGGACGCTGACTGTGACCTCCACACCTTCTCCAATGACTCCGTAGTTCCGTCTCCCTTAAATCCTTCGCCAAACCAAACCTCAATTATCAGTAATGTGACAGCCCGTATATTCTCCGTCCACCCAGACCCAGCGCCGAATAACAAAGTCAAAAAAAAAGCGCGAAAGATTTTCATCAGTAGGTTTGAAGGGAAGTCATCCAGCAAAGATATGTAACGTAAAGCACTAATCCTATCATATCAATTCATCGCTTCCACCAGCGACGCTTTCCTCAATGGCTCTTCGTACAACGCTTTCCTCGAAGACGGGCCCTTGGCCATCGCATCGAGCGGCGCCTTTTAATTTCTCGCAGACGTCTCCGATATCTACCAGACCCCGTTTGAAAAGCTCATGGCCCTGGATCATATCCCAAGTAGCACCTGCGTCGAGAAGTCTCTCGCCAGTCTCCTCGTTTACCGTAATGCGATGGGTCGGCATCCGCTCTCCCGGAGCCAAAACACTGGAATAGAAATCCGTGGGGGTATACTTCATAGGCCCGGTTGTAGTCGTCTCCGGGTCAGCTCCACGGCCGTTCATGGCAGCGCCGAGACCAGCGTTCGCCGTGGCGCGTAAGATCTCGTTCTCAGTTGCGTACTTGGCAAGCTCGCGCTTCAGACGCTCATTGTCTTCATGGAGGGAGTTTGATGCCTTCTCGAGATCGCTAAGCTTCTGCTCGAGCTCTCGAACATGTCGTTCCTTTCGCTCGCGGAAAGCCCGCTGACTACGGGACGACGGACCACCAGTCAGCTTAGATGTGTCCCATGCTGAAGACATCATGGCTCAGTTATCTTGTAACATACGCAGCTCTATTTTGCGCTTTTCTCCTGCTTTGAGCAGGAGTCAGCGTATCCTTCTCCTCGCTACTGCTTCGGCCCGATTTTCGTTCCGTGGACTGCTCATCGCTGGTCTCTGTAGAAGTATGCGGTGCGCTGTCACTTTTGATCTCATTGCTTCCAATAGACTGCTTCGTGAAGGACTCTGGAGGAGAATGCGGCGGCGCGATAAATGTCGTAGGGTCGAAGCGAAAGGTAGGGTCAAAGGAGTCGTAGCTGGGGTCGTAAGGGTCCTAGATCACAGTCAGTGGCATCCTTCTCGGAAAACAGTTAGGCATAAGACATACTATCTGTTGGGGCCGCAGGGAGAAATCATCGGGCTGAGGGGTATGAGTCTGGTGAGGAGTCGGTAGCCCGAAGAACTGGAACGGCCGCTGTTGCGGAGCAGAGAAATAGGAGTAGTCCATTTGTATGAAAATGGCAGCTCTCCAGAGACAGGAACGCGGTGCTGAACTCGGGAAGGGATGTTTTGAGGAGAAAGCTGCCAGCCAAGAAGCAGAGAGACTGGGCCAGAGGGCCAGAGAGGAATGCAGATCAGTGGTCGGCGGAGCGCAAATGCGGGCAGATGGACAGGCGGTCGTGGGGCCGAATTGAAGAACGGACGGAGCTGGACCACAGGAATCAGATCGCAATGATTGACAGCAGCTCGTTCGACGAGATGGAGAGGAGAGGCCACACGCTGCGCCGGCTGAGATGGACCGGGGCAGCGACAGGAGAAGCGACGGCGAGTGCGGAGGGTCCAGAGCGGCGGAAGGCTGACGGTTCGGGCACGCCTGCTTTTACAGGCCGGACGAAGGCTCCGCGCACTCCAGCGCTCAGCAGAGGGTGCAGAGACCCCTGTTGTCAACTAGCAGGGGACAAGAACCAGATCCTAACTTGATGAGGCAACTCCTCAAAGACAGGCGATCCCATTCATGTGGACGGGGTTGAAAGGTGCTTTGTTAGGGGTTTGGGAAAAGGCGGACTTCACGGGTGTGACTAGCCCTTGCACCGCATCGCAAGCTGACTCGTGTAGGAAAGCAGATCCCAGCGTACCAGGATATCTTTGTATGCACCGTCCGTTCCGCTCAAGGCCCGTGGACCACTTTGCCAAAGGAAAGCTTGTGGGAGATGTGACATCATGAACCGGTGTGCCAACCCCACTCGGACAGTAAGGTAGCAAGATAGAATAAGCTCACTGGCTAATCTCGATATCGGGATAGACTGAAAGTGGCCAGCTGTACTATAAACAATCTTCCCTGATCTGACAAGGTACCAGGCACTTCGCACAAAAGCCTCGGCACACACAAAGCTGGTGTCAAGCGCCCATGATGCCTGCTCATCTCCAATAGATGGCCACGGCGGCAGCAGGGGGGCAAAAAAGCAAATCCTCCCGAACCATTTTACTATTTTAGAAGCATGTTAAAGCATCATAAAAGAAGTATCCCGATTGCATCCGCTGGGATCAAACCAAGTAGATTTCTCCCCTGCTGGGGAGAGGATCCCATCACTACAGTACCACATATCCAACCAAAGATCGACTCGATCAACGACTGGGAATGACATCTCCCCTTGAAAACTGAAGTACAGTGCCACGTAAAAGTACCCAAACGCCAGCCAAAGGAACACCACGGACCGACCCAGACAAAGGCAGAAGGAAAGATCTTATCCCAATTGGAATTTTGAACCCAGACTATCCTGACAAGCTACCTACCTGCCTATGCTCCAAGGCCTGCAGGCTGCCGGCTATATACATCATGCTGCGTAGTTAACGTGAAGGTGGGAACAGTCATCCCTCCTTCATGTGAAAAGGAAGCTTACAGGGGCCCCGTGATCAGTCTGAACATATACATGTATACAAGACAATCGTTGCACATGGCAGTGCGAGCGTCTGGTGGAAATTGTGTATATTTCTACGTCTGGGTCCAAGACCTATGGTCTGGTAGCCAAATCAGATCAGCAACTTCATAACTTGAATGCCATTGCATATACAGTAGTAGTACAGTAGTACACGAAGGTATTTTGTTGCAGGGTGGCCTAGATTTCACTACGTCCCATAACGTGCCACTCCCAAATCAGTAAACCTTCAGCTCGTACCAAGCATAGTCTGAGGCTTCAAATTGGGGAAGAGAACTTGCATTTGATGTAATCGAGAGACAACAACTAGCTAAGAGGAATGGACGTGTGAAGGAGTCCCGAGAGAGGAACGGGCTGGCTGTCACTTGGCGAATTTCGACCGGCGCGATGATCCGCCAGACCCATAATCCAGCCTCGGGAGCAGCCTTCAGATAGGAGATGACAGAGCTAAAACATTCAACATAAAACGACACGAGTAAAATGCAACCGACGCGATACCACCCCGGAAGCGACCCTAGCCATTTTCCTTCGCCACGTACCCCAGCAGAAGAGAGATGGATAAAGTCAAAGCTCCCAGTGGTTGTATCCAGGCCATCATTAAAATATCAGCTTTCCTTGCATGCGTCCATGTGCGGCAAGAAAAGCCTCTGAGATCCAGCCGCTGAGAATATCCGACTTCAGTTCGCATCCACTCCACGCTGCCATTTTTTTTTTAAATTTCGTCCCCTGATCAATTCCGCGTCGTAATAACATACCACAGAAAAGCAAAAGACTAAAATAGGAAATGCATACCGACTTGAAACAATATGATCACTCGTGCTAAAAGGGGGGAAGGGATAGGAAAGAAAATTCAGATTATTGATCCGAGGATCCCCAGCGACGGACGTCAATCACCAAAGATGCTTTGTCCCACGGAATAATAGCTCCATTGATCTCCCGGGTCCACCCTCCGGCCGTTGGGGAGGTGAAAACTCCAAATACCGGTGCGAGCCGAAGAACTAGCCAGAGGGATAAGACACGCAATAGCCACCGTTGAGACGTTTCGAAACTGGCAACACCGGATCCATAGTGATCGATAGGGAATCGGTGGACCACGGAAAACATCGCAAGCTCAGCGCAGTGTTAACGCCACCAGGCGGGCTCCACTGGTACAGCAGAGCGAACGGATTGGCGAGCAGACGATAGAAATCCACGATTCGAAACGACCCAAGATCGAAAATGATCGAAAACATGATGGACGGCTAAGAGATCGCATAAGAAATGGAGAGGGGTTCCAGGAGAGAAGTCCAAGGGTTTGCTGCATGTGGCATTGCGGTACCAGCATCAAATGGACCCGGGCTTCAACGTCAGGAGGGCTGGCAACAGGCAGAGAGCTGAACTGGACGTAAAGCTTTGCTGCCATGCTGCACAATTAATACCACTGCGCACCAGTACCATCGTCCCGCTTCGAACGGTGACCAGCAGATCCAGTAGCACCTGCAGCAACACCCTTTGAAGCAGAACGAAGCCTAACGCCGAAGACTATGAGATTAGTCAGATTCTTGAACCAAGTACCCTCCACGCCCAGCGTCACTCAAACACCAAACGCAGAGGAGAGGAGCTCCCTACACGGAACCTAGGTTGCAGATACTCACATCCTGTCACTCCCTCCGACGGCACGGTTGGTGTCCGGGGTGTCAATAGTTCCACTAGCTCCACGGTCAATGCGCTCAACGACCTTGCGGCGTTGGCTGGAGATGGCACCAGGCTGCTTGTTCACAGCAGGGGCTGGGTTTGCCATGGGGGCAGGAGCATTGACCCCAGCCACGTGGCGGCGCGGCTGCGGCGCCGGCTGCAGCTGCTGTTGCTGTTGCTGTTGCTGCTGTTGCTGCTGTTGCTGCTGCTCCTCGGCCTCCTTGTCCTTCTTGTCCTTGTCCGCAATCATAGCAGCATTCTTCTGGTACTTGTAGACGGTCCAGTCAAAGACGTAGTCGTACTGGAACGACTCACGGACAAAGAGGTCCCGGAAGATCTTGCGGAGGTAGGAATAGTCCGGCTTGTCATCGAAGCGCAGAGAGCGAGTGTAGTTGAGATAGATGGCGAATTCGTTGGGGAATCCACGGCAAAGAACCTCGGTCGGGGTCGTCATCTTCTTCTCCATGATTCGGTCGTACTTCTGCTTCTTGGTAGCAGCCTTCAGTCCCTGCCAGGGGAGGGACCCACGGCAGAAGTAGAGCATGACGTAACCAAGGGACTCCATGTCATCACGACGGGACTGCTCGACACCAAGGTGAGTATTGATACTGGCATAGCGGGCCGTACCGGTCAGGTTCTTGTTCTCGCGGTAAGGAATGTGGAAATGGGTCTTGGGGTCACGGTATTTCTTGGCAAGACCGAAGTCAATGACATTGACCTGGTTTCCACGCTTGCCGATGCCCATCAGGAAGTTGTCGGGCTTGATGTCACGGTGGATGAAAGACTTGGCGTGGATGTACTCAATGCGGGAGATGAGCTGGTCGGCCAGCAGAAGCACCGTCTTGAGGGAAAACTTGCGGTTGCAGAAGTTGAAGAGATCCTCCAAGCTGGGGCCGAGAAGATCGATAACCATGGCATTGTAGTCACACTCGGTACCGAACCAGCGGACAAAGGGAATGCCAACACCACCAGCGAGGGATTTGTAGACACGGGCTTCATACTCGAGCTGAGGGTGCTTGGCCTTGACACTCTCGAGCTTGATGGCAATCTCCTCGCCGGAAATGATGTTGGTGCCTAGACACGTGTCAGCCGGGACCATAGGGAAAAAGGGCAGAGTCCCACTTACCCAGATAGATGTCACCAAAGCTACCGCTGCCGATTTTGCGGCCGATGCGGTATTTGTTACCGACACGCAAATCCTGTGATAAGGGTCAGCAGCCTGTTGTGATGCTCTCTAGGCGGTTCGTTGATAGGAAGCGAAACACGAGCAAAGAGGCGCCGGGTGCTCCTTTGGGGGCTCGTCCGGAGACGGTGCTCCGCAACGTTCGAATTGTCGTTGGGGGTAGTGTGGGTGTGGAACTGACCATTGTCGTCATCTTGGATCAGATTGCCGTGCACAGCTGGTCGCTGTGCGAGAACCTTGCGGAGGGTGTAGTATTCAGAAGCTAGAGAGTTGAGAAGTGTCAGCAAGGTGTATCCGTTAGGAGGTTGAAGAATGAGAGGAGAGAGCAGATTTCAGCAAGGTGAGCGGGTTGGATGACGGGTAGAAGAGAGCTGGGTGACGGAGACAGGTGAGGGACGGAACAAAGCGCCAGCCTCGTTTGTCAGGCGTCCGTGCAGGCAGTGAAGGTGTATGGGCTGGCCCAGGAAGGGGCAGCAGCAGCTCTCCCAAGCAGAAACGGCAACCGCCTCGATCTGAACGAGGAGGATGCCCTGAGGACGGGGACTGGAAGCGTTGCAGAGGAGCGGACGGACCTTGTCGAGATGGCAGGTTGGACACTGGGGGTGTCGATGTCGGGACCCGACCGTGACGAGACCGTGATCCACGACAGGAATTCGAGAGAGGGAGGGTCAACCGGACGCGGAAGGCCCGTTGATGAGAGACGGAGACAGAGGCGAACGGTGTTGAGAAAGAGAGGGAGCGAGAGATCAAGGAGGAGCCCTTGATATGGAGGTGGTGGTGGAGAGGGAAAGGGAGGAGGGAGGGAGGGAGAGGCAAAGGGCCGGAGTCGGTGAGGAGGGCGTGAAGGGCGAAGGGCGCAGAGGGGACGGCCGCTTAGCGAGGCAGGTGCCGGGCTCGGGACGCGCCGTACGGTAAGATTGGGCCTGACAAGCGTTACATACAGAGACAGGTGGCCGTGCCACGACGCCCGTCCTTGCAAGTTACAACTCACGGATCGAGACCGGGTGATCCTTTTGCTGTGACGACCTGATCCCCCATGCTCACGGCTGCTGACTCAGGTGGGCGTCGGGCCCAGGAGGCAAAGGGAGCTCCCGTCCGCCCAGACCCGGAGTCAGTGGAAGGGCGCGTCGACATGCTCTTCTCTGCTTTTGCCGCCCGCCACGGCTGGTCCGACGGGGTTCTGGTCCTGAGCTCAGGCTGAGATCGGCGTCGGCCTCTTGGCTCGAGTACCCAACGACTTGCCAAAAATACCACTCCGGGGTCCGCGCGGACGATTCTGGCCCAGTGGACTTGTCACTTGACGGCCTCCCCCAAAACCCCAAAGCCTCCAGCAGCCGCTGGCTCCTATCGTCACAGCCCCCATTGTCCCCTCTTGTCCCTCTTGTCCAGATCCCGCCCATTTCTCGTTCGATAAGTAATCGCAAGTCATGCCAGATGATCCCTCAGAATTCCGGCGGCTAAGGGACTGGTGTCGTATCGCGACTGGCCCTATGGCCCCTTTTACTATGATGCCCGGTCCGGCAAGGCACATCTCCCGCCGCGCCAACGCTCTCGTTAATTAATGCCGCAAGGATGACATCGGCCTCTCTCACCCCACCTCAGCTTCAACCTCAGGCTGCCACTCTTGCCACGTTGGGCTACGGAGGGCAGCCCCCAAACACACGTCGACTTCCTCCTGCGGAAGACATCCGATCACTCCAGTATCAGTGCTTATTATGCTTATGTAGGATCTGCCCGCCAGACACAGCCACTAGTGCAGGCGCCGGAGCACGCTGTAACAGTACGTACGGTACAGCAAGCTTCGGAACATCGTTCACCCTGCAGTTAGATGCTAGCAGATCTGCCAATCCCCCAAGTATCTCGCCCGATCTGGAAGTTCACCGTGAACGTTGCCAGGGCAGATGCCAAACCACAAAAAGCCTGGGAGCCACGCCGTCCGCACTGGCTGCCTCAGCTCATCGCTCGACCTGTGCAGCAGCGTGCTCTTCCCCAATTGCGGATCTTCTTGCACTGATTTATTCAACCGCGGCTCCGGCTCGGCGCATGAGCTCTGCCTTTGCCTGCCTCCATCTCTTCTCCCAACTAACGAGGCTCCTCGATGCATTGCATTCCACTAGCAGTCTGCCAGCGAAGAAGCACAGCACGCCGCGCTGGCAGCCCCTCTTGAAGACGCGACTTCTCTAGGTAGGTCCGTTACCCAGGCACGAACTCACTGCTGAGACAGGAGCAAGCTCCATTGCTTTTGGCCGACCACTGTCCTGTCGACAAGTGACCGCCATATCCGAATAATGCATTGCAGCCATACTGTATGCTTACAGGTATCACTGGTGTTTATTTTATTATATTTTATCAGCCCTGCTGCATTCTCCTTGGGCAGGTCCGCCCCCCCCCCCCCCCCCCAAAAAAAAACGCGATAATGGTTGGCACGGTAATCGGGCCTGTTTTGCGTGGCTAGCTGTCCATACACGTCATGAGAGTCGTAAGATAGGTCCCATCATACCCAGTCCATCAATTGCCTCAACAGGCAATTTATTTTATTCACGGAGAAATCACCACCAGCATCGGCTGTGCTAGGGATCTGAATTTATCTCTCGATCCCGCACACGCCGTTAACTGTGTTTCTGCCTTTTCGTGTACTGTATGTATGTACAACTTTCGTGGAGATTTACTCGAAACGTCCAGGATTGCCAACCGCAACGGCCCTGAACCACGCACAAAGGGAAGCCCCTTCATCCAAGAGTAGGAAGAACTAAACGTTCAACCCACATCAATCTGTATCTGTAGGTTTACGGCCCGGAAGTACTTACCTACCTATAACTAGGTACTGTACATGACAGCCCCCCACAAATACAATAATACATACCTACCTGCATTTCATTGATATACTTTAGTAAGACGTAACAGAGTGCTCCCCACCCATTCCGTCCCCACGGGAATCGTGGAGTTAACCCTTGGAAGCAGGACACGATGGAACCCTATCCGTATCCGCTGCAATGAAACACATGTATAGCATGTGCCACGTGCAAATTGATTGAACTGCATGTACATACATCCGCTCGCCTGCCAGCCACCCAGCCAGCAAAGCAGCCAACCAACTATCCAACCTAAACCATGCGGACAACCTTCACCGCGTGGTAATTGAAATTTGATCTGGGATCTGGGACAGATTGAATTACTGTGCATGTACATAAGTACATAGGTAGATACACTGTACAGTACTGTACATACATACATAACCATTTCCAACAACAGGGAGTAAGAAGGAAAGAAAGAAAACAATCCATATCCAACTCTTCAGTTCAACAAGGGCTTCAGCGAACCGTGCACCGCCCACCTCCTCTCTCCCAGCCACGTCCGCTCCGCCCCGCTCCGCTCGGCTCAGCTCACTGCGGCACCGATAGGTTAGGTATAGTACCTAGGTACGGAGTAGGTATCGATCACCATTATTATGTCATGTCACCTAGGTACTGTACCTACCTAGGTACCTTGCCTGGTAGAGTAGGTAGATTAGGTAACCACCTATGGAGTATGACGTTATGCTCAGTTCAAGATAGGTACCTTGAGGAAAGGAGTAGAGTTTGATAAACAAACAAACAAATCGATAGATAGATAATAGATAGATACACGGAAAGGCCTGGATTACATTCGAAATAAGGACCTGCACCTCTAGCTTTCATGGATTTTTTTAATGTGTGTCCATCATGGCGGGGTATGACTGATTCCTAGCTCCTTCTGCACATCTGCCTGTTACAGTACCATGGGTTTGGTTCGCCACTTCTGTTTTCTCCGCCTAGGTAGTACCTATTTACTCCCTTACTCCACTGCTGATACAACTACCATAACATCAAAATTTGAACCAGCAGTATCACATTTCAAGCAGGTGTTATTAGATCTCAAGAAGACAGCGTCAGATTTGACAATGATGCGTGTGACAACATTTCGTGGCACAATTTTCCGTACCCCCAGACGGCCAGGATTTTTTTTTCACATGAAGTACTTCATTTCAGCTGTTATCAAAAGTTACTAACACCACTTGACAAAGTCTACAAAGTGTCAAGTCTTCATTAAACCAGAACAACCATAGACCCGACGACTCTCTCATCAAGATCCTGGACGAAAGAATTCAATCTCTGAAAACTGATGTCGAAGGTCACGCGAAAAAAAATGGATCATCTCCAGAAGGATATACATGCAATAGAGATCAAAGTTTTCGAATAGCTCCATCAAGTTGAAAACCGAGTTCAGCTGTCAATACATGATGTCAAAGAATCGATACTTGATGTTGAAACCCGCATCAATGAAAATTTCATGAAAAATGTCGCACAATTCCATTCTGGTATCTCGAGGACTGTAAGTAATCCTTTTTTTCTCTACATAGGTACCTTCTGATCATGCAAAAGGTGTTATGGTACAGCATCACAGCAATTACATTGGCCGTAGCGGTGTTCATCTTCCAAAGTGGAAATGCGATATTTCCAAACAGCAAGATAGAGAGTGACAACATTCAGAGAGTGAAGTCCATGAAAAGTGGTGGAAAGTAAAAAGTATTGTTAGTTCTTCAGCTTTATATATTCTTTTTTTCCTTTCCCCCTTTTCCCTTTGTTTATTGGGGGTATCGTTGTTGAGATTAGAGCCCTTAGATAGCTTGAATAACATGGAAGTTCCGCACAAGAAAGACCATCCTGCAGCGTACTGACTGGAGGAACTATGAAGTAGTTTCTCGGTTGGTTTCTACGTACTATTACTATTTCGCTACTTTCTAGGCTCGTCAATTACTTCAACGGAATCTACAGCAACAGTCAGTGCCGATGAATGCTCAAGCTACGCACAAGAATAAAGCGGGACTTGCATTTTATGAAAAACAACGTCATCCCAATTATATGGCTACATTTCAGAGCTGCTGAGATAAAGACTGCAGGTGAGTCAGAATCTCCAACCTAACACATCGTCGACGCAAGTTACCTTGTTTCCCCGTGGACCAGCAGCGGAATCAGAACGTCGTCCTCGCAAGAAAAGAAAAGTACAAAAAAAGTACGGAAGCAGAATATATAGTCCAAATAATGGGGGGTACGGTCGTGAGGGGACCTTTTTCTACGTCACATTCATCAGCTGGTTGAGAAAGGATGAATACAAGACGATAGTAGAGGGGAATTGGGCAGAGAATCGGGGAGGAGAAAGAAAACAAAGACGAGAGCGTGAGAAAGACACGTGCAGAAAACAAAATTAAAATCAAATCAAGCCTTGATCCTTCAACCGTTCCGTCTGGTACATAGGTCCGAAGCCCGCATAGAATCCACGGAAAAGCTGTTTATTACAAGGCGAAGAAGGGGAGGAATAACCGAATGGGTATGAAAAATCCAGAAATCGGGAGAATGAAAAGGGATAAAAATAGAAGCTTCAAAGTTGGTATATCCCACGGTAACCCGACCTGCAACAAAAGGGAACGAGGAACTAAAACGGTAGAAAAGAGTGCGTGGAAGAAGGAACCGCAAAAGATATTACAAGCAATGCGATAGTTCACCTTTCCAACCATGAGACTCATGTATATGCTCAGACAGGAACAAAAAGCATAGCACGTCGTAGAGTCGGATATAGCAGTCCCCAGCCAGCTAACAATCCAGCAGGAACCGCTTATATCATATTTCCAGTGTACCCGGCGTTACCATCGCCGGTGGCACTGGGACTGGGACTCAATGCTTTCTTTCTCTCAGCAGCAGTATTTGCAGGACTGCCTGCCCTGGCCTCCTCTTCATCCAATTTGCGTCTCCAATTTGAAAGAGCATCGCTCAAACCAGTGTCATGAGTTTCCTTGGTCGGCGTTCGGTCAAAATCGAATTGGCTGTGGCTGCTCAAGCGATAGTTCCTGTTTGTGTTCTCCCAGTGAGTGCGCAAGGCATCGAGTTCGTTAGCAAGAGAGTCTAGTGCCAAGGAACCACGGTTATCAAGAAACGAGTCATCCTGTGAAACACCGCTGCCAGCTCTCGGCCGGCCGCCAATCGTAGTGCTCGACGCACTACTGTGAGAGCGTGAGAGGCCATTAAGACCCTGGACATGCTGAGATTGACGACGGAAATTGCTGACAGAAGTCTCGACTTGGTCAAGAAGCATCGTGACCTTCTGTTCGGCATCCAGTGCACGTGCCTCAAGCAGAGAGTTCTCTTTCTTGAGCTGCTCCAGATCATTTTGGCTCTTCTCATTGGCCGCGATAAGCTGCTGCTTCACACGCTCATGCTCTGAACGGAACTGATCCCTTTCGGTTTTGGTGGTATTTAGCTCCTCCCTCAATGCCGCAATCTGGCCCTCGAGGTTGGAGATTGAAGAGGCCATATGTTGTTCTAGGTCGGAGAGCGACTTCTGGAGCGTCGATCGTTCCGTTTCCCATTCGGCTGGCGCCGATGGAGCTTTGCTGCCAGAAAGCTCGAGATTCTTCTGAGCAATCTCTAGTTCAGATTGCAACTTGGCATTCTGTGCCTTGTACTTTGAGAGCTCTTCCTTCATGCGCTTCAGCATCTTCTCAGTCCCTTTCACGTAGTGAACTGCGGACTGGTAGTCGTTCTCAAGTTGCTCTAACTTCTCTCTGTAGGCACGGTCTGCTTCTTGCTCACGAGATTCGAACGACGCCTTTGTCTCCTCATGCGCCTTCAAGCTGGCCTGAAGCTGTTGCTCCAGCTCACGGAGGCGATTTTGCTCAGGGGTTCCGAAGCGGGATCCAGGAGAATCAAGCATTGGAGAGCGCCTACTGTCTGACATGTTAATTCCGCGTTCGCTAAGAAGATCCTTAAGAGCATTGTGCTGGATGAGGAGCGCGGTGGTCTCTCGCTGTTGACTCTCCAGTTGAGCCTTGAGCTCCCTGTTTTCAGCAGAGATAGCCTGGCTTTCTTTCATTGCTGCTTGCAGTTGCCTGCGGAGCTGAAGACCTTCTCTGCTAGCCTGCTCTTGGTATGCCTCCAAGCCAGCAATACGTTCTTCAGCCCGTCGAAGTTTATCTGCAGCCGCATCAGCAGCAGCTTGGTTTGCTTTGGCCAGCTTGTTCGCTCTGTCAACTTGAGCCTGCAAGGCAACGACACGCTGATCCACGAGAGACCGCATGGAGCTATCTGAATCGAATGAGGAAGCTCGATCCAGTCCCGACAAGAAGGCAAGTTTATGGCTCTCTGCTTCTCGAGCATTGCTCTCCGCGAGTTCTTCCGCATCCTTCAACCGTCGAGTTGCCCTTTCCAGTTCAGCGGTCTGTTCCTCATGTTCGGATCTCAACTGGAGCAATTTCCTTTCAAGCCCTTCTCGATGTTCTCGTTCCTCTTCCAGTTGCTTTTCCAACAATGCAGCTTTCGCGGAAGAAGCAGCGACAGCTTCTCGAAGGGATCCAAGGTGGCTGCCATGATCCTTCAGGCGAGCAGTAGCGTCATCCAACTTCTGCACCAACTCTTCTTTGTCGATAGTGAGCTGCTTCAAAGCCGCCTCAGCTTCGGAACGGAGTGAGGATTCCTCTCTCGCAGTGGCTTGGAGTTGATGGAGTTCAACTCGTAGTCTCTCAAACTCCAATGGATTGTTCTGCGATTCCAGCTCTGCCAGCCGCTTCCTAGTGGCTTCGTTGGTTTCCTCGGCCAATTCCCTAGCACGCCTTTCCTGTTCCAGATCCATGGACATTGCTTCCAACTTGCTCTTAAGCTCTGCTTGTGCTGCTAAGGCCATAGCTAACCTTCGAGTGATATCAGTGGCACGCTCAGAGTCCGCTTCGTCAGGGTCCCGAGAAGATCCATCTGGCTGCGGACTATCCCGAAGACTTCCACAATGGGCGGCAAGTTTTGCACGGGCATAAGCTGCCTCGCTAATAGCCGCGTCCCTTTGGTGTTCCACTTCTGCTACTCGCTTGGAGGCTATGGCTGCCTGTCGATCTACGGTTGCTTGCATCTTCGCAAGTTCAGCTCTCATTGCGAGGAACGCCTCAATTATCGGACGATCCTCGTCCGCGAAAAGATCGGCGGCGCGTTCATCCAGAGCAGGAATGTTTGAAGGATTTGGGCAGTATCCCGCCTTTTTAGCCAAGGCCAACTCTGATGCGTACCAAGCATTACGGGCCTTGGCAGCCTCAAGCTCCTTGATCAATGCTTCGTGATGCGGAGTAAGCTTAGGCGACCGTGGCTCATCTCCCAGACTTCTCGAGTGCCTGTGACTGCGGGACTCAATTGATCCGTCAATGCTAGACTGTCTCCCATGAGTGGCTTCATCCACGCTATCCACTGAGCTCTGGTTCCTTTGCTGCCGAAGGGAGCGTTGCCTTGTTGGGGCACTCATGAGAGGAGCTGCCTCACCGGCCTCCATGGCCTTCGCAGCGAGTTTAGATGACTGTTGGGTCGGGGTTCGACGACCGCCGGATACTGGACTCTGTTCTCTGGCGGGCCTACCATCTTTCGGCGACTCCCTTGTCACTGGTGACTGCCTTTCCCTTTCCGCAGCGGCGGCTCGTACAGTGTCGACCGGAGGACCATATCCGCGTTCCGATTTCGGTGGCGTCCTGCTTCTCGAGTTCGGCATGTTGGGACCATTATTATTAGCTCGAGGATTCGGCGTGGGTGCCTGGCCAGGAGGCGGAGGTCCCGACGGAGCTTGGGATACCGACGCCCGCGGAAGCCTTGACCCTGAACCCCCACCACCGGGGGTTTGACTGGATTCTGCGGGCCTGCCGCCTTGATTCGTCAAGCTCTCCCGACCCGGAGGTGGACCCCTTCGTTGTTGATCCGGTGGTGCGTTCTGAGGGTTCTGAGCCTCCCGGGACGTCCGACCTGTTTGAGAACCGGGTCTGTCAACGCTCATCTTCCTCATTCCCGGGCCCCTATCTCCACTTTGTGAATCGCTCGGGTAACGGATTTTGGCAGTATCAAGGACGTAAACCATGCTGAGCTCTGCAGGATCTCGGGGCCCCGAGCTTGGTTCACCGCCCATGACGATTATTTGTTTCCCGAAAGCGGTCATACTATGTCCCGATCGTGGAGAAGGAGCTGGGCCCATGTTCTGGAACGAGTACCATCGTCTGGTCGTAATACGGAACGCGGCCAGGTCACCGAGATCCATGCCTTCATCGGTTCGACCGCCGAAAATGTACATGACATCGTTAACGAGGGCTGCGGCGTGCCCCTCTCTAGGCGTTGGGATGAACCCAATGCAATCTAATTGCGTCCAGAGGTTGGTACGCGGGTCGTACGACCAAACGTCGTTAAACCATTGAACTCCATTGGTTCCTCCGAATCTAAAAACGTCAGCTTCCAATAGAACCGGCTTGTCTGGTGGGATACTGCTTACAGGTAGAGCTTGTCGTTGAAACTGACCATGGTATGGTTGGTTCTCGCAGGCGGTATCTGACCAGGGGGAGGTCCTCCCTCGTGACTGTTGCGGATGAGAAACTCCCATCTGCTCGCAGGGTTCTGAAGCGTGTTGAGGTCAAATGCAACTAAATCATTGAAGAAATAACCTTCGACCTGCCCCCCGAATATGTAGATCTTAGAACCAAGGATATTTAGAGTGTGCCCGTATCTTCCAGCGGGACGAGGACCGGGAGGGATAGCGCGCGACCATTGTCGAGAGGCTGGAAAGGAATTGCACCTGTTAGCACTAGACCTGGAGGTGAGGCGGGTTTATACGGACAGGTATTTAGTAGATATAGCGTGTCATCCAGCGTATCGTTCTCATTCATCTTCGTATCTCCGCCAAACACAATAAAGGCATTTCCCACAAGAAGACTCGCATGGCCAACCCTAGGACCAGGGCCTTCCGACACGGTAGCAATGGGATAACACGACAGATTGCCATTACTGCTTTCCACCATCCATAAATCTCCCTTGACCGTTGAACCGTTGATCAGACCACCCATCATGTAGATCTCGCCTTCTTTCGACGCTACCGCATTAACAGCCGCGCCATAGCGTGGGAATGGGTTCGACTGCAAGAAATTAAATCGTCGCTGTGACCACGGGTAGAGGGCAGCATTGGGGTTGGGATTGGGATTGGGATTGGGATTGGAGGTGTTTCCATTTTGTAGAGATCGCGGAACCTTCGCATTCTGTCAGCTACATCGTAATTGAGACTTCTACAGAAAGAAGTTGGAAGCAAGGGAGGTAAACTCGTCCTGCCCATGACTAAAGGAATCAGGACGAACCTGCGATTCTGATTCTGCTCTCTGTCGCATCCGCTGCGGATCTGGACTATTCGTACCGGCCCCCGAACTCAGGCTGTTGACGCTACCGCTCTGAGGAGGCCCCTGGGCGGGGGCCCCGTTGAGCGTCGCTGACGATGTAGCCGAGGACGCTCCCTCCGAGGTGTGGATATTCCTGGCCGCCGGAGGTAGGCCAGGCTGCCCAGCGTTCTGCTGGTTTTTCTTTGATTTGAACAAGAAAGCCATCGTTCCGTTCAGATCATAAACGCCCGTCCGAAACTCAGAGAATTGGAAAGAACGCAACCAGCAGCAGGCTAGCGGTCAGGACGTTCGAGTCGCAAGATACGCAGTTCCAATCTCTTCCCCGGTCGCGACCAACAGCTGCAGGGCGAATTTCCGGGGAGAAAGGACGAAAGAGCGGCGGTCTGCAACGGACGGGAGCTGGAGGACGATAAAGACAAGCGCAGACCTAGCCCCTACCGAGGAGCATCGGACGTTTGGAGGAAATGAGAAAATCGAGAGAGAGAGAGAGAGAGAGAGAGAGAACGGGATGATGACTGTTTTGGGCCTTTGGGACAACGGCGCTGGTCTCGGGGTGCGTTGATTCCTGGTGTGAGGCCTAAAGAAGGTCCCATAACAGGTCGCTCCGCGTTCCTGATCTGCCAGGAGGTCCTACCCCGAGCAGCCTCACAAAGCTCGATTGCTGCTCGCGGAAAGCATGGGCACCTGCCGGAGGTCGACGGACTGGTCGTGACGAACGCGGAAGATTCGATGGCAGGAATGTTCAGATCGAAAATCGTCGTCGCCGTCGAGCAGTCTGGAGAGAGGGCTCCGGCGTTTCACGCTTTCCAGGCGGCCGTCTGTTAGGGGGAAGTGGGCTAGGGTCCACGGTCCACCCGAGCGTCTGTCCGCCACGGGCAGCGCCAGCAGGGCCGGGCATCCTCGACGCATACCTGGAATAATCATCAATCTCGAGCAGAGCAGACAGTTGACAGCTCTCGATCCTACCCGCCATGACGCCCATGTTCCTGGCGTCTCCCGTTGCCGGGGGCCCGTGTGCGTTCCTTCGAGATCACGCCAGTCGCTACCAGCCGCACCGTTCGAGATGATGCTCTGTATCATTATCATTATTATTATTATTATTTTCTCCCCCTCCCGCGGCTTAGATAGGGGCATGAGTCGCATGATCGTCCGGCACAATAAATACTGCCCAACCCCCCCGGTACAGCTACCTGGCCCGGCCCATACCTCTCTGTATGTATCTACATGCACAGTGTTGGAGAAAGCAGCAGATTCAAAGCGACCTTACTAGAAGCTGCTTGAGTTCTGCGGTAGTAATAATAAGAGGAGTACACCCCAGGATGAAGTCTAAAAGAGACGTGCTTGGAGCAAAACGTGCCAGCTGCTAGCTAGGTGTCCACCGGATCTTTTGAGCTCATTCTGAGAATTTCACAAGACACTCTCGAAGCGTTGGCAGACCCAGGCCCACCAGTCGCCTAGGACGACGATATGGTATCCAGTTGGCTGGATATGCACCCACTAAAAGCGAGTTCCCCACGGTATCCGTGGCGCCCGATGCTCAGAGAGCAACAGCCAACAGTATCAATTTAGGGCTGGTGAGGTAACTGGATATCCATGGACAGCTTGGCAGGAAGCTCTCGGTCACCCGGGGTCAAAAATCCGAGTATGGATTCCGCCCTTGTCCTCCCTCTCGAGTTCCCTTTGTCGATGTGACCCGACCGACACTCAAATTTAACCCGTATGTCTTGTATAACCTTAGTTGATGACCCTCGCAGAATCGCTACGCTTCAAAGGGGATGTCTTTCTGCAATTAGCAAATAACAGACGCTCAAAGGCGTGCATGGTCTGGGAGGTGTGCCTGGATCAGGGGTAAAGGGGTTTGGACTCGTCCTATCATGGCCGGCAAGCGCGATGATCCTTCCCGGTCGGACGTCCCGTTAAGCTTCGCGCTCTGTGCCTGTGGACTCCGAGCTCTCCAGCCCCATCAATGCTCCGACGTCGCGCACGGCTTTTTGGAAAATCATAATACGGGCTCCTGCATAGGCCATCAGCTCAGCTGCGAGCTCCAGCACTGCTGTACGCATGCAAGCCAGGTCACTATGCTGACCAAGGCCATGTCGCATCCTCTCTCAAGATATCTTCTAAATCTCTACAATATATCCCGGCCGGGATGTCTGTGATAAACTGCGCGAGGCGACGGCCGATATCAATGAACATGCAACCAGCTCTTTTGTGCGTCAAGGCGGACGTTGTTCGTCATTAGTTATCGTAACTATCATGCTGGCAATGGTACCCCGCCTTAAGATTGTGGATTCCATGAAGAGACATCTCGACCTTTGGTCTTGTATAGGGATGGAAATGCAACGAAAGTTTTTGGCATCCTGCTGTATAAACAATGATATACCTCTCCAATAAGCATATCTGCAGACGTAACGTCCTGGAGCAGCCGCAATCATTTCCCGCCTCCAAAAACCCGTGTCGAGTGTTGCAACTTCCAAAGGAATTGCTTCATTTTGCCTGATATCGATTTGAACAACGCTAGGATGTCGTTGCTGTGGTTGTTTGATAGGCCTTTAGAATTGGAACCTAGCATATACGCCTTAAATGTACTAGTGCATACATCGAGTAAGATAAAACAAAACACTCCAGCAAGCCAAGTACCCAAAATAGTTCACAATAAACTCTGAAATCCCCCGACTGATCGAGTACGAAGTAGTGGCATGGCACGTCCACGTGCTATGATGGATACCGAACGGGACCGTTGTGCCCATAGCGTCGGCAATACTATTTTCCGAGAGGCTTCAGTGCCAAGACTCCACAGCTACGCAGCTCATGAACGTCTGCACTTCCTGTGAGCTCGCAAGCTGCGGGCACCACCAGCTGAGGACGCGTGGAAAAATAACCCCATGAACCGGCATTGTCAGGGGTAGATCCTCGAGATATTCTGATTATCTCTGTCCATATTTCTGAGCTCGTTGTGGTGCATCTGCGCATCTGGGTTCAGATTACACCGCCCCAGCCTTCTGCGCTGGTATCGATAATATAATAGCTTTTGTCTCATGTGCACCATAATATGATCAACAGGGTGAGCATTATCTTCCACTAGCATCTACTACTGACGCCTTCATGATCCTCCTTGGTGAACTGTGTCTAATTACCTGTCTCTTCCAGATTGATTTTATCCTGTTTAGATGATCGATTGTCGCATGTCTCACTTTGGCGCTATGAGCAATCATTCATCATGAGAGACCCAAATCTAAATATGGAACAAGACACTACAGAGCAGCAACAGACTGCTACGGCACAGGGCACTGAATCCCGGAAGAATCAGAACAAGTCCGTCCGTGTCGCGTTTGGTCCAGACTTGAAAACCTACATTCCTCCACGCGATGAGTCCCCTGCGCCGGCAATCGGACACCATAGGTCTTTTACAAGCGTCGAACCAAGACAGGCTGTGGCATCTGTACAACCCAGGTCAACTAGTTCAGCAGGAAAGGATACAGCTGTGCCAGAAGTCGTTGCAGGGGCGCCCTCAGACCGTGCATCAGGCGGGCGTCCAGCACCAACATTAAAAAGAGTCAAGAGTGATTATGGCCCCAGGATGGATGGCGACAAAAAAGCAACAGGGGACGACGATGAGGATTTTGCTATGAGGCATGGGTGGCAAGAGGAGTATACATCTAGCGAGTACCTAAAGCTATTACATTCGGTGAGCATAGAGAACCCCCCCCCATTCCACATTGCAGTGCCATCGGACAGAGTTTAATTTTTCCAGAATTTCTATATGTACTACACGGAGAAACGCCATGAGACGAGTGGCATCCCAAGGGAGCCTGACCCAAGCTGGGCAAACCAGGACTGGCGCATGAGGGACCGTCTGAAAACAGTCTCTGCAGCGTTGGCCATTTGCCTCAATATCGGTGTCGACCCGCCTGATGTGGTCAAGACGAATCCTACAGCAAAGTTGGAATGTTGGGTGGACCCAACGTCAGCTACAACCGGCGGGCAGAACAAGATCATGGAGCAGATTGGGAAGAAACTGCAGGAGCAATATGAGTCACTTAGTCTAAGGACTAGATACAAACAGTACTTGGACCCGTCTGTGGATGAGACGAAGAAATTCTGCATCTCACTGCGCCGAAATGCCAAGGATGAGAGGGTGCTGTTTCACTACAACGGCCATGGAGTTCCGTTGCCGACCCAATCAGGCGAAATCTGGGTTTTCAATAAGAATTATACTCAGTATATTCCGGTATCGTTATATGACCTGCAATCTTGGATTGCAGGACCCAGTCTATTCGTCTTCGACGTCTCGCACGCCGGTAATATTGTCCATAACTTCCACATCTTCCTCGAGAAGCATGATAAGGAGAACATGGAGATCAAAAAGCGGGATCCAAATGCAGTCGTCCAGAATTACAGCGACTGCATATTGCTAGCAGCCTGCCAAAAAACGGAGTCTCTTCCTACCAATCCAGACTTGCCAGCTGACCTATTTACGTGCTGTCTAACTACTCCGATTGAAATAGCCCTCCGATATTTCATCCTCCAAAATCCCCTTTCAACAAAAATTTCCCTTGACGAATTCAGGATTCCAGGGCGTCTGCAGGACCGAAGGAGCCCTCTTGGTGAACTTAACTGGATTTTCACAGCAATCACGGACACTATTGCGTGGAATACATTGCCAAGACCTCTTTTCAAGAAGCTCTTCCGACAAGACCTTATGGTTGCGGCCCTTTTTAGGAACTTCCTGCTGAGTGAGCGGATCATGCGAACCTACCAGTGCCATCCGATGTCTTCTCCCGAACTGCCGGAAACTCACAACCATCCGCTTTGGCAAAGCTGGGATCTGGCTGTCGAGATGGTGCTTAATCAGCTTCCCGCTCTGATTGAGCATGAGGAAGGGCGCAGACACTATGAATATCAGCATTCCACTTTCTTTGCTGAGCAACTTACCGCATTTGAAGTTTATCTTTCGTCAGGCCCCACAGAGAAGAATCCGCCAGACCAGCTCCCAATTGTCCTGCAGGTTCTCCTGAGCCAGGCGCATCGGCTTAGAGCCTTGATTCTCCTAAGCAAATTCTTGGATCTTGGTCCCTGGGCTGTTCACCTGGCTCTTAGCATTGGCATCTTTCCTTACGTCGTGAAGCTGTTACAATCCCAAGCTCAAGAGCTAAAACCTGTAATGGTTTTTATCTGGGCGAGGATCATGGCCGTGGATAATACCGTGCAGAATGATCTCCTAAAGGACAACGGAATTCATTACTTTATCTCAATCCTTAACCCTTCCTCACCTATTCCAGTTGGAAATGCCAGCGAACATCGAGCCATGTGCGCATTTATTATTGCCCTATTCTGCAAAAACTATCCTCAGGGGCAGAACGTCTGTCTCTCACCAGAGCTCTTCGATTCTTGTCTGAAGCATCTGACAGACGTGGAAAATCCTCTTCTGCGGCAGTGGTCTTGCCTCTGCTTGAGTATGCTCTGGTGTGATTTCCCCGAGGCGAAGTGGATGGGTATTCGATGCGCTGCTCCGACGAGACTCTGCGAGCTCAATTTTGACCCAGTTCCGGAAGTGCGAGCCGCCATGTTGCATGCACTGACCAACTTCCTCGGCATCCCAGATCTGACAGATCAGGTTGAACAGATCGAGGAATCTATCGCCATGGCAGTGCTGCCCATGGCTTCCGACGGTAGCGTCCTGGTGAGGAAGGAACTGCTGGTCTTCTTCTCGACTTTCGTAAAACGCTACCAGAATAAATTCCTGGTTGCAGCGTACGAAGAATTGGTCGAGGAGAAGCATACACTTCTCCATAAACTGCAGGACGACAAGTCATATTCATTCCAGGTCAATGGAGACGAGGCACAAGATGGTTCTGCGGATGCCCATACCAGGATGCACTCATTGTCCCGTAATACCACTTTTGGGGCAGTTTGGAAACAATTGCTCATTCTCTCCGCGGATCCCCATCCTGATATTGCTCAGGACGGCAGTATCATTGTTGACTATATCCACATGACACTTATGCAGTCCCCAATGGCTAAACTGACCATCAAGGTTAGAGACGAGATCTCGGAACTCACCAATCGCATCCAGTCACAGAAACCACAAGTCTCGGAACAGACAGAAGCTGTACGACCCGAGACTCCTCCTTCGCAAGCTCCCCCGAAACAAGAGGGATACTTCTCTATGAGCATGCGGAGAACTGCCAGTGTAGCCGCGTCGCTCAAGAATCTCGCTTTCGGCGGCTCTGCACCTACCGAGCAGCGACCCTCTTCGCCTTCGAAGCCGGTACCCCCGAAGAATAGAGTGCCAATCACGCCCCGAGGAAGAGCACCGCCCGAATGGACACGACCGCCCGAGGTTAATGATCAGGTGGCACCTGCAACAGCTTATCACCAAGCTCCGATTCCAACTTCGCGAGGGTTCGAACCCAAAGATCCATCAGCCGCTCCTGTCATACCCTTGAAAAGCAGATTCCTAGATTGGTCCACAGAGGTAATTCTAAGCTTCTTTCGCGATTTCTACCAGAACTCCTTTGAAATGTCGCAACAGATTCTTACCCAAGATCAGTATTTCCGGGAACCCCAGATGAAACCCAACGAACCCGACGAGCCTGGTAGCGCGGACTACAACGAGCGCCTTTGGCGACGTAGCCGCAACGAGAAAATCATCGCGGAAACCCAACCCCTGAAGGAAAAGGCCGGAACTAGCCGATGGGATAGCACGGTGGCGCTATTGACGAACGATACGCAGCCGATGAAGATGTGCTTCCATCAGTTTGAGGACCATCTCGCTGTTGCGGATGACAGAGATACCATTTCGTAAGTTTAAGAAAAAAAAAAAGATATTGCCTTTGCCAGTCCTAGCTAACCTGCGGTACAGAATCTGGGATTGGCAGCGTCGCCAGCGTCTCAATCGCTTTTCAAACGGGAACCCACCTGGGTCGAAGATCAATGAGATTCGATACATAAATGAAGACGACCAGGCTCTGCTGATGACAGGCTCATCAGATGGTGTTCTGAAGGTATTCAGAAATTATGAGTCGAGCAAGGACGTCGAGATTGTCACTGCTTTCCGTGCTCTGCCAGAGCTTATTCCCAGTAACAGAAACGCCGGCCTTGTCTTTGACTGGCAACAGGGACAGGGGAAGGCTCTGGTAGCAGGTGACGTGAAGGTCATCAGGGTTTGGAATGCAGCTACCGAAGTTTGCACAACTGTAGGACCTCTGCCTTATTCCGTTTGCGAATAATATTCTAACACTGTCCTCCTAGGACATCCCGGCACGTTCGGGCTCTTGTATCACTTCGCTGACTTCGGACCAAGTCGCTGGGAATATATTCGTCGCGGGATTCGGAGACGGCGCCGTTCGTGTCTTTGATCAGCGCCTCAAACCCACGACGGCAATGGTCAAGGTCTGGCGTGAGCACAAGCAGTGGATCACCAACGTGCACATGCAGCGCGGGGGCGTGAGGGAGTTGATCTCCGGCAGTCGGAATGGCGAGATCAAGCTCTGGGACCTCCGAATGAACGACTCTATTTCTACTATCTATGCCACTAAAGACACCCTTCGCACCTTAAGTGTCCATGAACATGCCCCGGTTTTCACTGTGTAAGTTTCTCATTCTGCTTTCTCTCCCATGCTATAGCCAAACTAGACACTAACGCAAGGTCAAGGGGTACCAACCGTCATGAAGTCAAGACCTTCAATGTCGACGGCACTCATCTTTCCACTTTTGAGCCGTACTCGAGCTTCCTGCACCACACCCGCTCCTCACCTATCTCGAGCACCTCATTCCACCCACACCGCACCCTCCTGGCATGTGCCGCCCTGAACGACAATCACATCAACCTGGTAACTTGCTAGGGATATTGATTTGCCGAATTTTTGTCATATTTCTCCACAAATCTTAATGTCCGTCACGGTTTTTATTCTTTTTTTCTATTTCAACGACATGCACGGCAGCAGGTACAGTTCAAGCACGGCGCCTATGGTAACGAGATCCTTTCCCCCTTTGCTTGCGGGTTTTCTATTATTTCTCTTTTTCAACCGTTGTCACGACCAACATCCCTTTCTTATTTCTTTTGCACTTGAGCGTATAGGACGGTGAATCTCACGAGGAACGTTCCGCGCCTTCTTTTTTAATCTTCAGTGTATACATGTCGCCCTTGGACCTACCTCCGTACATATACAGTACATTCCATAACCCAGACATGCATACATCTATCCCCATCACATCACACACACATAATGATCTTCATCATCGATGATGGCGCCCCCCAGCAATCACTGTTTGCTTTTGCTTTCCTTCTTCACTTATCGATTGAAGACGAGATCGACGAATCAGTCCGCTGGTCATGTATCAACTCACCTCAGGGCTTTTGCCTCGGATTGACGTCGCTCTCGTCTTCGATTTTTATTTGGACTTTCCTATTCTGCCCCTAATTTTCTTCTTCTTTGTCATGTACGTGTTGTCTGCGCATATAATTCTACCAAGGCGGCGGCGGAAACGGGCTGTGAATTGGTGCTCATACGGCGGTATGGAGCACAATGTACGCTACAAAGTTTTGACGATCATATCGAAACCCGCCCCTGTCATAGGTTATGCATGATTAATAGGAAATTCCATTATGATTTCAGCTACCGAAGCATTATTATTATTACTCTCCTATTCAGAGTCTTACTAGACTCCCCGATTGTAATATCACTGCAGGAAATAACGCCGTACATGAGTATAAAAAAAGCCACACACGTCCCATTTCCCGTCCCCCCCCCCCCCCCCCCCCCCCCCCCAACGGTCATTCTCCGTAGAGATCATATTAGGCTCAGTTATTAGATGCGGCATGTAAGATACAATAAAGGGAAAAGAGAAACATTCATATGGTGATGTGAAGATATTTGCGGAATACACAGGCCAAGGAGTGAGTGCATTAGGCTGACTGACTGACGCCGAGGCAGACATTATTCCCTGGTAGCGGGGAGAAACACAGCCTCCGCACACGCACCATGCAGCAAGACAGCCAAGCAAGCACTTGTCAATCAAGATGCCGCTGAGAGAATACGAATAAATTCATCACAAAGGAGAGAAATGTGATATGTGACGAGGATGTCCCAACCACGTTTCATCTTTGAAATTCATCTTTGAGAGAACCATCAGATATCACACTCAACATGGACGCGACACACCTATCGACGGAATATGGGAGACGTAAGGAAACGTGTCTCGAGAGGCCTTCCGCTAGTGGCTCTTAATGAGAAATTGGTAAATGCACGACCTGGTGGGAGCCTCCATTGGTGAATCAACGGGTCCCGATCAAAGTAGCTGCATCGTCCACCATGTGGAGGCTCGCAGCAATGAAACGGGACAATTCCGAAGTTAGCAAAGTTCCCAGCTTGTTCTTTGCGATCTCCAGCAAGATATGATTGCAGATTAGCGATCACATTACCCAGAAGAAGCGTAGTTAATTCAGCAAGTCGGTCTTCCTTCAGCGGATAAGCGGATCCTCTGAGCTTCTTGCGCCTCTCTGCATCTGTTCGGGCAATGTCCGCGACATACTGTCGAAGCTGTTGTTCTCCACGGCCGTCAGTGTGGAACCAACGATTTGATTCGGCAACTCTGGAGTTTTCAAGGGCAGCCCGTTCCAGAGATCGGAACCGCGGCATTTCGAGTCCTGGAGGAGGGAGTCCTGGAGGGGGAAACTTGACTGCCTTTTCATCAACTGGCTTAGTTTCTAAAAGGGCCACCTCTGATAGATCCGTCTCCGACTTAGCAGCCGACTCTCTCTGGGAAACTGTCTGTTCACAAGTCTGCTCAGGCTCTGCTGCAGCAGCATGGCTGGGTTCTAGAAATGAGACAGTCTTGGATACGCCGGAAGACACTACTGCGCTGACAAGTGGCAAGCTATTCTCCTCAACTATAGTGTGGTTGCAGCGTTGCTCCAGCGAAGGTGTCTCATCTGACTGACGCTCCTTTTTTGGCTGTCCTTTGGTTGGTGGTGTTTTGAGTGGATCGTGAAGCACAGTTCTCGCGACGTTTGACTTTGATGCTTCGACAACGCTGTTCAAGAATGCCGCCATTTCCTTTTTCGCATCGTATGGCTCTAACTTTCTCACTGAGTAACATTCTCTGCTTTCCGACGACTTGGCCTTCATGGGGACAGATGGAACCGCTGAAACAGAAGATTTGGCAGATAGAGACGTTGGAGTCTGCGTCTGAGGCACGGTAATAGCAATTACTGGATTTGTGGTCGTAACAGGAAAGCCAGACCTGATCTCAGGAAAGACACCAGGGGGTCGAATAGGAGCGTAATCGATATATCGTTCGTCCTCAGGTTCGGAGAATACATCATGAGCCACCTGTGGGCCAGCATGTAAGTCCATTTGCCCTTGTCGTTGATGATTATAAAGGGAAGACTCCAGTGCCTCCTGAAATCTCACTTGTGACTGGTTAGCTGCGGTATAGAGGTCTGGACCGTATGCATGGAACGAAGGTTCCGGCATGAAAGGATCTTCACAAGGAAGATTCTGGCAAAAAGCGGTTTCCTGCACCCTTGTGGTTACGGACTTCTCTTCTTGCTTAGTGGGATTGATACGCACTGGCATCATGTGACCCGATCCATGGAGCTGATTCAGTCCACCAGAGAATGGTATTGCAGGAGTATAATAGTAGTACTGAGATGCGGTGTCATCAAATGGCGTATTGAAACTACCAAATTGGCCCAAAGGGTTTGCCTGGAGGTCAGATTCCATGCCATGAATCCAGAACTGCTGTCCAGTGTTCATTGAGTTCTCCTTGCTCTGCTCCTGGAGTTTGTTGGAACCTGAATAATTCACCGTAACGACACCTCTAAGTGGATTGTTGGCTTGATTGATCTTGGCAGTGTCCGGTTTATAGGAGGAAACCGCAGCGTAAGTACCAGAGCTCAAAGTTGGATTCTCTCTCAAGAGGTTCACGTTACCAGAGGAGTCCTGGGCATCATCAAGCAGAAAGGGTTTCCAGGACTTTGAGCCTTTGTTCCGTGTGTGAGCTCTGCTTGACAATGCACTCAAGGGAATTGGCTGAGATGACGGGAGACTATTCAAATCGTCCAGCTCTCGAGTGACACTTCTGGCTCTAGCCGCAGCAGCAGCGTTAAGCTCTGCCGCTCGAGCCTGGGAGCTCCAAGATGGACCAAAACCAGCCATGTCGAGGGAGCCTTCTTGGGGTTCTTCAGATGATGCACGGTTGGGAAGTGAAGGTTTCGGGTTCGATGGTGCAGCAGCAGAAACCGAACGCCGTGATGATTGTCCAGGTCCTAGAAGAATTGGGGCTGGGGGTCCTCCAAGGAACGATGACGAGAAAGAGGTTTTGGCTTTGTCTGGAACAGGAGCGTGGATTGATATCTGTGACTGTGACGCGGATGACAGCTGAATAGGATTGGACTCAGAGGATTGAAAGGAATGTTCTGAAGAAGCAACAGCAAATGCACCGAACTGACGGGCTTGCGAATGAGAGGAGATGAGAGCGGGCGCGCCTGTTCTTTCACTTGACCGCCCGGTGAGACTGCCGTCAACAGCAAGAAACGATGCCCCTTCAAGGTCTGTTGGAAGAAAACCGACTGGCACCCTCCCTGGTATGATACTCTCAATGGTGACTGGTCCCTTTTTCTTGCGCGTCCTCTGTCCTGAAGCAGATTGTCTGTCAGCAGAGGCATGTTCACGGATAAAAAGTAACCACTTCCTCGGAAAGAAATTACGGGATACTCACGACGACGGTTCTTCTTGGGCCGTGCCACATTGGACATGTCAGTGCTCATCTCCTAAAGCTTGATTTCTTTATGTGAGGATCATCCAGTGGGAAGTCTAGGAGGATTGTTCCAAGAGTGTTCTCTCTTTTCGCTATCTTCGCTGCAAGCTCTTGTGCACGTTGAAGGCTGTGTTTATCATCAGTTCCTACCTTCAGATGATGGGAAAATGAAAGAAAGAACTACCAAAGATACAGGCAACTTCCCGGGTCCGTCGACCTAAGAACAAGGTGAGCAGTGGCTTCCACCTTCTGCAGTTCCTTCCTGTGTTACTATGGAAATATGACACTGATGACACTGGAGAAGTTAGTGCGAACACCAGTCATGACCGCAAATGCTACGCGAAGATTAAACCATTTAGCAGCGACCTTGCCGCATTTCTATTGGAAATATGCTTCGGGTATCTGCAAAGATATCAGGACATTGGCCTACTCCAGCTTAGGAGCTGAAAATCATTTAAAATAAGCAGGGAGTTCATAACTTAAAGGAACATTCGAGAGCGTTTCGGCCATGGCTCTGAAAGGATATGTTGATAGTGACGCGTCGATGGGTGTGTGGTAGCCTAGGCGCAACATCAACTGCATTTCACTGGCCATATATATGGAGGTGAACCGAACCATTCAAGTTAATGTTCAAAAGAAAAGTTTCTCAAACAGAACTGATTGCGAGAAACAGGAACCAGGCATTCAGCTATAATAAATAGCTGAAAACAGATCAAAGGAAAACATTGAAAACATAGCATAAACTAAGATGAAAACCAAACAGCGACGTCCCCGCTGCTTTGTTCAAGAACAAGAGATAAGGAGAGAGGCCATTTCACTTAATGGCCAATATCAGAATGAAAGGCTTTCAGCTCACTAATTCCAAATGGTTCTCGTGTTTTGGGTAAGTACCGCGCGAGCAAAGCCCAGGGTCGTCTTGCGGGCTTGAAATCAGAAGCTGACATCAGCTGCCTATCCAGAAATTATGGAACCAAAAAATAGCCTTGCAGTTTATAACGACGTTAATTTAAACGGCTTACGAACCCTAATTCTTTAACGCTACAGGATTGACGACGCGTCATGATTAGATAAATAGGATTCCCGCTAAACTCAAAAGATAGGTATCTTGGCGCCTCTCATCTCCTTCAACACTGGTCTGGAAGATATAGTTTTTCGTACTGTCTTCCTGTATAGGCTCCAGACTCAGCACTGGTGGTTCTCTTAAATAATTCTGTTTACCAGGAGGAAGACCAATTGCCACCAAAGGCTGGAACCGATATCAAAGAAATGCCCTAGTACTACTGCCTTGTAGTGACGTTATTCCGATTTAGATACTTTGCGATAGGATCTTCATAAATAGAGCTGGACGCCGGTAGTGGATCCTGTTGGCGATTATGCATTTCTACATGTTTCATAGGTGGCATTCTCCTCAATTGAGGTAACCTCCGGTCCTATCCTGAAGAACGTCGCAGTTCTGCATATTTCATAAGTGGCATCCTCATAGGCTTAGGCAGCCCATGGTAGATGATCCGGCTGAGACTATTTTGTTTGATAAAGTTGAATCTTTATAAACAGAGGTGTTCCCCGGTGGACGACTCTACATGAGCTTTCTGTTAAATTGCGTATGTAGCTACTGTACATGTACTATGCATAAAATCATCCCCAAGACTTCAAAATCAAGTGTAAGTCCATTATATCCCAGCATATGCGGGTTCATTCTCAGCTTTGATAATTCAAAACGAGCTGCTACTGTAGTCGCGAAGACTGTCTCCTGTTTTGAGACTGCGATGTTTAGCACGATCGTAGGAAGGATAGTTGTGTGCGACTTCTGGCTCTCCGATATGAGCGTCACGAGGGTTTTATGTGGGAGCGCATCCTGAATCCAAAAGGCAGAAATTGCAAGAACACTTGATGTCCGCAGGATAACCGCCAGATGACCTACGCTCAAGTCGCGTTCCCTCCGATGGTACGGGCTTCTATCGAGATCCGAGTCAAACCCTCGGGTCCAGCTTGTTGGCTACCGTTCGACTTGTATGGTCCAGCAGTTTTCGGGGCGCTTCTTAATCCAGGAGTGTTATAGCTGCTGTCTCCAATTGCGCTGCCGCCGAATTCCTTGTTGGCTGTTTTTGACTGGTGCGAACCAATGCCAGCCCACATGATTCCAATATTGCCAACAAGCTGGATCCCTGTGTCGACGGCCATTGTGGTAATTGTACAGAAACTAATCATGGCTCTGACAGAGCATTCCCGAATTCCAATTAGACATCCGCGATATCCACTAGTCGAACAGCTACCATAGCCGCCAGTCACATCGCCAGGCACACCACGGTGGTCTATAATAGGTACAGACATGATTGATAGACAAACGTCGTTATGGAAGACCTACCCAGGTCACTGTCAATAAAGGGATCAGCCTTGTTGGCAAGATTGGAAGTGTGGAGCCCAGCATTAGAACGGCGTTTTTGACCTTGTTGACGATGTCGGGCATAGTTCAGTCATGACACGGAGCATGAGAACAGATGCTCAACGTTCCATGAGGATGGCCCGTCTAAGCCCATGGCTTTGGAGGGAGCAGACCAAGCGGTAACTCCTCACAGAGAAGAAGAAACCAGCCATTAAGTCTCCATAATGCCATCTGTTCCCATTAAGACAACCATGGAAAGTGAATATACAAGCATGGAGGCATCTATCATTGGCTCCATATGGAAGATACGACGTCTACTACCACACAACTGCAAATTTCGGCTCAGGAGAGGGCGGTTATCTTACCACCTCAGACGTGTATGATACCTGGGCGAGATATCGTGCTTGGAGAATGCAGCTGCAAAACCTGGAGAGGAAGAGGGTGGTGGCGTACAGGTTCAGTATGTTGGATGAAGTGGATGAACAAGCGATGCTGTCATCGGTCGTCATACCCGCTCACCAGCCACAGCGGAAGAGCACCCGCCACAGCGGCCCCGCCCGCCAACTGGGTCCGATCCAGAGATCAGAAAATGTGGACAGAATGGGAGGGAAAGATCCTGGGCGCTGATACTCGAACATCTGCTCTTCGTTGCTCCAGCGCAAGTGTGCTGGGACCACTTCTTTGCAAGAGTTAGGGCTTCATCAGCGGGCAAGCGGCAGACGGAGACGGCAAAGCACGGGCCACTGGGATGTGGATGATGGCCGGTTCCCATCGAGACTACGTACGAGGTACACGTACGCAGCATGTACGGAGAAGCAGAGTAGGTAGAGCAGGCATGTATGTAGACGTGTGCTCCCCATTGCAGGATCCTCGTATGAGACACAGGGAGATAGCAGAAATAATCTATATCAAGGGAGCGGATAGCCCCTTTCCTGCATACCAGTTGTCAAGCAAGGCACATAGGAAGAGAACAGGACTGCAAGATACCCAAAACATGCACACAGGGACATAACTAGCACAGTGTATTTAGGTGGGACACGCAAACCAATGTCTTAGAAATCGTGGTGCAAGCATCTCGTGCTGTATGAAGCCGCAGTGCAGCAGATGCCACGTTCGGTGCCGATCCGTGAGACATCAGAAGAATGCGGGTCAGGGCCTCAAAGCTGAAGCTCTCTTTCTACCGTACAGAATCACCATTGACACCAAGCCGTGTGAGACTGCAGCAGATGTCATCCTGACCAAAGAAAATACTGTACATTGAGGTGCTGTGCATACAGACTCGTCTAGGACACTTGCCTCAGGCAGCGGCAGCGAGGCAAGTCCCGTGACGCCATGGGCGGTGCTTCTGCCTCGCGTTGCCGCCCGGACGATCGCAGGCCCGCTTGAAGCCCCCCATGTCCTGCTGTTCCTCCATTCCAGCTCATGCCCCTCCTCGTTGTCTGTGTTTCTTAATTTCGTCCCCTATTGATTTCTTGTTGCTTTTTGTTGTCGACCCCGGCTCTCCTCGATGAGCAGCCGCTGTGGTCTGCTCTCAAAGACCGCTTGATTGGTCATACGAGTCCCTCGATTAGGTAGCTACTTAATCCATCATCCCGTCGGGCACCGCCCAGGTAGCCCTCGACTGTCGACATGCGCCCTCCGCGTTTAATGCTCCTTATATTCTGCTTCATCTTCCTCCCTATCTTCCTCACCGGCTTATCGCTCCTTTCTGCGCATCCGCACCATGCTACCTCCGACTCGTTCGCTGGTCGGACGAGCCGGTTGCGCGCTCTCTTCTCCTTCAGCGCTCCTTCCTCCCTCTTCCCCCCGTCAGCAATAATCAGCCTAACAGACGACAACTCGACTTTCTTCCTGGCCCGACCTGCAGCGTTCGGGCCGCCGTTGCCGGCCAAGGGACTCAGTGGCCAGCTATGGATCGGAAGCGGATTCGGTGACGACACCCTTCGCAAGGGAGGAGCTACTGCGGGGGCTGAAGGAGAGCTTGGTTGCTCAGACGTGCCGGGCTGGGGAGAAGGAGACAAGAAGCATAAGCTGGTCAAGGGTACAGATAAGGGATCTGAAAGAAAGGCTGCCGCCCAACCCGCCTCTGGCCCTGTTGGCGACTCGACGGTCTCACGAAAGCGCCCCAGGAGCGATTCCGACAGAGAATCGCAGCTGCCCAAAGACCGAAGTGACGATGGTGCTCCCCCGTCTGCAGACGACGGGACGGACGACCACCTCCATCACCCGCTTCCCGACTCGGACTTCCCTGGCCCGGGCAGCTCCGAGGCGAAGAACAAGCAGCCCGCACATGCAGACATACAGTCCCTGCAGGAGAGTGCCGAAATCGCAGGAAAGATTGTCTTATTGAGCAGAGGCGGCTGTGGCTTCTTAGAGAAGGTCAAATGGGTCGAACGACGAGGCGGAATAGCTCTCATTGTTGGAGATGATACAAGGGGAGGAAGCCTGGTGACCATGTACGCGCGTGGTGATACTTCGAACATTACTATCCCTGCTGTGTTTACTTCCCACACCACAGCACATCTTTTGTCGTCCCTTGTCCCTCCACAGGCTGTGGACGAGGATGATACTTCCAAGACTCTGCATGGCGAAGGGAGCATCAAAAAGCCGCTCGGCAAATGGAAGTCCGGGAAACATGGCTTTGGTCTGACAACAACTACCAGGGCGTCTCCAACTCCGACTTCAACTAGCCACTCTAAGCTCAGTGGAGATCTATCTGGTATCTCCGGCTCTTCTGACTCGAAAACAGGACTGCTGCACTGGATTCTCTCTCTTGTAGGCTTTTCTAGTGACAGTGGATATTCCTGGCATCTCCCAGAAGATAGTCGACGACCTCCAAGCAGTGGAAATATCGATTGGGTTTTAGTCGACGACTGGGAAGAGGAAGAGACCTCATCTCGTAGCGGGAAAGCATCTACCGATAAGAGCAGAGGAACTGATGGAGGCCGGTCAAGCGATCCCAAGAAATCCGGTTCTGCTGTTGACGGGGATGGCTTTGTCATTGGAGTACAGGATTGGCGAGATCCTGATCTGGTGGCCCCGAAGAGTAGCTCCATTCCGCAGCCAAGCACCACTCCAGGAAAGTCAAAAGGAGCAGGTGCTCTGGATGGTGATAAAAACTCAAACTCCGGATCGAACGGCCTCAAAGGAGGGAGCATAACTCCCGGAAGTGGCGAGTATGTGAACCCTGACAAGTCTACAAATAGCAAGAAGCCAAACTCCGACAGCCCTGACGCGGCCGCCGATGCCAAGTCCGGTGATTCTAAAGCAGGAAATTGGTTTTCCAGTCACTTTGGCTGGGCTGGAGATGAGGAGTCGGAATCTGGCAAGTCTTCGTCAGAAAGTGGTCAGGAGAATCCGAAGGGTGAAACACCCGGGAAGATATCAGACTCTCCGAACAAGCCAGACCAGGGGAATATTGCCGAACCAGAGGAACATGAGGGTCTCTGGGTTACTCTCACTCCGACCAGCATGTCCACGAGTCCCTTTTTCGATACTCTTCTGGTCTTGGTGATCAGCCCTCTGGTAACCTTGACCGTTGTCTACGCTCTGCTGCTGCTCAGATCTCGCATTCGGCGACGACGCTGGCGAGCGCCCAAATCCGTCGTTGATCGACTGCCAGTCAGGACTTATCACACCATGCCAGCATCCTCGTCTGCATCCCAGTCGTCGAGCCCGGGATCATCTACGCCAAGCTCCCCTCTCCTTGTTTCCGGTTCTCGCTCGCCATCCGCGCGGTCCAGACCACGATCCCAGACTACGTCTGGGATCGTTTCGAGCGCGGCGGAGGCGAAGGAGGCACAAGGGCCGTCCGGGGAGAAGTCGGGCTCAGGATCGAGTCTCTGGCCACGCAAATATTCCGGAAGACAGGTTGAATGTGTTGTGTGTCTCGAAGAGTACGTGGATGGAGAAAGCAGGGTGATGAGCCTGCCATGTGGACATGAATTCCACGTCGAGTGCATGTAAGTCCGCGACGATATCCTCTTTCCAGATCGATGACCTGCTGACCGTTAATCTAGCACTCCCTGGCTCACAACGCGTCGACGCACTTGTCCGATATGCAAAGGGGATGTTGTCCGCTCCCTGGCTCAGAACTATGCTACTGAAAGACGCGAGCAGAACGAGCAGATGGCAGATAATGTTCAATTTCGTGGCCTCGAAAGCCGTAATGACTCTTCCTCGGCCGCCATTCCGATCTCTGGAAGTTCGGAGGACGTGTCCGATCTGGAGCGAGGTGATGGCTCAGCCATTCCTCTACTGGACGAGCATAGGTCTTCTGTACCCCAGTCCAGCTGGAGAAATTTTGCTTCATTGAGCTTCTCGGCGCTTAGCGGTGACACCATCTGGCATCAGGCTCGAACTGATAGGAACCGATAACGCTCTTAACTCCACCGTACTACTTCTACTTTACTACTCCGAAGGGAGTCAGTCCACAGCCTCTATGGCCTTCGCACTAGAGTGAACATCTTCTCTTTTTGTACTTGATTAGCGGTCGTCTGGTTTGCCTTTACGCACGGAGCGGCCTGGCGTTTGGCGGGTATACAAGGAGTGCTGGTCAGAACCGAGGAGACGCTGGGATGTAACAACGGAAGATGGCTGGGACAAGCGTGTCTATTTCGTGCTTCGACCTTCTCTTTTTGTGCATCTTCATAGGCCCAGTCGATACCATTGCTTCAATGTTTCGTACATCACATCGTTACTCCACATCTATCCTTTAGGTATCTAGCCTGGTCAAAAACGAGCTCTTCCCTCTTGTGAACTAGTTTGCCTTATTATTCCAAACGAGTAGAGCGTGATAGACTTGATGAACCAGTAAGTACTGTACGGAGTAGTCCTAGAGATATCCACGACAACACGTGACCGGAGGTGCATGCTCCCATGACGTCATCAGCGGAAACCAATCGCGATGCTCGTTCGCCGTGTCTGCTGCTTACATTGTAGATCCCAGAGTACTTTGGGCTGTACAATCCCTCTAGCCTAACGAGAAAGTGGCAGACGAGGTCAAAAGAGGTTGTGACCGAAGGGGTGCGGCGCCTGGAGACATTGATCAGGCGCATTAGGTACCTTTACCCCTGAAGGTGTGAGCTCGACCTACCTAGCTCTCGACCTCGACTGACTCTTAACTACATCGCCGTCTCTCTATCAAACAAATTCCCCCAGTCCAGTCCAGTCAAGGAATTAATAGGACGGGAACCTAGCCTAGGTATGTATTACTGTACCTAAATAACTAACTAACCCAATCGCCCTCGCCTCATCCTCGTACGGAGTACATGTACATGTACCTAGGGAATCCTTTCCTTCCTCGCCCGCCGCGGGCCCCCATGTCGTAAATTACCGTTCCAACCATCGCCGCCGTCGGCATGGTTGTGTTCTTCCCGACTTCGCCTATGTGCCGCCACTGGAGGGTGGGGGTGCCATGCTTGCGTTCAACAGGTATTATATATTCTTATACAAGTTGGATTGAAGTTGTATGTATTCTGTGCCCTGTGGGCGTCTTGACATGCGTGCATGTATATAATGTACGGAGTAATGTGCTATGATACGTTTCATTCGCGTGAAGATAATCTATTGCCTAGATATAGATGGACAGGTGGATGGATAGATAGATAGACGGATAGACATTCCAGAGAGCCCAGAGAGAGAGAGAGATAACACACAAAAAGAAAAGCAAAAATCAACTGAAATATAACCCGCAACATGCAACAAATCGTTATAAAAAAAAGCCTACGAGAGAAACCGAAACAAAACTACCCGACTGCCAAATCATTCTACTTCTTTTTCCCCCTTTTACTTTTTCCGCAAAACAAACCACACCTATGCACCGGTTTCTTCCTTCTTCTGCTGAATCTGAGTCTGAGCGTCAGTTTTCTCCTCCTCCTCCTCCTTCCTCCCCTCAATCAGACCACCGATCCACTTCCCGTCCGAGCCAGGGGACCGCGTCCACTCCACGGAGCCGAAGCTGGACGCGCGCAGGATGGTCATCCGGAAGCTCTCGAGCCGGGGCAGGTGCGTCGAGAGCTCGTCCATGTCGGAGCCGGAGGGGAAGATCTTCTGCAGCAGCTCGCGGGAGGGGGGTTGTGAGGATTCGGAGGAGGTCTGTTTAGTGAGATCAAAGTTAGTGCACTGGCCAGGCAGATGGAGGTGTACCCGATAGATGGAAACGAACTATACTCACCGCCTTATCAAACTCAGCATCAGGTACGCCCACGATCTCGACCATCTCGAGCTCCTTGCCGCACGCGCCGTCCTTGCCGCCGCGGAGGGCCTCCAGCAGGGCCACCTTGGCCGCCTCGCCCGCGCCGACGAGGACGCTCGCGCTCAGCACGGCCAGGCCCGTCTGGAACCGCACGATGTCCGCTAGCTGCGCGGTGTCGAGGGTGTAGATGGTGCAGTCGAGCATCTTCAGGTTCTGCGGGCCGGGGCCGGAGCCGGGTGGGCGGATGGGTGGTTCCTCTTCCTCTTCTTCTTCTTCTTCTTCCTTTTCCTCTTTTCCATTTCCATTGGCACATGAGTCTCCCTTCTTCTTGTTGCTTTCGACGACTCTGCCGGTCAGTTTGCGGACCAGGATGGCCGTCCCGGGGTTCGACTGCGGCAGGGGGATGATGCCCTCGGGTTTCCGGCCCGGGATGGGCACGCCGTTCTCGTCGACGTCGGCCGGGTCGTCAGGGAACTCGGACAAGGCCGGCTTCGAGGAGCTCGTTGGCGGCGCAGCGAGACTGAACGACGCGGACAGCAAGCCCGGGACCAGCATGGTAGGCAGCTCCTCGCCGGGGATGCGGGCCAGGAAGTTGGAGTCCGAGTGGCCGCGGTAGGTGTACGCGATCTCGAGGAAGCGCAGCATGCTCCTCCGGGGAGCCCCCGTGGCGGGATCCGGCGCGTTCAGGTCCTCGAGTATGGCGCCCAGCCCGGCGATGAAGCCCTTGCGGGAGAAGGTGTCGATGAAGTGCAGCTCGCGCAGCCCGCCGCCGTTGTCCCTGCGGCCGACCAGCACGTCGTGGAAGAACTCGCCTGCGTCGCGGCGCGAGCCGTCGCCCACGCCGTCGACCAGCTGGCTGTACAGCGTGAGCGACTTGAGCTTGGGCAGGGCGCGGCCCAGCTTCACCAGGAAGGGCGGCGGGTAGCCCAGCGAGAAGAGCTCCAGCGTCAGGGCCTCGATGCCCTTGGGAAGCGAGGAGGGGATGGCCTCCGGGTCGAGCGCCGTGGCCAGCAGGTCTGAGTATTCGGTGGGCTTGATGTCGGAGGTCAGGGTCAGGGCCTGCAGATGGGCCGCCTGTGGAGGGAAGTCGGGCAGCTTGAAGCTCTGCAGCGGGATCTGGGCGCCGTTGGGGAGAGGCTCTGTGACTTCTGGCGTTGCTGGTGCTGCTGGAACAGGCGGCTGGTGCTGGGGCAGCTCCTGGGGCTGCGGGGGACTCATTGTTGCAGCCATGGTGATGGGGAGATAGCTAGGGAGAGTAGGGGTATACAGGTAGAGGTACAGGGACAGATACAGGTACAGAACTGGACAGGACAAACGGAGGGGTAGGGATGTCAGGAGAAGACTGGGAGAGAGCAGCAGGACGATGCAGCAGCAGCTTCAGCTCCCCTCTTTCAACCCCATCCCGGACAGCAGGTCGAGATGTGCGGGGTACGCGCCATGGCAGCGGAGAAGATGCGGAGAGAAGAGAAGGCGGCGGACAAACGAGCATGGCCCCGCATGCCGGGCGGTGGATCTCCATGCGATATCAACATGGACATCCTGTCCTGTCGTCGTCTCTCTTCTCCATCTCCATCTCCATCCGGGGTAAAAACATGGGGAAGCGGGACCGGCTGACTCAGCATGTCCCCGGACTCCACACATGCCTAATACAGATGTACATCCTACAGTAGACAACGCAGACCTGCATATTGTACATCGCAATGGCATTCGAAAGTAATGTGTTATGTACTCATGCCAATCCTCCCGGCCTGCACCGCCAGGAACTATGTTTGGTAGTGTAAAGAGACATCTGCCATCGCTGCTCCCCGTCTATTGTACAGCCAAACATCCTGCTCGCAGTGAAGCAACCCGAACGCAGCTAGGAGAAATAGACACAGACCTTAGCTCGACAGCTAAAGTGCATCTATTTTCTACCTATGCGGTGGTCCGGTCGACCATCTGCGAGGAATCTCCTGCTTCCAGGTCCCGTGCTCCGCCAGGCACACAAGCCCAGCTACACCCGCGTCTCAGAAACGGCAGCGGACGCAGTTTCTCCCCCGGCGCCCGGGGCCCCTTCAGTCCGTTCTCATAGGTAGTGCAATCCCACCATTCAATCCACTCCGTCCGCGGGACGACAAAGCTCCGGTGGCACACCGAGCAGGATCTGCCGCCGGCGTTGCGCACCTCCCTCGCCTGCCGGAGCAGGCGGACCACGAGTTCCGGACAGTAGGAGGATATGTCCGACTCGAGCAACTGGTCGAAGTACGGGGACCTACTGCATGCCAGGAGGGAGAGCTCGCGCAGCGAGGGGACCCGAGAGGGTGTCTCCTCGATGCCTGTCTGTGTCTGGGATCCGCCGTGACTCTTCCCGCCGGCCACAGGAAGGCCTTCCATGTTGAAACGCCGGACGGGGCCTGTGGCGACGTGGATTGGGGCCCATGCCTCTTCAGGAGCCGGCCCTTCGTAGTCGTAGAGCCTTGGTGCATCGTCTGGCGATCTTCGGCCGTCCCAGTCCCCGTAGTGCCATTGCTCGATTTCTGCTTCCTCGAACAGGAGGAATGGGTTCGGGTGGACGACCAAGTGTTTCAGGTCGCCTTTCCTGATCAGCCGTAGGATCTCCCAGGGCAGATACTGTAACCTGTTGACGGACAAGTTGATCTCCTGCAGCATGGTAAGCTTCTGGATGGCGGGTGGAATCTCCGTAAGCTTGTTGTTTCTCAGGCTGAGGACCCTGAGGTTCCCAAGTTCAAATAGCTCCGAGGAAAGACTCGTCAGTAGATTGCCGGATAAAAAGAGCCGGAGAAACGGCTCCAAGGAGCTGAAAACGTTTTCGCTGACCGGCGGTTCTGTCACAGCAGGTTGCTTCGTCAGGTGCAGCAGAGGCCGCAGCAGCCCCGAAGGGATCGTTCTCAAGCCACCATTGCTGGGAAGAAATATGTTAGCACGTACAGTACACAGCCCGAGGGGGCATTCGAATTGGGCGACCTACCTCAAGTCGACGCTATCCTGACCCTTGTCCAGACACTCGTTCACAATATCCCGTGCTACCTGGTGCTCCTTGGGTTCTTCTGTCCTGCGAAGTACGGTGCGACGCTGAAAGACCGGTCCATGCTGTGGCCCACGTCGCGCATCGGCGTCTCCGTTGTTGATCCCAAGCAGGCTCTGCCCTCTCTTCTCCGGACCCGAGTTCGCTGTATTTCTGAGGAACTCCTCCCCACAGGACGACGCGTCCTCCGAGCTCAAGGAAAACGCCTCCGCGGACGACTCGTCGCTGCCCATCCACACGCCGCTGTCCACATGCCGCTTCTCCTTGAAGTCGGCTCTCTTCCTCTTCGGGTCCATCACCATCTCACCCCACCACGTGCCCCGGTACCGCCGTTTCCTACTGGTCCCGCTGGTTCCAGAGCCGCTGTAGTTCTCCAGCCCTGAAGCTGGGATGTCGTCGCTGGAGAAGAGCGCCGGATCGCTCGAGGGCTGGCTCGATAGGTCGTCAAACCGGGAGCGCGACAGCTGACAGGGCTTCGTGAACGCGGAATTCAACGCTCGCTGCTGTGCCGAAGACGCCTTGGAAGGTGAACGGTGCCGGATCTGCGGCGGCGGAGGAAGAGGAATCTCATTATCCATTGTGGCACAAAGCTTCGTCCCCCGTATTTGCGGAGGGTGAAATAGGTCGGACACGCTGAGTCGGTGTAATCAGGTGGTGCGCGCGCGGATTGATCGGGAGGGGTTGCGGCAGCTAGGCCGCGAACCTCGAGCTCGCCAGGGTGGTGGAAATAGCGGTCAGGAATGGATAAGCGGGGTAACACCAGCCTGCACAAAGAGGAAGAGGAAGCAAATGATAAGAGAAGCAGAGCTACGTTGTACGACGTGGTATCATGTTCGGAGGCACGAGACCTCCATCGGTCGACTTGTTTACTCCGCGCGCGTTGGACGCGATCCGGCCAATCAGCGGCGCGAGTGATAAGGGCGCGGAGGGAAACGTCATTCCGGCCACTGAGCGAGCTTGGCCAAGTTGCTCTCAGCAGCTACACCAAACCAGAAGCTCGTTCTATGCAGTTCTACTCTCACCACGCCAGAGGTCTCCGTTCATACCCTTGGAATGTTCGATGCGTGCCCTGCAGATCCTAGGACTACTGTACCCTTACCCACAGCCTAAAGGAGGTCCACTTCTCGATCGACACTGTCACGGACGTGGGACGATCCCGTACACCAGGGGAGATTAAATTCAATTTCAACGGCATCCCTCGATCGCGCAGCCCTTGGTCAGCTGTTCGCGTCTTTTACATTGCCTATGGCATATATGGCCCATCTTTACGATGCAGCAGCTATGTCAAGGGTGAAAAGAAGGTTATAGTATAATTTGGGCGACTTAAAATTCATTAAACCATCTCGTCTCAAAAGGCCAAAAAGGCAACCATCACATAACTCAATAGTACCAAGATGAAGGCCCCGATGTCGAAGGAAGAAAGGTGAATATCAAAAATGGGTTCCTTCATTCCAAAACGCCCCCCGCCTTTTTTGTTTTGTTCACTACCGTACTGCTCATCCACGTCAAAAGGCCAATCAAGGCCGCGATGACCTCAGTCCACCGAGGTCTTCAAAGAGTCGCAGCTCAGGCGAAGAAACGAAAACGGCATGGGCTCGTAACAATCCGAAGCAGTCATGGATGAAAAAGAAGGGGGTATAAAAGGGGGTATAAGAAGAAGTGTAAAACCTGGTCCTTGTCCGTCCCATTCCCGTCATTGATCTCCTGCTGACCAAAAAAAATAAATAGAAGAGAAATCGAATCGAATCGTCACCGCTCACAACTCTCCAGGAGACAAAAGGAGGAAGGGTCTCATTGACTTTGGCCAAGATGAAAAATTAAAACTGGTAGAAAGAAATGAATGGCCAAGTATATCCAGACAAGCTTGATGTTGGCCGCTGGTTCCTTTCAAAGGTGAATAAAAAAGAATGTCAAGTGGAAGCGGCCGACCTTCGAGGTCCCTAGTGGATTCCCGCTGAATCCGCACGACCGTCTGTCTCCCAGCTAAACAGTGGAACCCAGAATCAGGGCAAAGGATCCCGCGACGAGAGCAGCTGGAATACTGCCAGCTGCAATTCTCATCGCACCGCCGGTCTGAATGGGCTGAGTGGTCTGGGTGGTCTGAGTTGTCCGGGTGGCCGAAGCAGCCGATGTAGTGGACATCGCAGATGTGGAAGCGGATGTAGAGGCAGCTGTGCTGGTGGTGCTGGTGATGAAGGTGGTGCTGGTAGCGGCTGCGACAGAATCCGGCAGTGGGGTGGCCGTCGTTGCCCAGATGACCGTCTTGGTGATCGTTGTTGTGGTTGTCGAAGTCATGGTTTCAGCCGCCGCCAACTGGGGCGCGGCGAGGAGGAAGACAGAAGCCAAAATCGCGGTGAAGCGCATATTTGCTGAAGTCGGAAAAATATACGGTTGAAGCGACGTGCGGCGATCTTCCGAGAGAGGTGTCTGTCTTATAACTCTGTTATAAGACGTTGGACAATATGGTCTGCCGAGGCTCTCTGACGATGAAGAGATCGAGCAAGGATTGAAAGTGTCTTTGCGATGACTGTGCCTGCGCGGCCTTGCAAAAGACTGTGTGACAAGATGTGATTTTGCAGTGAGAGAGCGACACTGTGCTGACAGCGAGAGGCAGGGGTCACACGACTGAGGCGCAAAAGAGCGAGCGTCACAGCGGAACTCTGTAAGGAGCGTGGAGGGAGCACTGCTCGACGAGGAGGTATACAGCAAAAGCACGAACGGTCAGGAAGGACAGCGTCGTTGGGCTCAGTGCTGGGGACAAGAAAGATGCAGAGGCAGGCCGGGAGGGCGGAGTATTTTGTATGACTACGGATACCCTAAAGTCTAAACTATCGGGCTCCCTCCGGGGAGACCCGCCCGCCAATAGCCCCCAAAAAGGACTCAATGCGGTGATATTTCGCCCACATAACATCATTATCATTGGGCCGCTTAGAATTGCTGTTGCCCCATTTCTTTAGCCCTACCGTGAGGGCAGGAAATTAGCACCTAGATCGGTCGTTGCTAGGGTTGCCGCTGGCTGCTCCGTGATACTCCGGAGTACCACTGCCTTACAGAGTGCTGCTAAAAGACCAGAGGAGGAAACCGCCTAGTAAAACTTCTCTGTCTCAAGGTTCTTGGCGGAATACAAAGGCGAGAGCCCCCGTCGACGTGTCGGGTGTTGCATGCCTCCGTACGGCCTGAATGCAGCAGTGTAATCTTATTTGCGAGGGAGACGTGCGATTTGCCGCTGGCTCCTGGCGCGGGCGGCCGCCAGGAACACGTAGCGGGGCCGTAAGCCTTAAGGAGGAGACCAGAGACGTGGGAGAAAGCGCTAACAATTTACCTACGGCGTAGCTTAGTCCCCAAGGACAAGTGGTCCCTGTCGAGTCGTGAGAATCTTGTTGTTGGCCCAAGCAGCGGGGCGTTCCTGGATCCAGGCGATGGTTAGCGCTGCAGGCAAACTCCCTGATGCGGAATATTCTACGGCTAACTTAGGGCGCCCTGGCTCTCCGTACGGCACTGCAATGCTGCGGACATGATGAAAAAAAGGCTTGCGCCTTGCTGCAAGTCAAGTTGTCAACCGGTCTCGTGCCGCATTCAGCAACTGCTAAGCAAGGTACGAGGACATGGTGAAAGGTGCCCTCCCAACCAACAACGGCGTCTTGAACAACAAAACCTCCTACAAACCGCAAATCTCGTCCCATGGTCACTGAAAGAAGTGAGGAGGGCCAAAGCCCCTGGCGGCAACCCTTTCTCCAAAGGGGTCCAGGATCGTCGTTTTAAGTCCTTCTTGACTCCTGATTAGCTGGATCAACCTTTAATTCTGCCCTACCTATATCGCGCTAATCAGCGTTATTCCCCAGAGAGATCTAACGCCCGATACAGGCGGTCAGTAACAAAAAGTCCTTACTTGCAGCTGCCTTGGTCCGTGTTGGCATTGCCATCCCTCATTATTATTAATTAATTCGTCGTTTTGGAGGCAGAGCGCACGATTTAGCCTCCGACGGTCTGATATGACATTTGGCCAGATACTAATGCCGATATTAGTCAGAAACGCTAAGTTGCACGACAGACGTTCCACATGGAAACATCTTCAGGTTCTCAACCACGTTTTTTATTTCTTTGAGTAACAAACGGGCCATTCATCTGGCATGCAGAATCTGAAGGTTCCGTTCTTTGTTGCCATACAAACGCATCAGGCGGCGTATGTGTCTGCAGCCGTAAGGAGGAGTGCAATAATGGCGAGCGGGCGGAGATTTTCGCCCCCCTCTCCAGTTCGCCGCTGAAAAATTCTGCTCTTGATCCTTGGGTCTTTGGGAGTCGAGATCTCGACGATCGCGCTTGGATCCAAGTTCGCAGGACTGAAATGTCCAGCGTAAGTCTCTGAGTCTGGTCCTGAGCGGTCCCACATCAGGAGATGAGATCGGCCATCGCTAGTGACTGGTCACTCTCTTACCTTGGCCTCAGGCCCTGAGGAACACGGGAGCAGTGGACAAGTTGCTCCTTGTGTACAAGCTCAGTAGAGTAGGACTTCCTTACTCCGTGCACGGGCCATTATTATTAATGAGGTTCAGTGTTATTGAGCGTTTGACATTTAGGGATAACTCCATCCAGACAACAGGAGAGTCTGTCCCTCGGTACAAATCAAGAATGACCCCTCTGGTATCAAGTCACGTGAACCACATAGGGCTGAACCCGTATCTCTCGGCGAGGGACACGGAGTATGCAATTATTGCAATAATGAATAGTATTTTGATAATGCCACAGAAGAAAAATCCGTTCCAGGGGTTCCCTCGCATGAAATCAAGTTGCAATAATGTTTCTTGATGGGTCTGCTTACATTATTCGGAAAACATTACCCAATAGGAAGTCATCTGGAGACCTTAAAAGGACATCTTATTCAGGGGTTCCGCGGGACGGGACTCACTACTCACATGACCGCCCCCCATGACTGGTAAAGCTTTTCCGCCGGGTTCGAAATCGTGCGGGAGTCTCCGGGAAACACTTCCGTAATCTCGGCTGGGATATCGTTTCCAGGCTGCCGGAGTAGCGGCCTAAGGAGTCAGGACTTCCTTTGCCACGTTCCAGGTGTCCGGTTGCAGAAATGGCGTTCGGGAGGCTGCGCCCAGGGAATCAGGGATTCATCCATGGTTTTGCCATGTGGTTTGCTTTGTTCGTCCCGGCCTCTGTGTAAACGTATTATTACGTCTTTTTGGCTTTTGAAGTTCAAATGTTATCGGCCACAGTTATGCTCGTCTCTCGCCGAGCCAGTACTTTGAAGTTTGCTGACTGCAGCAACCGCGAGTCAGGAGGACTTGTCTGTATGTAGAACCATAGAAACAAGTGCCTATTCTCTATTGCGTACTTGGTCTCTATTCCAGAACCCATATCCAACGGAGTTATGGCTCAGGAGATGGACACGACAGGAAATGACTGGACACAATGATATTGTCCGAAGGACGCCAAACTGCCACGTCCAAGATAATCTCTGTCATCGAGCTAGAGAAGAGGAAATCAGATTATCGGCCGTCAAAAACGCTACTCTTGAATTTCTGCTTTGCAGAGAATATTTTAATCTCTGTCACAGCATTGATTCTGATTCCCATCTCACTACCTTTATAATGGAAATGTAATGGCTACAAATTTTATTTATCTGACATTGCTAAACGGCGCAGGAGCTTAAAATTTCCTTGTACAGAAACATACGAAAACATAAGACAAAATGAGTATTCAGTTATTCGAGCGACAGGGCCGGATTGTCATTGTCAAGTAGAACGTTCCCGGAATCTTACCGCGATAAACGCGCAGTCAGTTGCAGAGACTCTACAGTTTCACTTTCTTTGTTGCCTTTACGAGACCAAGGATGCTTTGTAAAATATTCCAACGCAATGGCATAAAGGTATCCTTGAAAGACTACTCCGTAAAACGAGCTGAATTGCACACGTCCGGTTGATCTCATCTGACGACCAAGGATGAAGAAAAAAAGGAAAGAAAGAAAGAAAGCTATCTAGCAATCCTCTAGGCATTTTGACAAACAGTCTGATATCTCTGGCGGGCTCCATGTTCTTTCTTTCCCCGCTCTTTGATCCGTAACGTCGGTTAGGCGGAGATCCCGCTGTGGCTGGCCATCCAGATCTCCGGAACAGTGCAAGATGTTTCAGATCTAGATGCGAATCTGCATCTCGATTCGTCATCACACAGATTCCGCCGTTAGACTGTTAAAGGTCCTTTGTTGGCTGAGAACACACTATTCCAATCTCCGCAACAAGCTTGCCAGCGCTATTTTTCGGGTTGAATTATCCTGGCGCGGGTACGCACGCGTTTACTACTTTACTTTGATGCCCTGGATTCCGTGCTTGATCCGATTCTTGCTTGCGTCAATGATTTACCATGTTAGTTTCCTGGTTAAATAGCCGGTCCAAACACTCAAAAGGTCGGTGGAATTGCCAGGCATCCTCTCAGATTCAAGCGTCTTCCAAATCAACAAGATAAAATAACCCTGCTGCGAGTCGAACATCCACCAAATACCACACTGTACAGTACTATCATATTTTCCATATCATCATATTACAACGGTCTGCTGAGAAAACGCTTTGGAAAACGTCTTATTCGAAATTTATTCATCATATGAATATATTTCCAGTGCATGTTACAAGTCTTATGAAAGGCGTTTCTAGTGACATGTGAATCATATGATCTGGTATAGAGGAAGAACGCTCCTATGCTCCAGCGGCTGTGTAGTTGACCGGTGCGGTCTCTCAAAACAAAACAAAAAAGGAAAAAAGGAAAAAAGGAAAAAAAGAAAAAGAAGGGGGACTCTCGAGCTAGTTTTTCTGTTGGCGGGGATCCGATTCCCATGATTATATCCGCATGAGTGTTCGCCCTTCGGTAATCCTGTTATTTACCCACTACTGGGTCACATTTGCCTAGAGCATCAACATGCAGTGTTTACAACTCAATGTTCAGAAATAATTTTTATAACGCCAAGGAAATATAATCACCGCTGAGAGGCGAAATTTCCCTTTCAAAGTAATGACAGGGAGACCACCCAAAGCGTCATCTGGTTATGTACATTCCCGAAGCTGTTCTTTCCACCCATCTCCCCTTCGCTCTTTTTGCAATTGAGTCGTCATTAAATCAGCATATGTGTTCAGGCAATGATAATTTCATGCTCAGAAATCTCGTTATAAATAGTGTACATAGACATTCATCTTCATTCCCGCAGCTCCCTATTGCTGGTTCGTCGCAATGGGTATTCCCGGGGAAGCATCATTGGGGGCCCGCGAGCGCGAAGCCAGGCCTCGTGGTACGGGCCTTCCGTGCGGATGACGCTGCCTATGGACATGAAGAAACTGATGGAAGCCGGAATCAGCGAGAAGTCGAGAAGACAAGACGCATACGGCGTATGGGAGGGGAAGGCAGAAAGGCGACAAACGTACCCGAATGTAGCGCCCGAACCAAGCATGTATTTACCCAAGGTGCGCATGACACCGTTCGGTCCAGCGCCGTATTGGAAAATGGAGACAGTTCCTGCCTTGGTATCAGCAATTGTTCTCTCTTGTGCGTAGTCCTCTAAAAAAAAACAATGTATCACTCACCAATGATAAAACCCATAATCAGACCGACGCCTAGGAGAGGGTCAGTAAGTGTGTGCTAGCGGCCGGAGCAGGTGGACGTACATCCTCCCATCATGGCACCCATTTTCACTGCACAGATGCGTCAGCTCATCAGTCAGAAAGGTTTTGAGCATCTTCAATTCCTCTATCAAATAGTCCGAGGAAAGCCGAATGGCATAAGGTCCGCGAGGCAAAGGAGCGACTGGACTCACTCTTGTCAAAGGTGGAGGGGCCACGGCCCTGAGCTGGAGCTGCTACTACGGGCATTTTTCAGAAAAGAGGGCAAGTTCTCAGCAACTGTCCGGCGAGAAAGCAGACGTCACTGCTGGAGGGGTAAGAATGGTCCAACGCGAGGTTGGCGTAGGTCAATCCAGCACTCTCAACCTTAAGAACTAGAAGCATCCATCTCTGGCGGGCTTCCTGGGGCGATGACGCCCGCCGTAGGGCACACGCACGCTAAGCCCTTCCGGGCCTCGCGTCAGCCCTGAGGTCGGGACACGTGCCCGGGTGCGCTTGGCGGTCACGTGCTGTGTCAGCCTGAGGCGAGCGAGACGGAGGGAGAGCGAGCGAGTGACCGTGACCTCCCTTCCGCTGTTGTGGCCACCCATGGATCCTGATCCTCACCTCTGCTGAATATCCCTTTTGTATACATCGTTCCATCGTCGTTGGCGACGTCCAAGCCTGTGCTGGGTGTGTCCGGGTCCTCGTGTGGCCGTCCGTCGTGCGCTTCTCGTCAGCCCCCCCTTGGCGAGCTTTTTTGGGGCGGCTAATCGGTCCAGTTTACAGAGGACGACACCTCGGGCTAGGGGCCGTCTTCACAACCGACATACATGCCACTATCTGGCCGTTCACTGTGATCTTGCGCTGAGGAGGTACGTGATAGCCGCCACATTCACCTGATTCGGTGTCATTTATATCCGCACTCCCCCAATGTGCGGATTTGGCGGCAGCAAAGTGCTAACGCGACAACCTTCGTCGAACATTTAGCCACCTGAAAGACCAGATCGTGCGTCGAATTTGACGCCTAGCCTCGGAGGTTCCCTATGCTGGTCGAGATATCCTGTCTGCCGTTCAGACTGCTGCCCTTCGCGGAGTTGGGCGCTGTATCTTGACTGATTAACCTGACACCTTCGCCTCGCCGAAACAACGCGGCCAAGAGTACCGGCACCGACCGTAGACATTCCTGGACTCCTTCTACCCATGACTGCTGTGGCGTCTCCGCCAAGTGTGCAATCCGGGCCTCGTCTAGGATGGTACGCTTCTGGTAACGGAGGACAAGGAGCTCCTTCAATGAATGCGGACGAAGTGTCGCGTATGTTTATGCCACGGAAGAACATCCAGAGATCGAATTCTTCCTCCTCGTTGGCGTCGAATTCGTCCACGTCGACAGTGTCTGCGTCGTCGCATCATGGTAACGCTGGACAAAACGCCAACGGCGAATCGGGTACTTGGTCATCGAAGAAAAGACCTTCCAGGAGCCTCTGGCCCAGCTCAAAGGCGGAGCCCGTATCTGGGGTGACGAATGCCCGCTCGCAGGCTGTATCAGCCCCATCATCTGGACCTACGGCCTCTTCGGCCATGTCTGCCATTCACCAGCCCTCGCCCATCGCCCAGTCGCAGCATATGCTCCAGTCTCCTCAGCAAAATGGCTTCCGTCCGGGACCATCTAATGACCCGCCAGCCATCCTCACTCTCGTGCCGATTAACGGCACATTCGAGAAGAAGCAGATTCATGTCCCCTACTTCCCGGAGGTCTTGAGAGTCGGTCGGCAGACAAATGCCAAGACGGTTCCAACACCCATGAATGGATATTTCGACTCCAAGGTCCTCTCTAGGCAACATGCCGAGATCTGGGCAGATAGAAGTGGGAAGATATGGATTCGAGATGTCAAATCTTCAAATGGGACTTTTGTTAACGGACATCGTTTGTCACCCGAGAACCGCGATTCCGAGCCTCACGAGCTACGCGAACACGATACGTTGGAATTGGGAATTGATATTGTCAGCGAGGACCAGAAGTCCATTGTCCACCACAAGGTTTCAGCTAGAGTCGAATTTGCCGGTATCTATGGCGCCAACAACAACAATAATAATAATATTCTTGACATGAATTTCGGAGATATCGACCCTACCTCTGGAGGTGGACTGCTTCCTTCTCCTCTCAGCCAACCACTTTCGCATCTTCGTGGACGACCTAGTAGCTCTATGAGTAATCGCAGCTCGCAAAGTGCCGCTAGCAATCAGATGAACGCGCTACATCAACAACGTCAAAACAATTACTGGGTTTCTCCGATAACTATCGAGCAGGTCGTCAAGAAGCTTTCGGTAAGAATTTTAGAGTTTGCCCCTGTGTTATATAATTCTATATGCTAATCCCCGTCCAGAGTGAAATGAGACAAGCCAAGCAGCAGTCACAAGATCTTCGTCAGACCGACGAATTCCTGTCCTCTCTTATAGCGCAGGAGAATCGAGAAAAGGAGAAGACTAAATCGTCGCCGGTAGAGAACAACGGCGGTCGGCAGATGAATGGAAAACCGAAGATGCCGCGGATCGACCCCATCTCCAGATTCTCGGATCCTCCCGCGCCGCCACCTCAGCAACCATTACCCGAGAAGCCGGATGCCCCTCCATTGAAACGCTCGGATACAGAAAAGTCGAAATCGGGAACCGGAAACTCACCCGTATCACGCGAGTCGAGTCAAATATTGTCTCTAATTGAGGCGTTGTCATCTGCGAAGAAAGAGCTCGATACCCAAGGTGCTCGTGTCAAGGAATTGGAGGATATGCTACGTCAGGAACGTTCTGCTCGTGAATATGCAGAGGAAAGGGTTCGGAGGTTAGAACAGCAGTCTGGGAAAGATGGCCAGAAATCAGAGATAGATGCGGCTTTTGAGCCACCACCGGAACAGGAAAGGACCGCGGCACAAGAGCCGGTGCCTGAGAAGGTATCTGGTACTGATGACAAGGGCCTGTCTTCCGATGCGGCCGACTCCCGCGACACGAATGCAGCAGCTCCATCGAGCGATTCTTCGACCAAAGAACTGCAGGAGCGTTTGGAGAAGTTGATCGTTGAGATGGAAGAAATGCAGAAGCAAATAGAGCATTACAAGAAACGCGCAGAGCAGGCGGAGGAAGAAAAACTCGAAGCACGGAAGTCGCTGGCTGAGATGATCGAGAAGCTGCGACGCGAGCGCGCAGAAGCGGACCAGACTGCAGCAGAAGACAAGCCGAAAGATGGCGAATTGCCTTCCGGGCACACTCGTAAACCTTCTACTTCCGGCAAGGAGAACACGAAGCCCTCAGAAATGTTGGATTCAATTATCCAATCGCGGCATCCTGTCACTCCACCTCGAGTTAAGGAACTGGAAACTGCTGCCACAGCATTCGCGACACAGCAGCGCAGACATAACCTCTTGGAACAATCTACCCCATACGCATCTATGCTTGGTGTCGTTCTCCTCGGGGTAGGTATAATGGCTTATCTCAACGGGTGGCAGAAAGTGGACAAATAGCTGTCTGGGACATGATTTGTTTCTGTCTTATTGGCAACAATATCTAGCCACCCTTGTAGTGGTCGAGTGTCAGATCGATAGATGCCTTCATTGGCATGACATTCGCTCTACGTACAGCTTTCATTTCGCTTGGGTTTCCATCATCATTATCAGCATCTTGTTCCTTGTCAACGGTTTTGCAAACAGGTCTAGCTGCTGGTCCACTGGGGTTTATGGAGTTTCTGTTGTGCTCTTATTATAATCTGTTTATCGTCCTTCTGCATTCGTTCCTCTTCTCTCTTGTTCTTTGTTTGAAATATCCTTTACTGCTTGTCAGCCCTGCTCCAGTCATGAACTCCTGGCAGCAAGGGTAACTTCATTTCTTGCCATGGTTTTCTATTTATTACCGGGTCGGTGTCGTTCGATCCATGTTGAACTCTTCACCTACACTGTCCTTTATCTTTCTCTTTTCCCTTTCCTTTCCTTTCTTTTCTTCCTTTTCTCCCTATCTGACTTCGCCTTCGCAACAGGTTGTTTGGCGGCCTCTGCTTGGCATCTTTCTCTTTTGTGTGTATATGATCGGAAAACGGGTATGTCGATGACAGGTTTCTTTTTTGGACCACTTTTCTCAGTTCTTTGGCATTAGCTCTTCTGAACCCTCTGAGGAGTTTGGGGAGTATCGACATTGTATTTGACCAAGAGAAACGAGGCCTAAAGGAATATACAGTGCATCCTTTGGTAGCGTTCAAGTTATTTGCTGCCTTGCCTGTCTTAAATATGCACTTGATTTATCCAGTAAATATTCGGATGATGAAGCAATTAATGACGACTCTTCTACTGTACATGTACGATTGTGCGATACGGTTAATGTGCTTCCTATGCCAGATGCCCCCTGACAGTGCCTTCTATGCATCATTCTCAGACTATCTGAATGACGGGATGCCGTATCGCGCGTTCTAGAAACAAATATATATCGAGTAGGAAACGCCAATATCATAGAGCAGGTCTGTTTCCAATGCGACGTTCAGTGTCTATTTGAAATTTTTATACTATTCTTTTGTTGATTCATACGAGTGTGATCTCGGTACAGTACTCAAATCTTTCGCTGTACCTCTCCGACATGGTGACACGGGGGTAGTTTGGTCTACTGGAGGCCCACCTTCCACCCATATCTTCACTTCATCCAACTTCGTTAGGTATGCACAGCAAGATGAGACCTATTGTGACAGGTCTCACCGTACGAGATACGAAGTACGCGACAGTTAAAAATAATAATAATAATAATAATATGAGCATGATTGCCCGGAAACCTGCGCTCCCTGGAGGGATCTTCTTCTGGGTGCCTGCCTGGTCTAGGATGCAGCCGTCCATGGCTCTGGCCGAGTCCAAGTATTGGGAGGTCTCCGTGAGCCCACCAAGCAGTTGTTGTGTCTGGTATGGACAGGAATTCTAGAGAAATCCTACCCTGATTGACACGGAGAGCTCCCCAGCGCATCGTTTTGCTTTGTACAGTAAATGAGACCGAGCTTGATGTTGGGAGCTTGCGACACCTGAGGCGGAGAACGGCGAATTCATGACTCGCCATCTCCTGAAGTGTGCGGGACGCAAGCAGAAATATGTCGCTTGGGAGGCCCCTCCACCCCCGGGAAGCCAAGTAGATAGATACGTAGGTAGATAGGTAGGTAGGTAAACTTCGTGTGGAATGGTGACAACGCCGATGTCTCGTTTCGTTCACTTGAGCGTCACAGCAATCTCGACCATATTGACCCATCGGGTGCGGGTCTCCGGCAATTCGGCGTCAGTCGACACCGTCGATTTCGCCCGCCGTTTGCGTTTCTTCGACGCTGACTTGGAGGAGGGCGCCGTACTATCGGGCTGCTGTTGCTGCTGTTCTGTGTCTGTCGACTTTGTCGTAGTAGTAGTAGTAGTAGTAGTAGTAGTAGTAGTAGTAGTAGTAGTAGTAGTAGTAGAAGGCACCTCGTCCTCTTGACCCTGCTGCTGCTGCTGTTGCTTCTGCTTCTGCTTCTCCTTCTGCTCCTGCTCTATCAACCTCCTCTTCTCCTCCTCATCCTCCTCGATATCATCTACGACGAGCACGCTCCCCGTCTTGACGCGCACGGCATACTCGTCCGCCCTCTGCTCGAACCACCGCCCCACGCTCAGCGCCTTCTCGATCGCCCTGCCCGTGGCCTTGATGAACACCTCCTCCCGCTTGAGGTTCTCCTGGCCCTGCGCCATCCGGGCGATCCGCTCCTTCTCGCTCATCCTGCCGTTGCCGATGTCGACGCCGGCCGTGGCGCGCCGCTCAGCGTGTCGCAGGAGCTTCTGGACGCGCTTGGCGGCGCTCATGAAGGGGGTCTTGGTCGAAACGTAGACGACCTTGGGGACGGAGGGCCCCGCGTAGGGGGACGCGGCGGGAGGGTGGGGGATTGGGCGCTTCTTGATGCGGGCATCTAAAATTTTGGATATTGGTAAGCAATGATGAGAAAAAAGAGGAAGGAAAGCAAGCGGCGCAGCGTGGTGATGAAGAACCCTAGGATAGATAGGATTCAAAACCTACATTTCGGGAGCCTTAGCAGGTCCTTGTTCTTTTCCTCAAAGTGAAGCTCCTTCTGCAGAGTTCCCTTGGCCATGGCGGAGCGCGTTCGAACAAGGAAGCCTGCGCGAGTCGCGACAAGAGTCCGCGATTCAGAATTTCACTGAGGCTTAATTGTCAGCGATAAACGATGAGGGCCGTCGGCCCTGCAGCAGAGAAGGAAGTAAAACCCGAAGATTCTTGGACGGAGTCACTCCGTATCTGCCGCCGAGAGGTGTGCTCGAATGGTGACTGGTCGGGATGTCTCCAAAGTTGAAGTGCGGAGTTTCGCGATGCATCGCGAAACCAAACCGGTTTCATCGCGCCGTCATTCTGCCGCTCCGCTTCGACTTCTCTACGCTAGAGTGTATTCCTCACTCCTACCTTTCTAATCTTTAAACTTAATATGAAAACTTTTTTGATGCATTTAATACAATACATTGTTACAGTATATATTCTAGTTTTAATTCCTGTAACTATTTGAAGTCATCACAAGTAATGTTAGTAAGGGGAAAATGGAGAGCACACCTAACTGGCTCAGCAAAGAAGAAAAAAAATTCGAACATAAAAAAAGAAATAAATACACAGTCAAGTCGACATAGAAATCTGATATATAGGAACTACAGTCACCATCCAGTTCAATCCAAGGCCTTTCACTCAACCCCCGGACGAGCGCGCAACTCAATCCGAAGCAGCCCCGGCAGGTGGCCAAGTCCTTCCAGTATATCGAGGTCATTGTATCAAAAAGGGGGTCTATATAAGAAACCCAAGGACAGAAACTGACCCACAATTAAATGAGGGCGATCATCTCACAAGTACTGTGAGCGTTGATTATGCGATGAACTCCCTCTTAGCAAAACGTCCTTTACCTCGCTGGCCGAAACCGCCTCCGAACCCACCGAAACCATTGCCAAAACCATTCTTCTTGGTGGTGTTGGTATTCTGGTTGTTCTGGTTGTTGTTGGCGTTCTTGTTCTGGTTGTTGTTATTGTTATTGTTGTTGTTGTTGTTTCCACCAAAGACAGTGAACTTTTGGCAGTCATCCTGGGCACCACGTTGAGCAACCTAATAAAGCATGTTAGCTAAAACACAATGGTAATGAGGGAGACCTCGGTAAAGAACATACCGGCATGAGTACAGGCTGGTGGTTACTTGCGGAGGTCATCGTGCAGACGCGATAGATACCAGCAGGAAGTCCACCGGAGACAGTAGCCGTGAGTCCGCCGTTTCCGTCACCAGCATCGTTGATACCCTTGAAGAACACGAATTGAGTGGGATCAGGCGGCGTCTTGGTGTCGAAAGAGCCAATATTCTGGACAGTGACGTGGGTGTGGCCAACGATCTTGCCGTTCTGGAGAGCCTGGGGAGCAGCGTAGTAGGTGTTTTGCGGGTTCGTAAAGGAGCCAGCAACAAGATTCTGAACTTTCAAGTCAATCGTGAAGTCCGTGTTTGCTGGGATAAAATCTCCCGGTTTAGGCTTCGTGATAATAGTCGAAATCATATTGCTGGTCGAAGGAATCTCTCCCATGACTGTGAAATGGTTAGAATGCATATACTATAAGGAGACTGGATGACTAACCAATTCCGTTACACGAGCCTTCCTTGATCTGCTGACCATTGGTCAGGGTCTTTCCGGAACAGAAGTTGATGAAGTTTGCATCGTCACTGTACAGATCAGCTAGACATCCCTCACGCCAGTCAATGGGTATACATACGTGGCTGAAGCAGAAGTGCCGGAGTCTTGAGTACCGTCAAGTCCATTACTTTGACTCGCCGTCTGCACGGCGTTGGAGTTGAGCTGAAGGGCATTGTTATTGCTATTGTTATTGCTGTTGTTATTGTTGTTGTTGCCGTTGCGATTGTTGCCGTTTCTGGGCTGTGCAAGGGTCACGTCAAAGACGCCTGACGAAAGGAGCAGAGCGAGCAGGAATCGTTTGTAGTACATGGTGCCGAAACCGTGAAGACAGTATGCGACAAACTCGAACTCAATGGTGACTATGCAGGACGAGGCCGGGGCGTGCTCAAAGACAGATTAAAAGTCGCAACTCAGATATCCAAGCGAAAGACTGCGATCCGACTCGCGGACACGGTATAAAAAAGTTGTACACAAAAGAGAAATTAAAATACCACGATCAACGTGATAGTCTCGCTGAGAGGAGAGTAGGCCTGCGAAGGGAGACTGAAAATGAAAGGAATCCCTTGGATCGCACGGCGATGGAAGAACTGCCTCTTGCAGAGAGAAGGAAAGAAAAAAAGCTGAGCCAGCTGAGCGTGGAGTCAAAGGAAGCCCAGCCAAAGACGACAGGACATGACCGCTTATTAACTGCCAAGAAGGTCGCATTGAATGCGGCGCACAGGGCTCGAGGAACGCATGAATCCAAGGCCATGCTGGTGAAACTCGCCCTGAAGGACGCATTGTCGCAGGGTCCACGGAGGTGGGGGATGTGTCACAAACGACCTGGACAAACCATTTCGAGAAAGTCCTTGTATCGTCCTTCTCACGAATCGGGCCTGAGGGGAGCCGCCAATGCCCAAGAAGGGCAACACGGAAGATCCCGAAAGGATGGAAAGGGGGATGTTGGATCACAATGGGATACCGTCAGACGAAGGACGCCGCACCTTGGTCTGGGCGGAGCCCCCAGTTCCCCTGGGCTAAGCCTAGGAGCCGCCACATCTGAGCGCTTGCCAAGGGTCTTCGATTATAGCAGCCGGCCCTTAATCTTGCTCTCGATCGCGAGGCGTTGCAGGAGCTGGAGATCATCGCGGATGGGAGATGGGATGGCGGTCGGTTGTGGTTTGGCCGTGTCCCACCATCCCCAGCTCGCTCGCTCGCTACGCAGCACCGTTGCAAGAGAATCACCGCCGAGCGCACCTCGCTTCCATCCATTATTAATCATTCTTACTGAACCTGTCCAGTTTGGAGGATCGAGAGCGTTGCTTCAGCCCGAACAGGCAGTGTGTTCCGCCGCTGTTTGAGCGTTCTATCCTCTTCGGGCTGCTGCTGCCGCTCCTCTCTCCATTAGTATACGGTACTATAGTCTTCCCAGTTCTAGAATTGGCCCCAGGGGTTTCTGTTATAATTTGCTCTTAAGTTTAGAAATGCCAAAGCATAGCAAGGATCGTAACTGCGTGCTCCGAACTCGTGGACCTGAAATAAACGGAGGAGGCATCAGGTGTAACCCTGATCATCATTCCCGAGAAAAGGAAATCCAGTGATTACACAGTACATGTCGGAGGGAAATGTGACGCAGTCGATTCGGAAATCTCCAGGAAGCGCGCGACTTGAGGGAGGGCAGACTACAGCTCTCCATTCACGTTTCCAGTCCGTTCTGTGAGGTTTTATTTTTGTCAACTTGCACTGGCCACGTTTGAGATCTCAGAGAGGGCACCAATTACTCCGTGCTGGATCGACCACACCTGCATCCACTGGAGAAGATCCCGTAGAGATCCTTGTCCAATTGGGGGAAGGGGGCCGTCGTCCCTGTATACTTTCATCCGAAAATGGAGACTTGTCAAGGGTCGATGATTACTCGAACAAGGCAGTGGTCTGTTTTGTATATACTCTATCTATTTCGCTACTACTTCCAACGCCCGTCTCATGTGACCAACCAATTAGATCCTACCCATATGGAGCCACCGTCATTTCATCAAGTTTAACCGAGCTGCATCAGTCAGTGTGAATACAAGGCAGGGATGGAGGCGTATTGGAGAGACGAGGCAAAGGAGCAGGTAAACTTCCGCTATACGATGTGAGCCCCTCGATCGGAGATTGGAGGTGGATATCTCCGTCACAAAAGACAGGCACTTCTCCTGCACAGTCTTGAATCCTAGTCCGTGGTTGGTGTACAAGGCGCGTGTTGTGAAGACCTCATTAGCTGGACTTCAAGTTTGCATCCAAAAATTAGAGCATCATGACGGCCATTAGAAGACGGATTCAAAATGCATGTAACCGATAGCTTAGATCATGCGACACGTCACTGACATCAGGAACAAGAACACAGCGCGAAATATCACATACATAGGTCATTTTTGCCAGAGGGAACTGACAAGTAACTTAATAATCGGATTGTTACCAAAGATATGCAAGCCCGGGTGCATGCAAGCATGAAAGAACAAAGCAAATTTTGTTCTGCGAGAAATTGCGTATCCTCACAATCAATCTTCAATGGATAATTATTGCCTCTATGAGACGATGTCATCGTGTCAAAAATTCCTTTTTTAGATCAATATGATAGAGCTCGACATTTCAGAGATCATCAGAGTAGCCTGCCTTCTGTCACAAACGCAGCCTTTCCAGAAAGCGTCACCGAAGCCACTTCAGTGCCGGTCTCGTTCAGAGTCACCTCGACGCAAGCCTGACTTGACCGTCCCATTTCCACGTCTTGCTCGAAGGCATAAGCATGGGTTGCACTTTTCCCACCTCTACGGAGTGCCAGATAGCATGCTAGGGTGCAGCACCCGGACCCCGAAGCTGGGTCTTCCATGCCGGCAAGCGATCATTCGAACACGCAGGTGGTTAATGTAAGGATACCCTCTAGAATCCGGATCGAGCTGTACATAGTACATGCAACCACAGAATGATGGGGAGCCCCTCCATCCCTCATCCAACTCTGGCTCCGGTGCATCCCCGATCTTAAGACTCCTGAGCAGCGAGGGCGTGTCCGTGAGATCGACGAGAGTGAAAGCGAGGCCTTTTACGAAGGAGAGAACAGGAAAGGAGCCCTTCACCTTGTCAACCTCGGGATGGAATCTGAGGTCTGGCTGGGCGGCAAGGAGGTAGTCCCTCGGGACTTCCTTGCTATGCAGATGGACATGTGTGGTACTTCAGCGGCGGCAACATGTCGGACAGGGTCAAAGTAGATCGGTATTCGACCGGCCTTCGTGAGTAGTGTTGAGGTCCAGGGGCCCTTCTGCGTGGCAACGCGATGTTCATCGTTTTCCAACTTCTGGAAAATGTAATGTGCCGTTCCAATAGCGGCCTGGCCACCAAAGTTCAACTCCTCATTCCGAGTGAAGATATCGAGTCTCCGCGAATGGCCTGGTTCTGCATCGTGCAGAAAGGCGGTCTCTGAATAATTGAACTCTTTGGCGATTTGCTGCTTCCTTTCCTGCGATAAGGCGTTGTTTCGAGCGCTCACGATGGCCAGTTGGTTCCCACGGTATCTGTCAACATTAGCCCAGTCACTGTGTCAACTGCTGCTGATCGAAAGCGATACTTCTCAGAACCAAATACATCGACAGTCACTGGAGTCCGTCAGGGACTGTAGACAGCTTCAAGGGTACTATGCAGATGGCCGCCTGCCTACCGAATGTGAACGGTCCGGCAGCCATGAGGCCAACGGATTCAACTTCGCTAAACAAGGGAAATAGAGTGGTGTAGGTAGTAGCAAGGTTTGGTGCTAAAATAATGCGTTTGTGTCACTAAATAGGTGGGGCTAGGTCTGATTCTTTTGGTCTCGCGATATGATAGCTGGATAAAGGTTCTCGCTGTTGCCTTGCTGAGGATGAACAAGGAAATTCAAAAGAACTCAAGAACTGGCAGTTCTCTTGACTGAAGGGAACTTCATGCCTTCCAGTGTGGTTTATAGTAGAGTGCACTGCAGTCATACGATGTAGCTGTCACCTGCTCGTCTGATTAATAATGATGCTGGCTTGCCAAGTCCAGCTTGACGTGACTGACTGCCGTAACAGGATTTATCACGCCATGCATCGGTGGTAGTAGTCACGCCGTTTGAGTGATGGTCTGAGTAAAGAGGACTCTGTATATTAATGTGCAGTACGTTGCCAAAACTTTCGTTACACTTACATCCCTGCCTAGCAGCTCTTGCAGATTGCTATTTTATGCTCGTGTGATTTTGAAGCGATTATTGAAAGGTGATAAAACACTATGATAGGTAACAGACCCGAATCAAAGTCCAGATCACAATGAAGAAAAAGCAGCGAGGTATGTAGCTTGGGCAGGGAACCTGGGTAACAAAAAAATTTTTTTGGCGACCTAATGAACGGAGTAGGATGTTCTGTGCCTTCACTACTAATGTCCTCAGTGTCCTGACTCCTCGGCAGTCAGCGTTCTTTGAGCCCTACGGCGTACATATGTGGGACGTTTGTGGGTAGTTTGGGCGTCTCTCTGCCAGTCGAGTGTCGACCAAGGAGTGCGCTGCCACAATTCACCCCACAGCTTCAAAACTGATAGAACTTAGCTCCGTACCTAGGGCGGCTGTTTACTGTAAATAGATCCGATAAAGCGCCCGAAGCATCCACACATTTACCCTCTAAGAGATCTGCATAGAATGACTATCTCTCGAGACCTTCATGAATTACGGCCAATTGTCGGACAAAAGGCGAAGAGAGCTGCCTGCCGGGACCTGCGGCAAAACATGTGGGAATATACGCCGTAGCGGCGTGCACTGATCGATTTCGGGCGTTACTCGAGGGCTGTTATCATATCTTCTCTTCAGGCATCTGTCTTTCATCGAGTCGGAGTTCTTCGGGTTCTCGTACCATGCGTTGGTAGCTTTTTGCGCTATGGAGTTGTGGATAGGAAATAGGGAGGGAGAAGTTGACACTTCATATTCCTCTCCTTTGATAACAATAATCTTTGAGCTGAGTGTCCTTTTTTGCCACATGCAGGGCCGACGGGTAGTGGCTTGCCAGGACGGAGGCTATCGGGATAAATTCGATAGTATCAAGGATCGACCCTGATTGTGAGGTTCGCCCAGCTTCTCCGGGACTTGAACCCGAGGAGCGATCGACAAAACGGCTGAAGCTCCAGACCCGCGCGCGTCTTCTAGCTCTATTTTCCAGGCGAGCGGGGAGGAAGCACCGGGTCGAGGCCGCCTTGGCCCAGACATGGCAGTGGATAGGTCTTCCAGCAGACTGGGGCTCGAGTTTCTCCTGGGCGGAGAGCATCGCGGCCATTGCCCAATGACTTGTTCTGGCTGCCCGGGTCGAAATCGGACATCCGCGGCTGTGCGGAAAGCCCAGCTGCTGCCCCTCGCGTTAGACCATGGGCGCCACTGATCCCGGAAGTTGGGAGCTGAGGGACAGTCCCGTTCGCCCCGGCTGGACAAGTCGGCTGCTTGTTTGACAGCGATAGTAACCATGACAGGGATCGACGTTGCGGCCGGGCGCGTTTCCCCTGCGATAGACTGATAGTCAGCAAAGGCCGTTGAGAAAATCGACCGAGTCGGCATGACCCGTACGCGGAATCACAAAACATCGATCCAGGCGCACTTACGAAGCAGCGGACCCCTGGTGTCTGAAAAGATGGCAAAGCACTGGGACTGGACGAGGTGTTCCCCGCCAGCGAGTGGAACGCGCGCGGTGGGTGCGAGGTTCCAGACAGGACGGCCGTCAGGAAGCAAAACACTGTAATAAACCTTGGATGGCTGCACATGCAGGCGTCTGCTGCGCACGCTGCCAGAGGCTTGCTCTCCATCCATTGTCGTTCTCTTTTGCTGTGCTCCTTGCGGTCGTGAGAGACACCCCTCCCTCTCCCAGTCCCTCATCCATCTGCTTGTGCCACTGTGAATAATAGATCTTGCTCCTGGGTCCTCTGGCGGCCCTTGCACGACGCTCGTTTGCTAGTATTGGGGCTGGTCCGAAATCCATTCCTTCGGTACTTCTCCGGATCTGTCGTCTGCGGCCTGATCTCCAGTTCGCTCAGCCGTTCATCTGTCATCTACTCCCCATCTTCAGGTAGTGTGGCAATTCGGGCAGAAAGCTGTCTCCTAGATATAAAAGAATTGGCGATTGACAAGTCTGGTGGGAGAGAGAATCAGGTGGCTTTGGCACCTTCACGCTGCGGAGTCCGCCAGTTGCGCCGCGACGCGCAGGACGAACGGGATAACAACGTCGAATTGTCGTCCACAAAAAAAATTAACTGAGACTATGGCAAAACTCACTGTCCTCCAAGAACTGCTACGGTCATAACCGCAGAAAACAATCTAACACGCGGCAATACGCGATATCTTCTACCACTCGTTTTTGCTTCGTCGCAATCAACTAAATATTCCACACTCTTTTCCCTACATCACTCCCAGACTGGCAATTGCTTTTCAACATGGCCAACTATGATGAGCACTCGCAGGGCGCCTCCGAGGGCTCAGCTCTGCCCTGGATTCTCGATCATTATCTTACTTATCCTGGATCTTATGAGATCCCACTTCGCACGATGTATGCCTTAAACTGCATGCCGAGAGCGCAACCTCTCACGACCATCACCCCCTATCAAGAATCAGCGTTTTCTCGATCTTCAGCTCCTACATCGCCCACATTCCCTCACGATGACAAGCGACCTATGAACAACATCTCAGACCCCGCAGCCCAGTTCAAGGCGCAATTGATCAGTCAAATTGCTCGGCTGCCTTCTCAGCCATGCTCTCTGCCCCCGAGTTTTGTGACGTCCTTTCTGCGCCGGTGCTTTCCACCTCAGCTTGAGGAGGTCGATTTCCCTCAGGCGTTAACGGGTCTCGACTATCTCAAGGACCTTGAAACGCGCCGCAGGAAAGAAGTGGCTGCGGCATTGAAGCGACTCGGCGTGGACCGTGATAACCTTCGCGAGAAGGAAGAGTTGGGAAAGAAGTATCCAGGCGTGCTGCGTTGGATCGAGTCAATTGAGAGGGACGAGCGAGAGGTAGAAGCTTTGTACACTCAGGTTTATATCGGCTTGCGGCGTTGGGTGAGTGATGATATGCCAAAGACCCTACCAGTGACGATACGCGGGCCTAACATTGAGTAGACTTTGATCAATGAAATGCTCCTAGAGCCCTACAATAAGGCTAACTGCCTAGCAATGCTCAACACACTCTTCCCGCCTGTGACTTCGGCAACTGTGCAGCCGACCGCTCAACTTACGCCAAAGATCTTGCAATCTCATCGAGATGGATTCTGGCGCTATATCTCTGCTTTCGAGACGAACGGGAGGCAAATTCTCGACAAGCTCATTAAGCAGGGGGCGCGGGAAGGCGAAGAGACTGGGTGGCCATCGGTTCGAGATGTTCTGGACAAGTATCTGCGGAAAGCTAATGCGATCATCGACGAGTGTTTCGAGGTCAATGGTCCGGACAGCCTTGAGGAAGATTTTCAGAGCAGAGGCCATAAGGGCAGGAAGGTTGACTCCGGAATTAGCTTCGGTTCAACCGATCGTCCACCAGCGACCAGCAGCGGTAATAGCAACGGGCCGGCTTTGGACAAACCTCTTCCACCGTCACCCTCGACGAAGAGCTCTACACTGGAAAGAATAGCAAGGGAGATCCGCAAGATGGGAGATGCAAGCAAGGCGAAGACCCTCAAGAAAATTAGGTCTGCAAGTGCTCTCGGTGAGCGACACGAAAATCTAAGCAGCATGAGCGAGACTTCCTTTTTTGACGTGGATGAGTTCAAGCGCAAGCGAATGATTTGGGAAGCTACAAACAGGAAGAAAGCGCATCATGCAAAGCAATCGAGTTACCACTCTCGATAGATCATGGGTCCTTTTCCCACCGCCATCATGACGATGGGACTGACATCCCCAAGTGTGTTTTGGTCTGATTTAAGACGATCTTACCACAGACAAGTTTGGAGATGGATGCAGCCGACATGTACTGTGGGTGTCCCCCAGTATTTTGGATGAAGGATTTACTGTTCTGGTTGTTTATGATGAAACAGGATGGATTGTTTTGGCGTTTGACCACTCATTGGGGGGGCTTGGCGTATGGAAGAATGATGTCTCTCACGAGAAAAGGCCTGATGAAACGCTCGTTAACGATTTACTTTTTATGAATTATTGAACCTGTACATGACCACGGTATCTTGTCATTCCTTTTTTGTTTGCATATATCATCGGCAACAAACAGCACAGCCGGGAGATAATCCTGGTGTAAAATCCACTGGCCACTGTGTATCCGGAACAGCGCCTCTGTGACTGAGCATAGGAATACCAGATCATTTTTGAAGACTTCACTGCCGTTAATTTATTATCTGCATTCGATCGAGCTGATTACCTAGTAGTTCGTTGATTGGCCGAAGAGGTCACCCATGGACGGTGGTGCTGCGTCTTTGGCTGCTTCGCCTGCCGTAGTTTCGGTACATGCCGATTAGCTTACTTCTACAGCTCCAGTAGTCGATAGGTGTCCACATGAGCTGCGAGCTCGCGTGGTGGGACGAGGGAACTCCTAGATCTGCAGGTTGTCTCAGGAAGTTTTCTTGTTGCCAACAGTTTGGGATTTGATTCATATGGACTCATATCCATAAACCCCTGGTTAACCTTTGGATTAATTGCCCGCAATGCGATATCCTTCGTTTGCTTGGCCGCGACTTAGGTAACTGAGCGGCTACTTACATACAGACAACCACATTCTCTTTCAATTGAAGCAGTTCTAAAGGAGACTCCATGATTACTGCATGAAAATGGTGCTCATGAGGGACTTTGCCGCCGCTTGGTTGCGGTACGGCATCTTCGTGATTGCCGCCGTGCTACCTTTCCTCGCACACGCAAGGCCATCGGTCAACGTTGCGCTACAGGCCTCCTTTGACTCCGCGCCATACCTTCTGGAGCTTCTGTAAGTACAATTTCTTGTGCCTTTTTCTTAGTGATGTCTATGTCGAGAGCCACTAGCTAATTGTTTGGTCTAGAGAAACAGCCGCAGAAGAGAACTCGACGTCCTATTTCCCACTCCTCGACCGCATCGCTGAAGGTACCTTCGAGGATGCAGTGACTGAGAAGGAGCTCTACGACCGCTTCCTCAAAGTTCTGCAGGATGATGGACATCTCAAAGACCCGGAAAGCCTTTCTTCCTTTAAGTTTGCCCTTTCCATTCGGTCGGCGGCTCCTAGGATCCAGGCTCATTATCAATACTACAACACATCTGTTCAACCGTTTTTGGTAGCAGCCCAAGATGCTGCATGCCCGGTCTGGGTGCACTTCGAGGGGAAGCAGTATTGTTCTTCAGCTCTGGAGCGTGCCCAGCAGGATGTCGATGGGGAGCGGTGAGTACTGTGATTGCCGCCGAGGCGCACGACTGGTTACTGATTCACTTTTCAGGAGTCCTCGTGAGTTGCCCTTTGACCGGGTTTTGGGCGAAGCATCTGCAGCTCCTGCAGTGCTTTACGGTGATATTGGATCACCGTTGTTCAATGAGTTTCACCAGAAGTTGAGCGCTCTTGCAAGAGATGGCCAAGTTTCCTACCGTGTCCGGTATAGACCTCCTCAGCATGGAGAACCGCGGCCCCTCTTCGTGTCCGGCTACGGCGTGGAGCTTGCCTTGAAGCGTACAGACTACATCGTGATCGATGACCGGGAGGCTGAGCCAAAAATTCAAAAAGATTCCAAGCGTAGAAAGCCGTCAGCCGAGGAGCTGAAAGAAGAAGAAGACTCTCCTGCAGATCTGAAGCCCTTGTCATCCTCAGAGGTGTTGAGCTTGGGATTGAATGCTGCTAGTTTTGTAATGAATAGTGACAATCCTCTGGAGACTCTCCAGAAGCTATCACAAGATTTCCCAAAACATTCGTCGGCGATTGCAGCTTACAATGCGACGGATAATTTCTTAAATGAATTTCGCTCGAATCGCGCCCAAATGCTTCCCGCAGGTCATAATGTCATGTGGATCAATGGTATTCAGATTGATGCTCGGCAGATCGACGCGTTTTCACTTTTGGAGCACCTCCGCCGAGAGAGAAAGTTGATTGCTGGCTTTAGAAATCTGGGTCTATCCGCTCAAGAGGCCGTTAGTCTCCTTTCTCATGAAGCTGTGGCAGAGACTCAAGTTAATAATGATCCTCAACGTTATGACTATCGGGATAATGTTGAAGGTGGACATGTTATAATCTGGCTGAATGATCTTGAAAAGGATAGGAGATATGAAGCCTGGCCGAGTTCCCTTGCAGCGGTAGGGCTCTTCACTGTAAATGGCACAGGTCAATTTGATACTGACATCCCTAGTTGCTTCAACGCACATACCCTGGGCAGCTTCCTTCTGTTCGTCGAGATATCCACAATGTTGTCATTCCAGTTGACCTTGCAGACGCTGCCGATGTGCAACTGATCGTGGAGAGCATCCAAAACTTTGTCAAACGGAAGATCCCCGTGCGATTTGGCATAGTACCGACTGTTAATTCTCCCGGTTCTATTGCCCAACTTAAGGTCGCCCATCATCTCCATGACACATACGGACTGGCCGCTCTTTTAAATTACCTGGGGGAGGTGGGTTCTCGAAATACTCGACACTTCCCTACTCCCACTAACTTTCCATAGTCCCTGTCTAGAAAGAAACTCGCATCTGCAGATAAGGCTTGTTACCAATCTGCGGTGAATGACCGAAAGCTTCGGCCTGATGCGAAGCCTCGCTCATTCGAAGATATTCTGCAATCCAATGAGCTTGACGAGATCGTCTTGCGTACCACAAATTATCTGAAGCGACTGGGCGCTGAAGGGGAAAACCCACCTTGTTTTGCTAATGGTGTCGCTTTGGCTCGAGACGAGGATTTTATGCAGGAATTAACTATGAGAGTTAATAGGGACCTGCAAACGATCCGACAGGGCATTCTTGAGAACGTCTTCCAGGAAGATACATGGCTTCCATCTTATTTCCTGTTTCAAGCGGCAGAGAGGCGTAATACACTGATCATTCCTGAAGATACGAGTGACGTTCGAATAATAGATATGTCCAGACTTTCTGAGACACGCGAAAACACACTAACAACTTTGCCCCGTCTTCTTTCAAATGAAGACCATGCTATCAACAGCGTTTATGTTGTCCTCGTTGCGGACTTCAACACAGAGAATGGACGCAAACTATTGACTGAAGCCCTAAGGTTCCGAAGGTTGCATGCCGAAACTGAGATTCTCTTCCTTCACAATCCTGTTGCCCATGCACCTGCGTCTGATGCATCCACTAGACTCTACTATGTTCTTAAAAAGAACAGTGAGGTGGATATAAGCCAGTTACTTAGCGATATTGAATCCTCAGACAACTCGGAATGGGCATTATCGGAGGCAGATGCTCAAGAGATATCAACATTTTGGGCTATGGCACAGCCGCTTGCTAAGGACCTTGGGTTCGCTCCGGGAGCGAGTGGCCTCGTCTTTAATGGGAGAGCTATCGGTCCCATCCCATCTGCCGCATATTTGACTGCTCAAGATTTCGAGCAGCTCTTGGCTTACGAGCGCTCGAAGCGACTGGAACCCGTTTCAAAGGCCCTTACGGCACTCGGGATTGGCTCGAAGCTGTCTGATCCCCTGAGTTTTGCAAAGATCACGTCTCTTGTTGCTCTCTCCATGATCCCAGACGTTCCGGAAGGCATTTTCGAGTCTAACTCCAAACTGCGGCTCAATGTGTTCAAAAAGTGGAACACTACTTATTCCGCCATCACTGTCTCCAATTCAGATGATCCAACTATCAATATCGTTGCGACTGTCGATCCCGCGTCAGAAGTCTCCCAGAGGTGGATACCGATCCTCAAAACGCTTTCGAAACTGTCGGGTGTCGATCTGAAAATATTTCTGAGCCCTCGAGACCGATTGCAAGAACTCCCTGTGAAGAGGTTTTACCGGTATGTTCTGGATGCAGAGCCGTCCTTTGACAGTGACGGATCTCTTATAAGACCTGGAGCGTCTTTCTCCAGTGTTCCAGTCGAGGCTCTGCTCAATTTGGGCATGGATGTTCCTCCTTCGTGGCTAGTGGCCCCTAAGGAATCCATTTATGACTTGGACAATATCAAGTTGAGCTCGGTGAAGGGCGACTCGAACGTCGATGCTATCTATGCACTTGAGCACATATTGATAGAGGGTCACTCTCGAGACACCACGACCAACACTCCTCCGAGAGGAGTCCAGCTGCTCCTTGGGACAGAGAATGATCCTCATTTTGCGGACACGATCATCATGGCCAATCTAGGCTACTTCCAGTTTAAGGCCCAGCCTGGAATTTGGAAGATTGAACTGAAGCCTGGACGTAGCCAGCGCATCTTCAACATTGACAGCGTTGGGGCCTCTGGCTATATTCCGCAGCCAGGCGATGACAACAATGAAGTTGCGTTGCTGTCATTCCAAGGAAAGACTCTTTTCCCCCGTCTATCTCGCAAGCCAGGCCACGAGACCGAGGACGTACTAGAAGTGGGACCGAAACCAGGGTCTGCTATGGATTATGTCTCTAAGGGACTAGGTTTTGCCTCCAGCGTCCTCTCCAGCGTGCGCCCCAAGGGTGGAGCGGCCGAAAAGCATGCCGATATAAACATTTTCTCCGTTGCAAGTGGCCACCTCTACGAGCGAATGCTTAATATCATGATGGTCTCCGTCATGCGGCATACTAAGCACTCTGTGAAGTTCTGGTTTATTGAGCAGTTCCTGTCACCATCATTCAAGTCTTTCCTCCCGCACCTCGCAAAAGAGTATGGCTTCTCTTACGAAATGGTCACCTACAAATGGCCGCACTGGTTGCGAGCCCAGCGCGAGAAGCAGCGCGAGATCTGGGGCTACAAGATCCTGTTCCTGGACGTGCTCTTTCCTCTCTCTCTTGACAAGGTCATCTTCGTCGACGCGGACCAGATCGTTCGCACAGACATGTACGACCTCGTCACACTGGATCTCGAAGGTGCACCGTACGGTTTCACACCAATGTGCGACTCTCGCGAGTCAATGGAAGGTTTCCGCTTCTGGAAGCAGGGCTACTGGAAGAGTTTCCTTCGCGGCAAGCCCTACCACATCTCTGCCCTATACGTCGTCGACCTGAACCGCTTCCGCGCCCTGGCGGCCGGCGACCGGCTCCGCGGCCAATACCACACTCTCTCCGCTGATCCGGAGAGCCTGAGCAACCTGGACCAGGACCTGCCGAACCACATGCAGCACAACATCCCCATCAAGAGCCTGCCGCAAGAGTGGCTCTGGTGCGAGACGTGGTGCTCGGACGAGTCGCTCGCGCAGGCGAGAACCATCGACCTGTGCAACAACCCAATGACCAAGGAGCCGAAGCTGGATAGAGCCAGGAGACAAGTCCCCGAGTGGACCGTCTACGACAACGAAATTGCGGCATTGGCAAAGAGGGTCGCTGAGGAAGAAAGGAAGAAGGAAGCGGGAGGCGATTTCCAGCAACCAGAAGAAGAGGTCCAAGAGGATACAGATGTGGATACGGATAAGGGATGGAGGAAAGATGAGCTATAGAACTTTCACTTGTAGGGTATATCATTGTCTCTAGTTCGCGTTTTGAATTAAATGTATCATGATAGACACTTTTCTGTTTCCATTTTTTTTCTTGTCCAGGAAACGAGACGAGATAGCTAGTAGGGTATCAGGTATCTCATACAAATCTGAGACACGTTCATATCAAACCCTTTGGGGAAAATAAAAACCAAACATTGGCTCGACTCGAAAATTAGTCTTGTGCCGTAAAAAAATTGTGACTGATAAAAGGGTTTTTTTTAAGGAAATTAGACCTTCTTTCTGCGATAGTACCATGAAAATGAAACAAACCTCCACAGAACACACACATACACAAAAGACCTAAACCCAACCAAGGAGTGATATGACAATATCTGATCAGATAGATCATCAGTAATAATTGATCGATCGATCCGTTGATCAATCACTCGTCGTTTCCCGACTCGCAACTCGTCCTCACGTATTTCACTTCCCCCGACAGACACACCGCGACTAATAATCTAATCCTCTTCATCATCGCTGACGCCTTCGCTATCCGACTCGTGCTCGATCTTGATCTTGGGCGACAAAGAGTCTCTCACTCTTGTCGGGCTCCTGCTGTTCGAGGAACGGGTTTCAGTTTCGGTTTCGGTGGTATGTCGTCGTGCGTTGGGGATTCTTTTTGGTGGTGTTGCTGTTGCGTCGGGGTCCTCGGATTCTGATTCTAATTCTGATCCGGAGCTGGATTCGGACGCGGCATCAGTTTCCTCCGTTTCGGCGACTTCATCGTCTGTATGCACTGAGTCATTGTGCTTTCTAGGTGATGATGCCTGTCCGGCCTTCTTCTTGGCTGAGCCGTTGAGTGCTGGTTTCTTATTGTTGGTCCTTTCCTCTTCACTTTCTTCCGAGCCATCGTCGCTATCGGATGAGGCAGATTCATCTTCCGACGATCCTGCCGAATCCTCTGTCTCCTTCTTGATGACTTTGTCATCTACGTGAGATGAATTCCTGCGGCTCTTGGGTGATGATTGTGCAAGCTTCGGCTTTGAGACGCCATTGAGCGATGCTCTCTTTGGCGGTGCAGGGGATCTGGAAGCAGATCCCTCAGAGTCGCTCTCCTCTTCGCTTTCAGAGGCGTCGTCGCTGCCTTCTCCATCGCTGAAGGATTGTTCCTCCTCCTCGGCGTCGTCGGATACAGAAGGCGATTTCTTTCTCCTTTCAACTGTTGACTTCCGTTGAGAACCAGGCGCGGCTTTAACAGATGCATTCTTTGGTGTGGAAGCGGATTTGGAAGCAACAGCATCATCCTCTTCCTCCTCTCCAGATCCAGACTCGTCGTTCGTGGCTTCATTTCCAGCTTCCCCATCAGAGGTCTCTTCGACATTATCTTCTGACTGGCTTGGAGATGGCGATTGCTTCCTCTTTTTTGGTGTCGGTTTTCGGCTGGAGGCAGGCGCAGCTTGAGCCTTCTTTGATGTGGCAGGAGTGACAGCGCCGTTCTCAGTATCTGCCTCAGGAGATGTCTCTCCGTTGTCATCTTCATCCTCGTCTGATGTGGATTGTGGCCTCTTTCTTTTTGCCGCTGAACTCTGGGCTCCGGACACAGCCTCATCATCTGTAGTGGCACCCTCTCCATTTTCTCCATCAGTAGAAGATCCCTCGTCGGAATCTTCAGACTCTTGGGTTGCAGACGGCGATTTCTTTCCGTTTTGTTCCCTTTGCCGCGGGATCTGAGATTTAGAATTGTTTGTTTTATCAGACGCTGCCTGACCGTTAGAAACATCGACATCGTCATCTTCATCATCTGAAGTCACGTATGTTGCGCTCTTGAACCGGCTTTGTGCATTTTTCTTCGCCTTGGGAGACTTCTCCTTGCTCCTACGAGAGTCGGCTTCCGCTTCCTTGCTAGGATCGTAAACTGCATTCGGATCCCCTTTTATGCGCCGTCCGAGAATCTTCCGTTTGATCTTGCGCCATTTATCTGCGCACTGTTGTCTCGAACGACAGTTGTGCATGTAATCACTCACAACGCCCCAGCCGACAAGGCTTTCGTCCATCTCATAAATGTCGTTGCCAACTTTGTGCCCAGCACTGGCCAGAGCATTTCTCGTAACCGTTAAGGCGTCTAGGAGCAGGCGGGTTTCTTCCTCCGACCATGGCCCTCTTCTCATCTTGTCCCGATGTTCGACTCGATTCTTCCATCGTTGTACGACGTCGTCCTGACTCCGTCCCAAAAGCCTGGCGATCATAGCCCATTTAGGACCGTAACGTTTAGCAAGTGAAGCGAGCTCGTCATCTTGCTCGGGCGTCCACTGGTGCGGCTTCTGCGTCGAGGCTTGGAAATGCCGCCGCATAAACCTATACACTGACCGCCGATCCCTGTTGGGAAGTATGTCATAGATAGTCTTCCAGAAGTCGTGTTTCGTTATGATGGAAGAGTCGCAAGGGAACTCGCTGCCCTTGTCGCGGTCAGAGTGCTGGACCATCCTGTCGAATACATCGGCTGGGAGTCCATTCGTGTTGCAGAAGTCGACCTTGTACTGCTCCAGCGCGCGTACTTCATCAGGGCTGAAAAATCCTGTCAACTTCTCACTCTGCTGACTGCGATGACCCCCGATCGGTTTTGCTGATTCCGACCGCGACTTCGACCGAGTTTCTGACTTCTTGGGGGGCTTGACTGGTGGTGCTGATAATTCTGCGGAGTACTGAGAGGCAGAAGACGATGATTTTTCTGTTTTCTTTTCAGATTTCGACTTCGACTTGGGCTTAGAGGCAGGCTGGGGTGAAGGAGGATCGATGGACTCCGAGTCCATCTGAGGACGAGCATCCATCTCAACCTCCTCAGCCGCGGCTGGCTCTTGTACCACTTCTGGCTTCTTCGCCTTGCGGTTCTCCTTCTCTGCCTGCTCTGGCCTTTCTGTCCGCTTTCGCTTGATGGGACGAGGAGTCTGCTCTTCGCCAGAGCTCTGAGAAGACGGAGTCGGCGTGCGACGGGGTAGCTCTTTTCTGTCGGCTGACAGTTTTCTTTTGCGCTTCGACACCGCAGCATCCTGCGGTGCTGTATCTTGAGAGTTGCTCATGGCAGTATTCGTGACGTTATCGTCCCCGTCTCCAGTCGTTTCTGGGACTTGAAAACTAACTGTCAGTGACCGGGCGCATGCGCAGCTATTAATCAGGCAAATGAAATGCCTTCACGTACGAGGGCTCTCTTCAGGCTCAGCGGCCCCGTCAAGCTGTTGGGAGGATGCCTGACCCATATGAAGATCCCCAATACGAAGTGTGGAAAGAAAAAAAAATGGCCGAGCGTGGATCTTGGTGTGAAAGTGGAGGAGTGCTGGAGCTGCGCGAGGCGCGTCGGCCAGGGACTAGCGGCAGAGTTTTGTCTCCCCAACGAGATCACCGTATAACTCTGGCCGCACCCCGCATTTGTGGTCCACGCGGGGGTCATAGAATGCTCTGCCCTTATATTTTTTTCGACTTACTGAAGCGGTACATTACTCTGCATATAGCTCCAGTGGTATTTATTATTGACAATAACCTAGAACTATACTAGGCAGTATCTTTGGAACTGTCCTTTTTTAGCTCCAGATTCATTATTTTTTCTTTAAGCCGAAAAGAACCCATCTTAAGAATCGCTTATATCATACATCAAATCTCTATTTTCATTTCCCGTAGGATTTTTGACACCAGCTTCCTTTGCTCCGTCGGATCCAGATTGCGTTCATCTGTTTCGCTCAGGCACCGTCCGATAGCCACCGTCGCCTTGACCGCGACGTCGCCGCTGCCAGAGCAGTCGACCCAGACCTTGCCGTTCCTCCCCACGGCAATCTCGAAGCCCCCATGGCTCTCCAATTTCTTTCCAAGCTCGTCCAGAACTACCACCCCTGCAGCCCCATCAGCAGAGGATGAACCTCCCCTCATCAGCCTCGCGGCCAGTCCCGTTGAGATATCAAAAACCATTCCACCTGCCAATGGACCCAGCCCTCCCGGTTCTGCCTTGCCTGTCGCAGGATTCACGCATGTCAGCTCGACTTCACTTCCCGCGCCGACGCCCACGGAGAGGACACGCGCATAGACCAAGTCCCCGGTTTTGAGCATCGGTCTGGTCTTCTTTGTCGCGCCTTCGAAGGCGAGCTGGCCCAGCAAGGCATGAGGGGTATGAGGTGTGATGACGCAGTGAAAGTAGTCCTGGCTGGAGTGATGGACCTGCGCGATGACGAGATCATTCGGCGTCGGGATGTAGCGGTGGTTCGGGAATGAAAGGACGGAGACGGCGTTTCGTTTGGGATCGGTGGACAGCAGGCCAGCATGCGTTGCCGTTACGGCATGGCTAGGAGATGTCTTTGATGCTGTAGACTGACCCTGAGAGAGCAGACGAAGTCCTGGCCCCAGTCTTAGAGGGGTAGATGCGGTGGATTGCAGAACGTCGGACGGGACATCGTCGCCTGGCAGCAAGATGGAGGGGGCTGTCATCGCTATGCAGCCTTTTCAAGGGGATGGAACACTAGATGGTCAAGTTTCGCGCGATACCATCGCCCTGAAACAATGGATTCCCGCGCTGAAGCCCGAGCCCAGCGTTGCGGCAGTCAGAGACAGCCCGGTCCCGGCGAAAGCGCAGAGCATCGGAAGAATTCAACGCGATCATCGCGGCCTCCACCCTTATCGATAAACGGCACGTGATCGTTCCAGGCCCTACAACTCCGCGCTCCCTCAACCACATGCGTTGAAGTGGTTTTATGTCGTGCGGTCTTTTGTAATCCACAACAAGATCTATGGTTTGAGTGTCTGACTCAGTCTCGTATATATCCTACCGGGGTACCCTTAACTCCCAAAATAGAGCATCCTGTAATTCGTAGATCAATCATGTGACTGCCAGTAGTAAGTAACCTTAATGTAGCCGTTTAGTTAAGGTAATTAAGGCCTCTAAGTTTTACCTAAAGTTTAGTTAGGACTAAGACTCGTGGCTCTTCCAAATAACAACCAAATAGATTGATGTCCAACAAAACGATGGATACTTACTGGAATAAGCTGCTAAACTCTGGAGGGTTGTGTGAGAAATGCCATGGGAGTTGCCGCACTGGTAGGTCAGGTTGAAATGCTTCACCAATAACTTGTTCTTGATTCACTGGTCGCTGGTTGATATATGCCCTCGAGCTGAAGACTGACCTTCCAGACAACAGAGCGGACAATTACCGTGTTCAAAATAAAGCTGGAAAAAGCCGCTGCAGATTGATGGCTCCATCAGTTGGCAGATCTCCTATGAGATCATTAACATGCCCACTAGAACAGTTGAGATTCTGATAGTAGGTATGTTCAAACTCGATCAAGTCCAAACGCTATCCTCTGGGCAGCTCTGGCGACCTGCAACCATGGGACCGAGTCGATGACCGAAAGCCTGTAGACCGTCAGGTACTAGTACCTTATATACAGAACGTGGAGCATATATACACAGTTTTTGACGATCAACTCATGTGGTATTCGAGATATCTCATCTTATCGAGATAAATAAACAAGATGGATTGCAACATCTAGAGGTCAGGCTGTTTCATGGCCGCTTTGTTAGGCGCACCGCCACAGCACTTATCGATAAGGCCCGCACCAGCCACCGCTCGCCCTCACCAAAAACCTCAAAAGATTTTTTTCCCTGGCGAGGGTTAAGCTTTGGTGAACCAGCTCAATCCAAGCGGTTCCTGGCCCCTCCCTATCCTTTCACACGCTCCGCAACATTCGCTGTTATATCGTTAGACTTCCCGGGGCTTTCCTGTCGGTCCTGAAATCCACCCAGTCGAGATGAGTGACGAGGCCAACGGTGTCACCGCAGATGCTGCGGAGAGATTCGCGATCGGCATCTCTTTTGGCAACTCCAACAGCTCGATAGCCCGCCTTTCACCAGTGAGTTCACCTCCCCAAAGGCCTTGATGTGCCCAATTCTTTGTGTGCTGGTATTGACGGCGCATGATTCTAGGAGGGAAAAGCTGAAGTCATTGCCAATGAGGAAGGAGGTCCGTATTTAATCCTTGTCGCCCTTAGTTTCCGCCAGTCCCTCGATCAACAAACTTACAGGCCACTTTAGATCGCCAGATCCCCTCGGTGCTTTCCTACATTGAGGGAGAGGAATATCATGGCACCCAAGCGAAGGCACAGTTCATCCGCAATCCTAAGAACACCGTCGCATACTTCAGAGACTTCCTTGGCAAGGAGTAAGATACCCGGTTTCACGGGAATCCTAGCAGGCAAAAGTGATGCTGACTTGGCATGCAGCTTTAAGTCGATAGATCCAACCGCATGCCACCTGTCCGCGCGCCCCCAGCAGAGCGATTCCACTGTGGCTTTCTCGATACGTGACACGACCAGCGAGGAACCCAACACGGTCACCGTCTCTGAGATCACAACCCGTCACCTGCGTCGCTTGAAACAATCTGCGTCTGATTTCCTCGGCAAGAACGTCAATGCTGCAGTTATCACCGTCCCAACGGACTTCACGGACACGCAGCGCGAAGCTCTGATCGCTTCCGCGAAGGCGGCCGAAATCGAGGTGCTTCAGCTCATCCATGAGCCTGTTGCGGCAGTTCTGGCATACGATGCAAGGCCGGAGGCTGTAATCACAGATAAACTGGTTGTCGTGGCGGACCTGGGTGGTACGAGATCTGATGTCGCTGTCATTGCGTCTCGCGGAGGCATGTACACGATCTTGGCTACTGCCCATGACTACGAGCTGGGAGGAGCCAAGCTGGACCAGATTATTATCGACTACTTCGCCAAGGAGTTTATCAAGAAGCACAAGACTGACCCGAGGGAGAACCCTCGAGGACTGGCCAAGCTGAAGCTGGAGGGCGAAGCAACGAAAAAGGCTTTGAGTCTCAGTACTAATGCTAGCATCAGCATCGAAAGTCTTGCGGACGGCATTGACTTCAGCTCTACCATCAACAGGACCAGATATGAGTTGCTGGCGAGCAAGGTATTCTCCCAGTTTACGGGCCTTATCGAGGAGGCCGTGAAGAAGGCAGAGCTGGATGTCCTGGACATTGACGAGGTATGTCCCAATATGCTTCATCGTCATGGTTACTGCGAGGGGGTTACTTACACTAAAACAAATTTTAGGTCATCCTCTCTGGTGGTACTTCTCACACACCAAAGATTGCCCAGATGCTCCAGAACATCTTTCCACCTACCACAAAGATCCTTGCACCTGCCACATCCTCTACTGCCATTAACCCCTCAGATCTGGCTGCCAGGGGTGCAGCTATTCAGGCATCCCTGATCCAGGAATTCGACAGGGAAGACATCGAGCAGTCCATCCACCCCATGGTTACCGCCACCCCTCATCTCCGCAATGCCATCGGTGTCCAGCTCGTGTCGGCCAGCGACGCAGAGGACTCCGGTGCTATCTTCAAGCCTCTCCTGAACGCCGAGACCGCTCTGCCAGCGCGCCGCGTTGCGCAGTACGAGGTCCCAAAGGAGGGTGGAGACATCCTCGTCCGCGTGTGCGAAGGCATCCGTGAGATTAAGGTTACCAAGCCGGAGCCCAAGCCGAAGGAGGAGAAGCCTGAGAAGAACGAAGATGAGGAGGATGAGGATGACGACTTCGATTCCGACGAAGAAGAGGAGGAGGAAGAAGAAATCCGCGAAGTCATCTGGAAGGTTTCGAAGCCCATTGCCGAGTTCGCCATCAAGGACGTCAAAGCCGGCAACAAGGTCGAGGTTATGATCAACGTCAACTCTGACCTGGGCGTACAGCTCACGGCAAGGGAAGTTGGCGGCAAGGGTGCTGTCCGGGGCGCCGTGGAGGCGCCCAAGGTGGCCGAGAACGGATCTGCATAGACCTCTTCTTCCCCCTTTTTCTCCTTTTTGAACTGAATTTCCTTTAACATCTCTAGTTTTGATGCCCTCTAGGATCTACGATAGATTTTTTTTCTTCCTCAAACGAAATTTACATTTTCTGCCTTTATTACTCCATGATCCTCTTCTGTCTCCATCAATCGATCGCATCCTTTTTTCCCCCAATATCCAACAATCAGAAGTAATCCCTGCTTCTCTTTCCCTCAAGAATCCTAACGCATGTATGTATGTATGACCCTCCATATCTTTTCTTTATTTCCTCCTCATTCCATTAAAGCTTCGAACTGGATTGGATGATATCCCCGTCCTCTGCTTTGCTGCTAGCGGAGGTCAGTCAGTCATGTACGCCAGGGAAAAAAAGAAAAAGAAAAAAGATACAGCAGTCACAAAACGCAAAAAAGTATATAGATCACGGACTGGATAGATAATGAGAACGAACAGTTCGGAGGGAAGGAAAATGAGACCTTGGAGGTGAAGAAATGGTATCTTCTCTTTTAGCGAGTGTACGGAGTACTGTACATATCACATAGAACTCCCCTGAGGCTGCGCCCGCGAACCGTCCGCCTCACCGGGAAAGGAGGAGGAGGGGTGGGAGGTGGGGATCGAGGACCTGACCTGCAAGTACGGTACGATTTAATAGTGGAGTTAATTATTATTATTGAGGTCTGTCGCAGAGAGGCCTTCTCAGAAGGATCCTGGGACAAGAAGTGATAGTGATCAGTCTAGAGACAGACAGCAATGGTGTCCAAACGCCAAAGGGTCCCGCTCAGCAAACGAGAACTCCTGGATGCTCGTCACGCGTCCATTTGCCTAGGTACACAGTACAAGATGTTCCTTCTAAAGTAACTAGGTAGGTAACTTGACTCAAGGCCCGAAGTGGCCCAGCTCATGCGCTCGACAGGCAGACCGAATCTGGAGAACGGAAACGGGATCTCTCGGACTCAGTGAGGGCGAAATGCATGCACATACCATACGAGTTTGGATAGATCTGTATTGTATCTTATTACGTTTTAATGCGGGACCCTATGATAGAGTCGGGTCAAGAGTGGATAAGGTATCTTTTTTATCTAGATTGACTACATTACATGATTAAGAAGGGTTAGTAAGTTAGTAGTAATCTAAGGTATCGTAGAAGAAACCACGTCAAGAAATTAGGTAGGTACTAAACATGCAACATCACATCTTGTCTTGCAGGTAGTTGTAAGAGTCAATTCCAGATCATCAGCCGTAAACGAGTGGTCATCATATAGGGTCGTAAGAAGGAAAGTCATAATATGCGGCGTTGTTAAAAGTGGGATGTGGAAGTATTAAAATATTGATGGTAATTGATTGCAATGGTTCGGTCGGTCGTGTCTCGTTCGATCGTGTTTCGGACTCAACGCTCCTGACTCTTGACCCTCTTAAAGCGAACGACGTGCGTGTGCGTGTGCGTGTGCGTGGCAATCGATGCAAATGATATTAGAAAATTTTGAGGGTAGTGGTGATGTCTGCATGGAATTGCGGTTGCAAAGTTTCACAATGGTATATGAACTCCAAGAGTGTGGCCTCGCCGGGGATTCCCAGCGCGCGTTACTGATCCCGCTTAGGCGTACGATTCCTTGCGCGAGGCGCCCATGTCGTTCGCAAAGCTTCCCCGAGACCTCGCGCTGGCGTTCCTCCTGGGGCCGAAGAATCCCCGCCGTCGGGTCTCTCGGCCGGTGTATCCCTCTCTTCTTCTGCCAGCTATTGCGCCAATGCAGTATAGAATGTTTGAGAGAAGCATACAGGCTACGGCAGCCCACATGAAGCCAAAGGCCTTGGCACCGATCCTGGCTCTCTGGCCGTTGTGATTGAAGTGGTCGCGGGCTTTGACATAGGCGGCACTGTCAAAGCAAGGTTAGCATCCACAAAGTACACAGTCTTCAGAAGAACCGATCTGGAAAGACTGCGGTAGAGACTCATGGGAAGCTTACGTCATCAGGGAAGTCGTGATAACCTGGAAAACCCAAGCGATCCAGCCCATAAGGGAAGCGAGGAAAGCTCCGATACGCGTGCAGAGGGCCAGGAGACCAAGGAAGAAGGACAGCACCGCGAAAAACAGGCCGATGAGGATGAACGCAAACATGAATCGAGTCATCAAAAAGTAGTGATTGGTTCTTCTCTGAGGTTAGCTTCTATCTGTTGCGCAATAAATAAACGATACTTACCCGATAAACTGGTGGGGGATATTTGTCTTCGTATGGAAATTGCGATGGCTCGGGGGATCAAGAGGGTATGCGGGATGAGAAGATCCGCATCGGCTGTGACCGTGATTGTCCACACGGCAGATGTTCCAGAATGTCCATCTCGACACAGCTGGTGCGCCGGGAATATTCCCTGTGTTCACCTGAAGGAACCAGATCCTGTTCAGAGGAGATGCGTTGTTCGCACCACCGAGCAGTGTGAGAAAGATCAGCAGGATGGCACCTGCCATGAAGAACATAGCTAATAAGCTAAGGATTACCCCTGTGGAGGATATGGTCAGCAACCAGGAGCATTGGGGATATGGTGGATAAGACGAATCTTACTGCCTGCCGCCATTGTTGACTTGCTAAAGAGGGTTCAAACGGGTGCAAATGAAGAGATTGAGAGCTTCAAACAAAGCAGACAGATGGCAATGGCAGAGCAAGTTGTCGCAGGAAAGAGCGGGAAGGGCTGCGCAGCAACCTCATGACCCGTATTAAAGGGAGTACCCGGCAATTCCGGGGCTCCTGACAGGATTGGCGGTGGTGATATAAGAGTGAGCGTTCATCGTCTGCCCTGGGGTCTAGGGAGCTTCTCCACCATCCCCGGTCTGCATGTGCTGGAGCCGGGAGATCGACGTCATCGTTGCACTGGGCGCTAGCTGCTCCGGGTTAGCACGCAACTTTAAAGTTAGGGTTGGCGCGCTAGGCCTCTTCTGCACTAGCGCTGCCCCGTGCGGCGCCGCGATTGGGCCAGCCTTGGCGTCTCTTGGCGCCGACGCGGCTTGTCCACAGGTCGCGTCAGGACACCACCGGTCGCACCGGTCCTGCCAGACGAACGAGGTGGCTGAGCGGCTGCCTCAGTCCCTCAGTCCTTCAGTTCCATTGATCTGAACCGCTTGCTGTCTCGCGGCTCCTTGCGAATCCGGTCGGTTGACCGTGGTTCGGTGCTGCTCTTTTCGGCTTCTCAAACTCGTCTTCATCATCGGACGACGTAGTCCAGTAACGTCTAGACCGAGGTCTTCCCCGACAGCAGAAGAGTAAAGCTGTTCGACCTCCGCATGGGCCGCTGATAGACCATCATGGCGACTTGGGCTTATCCGCCGCTCCCTCCGGAGCGGTTGAAGCAGGAAGAAGAAAGCGCACTGGTAAGCTAAGCCTATTCCGCGGTTGTTCGACAGAGACGACTCTGCAATCGTTTCGAAAGATAGTGACTGCTCACTGCTAGTTATTTTATAGACGAGAGAGCTAGAATGGCTGTTGAATTCTCTCCAAGAGTCCTTGGCCTCTTTAAGGGAGGGCCTTCGGGAGTGCGCAGAGCTGCTTGCTCACAAGGAGCCAGGCTCGACTCTGGTTCTCTCGTCGCTGCGCTCTGAGCAGGTCAAGGGCTTCGTGACGAGGGTGGGTTCAAAGATTGTCAAGGGAGTAGGTATTCCCCGTTTTTACTCTTGAACAAAATGTCGACTTTTTTGGGCGTTGTCTCCACCGTTCACCATGGAAAAGCGGCAAGCGCTGTTTGTGGTACTGGATTAGTTACTGAATTGTTTCGTGCGCAAAGGATATCAATCTTCGACTGAGTTCCTTGCCTCCTCCTCGCGGCTCTGCGAGTACACGATTGTCTCTTTCCAACGCACCCAGTGCCCCGGAGCTGGTATTGGGTCAACTGGCTTCTTTGCGCAATTTGATAAACCAGAGTCTTGATGTTGTCGATGTCAGCACCTGGACAGGCGACCCGCTTGACGCCAGTTTCATCTCTGGCCAATTACACCTTCTGCATGAGACCATTTCAGAAGCACGAAATGTCCTAAAAGGTGAAGGAGAAACACAAAGCAAGTGGTGGGAGGCTAGTGCAGATGAGAATGTAAGGCCCCTGCTGGGACATCGACTCCGGTGAGAGACTAGTCATTGCTAATGGGCGAGCATAAAGATGTTTGACCCTCCATTACCACCATATATTTCGTTTCACCTTTCAGTTGCCGACGCGGCTCTGGTCCTGCACCTGAGAACGCTGGAGCCGATCTCTCCTACACAGGGACCTACAGCATTTGCTACAGACATATCCCTAACTGGATTCAATCTGCGCGAAAAGCTCTTCGGTCCGAGACATCCGCCGCATGATGAAGTTGGTCAGGTGTTCAATTGGAAAGGCGAGGAGGTCAAGGTGAAAGAGAAAATTAGGGTTGAAAGCCAGGATCCTAGCCTGATAGCCGCTATGGCGAAACTAACGGCTCTTGAGCATGAAGTTTTGAAATGGATTGCAGCACTGAAAATAGTCAAAGGGGACGATGACATTGAAGGCGAACAATGAACTGTCGAACCAACTGTCTGCAACTTAATGAATCTTTCGTTGGCCGTGGCTGCTGATGTTTTTGCCGCACTTCCTGTATGATATTTGGTCAATAGGACCTATTGTTTCTGGAGAATCTCCCAGTGAGAGTCAGGAACCTTCTGAATATTCTGTTAAACTTTTTACCCGATTTCAAGCTGCGCTGGTAGAACGCGGTCCTCGTCCTCGTACCATGTCAGCCATCAGTTGTTTGATTATGTAATACATCCAGGAACCATCCCGCCAATAGAATGGTTGCTGATTGGGATGGGGACCAGGCTCGGCGAAAGTTTTCCAGAAGAGCTCTTCCCGTGGCCGACGACGACTTTTTCTTGCAGCAAACTCCTTTTTTGCTTCTGTTTGCGCGAGAAAAGGGGGCGAGAATGCTTTCCCGACCCCGTCCGTCCAAGGCCTGCGGGTCCTGTTCCCGTGAGCTATTGCAAGCCCTCGTCCAGAACTCGCCGCAGCCGACTTTGCGACATCTCCGCCGCCGGACTTCAAGCTTGATAACTCCGCACCCGAAGAGATCAGTTGCGCAGCGGAATTTTTCTACTGCTCTTTCCTCACTCCCTTCGAAGAATCTTGGACGGAGAGATTCTCCGAGATGGCAGCTTGGAAAGAGACCGGCATCAACAGAAGCGGCCGCGCAGGCTGCGGAGGAGATCGCGAAGCGGAAGGAGGCGATTTACGCGCTGATCGACGAGATCAATCAGCGGGAGCTTGAGTTGGAAGAGATGTTGGATGAGCTAGATCTCCTTGAGGACTTTCATGGGGTTCTGAACCTTGATGGGCCAGAACTGGAGGATGTGTTCAGCCATGCAATCGGACACCGGAGCCAGGAAGCGTTGGAGGCACGGGTGATGATGGCAAGACAGCGATTCGGGGAGAGATTGCCCGAGGGGTACCTGAACGATGTCGAAATCCAACACTACACGCGATTGTATGGGGAGCCAATCATCGAGAAAGAAGAGCCAGAGGTCGAAGACAGCGACGGAAAGGAGCCTGACCAGCTGTTCCGTGAAGACGGAATGGGTGGCCTGGAAGAAGTTGAATTCGAAAGGAATGACAGGGACAAGGACGATATCCCGGTGGTATACGATATGGAAAGCGGCCCTCCAGAGGAAGAGTCGCCTATAATGAAACGTGCGAGGGAGGTGGCCGAGCAGCTGGGCGGGGAGCTGGTGCTGGAACAGCTTGACCAGGAAACAGTTCCAGATCCCACTCCTCGTTTCCATCCGCTGACGAAGGAGGGCAAATTCTCTCCAGAACCGAGCACGGTTTTCCTTCCGAAGGACACCGTGACGGGACCTATCTCTGCAATCTTGTCCAACTACTCCAACAAACACATTTCCGAAACCGCTCACCGTGTCTTTGGTGGACAGAGGCTGCCACATTCTACAACGACGCCACCTCCGCGGGCACAGCAGCCTCAGCTCCCCATCCCGCTGGAGGCCGGGCAGCATTTTATGGGTGAGATGGAAGCTAATACCTATCTTGCCGTCCTTTATCCCGGGATTTACGCAACCACGCTGAGTATTCTGGTCGAAGTTCGAAAGCGCTTGGGAACAGACTGGATTCGCCGGCTGATAACCCAGGAGGGCGGACCGCGAATCCTTGATGCTGGCGGTGGAGGTGCCGCGGTTCTGGCGTGGAGGGAGGTCCTTCGCGCAGAGTATGAATTGATGAATCCTGATCATCCCAAAACGGAACCGATTCCTATGGGTAAATCAACGGTGCTTACTGGCTCGGACGCTTTAAGACGTCGTGCCAGCATTCTGTTGGAGAACACAACCTTCCTCCCGCGGCTACCTGACTACGTACACGTACGAGACTCCGCTACTTTGGAGGACGAGAGAGAGCCTCCTAAGCGGAAACAGTACGATATCATCGTTGCGCCGCACACCCTTCTCGGGATCGAGGAGGACTATCTACGGAAACAGCATGTTCAGAACCTGTGGTCCCTCCTCAACCCTGACGGCGGCGTTCTGGTCCTTTTTGAGAAGGGTCGCCAGAGGGGCTTTGAGGCCATCGCCGGGGCTCGTGAAATGCTCCTTGAGCGATTCATCTCGAGCCCTGGATCTAGGCACTATGAGGATCCTACCCAGTCGCCTGAGGACAGTAAGGTGGAGAAGGACCCCGGAATGATCATTGCCCCCTGTACGAATCACGAAAAATGCCCAATGTATACCTTCCCGGGAACGGCAAAGGGCCGCAAGGATTACTGTCGCTTCGAGCAACGATACATCAGACCTCAATTCTTGCAACGCATCATCGGGGCCAAGGATCGCAACCATGAGGACGTGGAATTCAGCTACATTGCTGTGCAGAAGGGCGTGGATCTGCGCGAGACGAAGGGTATCGTCCAAGGGCAGAAAGCAGCCGATGCGGCTTTTGAGGGATATGAAGACCTTTACGACGAGAAGGGGAACCCGGTAGAACCAGAAGAAGCTCCGGAGATTCCCTTCAACACACTGTCTCTTCCTCGCGCCATCCTCCCGCCCCTGAAACGGCGGGGCCATGTCATCTTCGACTTCTGCACACCGGCCGGCAAGATTGAGCGCTGGACCGTCCCGCGGTCCTTCAGCCGCCGGGCCTACCGGGACGCGCGCAAAGCGCAGTGGGGAGACCTATGGGCCCTGGGCGCGAAGACGCGGATCCCGCGGAACCTGAAGCTTGGAACGCCCAAGGAGGACGAAAGCAAGAAGGAAAGACTCGACAGACGCGCAGCTGCTAAGGATGCCATGCAACAGGCAGGGGCCGAGGAGGACGAGGTCGTCAATCCTGCAGAGTGGATCGTGCCGGCCTTGACCCAAAAGAAGGGCAAGAAGATTCCAGGTTGGAAGAAGGACGCAGACAAGAAGAAGGCTCGACAGGCTGCTAAACTGGAGTCTTCCCGTAAGATGGAAGAGCAGCCTGAGATCTAGACTTGATTGCCGGCAACATTTCAGCCCTTGTCTGTTGTTAGGAGCTGGAGTACGAAAGCGTCTCTACTAGGGTCCATACCGGTGTGGCGTATTATGAAACCTTTTGGAGCTTGCTGATACCAGGGCAAAATCGCCTCTCAGCTTGGGGTCAGGAAATTTTGGGAAGACAGGGAGATGTTACTGTACGATAGCTACATACAACGTGAGATTCAATGTAAAATAAACCTCTTCACTTCATATTTCGTATCCACATTTCGCTATTCATGGTCGTGGGATTGTCTTGTAATTCACATAGAATACCCTAGCCACTCGGGAAATCCAGAGCAACCACACGTAGATAGACGGCCATGTCTGGTGGCCTCTTGGAAATCTGATGGTGGGGGACGCTTCCATGTCAACAGGCCAAGAATCGATCAATGCAAGGCCACCTCGAAACCCAAAGTCGTGTTGTAGTTTGGATGTGCATGGTTATTCTCAACAGTGAGCGCAGTAAACAGCCCAGCTCAATGTCTAGGGGCCTAGCTGGGCGTGCTCTAGAGACTCCCCACCGCCCGGCGCTAAGGATACCGGCAAGCATGGTTTGAAGTATGCCGTCTGCAAGCAGCTCAACAGCTGCAAGTGGTGCAACACCGTCGATCTCGCAGCCCATAAAAGTCCTTTGGAGACTTGACATAGATGCAGAGGTCTGATCGAGAGGGAACGTAAGCCTAAGGGCCCGCCGGACGTGTAAAGACGGGGAATAAGAGTATTGGCATCCCGAAAAGCCACCGCCAGATGGCGACCATATCGAGGTTTTCATTGTGTCCGTGCAGACAGCCGCTGTAATATTCAGCGTGAAAAATCGTCGTATATCGTCATAAAAGCCAACAGCATCCCGCCATACATAGATCACTGAGCGGCCATGCTCTTCCTCAATTCCCGCTCCCTCTGGCGACTCTGCAGCTCAAGCGTCTCGACCGCATACTTCAACCGTTCTTTCTTCTGCCTGAGCCTCCTCAGCTCTGCTGCCTTGTTGGCATCGCCCTGTGCGGCAGCGCGCCGGTCACGGGCGTTTCCGCTCTGACTCGAGGGCGGTCGGCTTTCGGTAGAGGATAGTCGTCCTTCCTGGAGCTCACATTTGGCCCTCAGGGCTTCCTCGCGACGCGCAAGTCGGTCGATGTGATTGGAGGCGACGGAGAGCAGATGTTCGATGCTGGGAACTATCTCATCGAGGATGGCTTGCTGCGCTTCGCGGAGTGTGGGTTCGGGGAGGAGTTCGAAGTGCTAGGCGTGATGGTTAGTATGGAAAAAAAGACCAATTCATCGTTTATGCGCTTGTAGGAGCGGACTTACTCTTGTCGTCTGCAAGACCTTGGCTAGTCTGGGGAAATCATTGACGCCCTCGTCAAGGATATTGATGGAGGAGTCGAGGAGCTGCAGGGAGGACCGAAGTGAAGAGACGGAGGAGGAGAGATGGTCAGCCATGGTTGACAGTACTTTCCGGCAATTGAATATTATTGAGGGTAGAAAAGAGTAGTTGATGTCATCGAGATCGATCCGCCATCCCATCGTTGTTTGTATACAGATATGGAGGGGAACGGGCCGTGTCGGGCTCCCGACCGCTTAAAGCGGCAAGGAGCCTCGCTTGCGGCGGCGACGGCGGCGACTCCCGGGCCAAACCTCGCTCAATCCGCTCGACCTGTCGCTGCACTCCTCCACCAGCTCCAACATTTCCAACGACGTCCGGAATCTCGACTCTGTCTTGACCATCATCTCCCGTCACAATGTCTCTCCTCGGAAAGAAGTTCCCGGCGCCTTTCGGTAAGTGTTCCGCGCGCCCCCTGCGAGCTGCAATTGCTGTCCAGGAGAGAAAGAAACTGACATGCCCCGCTACAGCCAAGCCTATGACTCCTTTCTTCCTCGCCGGTATGCAAATCCTCCCGTTGAAATCTCCCTCTGGATGCGCCATTATATAGATTCGCGGCCAATAGGGTCAATTGAGGCGGTATGGCATTTTGGATACTGACGGTCTTGTTAGGCCTGATCGTCCTCTACGGCGCCAACTCCTTCGCAAACGTCATGCTGAACAGTGAGTGATCACCTCTTCTTCTCCGCTGTTACAACATTATATCGCCTTATCTTTAATCCCGTGTCTACATTCTGCTATGGCGATCGTCGTGATATGGAACGAGACTCTTGCTAAGCGCACTGTGTCGCAGGCGATGAGTTCAAGAACGACCCCCGGAATCCGAACGCAAAGTTCAACAAGGAAAAGCACTAAGTGAGATGGGAGATGTGGACAATGATCCACGTCAGCGGGCCGGAAGGACAGGGACGTTGGTGACTTGAGTCTCGAACGGCTATTGGCCATCTCTGTCGGGCCTGCACGGCAATTGCTCTGTACAAAGCATATAGACTTTCCATCAGAGACTCTTGACGAAATAAACAAGTTGTACCACTATCTGTGCATTCCGACAGTTTTGGATTTGTGTGTTGATCTGTGAGGCTCCATTGAGCTCCCACGGCCTCGGATTTACGCATGCTGTTTGAATGGCCCTTCTTCGAATAGGCGCCGTCAAATCTGCAGGAATATGCATTTCACTTCTGTGCAATATGGGCCAGTAGAACTTCAACCGACCTGAGCAACCGATGTCTCCACACATTATTGTGTAAAAACCAGCGCCTGACCTGGCGACAATCTAGAGTCCAGTCGCAGCGAGTTGATATTAGGTACGGAAAGATTGAAACCCCTAATTAGAGCCCGGAATCTTTGCAAAAATGCCGTCAGGTTTCTATACCTTGAGTTCCTCAGTCCAGATAGGCTCTTTGGATAGATCATGTCGATATGAAGCGATAGATGCCGGACTAAATATGCCCATTGGAAGTCCGTAGTAGCCGGATAGAGGAATTCACAGTATCCAAACTCGTCAGGCGCTTGCCTACTGGTAATATGTGTGAGCTATGTTCATGCATTGCACGAGCGAACTCGTTCTCCGTAGCCATTATCGAGCATCGCTGCGACGCTGGTGCGCTAGTCCAAATCGGGTGAACATATTTTCGCGGTGGGGGCGGATGCTCGCGAACTCCGCTGCTCCGTTCGACCATCTCCCAGTGTGAAGGACAGCGTCAAGCTAATCGCCCACGATGTCGCAATTCAGAGCGAAGAGACTGGATCTCAGCGGGTTCATCAACGCCCGTATCATCCGGGACCACACCAAGCGGAAGGTGTTCGAGCAGTATGAGCCCGAAAGGTACTAATATAGCCATTCCTTAATGAAGCACGCTATCAGCGCACGTTCATCTATACTGTCCATATCCCTACATTTGCTTTTATTTCAATCTCCTCTGAAACTCGCGCGAATTCATACTGAACTTCTGTTTGTAACAGACAAGCTCTCCGCTACATCGTGCGCAACACGAGCCTCCCACAGCGTGTCCGCGCGCAGGCTCAGCTCGAACTCGCCAAGATGCATGCCTACACCCGGTCGACGCAGATCAAGAACAGATGCGTAGTCGGAGGCATAGCTAGAAGTGTCTTTCGTGATTTCAGAATGGCAAGGGTAAGTATACTCGATTGATTCCGCGCGATTTCTGTCTGTCGCAGGATAGACTCTTCGTGGCTTGGGACCAGAACAATCGCTGACGATGTTCCCTGCTATAGTACCAATTCCGTCTGCACGCCCTGGCTGGTGAACTTCCAGGTGTAAAGAAGGCAAGCTGGTAAATCAGTCAGCCTGTCATCATAGATATGGAGGGTTGGGTGAGGTTCCGCTATTCTGGGTCGGTCTCTGGATATGGGCGTTCCATGGATGTACAGTACTGTACAATATTGTCGAAACTGTATCGATCAATCAATGCAATTCATTGATGACTCCCCTGTCCAAATTCTTGTATATCAAGGGTTGAGTAGTCAACTGTAGTGGTTTGTGGTGGCCCTGGGTATAATTTGGACCTCTGGTAGGTTGCAATCTGTATCTCTTCATCAGATATCGGAGTCCTCCATCAACAAGTTTTGGGGTCATTATGCCTGTTGTCTGACCTGGCCGATTCACTGACGTCTCAATAGCTATCCACCTTCGGCCGGTTTCATTCACCTCCAGCTTGCATGTCGTTGTTGGCTGTGAATCACATATTGCGGAAAGGTGCAGCGCACATCAACATCATCTAGCCCATACATCCTGTTCACGTTCTCACCCCCACAACCAGCCTCTCTATTCAGTTTCTTTCACCTAGTCTATTTCCAGAAGTTGGAGAATCGCCTTTATCCCAAGGTGAACTCATCTAGCTTAGTGAAGCTGATCTTATCGAGAGAGCCTCATCCCCAGAAAGATGTTCGTCTTCCGCCGGAAGGATCTTCCCCCAGATCCTATCTTCCATGCAGATCTGGAGAAACTCGGGTGAGTGTTATATCCTGTCTTCAGGTTAAGACACAAGGCTAAGAACATGGATCATAATGCAGCTACTTCATCAATGACAACGACCAGATCAGGAAGATCTCCGATCCTGAGCAGGAATTCCAGTTCAAAATCAACAGGAATGACCGCTGGAACTACCTGAATAGAGAAGCAATGCACTGTATGTTGTCTTGTTTTGTCCCGGTCCATTGTGATCTATCTGCCTTTGAACAATCCATCCTGTCCTGTAATGTCTATTTCTGCCACTTCTTGTCGTCCCTCTCCAGCTCGCACCTTGCAGGACCATAACCCATGCATTGCAGAAATAGAGAATCCAAGAAATAAGGCTAATCTTCCCAGCTTGCATCCGCAGCATTGTCCTCTCTCGTCTGCACTCCCTTGGTCTCTCCACACTCCAGCTCCCGCTCACCGCTGGCCCAGAAGAACCACACGTCCCAATTCTGGTCTCGTCAAACCTGAGCAGCGCAAAGCGTGTCATAGTCGTATTTGGCGAGCCGTGCCAGGACTTGGGCATTTGGACTTATCGAACTATCGGAAAGGACGGTATCGATGCGGGCTCGGCGGTTGCGTTTGCCAAAGCTGTGCTTGGACGAGACAAAGGGACCGAGACTGGGAGCGAGGAGAAGACAGACACGGCCCTCGTTATTGCAAACTGCGGGCAGCTCATCTGGCACTGCGGATCTCGCCGAGCCATCACGCATCCTTCATGGCTTGCGCTTCCCCGGGAGTCTGCTGTCGATCCGCCGCTGCGGATGACGCATCGAAACAAGATACCCCGAAACAAAGACTGGCAGGAGCACGTGGAGTGTGTGTTTGAGGAGATTCTTGCTGCCCGCGGACGCTTCTTGAGGGAGGATGCGAAGATCGATATCATCGGTCTTGTTGAGGGGGGATTGGGCGCCGTGAGGTATCTGGCGAAGAATTGTAAGTTAGCTAACCATTTTCTTCTTCATGTCTTTCTGTTTTCATGCTCTTTTCTCTTATATATGCCCTTCTGCCATTGTACGATAAATCGTAAGGGGAATCCCAAAGCTGACATCTCCCTTCAACGCGCCAGGGCAGAACTGGCGCAGCTACATCTCTGCTATCTGCCTCTCGAATCCGATTCACTACAAACACCTCGACCTGGCCCCCATCCCCGCTCCTTCTGAGGATGGCTCGGACTCGTCTGGTCCCTCCTCCTTTACCGCATTCATGTCCTCCCGGTGTCGCGCCTACATTCTCTCCGAACAACCCCTCGAGCATCCCGTCCCGGGCTCTCGGATCCACGGCTGCAACTGCTATTCGTCTGGCGAGGCGCTGAATGTGGAATGCATCATGCCGAGTGCGTGGAAGAGCATGCTGGAATGGCTGGAGCAGTGCTATGAGGATCCAACGTACGGGGAAATTGAATTGGTTGTTGGGGAAGATGCCGCTGATCTTGGTTTGGCGACGGGGGAATCGGAGGAGGATTCCAAATCTTGAGAGCACGCGGTACGTTTTGGTTCTGGGCGACTCTTTGCGATCGGTGTATTGGTCTGATAATTCCAGTTCCCTGTTAGTGGTTGGCAAAGGAGTCACCCACCTATGGACTGGCAATGGTAGCTCTTGAGACAGAGGGTGCTCGGGAGTTCATGAAAATAGATTGTTTCCGCTTGCAGCTGCAATATCTGCCGGGAAATTCAGAAATGAAAGTACTGTCCATCTCGACCCAGTAATAGTTCGCAATATGAAGATCTCTCCCGCTGCATCACGCATTTGTAACCTGCACCGTGTCAGCCGGGAAAGCAAGACATATTTCGTACATTGACCATCAATGTAGTATCAAGGAGTAGAAGAATTTATCGTTGAGTGGAATCGTCCAAACCCGCAACATATGAGCACACAGGCACGGAAGCCGAAGGCAACCAGTACAATTCATTGTAGAAGCGATTATCCGGTTTGAATGCATCTACCCCGTGGCAGCCTCCACCAAGTTAATATGGTAAATCAATCCACTCCTGGACTATAAGTTTATAGTGCTAAGCCCGAAAAGAGTACTGCTATGTCATGGAGGGATCTGTCTTCAGTTACGATCAAGTGTGCTACCATGGTTGCAACAGTAGTGGTACCAGCAATTGGCCAACTTGTGTCCTCTATTATTCTGCATGTAGTTGGAACTAGTAGCACCTACCTAAGCTTCTTATGGAAGCCGTCTCGTATGCGGTATTCCTACTCGGGTTGAGGGCTCGGAGAGGGGAGGTTGCTTTCAAAGACTGTCACTCACATAAGCTAAATAATTCGCATCCTCCAATATGGACTGCGAATATAATTTTAATTCCCTGACAAGGTTGACACTGTCATTCCGTGGTGGATACCTGGAGCGTCTAGAATGTTACTACTGGTCTAGGCATCTCCGCGGTTTGCAGCATAGTGTACTACTACTGTACGTACAGTAAATAGATTGCAGACATACAGTGATTTAAAACTTGCTAGTGATTTTGGCGATGACCGTCAATTATGCAAACTTATTTCTCGAAGATGGAAATATAAATTGATTCAAAAAAAAAAATCAAAAATAACTATCAACTGGAGCGGCACACATATGGCATGGGGAATAGGACAAAAAAGATACGACGACACCTCTGGGATTCGAACCCAGGCGGGCGAACCCACAAGCTCAACAATGCTTACTAAGCTGGGGACCCTAGGCCCTAGAACCCTGGGCAAGACTAGGCAACCCAGTAGTAGCAGGCTTGCGCCTTAACCACTCGGCCAAAGTGTCTTGTTGTTATCTACTAATGTTGCGAGTACTATAAGTAGGAGCCCTACAGGCCAGGACGAGATGCCCATCCGTAGTGCTCAACTTCAAATATCAAACCTTCCTCGTTTTTTTTATACATTTCTTTTGTGTTTATGTCCTCCGGTATGATCCTCGAATCATTAATGTCACACATTTTCAATAAAATATCGTCGTCGACAGAACTTTTCTCGTGCTGGCGTTGATAGTGAAAACCTGCACACTCTCAACAGTAGCGGCTGAGCGTACCCGCCGCAGCTGGAATTTTCTATCGGGCTTGCTCCTCACAGATATCGAAAACTGGTTCTGTAAGGGTGCTAGGTGAGTCCATTTTCAGTCCATAAAAAATTACTTGGGGGCGAAGCCAGTGCAGTTTCTATATATTATTCCCATTCGGCATTTCCTGCCTTCGTGGATCCACCCTCGCTACCATATGAACATTATGAAGGCTAGATTTCTTTCCCCTGAACGGTCCTTCGAAAGCCTATCAAGAGGATAATAATAATAATCGCACCCAGGGGGTTTTTGTTTGAAAGCATGGTTGGTGACGAGAGTTCGCCTAACCAAACCTCTACAGTACAGGACCATTGTGGTTTTCCAAGTGCCCGAATACGGTGATATCTACTTAGCGCATCAGCAATAAGTTACATAGATGGTAAATGTAGTTGACTGTGTGAAAATTCACATTTATGATATCTCGCTCAACATCAAATTTGGTGTTGCATCACCTGAAAATGTGTACCCGGGGGTGATATGCAAGTTATGATACAATTAGTTTTCACACACAACCGCAGATGAGATTTTTTTTTCCCTGACACCAGACCCTTGCTTTTTTTCCGTTCCAAAAAGAGAAGGGTAGAGAAAGTACTGCAAGTATCGATAGCCCTAACATCAAAGCAAAGCAACCCCTCCTCCCTCCGAGGCCTCCTACGTCATATCACGCATGGCGCGCGCGCGGCACTTCTGAATCGCACTACACATGTATGTACATGTACAAAAATCAAATCCATTTATTTTCGCCCGACCAGACCAGACCAGGCTCCAGCTCCATGTCACTCACCTATATCGCCGATCGGGAAGAAAGAATCTCACGCCGGCCACGACAGGATAGGTATTATTCTAGTAATTTCCGCAGGAATGCGGAGTAGAGTTTGAACTTTGGCGGCGGTGGCTGACCGTCGTCGGGACGGAAGACTTCTCTACCTAACCTACCTAACCTAATTAACTGACTCTTCCTGCTTGCTAGGCCTGCCAGCCTGGCTGGCATTTGTTTGTCTGTTTGCGCAGTTCAGTTCATATGATCATTTGTCTGGGTTGGCAAGATGACTGTCTGGTCTGGCTGGCTGGAATCGATGCAATGATGCATCATGCTCCGTTGCGCATGCGCAGGGCTGCCCAGTCCGTCAGGCAGTCGGGTTGGACTGCGCAAGTCAGGTCAGGCTGCGTCATGATCGTGGCATGCGGGCTGGGCTGGGCTGGGCTAGGCTGGGCTGGGCTGCAATGCGCTGCAGCGCTGCAGAAGTTCTGTAAGTGTACGCAGTAGTAAGCGCACCCGGGTTTGCGTCGGACCGTGGACGCGTGTTTGGCGCCTGAACCCGGTTCAAGGGTGTTCTTGTTGGTAGGGTAGCAATCAGGTAGGTATTCAGAGTACGAACGACGGGGTACTCTGGGGGTCTGCGACTCTGCGAGCTAGCTAGCTAGCTAGGCCACGAAGTACGTACTCTGAGGGGAAGGGTTATTGTAAATGACGATATTTATTTATAATCCTGCTGCGGAGTGGATGGACATGTACAAGGTGTCCAAGTTTGGCTGATGTGTCTGCAGATGTGGAATTAGCACTATACAATTGAAATCTATATAGTAGGCAGTTGCGCGTTAAAGAGGTATGTACATGTACATAACTCGTACCACATTACTACGTAGCACCGTACCTTGATCTATTAACAGGCTTGCGTATAATCTCAGCTCTCAGCTAGACAGACTACCAGCTGATCAGCGCCAGGAAATTAATTCCAGCAATGATAATACGAAACGAAAAAAGGCCTCATCGCAATGTCCATGTCCATGTCCACGATATCTGTCTGCACTTCTCATCATCCAATGGCATTAGAAACTTGATCCTGCAGTGCGACCAACATAGATAGATACCCACATACCTACCAGAGAGACCATGAGTCAGCTTTCTCAGATCTAAATCGAATCATCTCTTATCAACAACAATACAATATTCACGTGCATCCATCATCAGGAGGAGGGATGGAATCGCCCTCTCTGTATGTAGCTTTCTTCTGGGACAGGCTAGGCTGTATGTATGAGGAGAATTATTATTGTTATTATTATTATAGGATTCAGCTCCATTATATGACATCTCGAGTCCATCAGGTTCAGGTTCAACTCTACCTACCAGCTTACCACTTGCTACGCAGTTCAAGTTCATATTAATATTAATATTACTATTTCCATTTTAGGTTATCGTTGCCGCTGGAAGCCGCCCTTGCAAAAACCCGCGGGTCATTCGACACGCAAGTAAAAGCCGCCTGTCGAAGAACCAGGGTTGGTAGAGTACAGTGTACGGAGTACCAAACTAAAGTACTCCGTACAGACAGGCATGTACAGCTATAGACAGGGGGGTTCGGGCGCGCCGAGGCTCTCTTTTCTTTCTGCATACTGTAGATAGGTATTATTTTTCGCCCGGTGGACAGGACGGGAATCTACCCGCGGACGATCTGGATCATTAAAAACAAGAATGGGCATTAGAGAGGGAGCCTTGCCACAGATGACCTGTCAAAGCATCGGAGTCCGAGACTCGATGTTGGCTTGTCTCCAGCGTCCTGACGATGACATTGGTGATGCTCACACTTTAACCAGCTGAGCTTGACATCATCGACGGAAGGAAATTTCCAGAACGGCTTAACTTGCGGGCGCGGCATTTACTAGTGCGAAGTATATACGGCATTGTGCAGAGCGAGGAAAATACGGGGCGAGGCGGGTGGTTACTACTGTACTGGTCGTGGTCGAGAGTCGAATGTCGGACAGTTTGTCGCATTCCCGATTGGTAGTCCCGCGCTTGTCTCGGGCATCCAGACTCCAGTGCACCATTGCGCGGATCTTGTTTGATAAATGGATGGTCGTCCAAGCGCTGATAAAAAGATAGGGGGGGGGGAACCAGGGGGGAGATCGGAACCAGCCTTTCCCGACAGCTTGGGAATGGGGGGTTGCGACGGGGGGCGGGACGCTTAGGGCAGGCGCTGCCACGTGGGAGGCTCGTTGGGCCACGATTCGAAAGCGGTGAGTGAAAAGGCCAGTCGTATCCCGACACCGCCTGAGTGGCCACTCCGCGGTCATGGATAAATCTCGCGACGGAGTGGTCGTGTGCCTCCTTTCCCTTCGCGAGGGTGGCAAAAGATGCCAACAGTCAGGGGGATATTATTTGGGAGGCTGGGTGATGGCCGTCATCCGCATGTTCTATTTATGATCATTCGATGACAGAACGACGTCGGTGCCTTGGATCCTGGGCAGGACTTCTGAATGTTGCAGAATCGTGATGTTTGACACTGTCCGTGAACGGAATTCGACAGTGCAGCCGCGGTGACGGCACCATGCAAGAACGAGCAGGGGTGAATGTACCCTCTGGCAAACTGAGGCAACCAATAGGGCTCACTCAGGCGCTCAGCAAGCTTTGATGCTTACATCCATGCCTGCAGCCATGCGGAGTCCGGAGTACTCTGGGATATATTATGCACGGGAAGGAGAAGCTGACCAGGAGCTTGGCATCCGTTCCAAGGAGCGGTGTACGAGTGATAATAATGGTTTTTTATTCTGCAGGAATGCAGGGTATGCGGATTATTCAGTGTGTTTGGTGCTTTTACGCGAGCTGTGATTCTGAAGACATGCAAACGCGAAGATAGATAGCTATATGCGATAGCAGACTTATCGGCAAGCCTATCTCCTGCCGGCCATGACGTCTATTGACCATGTCCGAACGCATCGTCAATGAGTTGAGCAGCATTGTTTTTGAATGCATCGGATAGATGTTCATGTGTCTCATCGAAGTTGGGGACAACTTAGGCGCAGTAGTAGTATTTCCCCCCATCCGTGTAGTTGCATGAAAAAAAAAAAAAATATTTTCCCGAGCTCCTTCCGACCGGCGTTGATGAGCGACGTTGCATCTCAGTTTCCTATTCCGCAAAGTCTACGAGAAACCGTGCCTCTGTACGGTCAGTTTCCAAAGAGAGCGTGGTTCTGTGGACCGGCGGGTCGCGGAGCTGATGTCGTCGGGCCAGATCCGCAAACCAGAGCGCACCAAATAGGCGACCGTGGCGTCGCCCGACGACCGAATGGCAGAAGGAGAGTTTCCATCGTCGGGACGTCAAACAGGCAAGCCGAGATGAACGAATCGGCGGCCGGGGAAAAGCGTTTGCCTTTGAAAAATGTTACGGCTCAGCGTTGCTAGTGCCCTCTGTGGCTTCCACGATTCCATCCCATTTCGTAGCGAGACAAGGATTTCGGGCCCGAGGAGACAAACAAAATCCGGGTTCTGTCCGATATTTCCCATATCCGAGGGAGAAGAGAATCGAATTGGCTCCGAAGGAGGGGCACCAAAAAAAAGACGGTCCAGGTCCTTCTGGACTCTGAACTACTGTGTAGACGGACAGGAAGAAACAAGTTTTCAGCGCTTCAGCACCACCGGATTCCACTGAGGACAGGCTACTAAAAAGCACATGTGATCTGGAGTCTCGGGCCTGTGGCTGGGAAAGGAATGTGTACACAGACATGGTCTGCCCCAGGGTCGAACCGGTTGCGGCCAGAAGTGGATAGGTAAAGGGCAGGGCGAGCCGTGGATCCCGGAGTGCGATGCGGTTCTGCGCGTGGTCGAGGATCAGCGTCACCGGGCTAACTAGCATGGGAGTTCTCCGGGCGCAGACTCGGAGAGAAGCGTCGAGTAAGCAGGCCGGGCCAGGCGGTCTGCCTGCAGAACGAAGCGCCTCACGTTGCAGATGATGGACTAAACGGGGTATGGAGTAGAGGAGCAGATCTCACCGGCCTGTTTCCGTGACGGTCGAAGAGAGATGGTCATTTTTGTAGGAGGGAGCCGTGGAGTCGACTGTCTGAGAGTGAGACTGTCCTCGGGACGTGCTCCGTAGAATCGGGATCTGCCATCTGGGATGCCCACGGGAAGTGCATCTCGTATCGAGAGGTTCTTCTGGAGAAGCGTTCCCACGGATTCCATCCAGCCGACGCGGAAGGACAGCTTCTAGGGCGCTTCTGCTGCCGGGCGCCTCTGGGGTTCTCGCCCGAGGCCGGCGCCCCTGGAGGCACCAGGGGCCGCCGCTAGGGCACGGCCAGGCCTGGCCCTGATGCCCCGGTGATGTCCAGCCTGCGCCCTTCCGCCCCGCTGCCGCCGCCGGTCGCTGGGCCTCTTGCTCTCTTCGGCTGCCCGTCCCCATCCTCCTCCCCGATCCCTCCTCTCGCGCTTCACACTTATACAAAAGACCCTCCTGCGCTCTCGTGCGTCTGCTCCTCTCCCTCTTACAGTCGCCTGGGCTGCTTGCCCCCCTCCTGCCGTTCACGGTCGTGGACGCTTGACGCCCTACGCCCTGACCTTACCGTATCCTCATCCCTGCCCTGCGTCATTGCCACACTGGACACGGGTGTTGCTCTCTGTGCTCTGGAAAGCATGTCTCGCAATCATGGACTGAGGTGCCAGCCAGAGATTGCTATATGTTAACCGGTGGACATGGATTTCATTGTGAGTTCATCCCGCGTCTCCTGCGTCATGACCTCAACGCGCATGCGCTTCACGCGATCCATCGCCTCCGTCACTGGGGCTCCGCATCCCCGCGCATACCCCATCCACAAAGACAAACCTCCTGTTCTGTATCTCCCTCCGCGGTCGCCTGTGGATGGGGAGCAGGATTCCACATCCCTGATGTCACCGCACTCCGTGATGCGCGTCTGCGCGCTAGCTCAGCTTTCTCTTGACTGACCATTTGTGTTGCTCGTCGCAGCTCTCTCTCACGCATTTCTGCGAGGTGCATGGCCCGACCTCGATCCTTTGTTCGCAGGTCCTGCCTTTCTCCTGTTCTCAATGCTATCCCGACTCACCCAATCTTTCTTCTAATGATACCCTGCCGACTTTGCACAAGACTACCTCCCATGGAACACAAGACCATGACTGTGATGACAGAGCTCCATCGCAGCAGTCGAGACTCTCCACGTCCACCACAGGTGCTCCCGCCACTAAGCCTCCTAATTCCTCCCAGAAAATTGAGGACCACCCATACTTCCTGAAGGGGCAGCGTGGTCGCTCTGAGACCGAGATTCTGAATCGCTTTGGGGGCGCGGATGGTGACACGTGCGCAAGCTGCAGCTTAACCATACCAGAGGATGTGAGCAAGCAGCTCCCCCCAGGGGCTCCTGGGACCCCTAAGCTCGATGGCAAGGGCAGGAATGGCAGCCCTGTCCTACGGTCAAGGGAGGTTGTCTACTCCTGCGGAAGCAACCACTCGGATCTCGACGAGGATGCGCACGAGTCGCATGTCCACTCTTCGTTCACGGACTCCCTTCATTCCTCTTCCGTCTCTTCCGATTCCTCATGTCACACGCATATCCTCACCTACCTCTCTCTTCGCGGTCCTCCGAATCCCGCGGACTATGCTCTTTTGCGACGATCCTCCATCCGAACGCTGAGCTGCGAGCTTCTGCCGCGAGGACTCTCCTCCGGCCCGCTGTGTTTCGGTGACTCTGACGCCGGGTATACCATTGCTTACATATTCCGTCTTCCGGACCCCATGGCGCGTGGAAAGCGGCGCAGTTACGCCCTTGTCGCTCTGGCTGGCAAAGACGCGGGGAGAGCTTTCCGCGCGTCTCCCATTATCTGGCGCACGTTTGGGCGCATTGCCTCCGGGATTGTCAGCGCGGCGGAAAGGTATCAGGAAGAGGAAAAGCGCCGTGAGGAGCAGAGTCAGGGTTCGCACAAGATCGGTGGGCGAGATTATACTCCCGTCTCGTCCTTCCTTACCGGCCGAACGGTGGATCCAGACGGTCAGCCGCGACGGGCTGGCCAGATCCGAGCCAGAAACCTCGCGGAGATCGTTGGCAACGAAATGATCTTCGCGGAGCTTCATGCCCAATTCGTTGCTCTGCTCCAGCAGTTGGGCTCGATGTTTGGCGGTATGCCCATTTCTGACGAGCGCTTTGTCTGCAGCACAGTGGCAGGAGATGAGGAAGATGATACTTCCTCACGACGGCCGTCAGCGGCCAATGACAAGGAGAAGGAAAAGAAGACACAAGCCAGCCAAGCCGGCGGCGGAAGTGATCTGGGAATATCCACTCTGGACTTGTCCTCGGCCCCGAAGCCGATCCCAATCGCCCAGCGCCGACCGGTAGTGGCCTGATACACTATTTCGATGCGGGGAGCTTCGCTGCTCTGATCCATGTTGCAGATTCCAGAATCTGAAATATACCCTGGTCGATATCTCTCAATCGTGAGAATTTCGACGTACTGAGATGATGACTTACGGCCTCTTTTTACATTTTGTACTTCGATTTTTTTTTTCCGAATTATGGCCGGGATTTCATGAGCTACACTGGGAAAGGCGCATTGCAGACGCGGGTACGGAGTTCAGGCTCGAAAAGTTTCTTTTCTGGGTGGCGCAGTAGTCTGTTGTCCCTTTGCTTGCTTTTACCCTGTTTCTAATTCCCGCTGGGAAAGGCGCGGATGACGGCTGGCGTTTGGGCTCTATTCGACTACTAATGAACGGCAATGGGATGATGGCGTTACTGTACTCTTTAGATAGCTTGTGTGTCTGTCACGATATGTGGTTTAATTGCTCTTTTTTTTCTTCTTATTATGTTTTTCTAGTCTGTGTCTAACTACAGAGAGCATTTCGAATGTGATTATGATATTTCGGACTTCAAAGGAGATCACCTGGATCAAAACGTGGATGAAGTGTATGTTGCGTATTCCCCTCGATTGTACACAGTATTGAGTAGGAGTTCTTTTGCGTCCAGAGCCCGTCTCGGGGAAATTTACCCTTCCCGGTGCCGCCGGCGCGGCCGCCCTCCGCAACCCACAGACGCAAGGCTAACCATGAAAAAACTCCCCAAAAACACATCCCGCATCGAACGTCTGAACCGCGCGCAGCTTCTCCTTCGCCACCTCCTTACCGGCTCATTGATCAGAAACCAGAGGATTCCTACTTCTTGTCGAAACATCCACGCCGCAGTTGGCGTGAGGGAGTAGAGAAAAACATGGGGCTCGCCTTTGACAAGTGCGAGACGCGGCCGGCGCATATCGATGCCATCCTGAACGGCCTCGATAGGTACAACCCGGAGACGACAACGGTGTTTCAGGACTATGTTGTGCAGCAGTGCGAGGACAGGACATTTGATTGCTATGCGAACCTGGCACTGTTGAAACTGTGAGTGCCGTGCTTCTCTGTTTTCACCTCTTTCATGATCTTGTTGCGCCTTGAATGCACTGTGAGAGTGGGGGAGGCGTCATGGGGTCGGCGGGTTCCATGATGAAAAACTAAACCATTACCACGTTTCCTATTACCTGACATTCCTTATGAATCAGAGGAAAATGGAGTGCGTATATTAGCTCTATCTGAAAGGACCCTTGCCGTCCCATGACTGCATTTCCGGCATACCAACCCCTCCCTGTCGCGGGATTCCAGGACATTTTCGCTAACGAGGTATATTGTTCTGTCTGAACAGCTACCAATTCAACCCTCACCTCCTCCAGCCCGAGACGGTGACCAACATCCTTGCTAAGGCTCTCACCGTCTTCCCGTCCCCGGCCTTCTCCCTCTGCCTCGCTCTCCTCCCCCCGCACACGCAGCCCTACGGCTCAAACACGGACGGCCAGACCCCCTCGCAGACCTCGGACTTCGTCGAGTCCATCCAGAAGCTCACGCGGCTCAACACCCTGCTCGAGTCCGCGCAGTACGCCCTGTTCTGGTCGACCTTCAACTCGGACGACCTGTACGCGGACCTGGTCGCCGACGTGGCCGGGTTCGAGGAGCTCGTGCGCGTCCGCATCGCCGTCGAGGTCGGCAAGACCTTCCGCGAGATCAACGCCGACGTGCTGGCGCAGTGGCTGGACCTGAAGAACCGCGAGGCGCTCGAGAAGTTCGTCGTCGACGTCTGCGGGTGGGAGGTCGACAAGTCCGGCAAGGAGGTGGTCGTCCGCGTGCCGAAGAACAAGGAGAACGAGGCCCGGAGCGAGGTAAAGAGCGAGCGCGTCGGCGTGGAGATGTTCGGCCGTGTGGTCCGGAGAGGTTTCGAGCAGCCGGCTTGAGGGGATCAATCTCAATCCTGCCTGTTTACCATGACCTTTTCACCAACGGATCGAATCTCTTGCCTGGTTAGGCGACTGTGCTCAGACCCATCTCTCCGTCTGCGCTTCTTCTACATTTTTCCCCTCTTCCAGCAATCTCTTTCCATACATACTACCTACCTATCCTTCTGATATCCGCGACGAATGGACTATAGACCCGCCCGAATGATGACGACGGGGGGAAAGACGTGATGAGACGAGATTAGCATGGTGGGAAAAACAAAACAGGGCCCGGCGCATTTGGCGTTTAGTTTACGTTGCATATGTCATCTATATTAATCATGTCTATTCTACATTTCGCGTGTCTTGTCTCTCCGTATTGGGACCCGTCCGTTACCTGCAGGAGGGGAAAGACACCTGCATACCCCCGATCCTGAACAGTGCCGCGGGAACTGCATCCGCGACATGGATGACTTGAACCGGTCAGGATCACTGCAGCGGAAAACGGAACAAGAATCAGAGGAGCTATCTATATCAATTAAAGTAAATGAGATGCCCCTCTCCTGCAGCGCATTTACTGCCCCCATATGGATACACGTATGTGTATGTACTGTTACTGTGGACATGCTAGGCATAGTACTGTACATACCTGCTTAGATACGTAGGTCTCCTAGGTATCGAACCCTCGTTTGATATTCCATTCCATTCATTTTCGTGTTCGTGTGCACAACATATACAAAGTGTAGGCTACCTTGAAAATTACTGGGGGGGGGGGGGAGGTTCTTCCAATCTGGTTGTTCCTTCGGGGTATCCCATGATATATATCTTGGGTATTCGACGGCTACCTAGATCTAAAGGTAGATAGATACCTCGTAGACATGTAGGTAGGTATAAGATACATGAACACCTCCCGTTCTTCTTTTTTCTATTTTATAACTTTTTTTTTTAAAAAAAAAGAGGAACCAGCGTTCATCATATTTCACTTCATTTTTTACTTCCTCTCCTCCCACTGCACGCCAACCCACTCCTCCCGCCATCCCGTCACGCCCACCTGCTCCGGCCCGCAGTCGCCCGCGCACACGCCCAGGATGACCGTGCCCCACTCCATGCCCGCGTCGTCCTTGGGGCCCAGCCCGATGCCCTCGCGCCCTTCCTCCAGCACGCTGATAGCGTGCGGCACGAGCTGCAGCTCGAAGACGCGCTCGCGCCCGCAGTACTCGCAGCGCGGGATCCGCGCGGTGTTCCCGCTGCTGCTGGTACTGACGCTGCCACCCTGCTGCGGGCTGCTCTTCCGGGGGAACAGTTTCCCGACCTCGTCCGTGTGCGAGTACAGCAGGGGGTGGCCGCGGAACTCGTACCGCAGGACCTGCTCCGGGTTGTGCGACAGGCGCGTCGAGAAGCGCAGGAAGTCCTTGTCCAGCGTGGACTCGAACGTGTCGTTGGAGTCTGCCGCCGCGGCGGCCGCGGCGGAGGCGGACTTGATGTCCTCCTCCTCGATGTCCTGCACTGTCAGGTTGGCGGGGATGCTGGGCGTCGCGGGCCGCGAGAGCGTCTCGTATTCGGCGTCGAGGTAGTACTGCGGGTAGGGCTCTGGGAAGGCGGATTGGGGGGGCCAGGGACGGGGTGGGCCGGCGGCGACGACGGGGGTACGTGCTGGCGTTGGAGCCGGTTCTGGAGGATCAGGGGAGGAGATACGGGCCTTTTCAGCGAAGGTCTCAGGGAGGTCTTTTGTCGTCGCGGAGGATGATGGTTGTGGTTGTGAGGAAGGTTTTGGGAGCGGCGCGAACGGGTTCGCTTGTAGCGAGGCGGACGAATTTGAGGTGGAGAAGGGGTTCGGATTCGATGATAGACTGTTGCTCGAAGGGGCTGCGCCGAAGAGGGCTGCGCCCAGGTCCTGCTTGGGAGCTTGTGGTGGCTGTTGTTGCTGTTGCGGTGCTGATTTCTTTTCTTCCTGCTTCTCGGATTTTTGCGATGAAGGCTTCAGCTTCCTAACCCCACGCAGCGCTCGGATGCTCCCTGTTTTTCGGCTGCAGGCTTTTCTTGGACATCCAAATATGTATAACCATCTCTCGTCGTCCGGGAAGTGCTCGGGTAGGTTGCCATTCAGCTGGAGGAGCAGCAGCATCGGCTTGTTGCAGACCTTGCAGTTGGCGAAGCTGCCGTCAGGCGGGGAAGTCTCGTCCAGCCATGTCTGGTGAGATCTGTTAGTCAAGAAAAAAAAGGATAATATATTGGGTAAAAAAATACCGGCCATCCTCCCAGATGGCTGATCGTGTCGTCTGTGGCCTCGGTCGAAGCGAATCCCAGCAGGACTCCCGTCTCGGTGTAGTCCCCCGCATCGTCGAGGGAGGAGTCGCTATCGTAGGGATCCATTGTTGTGCGCGATTCAAAATTTCCAGCGCCGGCCAGGAGTCCGTGTCTGAGTCTGCGTCTACGAGATGCAGGACTCGATTTGTTCAAAAGCGAAGAAAATAATGATAAGGCGCCGGCTGGTCGAGCGCATCGGCTTCCAGATAGAAAAATAAAATATTGAGGTCCGATAAGCGATACCCGCGGGGGCTAGACCCGCCGTGGCTTAGGGCCCGTGCATGCCATACGGTACGGATACGACGACGCATACCTCCGTCGTACAGCAAACGCCAGGCCAGGCAGCTCTCGGTGATGTCCACGTTTTCTTCCCTCATGCCGGGCTCTTGATGCCGTCGTTACATCTGTCTTTTTGTCTGTTTCGTTGATTTCTTGGTTTTCAGTGCCAATTAAACTTGTTTCAGCATCCGCATTGTAATAAGTAGCTGGCTCTACAAACAGTACGCCCTTCCCCTGCATATATCGATAGGCAGATATTCGTCCTATATATAGCATCGCCTGCCGTCAGCACGGCTGCCGTCCATGGACCTGTTTTCGAGGAATCGTCCCCTCTGGGACTTCCTCCAGAGACTCGTTATATTTTCCCTTGTGATATCGTACATTTCGCTTGCTGGAGCGGATGATCAGAGTCCGCTGGGCGTGGCTCCTGTCACCGCCGCGCCCAAACGGGTGGCAGTGATCGGTAAGGCTCTTGCCTGAGCGACATAAAGACTGCGTCCGGAGCTGATCTCCTTTCAGGTGCTGGTTCTGGAGGTTCGTCCAGTGCCTACTATCTGCGCAAATTCGCCGACCTCTCCGACATCCCCGTGAATATCACCGTCTTCGAACGCGCATCCTATGTCGGCGGACGCTCCACGACGGTCAATGTATTTGACGATCCCACTTACCCAGTCGAGCTGGGCGCTTCCATCTTTGTCGAGGTGAATCGGAATCTCGTGGAGGCTGCCAAGGAGTTCGGTCTCAATGTCAACAGCGCTACCCAGGATCGCCCAAATGAGTCTGAAGATAGCCTGGGCATCTGGGACGGGGAACGCTTCGTGTTCAAGCTGAGCGGCTCTTCAGATTGGTGGAACATAGCAAAGCTGCTCTGGAAGTATGGATGGGCCCCCGTCCGGACCCACAACCTGATGAAGAATACCGTCAAGAAGTTTCTCCAACTCTACGAATCGCCCCTCTTCCCTTTCAAGTCGCTGACGTCTGCTGCCTATGACACCGGCCTGTTGGAGGCCACTTCCTCCCCCGGAGCGGAGTTCCTCAGCAAGAACAACATCTCGCCTGATTTCTCCCGAGAGATTATCCAGGCAAGCACGCGTGTGAACTATGGGCAGAACCTGCCGTTGATCCACGGCCTGGAGACAATGGTCTGCATGGCCACCGATGGTGCCATGGCCATCGAGGGTGGGAATTGGCAGATCTTTGACGGGATGTTGAGATCCTCCGGCGCGGATGTCAGGCTCAACACCTCTGTGATCTCGGTTCGGCGGAACGAAGATGGGAGATTTACTGTCTCTTCCCGCCTGAGTGCTTCCGAAACGGAGCAGTCCTTGTTTGACGAGGTCGTGATCGCCGGTCCCCTGCAGTATTCTGGTATCGAGATCTCGCCGCCCCTTGACCATGCTCCTGACAAGATCCCCTATGTGACCCTCCATGTGACTCTCTTTTCGTCCCCTCACCGTATCTCGCCACAGTACTTCAATCTGGAAGGGGCAGCTGCCCCGGAGACCATCCTGACGACCCTGCCTCGCGGGGTGGATCTGGGGTCCCATCCAGCAGGGGTTGGCCCAGCAGGCTTCTGGAGCATCAGCACGCTTCGCCAGGTGAAGCCACCAGTCGAATCCGGGGATGGTGTGGCCGCAGAGAAGCACTATGTCTACAAGATCTTCTCCCCCGAGCGGCTGACAGCCAACTTTGTTGCTGACATTCTCGGCATCGACAAGCCAAAGGGAGAGGGCAACCTGACGATCGGCGACCTGGACCGCAAGGACGTCAGCTGGTTCCACGAGAAGACGTGGCACTCGTACCCGTACCTGTATCCGCGGGGGACCTTTGAAGAGATCAGCCTGGGACCCAACATCTGGTATACCAGCGGGATCGAGAGCTTCATCTCCACGATGGAGACGAGCTCGCTGATGGGCAAGAACGTGGCGGGACTGATAGTCCGGACCTGGCTGGAGGAGCGCGGGCGGGACCGGGAGATGCCTTGGAACCGTTTGGGCAAGGCGGAGCTCTGAGGCTGCATCCCATTAGGTTTCCTTGTGCTGTGTATCATGTGAGGTACTTGGGCCGTTCCAAAGATTTAGCATATGTCCTCTATGACTATTGACGCCTACACTCTCCGTTCTTGCTCTTTGTCTACGTTGCTACTGCTTTCCTGTTCTTATCTTCATCTGGAGGTCAATACCGGCCAGGGAGAGAGCGTGGGGTCTTTGGAAAAGATGAACCATGATTTACAGTCCCTGCTGCCGCAGCATGGCGCTTCTCTGCCGGCGTATTCGGGTCCAGGAGCTCGCCCAATCATGTATTTAAGTGTATCGGCAGTCTAATAATGTCGGGTTTGTTTGTCACAAAGAGATGCTCACTTCGACATGGACTCTGTTGCCTGGACCAGGTTGAGTCGAGGAGGCAGGCCGTGGGGCCGACGTCAGCGGGACCGCAGATGACACTAAGCCCTGGCGATGGAGTCCCGGGTGGAGGCCGTCCTTGGAGGCTCTATGAAGATAGCTCTCATCATGGACTGGCGGGAGGTCCCATCGTGGCGCAGTGCCCTCCATAGAGCACACACTGCCACACGGAGATGCTCGCACCCCGACACCGGTGGAGATGCACGGCCAGCCAGCTCCATGTCGGTGTGGTACCGTCGTACAGTCTGTATGTACCGTACATACGTACAGACGGCGGTGCAGCCACATTATGCATCCCGGCTGAGGTAAGCGACCACGGAGGCTGCCGGACAGAGCATCCCATTGGCGGGTTTGCCATCCACAAGCACATGCACGCGCGGCCATTCGCCGGGCACCGCAGCATGCAGGCGGTCAGCGTACGGGCGATACGGTACGGTCACGCGCGTGATGGCAGGCCCAACCTTCCTCTGGCCGCCCGACACGACGTCCGCCAGACTCTCCGACGCTCTCTTCCTCGCATCCTGTCTCGTTCTGTCTGAAGCCCGCGGGCCATGTTCGAGCTGCCCGTCATGATGGCTGAGGGGTGATGGTTCGCCCCGAATCGATGGCCCCCCTTCACTGCTCTATCTACAGCTACAGTCCATCCTGCAAGGTCCCGGTGAGCATCGCCTTCCCTGTCCGCTCGATGCTCCGCGGCTTAAGAGCTGTACGGAGGCCCGTGACTGGCTCATCTAACCTCTGCAGAGCTTGATTCGTGTCTGCAGGTGATAGTTCGACGTCCCGCACGCCGTCCGCGTATCGCCCCTTTGTCCCTTTTGACGTTGGTCACACACCCGCCTTCACGGGGTCCCTTGTCCAGGCCCCCCTTCCAGATTATCAGGCCTGCTCCAAAGTCCAGGCTGCGCCGTACAAATATTAGTATTTCTCTTCCCTTCCCACCAGCTCCTTTCCGCCCAGGATGCCGCACCTCGACGACGTCGTGAAGGAGCGGGTCGGCCGTAGGCTCAGCATCATGTCCAAATCTCTCCACCGGATGCCCTCGAGCAACGTGCCAGACCGCTTCAGGGACGGCGACGACGCACAGGACGACGTCACCGCTCCTCCCAAGACCGGCGGCTGGCGAGACCGCCACATCCAGTACATGCACCAGTCCATCTTCTCTTTGATCGCTGCCGCCGGGTCCAAATCCGATTTCCACGCGCGGTTCGACGATTCGAGTGACAGTGACGGGGAAGGGGAAGGACGTGCAGAGGAGGGATCGTCTCGAAGGCCTACGTCGCGGCCCCCCGCCGGTGGGAACGACGGCGCCGGTGACGCCGAGCGGAGCGCAGAAGCTGCGCAGCGTCGGGCAAAATCACCGCTGGCGATTCCTTCAGAGGAGAGAGGCCGTGGACACCGGAGGAAGATCTCAGATTCCAGGCTGCTGCGGTCGTTCCCGAAGCTCCAGCTCAGACACTCTAAGGAGAAGGAATCGACGGAGGTGAATGACGATGTGACAGATCCCGTTCAGCACGATGAACCGTCTGGCACATCACCTCCGAGGTTGTCGCGGAGTATGACACCTCGGGAAGCCCCGGTGCTCACCCGGATGATCGAGGCACAGACTCGTTTTGACACCGCATCGTCCTCTCCTTCAACCGAGAGGGCCAGATCGCCTGGGGAGAGCAACCATAGGAGAACGCGTACTCAGTCCCAATCGATGAAGACCAATCTCCTCTCGACCAGACTCAAGGAGATATTTGGCTTCGAGAAACCTGAAAAGGTCATTGCTGAGTACGCCTGCTGGCTGCTCCAGAGCGTCTTACTGCAGGGTTACATGTATATCACCGAAGGGCATATATGTTTCTATGCCTATCTGCCGAAGAAGTCCAACGCGTCTATCAAATCCGGGTATCTATCCAAGCGTGGCCGCCAGAGCCTCAAGTACACCCGGTACTGGTGCTCGCTGAAGGAAGACGTCTTGTCATACTATGCTGACCCGTCGAACCTCTACTTCCCGAGCGGCCATGTCGACCTCCGATACGGGATCTCCGCACAGCTCGCCGAGCCGAGGGATAAAGGGAGAGATGTCAGAGACTTTACCGTTACTACAGATAACCGAACCTACCACTTCAGGGCGGATAGTGCCACCAGCGCAAGGGAATGGGTCAAGACCCTGCAGAAGGTCATCTTTAGGTCCCACAACGAGGGGGATAGTGTCAAGATTTCGTTGCCAATCGAGAACGTCATAGACATAGAGGAAAGTCCCATGATTGAATTTGCAGAGACATTTAAGATTAGGGTTGTGGAGAGCGGTGAGACTTATGCGATTGATGAGGTATCTTTGCCCCTGAGAGATTACATGGCCGGCGCTGATGTGAGATTCCAGTACTTCTTTTCCTTCTTCAGTTTCGGCAAGGACGCCTATGATACATTGAAGGCTCTAATCAACGATATTCCGACGCAACGTACTTCTCCAGATGTTCCCGCGATCTCCTGTGAGGGTGACCCGGAGGGTCTTCGCGATCAGACCCAGAGCCCGGAACGGCCGGTGCAAGGAAATCGACCTAGAAGCACATCTGCGCTGTCTAGCCCTCGTCTGCACGAATCTGTCAAGTCGACTCTGATTCCGTTTGGTAGCCCGGAAAGCGATAGACGCCCTCGAACGAGCGGGAACGAAATACCCCAGGAGTATGGCCAAACGGGCTTTGTTGGGAGGGGGAGAAGCAAAAGCACGAGTCGACTGAGCTTTCGCCAGGGTCTATTTGACAGATCGCCACGGGGAAAGCAGCAGAGCTCATCCGATTCGTACGTGCATTCGCTGGAACAGGCCACCGAGTCCTCTGCCATTGTCCAGTCAACGACCGATACCGCGGAGTCCGCCAGTCAGATTCTAAATCGGAGTGATGTTTTCCGGTCTCCCACCATTCAGAGATTACGGAGATCACCATCTGATGCGGACGAGACTGCTCGTCGACAGTCTAATGACACGGCTCGTTCGCCATCAGCGCAGGTCAAGGCCCCCGTCGACCGGCCTTCGGGGCTTCCTGCCGACGAGAAGAGAGAGCAGGGAGCAGAGGAAGCGGTGAGCGACTCTGAGAACGAGGCGACCAGCCATGCAAGAGCCTATTCCGTTTCAGCGCCCACCCTGCAGGAGATCGTCAGGGCTGGAGCGTATCCTCTTCAGCGAGCTGCAGGACTGGCAGAGTACCTCAAGAATAGGTCGAAGCGGATGAGTAGTCTGCTGGCAAGCGAGTCGATGGGGTACCTAGAAAAGGTATCCGGGATGTGGGCTGGCGGCAGGAGACACTATGGGGAAGCGGAGGGCATCCTCCCAGAAGATCGGATTGTTGACCCGGAGGACGAGGAACGTGGCTGTGGGCATGGAGACCGCTTCCGTGCCCATTTTGCACTTCCGCCTACTGAGAAGCTGCAGGCCACCTACTTTGGATATCTGCACCGGGTGCTTCCGCTGTACGGCAAGATCTACATCGGCAACAGAAAGTTCTGTTTTCGAAGTCTGCTACCGGGAACCCGGACGAAGATGATCCTTCCGCTAAAGGACATCGAAAATGTGGAGAAGGAGAAAGGGTTCCGGTTTGGTTATCATGGGCTCGTGATCATCATTCGCGGCCACGAGGAGCTCTTCTTCGAGTTCAATGCGTCCGACGTCCGAGATGATTGTGCTGTCACACTACTTCAGAGCCTGGAATCTGTCAAGTTTCTGGCCGAATCCGGCCTTCTTGCTCAGCAAGACAAGGAAGAAGCAGAGGCCGCAAAGGCAGAGCACCAGATGCTTCAAGAAGCGAGACTGGAGGACGGCCTCGATGTCAACGACCGAGACTTGCGGACGTTGTCAAACCAAGAATCACCGGAGGTGCACCCCATCTTCGACGACCCGCGCGCTTCGATTATCAATTTCAAGCCCGCAGAATCGTTAAGAATAACCTGCCTGACAATTGGCTCACGTGGTGACGTCCAGCCGTACATTGCACTGTGCAAAGGCCTCCTTGCGGAAGGGCACAGGCCCAAGATTGCAACCCATAGGGAATTTGAACCCTGGGTGAGAAAGCACGGCATCGACTTCGCTCCAGTCGAGGGAGATCCGGCTGAGCTGATGCGGATTTGCGTGGAAAACGGGATGTTTACGTATTCATTTTTGAAGGAGGCATCCCTCAAATTCCGTGGTTGGATTGACGACCTTCTGTCCTCAGCGTGGGCGGCTTGCCAGGACAGCGATCTTCTCATAGAGTCCCCCAGCGCGATGGCCGGCATTCATATCGCCGAGGCGCTGAGGATCCCCTATTTCCGGGCGTTTACGATGCCCTGGTCGCGGACTCGAGCGTATCCGCACGCTTTCGCGGTTCCTGAACACAAGATGGGCGGCGCATACAACTACATCACCTACGTCATGTTCGACAATGTCTTCTGGAAGGCGATTGCGGGGCAGGTGAATCGCTGGCGAAAGAATGAACTGGGCCTGCGTAGCACGAACCTGGACAAGATGCAGCCCAACAAGGTCCCATTTCTGTACAACTTCTCCCCGTCGGTGGTTCCCCCGCCGCTTGACTACCCTGACTGGATTCGCGTGACGGGATACTGGTTCCTGGACGAGGGTAAAGACTGGACGCCGCCGCAGGAACTGACGGATTTTATCCAGCGTGCGCGCGCCGATGGCAAGAAGTTGGTGTACATCGGGTTCGGGTCGATTGTCGTCTCGGACCCGGCCGCTCTGACGAAGACTGTGGTGGAGTCGGTCCTCAAGGCGGACGTCCGCTGCATTCTGTCCAAGGGCTGGTCGGACCGGCTTGGGGATCCAGCCAGCGCTCGACCGGAGATCCCTCTGCCGCCTGATATTCTACAGATCCAGTCCGCGCCGCACGACTGGCTCTTTTCACAGATGGATGCCGTTGCGCACCACGGAGGGGCCGGAACTACCGGCGCTAGTCTGCGGATGGGTGTGCCAACGATCATCAAGCCATTCTTCGGCGACCAGTTCTTCTTCGGGTCGCGGGTCGAGGACCTGGGAGTTGGGATCTGCATGAAGAAGCTGAACGTCAGCGTCTTCTCGAGAGCATTGTGGGAGGCGACGCATAGCGAGCGGATGATTGTCAAGGCGAGGGCGTTGGGTGAACAGATCCGTAGTGTATGTCGACCGCCGTCGTTGGTTGATGAATGTATGCTGACTTATTTCAGGAAAACGGTGTCGCAAACGCCATCCAGGCCATCTACCGCGACCTCGAATACGCCAAGACGCTGGCCCGTCAGCGTTCCATGGTCTCATCTACGCCGTTTACGCCGGCTGAGAGCAAGGAACCGACTGTGGAGCAGCCTGTCGAGGACGACCTGGCAGACATTGAAGAGACATGGACCTTTGTCGGTGACGAGACCGACATCGATATCTCCAAGAGGGTACGCGAGAGGGAGGAAGCCGAAGCCGATCTGTCGGCAGGGCTACATGACACCGAAGCGACCGTAGTCGGGAGCCGTGACACTGTTCGGGAGACACGAGTATGAAACGAAAGCGGAGGCATATCATCTCCTTTTTAAACCATTATCCAACTCCTTTGCGTCTTCGAATGGTTTTGATGGTTTTCAAGAACGTTACGCTCTCCACATCCTGCTCTGTTTGGACGTGACGAGTCTGATGTTCTTCCGGCGTTACGTCTATCAGTATTGTGGGTTTCTTGTTTCGGTCCAGCGCTCTTGCATCTACAACGTGGGAAAGCGGACGAGCCGAGCTTGTCATAATATCGTTTCATCATTCCCTCGCCGTCGTAATGATAGTAATGACGTTGATGAATCTGCCATTTTAACGGTGGAAGCTGATATAACGTGTTGCGGCACGCTTGCTTGACTGTCGATGGAGACGGGAACCTATATACCAATCCATGATATAATTTAAATTTTTTTTTTCGGTCCATGGAGTACGTAGGTCGGTATAGGGCAATTTGAATTAGAACTGGCAGGGTGTGATGATGTCTCTCATCTTTCCTCCGTTCGGTGTTGTTAATGTATGTATGCACGTCAGGTCAGGGATGAGTTCCAACAGAACCAGCGGACCCCGACATTCGAGTCAGAATGGAAGAGATGTTTTCTTTTTAAGAAAGCTGCGCTCGCGTACAGGTACAGGGCATCAAGATGCGTCATCACAGATCGCTGCATTCATTCCTCTGGAAAATCATAGTAATATAATATAATGCAATGGGGGAAGTCAAAAAGTTCGTTTTCAATCCCGTCCAACTCAGCCGTCGGGGCGGCCCTTCTCTTCCTCCTCCTTGCCCTCGGCCCTCTCTTTGCGCCTCTGCACGACGTCCCAGTTGTACACGCGGGCGGTAGCGACTTCGAGTGTCTGGAGCACGTTAGCCCGGAAGAACATCCACATAAGCCGTTGGACGAAGAACGAACCGTGATCTGCTCCCTCAAAAACTCCATATCCTCCTCGCAGTTGCCCAGGCTCGTCTCCGCGGCCCTGAGCTTCTCCTCGAGCATCTTCTCCGCCTCGTCGATCGGGTACGCCAGCATCACGTTCGCGCCCAGCCACAGGTACACCTCGTCCGTGTCGGCCGGGTCGACCGTCGCCCGCGCGTACAGGGTATCGTTGAGCTCGAAGTGCGTCTGGATCGGCTCCGTGGCGCCCGCTTCACGCCGCTTCTTCAGGAAGCGCACCATGTCCAGCGTCTTGCGGATGTCGGGGATCTTCTCCCGTAAGCCCTGGGCGCGCCGCTGCGTGTTCACCTCCATGAACTGGTACTTGGAGATCATCTCCTGGAAGGAGCGCAGCGTGGGCTCGACGTCGGCGCGGGACGAGACGTAGTCGGTCACGTTGTCGACGAAGGGCGCGACGGGGATGCCGCGCGGGTTGGTCTGCGGTTGGGTGGGCGCTTTGGCGCTGTGGGCATTCTTGAGGTCAGTTTAGGTACTAAGGTAGGTCGTCAGGGAGTGAGGATGGGGGCAGGGGGTTCGTGTGCGTGTGGTCATCCAGGCTTGTTTTTATTATTGCGGGGTGAGGAGGGGAATGAGAAGGGAAAACTGTTCTTGTTCTTTCTGTTCAACTAACTCACCCCGAGGATTTGGTGTCCGTCATGGCCTTCTTCTCTTTTTTTGCGGTGACGGACGAGGATGCTTGAATTATGCGGACGTCATTAGGGACCACGGAGGGGTGTGGTGGGGGGAATTAATTGTCAGGTTATGCAGTGGTTATATCGCACCCGTACAGCTAGCTGGAGTAGTTCTCTGCGGACACTCGGTGCGGGACCGCGGGCGGCGGAGCTGCTGTCGCCGATGGATACCTCTGGCATGACGTACCTACGGACATCTACCGACACAAGCTACAGCTTGCATGTCCTTTCTTGGACATTCAATTCCTTGATTTTTCTCCCCATTCTTTTTCTTTTTTCTTTTCTTCTTCTTCTTTTTTTCTTCCTCACCATGGATGTGATGCTCTTATTTTATTCGAGATAAAATAGCCACAGGCGCATCGCATCCCCATCGCATCAATCCATAATTGTCACCGCTCCTACCTACCTCCCTATACCAGACAACCCGCCGGAGATAATACAATCTCCAATAAGGTCAAGATCAAGACAGAGATTAGATTAGATTAGACCTAGAAAGAAGAAAGACAGCATGGTCCTCCTCGTCACAACCCCCACCATCCTCGCCGCGCTCGAGACCCTCCCCCCCTCGCGCCGCGAGGCCCTCGACCTTCCCGACGCACCGGAGCTCGGCGCACCCATCTCGCATGAGCAGCTGATTCGGTTGGGGCGGTATTTTCGGGAGAAGAGAGTGAAACGGGAACAAGAGAAGAGGAAACGGGAACGGGAACAGGAACAGGAACAGAAGCAGGAATCGGGATCGGAATTGAGATTGGGATCAGAAGAACAGCAGGGGACACGAGGGATACAGTCTGGTGGGAAGGAGGATCTCGGATCGACTGAGGAGGATGAGAAGGATGGGAAGGATGAGAGTGCGAATCAGGATCAGAATGAAGTGAAAGATGAAGATGGACATGGAGATTCAGAGGGGGTGGAGGGATCACGTTCCCGGTCTGGATCTGACAAGGATGAGGGTGAAAATGAGCATGTGCATGAGCATGGACATGAACATGGGGACAAGCACGAAAAGGACACCAACCGGAACGAGAACGAGAACGAGAACGAGAACGACGAAGAAGACGTGGACGACGACGCCGCCGCGCAGACATACACCCTCAACACCCTCCTCCGCGGGACCAAGGTCTACGTCCCTCCGCCGCCGCCCAAGCCGCAGCCGGTACGTACAGTCCTTCCATCTCTTCCCTATGCAATCCTATTATTCTATTCTATGTAGCTACTTCCGGAGATTACTCCAGATACTCTCAAAAGAAAATCAATATCTAAGATGTGTTTTCGTGCAGAGCCCAGAATACCTCGCCCTCAAAGCCCGCCTGCAGGCCGCCGCCGAGGCGGACGCGTACAACCGGCTCCTCTCTCCTCCACGACCCACGTCTGTCCCGGGCCCATCGCCCATCTTCGCCTCCTCGACGCCGACCCTGGCCGCGTTACACGACCCGAGAAACAGCACGGGTGAGGGTGAAGAGGGAGATGGAGATAACGACCCCCTGACGCCTACCCTCGTGGTCAACATCTTCCTCTCCGTCCTGCTGACCGGGTTCAGCGCGTACTGGGCGCTGACGAACTTTCAGACGCCGGCGTTTCTCACTTTTTCCTCCTCTTCATCATCATCTGTCTCGACAGGAAGGGCGTCTACAGGTGTCGGAGCGGCATCCGAGCCCGTCCGCGTGCTCCTCTCGCTGTTCGCGGCGCTGCTGGTCGGCGTCGCGGAGGTGGTCGTGTACGCGGCGTACCTGCGCAAGGTGAGGGAGGCGCGGGCGAGGGAGAGGAAGATCAAGGAGAGGAAGGTGGTGATTGGGCCGGTTCCCGATCCTGATCCTCGTGATGATGGGAGTAGAGGTAGAGACGGTGGTGGGGAGAAGGAGACGAGGATCACGGAGAAGGAGGAGATCTGGGGGCGGGGCGTCAATGGTGGTGTGCGGAGGAGGGTGAGGGAGAGGTGGGATCGGGAGGAGAGGAAGAGGGAAGAAGAAAAGGGAAAAGAAAAAGAAAGAGAAAAAGATGAGAAGGATAAGTGAGCGTGTTTCCCGGGAATGGAAATGAGGATTGATTCTGTTACTTATGAGCTATATATACCTAATGTATGTACTCTGTACTTATACCCCTGTATTTTATATGCAATAGACTATGAAAACGACGTCGCGTCGACGACTTCGATTCATACCTGGTCTACTCTGCCACGAACCTGCCTGAAACGCGGAGTCAAACACACGGCTGTCAAAGATCAAGAAAGTCATAGACCAATGCATCTCTTCATTCGTTATATCGCTATCCTATCTAGACTCCGGCACATGCAATGCAACGTGAACGCTCGGCAATGAGATGACGAAAAAGAAATGCAGATGAACTAGAACGCTCAAACGCTCAACGCTCAACTAACTGGCGCCTGCAATGCGAGTGTAGATGGATAAATGCCCGAGAATAGAACCAAGACGATAAGGAGATAAATACGAATAAATAAATAGATTAAATGCAAGAAAGGGAATAAATCGCTCATGTCCGCTTGCCAAAAACGAGAAACAGAACGCTTCAAACGCTCGAAATGCAGAAAGAAACCAGAAATAAAGAGAGAGAGAAAAAAAAAAAGAAGGTAGACCAACGGTCTACCTATATAGTGTTAGTGGGTACCAAACCTTGTATATAATCTCTCAAGTCCTCTTCTCCAGCAGCAGCCGTCCTACAGGCTTACGCTCACCGAACCCTTCACCTCTGGCGAAGACCTTCTGCCCCCGCAGCCACGTCTCGCGCACCATGCCTTTCAGCGTCCGGCCCTGGTACGGAGAGCACTTGTTCCGGAAGAGCATCGTGCTCGGCTCGACCACCCACTCGGCCGTGTCGTCGAACACGCAGATGTCCGCGTCGAATCCGACGGCCAGGTCGCCCTTCTGCTTCTCCAGCCCGACCTGCGCGGCCGTGTTGGCGCAGCACCACTGGACGATGTCCTGGAGGGCGCGCCCTATGGCCTCTCCACTAGGTTCAGCAGACGTCAGGTTCCTCCTCCGGCTCAGCTCGGTCCAGAGGATCGGCAGGCCGAGGCCGACGGAGGAGATCCCGCCCCAGGCGGAGAAGAAGTTCCCGTCGTGCTTCTTTTCGCACTCCGATCCGGCGGTTGACAGGTCCGACACGCTGCTGCGGGCCGACGGGGTTCCTGTCGCCGAGCTGGCCGAAGAGCCGGCCGGCGAGCGGCGACCCGGGATGTGGGGGGGGAGCAGCTTGAGCTCCGGCGTGCAGGGCGAGTGGTCGGACACCACGGTCTTGATGACGCCGTCCGTGGCGTGGCGGTCCAGCTCGGCCCACAGCGCATCCTGGTTTGCCTTGGAGCGGATGGGCGGGCAGCACTTGTGACGGGTGTCGCCGTCCTGGATCTCCTCAGCGGCCAGGGACAGGTAGTGGAAGCAGGTCTCGGCGGTGATGCGCGCGCCGTCCGCGCGGGCCTTGCGCAGCAGCGGGATGGCCTCCATCGCGGAGAGGTGGACGATGTGCAGGGGGAGCTTGGGCGCCAGATGGGCCAGGGAGAGGATCTCCGCGATGGCGTACGTCTCGAAGGCCGACGGCCGGGAGGCCAGGAACGTGGAGTAGGCCTGCAGGGGGCCCTCCGGGGCCGCGGGCGGTTCGGACGTCTGGACATCGTCGCCGACGGAGGCCGTGATGGGCGGGATCATCTCCGCATGGAACATGAGGGTGGTGGGCTCGTCGGCCAGCTCTTCCATGGCCTTTTTGATATCCGACGCGGCGACGGCCGGGAACTCCTCAACCTACGAAAACGCACGTAAGCACTGTGGTCGAATGCAAACTAGCATCCCACACAACCTACTCCGCTGTCGATCAAAAACCCCTTGAACCCTCGAACGCCCTCCCGCACGAGGCCTTTGAGCTCGTGAGTGTTGCCCGGGACCAGACCACCGTAGAAGCCCACATCCACCCAGCACTGGCCCTGGGCCGACTTCACCTTCTCCCTGAGCCCTGCGACGGTTGTCGTCGGCGGGAGGGAGTTCAGGGGCATGTCAACCACGGTGGTGACTCCGCCAAAGGCGGCGGCCTGGGTGCCCGTGTAGAAGCCCTCCCATTCCGTGCGGCCGGGCTCGTTCAGGTGGACATGGGCGTCGACCAGACCGGGGAGCAGGACATGGGGCGAGTAGTCCGTGTACGGCGTGCCCTGGGGGAAGTGCGAGGCCGGCAGGACGGAGTCAAAGACGGCGGTGACCTTGCCGGAGGCCTGGGAGATGACCAGGGTGGCGGGCGTCAAGCGGCCTGAGATGACGGCGCGGGACGAGGCCACGACGACCGAGTCAGCACTGCTGGTCACTGTATCCATGACGGCTGTCCCTGTACCAGCGATGTCTTGCTAGGCGGCCTCAGCTCGAGCTGTCCGGGCCGCAGAGCCACCACCGGGCCGGGTGTTCTATATAGCACAGACAAGAACAGGAAACAAGACAGAAAAGACAAGGAAAGAGAAAAGGTAAGGCAAGGAGAGAGACTGAACGAAAAACAGCGCGTGAGACGATCTCACGACGCCCGGCGGGGCTTATCGTGCGGTTGGGGAGACTCGCCGATAAGCCTGGTAGAGTAAAGGGGCGAGGCCATATCAACACGGAAATCAACCACGGCGTGAGACCACGGCGCAGGGAAAAGAAACCCGAGTAATCTGGGGATCGCGAGACGGCTGTGGGATCCATCCGGGAAGAGACTCGAAAGGCCCTGTGACCCGCAAGACGGTGCTGGACAGGGAGAGCGAGGCCTCTCGAGAGAAAGGGGAGATGAGTCGCACAGCGCCGCCGGCGTGGCCATGGCCTCGCGGTCCACCCTGTTCCACGGGCACGCCGGCGAGGCGAGAAACACGGTGGCTGTCTGTCTCCGTCTGGAGACAAGGCTCAGACCGTCAGCCCGTCCGGGCCCCCGTGCATCTGGCCAGTCGTGTGCGGGCCCGACGGGAATACCATCACTTTTTCCGTTTCTGGCATGTTCGGTGGCCGCTGTCTGCTGGCGTTGCAGCTCTGTCTGGCGGCCATCCGGGACAAGGCGCGAGAAAGCCGGATGGCGTCCATGGACCTGCTGCCTTGACATCAACGACTCTGCGAGTCGAACAGGAACCTGGACGACAAACCTGGAGACACTGTCGCGGCCATCGCGTCGGGCGCCTCCGACGCTGGAGCGGACGTGAGGATAAAGTCGCCGCCAACGCCGCCGCTGCAGCGGAGAGCGGGGCAGCTTGCTGTTACTCGATCGAAATTCGATAAAAGCCGCCGCTCCACGCCGGGCGCCGTGATTCGATCATCATGACTCGAGGGCGACCCGTGACCTCATCCGTGGGATCTAGATCGTCGTGGAACCGCCGACTGTTTCGCCACAGCGGGAGTCTCCTAGTAGAAAATAAGATCCGACACTGCTATATGGCGGTACGTCCATCTTCTCGTCAAGTATAGGATCAAGGTACACGCTCTCAAGATGGACCAGAAGAGAGGAGGAGTTGCAGGTAGAGCACACCGGTGGCAGCCAGACCCATGAAAAAGCACAGATAAGCGAGCTGATACCAGCACACGGACACTTTGGCCGAGCGGTTAAGGCGCAGGCCTGCTATTCTGCCTCGGTCCGGCTCTTGGCCGGATCGGGTCCCGGACTAGTTGAGCCTGTGGGTTCGCCCGCCTGGGTTCGAATCCCAGAGGTGTCGGATTCACTTTTTCATGCAAAAAACCCTATACCAAGGGTTTTTGCTCTTGTTTTAATTTTCCCTCTTTTTTTTTTTTTTTTTTTTTTTTTTTTTTTTTTTTTTTTTTTTTTCTTCACTACTTCTAATTTTTAACTTTGTTCGACACTGATCAAGCACATGCTGCGATCGAACAGAAGAGAAATTTGGGTACAGCCAAGATACAAAATCAAAACGCTAGTTGGCAGAATCGGATGCCGAATCCAACGTCTTTTGAGCGCCGTTTTAACCTCCCCCTTTGACAGAGCCTTGCCAGGAATCTGGCTGCGTCTCTTCTTCGCCCGTCACCCTCTTCCCCCCCTGTAGAAAGATTCTTACCATGACTGTTATTACTCCTCCTCCGTCCACCAAAAAATCTCCTAATTTGTTCCCTGTCAAACGATGCCTGCCTGGCTTTTTCTCCCGAGCCAACTCTCCAACAAGATGGTCCGACCCGAACAGCCTAATTTCGTCCTTTTCTCTATATAGTGAACGGCATATTTTTTTTTTTTTTTTTTTTTTTTTTTTTTTTTTTTTTTTTTTTTTTTTTTTTTTTTTTTTACAAACTGAATGCCATTCTTGGTTTCCGGGTTCCATTCCGATATCGACAGAAGCGATGTAGTTGCATCAAACGCTCCAGGTCGAGGGTCGGGTATATGGTTTCAGCAAACCAACGATTGCACCGTGCCTGTTTTCTGCCGCCCATGATAGTGCGGTCCGATGCCATTTATCTTTGGCGTTTGGATCAGCACCATTCTCAAGTAATAGCTTGACTACGCCCTCGTGCCCATTCTGCGCTGCCAATGATAGTGCTGTCCGTTTCCAGCGATCTCTGGCATCTGGATCGACACCCTTCTCAAGGAACAGCTTAACCAAGCCCTCGTGCCCGTATTCCGCTGCCAGTGACAGCGGTGTCCGCTCAAAATAGCCATGTTTGAACTTTGGATTGATGCCTCCCTCATCCAGCAATAGTCTAACCACTGCTTCATGCCCGTTGTCGACAGCCTGAACTAGCGCATTCCGACGGCCGGTGGCTTGGAAGTCCAGGTCAGAAGGAGAAGAAAAGGGAGAGGAGGAAGAATCATGCTCAAGCAGCAGCTTGACTACAGCCGCATGGCCCTTCCTTGCTGCCTCCGACAACGCGGTGTCCCCAAAATGGGTCACGAAGTTCGGATCAGCGCCCTTCTCCAGCAGTAGTTTGACGATTGCCTCGTGTCCTTCTCTTGCTGCCGATGATAGTGGGGTCTGACCGCTCCCAACGTATGTGAAGTTCACATTGATGCCCTCTTTCTCGAGGAGGAGTTTGACTATTGCCTCATGCCGCTTTCCCGCTGCGTGGAATAGAGCAGTCTGACACTGACGCATGATGACCGTGGAGTCTGGATAGACACGGTTCTCCAGCTCAAATAGTAACCGCTTGACGATTGCCTCGTGCCCATTGTCGGCTGCATATGATAGTGGGGTGTCGCCGAATCGGTCCTCAGGGCCTAGATCAACCCTGCTGTTGAGCAGGATCTCGACCACTGACATGTGTCCGTTCATTGCTGCCAACGACAGCGAAGTTCGATCATATTGGTCTTTGAAGTTTGGGTCAACCCCTTGCTTAAGTAACAACTTGACGACAGCTACATGTCCGCGCATCGCGGACAGTGAAAGCGGGTGACGTTCGATGATGAAGTCTCGACCGAACCGCAGTGTCCTCCAAGTTGTACCTCCAAGGGCCTTTTCCTCTTCTACCAGCGTCTTGGCATAGTCGCATTGTTTCTGCAGATCAGCCCCTTCTCTAAGCAGCTTTATGATAGTTCCCTCCTGTCCATGTTCTGCGGCCCAGAGTAATGCGGAACTTTCGCAGTATCGCACATTACACCGATAGAGATAGGCCTCCAACAGATGATAAAGGCGGCGGTTTGTTCGGGTCAGAGCGTATATCTCTCTTTGTGATTCTAAGCACTCTGCTATGGAGAGTAGTAGTTCATTTGGTAACGCAAGCAGTGGCATTGTAAGCATAGCTGTGAAAGAGAGGTACCAATAAATCCGGTTTCAACAAGGGGTGGGTTTGTTTTCTTTATATATTAAGACTTCTTTCTTTGATGGAATGGACCGGCTCGGTTATCTCATGGCCTAGGACGAAGGACTGACCAGAGAGTGATGGAAAAGAGGGCCATCTTTATAAGTAATTCCCTCCTTTGACCTTTAGAATGGACCCTTCACTGATTTCTTTTGACCTTTATCATATAGTTCCTTCCTACCACCACCCAGGAAGACTCCTGAAACGGTCCTGATAAAGGAATCTGTTACATCCCCTTTGATGGAACCGAACGAGACTGCGGATATATTGGACAAAGGAACAAGGGAAAACAACCGTCTATTTGTCTTGCAAGTTTCAGAACCTTATTATATTCCAGCAGAATCCCCTTCACTACCTAACTAATTCTTTGCGACCTTTCATCTATCATAGTTCCCCTTCCACCGTCACCAGAGAAGACCCCCGAAACAGCCCTGAAACGTAATGACAAAGGACTCTGTAAGGTTGTGCTATACATCTCTTTGACGCGAGGGAACTGAACTGAACGAGACTGTGGACACACGGGAATGTAAGACCCATGCGGGTAGGGTAGTGGTCAATGGATCAGGTAGTCTGGTCTAAGACCGCTCCATTCAACAGCCAACACCATCCCGAGAATCTACGGTACGTACTTACAAGAGCTGACTTGGATCGGATTCAAGAGAAGCTTTATTCGAGGGAATGAGGGGAGGGAGGCCTTACCGTCAACAGACAACATTTTGAAGAAGAAAAAGAATATCAACGAGGTAAACAGAGTGACCTCAGGATCAACGAATTGGTTAATAGCAAACTAACTATCTAGCATGAAGCAATAAAGAATAATAAAGAATAGAGGTTTCAGAGAAATGAATGAGTGGCCTCAGACTGCCCAATTAATTCTACAGTTTGCTGCAATGATATATACCCAATCCTCAACCCAGAGCTTCCGATGCAACGGAATCAGTTCTACCGCATATCGAAGTGGAGCCGAGCAGCAAAAAAGAAAAAAATTGGCATTTGGCTTCAAAACCTCCACCGCAAATGATAAATGATAGTGAAAAGAAAATGCTAGAATTAGGCTACAAGCAAGCATCTTCTGACACGGAACCTCTCTCTCCTCCTCCTCCTCCTCCTCCTCCTCCTCCTCCTTGTCCTCCTCTTCCTCCTTCTTAACCCAATGCCAACAACCATTTATTATCAAAAAGAAAGCTCTTGCAGAGTTTATACCCTCGGGTGCTCGGGCGCTCAGCTGATTTTTGTTTCTCTTCGTTCTATCGACTCACATACACACACACCACGCCACGGTAAGCCGCCCGCCCGCAGCAAATGGTTAAGTTTTTTTTTTTTTTTTTTTTTTTTTTTTTTTTTTTTTTTTTTTTTTTTTTTAAAAAAAAATCGCTATCAACACTTTCTCTCAAGAAACTGTTATAATATGTATGGTCCCTTATATATATATATATCCCACAGGATGCTAAGTAATAGAATCAAACCACGACTGTTCATATCTGTATTTATAAACTTGATTGATGCTCGAGTTCACATAAGACTTATGACGGAAGGAATCGTTCATCAGTAGTATGCTTTTACCTCTTATTTCCTTTTTTTTAAAGAAAAAAAGAAAAGAAAATGGAGCGTCATACATACGTAAGAACTAACGAGCAGCCGGTCGCTGATTTATTATTTATCATCGACAGCAAACAGCGGACAGCAACAGCAGCTCTCCAGTCCCTCCTTCCCTTCCCTTCCAGTGTAGATTAAGGCACCATTATCGCTTTGTTGTTGGATGCACCAGCACTAATAATCCTATTATGATGACAACTAATAAAAAATAAAAAAATAAATAGGAATGAGTATATGTATATATGTATATTGGATCTACCTAGCATACATTCACCGTCTGATGTATACAGTGATGTATACAGTACTGTACAGTACTCCGTGACTAGTGTAACTAATGTGACTAATGTAATGTCTGGATCAGCTCATCCATCCATTGAAAAGGTTGACACTTTAAAACTTTCAATAATCGGTTTTTCATGTTCACTCCACTTCACCTGTCCCCAGACCAGAAGCAGAAGAAAAGGGGCATAAACAGAGACCAGAATCATCAATTCAATTAAGGAAAAAAAGGAGAAAAAAAAAACGCCAGGCCGTTCAAACGCTATGAACACCGCGCAAGAACAAGAACAAAAAACAAATCAGTCCACCAATCAAGCCAAGCCAGTCACAGTCACGTCAAGTCCGAGCATCGATCGCTCTGCTGTAAAAGCAAAAACAACATGACCCGTCCCTGCCGATCCGTTTCATTTCAATTAACTCGTTCATCCCAATCAATCAATCAGCCAGATCCAGTTAATCGATCAGTTCTTTTCTAGTCGCATGCAACGTAAAAGCAATATCAAGGAAAGCGTTAAACCGGAGATTCTGAGCAGATCATGCGCCTTCGCTGCCAAACTCCTTGGTCCACTCCTCGTTCCGCTTCAGGTCCTCCTGGCTGACTGTCGGCCGCGCGTTGCGCACCGCCTTGATAAAGTCCTTGAGCACGAGCGGCGGCTCGAGCAGCTGGTCCGACTCGACCTCCATCCAGGTCATCTCCATCGCGCCCGCGTCGCCCGGTGAGCAGGGCGTCAGCTTCTCGGCGCCGTTGACGATTACCTTGGACCGTTAGCCACGCTGCATTTCACGAGTATTAGTAAGATGTAATGTGCTTACCTTCTTGTAGTGCGTCGCGGTCTGGATCTTCCGGATGGGCTGCATCAGCGCGTCCTGCACGGCGATGCTGATATCGCTGCCCGAGTAGCCCTCGGTCATCTCTGCCAGGGTCCGGTAGTCTGCCTGCGTCAGCTCGCACGGCGTCGAGCCCACGGCCAGCATGAACATCTTCATCCGCGCGTTGACGTCGGGCAGACTGATGTGGACCCGTCGTTGGAACCGTCGTCGGATGGCGGCGTCGAGCTGCCAGGGGATGTTCGTCGCGCCCAGGATGAGGACGCCTCTCGAGTCCTTGCCCACACCGTCCATCTGCACGAGCAGCTCGGTCTTGATGCGGCGGGACGCTTCCGACTCCCCTTCACCGCGCGGCCCGCACAGGGCGTCCACCTCGTCGATGAATATGATGGCGGGCTTGTTTTCTCGGGCCATGTTGAAGAGCTGTTTCACGAGTCTGTGTATTGTCAGAGATGCTACCCCAAACAATCAAGACGGTAGCTTGGCGGTCAATTGATGGCAGGAACCCACCTCTCACTCTCACCCATCCACTTCGACACGAGATCACTGCTGCTGACGCTGAAGAACGTGCTGTTTGCCTCCGTTGCGACCGCCTTGGCGAGGTACGACTTTCCGGTCCCGGGCGGACCGTAGAGCAATATGCCCTTCCAGGGCTGCCGCTTGCCGGTGAACAGGTGCGGGAACTTGATGGGCAGGATAACGGCCTCCTTGAGGGCCTCCTTGGCGGCCTCCAGCCCGGCCACGTCCTCCCACCTGACGTTGGGCTTGTCCGACAGGATGGCGCCGGCGAGGGCGCTCCGGAGCTTCTTGGCCTCTGCGTCTTCGTCGTCGTCGTCCCTGCTGCAGTCGTCGTCGTCAGCAGAAAAAACCACCGCTCCGGATACTAGTAGAACAGGAAGAAAGAGCAAGGAAAAGAGAACGTACCCCCCCTTCCCGCTCCCCTGCGCCACCTTCCCGTTGGCTCCCACGGCGCTGGGCTTCTTGCGCTCGGCCTGCGCCGCCAGGTGCGCCTTGAGCTTCTCCGCGCGCTCCATGTACTCGCCCGTCTTCGCGCGGATCAGCTCCTTGGACCGCGGGTTCTTCTCCCACTTGAGCGCCAGCATGAACAGCTCCAGCGCCGAGTAGTAGAACTGGTACGCCTTCTCGTACTCGCCCTCATTGTCGTACTCGATGGCCTTCTTCACCGTATCGATGGCGCGGCCGAGGAAGTCGGTGTTGCTCATGCTGTTTTTATGTATGCAGTATCTGATGTAGAGCTTGCTTGTCCTGTCCTGTTTGCGGTCCGGTCCGGTGGAGTTGAGTTGGAGGAAGAGGAGGTCAGGACAGGTAGGGAGCAAAATGGAGGTAGGTAATGTTATCGTATCGAGGTGACCGCCCGCTTTGGATGCTGGTCTGGTCTGTCCTCAAGGCCTGGCTGCCGCGACAGGTCTGGTCGAGAAGACGCCGGAGGGAGAAGAAAACGGAATGGGAACGAACGAAAGGAGATGTAAAAAACGGCTCGTTGTCCAGACTACCTCCAAGGCCTGTTCATGAGAGGAAGAGAAGAGAGAACGGCAGCGGTGGCAGCGGGCAGAGAGGCGGGCAGCAGCCGGACGGTGTTTGTATACAGGACTTGGGACTGACTGACTGTCTGTATGCACGTCCGGGCGGTGTTGACGCTGAGGCTCTGCGGCGCCGAGGGGTCTGGCTGCGTTGCCCCGCTAGCGCTTCCGCCAGCGACATCACGGCCCTGAATATCAACGATCACGGCCAGACAGGGACACCGAGACCAGAGAAGACGCCATGGCTGACCCGCAGAAGCAGCTGCAGACGCTCTCCGACGAGTACCAGAAGCTGCAGTCCGGTGCGTTCCTTGTCCCGTTCTCTTCTGCTACCTAGCTGCGCATACAGTATTAACGATCTCCTCCGCAGACCTCGAGGCCAACATCGCGGCGCGCCAGAAGCTCGAGTCGCAACAGCAGGAGAACAAGAGCGTTCAAAAGGTTCGTCTTTGAAAAATCCCTTCCTTTAATAAAAAATTATTTTTTTTAAAAAAACAATCCAATACTAACCCCATGGCTACAAAGGAATTCGCCTCCCTCGAAGACGACGCCAACATCTACAAGCTAGTCGGCCCCGTCCTGCTGAAGCAGGACCGCAACGAGGCCGTCATGGCCGTCAACGGCCGGCTGGAGTTTATCGAGAAGGAGATGTACGTTATATACCCCAGTGATACTAGTTGACTTGTATTGTTTTGTATGGCATAGCCAGCTAATGGGGCTGCAGCAAGCGCGTCGAGGCCCAGATCAAGGATCTCCAGGAGAAGAGCGAGAAGAAGCGCGCCGAGGTACGTACGAGCCTTGTTCCGGGATCTATCATTATAATAATTGCTTCGATGAGGCTCGACACTAACTGCACTTGTGCCTGCTCGTCCAGATCGTCCAGTTCCAGACCCAGCTCCAGCAGCAGGCCGCTGCGGCTGCGGCGTCGTAGTGAATGTGAACGGGATTCTGTCCTTCATGTAGAGATGTGATCGCGCCCCGGTCGTCGAGTGCAAGTTTAACAAGGAGAGAGGGAGAGCCGCACGGGGCGTGAGGGACTACCTGTCTACCTAATGTAGTCAGGAGAAGAAGAAGAAAAGATCCGGCGTGCGCCGTGCAGCTGGGTGGATTCGTTTGTCTGCCGAGGATATCCTTTTTTTTTTTTTTTTTTTTTTTTTTTTTTTTTTTTTTACCGTACTGGTCGAGACCGGCAAGCAGATGTCAGTCAGCAGCGGCTGTCGAGATGTCGTCGTCATAGTCGTCGGAAAAGTAAAAGAAAAAGGAAGGGGTATATGGGGCCCGTCGTTCATCTGGTTGAGAAAAAAGATTCAGGATTCAGCGTGGCGTGGATGGCAGGCTGAGAGTCTTCCCGACAACAAGCAAGCATAATGCGCTGTTATGAGCGGTCAAATCACTCAGACATTCTGGAACTTTTCTTGCTATTCTCTCCTACTGCGCTATATAGACGCCCTCTAGATACCAGATAATATGTCCATTGCATCAATTGAGTAGAATAGTATTATCTTCCTCTATCCCCTTCCACCCGCCAGGTTTAAAAGAAAAAATTTAGCAGTAAAGTGAAGAGGTCTGTATCCCGTTTTCTTTCTTCAAACTCCACATCATCGTCACCATCATCACCTAACTTTGTTCAGATCAAATCACAGGTCCACATATCTACCCAACACCGGCGTCAACACAGCAAATGCTCCCTGTATGCCACACACCTTATCCGCGTACGTCAACGTCGTCGTTCAATCATTATGAAAATAGAAAATAAGAAAGCAAGAAAGAAGAGAAAGAAAAGATGGAGACGAGATGGGCTCCGGAAATTGCAAGATATCAGACAGAAAAATCTACGCTTTGATGAGCAGGCTCCGTCCGCTCATCTCCTCGGGCTGCTCGATGCCCATGGCGTCGAGGATGGTGGGGGCGACGTCGCCCAGGACACCGCCCTCCTTCTTCAGGCTCCAGCCCTCAGGGGCGTTGGCCAGGATGAACGGCACCTTGTTGGTGGTGTGGGAGGTCTTGGGCGTGCCCTGCTCGGTGAGCATCTCCTCGGCGTTGCTGGACGGACCAGTTAGCAGGGATCCCCCACGGAGTCATGATAAAGAGGAACTACTCACCCATGGTCAGCGGTGACAAAGAGGATGTAACCGTGCTTCTTGCAGGCCTCGTAGATGACCCCGATGGCTTTGTCCGTGGCGGCAACACCCTGGATGGCGGCCTCGTAGACACCCGTGTGGCCGACCATGTCTGGGGGCGCGAAGTTGTTCATGAGGAACTCGAACTTGTTCTCAGCAATGCGCTCGGCCATCTTGTCGGCGACGCCGCTGGCGCTCATCTTGGGGTCCAGGTCGTACGTGGCGACCTTGGGCGAGGGGATGAGCTCGCGCTCCTCGTTCTCGAACTGCTTCTCGACACCGCCGTTGAAGAAGAAGGTGACGTGCGCGTACTTCTCCGTCTCCGCGACGTGGCATTGCTTGAGGCCCTTCTTGCTGAGCCACTCCGCCAGCACGTTGCCCATGTGCTGCGGCGGGAAGGCGATCGAGAAGGGGTAGTCGGTCTTGTACTGGGTCATGGTGGTGATGTGGATGTCCTTGGGGTAGGGGAAGTCGGGCTTGGGGGAGCGGTCGTAGTCGCCCAGCAGCTGGGTGATTTCACGCACACGGTCAGACCGGTAGTTGAAGAAGAAGAGGGTGTCGCCGTCTGGGATAATGGTTCAGTCAATTGAGTTCCTGCCATTGGGCCTGCCATTGGGTCGGGAGACGTCATACCTTGCACTCTCCTCTCCTTGCCGCCGACGATGATGGGCTTCAGGAACTCGTCAGTCTCGCCCTTCTCGTAGCGTTCCTTGATGGTCTTGACTGGGTCGGAGCTCTCCTCGCCCTCTCCGCAGACGATACCCTTCATACCCAACTCGACGCGGTCCCAGCGCTTGTCGCGGTCCATGACATAGTAGCGTCCGACGACGGTGGCGATCTCGCCAATGCCGATCTTCTTGGTCTCGTCGAGCAGCTGCTGCATGTAACCCGCGCCGCTCTTGGGGTCCGTGTCGCGGCCGTCGCCGAAGAAGTGGATGAAGACCTGAGGCACCTCCATCTCCTTGGCGACCTTGAGCAGGCCGATCAGGTGGTTGATGTGCGAGTGGACACCGCCGTCGGAGACGAGCCCCAGCAGGTGCAGACGTCCGTTGCCCTGCTTGGCGCGGTTGAAGGACTTGATGACGTTCTCGACCTTGTTCAGTTCGCCCTTCTTGAGGGTCTGGTCGATGCGGACGCTGTCCTGCCAGACGACACGGCCGGCGCCGATGTTCAGGTGGCCGACCTCACTGTTGCCCATGAGGCCCTCGGGCAGGCCGACAGCGAGCGACGAGGCCTCGAGTTCGGTGTAGCCCTGGGCCGTCTTAGAGTTGGGGTCCGCGAAGGACGACATGACGGGGGTCTCTGCGGCGGCGATGGCATCGCCGTTGGGCGGGGAGTTGGGGCCGGCGATACCCCAGCCGTCGATGACGACTAGACCAGTCAGCAGGCGGTCATAAAAATAAACCATCAAAGAAGACAAAAGGACGAAAGTCTACATACTCAGGACGACTTTGTGGTCGACCTTGGCCATGGTGGTGTGATGCTATGTACTGCCTTGTACTGTCTCTTATCTATGCGAGGAAACAAGACAAGCTGCGAGACAGTCAATTGACTAGCACTGCGACGGAGCCAGCAATTGACGGGATCTCGAGAGCAGAGGTGCGCCAGAGACCTGCAGACAGGAGAGATATCGAGAAAGAAGAAGAAGGAAGAAAAGGTGGAGGGGGGGAAAAGAAAGACGGGGGGAGGGGCCTCAGGTGAGGGGCGCCGGTGACGCTTTTGGGCTGGTCCGACGTCAGCCCCGGCGCTTCTCGTTGCTCCGGCTTCTCCCTACGACGGGCGTCTCACCGACAACCACCACCGGGCCTCCAGCATCCAAGGAAGACGAATCTCAGCATCTCAGCGCTTCACGGACGTCTGCCATGGCCTCCAGGTCGCCCACCGCGGCCACGCCCCTCCGTAAGGGCTCCTCCGCGCCCGAGACGCCCGCCAGCGCGACGCCCGCGCCCCCGCGCGCAGTGCCCTTCCCGCCGCCGCAGATCTTCGACATCCTGCCGCCGCTGCACGCCCTGATCCTCCGTCTGCTGTCGTCGGCCCAGGCGACCGCTGCTGCGGCCCCTGGCGACTCGTCGGGAGCTGCTGGTGCTGGCCCGGCTCCCTCAGGCCCGTCGTCCACTGCTCCGGCCGCGTCGCAGCAGCAGCAGCAGCAGCAGCCCTCCACCGCGAGCGCTTCCAGCGGCCAGAACAACCCCCCCAGCGCCGCGGGCAACGGGGCCCCCCAGGCACAGCCGCCCTCCGCCGGTCCGGCCCCGGCCCCTGCGGGCTCCTCCGTCGCGGCGGACATCGCCCCCAATGCGCCGCCCCCTCTGGACGCCAAGGACCTCCCCACCGAGGCAAGCGCCATCAAGATCCGCATCCAGAAGGCCCGCGCCGTCGTCGAGGCCCTGCCGGACATCACGCGCTCCGTGGCGGATCAGGAACGCGAGATCAGGGAGCTGGAGGACCGCATCGGCCGCCTGAGGAGGCTCATCGGGGAGTTTGGGAGACGCGCAGCGCTGGAGACCACGGAGCAGATCAAGGTGCCGGGGTCTTGACGAGTCTAGGAGTGGAGGGCAAAGTGGAACACTACACAATATCCCCCGTGGATAGGTATCTGTTGGACTACTCCCCGGCCCCGGGATCGCGTCCTGTCACGGTTTCGAGTGGAAAGTATATCCCGCACTCCGTTTCTACGTGGTGGATTCAGGGAACCAGGACATGATAGTCTACGCAGCCTGTCTCTGCGACGCTGCCGTACGGGCTCCGCGAGGCGCGGAAAGAGATGGATCATGTCGACGGGAGGAGCAGATTCTGATGTGTCAGTCTGACCAAACCAAGGAGCAAGGAACAAGACCAAAGCTTGATCAATTGCAGGTGTATCATAGCTTGGAACTATCAAATCAACTCATCGAAGGACCAAACAATAAAAAGAAACCATTGTACACACTACACCAAACCGGCGCCGGATGTTGAACCCTCGCTGCTGAAGATGCCGCCACTTTTTTTTCATGCTCATATCTGCATCCATGTCCCGTGTTGAAAGAAAATGTCTTTCTTTTCGACTATACTCCCATGCCCTTTTTTGCTTCCTCCTTCACTCTAACAGAGAGTGTTGAGCCCAGATCCGGAATCTATTTTTTGATTTTTTATCATGTCCTTGCGTTTTCTGTAATGACTGCTTAAACAGGCAGAGGGAAAGTGCTGGCCCACTCGGCAATCTCCTTGCGGAGGCTCAGGATCTCCGGCACGCTGTCCGAGGCAACCTTGGCCTTGAAGTCCTTGAGCTTGTTGGCCTCCTTGGGCAGCTGGCTCTGCACGTCCTGGCAGATCTTGATGGCCCGGTCGATGTAGCGGGCCACGCGCTTGAAGTCCTCCTCGCCCATGCCGCGGGTGGTCATGGCCGGGGCGCCGATGCGGATACCGCACGGCGTCAGGGCGGACTTGTCCCCGGGGATCGAGTTCTTGTTGCACGCGATGTTCATCTGCTCGAGGACAGCCTCAACACGCGCGCCGTCGAGGTTCTGGGGCCGCAGGTCCAGCAGCACCATGTGGCTGTCGGTACCGTCGGCGACCAGCTTGTAGCCCAGGCGCTTGAACTCGTGCTCAAGCGCCTTGGCGTTCTTCAGCACCTGCTCCTGATACTGCCGGAACTCCGGGGTCGCAGCCTGCTTGAGGGCGACCGCGAGGGCCGTGATGGTGTGGTTGTGTGGGCCTCCCTGGTGTCCCGGGAACACGGAGAAGTTGATGGGGTTTTCGAGGTCGTACATGATCTCCTTTCCGGTCTTGGGGTCGACGCTGCGCACGCCCTTGCGGTAGAAGATCATGGCACCGCGGGGTCCGCGGAGGGACTTGTGCGTCGTCGTGGTCACCACGTCGGCGTGCTCGAAGGGCGACGGGATGACACCGGCAGCGACCAGGCCGGAGATGTGGGCCATGTCGACGATGAGGTAGGCACCGACCGAGTCGGCGATCTTGCGCATGCGCGCATAGTCGATCAGACGGCAGTAGGCGGAGGTACCGGCGACGATGCACTTGGGGCGGAAGAGCTGGGCGTTGGCCTCGAGGGCGTCGTAATCAATGATGCCGGTCTCGAGGTTGACGCGGTAAGGCATGGTCTCGAAGTAAGTGGACACGGCGGAGATCCTGGGAAGGTCAGCGTGTGTTCCATAACTGCTATAGCACCCATTGACGATGCTGGTCTCCAGACAGGATCTGCGACATACTTCTTCTGCGGGGTCTGGTAGCCATGGCTCAGATGGCCTCCGTGGGGCAGATCCAACCCCATCAGGCGGTCATGGGGGCGCATCAGAGCCTGGTAGACCTGCAGGTTGGCCGGGCTACCGCTCAGACACTGGACGTTGACTCCCCACTTCTCCGGGTCCAGGTTGAAGGCCTTAAGGGCGCGGGCCTGGCAGGTGAGCTCAATGGCGTCGATGTGCTGGTTGCCTCCGTAGTAGCGGGCGCCGGGGTAGCCCTCGGAGTACTTGTTGGACATGGGTGAGCCGAGGGCATCGAAGACGGCGCGCGAGGTGAAGTTCTCGGAGGCAATGAGCACGATGGACTCGCGCTGCCGCTGGATCTCTTTTTTCTGCGGGGGAGGGGTCAGTGAGTCCGACGCCATTGTTTCGTCAAAAACGGTAAAACGGTCTGTGCCAAAGCAAGGAGTACTCTAGAAGCTGGATAGACATACCATGATCTCCGCGATCTCCGGGTCACTCTCGACCAGGGACCTCTCGAGGAGCTGCATCGGAAATGAGTCAGTACGGTGGGCTGCGACGGACACGGACTGGAGCACTCACGTCCCGGTGGGAGGGCGACAGCGCGTAGGTAGCCATTGTGCGGAGAAGGGGTCTTCCTTTGACAGGGGAAGGAAAGAGGATCTAGGGAGTAAGGAGGATGAGAGTGAAAAAAAAGGGAGAGGATAAAGAGGGACACGAGGGTGCGCTGTTTTTCTGCTTCGAGACCGCGACACCGCTTCCGCCGTCCCGCTCCGGCATCGCAGGTTTTCCCGCCCCGGGCCCCGCGCGTGCACCTGCCGCGGTGGGGCCCCGGGCGACATCGGACCGGCTCGGAGCAAGTCGGGTTGCCGGGTGCCTTTTCACATACCGAGCGCTACGCTCTATCACCTGCAGATGCCATGCCAGCACACTCATTCGCAGGTATCATCTCCAGTGGCACGTAATTCTCTATGTACATGCATGCATCCAATCGATAATGACAAACAATGACTTTTTCTTCAGACAGAAACTCAACCCAAAACCCATGTCGCAAAACGCCGTAGCCATGTTCATGCTGTCTTTTCTGCCTTCTTCCGTTTCTTTTCCTCCTTGCGCGCCTTGCGCTCCAGACTAGTCCCTTCCCGGTGCTTGTGCGACTTCTTGTGCCTGCTCTCCCGGCCGCGCTCGTCGTGATCTTGCGACGAAGGAGCCGGTTCCGTCTGTGACGACTTCCCGTGGTCCTGCGAGGACGAGTGCTTCTTGGACTTCTTTCGCGGTGAGGCGTCTGGGTGTTTCTCGTCACCGTCTGCCTGGTGGTGCTTCCGCTTCCGCTCTTCCCGCTCCGCTTTCGATCCCTTGGGGAACTTGAACGTAGGCTGCTCCCCCTCCGACTCCTCGGAGCTCGTGCCAAATGTCTCCGGAGCTCCGTCTCCACTGCCTACCGGCTTGAAACGCATCTTCAGGTGTTTGGGCTGCGGTCTTGGCGGTATGCTCGGCTCCTGCGCTGTCGACGCGGGCCCTTCCTTTGTGGTGGTTCCATTGGGGAGGCTGATCATCTCCTGGACATGGTAGCTCTTGATCTCCCCTGCGGAAACACTGTAGTATGCCTGGCTCTTCTCATCGTAGAGCAGGAGCGTCTTCTTGCTGGACTCCGGCTGGCTGAGGTTGTCCGCCGGGATGCCGTACTTGACGCCTTGGTGCGTTAGCACCGGCTCGCCACGCATGATTTTGGCTAACGAGATCTCTTTGACGGAGTCAAGAGGGAGGAAGGCGGGAGCGGTGACATGGTAGATCTGTTTGCCGCGGAGGTTGGAGAGGAGGGAGGAGACGGCAGAGGATGGGGGAGATTGTTTTTTCACGGCTTTGAATCCTGCTGGGGGCTTGAACGCTTCTGGGGGAGGTACAGACACGCCGGGGGAGGATCTAGACAGCTATGTCAGTAAACTGGGCAAAATGTTTCTCCGGGAAGCTAAGAATCGACCTCTTGGTCGAGTCCTCCTTTTGTGAGGAAGCATCACTGTCACTCTCCGAATCGCTCCCTGCAGGACTGCCACTCTTCTCACTCTCAGATTCCGAGCTGGACTCGGACGATTCAGTTACAGGCTCATCGCGCTTCGACTTCTTTTCCCGCTTCTTCTCCGAATCTGTCGGGCGTCGATCCTGGGGACTGGGGCTGCTGGTCGAGCTGTCATCGCTGTCCGAAGCAACCTCTTGGCTCGATTTTCGCGCCATTGGAAAATGCGACGCGGCAACTCAGACGCAGCAAGCTCTGCGTTCGCTGTTGAAAATTCCGGACGGGCTAGATGCGGCGCGCAGACGCAGCGCCGGTGCCAATTTAGGGGGATTAAAATCCGTGGAAAAAAGAAATAATGCGCCCGGATACTGGCTTGCCGCGCCCGAGGCTCGCGACGGTAAGAATAAAAAAAATAATCTGTCGTGCGCAGCTCTAGGGTGCTGCGATAAAGGGTTGCGCGGTCGTTCTGTATCGCGGGCAACTTTTTCTGCTGCGCGGAGCACGGGCCACATTCTCCATCCCGCAGCTCGAGATTTCGGAGATCTCGAGCATCCCGCCAGACTCGCACGGGAGGCTCCGCGGCGCCTCTGCAGCTCTATTCTTCTCATTTACGGCCTTTTCATTGTTCGATAAATACAGTGTAACCCAGCGAAATATGAAGAGAAAGGCCGAAAAGCAGCCACCAGCTGGTACGATCAGATCTCATACCGATCTCCGTCGCACAGCTCCACAGAAAATGTTCGCTGACTCGAATGCCTCTTCCAGCCCCCATCAGTGCCATTGCGGCGCGCAGGGCGCAGCAGCAAAAACTCCAGGTCACAGTGCCGATTAGTCCCACCCCGGAACCCGAGTCTGATGGAGAGCCACCGTCGAAGAAAGCGCGGCCTTCCCCCGCGGAGGAGGGGAAACAGGCAGATGGCCTGCAAAGTACTGCTCAGAAAAAGAGCGCAGTACAGAGAATGCGAGAGAAGAAGTTGGAGGAACAGAAACAACTCGCGAGACAGGTAGAGTCCAAGTCGGAGGTCGAAGAACCTCAATCTGGCTTAGGCAGTGCTGAAGAGGGGGGCTCGGACGAGTCGGAGGAGTATATTGGTATCGTATCTGACGAGGAAGACGAGGAAGAGCAAGACGACGACGAGAAGGAGGAGGAGCAGGAGGAGGACGCCGCTCTTGGGGGAGGAGATGACGACAGGTAATCTTGCGTCTTTGACACTGAAGAGGCTCCGCGTGCTAATTGCCTCCAGCTACTACGAGTCCGCCTCCAATTTGCCTGTGGAGGTCGAGAACTTCGCACTCTCGAAGACCCGTCTGAATAAGAAGAACATTGTTTATGCAGACAAACACACACTCTGTGTGCGTATAAAAGAGAAGATGGTAGGGATTCGCAAGGGTGACTGGAAAGAAGCAGCAGGCTTACGATTCTCTAGAATCTAGCCCTGGTGGGACAGTACGATATCTGGGTGAAGAGAGGTGTGGTCAGCTTGATGGGCGCGAAGCTGCACCCCTCGCCCATCGCATATAGAGTCTATGCGCCGTCAACCCACTCCCTTCCCGTTATCAAGTGCGTCTCAGGCGTCGATGGCTATGCAGAAGTCGAGCTCACATCGTGTCACGGTAATGGCATCTACCGCCTCAAGGATTTGTCGCCGCTGTATCAACGGATATGGAACAGCAAGACGGAGACTGCAGCCGACAAGGTCACATTAAAAGATAAGTTTCGACGTACCTTTTCAGTTGTATGTTACTGTGCTATTACTTTGCTGGCCGCGTCTGAATCTTTAAAACTAACCAGCTTTAGCTATATACGTCATCCGATGACCCCTTCAAGCGGCACTTACGACCACTCCATCTCGATAAGAAATGGAGCACAACTATCAAAGTCCTCTCTCAGCGAGGAGGGGGTCTCAGGGTGTTTACCTGCGGACCCAAAGCGTCAGGAAAATCGACATTCAATCGATATCTCCTGAACCACCTTCTCAGCCCTGCACCCCAGACGGAGAGCGGTTATACCAACACCGATGGTGTAGCTTTCCTGGATCTTGACCCAGGGCAGCCAGAGTTCTCCCCAGCAGGAGAGATTTACCTCGCTCACCTGCGCTCGCCATTCTTTGGTCCTCCATTTTCACATCCAACCCTGGAGGGATCACGGAATGGAACGATTATCAGAGCTCATCATATAGGAGCGACCTCCCCGAAGGAAGATCCCGACCACTATGTCCTCGCGGCAATGGATCTTATGGACCATTACCGCAGGTTACTTGAGAGCTATCCGCAATGTCCTCTGATCATCAACTACCCTGGTTGGATCTTCGGTCTGGGCTTGGAAGTCGCAACATGGCTTATAAAGTCTCTGGGCCTTTCAGACGTCGTTTACATGAGTGAGAAGGGACCGCCAGAGGTCGTGGAACCTCTAGGGCAGGCTGCAGGGCAGGCCATGGTACTGTTAACCACGCTGCCGTCACAGCCAACGGACTATGCGACCAGGTCCAGCGCTCAGCTGCGTTCGATGCAAATGCAGTCCTATTTCCACCTGTCGCATCCGAACGGACTTTCCAACCCCATCTGGTCTGAGATGCCACTGATCCGCACCAAGCCCGTTTTCGTCAATTATGCTGGTCCCCGACAGGGAATCCTGGGAGTCATGGTGCTGGGCTCCTACCACAACCCAGACCTTCTGCGTGATCTGCTCGACGGGGCTATAGTTGCGGTCGTGGCGGTGGAGAATGAGAGCGCCATCGCGAAGCTGCCCAACAACGCAGAAACTGCGGGAGACCTTCCTGCAGAAGCAGATGGTGCAGAAGACGAGATGATCGAAGACGACAGAGACGAACCGAACGCTGACCCTGACAGTAACATGGACGACGCTGCCAGTACGACGGAGTCCCAGCCCGCATCTCGTCCACCATCCATTCCGTCCTTGGAATCCAGAATAATCCGCACTGCCAAGGAGGATCTGCCCTACCTCTTTGTCGGCGCCGGCTCCTGCACCCCTCCGGACCCCAAAGCCTCCTACTCCCTGGGACTGGCCATCGTCCGCGCGATCCACGTCTCGGCCCGCAAGCTCGAGCTCATCACCCCGATCCCGACCTCGAAGATCCGGGAGACTCTCGAGCGCGGCCACGGCATCGTCCTCGTCCGCGGCCAGCTGGATAACCCCAACTGGGCGATCAGCGAGGAGTACCACGCGGCCCGGGCGGCGGAGAGACGCCATCACAAGCTGGTCGCCAAGGCCAAGAAGAGTAAAGGGGCGGGGTATGATCTGGAGAAACTGGAAGAGATGTCACAGACGCTGAGAGAGAGGGTACGGCGCGCGGGCAACGTGCCATGGATGACGGTGGTAGAGGACAGCGGCCGTAGGCATGGGGGCACGGCGCACCGGGAAAAGACCATGTGGAAGTTGAGGAAGAAGGCGTATCCTGGTAGTGAGAGTGAGACCGACTGGTAGTCTATAAAAGTCATGCATTCTCCAGCAGTGTACGTATATACAGTACAGTACAATCAATGCTCTCTGCATGCAATCAATTGATATGGATCCATTCTATTGATACTGCTAGCTCAACTTAGACGTCACAGTCGTCACTGGTGCGTTCATATTCATGTCCCGTGGGAACCTGCTGATAACAACAATATCATTTCTACTGACATGACGATGCAGCCATGAAAACTATTTCGTGGAAATCATCCATCCACCCTAGTAGGTCAAATTGACCATGACGGTCTTCGTCTCCGTATACGCCTCGAGGGCCTCCCGCCCCAGTTCCCTCCCGATCCCGCTCTGCTTGCTGCCGCCGAACGGCGTGTTGAAGAAGAGCAGGCTGATGCAGTTGATGCCGACCATGCCCGACTCGAACTCGCTCGCCACGCGCAGGGCCCGGTTGATGTCCTGCGTGAAGACGCCCGCCATGAGGCCGTACTCGGTGGCGTTGGCCTTGCGGATCGCCTCCTCCTCCGTCTTGAAGGGGGCCAGGACCGCGACGGGGCCGAAGATCTCGTGGGTGTTGATCTCGGCGTCCTCCTGGACGTCCGTGAAGACGGTCGGCTCGACGAAGAAGCCCTTGCCATTGTTATTATTGACGCCAATCCCGCACTTGCCCCCCGTCAGCAGGGAGCCCTGGCCGGCGGCGCCGCGCTCGATGAATCCCGAGACGCGCTTGAACTGCGCCTCGTCGACCAGCGGCCCGACGGTGGTGGACGCGCTGTCGGGGTCGCCGATCGTCTTCGCCTGCGCCTCCAGCGCCGCCTTGTACCGCCTCGCGAACTCGTCGTAGATGCCCTCCTGCACGTAGACGCGCGTGGCCGCGTGGCAGGCCTGGCCGGTGTTGGTGAGGATCGACCTGACGGTCCAGTCCAGGGCGTTGGCGAGGTTGCAGTCGTCGAAGACCACGGCGGGCGACTTGCCGCCCAGCTCGAGCGTCACCTTCTTCAGGTTGGACCGGGCCGCCAGCTCCTGGACCTTCTTGCCCGTCGCGACCGACCCCGTGAAGCTGACCTTGCGGATCTCCATGTGGCCCGCGAGCAGCGCGCCCGTGGACCCGTCGCCCGACAGCACCTGGAAGACCCCCGGGGGGAAGCCGGCCTCCCTGATCAGGGGGCCCAGCGCGAGCGCCGCGAAGGGCGTCTTCTCCGAGGGCTTGATGATGATGCAGTTGCCCGTGGCCAGGGCCGGCGCGGCCTTGAAGCTCAGGACGCCCATGGGCGCGTTCCAGGGGAGGATGCCGGCCGTCACTCCCAGCGGCTCGTGGCGGGTGATCTTGAGGAAGCCGTTCTCCTGCGGATGGGACTCGCCGGCGAACTTGTCGATCCAGCCGGCATTGTGTCGGAATACCTTCGCTGCGAGTTAGCCAGGTAACCTGACTGGGCTTGTATACAGGGTCTGTCTATTCAGTAGAGCATCAAACTCACCTCGACCGCGGCGCCTGTCTCATGCTTGCCAATTGAAATGGGCATCCCATTAGTGATCCGCGTGAGCTCCGCAAGCGACTCGATGTGCTTCCCCAGCAGATCGGCAAATTTCAGCAGGATGTCCCGCCGCTCTTTGGCCGAGACCCTCTTCCACGCCGGGAAGGCTGCTTTGGCCGCGGCGACGGCGGCGTCGACGTCCTTCTCCCCCGCCAGCGCGACATCGTCCGCGACGAGCGACCCGTCCTTGGGGTTGTATACGGTGAGCTTCTTGCCGCTGGTCGACTCGACGTATTCGTTGTTGATGAAGATCTGCTTCGGGAGGTTTGTTCTGCTGAATGGGAATGCATTCGCGGGCGTGTCCTTGGCTTGGGCCATTGTGGTCAGTGGTATCCTGAAGTGAGGAGTATCCTTTCAGGAGTTTGTTCTGAGACAGGTCGAACAGGAAGCGGATAATGCTAAAGATCAAGCAATATGCAGAAATATCTACTTCACCTGACGGAGAGGATGACAGAGGACTCGAGTGACTGACTGACTGACTGACTGCTGGAATGCTCCGTAAACCCACCTAATATATCCTCCTCTCCCCTCACAGACAGACAGGTTCTCTCTCTCTACCCCTCTTTTGCTTCCCTTTCTCAGTCCCCTGTATCAGGACGGAGTTAGCTTAGTCCCGACTTGTTGCGCGCGCAGTTTACGACGCAGCCAGTTGCATGAAAGTTGTTACTCGCCTGTCAAGGCAGGGATGTTCGCTGTCACAACCAACAGGGTCAAGAGCCGGAAGGATAAGGGCGTGCAGATGCGCCTCCAGGGCCAGGCCAAGTTGATGATGTTTCTTTCTGTCCTCTGGCCTGCAGGATTCGTCATGACGCTGTGGGGTATATACTACCTACCTCCTTAGGCCATCTAGGAAACCTTCTAATGGCGCGGGTGAGATGCGCCGATGTTGAGGCTTTAAACTCCATTATAGACTAATCGACCAAATAAAGATCTATCTTAGAAAGACACATATCTGATATCTTACATATCTAACCAAAGTAAGATAATGGTACGCAAGTAACCACCAGCCGATTCCTAGGACTGTATATACAGTCCCACTTACAGGGTTCAGGGTTTGATTACCACCCTCAAAAAGAGTGCCTGTGCGCAGTAGCTAGTAGCGGCTGCAGTGAAGTTGGACTCGTTGCACAGCATCAAATTAATCAACACAAGCCCTGCCAGTTGGGATCGTACCCAGAATCTCCCTGTGACTCACCACACAAGTACTGTGCATGTCTATCTAAGAGGAGAGTTCGAAGAACAAAGAATCTTCAGATAATTCTCTGCCAGGCAGCTGTACATTCTACTATCGGCAGTATTATTGGGACAATCGGAATCGCCTGAGGGTATGGTGCTTTCTCAGTCACGCCGTCCAAGGAAGCGTCTAGGTAGCACTGCAGAAAGCCTAGTAAACAGAGGGAGATTGACGACGTACAGAGTAGATATGTGGTCCGTAATAAAGGGTATCGCATGCGGAACGGGACTAACTGTGGCGTCTTCCGTCATCCATCCTCGAGGCCGAGGTATATTATTTCGGTATTCGCAGTGTAGGTGTGAGATTATATCCAAACATGCAGCAGCAATAACATTTATTCTGCCATATCAAAGTCATAGCTATATTTTACAAACATAAACAAGCCCTCTTTCCCAGACATCTCGCATCCAGAACAAAGACAAACCACACCAGACCACTGTACACACCCGCGGTATGTGGGAACCTACTACCAATCATGATGGGATCCTCAAACGCCAAAGAATAAAAAAGAAAAAAAAATAAGGAATCCCATCCAGAACAAAATACTCTTAGAGGGGCATCCAAAACCGAGAACAAAAAAGGGTACCAGTACCGAAGAATCCCATCATCGACTTCCATAAACAGAAAAAAAAAGAGAAAAAAGGAAGCAATGTGCGGCAGCCGAGATTACTCTATGCCTTTCTTTTTCATGCTTTCCCTTCTCTTCAACACTTCGCTCTTGGCCTTCTTCAGGCCCTCGCCTAATTTCCGCGCCTTGCCCCATTCTCGGCTCATTCTCTGCATCCGCACGATGCCTTTGACCACGAAGATAGCAGATCTGAGTTTCTCCATTGGCTTACGGCGATGCTTACGGCTAGGAGGTTTGACGCCCATCTCGGCGATCATTTTAAGGTCGGCTTCGTTGCTGTACACACGAGAGTTAGCGAACGAATACCAAAGCTCTGAATCACACTACCATGGATTGATTAGGATATGTAGAAACAGATGAAAACATACCAAGCAGCCCTGACACTCTCGCCCAGCTCCATTAGTCCCTTGCTCCAGGCAAGGTCTCGACGGAACCTCTCCTCCCTCTTCAATCGCGCTCGGAGCCAGAGGATCTCCTTGCTCAGGCCGCGGATCTCCTTCTCGTGTCTGCCCTTGCGCTCCGTCTTCGCCATCATTTCATCCATGGCTTGATCGTAGCGTTCCTGGAGCGCCTCGAGCTCCTGCGCAGCTGCATCGGCTTTCTTGATCGACGCGGCGCGCTCCTCACGGATCCTCCGCAGCTGAGCCTTCAATTCATTGATACGGGCGTCTCGCTCCGAGAGCTTGAGAGCTAGAGACTCGGCTTCAAGAGTCGACGATTTAAGCAGCTCATGGAGATCCTTTTGGTCCTCTTCTCGAACCGCAGCACGCTCGAGCTCGCGATTCTTCACTTTCAGATCTTTGATGGACTTGTGTGCATCGGCTAACTGGCGTCTGAGACTCCGGAGTTCCTCCTGGAGCTTGTCCGAAGGCGACGACCGAGGGGATTGAGTCTCATACTTCTTCATCTGTACGTCATGTAGTTCCCGTTCGAGCTCTGCGATGCGCGTCTTGTAGTTACGGATAGCAGATTTATGGTCAGCTTCACGCTGAAGGAACGCCTTTTCTCTCTTGCGAGCTTCATCCAGGCTGTGCCGGAGTACTGAAACATCCGCAGCAGCGGTGGAAGCCTCATTATCTTGCGGCGCTTGTTGTTCAATAAGGTTCTCGAGTTCTTGCATGCGCTTCTCCAAGCGCTGGACTTGGTTCTTCGCTGTAGCCAGTTCTCGATCTCTCCCACTGGACAACGCAAGCAGCTTGTCTTGGAGCTGGTCGATCTCGGCAGACAGACGGTTCTCTTCTTCTGTCGCTCGTTCGATCTCCGAGTTGAGCTCCTTTTCAAGGGAGTCCTTCGCCTCCAGGAGGGATTTTCTTTCATCCTTCAGCCTGTTGACCTCGCCTTCCAGACGAAGCTTAGCTTTTCGAAGCTCGACCTTCTCCTGGTCTACGCGATGGGTGTCGTCAACTTTGTTCTGAATGCTGTTGAGCTGGCTTCGAAGCTCGTCACGCTCTGCCTCTACCTCAGCGAGCGAGGTGCGAAGGTTGTGTAATTCACTATTAGAGTTGGCCAGCTGGTCGCGGAGGGACTGCTTCTCGCTCAGAGCCTTGTGCAGTTGGTTCTCAAGATCTGACGCGCCTTTTTTCAATTGACCTCTAGCGTACTCTTGCTCCTCTTCCAAGCTCGTCTGGAGAACGACAATTTCGTCCTCAAGAGCCTGGACCTTGTCTCTCAAGGCCGACTCTTCGCGTCTGCTGACCCTGAGTTCCTCCTTGACAGAGAGGAGCTCATTTCGTTGCTCCTCAATCAATTGTCGTTTGGCTGCAATATCTTCGTTGAGCTCCTTCACTTGACGGCTCAGCACAGCCTCCTCTTGGCGATGCCGGTTCTTCTCGCTATCGATGACTTCCTGGAGCTTTGCCTCTCTCTCTGAGAGAGTCAGTTCGACATCCTGAAGCTTTTCGATTGTTCTCCTGAAGCCCGCGGCCTGTTCTTCCGCTTTCTCCTTCTGCGATTGCAGCGTTCTCTTTGTGCTTTCCCACCTATCTTGTTCAAGTGCGAATTGGCCTTCCTTATCTTCAATTTCATGCTGTAGGGCCTCTATCTCCTCCTGCAGCCGCTCGACTTCCTCCCGGTGTTGTGATCGGAGCGCGGAATTATTATCAATAGCCTGCTGTCTCTCGTCTTCTATCGCCTGCTCAAGCTCCCTGATCTTAGATTGAGCTTTAGCCAGCTCACGCTGCAGACTCCCGGATTCATCCGTCAATGCATTATGTCGAGTTTGCAAAAGTTCCTTCTCGTCTGTTTTGCGCTGCAAATCGTCAAGCGCCTGCTTCAAACGTGCTGCTATCTCGTCGCGTTCTCGTCGGGCTTGATCCCTTTCATGCCTTGCAAGTTCAATATCACCCTTCATTCTGTCCTTCTCGGATGTCATTTCTTGTTGAGCCTCCTGCAGTTGCTCCTGAAGATGGTTTGCGTGCCGTGTCTTGGCATCCAGCTCTTCCCTCAGATTATTGTTCTCTCTTCGTAGTTCCTCGACCTCGTCCTCTAGTTTGCTCGCCTTTTCTTCCAGTTGACGGCTAAGCCCCTTTGTGATAAAGGACTTGTTAGCCATCTCATCTTGCAGCTCTTTCAGGTTCTCCTCAGCTTGTTCCTTCTCCTCCATCGCCCGATCCCGAGCCTCTCTGGCTTCTTGCGCCTCGGACTTGGCTTGGTCAAGGCTCTCCTGCAGCTCTTCCAGTTGCTCTCTAGCACGCTCTAGTTCAGCCTCAAGTTCAGCCACGGCCTCACTTTCTTTGCCATCCTTTTCCTTTAAGTTGTCTATTTCCTCTTCTCGTTCCTCGATGAGGCGCTCCTTTTCTCTTACGGTGGCCTCCAGATCCTCGATCTCATCGCGCAATTTCTCGAGCTCCTCCGAATGCTTCTCCTTTGCGGCCCTGAGTTCTTCTTGAAGGTCTTTTACCTGCGTCTCCCTGGTTTCGAGTTCCTGGCGCATCCAGTCTATCTCTCGCTGCACTGCCTCATCTGCCTGCCGCCTTTTTGCCTTCTCCCGGAGTTCCTGCAATTGCAGACGGTACGATTCCAAATCGCGTTCGGCTTGTTGAAGGCTCTTCTTGTAGCGTGCGATGTCCCTCTGCAAAGTAATCTTGGTCACCTTCAGCTCCGTATTCTCCTTGAGAGCCTCTTGATTGTATTGCGGTCCAGCCTTTTCTAGTTGCTCTTGCAAATAATGTATTTTCAGCTTCAGACCGAAATTGTCTTTGTCAAGCTTGTCGATAATCTGTACCGGCGAAAGCCAGTTAGCTTCTCTGTTTCTTGTTGCGCAGCCACATCACACGAAATTATCTTTGTCAAGCTTGCCGATTGTGGGTAATGGACGAGATACCTTTTCTTGTTCCTTCAGCGTCATCATCTTCTGCCCATCATTCAGGACTCCTCCTCCGCCGTCTCTCCCCGGCAATGTCGGTAAAGGTGTACTCTGGGCGCTACTACTCGCAACCTGTGGCAGCGGGGTGGGTTCCTCAGTCATCCCATCTTCGTAAGTTTCCGTCTCGTCCATTGAAGGCAATCCCGGTGTCTCTCCATTACTCCGATAACTCTGTCTGAGGTAGGCGGGAGTCTGCGGCGCGGCGCTTCTCCGGGAAGCAGTCAGGTTCCGCAAGAAATTGTTCTTTGTAGCGCTCCTCATCAAAGGAGTGAATTCGCCTTTTTGCGGCGCTTGTGACGGCAGGTTCCGTCGGTCATTCAAAGCATTTCTGGTTGACTTGGGCCCCGTACCCGCACGCGGAGTGCTCAGGCTGAATCCACCCCCGGACTGGCGTTTTCGTCCATTTTCCATCATCTGTACGATGTCCTCGTCCTTGGAAGGTATTTCAAACGAGTTCTCGACCGAGTCTAAAGCGGAGAGGTTGGTTCGCGCGGCGCTGCGAAGGCCGTTGGTCAGGTAAGTCGCGTTCCCGTCGGCTTCGGTGCGCGGAGTGTCGATGTATGGCAGCGCCATTGTGGACGCAAATTGGTCAATGGCGCAAAACTTTCAAGTAGCGGCAGATGGAATAGCTCAGCGCGCGACCATGTCGATTGCGGCGGGCAGTTGCGGACGCAAAGATCCAGATGTGGAATCCAATGGCGGACGTGTTTGCGCGGCGTGGAGCGTCGGGCCTCACAGCGACGCGGTGGTCGGGGCGGTGGATCGCCGGGGCGTTGTTGACGTCTAACCCAATGCGGTTTAGTGCGGGCGGTGGCGGACCGTCAGATTCTCCGGTCTGCTTCTCCGGTATGAAGTCATCTCATGCCTCGACGCGGTGCGGCGTCTCTGCTGGAACCAAAGGAGCGTCCGGGATTGACTTCGAACGGTGCCCAAGATGGCGCCGATGTCACAGGAGGACATCGAGTGGTTTAAGTCCACGTTCCACCCTATTCCAAGGCCGCAGCTCCCGGACGACTGCATCGAGTACTCGCTTTATCTTATCCCGACAGACCCCGCCGCCACCCCCGCAGTATCAGACAAAGCTGCAGAGACACGGTCGCGACTGCAGGAGGTCCAGAGGACTGCTGCGGGACTTACGAAGGATTTGCTGAAGGACTACATTTGGCAGCGTGAAGGCTTCAACCTCGAAATAACCAAAGAGAATGGTGAGTAGCTCTGCTCTTCGCCCCCCAAGGACAGTTTTCGAGAGGACCATACTGACCGCGCTTGATTCTAGGGCTCAGCCTGCTGCGAGGAAGAACGAGTTATGGGGACTCCATTGAAGATGAGTGGGTGATCGTGTATATTCTCCGCGAGTTGACGAAGAAACATAAAGACCTTTGGGTCAAGGTGGTGGACAGCGATGGCGAGTTCCTTCTGATCGAGGCGGCTGGCGCCTTGCCCCTGTGGCTAGAGCCAGAAGTGGCAGATAACAGGGTATGTTTGTCCAAGTGTCCCGTGGATTCGTATGTTCGAGTGCTCATGGTCAATAGGTGTGGATCCACCAGGGGCAACTGGTCATCATAAAGCCGAAGCATGATAACGCCTCGAAGAGGAAAATAACCGAAAAGATATCCCTGCAGGAGGCTATGAGGATCATGAAGGAGGAGCCAAAACGACTTCTCCGCTCTAAGACGATCGAGGAGGAAGCTTTCTACCGACTTCGCAATTATCCTAAGCAGATCAGCGAGAACCTCCATCATGCCTTCGTGACTATCCCGCGCCGGGTCGCCTACTTGCTACATCAAAAACCGGCGTATATTTCGCCAGCGGTGGAAGCCTTCTACCTCAGAGACCCGATTGCACTGCGGCCTCTTAGAGCCAAGGACGACAGCAATTTGATATTCAAGCCCGAGGATTTTGTCACTGTCAGCGTGAGGTTCACGAGGGTAGGCTATGCACAATTGAAAAGTCAGGACTTTCCGGCACCGAAAGTGTGGACTGGGAAGCTGCCTCCGAGGACGGACCGGAAGGCGTATGACCGTGCAGAGTTGGGAATGAAGCTGTCATGCGGGTTCGAGATGCTGCTCTCCGATCCACAAAACCAGGACAAGGCATGTGTACGGGAGATGAAGCTCCTGCTTGAAGATATCGATACTGGGGACGAGACTCTTCCTACAGATGAGGAAATTGAGAAGCATTGGGACAAGCGAGAGGACGACGAGAAATGGTTGGATATCAAGTTCGAAGATCTGGAAGGAGAGCTGAGGGGAAGAGGCAAGGCAGATGGAGGCAACAAGCCAGGCGCATTCGGAGACGCGAATGCACAGGAAAATCTCCAGCGGATAGTCGCCCGCTTTGAGGAGTTCCTGAAGGATGAGTCTGCCGGCCTCGATGGGGCAGATTTCTTCAACGACTCTGATGATGAGGAGAGCGACGGCGACGAACTAAGCAGCGACGGAGAAGACAAAGAGACGTCTTTTGATGAAGAAGAATTATCTAGGATGATGAAGAAGATGAGGATGCCATCTGAGTCGGGTCTACAGGGTGCATCTCGGCCAACAGGAATACGTGGTAGGGTGGAAGAGGTAGACACTGAATCCGAAGAGGATGATACGGAGGAGATTCAAGAGCTATCGAGGCAAATGGAAGCAGAGCTCCGAGGAACGGGCATCCTCGATCTGGATGATCGCACTGGCAAACTCTTTGCAAACAAGCAGAAATCGGTCAAGGGGAAGGCTGCTGTCCGCTCCAAGGACGGAAAAGATCACCCAGAAGACTCTGAAGAGGACAGTGACCTCGATGAGGAACAGAAGGCCAAAATTAACCTTGCTAAGAACCTACTGGAGAGCTTCCAGAGCCAGGCTGGCATGGCTGGACCCGGCGGGAATATGCTTGGTATGATGGGTTTGAAGATGCCAAAGGATGACAGACCATAGAACTCAGATCCCTACGAAGTCGAAAGAAAGGAAATCGATTGAAATGGTTTCAAGTTGTTCTATTGGCAGATAATCTAGGAGGCTCTGTGTTTCCCTGGCATGTCTCGAAATAGGGATAGTGAAGTCCCAACTTCCCCCTACTGCAGAGCTTCCGGCGAACCTCTTCGATCCATAAGCCCCCTCTCTCTTCGATTATCCTCTGTCGCACTTCCAGCCGCCCATCACAACAGCAAGCCATCTCCTCATAAGGATAGGTTATGACACTCAGTTCCTTGTGACGATAGAGCTTTATTCTTTGGTGACAACCTCTGCCGGATTGAAAGGCACCACTTCGCCCTGGGCCGTCGTCATCACAGGGGAAGTGTCACCGCGCTCTGCAAGGACGTTCAGCGACGGCTCCTTACAAAATAATCTCGTCCATTTATAGGGCGAGAGGCACGACTCACCGTCGATATTGACTGGGAGGGCCACAACGAGAGCCGCGAGGAGAGAGAAAACAGCAACATTGAAGAATTTCATTGCGAATGTCTCGATATTATATTATTTTTCCTGCTATTGCGGCTGGATTGTGGCAGAATAAAGCGTGTCGAAGTATAGAAAAAGGCTTTCAAGGAGAGTGGAGAACGAGTCGACCGGCGACAATGAACGGCTGAGTCGAAAAGACTGACAAGAACAGAGAAAGATGCCTGCTTGAAGCAACTGAAAGGGACAACTGGAGGAAGAAAAGGACGCCTACGTCGGTCCATGGAGCAGCTCCCAGGGATATATAGATTGATGCCAAGCCACGGCATCCTATAACGTAGCACGCAATCTATAACAAAATGCCGCTTATAGTATCGCTGATATCGGATAACTCTAGCTCTTACCAATTCAGGCCTGAGCCTGCAGCTACTAAGACATACTCCGTTAGAGAGGCACCAGGATGAAGGTCTCCTGTTACAGGCTACTGCATAGTAGAACTACAAATGGAAAAAAAAAAAAGCACGGACAGGCGAGATGAAATGGAAGCAGGGCTCATCCGTGCTGACGACCATCCTTCCGGAAAGAGCAGAGCGTCACTGATTGACTACACAGGAGTACATTATATAGTAAAAGTGGCTGATCTTCTCGCCGCAGCGGCAACAGTCTCGGGAACTGAAACAATGCCGAGAACGTGAGACGAGCTCTGTCAGAGATATACACGCCTCCCTTCCAGGCGAGCGATTCCGCCGAGGCAGATCGATCTGGTCAAGATTTCAGGTCAATAGAGTGCAAACCCTTCTTCTATTTTTGTGTCTCAGAAGTGCAGGAGCATACGCCACCACCTGATGATCAATGGGAAACGGACTCGGGAGCGAATGATAGCCCAGCTCGCCCCGTTACGGGAGCCTGCGCCAGAAAGGTCGTGTACTCCGCAGTACTCCCGGGATATGGATCGTCTTCTAATGTCTTGTAATGTCTTGTAACACCTGTATTTCGTGCGCTTGGAGTCCTGGGATTATGTCGCGAGAGGGGGGTCTGTGGAGAGAGGGAACGAGATGACAGGACCGAGGAAGAAACGGCGTGCTGGGTCTTTTGGGGGCCCCTTTGTATCTGGCACAGCCACCCTTGGGCACTCTCGACCGCGGACATCGGCCTTGGTCCTCTGTGGTCGTTCTGTGTCGTTCTGTGTTGGTGATGCTCATCTCGACGGGCAACGTCACCCCGCCGCCCCGATAAGGAGCCACGTGACCTGCCGTATCGTATCGTCTGCGCTGCTCCGCCTCCTCGTCTGATCGCTACCCTCGACGGCCACCGGACGGCGTTGCGTGCTGCTGGATCCGCGAGGCTCCGCTTATCGAGGTCGTTCTCAATTCTATTCTGAGTCTGCTGTTGGCCGTTCGCTTCTCTTCCAGAGAAAACGGAAGCTCCGTGATATCGAGGCGTCCGAAGCCTCTATCGCCTGCCTGTATCACCGGACCCCGCTTTCTGCTGTCCGAGGACGACCTCCGGCGGAGTCTCCCAGACCTGCAAGAACACCAGGGCCGCTCCCCGGCGCGAAAAGCGGCCTTGAGAATCTCATTGTCTTGAATTTCTGCTCTTGAGCATGGCAACCCCCGCCCACTGCTATTACTGCTTCGAGTGCCTCTCCGCCTCGTTCGAGGACCGGGAGCCTCCCAGCCTCGCAGTCATAGAAGACCTCTGGGAGCAGCACGAGCAGGCCAAGGAGCTCGCTGCTCTGCGAGAGAAATCGGCAATAATCTCGCAGCGCGAGAAGGACGAGCTGGGTCAGCGTATAGATGATGACAGCGCCGATGACGACGATGAGGACGACAACGGCGGGCTGAGCGAAGACCAGGACGAGCGTCCGGCCTCCAAGAAGAGCCGGCCTGGCAATCTCAAACTTCCCAGTATCAGTCGTCTGCAAAGCCAGTCATCCTCCGACTCCTCGAGCACGTCCACGACGCCGTCGTCGATATCCGCCAACTCATCCCGCTCTGCTCTGTCTAACTCCACTACTGTAACATCTCCAGACTCCCAGTCGTCATTTTTTGCGCAGCCAGAAGCCCCGACCTTCAAACGTCCTAAACTAGAGGAAAAAGCGTATCCACTGTTCGTGACCTGGAACACCTTATCGAAGAACGGTCGCAAGTCCCTTCGCGGGTGTATCGGCACTTTCGAAGCACAGGACCTCCCAACAGGCCTGAGATCCTATGCTCTCACGTCGTACGTATAGTCCCGTGACGGGCAGCCTAATTGCCTATACACCCGGATGGGGAACATGAGGATGCTAATCCTAAGAGCAGCGCGTTCGAGGATACCCGCTTCTCTCCAATCCCTGCATCTCTTCTGCCTTCTCTCTCCTGCTCTCTAACCCTTCTAGGAAACTTTGAGCCGTGCACCAATGCGATGGACTGGATCCTCGGGACGCATGGGCTGCGTATATCTTTCATATACCGCGGCAGACGGTACGGTGCGACATATCTACCTGACGTGGCTGTCGAGCAGGGCTGGACCAAAGAGGAGACCGTAGAGAGTCTGATGCGAAAAGCCGGTTGGGACGGCGGTAGCGGAGGTGCTTCGAGGAGGTTCCTTCGGGGCAGCAGCAGCGGCAGCAACGGTTCTGGCGCAAGGAAGCCCTGGGACGAAGTCTCTGACTTCCGGGCAGTCAGGTACCAGGGCCTCAAGGCGAGTGCCAGCTACGCTGAATGGCAAGAATGGAGAAAATGGGTACTCTCCCTGGACGACGGGCGGGCAAAGCTCCTCGAGCCTGGGAAATGACGTTGCTGGCGTTCGCACCAGCTGGATACGTACTGACGACTGGAGTGATGGCTGCTCTTATTTTTTGCGTTCTGTTCTTGGTTTCTGTCGGCGGATGGTCATGGGACACGTAAAGGCGTCTGCATCGCACTTCTAATGGTACTTCCTCAGACAAGGCCGGAACGTTCCGGTAATCTACATTCCCACATGATCGCACAAGGCCGCAATGGGATGATGTCTACGGTTACGTCAGCATAGATGAATGAAGATACCATTCAACATGATGTGTTGCATGTTTAGTTGATCTTTCGGTTCTGTGGTTGTCAACAGCATTGGATCCCTAGAGAAGGTCCGGATTCTAAATGCTGGTTTTCAGATCTCAGGTTAATATGTCTGTACTGAGCACGATCACCTCGATAAGTGCCATCGGCACACACACAAACTGCTTTGAAGCACCCCTGAGCATTGGATTGGGTAAACTTGCTCAAGTGTATGCATGAACCCGCGTGTCTGCTTCCCGAATCCAGCCTTTTTGGACGACATTCTCAAATCATACACCTACCTGTCCCTGTTCTGGGATGAATGCAACTGAATTCCTAAGAGCGTTCTCTATTGATCTATGTAGATCTCATTTAAAGTTGCCTGATATTAGCAGGCAGCGCTCTCAAAAATGGGTCAAGTGCCAAATTGTCCGCTGGAGCATGAGAATTGAGACTAGATAAATAACATTATTCTTTATGTGGGTAGAAGTATATATATATACACCCCAATAGCCAAGAGATCCCAATCGATCGGCGAGGATCTGCGCCATCCATAATAATACATTCAGGTTCCTGTGAGATGGTTCCGGTGGGTCGGGCCATGCTTCTAGAAACTTTATGTTTATAGCTCTTCAGAGGCACTGTGGCAGTGGGATAGGTTCTAATTTCTAATACTGTGTGCACTGTCATATTTTTTTTTAAAAAAATGGGAAATTGAAGAAGATGTTTTGAAGATTTGCTGGATGGGCGGAATTAGGATCTGTAATAATTAATGAAAGATGGATCTCTGCTCTTCACATACATAGTTCATACTGTAGAAAGACGAAGTAAACATCACAACGCGAAAAGAGGGAAGAGTCCTGCATTATTTCGCATAGATCATTGCCGTCTTTTTCAGGCTAGTGAGTAAATTGAGCGATAATTTGTCTCATAGCACTACAAGTACTTGATATGTATGACAAACGCCCACTACTAACGGGGTAGGCATACTTATCTACTAGTAGGTAGGCGAGGGGTGGCGGTGTGCCGGTCACAATCAGGCGGTATCTTGGAGGAGTCCAGGTGTTCAAAACTCAGCGTCAGCAACTAAGTACCTAGACTTGATCTGATTTTACGTATCTCTGCGTGTTTCTCTTATCCTTTCAGAAGCACACAGTAGATCCTAGTGCACTTATCGTGGTCATAAGGGCATGTGCATGTACAGAGTGGACACGGAACTTGGCTGTCTGTTGACGATGCCACGAAGGACTCACTCGGAGGTAGCTGCAGGTGCTAGCTGAGACTTTTTTTTCCAGCTGTACGTGCCTGTACATACAGGAGACACCTCTCAAAAATCAGTCGAAGACTTGAAGCTCATTTCTTTCTTAGGGGTTCTGCTCGCCACCGGCAAATCGTGGGGAGCTCGTCCAAACACTACTACTCTGTACTCCGCAGCTTGTTGACATAGACCGACTCATCCGACTCGCGCCCCTCGAGGCTTGGTATCCACACCGGTATTTACATGCTCCGTATATGGCAACTATTGATAACGGTCTCACGGATGCAAGGGGCCAAGACTAAAGCCCTTATGCATAATGCACCACGGCGTGTCCTCAGTCTAACTCCGGAGGCACGGCGGGGCAGTCAGAATCGAGATGCAGAACGCATGCTAAGCAAGTGGGGAAGAGGGAGCTCGCCATATTCATTCAACTGTTGCGCTATGTACTATCTGTATATATATTTATACAAAGTCAGCCACTGTCCTGTTCTTCTGTCTCCCCGGCCGTCTTGACGCATCATCCTGCCAAACACATTGCGTCCTTCAATTCTCATCTCTCGTCTTGATCTTCCGGGAAAATGACGGCCGACGAGAGAAGCCGTCTACTCTCATCCCAGGAGGATGAGATGTGGAAGACGGGTAGCACACAGCCCCATGATGTCGACGACGAGAAGCGGCGACGCTCTAATCTGCTGACCATCTATGTCGGATTTCTCGGTACTGATCTGCGTCCATTAAAGCAGTGTTCAACCGCTGACAATTGATTTAGGCATTTTTCTCGCCGCTTGCGACGAGACACTCGTGTTGGCAACATACGGAGCCATCTCGTCCCAATTCCACAGCCTCACGGAGGGATCCTGGCTGGTGACGAGCTACAACTTGGGTTACTGCGTTGCTTTGCCTGTGGTGAGTCTCATTTTGCATCCTGCACAAATATAGTATTTAACTAAGTGGTAATTGCTGACGGCATTCCTTGATGCACCAGTATGGGTCCTTGAGCGATATATACGGCCGCAGGAAGCCAATTCTCTCTGCGTACTGCCTGTTTGCCGGCGGATGTATCGTGTCGTAGGTTGACCGTTGTCCTCTTCTTGGTCTTTGCTCTCGAGAAGGTTATGCTAACTGCTCACAATAATGAAGCGGCCTTGCCAACTCACTGACACAATTAGTGATTGGGAGGGTGATATCTGGGATTGGAGGGGCTGGCATGGTCGCGCTTGTTTCAGTCATCATTACAGGTATGTGAATTGTCAAAGTCTCTGCAATTGTCGACTTTTATAAACTTCCTTTTCTGACTGTAATGTACTACAGACCTCGTCCCTCCCAGCGAGGTTGCCGTTCTGCGAAGCTACTCCAACCTGGCTGGTACAACGGGAATGAGCCTCGGGGCTCCCATAGGTGGCCTGCTGACAGATACAGTCGGTTGGAGATGGTAGAGTTCCCTATTGCGGCAGAAGACTCCAGTGACATGTCATGCTAAGTGTCTACCTACGCGACAGGTCTTTCATTGGACAAATCCCCCTGGTCGTCGTGTGCTTCCTGCTCGCGGGGTATCGACTGCCCCAAAGGACGCAGAAGGAGGGATCTGATTGCGACGTCTCGCGCGGTTCGGCCATCCATGACATCGACTTTCTGGGGATCATGACATTCGCCGCCACGGTCGTCAGTTTCCTGCTGCTCCTGCACGTAGCAGGCGCGAAAGGAGAGCAGAACTCCACCCAGATCTACTACCTGGCAGCTGCATTCGCGATATTCGGTGCCTGTTTCCTCCTGATAGAGCAATTCTGGGCCCCGAGGCCGGTGATACCACTGTCTTTGCTGACGCAAGGAGTTGGAGGCTATTGTCTGGTGCAGATACTGCTCCTTGGTGCCCGTTTCGGGGTAAGACCCGAGGTCCCAGTACGCAGTATGGGCTACATTTGCTGATCATGAGAAAAACAGCTGGTGACAAATATTGTCCCATACTTTACTCGTACCCGAAATATCCTCGGAGTCACGGCTTCTGCCCTCCTTGTTCCGACGTGCATGGGCTTTTCTGTTGGGGCTATTCTTTCGGGCCACACGATCAGGAGGTTTGTATATGCTCTCAGTGGCCAACAGGACATACTAAGACGAGTCTCCCACAGAACAAAACGCTACAAGACGATGTCGATCGCCGCCCTCTTTGTCAGCATCCTGTCCTACTTCGTCATCTTCCTGCGGTGGCGCGCGGGAGCCAGTCTCTGGGAATCGCTATACGCCTTCCCGTCCGGCGTCATGCAGGGCATCATCCTCTCCGGCCAGTTCATCGGCATGTCCCTGAGCGCGCCCAAGAACCGCCTGGCCACCGCGGTGGGCGCGTACTCGCTCAGCCAGCAGCTCGGGCTGATGATCGGGACGACTGCGTGCTCCGCGATTCTCCAGGGCGCGTTTGGGCGTACGCTGCTGGAGCGGCTGGATGGGTTCCCGGATAAGATAGAGGTACGTCGGCAGGCCTCCTTTTTCATTCTGCCTGTGTATCACGCGAAGGGCCATTCTCTTTTTCCTTGCTTATTAGAATCCCTCCATCTAGCCTTTGGAAGACTTCCAGAATGCATGATGGCTTGACTAGGTATATAGACTGCTATACTAACCCGCGGATTTGATTCCATCCACACACAGATCGTCGACAAGGTCCTCAACGACGCCCGATATGCCTTCACCCTCCCGCCCTCCATGCAGGAGATCGTCCGCTCCAGCTTCCTCTACGGGTTCCAATTCGTCCCGTGTACGTACACCCTTCCCTCCCTCCCTACATAACCAACATCCCCCCCCCAGAAACGTTCCCACAATCACTAACTGCGTAATTAATCACCAATCTAACGATAATGATGTATACAGTGTTCTCCACAATCACCTGCTCCCTCACGCTGCCGTTCCTGGTCTTCACCAGGGAGCAGCGCGTCCATTGATTGCATGTCCAGACCGGACCGGATCGGACCGAACTGAATTATCCGTACATAGCCATGACCGTGAACGATTACATGATATGATATGACATGATGTGACACGATACGAGATGACATCTTGCAATATGACATGATATGGTACAACATCAGGTAGAATTTTATAGGCTATAGAATAGAATCGGATAGGATAGACATCATGAATATGAATGATGAGGGTTAGACCAAGACAAGGCACCAAAAAAGGAAAAAAAAAAGAGAGAGGGAAAAGAGAAAAAGAAAGAAAAGGTTCAAAAGGGTCACAAAATAAATAATAAATAAATATGAAGGATATTATACAAAGAGAAAAAAAAGGAAGGGGGGGGGGAGAGGAAGAGAAGAAGAGTTCAGGTCAGGACGACGCAAGGTTCACTATCTTATCTTATCTGGTGTTCTTGCCTTACTTACATAGGGTCTACTACTTGTGGATCTGATCTGGACATGTATACAGTACATACAATGTCAATTAATATCGATATCGGTAACAATATCTGGCTAGATACCTGTAGATATATATATATATATATACCTAATAGATAGATAGATGGATGGATGGATAGATATAGAAGAGAAACAACATCAACCAAAAAGACATCTGTCCCCCAATCAAGGTACAGTTCTGTACGTCTAGTGGACTGTACATACGTACTAGTTCTCCCAAGTCAGTCAGTCGGTCGGTCGGTCGGTCAGTTGTTCCTCAATACAGGTTTTCAAAAAAAGCCAAATAGATCTACATAAAAGCTGATATGTCTTCGATGGGCATTGTCATCTTATCTTCAATGCCCAATATAGTACCAACTACACAGATATGCAGAAAAAAATGTTACAGTTACGTTTGGTAGGTAGGTAGGTAGGTAGGTAGATAAGCAACTGGTAATACTGTGTGATTATAATTTTGGTAGTTCTCCAGACTTGTATTTTCATTTTCATTTCATCCAAAGCTAGCTAGCTAGCTAGATAGATAGAGTAGCTGGTAATAGAAAACTCCCGAAATGGCATGTATGTTAGGTATGTACCTAATGCAGGTATGAACATGAAGAAGGGGTTTATATATGACGCTATGTATGAATGCAATTCAGATCACCGCTTCTGCTGGTTCGCCGACTTGCTGCTCCACAGGCCCGTCACCACCTCCTGCACCCGCCGCTGCTGCTCCCGGATCTGCTCCTCCGTCTGCCCTCGCGCGTTCCCGCGGCTGTCGATCTCCATCCGCTCGCCGTGCTGCTGCTGCTTCTCCTCGACGACCTGGTTCCCGTTGACGTGCTCGGGCTTGGGGTCGACGCTCATGACGCCGTCCATCATGAGGGCGCCGCCCTCGCGCAGCTTGTTGATGGCGCGCACGGTGTCGATGGCGCGGTGCAGGGTGCGCCGCGCGTTGAAGTTCTTCTTGACCGTGGGGAGCAGGTCCTCGCCGGAGCCGAGCTTGCGCTTGCCGCCCGCGGGGTCGGCCGGGTCCAGGGGCGGGTTGATCCAGGGGTGCTGCAGGGCCTCGTGCGCGGTGATGCGCTGTTTGGGGTCGATGGTCAGGCAGCGGTCGATGAACTCGCGGGCCGTCTGCGAGACGCCGCGCCAGTACTCCTCCGGGGTGTACGAGTAGTCGGCCGCCAGGATGGCCTGCATCTCCTCCAGGTTGGACTCGCGGTCGAAGGGGGTGTAGCCGCAGAGGAGGAAGTAGGTGATGACGCCGATGGCCCAGATGTCTCTGCTCCCCGTAAGCGCATGCAATCGACGGTCATGTTATACAGACAATAGGGTTTCCGGTATGGAAATGAGCGTGAACGTACACTGGTTTCCCGTGCCCGGTCTTCTTGAAGATCTCGGGCGCCATGTACCCCGGCGTGCCACACGTCGTCGTCAGGACGTGGAACTGCTCCTCGTCCATGATCCTCGACAGACCGAAGTCCGCGATCAGCAGGTCCGCATTGTCCTCCGGGGTGCGGAACAGGAGGTTCTCGGGCTTGAGGTCGCGGTGCACGATGCCGTGGTCGTGCAGGTAGGCGACGGCGGAGAGCACCGCGCGGATGAGGTCTGCGGCGTCGGACTCGTAGTAGCTGCCCTTGCGGCAGATGCGGTCGAAGAGCTCTCCCCCGAGCGCGAGATCGGTGACGAGGTAGACTGCAGGCATCAATCTTAGCTTGCATATCTAGAGAGGAATGGTAAAAATCCAATGCAACGCAAGACCCAACGTACGGTTGTTCATCGTCTCAAAGTAATCGACCAGCGTCAGGATGTTCCGGTGCCCCATCGAGACCTTCTTGAGGATGGCAATCTCGTTCCGGACCTGACGTCAATCGACGGACAAGCCTTATCAGCACCCGTAACATCCTGATAGTTCTGTTACATGCGGGCCAAACTACCATGTGTTCCCTCCCGGCCATCAGCCGCTTGTTGATGACCTTGGCGGCGTAGTAGCGGCCGGTCTCGATGTGCACACATTCCTTGACGACCGAGTAGGAGCCTGCTCCGAGCGTCTTTCCAGTCTTGTACCGGCAAGGCTGGATCTGCGGCCGCTGCTGGGTCTGCGTTTGGGACGCCATCCCGGGGGATGCGCGGTGTTGGCGATATGATATGTATGACCTGACCTGACCTGGACTCGGGGGGGGGGTTGGGGGTTTTTTCCGATCGATCGAGCGATCGAGAGCGATGTCCGCCTGCAACAAGCTCGCGAACGGGTTAGAACAGAGGGTCTTCAACGGGCACGGAGGGACTTGGAGAATCTGTTGCTGGTCGCAGCGGCCAACGAGCACACGACGCTGAGCCGCGGCTTGGAGGAGCGGCGGCCACGGGACAAACGCGGGGCTGTGGGGAGCGTGCTGGCTTACTTACTCGGGAGTGCGGGGGAGGAGAGCGAGGGCGACGAGGACGAGGATGGACAGCGCGAGCTGGAGGAGAGGAGAGAGAAGCGCAAGATCGGCCTCAGCCTCGAGACACGAGACGATGCAGCGTCGGACGGGGTTTGGTCGCGGTGGTTGGCCGCGGGGCCAGGCCGGCGTCGACGGTGGAGGCGCCGGCGATCCTCATATATAACGAGCACACCAGATCGGCAGGATTGATATCGTCTACATACACTATCTACGCTGATGTACAGCAGATGCCACCATGCCAACTCCCAACGCCGGCCCGTGTCCATGTCCCTGGTGCAACCGCTCCGTGCGGATCCATAAACCGAAAAAGAAATAAACCAACTGCCATAAAAACATATGATGAGAGAGAGAGAGAAAGCTACATCCTCTTGAGCACGCCCTCGACCACCCCCTCCAGCAGCTTCAGCCCATGCCCCTTGGCTACGCTCTCCATGACGCGCAGCTTCTTCTCCACGTCCGCCCGGTCCATCGTGGCCTCCCAGCTGCCGCTGCACGAGCAGTGCTCCATGAACTCGCTGACCTTGAGGCCGCCGCACCGCGAGCACTTGAGGTCCTGCGTCTGCCACGCCACCACCAGTCCCTGCACCTGGCCGATCAGCGCCTCCTCCTGCGCCAGCCGGTCGTACTCGGTCTGGCAGAAGGGGCAGCGCCAGACCTTGGGCGTCGCCGTGCCCGCGTCCGGCAGCACGTCCTCGTCGCGGCAGAGATCCAGGTCGCGGATCAGGCAGCACGCGCTGCACGTCAGCTCCGCCAGCTTCAGGCTCGCGCTCGGGTTCTCGAACCGGCCCTCCTTGCTGAACTCGCGCACCTCGAACAGCGCCAGCAGCTCGCGCCGCAGCAGCCGCGTCTCCAGCGTCGTCGTCTTCGACAGGCTGAGCACCTGCATCAGCGCCTTGACCAGCTCCAGCACCGGGTTGCGGTGGTCCTGGTTCGGGTCCACCAGCACGCCCGGCAGCACGGGGAAGACGTAGTCCGACGCCAGCTCCGGGTGCAGGAGCTCGTCGCGCTGCCGGCGGATGAGGCTGGAGATCTGCTTCTTGAGCGGCTTGGAGAACTTCTCCGCCAGGATGGACGAGATCTCCTCGTTGTCCGGCTCGTTAATCCGCGTCAGGGGGATCTGTGTAGGCCGAGGAGTCGAGGAGTCGTCGACCTCGTGCGGACTGGGCCGTTTGAGCCCGTGCATCAGCTCGATGTATTCCACCACCCAGTCGTGGAAGACGCTCTGCATCGGCGCGGGGAGGAACCGACTCATCTGCCAGTGCATGATCGTCTCCAGCTGCTGGTTCTCCGCCTCGACCACCTCCCGACACCCCTTGCCGCCGTAGTTGTACTCGTCGTACCACACCAGGAAATCCCAGTACTCCTTGATTTCCAGATCGATGAAGTGGAACACGGCGTTCGCCCGGATCGACTTCAGCACGTATTGGCTGTATGCGTAGGCGTTGCCCACCTCCGTCTTGGTCGTCTGCAGAAGCAAACGCGTCGGGCTCGCGAAGATGATGTTCGACCCGACGCGCCGGAAGTCGCCCATCAGTTGCTGGAAGGACTTCTTGGACATCATCCGCACGTAGTTGTGCAACGCCCGGTCGTAGAGGTAGGACACGGGGCTCTCGACCCATCGGATGAGGTGCTGCACCATGATGTCCGCCATGCTGTTCCCCTCGCAGGCCTCGGTCCACCACTGCTTGACCATCTCCCGCAGGACGAAGACGCCGGCAGACGCAAACGCCTTTTCCGAGTAGAGGACACCTGTACCGTCGCTCGAGCCCCCTGCAGAAGGCCCGGAGGGAGCCAGGAATGCGTCGCTGCCCTCAAGCTCGTTGATGATGGAGGACGTGAGGATGGTGTTGATGGCGAGATTCCGAACCTCGAGCTCGATGCAGACGGTCGAATACGTGCCCGGCACGTTGATCGACGGCATGTCCACCTTCTCCAACGGGCCGACGACATCGTCCTTCTCGTACCCTGCGTGGTCCGGCCGCGGGCCCGAAGACCACCACAGGACGACATTGTTCTGCTGAAGTCGTCTGGCGTACGCGATGTCGATCAGGAACCTGGGGTCGTCGCTCTCGAGATTGCAGACAGGGACATCACCGTATCTCGCGAGCGCGGTCAGGTGCTGGATCCACGGGCTCACGTAGAGATAGTGCGTAACCAGTCGCTTGGCAATAAACGATTGCCAGCCCAGGGGAGGCATGTCCATGTCGGACACCTCGGGCTTGACCGGCAGAATCGGGTATTCCTTCAGGATCGGGATGTCGTGGACCAGCCGCCGTCTCTGCTGCGATTGCAGAACGAGCATGACCGGCTGGCTCTCCTCGCTTCGGAATTTCTTGATCAGGTCGCCAACCTCCAGATGTGCCTTCCTTATGGTCGTTACCTGAGTAGTCTTGAAGTGGATCTTTTCCTGATACTCGAACGCGTTCTGCGTGTTCTCCTCGGCGGCGGCCTGGCGCTTGCGCGCAAGGAGTTCCGAGTAGATCTTATCGACGTTGGGCATGCCCTGAACGTCCCTCGACTTGTTCAAGATGACAATGTGAGCTTCGCTCTTCGTAGTTGAAAAGAGGGCGAATATCTGCCTGTCGCCGGAGACAACATGGTACAGAAAATGGTACGCCAGGGGCGAGTTTGCCAGGTAGGGCTGGTCTGACGAGGCGTGAAGTAGCGTAGAGAGATCAAATCCACGATCCAATCCTTCCCCGAGAACTCCCCGCTGACTTTCGTCGAAGGTGCAGAGACTACCCAGTTTCAGTACCGCGCGTATGCTTAACGGAACGTTTCTCTCGTAGACTCCTTCCACGCTTGGATGATGCAGGAGCGCATTGATCTTGTCTGCTTCTCTCAAGTACGTGTCCTCAGACAACGTGAGCTCAAACAGATGAACCGAAGGATGCCCGTTCGGCAAGGTATGGTTGACCTTCTTCACCTCGCAGTCGGGTATATCCACGTCTGGCAATGCGTCTCGTTTCAAGTTGACAAACAGCTTTCGAGGAACCTTGATCGTGAGGGCGTGGATCTTCTGGTCGATCAGGACAAACGCTCTGACTACTCCAGGGGTCTCCGTATCGCGCAGCTGCAAGACCTGCCAGGTGCTGATGTACAGCAGTTCCGCTTGATTCCTGAAGTAATTGCTCAGCGAGTCCGTCGCGACGTTTGCCCTCTCTCCGAAGAGCTGTCGGCGCCGGATTCGGGCTTGCTTCTGGATCTTCCACTTCTGCTTCTGGTACTTGAGGAAGCCTACATAGTCCTCCGTCATTGATGGCATTACCGGGGGAAGACTGGCGAACGGATCCAGAGAAGTTGTCGATGAACCCTCGGGCAGCTTTCTCTTCTGCGCTGTCTTAGCGGTGGGAGGGGATGACTTCAACTTGTCCATCGAGTGAGCAACCGCATCCTCAATGTCACCGGTGTGCGGGACACGGTGGTCAAGGATATTTGTGGGCACATCCGTCAATGGATTCTTTTCACTCTTCTGGAAGAGATCCGTCATCTTCTTCTGTTTGAATTTGTCATCCCTGACGTTGATGCGCTGCTGTAGCCAGTCGGGATGCGGAACCCTGGGGACCGGATTGCGAATCTTCTGCAAGGCAGCTGGGATGGTGATCAGCTTTTGAATGACGGAGCCCAGACGCTCCAGGTAGTAGTCCCAGTCGATCACACTCCGAGGATCCATGTCGCCCGGGTCATCTTTCAGCCACTTTCGCAGGAAGAATCGCTTCACGTTCTCCTCCGCCGCGAAGATAGCCACCGGAATGGCTCGATCGGTGACCGGCGTATTCTTGGGCTTTGCAGATATGATGTATTGGCAGTTAAGGCCCTTGTCCTTGACCATCTGCTCTCCCAGGAACTCTGCCAACCGTCTTGCCGTGGTGATAGAGGTTGACTTTTGGTTTCCGTACTCGTCAAGAGTCTTCGTCATGCTTCGATTCTCGCAAATAAGATCGATAAGCTCCTCATCCGCGAGTGTCGCCCCACGTTCATACAGAACATCGAGCCATCGATCGGCGACTCGGGCAACAGCAGCATACGTTTCCGCCAGTGTCGATCCCTCTAGGTAGAACTTGAAGATCTGAGTCTGGAAAATCTTGATCAGTTTCAGCTCTCCTCTGCGCTTGACCTCGAAACCTTTTAGCTCTGCGAGGGACCCATCATGGTTGAACACGGCGTAACGTTTCTTCAGGTTCTTATCTTCTTCTTTGGAGGCGGGCAATATCATAGCTTTGTATGGCCCGTCTACTTCGAAGAAGATGGAATTATCGCTGTGCGTCTCGTACTTGAACGTAGCCGGGTCGACGAGAGTCTGATATTGGTGGTTCGTAAATCTCCCGTGGACGAGGTGATTCAGCATGACACAGGGATAAGAGATCGTCAGCTTCTTGCCGTTTTTCAGCGTGAAGGCAAAATTCTCCGGAAACGTTGCCGGAAGCATACACCAGATACCATCGGTATCGAGTTCCAGCGGACGGCCGATGCGCTCGACCAGTTCTCTGGCCATCTGAATGATAGTAGCACCGGTAAGACATGTCACTCCGGCCATCTCCATCGAGTACCAGCGAGACCCCTTCCGCATGACATAACCGTAGAAACTGTTCAAGATGACCTTGTGCGCGAGCTGCAGAGAGTCGAATAGGACGATCATCTTCTTCGCCTCTTCAATCTCCGCGGCGGGCGCCCCCGCTGCCTTGAGGGCGTCGGTCTTCCCCTTCCACACCTTCTGCTTTGCTTTGAATTCATACCGTCGATCTCGGAAGCTGCGCACGGTATTCACGTAGAATGGATTTTCCCGTTGACAGATGATGGCCTCGCGTATGACCGTCTTACTGTCGTGGATCTTGTGGTAGATTTTCTTGCAGTAGTCCTGCAGCCGCTTCTTGACGACGGCAGCCTGTTCTTCAGGGCTCAGTTCTTGGAATGTCCTCATGGGGCCATTCTTGGACTTTCCAGGGAACTTTTCGTTCTCGACTGCTCGTCGGATCATGTTGTATTCATCACGCTTCGCGGGGAGAAATTCGCCTCGCCACGCCCACGGAAGTCGCCTGTCACAATTCTTGCCCGGCCGGTTAAAGTCGCACGCGGCACAGTCGGATTCTGTTATCATCGAATCTGGCTGCAGTCGATTGGTGGTCATTATGTTCGGATACATGGAAGCGACGTCCAAATGGTAAATAGACGGCCGCTCGTTTCTGTTTGGAGTCTCTTTCAGATTGCGAAGGCGCTCTGCAATCTGTTCTCTGACTTCCTCATAGTTGGCTACATCTTCCAGTGACTTCTTCTCTTCGACCTCAATGCTGAACTTGAGCGCCGCGTCGAGATCATTGAGCAGCTGATCGACTGCCGTCGGATCGATGGTGAAATTGACAGGGATATCGCTCCGAAAGACGCCTGCTTCTATACTTTCCACATGCCCACCGACGTAGGTTTCCGACTCCAGCAGATGGCCTTCGTAAAACGATTCAGGCGGATCCTTGTGTTTGTTTGGCAAGATAATATTGTTCTTGTACGCCTGCACCATGAGCAGCATCTCGCACAGCGTCCCGGTTCCCTTTCGCAAAGTGTCGTCCGGGTTGAGAGGCAGAATATTACACAGAGAGAAGATAAAAGGGTGTATATACTTCATATACAGATAATAAGTGGCAACGGCATCGGAAACCGAGTACTCCGCCAAGGTCTGCGGACGCTCGCTCGCATATCGTGTCATCACCTCCGGGTCAAGCTCATCTGGATCGTAACCAAGCTTGGCGACTGTAACGGCCTTAAGGCCACGACTTCCCTGTGGAAGATAGCTGTCACGGTTAACCCAGGCAAAACAGTCCATATGCACGCAGTGATCGCTCTGGTAGATATCTTCGCTGTTCTTTCGGAAACCGATTTCTTTGTACATGTCGATCCCCAGCACACTAGCTCGCGCCTCAACGAAGGGCCAGTCGAAGTAGTCACCGTTGTACGTCGCAATAACTGTCGGCTTTGCTTCCTTGATATGATTGAAGAATCGTTCCAGCAAGCTCCTTTCATTTGGCTCATTAAAGATCATAAATGGACCGCTGTATTCCGGCTTTGGGGTATACTCGAAGTCGTTGATATCCTCGGAGACGATTTCTCGATTAGTGATTAGGAATCCATGGCCGTCGATCATGTAAGATATCATCATAATCTGGTCGATCACAGAATCGGGGAACTTCAGAGGTAATTTCGTCGTTTCAATATCGAAGGCGAGAACAACAGGATCAGGTCGCTGCAGTCGCTCTTCAATGCAGGTCAATGAGACAATGCCATGCTTTGCCTCCACAGTGTACCACTTTCCGATGCGGATATCTAGCGACCGTGAGTTCGGAGGTCCCGCCACGGGGAGTAGAGAAACGACCGACCTTTATCAATAGCTACTCTGACATGGTAAGGAACGTCATACTCTCGAATATCAACAATATAATCACTCGCATTCACAGCGCCATTAGGTCGTGGGTCATTAATCGGATCTTCGTCAAAGAGATCAAAGCCGGCATTCGCACTGGTCCTCGAATTAGAACACTGAAACGAACACTTCGGCGACAAGAGAAATCAAACCTGGCCATTTCTGCATAAGTGTCCATCGCATTAACATTCTTCCTGTTCTTCTCCGCGATCGGTAGAAGCGTCTTCCTGACCTCCAGAAGATTGCCCACGTTCGCGAAGTTGAGTTGGAGGAACGTTCTCCGATGTCCAAGGAGGTGGTTTGGCATCTGCAGATCCTCCTTTTCCACCATTTTGATCTTCTTGATCAGACCCTCGAACATCCTCCGGCACCATTCCTCGACTTCCGCCTCGCGGCCCTTCTTCGTTGCAATGAGGAAATACGGGTCGTACTCCACCGTCGCCTTGAAGCTCCCTCCGTCTTCCTCGAGGAAGTAGAAGTCCACGCCAGCACGGCCCCCAGGGACGTTCGGATCCTCTATCGATGTGCTGTGCATGTTGATGAGCCATCCTTCCCTTTTCTCGCCGGATTCGAACCGGGGGAAGCCCATCTTTTCGTCGATCTCATTTGCCAGCCGGATCGCCTCGAACTTCTCATCTTGAGACGTAGCTTCCGTGGAACGAAGGGACGAGAATTCAACTGTCTTTGCGCGCTTCGGATTGAATGATGCGGCGCCGGACCGGAACTTCTTTCCATATTTAATGGGCTTTCGTGGAGGCATTGCGTCGTTGCACCCGCCTGGCTGAGATCACTGAGGAAGAGGAGCGAAGGGCTCGTAGACCATGGACCAGCGCCAATCAGTTCAGTTCAGACAGAAGTCGAGCATAATGGTCACCGTTGATCTTCCGGACGTTGCAATGCCGGTTTGGAACGTCCTTGGATGTTCTTTGCCGCGATCGGGGTTTGAGCAAGAGGGCCAGAACAATAACGGCCCTCTCTCCGCCTTGGGCAATAATACTTGGACGCGTGCGCGTTTCCACTATACGCGTGAAGCGCCCCGTCGGCGGTCGGAGAAACTCACCCGTCTCGGGCTAGGCGTTTTTCTCGGCATCGTCTGTTCGGAAAAACCGAGGGGTCGTCCGATGCAAGATGATGCCCTCCGGGAGGGACGAAGTGGAAAAAGTACGGTAGCTGAGCTTTTGGGCCAGTATATCACCATGGCTGGGGATACAAGAGACTCCGATCCGCCCGCGTCCGACAAACAGACCGACGATAAGACCAAGTCGCAAGACCCTTTTGCACCCACCAAGAAACCCAAGCATGAATTCCCCAAGTCCCAAGTCGGAAAGCTGTGGGAGGCTTTCGGGAACCCTGAGGAGCCGATAAACCTGATGGCACCCAATGCGAAACAGAAGGATGTCTCGTTAACAGAGGTCATCAAGTCGATATCTTGGAATGATTTCACTTCTTTCTATAAAGCGCCGTGCGCGCGGGAATCTCTACTGACAGGACTTGGCACTGGGTTTTGTGTTGGTGGAATAAGAGCTGTCCTTGGAGGTGAATTCTGTTGAAACTGCTCATTCAGGGAATATCTGATAGCTGATATATGATGTAGGACTCGGTTCAATCTGGCCTGCCTGTAACTGGGCAGTAGGAGCATTTGCTGTCGCTTCGATAGGAATGCATGAATTCTGCCAGCAACGCCGGGTGAAGGAACTGGACGGCATGAAGCAGGCAGTCGAATTGATGCGGGAACTCAAACTTAAGAAACAGCAGGAGAGGGAAAAGAAGAAGGCCGAGGAAGAGGCCGCAGCCCGCGCAGCCGAGGAGGAGAGGAAACGCAAAAGCTGGTTCAACCTTTCGAACTACAAGTTCTGGTAGTGTTTCTGCTACTCGTCGCCAGGGGAGTCACGGAGTTGAGTGGGTTCCTGCGTATGGTACTTTTCAGGCCGGATGGGAGATTGATATTCTGATGTTCACTAGGTTCGCGCCTATACCATCTTGTAAAAAGCGTCTTATGAAAAGTATTTTATGTATCCAATGCCAAAATCCCCTGTCCATGACATATTTGCAAGCTCCATAACGCCGAGATACCCAATGTAACAGTCGTAAGTCGCGCATCATTCACTTGAATCGCTAATGTCAAACTTGACCCTCTTCTGAATCGTCCTTTCCGGCGCGTCGCGCATACTATCGTGGTTAATCCCACCGCGCCGCTCCCTTCGTCTCTCTCGCGCCTCCCGGGCTTCGCGACTTTTCCATTCCGCAATCTGTTTCTGTCTCTTCTGTGACCTCATCCAGGCGATGGCTGGTGTAGGCTTGAAGCCGATCCCGTTAATACCGTACCCATCATCATTTGGGTCGGTAGGATTGTGGCCTGTTATTTCTGAGTCATGCCAGGTGAGCGGATTCTCGCCCGCATCGCCAGAGAGCGGCGGTGATTTCCGCCGACTCCGCTGCTTCGACGGTTGAAGCACATTGCGCTTCTTGCGCGAACCTGATGTCGGTCTAGTCTTTGCCGCTGCTGACGATGAGGAAGGAGCAACAGGCTCCTTTTCAGTCTGCCGATTCACGGGTTTGGTGTGTTGCTCAGTCGCACTGGGCTCGCTTCCTGGCGAAGGGGACGTTGCGCGCATATCGACATCACCAGACAAATCCTGCTGGCTCTCCAGCTGGGCGGAATGATCCTTCATCTCGCTATCCAAATCGCCGCTCCCGATACCTGGTTTTGAGCCGGTATCCCCACGTATAGCAAGCTCCCTCAGACGTCCAGCGACAGCCGCTCGAGGACTGTACCTCCCCGCATCCTCCTCCTCGCACAGTCGGGCTTCCTGTAGGCTGGCGATCGAAATAGTCGAAGAAGGGGAGGCTGACCGGCTGTAGCACTCGGAATCGGAGGCATCTCGTTTGCGCTTCGGCGACTTGAAGGATATCAGTGCTGCCATCATAGCGGGGCCGAAGGCGGTAGAGGGGGAGTCAACATAGAACAGGACTCCAACCAGGAGTTCGAGAGGAACACCGGCTCAAATATGCTTGAGCACACAGTTGCAAGGGAAAGCGATCCAGATAGCCATAACTATTGCGGTGCGGTGTCAAGATACAACTGCTTGCAGGGGGTTGCCATTGCCGATGGGGGAAGGATATACTGGACGCGCGGGCCGTCATCGTCGCCGCCGCAGGTGTGACAGTCCGCGCACTTCCCGAAACGCATGCCGACTAAGACACTTCAAGGCTTCAACGATCTCATCGAAAGTACCTAATTTGACACAATACCAAGCTTCCTAAATACACATATTTTTACAACACAATCCCGACCCGTGATAGAAAAACACAAATAGAGCAAAAAGTCAAAAGAATAAACCGTAACAACGCCGTGTCGGAGACTCCCATCCGTCCCAATAAAATGGTGCGATTAGGCCTTCGACTTCTTCTTGGATGGTTCGACCTCGCCGTCGTGCTTCCGTTTCTTCTTCTCGGAGACTTCGTCCTCGCCGGCATCTGACTTTCTCTTCTTCTCCTTCTTGTCCTTCTTTTCCTCCTTTTCTTCCTTTTCCTTCTTATCCTTCTTCTCTTCTTTTTCCTTCTTTTCCTTCTTCTCTTCTTTGTCCTTCTTCTCCTTCTTCTCTTCCTTTTCCTTCTTCTTCTCTTTCTTGTCCTTCTTTTTCTCCGCCTTCGCATCGGCGTCCTTCATTTCCACGTCACTCTTCTCCGCGTCGACTTCCATCTCTGCCAGGACAGCGTCCATGGCGGTTTTCTGCGGGACAAGTCAGTAAATACTATGGAAACCGGGATGGAGCAACATACCATTGCGACTTCATTCTTAGTGGGCGGAGCGCCGGTAGCGTAGAACTCCAGACGTTCCTCGACTTGCTTCCTCAGGACCTCTCCAAACTTGGTGGAGGGAGTCTCAGAGAAGTTATCGATTCTCGAAGCGATAGAGCACTTGTTCGCGAGGAATCGCGATATTCTGCCCTTGTTCTTTGGACCGGCTCTGCCGATGAAGGAGGAGTGGAAAAGTAATCCGTACTTGGGGGTGTTTCCCTTAGTCTTCAAAGCTCTGAAAAGTGCCTTCTCCGCACCCAAAATCTGAACGGTGGATGCAGGGTACTTGGCCAAATTGGTCAAGCTTCCAGCATGCGAAATCAGGCGAGCCCCGACAACTTCTCCAATCAAAGCGGCAAGGTTGGGGGCCACGACGTTCATCTTCGAGACCAAGTAGGAGTGGAGACTCTTGCGGTAGTTCGCAAGGCTGACAACCCGTTCTGCGAAGAGGACAACATTTTCCATATCCGTATCGGAGATATCCTGACCCATGCTGTGTCTAGCGGCATCGATGATGTTCTTCGCAACGCCTTCATCGTCGTCCACAATCGCAGCAAGGTCATGTAGGCTCTCCTCAGTCAAGTTCTTCTTGTTCTTCACGAAGAGGGCAACCCGGGCGTACTTGTGATTCTCCGAGACGATCTTAATAAGCTCGGGAAAATGCCACGAGTACCACTCCCGAACTCTCATCGAAAAGGTATTGATAGCCTTGTCAAGCTGGTCAAGAATGGAGATGGCCTGGATAATGTGGTTATCATCTCGCTGCACAGAGAACTTGACCTTGGCTCGCGAGTATGCGTGTCCAAGACCCAGTTGTGCTGTGTCGATATCGCCCTCACGAAGCTGCTTCAACAATTTCGTCGCGTGCAGCCTAATTCCTCGAAGCATATCCTGGACGATCTCGCTGGTGTCTCCCGTCTCGCAGTCCACGAATGGAAACGCGGCCTTGATGCTTCCCGCAAGAGCCTTGTCCGAGACGCCCAAGACAACCTTCTTCTTCTTGCCTGGCTTCGGCAGGTTCAGCTCGAGGAATGAAATCAGAGTCTCCGATGCGACTCCCTCAGAGATGTTGTTGATCTCACTGAGGGCCTGCTTGTTGTTCCTGATTCTTGTAAGCGCACAGTCGAACAGACCGCGGGGCTCAAGGGCACATACTCGAAAGGCAGAAAGCTAGTAAGCTCAACCATTTTTCCGAATTTTGCAAGGTCTTGCACACTGTCCTGAACCTCCTTCAGGCGATTCCCAACCGTATCCGCCTGGTGCACGACCTTGAAGATCGAGTAGCCCATAGGGGCCTCGAAGAGAAGGTAGTCGGCCATGGCGAATTTGATGCGAGGCCTCGTAGATTTAAGATCCTAATACCTCGCGCGAGCAGAGCGGCTCGCTGATCAAACTCCAGTTGGTTGCGACTGGTTAACTCGCTGTGCGCGGGCGTGGAGTTTGAAAGGCTGGAGAATGGAGAATGGAGAATCGAAATGTCGGAGCTCTTTTTTTCTGCGGCGCCGCTAGTGCGAACTTGAGTGTGGGCTTTTGCCAAACCAGAGCTCACCGCGTTCGACGGGAGCACCACCTGTTACGGACAGCGCCGCTCGTCATCTTAATACACCACCCCAGCAAACCCCTGCGTCTTGCGACTATTTGTTGAGGGTTTTTCTTCTTTATCTCTAATATCGCTGCAGCCATGTCTGCGACACAGCTACTCAACCCAAAGGCGGAGTCGAGGGTAGGAAATCTGCCGGTTACCCCTCCACGGACGCACACTGACACTGTTTAGCGGAGGGCTGAAGCTCTGCGAGTGAACATCAACGCCGGAGAAGGTCTCCAGGATGTCCTCAAGTCGAACCTGGGCCCTTCGGGGACGATTAAGATGTACGTTGGCCGCACCCGAGCAGTGCGGGGGAGACTTCGAGCTGACAAAACTCATCTAGGCTGGTGGACGGTGCAGGCGGGGTATGAGTTATCACCCTTCGCAAGAAAGAGCCTGAAATGCTCATATAACCGTAAAACAGATCAAGCTCACGAAGGATGGGAATGTGTTGTTGCGAGAGATGGTTCGTATTTTACCCCGGTCTTTCTAGATGTGCCTGCTGACTGTTGTAGCAAATCCAAAACCCCACAGCCGTAAGCCACCTCCTTCAGACGATCTCTTTTCGGTATACTTATATCTTTCGAAGGTTATGATTGCGCGGGCTGCAACGGCGCAGGATGAAATCACTGGAGATGGAACGACGTCGGTGGTGCTCATGGTTGGAGAGCTTCTGAAGCAGGCTGATCGATACATTTCCGAGGGGCTACATCCCAGAGTTGTGACAGACGGTTACGAGATTGCGAAGAACGAAACTCTTAAGGTGAGTCTCTTGATCGGAACTGAGGCCTACGTTGTAACTAAGTGTTTTCGTCCATGTAGTTCCTCGATCAGTTCAAGATACAACGAGAAGTCGACCGGGAATTGTTGCTGTCCGTGGCCCGCACGTCGCTCTCTACAAAGTTGAATAGGGCTCTGGCGGAGAAGCTGACGCCTGACATCGTTGATGCGGTGCTTGCCATCCAGAGGCCTCCAGCGAAACCAGACCTTCACATGATTGAAATCATGAAGATGCAGCACCGAACGGCATCCGACACGCAGCTCATCCGTGGTCTTGCTCTCGATCATGGCGCGCGACACCCCGACATGCCAAAGCGAGTTGAGAATGCCTACATCCTGACCTTGAACGTCAGTCTCGAATACGAGAAGTCTGAGATCAACTCCGGTTTCTACTACTCGAGCGCCGAACAGAGAGACAAGCTGGTGGAAAGCGAACGCCGATTTGTGGACGCCAAACTTCAGAAGATCGTGGATCTGAAGAAGCAGGTTTGCGGGAATGACCCCAAGAAGGGTTTCGTTGTGATCAACCAGAAGGGAATCGACCCTCTGAGCTTGGACGTCCTTGTCAAGAACGGCATCCTTGCCCTCCGCAGAGCGAAACGAAGGAACATGGAGCGTCTGCAGTTGGTCTGTGGTGGTGTAGCGCAGAACAGCGTCGACGATCTCACTCCCGACGTCCTCGGCTGGGCTGGTCTGGTCTACGAGCACCAGCTCGGCGAGGAGAAGTACACGTTCATCGAGGAAGTCAAGGATCCCAAGTCCGTGACTATCCTCGTCAAGGGCCCCAACCAGCACACCATCAACCAGATTACGGACGCAGTCCGCGACGGTCTGCGCTCCGTGTACAACACCATCGTCGACCGTTGTGTCGTGCCTGGTGCAGGAGCTTTCCAAGTCGCCGCTGCTGCGCACCTGTCGTCAGAGAACTTCCGCAAGACCGTCAAGGGCAAGGCCAAGTGGGGTGTTGCTGCCTTTGCGGATGCCCTGCTCGTCATCCCCAAGACGCTTGCTGCCAACTCGGGCCACGACATCCAGGACTCTCTGGCCGCCCTGCAGGACGAGCATGCCGAGGGCAACGTGGTCGGTCTGAACCTCGCGACGGGTGAGCCGATGGACCCAGTGCAGGAGGGTGTCTTCGACTCGTACCGTGTGCTGCGCAACGCCATCGCATCCAGCGCGGGCATCGCGTCCAACCTGCTCCTCTGCGACGAGTTGCTCAAGGCTAGGCAGATGAGTAAGAGTGGTGGTCCTGGAGGAGCGGAGGAGGGATCTTAGATGGGGAGGAAAGAGTGTGTGGAGACGTCTCAGTAGATTCATGGCATTTATTGGTATGCTCCAAGAAAAGACGACGTGCATTCAGTAAACGCAGCCAACCATTCTATCTACGTAGTTCCCTAACTAGTCCTACGCAATGCTAAGAATGATTTGAACATTCTTCATGCAGGCAGCAGGATTTCGTGGAATCTGCAGCGTAGGTCCGAATCGTCATTTGCCAGTCGGCCTGAAGCCTAGTATCTCCATCGAGTACAGTGTTTTAGACTTCGGAGGTCCGACAGAGACGTTGCGTTTCACCAACGGAGGCTCTGCATAGGCATCCATTGAACAGGTTCATATGAGACATTGGAATCTGGACCATCAAGGATACTCTTTATTGGCAATACTATCCAAAAAATATCTACCGAATGAGACCAACGAAAACTGGGTATCTTTTCCTTTTCCATCCTTTTAAGCGCCGTCCAAAGCATCTAAGCATAAAGTACGTATACACGAATACCTGCCCGGGAACCCTCCATTTCGTTTTTTCCTGGTATAAACTTGATCAATCAATCAATTAATCGCTCTGGCTTTGTGCCTCCTCTCGCTTTCGCTGCTGCATCTTCTCGGGGGCCCATTGGCCCAGGAACCCTTCGTCTCTCACAGGATCCCGTAGACTGACGCCATGGATCTTGGCCCACTCGAGCACGTTCGACTTGCGGATCGTCACGGTCTCGCCGTGTTCGACGTCATCCTCACCACCGGAGGATGAGGTTCTCTTGCGCTTCCTGCCGGCCTTCTCGGGCTCCACGACGCCCATGCCCTTGAGCGCGGTGATGACGTCCTCTGTCAGCATGCCCGTTGCCTGTCCGATATCGCGGACCGTCATCCGTTCACGGACGGGGCGTTTTCTGGCCCCCTTGGCAGCGGCGTTCTGCTGCTGCTTCTGCTGCACAGACTCATCCGGATCCGCGCCGGGAGGGCCCAGCAGGAAGTACCTGGCAATCCGCTCCTCCCAGAACCGGCAGTAGCTGCGGCGGCCCATCTCACTCAGCGGCCTCTCGGGCCCGCCGATGAAGCCGCCCTCCCATTCCCATGCACTCAGCTTGTAGCTCACGCCCATCAGCAGCTTACCCAGCTGCTTGTGCTGGTAGGGCGGGAAGATGAGGATGCAGGCGAGGTTGTTGGCATCCCAGGACAGCTTCTCCTTGGAGAAGTACCCCAGGACGTGGTACCCTCCGCCGGGGTTCCGCGGGTCGGTGTAGGTGAGGATGTAGTAGAGGAACGAGGCGACGTCGAAGAAGACGGACTTGTGGTCGAGGAAGAGCTTCGCAAAGAGCGACAGGTTCTGCGCGAACAGCTTGTGGTCCTCGCCGTCCAGCTCCCACACGGCGTAGCCGCCGTGCTCGTAGATCTTGGTCCCCGGCGGGGTCGTGCGGTGCTGGCACACGCGCGTGTGCCCCGCGTAGGCGTCGACGTCGCACGAGTACCGGAAGCACCAGGGGCAGACGTACAGCCGCTCCGTGTCCTTGCCGACGAGCTCCTCCGGGTAGATCGAGTGGAACCAGGTCTTGAAGAGGAGGTTGCCCAGCACGACGCTCTTGACGCTGCGCTCCGGGGGGTTTTTGGAGTGGGAGGAGTGATTGCTGCGCGCCATTGCGGCTCAGGGAGGTGTTCAAGTTGGGACGATGTGGTCGAAAAGGAGTCTCTCGAGGCGTTCGAGAGGTCGTGCTTTGTAGGTGATACGGTCCATCGGCCGCCCTTGAATGAAAGGGGGAAAGAAACGCGGAGATGAAGAGGTTCACTCTCCTGGCCTGCGAAAAGGCACGAAACGACGTCGGCGGGGGAGAAGTTCGAGGTCAAGTAGATGTCATGGACGCAACGAGATGATGATGAGCCCGACCAAGCCTCTATAAGGCCGGACGCGATGAGGGTAGACCTGCTGGCTGCACTTGCGTCGGTCTTGAGGGCATCGCAAACCCTGTCCGGCGCGCTCTGGGCCGGGTCGGGGTGCGACCCGAAGCGGCATGGCGCGGCGAGGCGGACAGAGGGCGGGGAAGCGGGCGCCGGAAACCCTCGACTCTCGAGTGGCCGGGCTCTGCCGCCCGTGACGTTGTGTCGCGAGAGCTTCATCCTCCAGACCGTTTACTCTGTTGCCTGGAGTTTGTCTTCCATCTCCGGCCTGCCCGCGTCTGCTGGTCTGGAAGTTCCGGTCTGCGGGTGTATCCCAGCAGAGGTTCTGACGACCTTTTGACTTCAGAAGCGCAGCTCCTGACGCTGTCTTCCTCCCTAGACTGCTTCACCTCCAAACAGAGCATCCAAGAGCATTCTCGAGGCCTGTCAGCGTCTTCGATGCTTCCTCAGGAGCTGCTGTGTTCATGAAAGCCTGCATTTCCTGCATACTAGCTCTCTACCCTTCCTCCTAGTTACCAATCTTGTGATATAGTCGGTTGCTCCTAGCAGCTCTGCTCTCCATTTACTCCTGTCGTATACCCCTCCAGCTAGCATCCAAACGCGTTCCCTTTTCTTTCGGAGAGCCTCATATCATCCACTATGTTGAAACCATTTCAAATCAGGGATCTCCACAGCCCTCTTCCCGAACAGAATGCGCACCAGACTGCTAGGGATAACAACGACCATGTGAGGAACTCTGGATCGGAGAATCCGCTACAGTCAGGCCGCCGTCATGGCGTTGTCCAGATCTCGGCTCCCGAATATGATGAGATAGTTTCGAGCCATCCCCGTGCCAGGCTGATGTATATGGATGATGACGATGGGGAGATTATCACTGTGAGTCCCACTGATTGAAAGCTATCTGCCAGTTTTCTTGTCTTGATTCTCATATGTTCCTAGGTCGGGTCGTCCATCGAGCTTTCTCAACGTCTAGATGAGCCTGTCAATGTCTACACGCTTCCCCGCTCACCCTCTTCTCCTCCCCGAGGCGACTCCAGCCCGATGCATGCATTTGACATTCATCGGTCGAACTCCGTTACGGAGCTATGGAAGAAATTCGAGACCAGGTCCTCAGAGACGTCAGAGTCTTCTGAACGCCCGAAGTCGCCAATCCGGCAGACTCTCACGGTGCATGATGTCGATGCAAATACCGCAGATGCGGGCCAGGGAACGGAAGACACGGTCAACTCCAAAAAGACGACAGATTCAGATTCCGGAAAGACTTTTAATAACCTCCGCGAGCTGTGGTTTCAAGCGTGTAATCCACCTCGGTTGCCGCTGACAGAACTTTCCCAGCCCGAGCTTGGAACGCAAGCAAAACCACCGGTCTCTAGCAAGCCAAATGTCCCAAGTCAATCACCTAATAACAGAAATGGCAGTTCAGCTGAACGTAGTAGAGCATCAGATCTCATTGAATTTGGTCTGACTACCGCGGCTAGTATTACTGCCGAGGGGAAGCGGCAGGTGAGTAATCCCATCACCAAACTATCGTGGGAATTTAGACTTATAAATTCTAGGCACAAGAGGCAGGGGCTCGTCTACGTGGCCTGAGAAATTTATCAGCTGGTTCCTCTTCTATTCCATTCTCCATACCTTCCTTTAAGGAGACCCCATTTGCATCGCACAGTCCAGGAAATGCTTTCGCGAGTGATTCCGTTGAGACAAGGCAACAGAAAGGGTCCTCAGAAGCTGTCGAACCGGCTGCTAAAGATGAGAGTCAGCCCTTGCTCGCAGCATTCGAGGCTGAGATGGCCAAAATCATGGAAGCCTCAGGCTCCAGTGAGGATGGGACACCCCAATTGGATACAACTACATCCTCTGCCGACCAACGGCAAGCAACAAATGGACCCCCGAGGCCTGCCTACATACTTGCCCACGCCGTGCAGAACATTGTCAGCGGGGTGGAACTCGTTGGTTCGGAGTTGAAGTCGAGAGTTCCGGAGATCGAGCGTCTGGAGCGTCAGCTGTCGCAACTTCAGAGAACCCTCCCGGAACATGTTGGAACTACTTTACAAGGCGCTTTTACGGCACTTGAGTCTCGTGTGAAGAATCTGGCAAACGCACTCCACGACGCTTCGGTTGCTACAGGACGTGCAGCAGATAGAGTTCGACAAGCTCAACTTCATCCCGCTGCTGAGCAAGCTGTTGACGGTTTACGGACACTGGCAGGGGAATTTGGCCAAATAAGCCGGACCTTGTTTGCCGCCTTTGAGGCTGAGTGTGGACGCCGAACTTCGGGCACCCAAAATGAGTCTTCTACTCAGAATGCATCAGCTGCCTCTCAATCGGAGGTTCGGCCGCAAGTTAATGATCGTCTCGAGGATTCTGCAACAAACGGTCCAGCTCCCCGCACCGCTGAATCTGATCAACAGCCGGCATCACACTCCGGTCTATCCGAGAATGAGAACAGAACACCAGATGATGCTTCCGCCTCTAACAGAACGGGGAAACCAGACTCTCAGGCGGAAGGACTGAGCAACGAGAAAATTTCACCGGGATCTGATCGCGGAGTCACTACAAAGATCCCACCGCACCCAATTGAACCCGACGACCAGCCGCCACGGAGACGCCTGCTTCCATATTTAGACAACATGCAACATTCTGCTACCGGATCAGTTCTCCCGGCTCCTTTCAATAAGACCAATCCGACACCTCCGCCGCATCCGTTATTTCCTAGGCCGTTTGGGCAGCCACACCAACCTGGCCATTCGCACTGGTCGAGTTATGCTCATCCACGGTTTTCACCGCCATCATTGCACCGGCAACTCCCTCGCGATATCCATATTAATGGTCCTATGCTGCCACTGGAACAACAGCTCAACCAGCAGATGTCCCAATCTGCGAATGGAACGCTGTTCATCGGGAACGTAGGATTTAACGTGACCGAAAAGACAATCCAGGATGTTTTCGCCTCCAAGGGCTTCCTGGCTAATGTTCACCTGCCGATAGATTCGGAGACTGGAAAACACGCAGGCTTCGGATATGTCCATTTTCCGTCTACCTATGCAGCCGCAGCAGCTTTGGCCGCTCTTCAAGGTGCCCACATTGATGGCCACGCAATAAACCTTGAATTCAGTGACCACTGCCCTATCAACACTTTGGAGACCCCGCCAAAAGTCCCTAATGGTACGAGACCATCTATGGCCACCTCTGCCAACCCCGGACGAATCACTCTGGAGCCAGCCTTCATCAGCCCTTTTCGCCACCGGCAATCATGGCACCCCGCTAATGGCACAACATCCGAACAGATTCAAAAGAGTAGACCGTTTACAGCTCCCAATGATAGCAATCCTGCGAACCGGACACGCAAAGACGAGGATACGACTACGCACCCGCCTGGGGATCAAAATGAAGTCAGCATGCTTGATGAAGTGGATGAAGACCCCGAGTTATCGGCACGCTATCCTTCTCTCCTGTCAGGAGACTCCCAGCGCTCTGTCACTAGCAATGCCACCTCACCCTCCGTGCCCGGAAACCTTCCAGCTCCAGACTCAGACATGACGCGATTCCCACCGGTCTCCCAGCTGGATGCTCATATCTTGGCCAGCCAACAATGTTTTGCTCGTACGAAACCGCGTCCCAGTCCTGGGACGCAATCGACTGGATGTGCTTCGAAGATAAATTCTGGGACACACGACTCGGAAAAGAAGGACGTACAGCGTACTTCTAATCCTCCAGCACAAGCCATACCTGGCAGCTTCCCTCAAGACACGCAGGAAAATCGTGAGAAAACAAATGTCAATCCTTCACTACATGGCACAGATCAACTGCGTCGTTCGAATACCGTCATTGCTGCAGACCCAGCGGCCAGGCTTCCAGGCCCTTTCGATCCACTCTACAGGCCTGACGGATCTCTGAGACGCAGCGCAACGGAGCGTGATCCTCTACGCCAAATTCGCGAGAATCACATGGTGCGCCGACCTTCGAGACCTGCGGATACAATTCCTTCAAGGCCCTCCTCCGATGCCCGTGCGAATACTCCGGGGAGCTTTCCCGTTAACAACTCGTCGCGCAAAAGAGATGCAAGACCTACCGCACGTCCGTCTGGACCGCGCCCACTGAATGTGCAACAGTCAGCGTGGAAGCAGAGCGCCATTGACCACTGTGTGACCGCTCTGCTTACCCTAGGATACGGGAGCGCGAGTGATGAAGGTCGACAGAGGCTCAGAGTATATGCAGAAGCGGCCGGTGGTAGAATCTCAGATGCGATTGATATGATTGAGGAAGAGAGAAAGGCTTATGCACAACAGGGCTCGCTGATTTAATGAGCTGCGGACTCTCTGGTCTGGTCTACTTCTCGGCTGATTTCGGAAAACTTTCTCACAGACTCCATTTCGGTATGGTCATTTCATGATTGAATTCATCCTTAGGGTTAACGGTATTGCGATCCTTTCATTTCTATGTGATTACGGGATTCTTGTATGTACTGCAGTTCACGGGCCAGTTCGGAATGATACTATTTTCAGCCTTGCTGCTTGGCTTCAAGCGATTCAAGTCACCTCGTGAGCCCGGAACAGTGATCTATGCGTAAATTGTGCAGAAATTGGAGCTGCATGGTTGTTGTCTTCCTCTTGACTGTAAAGGAGAAAAGCAGCACCATTCTTCCTACATTAGCTTAATTGGAGATAAGTGTATGCTGAGAGGATGCTATCATCATGGCGGTTCATAAAACGTATTCAGTACCTCGTAGATATACTGCGTAGTCCGATTAGGGTTGGCGGGGTCACATCTGCCGCCGAGACGAACCGCATCTGCCCGATCAAACGCATCAAACGCGATCTTTTATTCGCATCGCTGTTGACGCTGACCTCTATCCAAACAACACAACTTCAATTGGAGCCCCTTTTCAACCCGATTTGCTTCGCGCGCAATGCGGACATGGTGGCGGAGCTTCGTCACATCCGTCTCAAGGCTTAACAGCCACCAGCCGTCGACCGTCAATCGCCCCGCGCCGCTGCGATGCGCGCAGATTCTCCAGGCATCGTCCCGGCAAGACGGCACCTCGAGTCTCGAGGACAAGGAGGTAACGGTGCAGGGCTTCATCCGGTCGGTCAGGAAGCAGAAGCGGTTCGCATTCGCAGAGATCACGGACGGCTCGACGGTGCAGCCGCTGCAGGCTATTCTGAAACCGGAGCAGGCGGCTGAGTATGTTCTCCGAAACCGAATGGAATGAATACCCATTTCTCAGTCCAACTGCTGACATCTCCGTGCGGATACCAGTTTAACCACCGGAGCGGCGGTTGAGATAACCGGTCTGTGGAAAGCTTGTCCCCCTGGCAAGGAGCAGAGTCATGAGCTTCAGACTACTGAGGTGAAGGTAGTCGGCGCGTGTGATCCTGAGGTGAGTTCCGGGTCTACAAAAAAGAGGCGCAAAGGACACTGGGATTAATATGGTTCGACTCGAAACAGACATATCCTATTCAGAAGAAGTATCACACGCCCGATTTCCTTCGACAGATCCCCCACCTCCGGCTGAGAACGCCGTTCAACTCCCTCCTGTCGCGATTCCGATCGGAGTGCATATTCCAGCTCGGGAACGTATTCCGGTCGCATCCAAGCGGAGCTTTCACACAGGTCCAGCCGCCGTTGATAACCTCGTCCGATTGCGAGGGTGCCGGGGAGACCTTTACCGTCATTCCCCGGGACTCTGTGGGTTCTGGTGCCGATGCTGAACATTTCTTCCGGTCACCAAAGTACCTGACCGTGTCTTCGCAACTGCACCTCGAGGCATATGCTGCGCAATTGGGCAGCGTGTGGACGCTCTCCCCGACGTTCAGGGCCGAGAAGAGCGACACACCGCGCCACCTTAGCGAGTTCTACATGCTCGAAGTGGAGGTCAACTTCATGCGCGATCTGGATTCGCTCACGGATCTCGTCGAGTATATCGTTCGCGATCTGACGCGGAGACTGTACGACACGCCGGTGGGGCAGGAGGTCCTGACGGCGAAGAGAACGGGCGAATCTGGGCAGGAAGATGCGGACTCCGATTCTTCTTCCGCGCTGCGTCAAAGATGGCTCAACTTGATCGAAGGTCCCCGGTGGCACCGCCTCACATACACGCGCGCCATCGAGCTCCTCCAGGACGCAGTGGCGAACCACGGCGCGTCCTTCCAATTCCCGCCGTCGTGGTCCGAAGGCCTCCAGCTTGAGCACGAGAAGTACATCGTCGAGAAGATCTGTGGCGGCACTCCGGTCTTCGTGACCGACTACCCAAAGGCCGTCAAGCCGTTCTACATGGCTCCCTCAGACGTGGACACGGACTCCTCCTCGTCAGCCAACGAAAAGCAAACCGTGGCATGCTTCGACCTCCTGATGCCCGAGATCAGCGAGGTCGCGGGCGGCTCGCTCCGCGAACACCGCTTGCCCAACCTGATCCAGAACATGCGCGAGCACGGCCTCATCAAGACGCGTCCCAGCGATCGCGGTGACGCTGCTTCTCCGGTGGAGCCTTCGTACCCGTACCTCCAGCCGAATGAAGATCTCGGCCACCTGCGGTGGTACGCGGACCTCCGTCGCTGGGGCACCGCGCCCCACGGGGGGTTCGGGCTCGGGTTCGACAGGTTCCTGGGCTACCTGGCTGGCGTGAGCAGCGTCAGGGATGTGGTGCCGTTTCCGCGGTATTTTGGGAGGGCGGAGTGTTAAGTAGAGGAAGATTCTTCTGCTACTTTTATTTCTTGCTTATTTGGCCATGAGAACATGATATACCAGCCATGCATGTCTGTTCTGTGTCTCTCGTAACGTCCAACTGTACTATATACATTGTATCGCATTATATCGTCGGAATAGATATCCCAAAATCTAGCATGAAGGTCTCTTGTTCCCGCTGGTAGACATAGTCCTGTTTTCTTCTCTGCTAGGAAGAGGGCAATTTCAGTCCCAAGGTCCTCCTTCTCCATCAGTCAAAGGTCTTGTCCCGAACATTCTTAGTAGCGATTCTATCCCAGCCCGCCCGCCCCAAATTCTTGTTCTTAACATTCAATTTTTTATGAATATGAATATCAATACCAATATGGATATATAGATTTATTAATTACTGAAGCATCTCAACTCCACCACATCCTAAGGGCCTCTTGCCTTCTTCTTACTTAGGGAAGATGCCAGTCAGCCAAGCCTATCTTCAGCCAGAGGTCGTTCTCAAGACACTAGAGTGAGAGCGAGAGTGTACTGTACGTCGATGATAGTCCTGAAGAACGGGAGAAAGCGGCGGCTATAGATAGATAGATGGATGGATAAATGGATGGATGTCTTTGAACAAACAGATAACAGAAAATGTATATGGCGTGTGCTTCTGTCTGTTTTCTTCTGCCTCTCGGTCTGCCTGGAAGCCTAGATAATGATCATCTATTAACTTAGCTATTCATTTATCTTGAGATTCATCCATATCTATGCAGTTCTCTCTCTATATCTCTCCTTTTTCTGGTTTGATTGGTTTGTTATGCGGAGCTGGAACATGTTATTCTATACCCATACCTACCGAGCACAAATCTACGAGCACCCTGTCGACTGCCTTTCTCATTTTAGTAGGTTAGTATCACCGCCCCTGAGCTCATTCAATCGCGGGCGATGGGTGATCACTGTGCAATGGTCGCGATGGTCGCGCGACTAGAGTGATTAAGTGCAGGGCCAGTTCAAAGTCTCACATTCTCCACACCACAGTCTCCCCATTGGTGAAGTTCTCTACACCTCAAATATGACAGTTCTGTCTCTCATTGGTTTAGAGACATTTACACAGCCTCTTCTATTTCTGCCTTAAGACCTGCCAATTGTGGCTCTACATGCTTCCAGCTCCCGCCTCGCGGATAGTTCCAACGGATAGCTAACAGATTTTTCTAAAATAGATATAACAATAATGTAACGATTAGTGCCGTGTGTCAGTCACCATTGTACAGTCACATGTTGCCTTGACCGGCTTATCAATAGAGTTGCGTATGCGTTTTTGGCACGTGTGATTATAACTCGTTCTATTGTTGCCTATATCTATATATCTCCAGATCATCCATATATTCCATTGAATGAGTTTCTGAATCTCAAGTTCTCAACAATTACTGCTAGAATCATATGGCACCTGACTTTGAGGAAGCTATATCATCCACGTTTAAATGGTCCTATCCCGATGCAAGAATGCCGCAGTTGAAGAATGTATGAACTTATTTTCCAGTCCGGGTGTCACTCTAACTTGGTGTTAAAAGTCAGAGTGAGAGTATATGACTTCCTTGTCTTTATAGACAATGCCGGCATGACTAGCTTCGTTCACTTGGGCTGTTATAAAAGTCGTCCTTAAACTAGAATGAGAAGTGCACAAAACATAAAGTTGCACTGGTTGACCTACTCGATGACAGCTAAAAGGTATTCTACTAGGCATCTACATAGACTATATAAAGGGTCTCATCTACTATACTAGTAAGAATAAAATATGTAATAATGTCTAGCTTATATATTGACAGGGATCTTGCCCTGACTAGGCGCGCGACCCTTACTAAAAGGTTTAGTGCCGCTTTGGACTTAGTAATGTTTATCTTCTGACCTTGCGTTCCTTCGCTTCTCTCTTCCTCCTTTCCTTACTCGTGCAAGGATCCTTGTACATGGCCGTTTATAGCATATTGAATCGAGCTTCCTTACATCAGACGACGGATTCATCTACTGGAGATTCTGCGTGACATGTGTTTCTACATAGCTGATCCCGGCTCCGAAGGTCGCAAGATACTGCTGGCAGTTCTGCAAAGTATACCTAATTCCATTCCAGGACCCTTCGATGATCAAGCAGAGTCGATTTGAGATCCTTGATTAAATCAGAGCACGAGAGAGCCATTGTATTCCAGCTTCTTGATTGGAGGATGCCTAGTACCTAGGTATCTAAAGTCTATGGCCATCTGCGCTTCTGGTAAGTATGCTAAGTAAATACTCCCATTCTCTTGGATACTACTACTATTTCTATTGTTGTACAATAGACTCACTTTCCCCGTGCCTCCCTCCCTCCCGGTTCTAAATCAAGACGCAGAGAGAAACCAGAGGCAGAGACTGAGAGAGAGAGAGAGGAAAATCATGTCAAATTCAGTACGTAGATGAACCAGCATCTGATCGCTACGCAACAAAACATCTCGAATCAAGTGATCTATCTATGAGTACCTACCTAATTCGGTCGTCATCATCACGTCGGGCCGACACAGTGCCACACACTCTTACAACCTCGGCATTATTGCCTTCTCAGTTAATGCGACGGATAACGATCCAGCGGATACTCATTATTATTACTCAGAAAAGAGGGGGCCAGCTCAGCCTCAGAGAGCCCTCTAGAACCATGGTTCTAAATCTAGCCCCCTTCGAGTCGATGATTATACTAATACACACTCTCAATTAGGCATATGCCTCGTAATCTTAAATCCATGGTTGCTTAGCAACCGACCTTCCCAGAACGTTAACTTGCTTGCTCCAGACTGTTTGCCACACCACGAAGGATTTAGAAGCTGGGGCGCCTAAGACTTTCTGTCTGTCTGGGGCCTCTGGGCAGTCACATGGGTAGTAGTGGTACGGAGTACCTAAAAAAGTAAAACCAGACAGGTTTCCCAAGCAGCCAAGCCCCGGATAACTATCCATAACGGTATTATGGTAAGATAAGGGATTCATTCCGTAAGAAGCAGATCGAAGGAGGCTACTATTTTATTATTAGATGATGCTTAGGGGGGGGGGGGGGGTCTGCCGAATCCCTTGGGTCAGGACTCAGCATGATAACAAGATATATATGGTTAAGTCTGGATCGTGGCAGCAGACACGAGGGAAACCGTCTCAAGCCACCCAACCATCTTTTTCTCCACTCCTCGTGTCAGGTCCGGATAGTCTGATAGATGGCAGAGAGCCCATGGCTGTCGCTGTCATAGTCATTGGTTCATGGGGGTACGGTGATGGTCGAAGAAAAAGAACTTCTTAGAAACAAGTCTGACGAAAGAATAGATGACGATACCTGTCTCGTGATCCCTCCTTTTCTCCGTTGTACTGCGTAGAGTAAGCTCTAACTCGGATTACTGCCGTTGCCACTGGATCGGATCTGTTTGGTGGAACCAGCAGCTTTCCAGCTTCAGATAATAATTGTCAAGCCCAAACTACAGCAAGTTAAGCAACGGGCCGCATCCATACAGTTGAGTACTGTACGGAGGAAGCATGTCTGTCGAATGGGGCCCAGCGTTCTAACTTCGATCGCATCCTCAGGGTTCAGGGCTTCTTCAGCTTGGTCAACACTAACATGAAACAAATGGTGATACGGCAGACGTATGTAGGCACACGATTAAGATGACAATAATAATAAAATCTCCGCGACGGCGACGTAAATTCCCCGACCGGGTCCCTTCCTGCCAGTTAAGTGTATGTTGTGCTCGTAAACTCGTAGCACGAGGCGGAAGCTGAGTCTTGATAGATAATGATAATAACCGCCTCGTACTGTATGTAACTTATTGCCACCAGTTCTGTCTGTTGCGAGCATATGTATGTACTCCGTACTTCATATCGCGTACAGAGTTCGTGGACCCCCAAGTCCTGCAGATAGTGATTGGCGACATAATTTTTAGTGATACGGTGATAGCCGGCTACAACTCGTGTGTGAAAATGCCGAAGACCCATCAGGATGATTCGTCTCGAAACAATCTGTCTCTACGGAGCAACTCGGTTGCTGCTTGTTCTGCCATAGTTCTGGGCTTGCCCGGCATCTCGTAATCGTATTGATGCATGCCCCAGTTACCGAGTGGCTGGATGAAGCGGGGCCAAGACCCAAGAAGGGCCGCTGCAGACTATCGAAGGGTAAAAAAGAATAATGTGTTTCAAGACAAACTTACTACTTAGCCGAAAGCCAAGCTCTTGGAAGCTCGGCTCTTAGCGGAAAACCTCGAGCCAGGCTCCAGAGTTTCAGCTTTCGTCTCCCGCCTGCAGCTCGCTTCATCTGGCATGTGCTTCTTGGTTCCGGGGTTTGCTTTTCCTGACTCATGACCGGGGTAGGTTATCGTTTGCTTGTGTAAGAGCGTGTTGGTTTGAACCAATATTCAAAATGAACTGCTGGGCGACTCCGGACGGATAATGCGTCTGCTGTGTCCTCTTTTTCAGAAAATCGGTCTTCGTGTCCGTCCGGACAGACCGCCCAGGCTCCAGCGTGACTTGATTTCCTCGGCCGCTTGGCGGATTGTGGAGGTCCGCTAGTACCGTGAAGGTAGGTAGATAAGGATAATCTCAGTTTCCACATGGCAAAGCCAAAGAGGACGGGGAACTTATTTCGGTATTAAGGTTGGACAATGGAATAGTCCGCGCTCAAAGAAGCTTGCTGATGTGATGCTGATTGATGATGGTTCTTTGTCCAGCGACTCCAGCCTGGGTAAGTCCGAAGCGCACAGCTTGACTGCCATGCCTAAGTAGTCAGTATTATTAATTAAGTCTTCTGTGACGGATCTGCAGCTGGCGCATGAAGGAGGTCTACTCCGTACGGAGTAGAGGAAATCGGATCTCGCCTTTTTCACCGGACTCGACTTAGCACGGAGGAATATTTATGCTCCATACATAACGTGTACTAATACTCCGTTCACCGTCCCGGGGTGTTTCTTCTGTTTCTCGCTTGGCGCACCTCTGCTAGTCCGGGACGGGGAGTTGATGACATTATTAGATTAAGGCTCGGCAATGCGCACAATCACATTAAGCTCGATGGTTTACCGACTTTGAACCAGCCCAGACCCGCCCCCAAACCCTTAAGGCCAATGATCAATAATGGTCGGTCTTGCAAGGGGGTACTACCGGCTGCCAAGGTCCAGTCGACGTGTGCGGCCCAGAGTCCCAAGACAAAGACACCAAAAGAAGTTCTCGATAGTTTAAAAAGTCTCAGAACCATGTGCTGTACGTGTACTATTCGCGTACGGAATAGTACAGCTGAGTGATGTTGGTTTATCGGAACTCGGTTGCCGTGGTGGCCGTGCAGCTGGCGGACGATGGCCGAGACAACGATCATTGGCCTGTCGCGGACGAACATGGAGTGATAAACGACGGCTGAGGACGATCTGTGTGTCGTTCCGGTTCTTGGTGGGCATGGATGACCGAGGGATCCATCTGTCTTTTCCCACAGCAGAGCAGGCGAGAAAAAACGTGGTGCGTGGACCCCGAGCCAAACCATGTCCCAGGCCATCCTATGATGATTCCAGAAACCGCGAGGATCCGTCCGGCGCTCTCGTAATGGTCGTCCGCCGCGCGTCTGGGCATTATTCGCGCCCATATTCTGTTTTCGTCTCCTCCCCAGCCAGTCCGCTCCTTTTAATTTGCCATCTGGCCCGACGTGGCTTGATCATGCTTAACAAGCTTACCGCAGTTAAGCCTTTCGCTGCCTCCGATCGGATCCCATCCACGGCGCGTCATGTCTCGGACCACATCCAAATCCAAAATATGCGCCCCCCTAGGCCTGTTGCCCGTCCGTTTGTGTGAGGCTCGAGCCCTACATTACTCGACAGCATACTAAAAGCAGTGATGTTTGCGGTCGCTGCGATTCAAGTGGTCGTAATCCTCTCGTATTATTTCCAGGCAGACACATCTCATGCATTCGTTCGAGGTTTAAAAAAGAAGGCCCAACACAATACACTGACATAGGGAGTTTCCTGGCTGGGCGGTAGGCGTGGGATCCCTGCCAGCTCCTATATTAATAATAGGGTCATCGTCTTTAAGACAAAGCCGCTGGTCGGAAGTTGGTGGCCTCAGATAGAAGCTGACGATCCTAAATGGTGTGAAACCGGGGGCCAACAGATGATTCAGACTTGTGCCCCAGGAGGAGAGCTGCGTCAGAGTCACCCATCCTTGCCTTCTCCCTTCTGCGATTTTTGTTCGATGTAGATATGATGGCCGATGAGAAGGCCCATGAGCGATTGGATGGGTGACTGTCACCAGCTGACAGACCACACCTAGCATCATGCAGGATTCATGCGCACCCGCAGTCTTGGCTGGATCCGGGTGTTTAGCCGTGCTGTGGAGCAGGGAGTTCTGATCTTTGGTGTTTATTTCCTTCTTGGGCACCCACGGTTAACAGTCTTGACGATGATCGGACGAGTTGGGAACCATCTGCCGCAGCACTGCAGATTTCAAGGAATATGAGGTTAAAGTAAAGCACCACTTCGTGCGTTCGATTACCAGCTTCCTCTTTGGACAGTTATTTATCCTAGCTTAGTGCAGATAAGCTCGTGTGATGTTGCACAGGCAGACAGGCTCAATCTCCTTGACATCTTAAATTAGGGTATCATCGAGTGTAACACGGGGCGCAGCACGCGTATATCGCCGAGAATGGCTCCATCCAAGGGAACGAATTGATGAACGGCATCATCATCCTCTTTGCGCGGAGTGTCATTGCAGGGCGCAGATCTCATGACGCTCTTAAACCTAAGTAAGCTCTTACGTAGGCGTACACAGATACTGTAAAGGACAGACGTCAAGTGGAGCATGAAAACCGCGCAATGAGCTCTGCTTCTCCTGGCTGGCTGAAGTCAAAACTCCCTTTTTCTCTTCTCGCAGGCGGCGCAGCCAGCGTCTGATGAGAGGACAGAGCGGTACTGTTGACTGTTCAGCACTCCACACCTACGCAGTGCGTACCCCGTGGAGTACTATCCGCAGCATGGAGTGAGATCAAGGGTAAGCAGTTAGAACAAAGAACCAAGTGCCGGATGATGGAACAAGGTTGCTGCAAGGTCTACCGTGCGCTGCCGCATCCTGACGAGAATAACATGTCGCCAAGGCGCCGCGACGACTGGGGGGCATTGGGGCTCCAGGCTGAGGGGATTATTGCGTGCGTCAAGGGCCGAGTCGGGAATAGCGTTCGATAGCCTCGGATCTGTTGCCTTAACGACGCTGGTGATGCGAGAAAAAAAAAAAAAAATATGCGACCGTGATCAAGGCCCGGCTTTTCGGTTTGGCTACCAGCGAATTACTAATCTCGCTCCGTCTCGCGAGCTGACCAGTCACGGAGCTACGGGTAATGGCAGGAAGCGACCGGAGATTAGGGAGATAGAAACTTCTCTTGGCCGTACGTCGTGGAACTTGGCGGCCATGTCCTCGAAATTTGGCGTTCGTCAAACATGCTCGGTGCGAGCCTGGATGATATTCACATGAGCCTGAGCAAACCCCCTGGTCCTGATTCCTGAACGATGGTGCTGTGTGCGGTCAGCATAATTATTAAACAACCGATGGGCAGTACAGGCTTACTGCGCCCTTTGTCCCATGGATTGTTGGCCTTAAGTTTAGCGGCCATTTTCCACTCTGTTCTATGTCAGAAGCGTCCTAGGAATGTGGAGCTGGCCAAGCACCAAGGAGCCGAGTCGATCCAAGGAAAGCGTCAGGCTGTCAGCAGGCATTGTCGGAGTACGGAGTAAGTAATCCTGTCAGGGATTATTCCTTACTTCTGGATCGATCGTCTGTATAATAATCTTTTCCAGGAACTGATCCTCGACAAAGCGCAGAGTCAAGCCATTGATCGTCCTGAATGAAGTCTTCCGCCGCGCAGCCAACAATCAATGATGCTGCAGCCACTCTGTAACACCCACATCAGGTCAGATTCTCCGTCTGGCATTTTCTCCACTCCGTACCGTTCTCTGTGTAGACTCCGAAGGAGGCAGGTACTGTACCCAATGCAACACAATCCAGGCGCACGTTGCATTATCTTGTGTACGGTAAATTGTGCCCAAGTGAGACGGTTGGTCCCAAGGGTGACTCGCAAGTTAGCCCTGTCTTAAGGATGCTAAGATGTATGGAGCCGCGGGTACCAAACGCGGCTTATTATGACTGAGACTTTCCTGACTTTTGAGGTCGCAGTAGCATCGCCCTAGACAACTCTATCTGTGGATTAATACGACTAGCTCACGTCGCTCGATCCAATACGGCAGTACCCCAGAAGAGCTGCTGCTTCATAAATGCGATGGCAGCCTGCGACGCTGACCCCTCCCCTGGTGCAGATGATTTGTTTGTCGAGTCAGCCAAGCAGATAGGCACGGCCTGCCCCATTTTGGAAGCTATCGTAATAAGAGCATGGCGGGCCGAGTTCGCTGACATATTATCAGAGCTGCGATGTCACTTCTAATAACGGTTAAGATAGCTGGATCCTGTTTTCCTGTAACAGTGGTTGACAGTGTTATAAATAATGTGGCTTCTGGAACATAAGTCACCAGAGCCAAGCATAAGTACAGTACAGAACAGAGTCCCTGTATTCGGAGGAGTTACCAAGACATGGACGGGGTAAATGTTATCGCAGACAAGCATTATTGCTGAAATATCTGTGCCACATGCAAGGCTCTTCTGCATGTCGATAGGCGGGAGGTTGAGTACAAACGGACCAGGTCCAAATAGCCTTTTAGCGATCTTTGATCTATGTGATATGGACATCCCATTGTTCGGCATCGGAGAGGATGCCTTTTCCTTGGCCGAATCAGGGGTGCGCGCGAAGAGCTTGCGTAACATACGGAGCTGTGCTCCTGCTCCATCTTTAGACAGGACGAGCCTATTTTGGTTTACCACCTTGCTGTGGTTTGCTGCGGCCGTACATTATGCACAGCGTATGCATAGCCAATGGGCAGGTAGAAAGCCACGCAGGGTATAGAATCCGGAAAGAGAAGCTCCATAGCTATAGGCATGCATCTCGAAGGCATCTTTCCTGGAGATTGCTCAGTCTCACACGGCGAGTGACATGCATCAGGCGCATGGGTTCCTTTGCGTAAACATTGCTCATCTCATTCTCCACACGGCAAAGGTCCGTCTACAGTTGTATCCGCAGCCCAGCAGATCCTCCCTGCTGGCAAATCAGGGCCCAGGACGGTCGATTTGATTACTCTCAATCCGTCGCGGCCTGCGGACCGGGAGTCAGAGGCCAAGGCCACAGTGGCTTCTTTGTGTATCTGGGCGGCGTCATGAATAAGCGCTCCGTAATGCTCGACTGCCCAGCCTCTCCGCCGGTTATCAGGATCGGGACAGGGTCCAATGGGGACCAACAGGACTGGTAATATGGCACAACACATGTCGTCAGCCACGCACCTCGGCGCGCCAGGCGTGCGACGGGCTGCTGGACTCGTTCGTAACCGTGGGGCCCTTGTCTGGAGGTCCTGTACGTCCAGCGCCCGTCTCCTCGTGTTGGATTAAGCTTAAGCTTCAGAAATTGCGCACTAACAGGACCCCGAGGGATCAGAGCGCCACCGGCCCTTGGCTGCGCGCTGCTGCTGGCGCGTTCTGGATCGCTTGACGATGTGACGCTCGTAAAGGCATCGCGAGCAGCGGGTGTCTTGTGGAGAAGCAGAGGGAGGAGTTGAGGTCGCGAGGCCGATGGGAGAAGTACTGTCCGGAGTTGCGAGCAGGCGGCCTGAAAGCGAGCGTCTTGGGAGTCGCCGGCCAAGAACACCCACGACACACGCCGCATTCCTTGCTCTCACTCCGCGACCCACGGTGCGTCTTGTCGTGTCCTTTCTGTGTCGGGCTACGTATTCTGGTCAGTCACTCTGTCCGTCTGCTTGAACCGTGGTCGTCAGCGTCTTGTGTTTGTGGTTCCTGGGGAAAGCTGCTCTGGTCGTGCTGTGCGTGCGCCCCTTCGTCTGGTGTCCAGCTGCTGACGCTCTTCATCTCCCAAGGTCCGGCGTTGATGCAGCATCGAATTAAGATTGCATGCTTGGGCGGATAGCGAGTCCACCGAGCCCACCTGAGAGCATCACAGCCAGAGGACCGCGGGAGACGATCATCGTCTCTTCCATCCCCAAACTCTGCTCTCTCCCCACCGCCGTCAACCTTGTCCCGCGGCCTGAACAGCCTCAGTAACGTCCATCGTCCTGAGGAAAAAGTGATCATCATCAAGAGCCTCTTTTCCGGAATCCGTCCGCCTGTCTGGAGACCGCGGCCCCCGTCGGGCCCAGCGCTCACAGGCAGCGGGCCCCCTCGCGAAGCGCCAGACGACCAGTTGCTGTTCGAGGGCAAAGCCGGTGGAGTTGACGCCGTCCCCACCCCATCTCGATTCTAAATTTCTACCTCGTCGTCCCCTGCTTGTGCCGGCGCGGCCTTGGCCGCCGTTTCGATCGTCCTGGCTGGTTCGGCAGCTCTGGACCTGCGGCCCCACAGCATTTGTCTCTCTCTGATCCCTTCCACTCTGGTGGTTTCAGACGAGTAACCTTGTTTCTCTGCCGGGTGACGTAGAGAGAGGATCTCCCCGTCGTTACCCACATAGGTTGTTGGTCCACGATCTGATACCGTGGTCTTCTCCTCCATTCCTTTTTTATCCTTGTTATTTTCCTCCACTCCGCCTACTCCTCTCGATCCTGCCTGAACGGCTCCTTCAATCGCTCCTCTTGCACATCTGCGAGGGCGCCTATCAGCAATTGCTCCTTGCTCATTCCCCTATGTCTAGCATATTTCCCGGGTCGCAGCGTACATAACCGACTATCGAGACCGGGAAAAAAAAGGAAGCGCTGACGGATACAGCACGCTTGTGTCGCACACAGTCTCAGGTTATCTTCCAGCATCAGAAAGCCATCGAGCTGGTGTTATCGGCACCTGGGCGATACAGAGGGTGATCCCCCGGGTTTGAAGCGACCAACGCTTTCGACACACAACGTTACCCTCCCGGGTTTCCACAGTCGCTCAGAAGGCTGATGGAGACGTATCACGGGCATGTCCGCACTCCCGCGGACGCCATTATCCTCTTCGAGGCCTGTCGCCTTGGCCTGCTTCCCAGAGTCCAGAGACGGTTGTCAGAGAAGGAGCGGCAGGCGATAAAATCGGGCTCTGTTTTCGTGTGGGATGAGCGCGAAGCGGGGATGCGGCGGTGGACGGATGGCAAGTCATGGAGTGCCAGCAGGGTGTCGGGGAGCTTCTTGACATACAGGGAAATGGAGGGCAAGCGTGGAGGCAGCTCGAGAGGCGGGAAGACTCCAGAGAGCGCAAAAGGCAGTGATGACGACCAGGGCGGCGACGACGGGCCCGATGGCTATCGTTACAAGCCAGATGGACTCATGAAGCAATCCTTCAGTATCACAACGTCAACCGGCCAGCACCTGCACCTGATCAGCTACTATTCCCGGTCGCATCCATCGTCCGCTAATCTACAGCAGCCGTCAACGGATCCCGCCCTTAGACATATTCGTCCGCAGAAGGGACTGTATCCGGAGTCTACGGTGAACGACCAGCAAAACCTGCCTGTCGTGACTCGAGGCCCAATGGCGGGAGCTACGTTCTCATTATCCCCGCATCCTGCGCTGGGATATCCGCGATCAGGAGCCGCGCATCCTCAGACCTATACTTATGCCTGGCCGCCCACCCCGTTGGCAACTCCGCCAGCAATGACGATTCCATATACCTACCTTCCTCCGCCGATGTCCTCCATCCCTGGCCAGTTGACATATGCTCAATATCAATATCCGCCAGCATTGCCCCCTCCACCGCAACATCATGCCTTGCCTGCTCCCCATGAAGCGTCTTCCCATCATCAATCAGAGAGCACGTTGCCTCCGCCTCTTCCGCCCAGCACTGCTTCTGCCCCTGCTCTTCCTGCATTTGCCGGTCGCTCACCCGCCGTCCCTCAAAGCACCCTGGATACGCAGCCGAGGAGTTCCCGGAGCTATGGTCCTGGTTCGGTCGATCCACGCCTGATGTCTCCGCGGACACAGTCGCACCAAATTCAAAGGAATGGTGACCCGCCCAGGACAATCCCCAGCCCACCTTTGCAGAAGCAAGTACTGTCAAGCCAGCCGCTTCTCCCGCCTCCAAACACTGCGGTCAAGCCTCTCGAAGCGGCGAGCTCCGCTCCTACAGTCCCCAGCATTGGAGCGCTCATGAACGGCGCGCCCGTACCTCCTGTATCTACTGACGCGCCAAAGCCGGGGGAGTTGCCGCGAACTGACGGCACAAGTCCCAATGGGATCAGCGCCGTGCCCCCTGTGCCGGATGGGCCAAAGGATATCCCAAGTGAGAAGATCGGATTTGGAGGAGAGGACATCAGAGCCATACGTCAACTGGATCGGGTTTTCACCGTCTGATGCGCCGACCAAGGAGCTCCTCGTTTCTCACTTTCGATTTTGTTTCTTAACTGCGAGATACCACACTGCGTTTTCGGGGAGTTTATCCTCCCCATTACATGCCGACCACGAAGCCGGCCACCTCATCAAATTTGTACAAAACGAAGGTTTTTTGTACATTCTTGTTATTGGCATCTTGTTTTTTTTCCATTGGTGATTGCTGTTGAAACACTGATATGGCATGGCGTTTGTACAGAGAGAGCGGTGCATTGTTATTTACTTGCATGGGATGAGCGTTTTCGAATCGGATTTTCACGGGTCATACATAAATGGGGGCATTGGGACCGGCTTCAAGATCGATTACGTGGCGATATTCCATTCCGTATACGATTGCACTTGATTTTTCATCCGTTGTTACAGTTTCTTTGCCCTTTTCCTTTCTCCTGATACTGTTCAGATGTGTTTCTTCTTGTTCTTCTGTTGCCTCCTGGGGCCGTTGCCCCTTACGGATCTGATTGATCCTTGATGACATTCGACTCGAATGTACATACTTTAGCCACATTGTTCATTTCTCCCTGGCTAAAGCACTGTCGATTGATCATGTTGGCAGAAAAGTCTTGTTACCTCTGCACTGCATTCAGGAGGTTGTGGCTAGATCAATGTCAACATTGTCAACATGCATCGCAGCCAAGGCGTTCTTTCCTCTTTCGTATAGATAGCAGACGCATCCAAAGCCTCCTACGGTTCTACCAAATTCAGTTGTCCACGTGGCTTGACTCAAAACCATCGATCTGGCGACTAACGATGATAGCTCCGGTCTACTCTACTACATATAATATGCTCCTCGATTGGGTATTTGCCACGGAGAATTTCTCGCCCCTCTTTACCCCACAAATAGCAACGCGAACAATAGTAAGTAAGCATTCTATTCCTAAACTTATATCAATGCTATGTATGTCGTTCTTATTTACTGTGAACTCTTGCAGGGTCTACCCTATCACTCCGTACTGGATATAGTACGCGTTTAACGATGCGCGCATTAAACACAGGGTTCAATCAATTAAGTAAGTAATAGGATAGGTATAGGTACACAATTACCTGCCTGGGTAGTTGTAGGCTAGTGCCTTTAATAATGCTATGGATATACATACTGCGCATATACTGTGCTCCTCCCTGAGGCTGGCTTATTGTTGATCATATGATCATGTACGGAGTACATACATGCACATCACATACACGCAATAATATTAAAACACGTGAATCCACGCAGTGAGGAGTAGTATCTACTCCGTAGCTTAGATAGATAGGTAAGGACCCACCCCCTAGCAGTGTCTAATCTATCTACCTGTCTCTCTATCTATATATATATCCACAATCCTAATTAATTAATTAATCTAGCCCACCTAGGAAAAAGATCAACAGACGGATAGATCCTTGGTCCGTCCCTAATGCGCAAAAGACATACTTTAATTAAATGTCTTAGATTATCAATAATGATATGCACAGTAATTGACTAATTATTGTGGCTTCTAGAAGTCAACGGGTGGGTGGGGGGTTCTTAGGCGCAACCGATCTACATGGTAGTCTATTATGAATGAGACTTGGCTGAACTTCATAGTTTAGGTAGGTACAGTACCTACTGTATCTAGGAGGGACTACCTGCTAGTTTCTCTCTGAAACACTTCTAGAGCTAAGCTTACTTACTTACCTACTTACCTGCTTCTGAACCTCTCTTACGGAGTGCCCATGATCCCCATCCATCATGATTATGATCATGATCATGACCATCGGAGGACGGAGAACTCGGTACTCCGTACTCGGTCGGGGCCTGTTGGCGGCCATAGATGTAGTACCCACTGCCTCTGCCTACGGAGTAGATTCGGACGAAAGACCATTTAAGGCAGGTGCTGTACTACCTACCTAGGTACCTAGCTAGGTAGGTAGGTAGGTGGCCTGAGACTAATAATAATCACAACTATTATTTAATATTACCTAGCTAGCTAGCTACCTACCTACTCCGTACTTACCTAGTTTATTACTCCGTACCTACTAATTCAACTTTAACTGCGCAATTCCACTTAGCGTCTCCGCCCCGGGCCCCATCTACATCAGCTAAATTTGAATGTTTGAATGGACCCTGAGTCCCTGACAGTGACGCTGACACCTGACACTGACACGTGCAGGCGAGCGAACCGAACCGAACAGTACTAATACTAATATAATACTACTTCGTATGCTACTACGTACTAATGACATGCTTTCTTGCTTGCTTGCTCGCTTACAATATCATTATATAAGAAGAATAAGAATATAGAATCCGAGTGATTTATTATTATTGTCTCAGTCTCACCGTCTCACTGTAAACAGAAACATCTCACTGCGCATATTTCTTAGGTAAGTAGTTCCCCCGTCCCTCCCCCCCAAACTCCCCCCTGGGGTTTTTGCTGTTGTTGGTTGCTGTTGCTATAAATAAATATAGCAATAGTAATATAATATGCCCCGTAGAACATACCATAGGTATCATATGATGCCACACAATCTAAGCTTAGCTTAGCTAGGTATGCACTGTAGGTAAGCACCTAATCAACTACTCCGTAATTAAGGAGGCCCCCTCCCCAGGCCCCAGGGACATGGATCCGGCGCCGACGAACCCCGAGCACCCAGGGGACCCGGGCCGTTCGAGAAATCTTCCCGACAAGGAAAAGGACATGGAAATTTCCTCTTCAGGAAATCGTAAAACAGAATGCTGTAGATGGATGAATCCATCATGATTCCATCCGGATTGCCGTACCCTCCATTATTATTATTATTATTATTATTATTGAGCGGATCTTTCATATACGGGTCTCTGAGATACTGGATAAGTATGTACATACGTTGTATAATAACAATAGGACTAATCATGGACGTGGTGGTCATCTTTCACATCTCACAGCATGTAGATAGCAGAAAGGGAGGGACAAAGGAGTGAGATTTTAGTATAGTATGGTCTGAGATCCAAGCTTAATTCACTCTTTGCGTGCAGTATTGATTACTTGTACATCTTTTTTTCTCTCATTTTGTTTCTATGGATAATAACTGTGTTCTACAGTACATACAGTACCTAAAATAAGAGCTAGATATGCAGTATGTTGGTGAAATATGTTGTGTCCCTCCAGTACTCTATGCAGATACAGCACCAAGCAAATCGACAAAGGTATTAATTTTCTCTGCATTATTGTTATGATAAATAACCGACCTACCTACTGCCACATAGCCATAGCCATATTCAGAACAGGAGAGGCAGTTCCAGAGACCTAAAGAATGCAACTGTATTGAGAAGACATGAATAGGTAAATAAAGGGCCGAGAAGCATCATAGCATGAAAGATGTAGATGTAGATAATCGTTAATTCATATGACACCAAGTTGCCATCATGAAGAGTTTTCAAAAGTAGCCAACCATAACCCATACCATAACCATAACCATTGCTGACTGTTTTCCTGCCACATCCGTATCCTTCAAGAAGGCCCAACCATCTCATGTAAATGTGATCGTATATAGTCAGACAAGACGGAAAGGAGGAGAATTACTCCTGAAACAAAAATTAACTGTTAAACCGGGTTTGAAGGCATATCTCGTCAATGTCTGATCGACTGCGCTCAGTTGGTCGCTTGTGACCGTTGAAGAATATTCGAAGGCAGCTCCAAAGGCTACTCGTGCTCTGTTAGTTCCCATCAAATGAGAAAAAAAAAAGACTATCCTCAATCCATCGTCTGGCTCTCAGATGTGCCGCCAAAATCTACATCCAGCATACTCCTCACTGTCTGAGGCTGTGCCTGCGACGTCACCGAGTCGCCAGAGGAGGTCGCTGCGTAGCTTGTCTGCCGATCCGGACTGTGGTGCGAATGTCTCAAGCCGACATGGCTGCTGGCGGTGTCGGTGAAAGGGTCGGTCAATTCGCTGTAGCGGTTGGTAGACGACGAAGTGACTTCGACTCCATTATCCACAACAGCATTATCTTTATCATCGTCATCCCCGTAGCGCGTGCGCATGGTGCCCATTTCAACATAGCGCTCAATGTTTCGATGGGTCGGCTTGCCCCCTCCGATCTCCATAATGAAGGCTTTCAGTCTTCCGTTCTCATCTAGTGCCGGAGGACGGTAGTCCAGCCGCATCCTTCTCCACCAATTGGGCTTCTTGTGCCTCGGTCCAAGCTCCGCGTCGAGGGTACGGCGCCGTTCCTCGCGCTGCGCGATCAAGGACTGGTCTTCATTCTGCTCTACGTAGCCGCTGATGTTGAAGATGATTATGATCAGCAAGGCCGGGGTGTAGCCTAACCCGTATATCCAGCCGGAGTTGATATCGTACTTGAACGGCGAGACCGACCACTTGAAGGCGGAAGCAATCGTGTAACCGACCTTGACGCCCAGGAGCATGATTGCGAGTATGTACTTGATGGGAGCCGCTTGCAGATAAAAGATCCACCGTCGTAACCTGCTTGTTGGCCGTGGGCTGTACCGGTAGATGCTGTGCTCAAGGCTGTAACAGATGACGAGCACCGCCGCGAGGGCCATGAAACCGGCAGCTTTGAAACGCGCGTCCGTAGCTGCGGGTTTGGCGCGCGCGTCTTGCTGTTCAGGGCTTCGTTGCAGCTGGATGGGCGACCAGCTTCGCGGGATTGCCAGGAAGAAATTCAACCAATCGAACAGATAGAAGACCAATGGCATCCAGAACTCCTGGCTTTCTCGAGTGTTTTCTTCCGTGAACGCAGTGAGATCCCGGTCGTAGACCTGGCGTGCCTGCCACGAACCCCTGGTGTAGCAAAAACAATCAATCCTGCTTCCTAGATGGCCCATTATTCAGAAGAAGAAAATAATAGTGCCCTTACCAGTGTCGCACACTTTCCCACACAGCAGCTATCAAAGCCGGTGTCATGAGATAGTAGAAGAGACTCTGCAGGACCAGCGCCGTGCTCTGCAGGTAATCGCGGTCGACGTCGACGCCCATAAAGCAGCTGATGGTGCCGCAGGCCGCAACAACCAGCAACCAGTACCACTGCCATCTGCGCCCGACCGTCTGCCACCTCCGCTCCAGAGGCAGATACCTCTTCCCGTGTTTCCGCAGGCTCCCCAGGGTAAACAGGATCGAGGTCGCGAACATGGCTGCGAAGGCGATCCCGAGCTTCCCGTGCCTGCCCATGTCCTGGATGGGCGAGTAGCAGGAGGTGGCGTTGATGAAGGACCCGTTCAGGAACATGTGCGGCTGGAAGATGCTGAACGCGAGCCAGCAGTTCGACCCGTTCGAGAGGGTCCCGTTCGAGTACAGGGTGTAGTTGTAGTAGTTGAGCGCGGTCCGGTTGAAGTGGACATTGTTGATGATTACGTCTGTGTCGTTCTGGCCTGGCTCGAACGGGACGAGCTCCCGGATGGAAATCAGTGACATGGAGGGATAATACTCAATATTGATAACAGATTGTCGGGCGCGAAACTGAGCAGGCTCCAGCTCAATACTGTCGCCCTAGTAGCTTCATCGTGGGTGATACGATACTGGAAATAACGATAAACAGTGCAGTTTACTGAGAACAGAGATATTAAAGAGACCACACAATGGAATTATATTTCTCTGCAGGGGTTGACGGCGGGAAGTCCGGAGGCTCGAGGCTGATGACGAGCTATGAGGTTGTCCTCCGCGGCTTGGCCGGAATGAATGCGGAGAGCGGATAGCATGCTTGCCGGGTGATCCCTGGAGCGGCGCTCCTTATTAGTACAACAAAGAAAGTTGGATCTCTCTGCGTACCCCTTATGAGACAACAAAGTATGCTAATAAGAAGCAAAATATAGAATTTTGAGAAAGACGAAGGCAGCTCTCGACGCTGTTAGCATGTCGTAGCTCCTGAATAGCATTTCCTAAATCGTATCACGTGATGATTGATATCTATCATCATCAACCCCAGATGAACATCCAACAAGATCTCCTCCTGTAGAATTGCCTAAAAGGAAAAATTGAAGCAAAAAAGTCAAGATCCGGTCAACAATGGCCTTGGCACGAGTGCTAGAAAAATCTAGCTTAATGTTTGGTGGCAGGTTGGGTTTACAGATTTATCTTAGGGTTAAATCAAATCAATAAGCAGGGAGGCCTCTCAATAGTCTACAAAAGAAGATTTTTCTCATTTTCGAATCAATCGATCAGTTCATCTTCGTTAGTCGTTCCATATTCTGTACTATTGTACAAATCGAAACCGCATATTGTGTCATTCAGCTTTTTTATTTTGAAAGTCCCATGCTAGGTCCTAGGTTCTCCCCAACTGACGGAACTTCGATTCAATTCAACGCTCTCTCTCTCCGAAGAGAAAACGCTCCATGGCCCAGCGATGAATAAAATAAGCAATTCACGCGGATCGGGAGCGAAGCTGTCCCGCAGCGCAAGAATCGTCGTACCAGTCGAGGCGGAGGTCATCGAGGACCCAGGCGCTCGAAGAAGCGCCAACGGTGGCGTTGAACAGGAGGCCAGTCAGCCCCCTGAACCCGTCATCGAGGTTGAGGGTCGTAAAAGTGCAGTTCTGGGCGCCGCTGGCGCAGGTTGGGACGTGGAAGAGCTGGACGTGCGCCTTGTACTCGTCTCCGGCCTGGGGCGAGTACTTGTATCCGGTCACCGCGACGTCGCAGGTCTCGCTCGTGGATCCACCGGGGCAGCCGAAGGACAAGGAGTACGCGTTGAACCAGAACGCGCTGTCTCCTAGCCGCTGGCCGGCTCCGAAGCGCGCTCCGTTCTTGAGATCCTCGGGCAGGCCTGGGTCGGTCTGGGTCTCTGGTCTGAAGATTGCCATGTGTGGAAGCGAGACGGGCACGAATCCCCTAAAGGATTTTCCGTAGCTCCAACCTGTAGAAAACATGAAATGGTAATATGGGCTAAAGATTGGGGGATAGGACTCGGGTATTCCAGGTGGAGGACTATAAACAGGCAGATGGTCGAACTGAATGCGAAACGTCAGTTGGTTTCTGGAGCTTGCGTCATTCAATGACCTAATAGATACTCACGTTGATTGTGAAGTTTCCAATCTCACCACAGTCGCTCGGAGTCGGAGAGGGCGTAAAGCCGGCAGAAGTAGCAGCAGAAGCTCCAGAAGTTCCCGTCGGCTTTGTGGGATTATAGGTGTTGATCCACGAGACGACCACCCCGTCGATGGTTGCAGTAATCCATTCATCAGCTTGCCGTTCCTCCAGGTGCCTCTTCACCACTGGCACTCCGGTGTGCACTATCTTGTACTGGAACGAAGAAGCAGAAATAGAGGCTGCCGCATTTCCTGCCGTAGGACGAGTTATGTTCCAGCCATTAGGGCCAATTCCACTGAAACGCAGTGTCGAAGTTTTGCTGCTCGAGGGAGCACTGACTGCAGATTTAGAGGGAGTAACGGTAATGACTTTGGTATAGGTGGAAGTGAGAGTGACTGTCGTCGTGGACTCCCTAGTGGTGGATTCGGGAATAATAGAGCCAAGGCTGGTGGTAACCACCGTATGCTCGGGAACATGGCTAGGAGTCTTGGTAACAGCAACGACCGGGACAGTCTCCGTAACAGTAAAGTAGTGTGTCATGAAAACGGTGACGCCGGTCTCAGAAGAAGAGGTGATCCCACCATCAGCTGCACCAGGAGTATCCCCGCCGTTATGATTACCTGGCGGCGGCAAGGGAGCAATACAGCCAACTGTCGGATCAGGGGCGACAGTGACAGTGACATAGACTGTCTCTGGAGGCAATTTGACCAGGTCGGTGACGGTAACAGCTGGAGCCTTCTGAAAGATGTTGCTGGTGCTGTTCCAGCTATTGGCTAGTGACCTGTCGATTTTTCATTTCTTCAGTTAGCCACATGTTGCCGGTAAGAATCGATGCTGAATGACCGAGAAAGGATATCTTGTGTAACTGTGCTTTTGTCAAGTCCATCCACAAACCCAACAGAAGAGGACACGTTCAAACTCAGAACAAAAAAAACAGAAAGACAACGCGTGTGATATCGCTTCTTTGACCAGCGAATGCCCCAGTCTGCTATAAAATTGCATTCACAAGATAGACGATGACAAGAAACGCGTAGACATACACCTTAGGCACATTCGCACCTGCAGCCAGAGCGGCCAGGGCCACAGCCGCAAGCTGTGCGACGACCTGAGCACGCATCGCAGATGGACACAGTCAGGCAGACGAAACTGGATGATAGAGACCAATAAACCGGAAGGCAATGGCAATGATGGAACCAGTAATGGCATAAGATCTGCTGGACACGGAAGACCAGTCCAGACAGATTGTAGGACCTATCCTCACAAATTCAGTCAGTCAGGTTCACAAACTGCTAGTACTCTGCTTCACTTACCGCGTGAGTCAGGGGGAAGACAAGTTGTCCCACGCGGTTCAGCAATTTTCGCCTTGTCACAGATCTTGGTTCTTGTGCGGTTAGGGGCGGGTTTTTGTGGGAGAGAGGTGAAGGGAAGGTGCATGAACAAAGAGACGCGAAGGGAGCGCGCCCTTAAATATACAGGCTGCAGACAGCACTAGGGGACAACCCAGCAATCTGCAGGGACAGGAAGATGATGGCGGACTCCGCACACTGAGGAATTACATGTACGGAAGAACTCGTATGTTGGATATATGTAGAGGAAACAGGAGGATGCCCACACTGTGGGCAGATGCGGACGCTCATCACATACATTGTGGAGGAACATGCCTTTCTTCTGAGACTTTTCTTAGGTATCATGATTGTAATCCTTGCTTCATTTACAAAAAAGCTCCTCCATTTTGACACTGCCATATAGCTGATATAGTGGAGGAGGATCGCATAACTCGGCATCTTCAAAAGAAATTCAATCCATCTCGACAGGTGATCTGTAAACAATCATCACAATTTCCATCTTTCAAGAAACAGCCAGCTAGATAATCTTCAACCCTGCGGCACAAATTCCTGATATCAACTCACTGCGCGAAACCCTGATTTCAAAAGATGTATTCACACCAACCATGCATGCAAGCAGAGGCCCTTATTTCTGACAGAGTACATAAACCGCATGGCAAACTACCTTACCCTATACGTACCTAGGTACCCTACCTATCCATGAGATTTCCGCAATGGAGATGGAGACAAAGCGTCATTCCCTTCTCCGTTGTATGGACATAGACTTGGAGCAAGCAGTGCCGCTGTATCATATCACATGCTCAGTGAAGCCCGTTCCATCCCATTCAGTGATGCTCACCGATCACGCCGATCTCAGTCAGGCTGAGTAAGGAGCAGAGTATCTTGCCTCGCAGTCCGTGATCACTGATCGAAGTGTGACGCAGCAGTTAGCAAGGCCCAGAACAGAACTAGAAAGAGAACTCGAACCAGTGAACCCAGACAAAACAAATTTCTTTTTTCAAAAAATGCATGACGCCAAGAAGAATATTCTTTTTCCCACATATATCATCATTTATTTCATCTCGACTCCGCGATTATTACTATTAGCGGGTACGTAGATTAGCTACCTAGGTAGATGCCTCTCCCGTCCCGTCCCACCCATCAAATCAAATACTTACCTAACTAATCTAGGGGTACTGCACATATCATTACGGCTTCGGCCTCTTCTTTCTTTCTTTCTTTCTTCTTGCATGGATACCCATACCAGGATCCAATCCGTCGAGGATATCATCGACTACCGATTCACCGATCCTTCGATCCCGTCAACGTCGATAGCAACAGGAAACTGGCCCTGGTGGGGGACGCGGCGCTCAGGCTGGTGCTCGTGTCGGATGGGTATGGCGAGGGTGCTTCGAGAGGTAATATTAAGGAAAGGAAAAAAAAAGAAGGCGAATATTATATTTCTTTCTTTTTTTTAAAAAAAGATTTTATGTGTTATCTCCATGGTTGAAACAAAAACAAAAACAAAAAAAATACTCACACTCGAACCGCGCGCTCCGTTTCCAGAAACGATGACCCAACATCGCGTCCGCGACAGGGAGCAACGCCCATCTGGCAGAGATGGGTTTCCGGAACGGACTCGATCGGTTCGTGTACATCAACCCGGCCCAGGATGGTGTTGTCTCGGCCGGGACGATGGCCACGACGCTCGAGGCCATCCTCGGGGCTGTCTACATCGACAGTTTGGGGAATATGCGGCGGGTTGCGGCGGGGGTGGGGTTGTGCTGGCCGAGCTGACGGATGATGGATGGATGGATTGATCCAACAGGAGCCCCCCCTTTTTTTGTTTTTTGTCACTGGGAGTCCTACAGGAGTCAGTCCCATTCTGGTGTTGAAATTCGACCGGAATAGGATATGTATATATATATATATATATACATATTACGGAACCTTGGAAGAAATGCTCTAATTAAGAGTTGTTCAGAGTCTATGGTCTCTGGTTCTGGTCCTGTTTCTGTTTCTTGGTCTCGATTTCCTTAGACAGCTTGCGCAGCTATTACCAGTCTGTAAATTGTCCAATCTGGATCTAGGCCATGTTTCTGTCTATATAGGTTGCAGACGCCTAGTTGGTCCATGTGATATGGATAGATTAATCAGATAGATACAGTGGATCCGATCATCGACCACGCTCCTAATCAAACGCCCATCGATTCGCCAGCCAAAGAGTCCGATGGACCTCAGGAGGCTCTGTCCACTCTTACTGATAGTGCCTAAGTCAATATCTTTTCCACGATCAGGTGGGGGATCATCATTCGCCACGCATTGATCACCAAAGATATAGCTAGAGTCGGCAATTGAATAATGTGTCGGCAGTTAAGAACCCTATCATCGGGCAGAAGATGGCTCCTCTGTGGTGTACTACTGTTCAGAGGAATGTACAGTAGCTGAGCTACCTGACTGGTCACTGGTTGGCTTCAGCCGCTCTCGTATCCATGGATGATCGGAGAATTGGTATCCTGGATCCATTCGAGGGATGTCACTTGCAGCCGGGACTAAGAAGCGTCGGACATTCAGGTCGGTGGCCTTCGTGAATCGGAAGAATTGTCTGAACGGCTGAACTACGAACTCCAACTGCTGGCTGTCGGATTTCAAGAGGCTTCGATCAGCAGTGAAACGTGATGCCCAAGTGGCAAGACTCCCAACCTGCTGGGTACCCGGGGACAGTACTGTACAGTGATGTTCGGTGTCGTATTCCACTTCTCGTACGTTCCACTCGCTTCCAACGTGGCTGACATACTCGCTCTCCGTACAGTGCATACTCCTACACCGTACTCCATCCATATAACTGCGGCGCAACTTCAAGATTGGCGGATATTAAATCCAGAGCTTACGCATTATATACTGTGCTCCAATGCACAGACTACACCTCACGACCTCCGTGTCAGCACAAATCGAATCTGCAGGATGGAGTGCAGTCCGGAGCGCAGAAGAGCAGCCGGTCTAGGCCCGCAGCCTCGGCCTGCAAGGACTTGCAAGGCTCGCGAATCCGAGTGTCCCAGCAGTCCGGGGCGCATGTAAAGTTGTTTCTCCAGACAAGGGTTTTCCCTAGCCACGGGGGCACGGAGTGATGCCTCACAGTGCAGGGCTGCATGTACCCGGACACTGCGATCTGCGGGGAACTTGGACAAGGGCTGCCACGATCCCCTTCCTGGAAAGGAGCTCTCCATCCAGGTCCCGTCAGCTGGGTTACATGCAGATGCCCCGGACCAAGGAGGCGTCAGCTGACACCGACGAGGAGGATCCGTCGTCCATCGCGATGAAGTCGACGAGATCTGCGGGGGAGGACCTGGGGAAGACGATCCCCAGTCTTCTCCACAATCCTGCGTACCTACTAGGCAAGTACGCGTCCGGTTATACATGTAGGCAGCTAATTGTGTGACCCTCAGCCGGCCGCAGAGCAGCAACGAGCTTTGGCATGCAGTGAAGACTCAGAGCCAGATCCAAGTACTGCGCATGTTTGCCTTGAGACGCCGCGAAATCCGGGGGCCAAGGACCGGATGGGTCCGCGGCTGCCCCGGACGGGACGACCCGCCTGGAGACACGCCCGTGCGCTCGCGGACGGGCCGGCCCCTTAGCCGCCGGCGTACTCCGTATCTAGCCGTCGTCGTCTCACCTCCATTATAATTGTTTTATTATGCGGTCCGTGTTCGCGTCGTTGCTTTCAGCCTTTCCTCCTTGTCTTCAGGCACCATTTCCTGCATCGGTCACGGCGCTGGATACGCATCCATCAGCCCTATCGACCGGGCTCAAAGGTACTCACAGGGCGATGCGGGGTGCAGCAACAGGGGAGCTTCGAGACCACGGCAGTCCAGGACTGGAAAGATCGCACAGCTCAAGCGAGGCATGACCCTGCGAGGGGGCAGGGATCTTCGGTGATTTCCTGTTTCGGTCATTCCGGTGGCCCCCCGGGCCATTGGCACCCCCTCTGTGGTTAGGCCCTGTCGCCCAGCTAGGTATCAGGCAGCCCCGGACGCGGTCGTCAATTATTATTACCTGCATTATTTCTCCCATTGGCCCCGGGCCCCGGGAGGCATGGCCTGTCAAGGTTCTCTGGCGTGGGGGTTCGGTGAACGCCTGGTCGCCAGCCAATCAGGCCCGATGCAGAGCTGTCCACACACGAACCGGAAGCCGAGCCGCAGAGCGTGGCAGCCGCTGCGCGGCCGATGCGCGCGACGTGGGCCCGTTTCACGGCCGCCAAGCGACGATTCTTGCCGTTCTGGCGTCTCGTCATGGAGCCCTGGGAGCAGGGCCGCATGGCATGCCGAGGAACCAGACGGATGCCTTAATAATCCAGAGGCTGCGAGTGCCCGACGACGGACGGCCAAGATGCACTGGCGCGATGGAGTTGCTGCCATGCCGCGCTGATGGGACCGATCGTAGATCCGGGCAGTGGCGTGACATGTATGGAATGCTGTTCGCCGCCTCAGCCTAGCTTGGGCGACCGCTGACGGGTTCAGCCCGTGTCTCTCGATGCCTCTTCTCCTACTGTGCTTGCGGCTATGTTGGCCGTATGACCTGGGGTGTGCGAAGCTCGTCCCTGCACGAGGTCCACACTGATGTTTTTACAGAAAGAGGTGAGACAGCATGAGGGAGAAGCAAAACGTCACCTGCGATGAAAGAGCCTTGCCTGGGTTCGTCGGGAGGTTAGTCATTTTGGGCTTGACGGCAGATGATTGTTACCAACGAAGGCCCATGCGGGTGATACTTGACGGGACTCCAAAGGCACCTTGCCCGAACCAGCAAAACGGCTCGTGCGTCCGTCTGGAGGAGAAATCTGCTGCCACGCCTCTCCGCCCGAGCAGACTCGCGCCTTTCACAAGAGCAGGCGAGTCTCTCCGCGGGATGGGCTGCGGGCTCTGCTACGTTCCTCGCCGTGGATGTCACTGCTACTGTCAGGCAGGACGTCTCGAGTACTGCGCAGGGTGTACAAGTACTGCTCCGTAACACGAGGGAGAGCTGTGGTGGGTCAAGCTGGTCCCTGCTGGCGTGACGAACGGCCGGCGGCCAATCACGAGGGCCTGCTGTCGATGATGACGGCCGTGGCAGCTCGAGTCGTGCCAGCAGGACCCTGGCCGGCTTCCCCAGACCGTCGTCGGGATCAAAAGACGCGTGTAACCGTGTCTCGTGCGGAGAGAACGAGGATGCTTGACGGCACGAGAGGGCCTCTGCGACGAGGGCATGGTCAATCTGGCAGACGGACGGGCGAGGAGGGGTTCGTCTGGAGTAGCCAGCTAGCGCGACCCGCTCCGCTCACGGCATGGCAAGGTTGGATGGAGACAATAATGTACTGGGGCAGCGAGAACGGTGATGCTGCTCGAGCGCTGCGGTGCTCTGTTCGCTGCTCTGTGGCTTAAAAGGTCTGTCGGTCAGCCCGTCTCACATCATGGCACTTCAAAAGTCTTTTTTCCCCCTTGGATGCAGTGCAGAGTCCATCGCGCCCCTCTTGACAGCCGGAGCCCTCGTCCCAGGCTTCCGTGACATCCTCGTTCCTGGGCTTCCTGCCCGATCCGCTTCTTTCGCACGCTGACCGTGCTGCCTCTCCTGACCCTCTCAGCAACGGTTCCACAGAGAGGACTGGCAATCCAACACCGGAGCGTGTGCCTCGCGCCTGGGGATCGCCGTGCCCTTTGCCCGGCCACTCAGATCCGTGCGTGTTGCTGGCGCACCCCGCATGCACGGGCGGCCGGCCAGTCTCGCGCGCCCTCCGCCCACACGCTGTCCTTAGCGCGACGCATCGTCGACTCGTCTTATTTTCGGCGTTGGTTCCTCACTGATCGCAGGTGGAGGGTGGCTCCCCCCCGTCGGCTCCGACGGCTCCTCCCCGCCCGGCATCCAGTGGGCGAGCCTGCACTCTTATACAGCGGCTCGATCGCCGCGCCTCTGCGGTCGTCGTGCGCTGCCAGATGCCGGGGACTCGATGCTGTCCATGCAGAACGGGTCCTCCTTCGTGCCTTGTCCCCCTCCCCAGCTCGACCTCGGGCCAGGCTGGGAGCGTTGCGCCTCCACAGCGACCCTGCCGCGCCCCGCCGTGCCCGAGTCCCCCTCCTCACCCGACGACAGTCCATCCCACGAAGCAGCCGCCGCAGCAGATGGCATTCCGCACGACCTGCCAGGCCCATGGCCCCGGGAATCGCAAGCATCAAGCGTGCCGCCGGTGGAGCTCGAGTCTCGAGTCGACGTCCCGCCGTCCGAGCCCGCACCGTCCGCACCGAACCCGTCGACGCCCACGTTCAACTTCGCGGTGGTCTCGTCCAGCGACGCTGACATGTCCGCGCCCGACGTGACACACAAGGTGGAAGAAATCGACGACAGCATGGACGGTCTCGAGAGATCTCGCGAGGCGCCCGCCGCGGGGACCCCCGCGGAGCCGCCCAGCAGTGCCGCGGGCGCTCCCGTCAGCGTCCCACGGAAGCGTGGGCGACCGCGCAAACACCCCCTTCCCACGCCCGGGACGCAGGCCAAGGTCGCCAAGGGCCGCTCCAAGACCGGCTGCATCACCTGTCGGCGGAGGAAGAAGAAGTGCGACGAAACGAAGCCGTCATGCTTGAATTGCCAGAAGAACGCGGTCGTGTGCGAGGGCTACCCACCCAAGGAGATATGGAAGAGCGGCAAACAGAAGCTGGAAGACGGTAGGGCCCCCCCCCCCCCCCCCCCCCCCCCCCCCCCCCCCCCCCCCCGGCACCGGTTGTGAACGCGCCCAGGGTGGCTGATCTTCTCTCGCAGCGGCCCGGAGAAGCTCCCTGACCGCGCTCCCGCGAGGTCTGCCTTTCCTCATCGACGGCATCGAGACCGACATCGATCGCCGGTTCCTCGACCACTTCGTCTACGGATTCAGCCGCGTGCTCACCCTGATCAACGATGACTCGAACCCGTTCAAGGAGATTCTGCTGCCGATGGCAACGCAGCACAGGGGTCTGATGCATTCTTTGATGTGTCTCTCCGGCTCGCATCTGTCAGCCCTGGATCCCGAGCCCCGGCTGAAGGAGCGCAAACACTACCACTTCGATCGCGCGATAAGGGAGCTGAGGGAGAATATCAACGCGTCCTCGTCAAATGCAGGGGATGAGCAACTTCTGGTCGAAGACCCCATCATTGCATCGACGATCGCGCTCTGTCTGAACACGATCTGCGAGGGAGAGACCAATGGCGAGTACAGGTCACACATGGACGCGGCCAGGTACCTGCTGGTCACACAGCGACCGAGGAACGAGAAGTTCCGGCAATTCATCATCGAATTCTTCCAGTACCATGATATCTCGAATTCTCTGACCTCCTTGGACCGTCGCCCCCTCCACCTCTCGGGCGATCTTCGCCTGCCCGACTTCGTTCCTCACGCACAAGCGGGTACCCTGCTAGGCGTCTTTGATGGTCTGTTCAACTACATATCCGAGATCACGAAGCTGCGTGATCGGATCAGACAACGATACAACGAGGGATACGAGCCTGCCGTGGACTACCAGACGCTGAGTGAGGCCGTCTCGATTGACTCTGCACTCCGCGACTGGGAGCCCACACACCCGCCAAACACACCGAACTGGTACGCCGCTCAGCTGTACCGCCAGTCCACCTGGGTCTACCTCTACCGCACCATCCGTCCCTCGCGTCCCAGTGAGAAGATCGCCCAGGTCGTCGATGACGGTCTTGCCTATCTGGACATGCTCCCTGCCGATGCCGGTGCATACAGCATCATGCTGATGCCGCTGTTCCTCCTGGGCTGCTCGTCGTTTGAACGCAGGCAGCGTGAACGGATCAGGAAGGGCTTCGAGACTCTGCGGGCCTACTCCAACCTGCGCAACATCGAACCCGCCCTCAAAGTGGTCGAACAGGTCTGGCATGTCATGGAGACCAGGATGGAAGACAGCTGGGACTGGGAGAAGATCATCGCCGACATGAACATGGACTTTTTGATCACTTGATGGTTGCGTACGGACGCCTGGGTACCTATCTTGCCCAGGCGGGGCGCTGTGACGCGCCCTCCTGCTACAGTATGATATCACACACCTCACTTCTTTTTTTTCTTAATCCGATTCATGCTGTTGTAATGGGCGTTTGGTGATGGCATGAGGACGGGTGAAGCCCGTTCTGGTAGCGGGCTGTGGTCGTGGATGGGACGGTTCAGGGATTCAGGACAGGACACACAATCGGGGATTTGGGAACTTGTGGCACTCTGCATACATACCCAGCTGTTATCGAGCTCGTTTTCAACGGACGGTGGTGGATGGAAGGCGTCTATGGGCATCATCAGGGGGTGATACCAAAAAAAAAAGAAAAAGAAAAGTGGGAGTACTCGAAAAGTCGTTTTGCCTTTCCCAAAGGATTGTTCATACCCTCACGGCATCTGCTTCTTATGTTTATGCATATACGTGTTCAACTAGCGATTTTATACCTATCTCTGCATATCTCCCCCATATCCGATATACCCCAATCTACCCCTTTTCAGATACTGCATTTGACTTGACGTGCAATCTCAACTTACATCTATCACCCGCCGCTGTTATTCATGTATCTATCTACCCAACACATGCATGTTATCTACCTGGACTTATACACATGTGGCATGGTACACATGGTACACAGTACATGTATGTCCGCAGGCCGAGCTGAGCGACAAAGTGTGAAAAAAAAAAAGGCGGAAAATGCAGATTCTGCTTTTCATCCTGCTTTTTTATGAATTTTATTTTCTCTCGCTTCGGCTTGAGGTGATGGATATTGATGGATGGATGGATGAATGCATGTATGCATGAATTAGTGGATTGAGTCATGTAATTTTCTCTTGTGAGATGTATTTCTTTGGAATCTGGAATGGGATACCTACCTTTTTTAATTTCTCTTTGTTGACTTGATTAAAGTGTATGCAACAGCTATACAGTACAGCATTATATATAGGTACACCACTATGCATATGCATAGATAACCAAATCAAAGTTCAAATAAATAGTATATTGTCATGTGGAAGGAGCTCCAGAAGGCCAAACATACGGCGCTGAATGATTTTTTTTCTGTAGAATTCCCGAAAGCTGTGTTGTTGGATGGGCGTGTGTGGAGAGCATGAGGTGAATAAGCGTGGTTTGTTTGGCCCTTGCGCGGCGCTGGTCTATGTATGTATGTACATAGCAGAGGAGAGTGTCGGAGATAAATGACCTTATCACGGCATCGAGGTTTGCCGGGGACTAATTAATCTAGGTAGTTATTCGGGAGCCGGAGGTCCTGGAGGCGGGGGGAAGAGAAGGCCTTGTGCTTTGTTCTATGCTGACTGCCTACTCATCCAGGGACCTACCAGGGTATGCTTTTACAGGTAAGGTCGGGCATTGAGCTGGACCCTTGGACTCCTACGATGAAGGATTGATAAGCCTGATAACAGGATACTATCGGAATGCCGTCTTCCCGAGGACTAGGCCAGGACTGACGTCGAAACCATGACGAGGCACAGCCGCACCTGGACGGTTGAAGGTTGAAATTAAGTGCTTGCACAGCTTTATGCTGTGTACACACGTTGCACGACGTTACTCCGTGCCATTGCATGGGAAAGTCAGTCCGCGTCAGGCGTCTCGTGGGATGGATAGATGACGCATGGAGGCGCCAATGAGACCTCACCCGGCACCAACACTTCTCTCGCTTAAGAAAGGTTAACATGGCCAGACAGCTCGGCCTTGCAGAGCTGCAAGCCCTGGTAGCAAGGGAATCGGGATTTTGTTTGCAAGTCAAGTCGACATGACTAGGGATCCATGCCGGTCGATTCACCCCCACTCACTGCCCAGAGTTAGAAGCGTTCTAGAAAGAAGCCGTTGCGGCTTGCAGACGGCGAGATGGGTGGCACGAACATGCCAGGGAGTATAGATATTCTCTGGATTCGATGATAATTACTTACTACTGCGTAGTACCGGGCTACGCAAAGTCAAAAGAGCAGGCGTCTTGATCACGAAAGGGGTTGCTGTAGAGAGTCCATGGACACGGTCAACTAACCGAGTGGTTCTGCGGGTCTTTTATGGGGCACATCTTCTAAGCGAGGCCGTTAGCGAGATGTCAAAAGCCCCGGAATGCGATAACCGAGCCGATAGCGACTCTTCTGGCTGGCTAATCGACGGGCCTGTTTGGAAACTGCCGAATCCTACCATTACCATACCTCAGCTCCACCTCGTCTAGTGAACGGAAGTACTGTGTTTGTCGCGCAGGCAGCTTTCTTTCTGACGACATGTGCTTGCTATTCTCGTCTCCGCTCCAATGATAATGACAGGTGGCCCTGGCCCTGGCCATGGCGGGCTGCCTTGCCATGCTGGTGACATCTTTCTTGCACGCCGGAATCCATGGTTCCTTCTTGGAACCCCAGAGGGACCTGCCAGCTCTGTCGTGACTTCATCTTTTGTTCTTTGTTCTGTCTATCCTGTCCAGATGTCGTCTCTCGTGGCCGCATGATGGCCTAGGAACTCAACTGCCATGGCGTCCACGGCCCAGAGAGACGGAAAGCTGGATCCCATCGTCGGAGCGGAGAAGCTCTCCGACGATGATGTACATGTACTGAAGGACCCCGCGCTGAGCGCGGGCCTGGAGGCAAACCTCTCCCTTCGCGCAGTCAATCCGGTGGATGTGCGCGTCAAGGATCTGTCTGTCTCCGTCGATACGGCTCCTCCGATATGGGCGACCCCTCCTTCGCGGCTATGGGGTCGTCTGCGGGGGAAGGCACAGCCAGATTCGCTGAAGACGGTGCTGGATGGAGTCAGCGCCTACATGCCCAGCGGCAGTCTGACGGCCATCATCGGGGGCAGCGGGTCGGGGAAGACCTCCCTGTTGAACGTCATGGCGGGGAGGATGGCATCGAGCAGGATGAAGATCTCCGGAACCGCGACGTTTAACGGCAGCCCGGACATCCGACGCGTCCGCAGTGCGTATGTCATGCAGCAGGACGTCCTCATCCCGACGCTGACGGTCCGAGAGACGCTGCGGTATTCTGCCGATCTCCGACTCCCGCCGCCGACGACGGAGGAGGAGCGTCGGACGATTGTCGAGCAGGTCATCCAGGAGCTGGGCCTGAAGGAGTGCGCCGACACGAGGATCGGGAACACCATGCACAAGGGCTGCAGCGGCGGTGAGAAGAGGAGGACGAGTATCGGTGTGCAGATGCTGTCGAACCCGTCGGTCCTGTTCTGTGATGAGCCGACTACCGGTATGGATGTCAACAAGACACTCAAGTGATGGTTGGCAAATTGACGATGTGTAGGGTTGGACGCGACAAGTGCCTTCCAGATCGTCAGGACCCTGAAGAGACTCGCGCAGACGGGCAGAACGGTAATTATCTCGATCCATGCGCCGCGCTCCGAGATATGGAATCTCTTCGACAACATCGTGCTTCTCTCGCATGGTTCCGTCCTCTACAGCGGACCCGTGAGCGATTCGTTGGCCCACTTCGCGCAGTGTGGCTACACTATACCCCCTTTTGTCAACCCAGCGGAATTCCTGATTGACCTGGCGGCCATCGATAATCGTTCGGATGAACTCGAGGCCGCATCTCGAACCCGCGTTGAGTTTCTCAAGAGCGCCTGGAAGTCCAGGTCCGAGAAGGAAGGAGACAATGGAAAAGAATTGGGTTCTGTGAACCGGACTCCTGAAAGTCGCGGCTCGGATCTAGCAATCACCAAGGGGGTGCCATTCCGTCGACAATTTCGGGTGTTGACCGCTCGCACGTTCATAACCACCATCCGGGATCCCCTGGGTGTGGCCGGGAGTCTCCTCGAGGCGGTGGGGATGGCCGTCATCAACGGCTGGATCTTTGTGAATCTTGATGAGAGCCTTGCTGGCATACGCTCTCGTCAAGGCAGTCTATACACAGCGAGTAGCCTGAATGGTTATCTCATACTCCTCTACGAGACTTTCCGTCTCACGATCGACATCCAGGTCTTTGATCGGGAGAGAAATGAAGGCGTCGTCGGGGTGCCTGCATTCTTGCTCAGTAGGAGAGCCGCCCGTTTCCCTCTCGAGGATCTTCCTGTTCCTTTGCTGTTCTCGGTCATATTCTACTTCATGGTGGGATATCGCTTGGACGTGCAGCAATTCTTTGTGTTCTTCGCCCTCACACTGCTCACCCATTACGTTGCAGTGACATTTGCTGCTGTTTGCATCGGGATTTCCAGGAACTTCCCCGGAGCGAGTCTGATTTGTAATCTCTCCTTTACGCTTCAGACCTTTGCTTGCGGATACTTTGTCCAGATAAATCAGATTCCCGTCTACGTCAGGTGGCTGAAGTGGACAGCATACACATTTTATATATTCGGAGCTCTGTGTGCCAATGAATTCATCGGCCCTGATGGCCCTGACTACGGTCACTTCTACGACTGCCCGTACTCCAACAACCCTCTGGATCCTGCATGCAAAGAGTACACTGGCCGTTTTGTCATGGACAGTCTTGGCTTCCCGTCGAACTGGATATGGCGGCCCATTGTCGTCGTGGCGGCCTTTGTCATCGGATTCTATCTCCTAGCAGGCCTTCTGTTGCAGTATAATCGGTTTGGCATGGACATCGCCCAAGCAAAGAAGTCAGATACGGATCTCTCTGCCGGTAAGGAGAAGATCTCGCGGCGTCCAGCGGAGGAGGTCCGTAAAGTGGCCATCTCACTTGACAAATACACCCTCAGCATCAGGAAACGAGATTGGCGCGGCAGGTCTCGTGAACTTCAGATCCTGAAGCCTATAACTGCTGTGTTCCATCCGGGGCAGCTGAATGTCATCATGGGCCCTTCCGGAAGTGGGAAGACTTCTCTGTTGAACTCCTTGGCTAGGAGACTCCACGGCTCCTTTGGAACCCAGTACAGGCTGCAGGGTGACATGCTGTACAATGGGGCTGTTCCTTCGGAAAGCGTTATCAGCTCGGTTACGTCGTTCGTTACGCAGGACGATGACGCCCTGATGCCCTCTCTGACTGTTCGCGAGAGCCTTCGCTTTGCAGCGGGTCTGAGGCTCCCCACGTGGATGTCGCGAGAAGAGAAGAGTCGACAAGCGGAGGAGATTCTGCTGAAGATGGGCCTGAAGGACTGCGCAGACAACCTGATTGGAAGTGACCTGGTCAAAGGGATCAGCGGTGGCGAGAAGAGAAGAGTCAGCATAGCCATTCAGATCTTGACGGATCCCAAAGTCCTGCTCTTGGACGAGCCGACCTCCGGTCTGGACGCCTTCACTGCTACATCCATCATAGAGGTGCTGAAGGGGCTGGCCGCAGAGGGGAGAACACTCATCTTAACCATCCACCAATCCCGGTCCGATATCTTTCCTCACTTCGACAATATTCTGCTCCTTTCCAGAGGAGGACATCCCGTGTATGCTGGGAAAGGTGCGGATATGCTGTCGTACTTTGGGTCACTGGGATACGAGTGTCCGAAGACGACTAATCCTGCTGATTTCGTTTTGGACCTCATCACGGTCGACCTCCAAAATGAAGAGAGGGAGGCGATCACCCGGAAAAGGGTGCAACATCTTATCGCCAGCTGGGACCAGAGGCCCCTGGAACTGAGTCGACAGACATCACGGATTGCAACGCCTGCGGAGCTGGGAAGCCTCAAAAAACAAATGCTCCCGTTCCGGGTTACCTTTCCGTTAGTCTTGCACCGATCTGCGATCAACTTCTGGAGACAGCCGCCTCTCGTAATGGCTCGCACTATGCAAATCGTTGGGATCTCCATCATCATGGCGTTGTTCTTCGCCCCTCTAAAGAATGACTATGAGGCTGTGCAGTCGCGGATGGGATTTGTCCAGGAATTTGCAGCTCTGTATTTTGTGGGTAAGTTCGGAGTAGAATCACGAAAATGGTGTCTTGTGATGCAAGGCTGATATGGGCGATTTCAGGCATGCTTCAAAATGTCGCGATCTATCCCAGCGAGCGGGACGTCTTCTACCGCGAAGAAGCAGACAACTGCTATTCCGCAGAGACGTTTATCCTGCAGTACACGACCCTCGAAGTCCCGTTTGAGATCGTCTCGTCTCTTGCCTTCGGGGCCATCACTGCTTACGCCGCCAACCTGGAACGCACCGTCAAGATGTTCTTTATTTCCGCGTTCAACTGCTTCTGCATCATCAACTGCGGCGAGTCCGTCGGGATCATGTTCTGCACCTTCTTCTCCCACGTAGGGTTTTCTGTCAATCTCACCTCGGTCGTGCTGTCCATCTCGACCATCCTGGGCGGCATCATGAGCCTGAATATCAACGATGTGCTCCAGGCCCTGAACCACCTCTCGCCGATCAAGTACTCGGTCGCGAACCTCGCGCCGTACTCGATGCGGAACCAGCACTTCACCTGCACGGACGCCCAGCGTCTGCCGGATGGACGGTGCCCCGTCGAGACGGGCCAGCAGGTGCTGCAGCTCTACAACCTGGACAAGGACGCGGCCATGAACGTCATGGCGCTGGGGATCTGCACGATCGCGTACCGGATCGTGGCCTACGCGCTGCTGAAGGTTATGCGGTCTCACGGAGTCATGGAGAAGGTTCGGGATCTGGGACGGCGGCTGAAGAGGAAGTGATTTCGGTGTTCGTATTTATTTTGCGTCTGTTATATAATAGCAGGTCTTGCCTCCAGTGGAATGAATGAAATGTTCTGTTACGACTGTATTCCCATTTCCTGCTCTCACAGTATGTGGATTATTAATAATCCTTGACCACATTATAGCGGATGCCTGGATCCAGCGAGTCGCATCCACCTATGAAACGAAACACGTATGGAAAAGAATCATCGCACTGGAGACTCCGATCCTTCCGACAGCCATCAGGTCCCTCTTCGTTCCTTGTTTCAGCATTTGGATGGTTCCATGGTTAAACGCTGACCAGCGACGTACTGTACGTTTTCTCCCTGCCCCGTACGTCCGGACGGGATAGGTTTCCCCGGGGATGGCATGGTATGCGTTTCATTTCCGTTTCCCGACAGGACCGGGGAAGTTCTGGAGAACCCGGTGATCACTTGAAGGGTGAGAGTAAGTAAGAGAGGGTTACTTGCTTACTCAGAATGAATAGGAGGGTCTGGTCAGAACGGACCCCGGTTTTGACCAGGTAGGTCGGTTGGTCAGGCCGCGCGTCAGGTCAGGTCGAATCGACGACACAGGTGTTTCCCTCTCTGCTGTACAGCAACTGTCCCATATCACCTGTTATCGATTCTCGATCGAGAATGAATGGACAAATGAACAAACGAATGAATGAATGAATGTATCTCGCCTCTCTTTCTTTCTTTCTTTCTTTGCTTGGCTTTGGCTGTGTCACGTATGTACTGTATACATGTACGTACATGTATGAACTTGACTTGGACTGCTCCCTATATATAATGCCCCTTTTGTGCTATGGAGTGGATAGATAGACAGACCCAATAATGGTCACACCAGGACACCTGAATGGAATGAATGAATGGATGGTGGGCAGCTTCTCGTGTAAAAAAAAAAAAATCTGAAGCAAGAACCGACATGAATGCCGTTTCTTGCTATTCGAAACCGCCTCTGCTTACCGAGTCTATTTGTTATTGGACCTGTTGGACTTGGAGCCGTCCTTGGTATCTCATTATTTTATTCCTCCTGAGTGTATTGTACTGTACTGTACTGTACTCCGTATGGAGAATTGGAGATTATGGGACAAGGCTGAACCTGATTCTTATTCTCCCCGACCTTTCTTCCGGAAAAAGTTCTGTGTCCTCATCACAGACTGGCGCTGTATGTGTGTGTGTGTGATATCTGCCCTGATTTTTTGAGAAGTCTGAACCTTGTCCTGTCTCAGATTCTGAGTCTATATTACTAGTAGTCTCTCTCCATTGGAGATACAGAGTACAGTACCCTTCTGCCTCTCTCGTCAAGCTCGCGCACACATCATCCCCTGCCAATGTCCACCACCAAACCACTTGAAGTCCAGCGCAGGCCTGGTTACTACGCAGTTTGGAAAGGAAATCACATGAATGCCTGGCATCCACTGTCGGCCGTCACCGTCACCGTCACCGTCACCGTCCACTCACAGCACCTACCTGACCCTGAGCCCTGAGCCCCGAGCTCCAGCTCTACTGTAGAAGACTAGAAGTCCATGACTCCATCCGAACACAGAGAGAGAACTCTGGCCGGAAGAGGAAACTGGGTTGAACTTTCCAATTGCTACAGGAACGCCACATGTGAGGAATTACCCGAACCGTCCACAGTCCACTGGACCGGGCAGGGTCCAGACCCGCGACGGCGCGACCAGATCGGTGCACGGTGCACGGAGCAGCCTAAAGCGCTCGGACCACCTGACCGGGGGCTTAGTCACCAGGTTCTGTCGTCAGCGTCTACTCCGTATGTGGTAGGCAAAGAAGCCACAACCTTAAACTACTACTACTACTGGCGCAAGTTGAAACAGCAACACTGAAACCTGTCTCGATGCATACGTAGCCCATGTACTCGTACGTACGGAGTATACGTATGATATTTTTAGGTAACTGTACTACACTATACTATATCATACTATACTATATGCTATATATATATATCCTGGTCTAACTCTAGCCTGACTAGCAATATTATTATTCTTATTATCCTATCACCACTTTGGAAAGGAAAGACAGGGACCTCACTGGCACACCGCCCCAGCCCCAACATCATCTAAGCCTCCACGGCAGACGCGTCCATGGGTCGGCTTCCAGTGCCGGAACAGATATCTCCCTAAGGGCTCTCATCCTTACCTGATCCTGTTCAGGCCAACGGCACCAGCGGCCCTGATTGGCTGGCCTTAGGGCCTGGGCTCGGTATCTTGCAGGCGGTGAGCATATGTACGACATACAACACGTGGCATGCCCATTCTGACCAATCAGATCTTCCCTGGATTTGCTCCGGCCCATGGAACGGGACGCTACCGGGGAGCGGCGGAGCCGGGCTCTCGGGGAAGTGCGGGTTGGTCTGTGTGCCCGGCGCCGGGCGCCGCCAAGACATGTGACATGTGGTGGCTGGGCCCTGGGTCATCCACCTGTCTGGGAGAGGACAGGACAGGTTTCCTCCGTATGTCGGGGGCAAAAGCTTATGTGAGCCGTGGGTCTGGTCGGGAGAAAGAATTGAAAGAAACGAGAGACGAGAAACGAGAGACAAGAGACGAGAAAGGAGGGGATAGTCGGGATGGTGGCTGATGCTGAGTAAGGAAAAGAGAAAAGAGCGACGAGAGAAGGGAAGGTGTACTAGTCAATAATAGATAGAGAAGAAATTCAGATAGACAGATACTCCATACTTGGCCGGTAGGCAGGTACCTGGTAAGTATGCACGACAGCAACTTCCAAGGCTGCAGCGGTGAAGAAGAAATTGCCCCAAGTTAATCTCGGTCTTGGGGAATCATTCGGACCGATTAGCCTGCACTGAGGGTTGTAGCCGCGGCACTCATATCTTTCTGACAGCCTGGTTGTTGGCGCAAATACATGCGATCATGCATGCATGCATGATCAATCGCTAAGGTAGCAAACAGATAACCCTAGATATGTCACCGCGGTTAGGGCGGACAGTTCGAATGGACTTCACACCACCTCACTCGAACCTGACAAAAGTACTGTACCGTTAAGGCTCCTAAGGAATTTGACGTGTTTCTGCGACGTTGAAGGCGAAGACCCGGTGCTGTATGCAGTGTGGAGTGGATTGGTGTGAGTTCTGTCGCAAGCCCACTATTACTATTCGGGCAGTGAAACTTGCAGATCGATCGGTCAGAGATCTCGAACGCCCGGTGGAGCCGAACCCCTGCGCTAGTCACTCGGCTCTTAGTGGTCGGGCGCTGCCGAACCGCTGGGTGGCAAGGTCGAGATTCTGGAGCTCTACAGCTATGGAAGAGAACTGCGACATTCTGGAACAAGGGAGAAGATGCGGATGGGAAGCGATTGCGCGTTCTTTAAAAGTCTATCCAAAAACGAATGTGGTTATATAAAACAGAAACATCGAAAAGCCTTTTTTCTTTCCCTCCGACCACTAGGGTCGGGTCTTTTTTCCAAAAAGAAAAGATTCAAACGGGAGCTTCCCATCTCGAATATGTTGCCAACTCTGTCCGGACATCTAGTCCAGACGTCTCAAAACTCAAACGATCGGGGTATTCTTGCCAGAGGCAATAGCAAAGACGTTTATCTCGTTACTCGTGAACAAGAAACAACCGCATCTGCGGACAGTGCAGATGTCGGTTCGCGCGGCATCAAGTCGCGAAGAAGCGAAGAAAGACACGGCCAGCCGACAGTTTGATCACCGTGTGCGCCACAACGCGATCGATGATTCACCCTGAATCAACCCTTTAGGTGCTGCCGATGTGTAGGTCCATGTGAGTGCCGATGGGGCAGCCGTGGGTTGCGTGGTCGTCGGTGGGAACGAGGTAGGCATCAGCGCATGCAGCGTCGCCGGGAGCACAATCGGCGCTAGGGCATTGAGGGTCGTTAGGGTGAACCGAGAAGCCGTGCTTCGTGAACTCGCTGTTCACACCCATATCGATGCACGAAAGATCCCAGTAGATCGTATCACCCGCCTCAGTGTACTCGAATTGGAGAATATCCTTCTGTACTGGCTGGGTAGCGATCTTGATGGAGATGCCGCCTCCGTTGGGGTTTGTGCGCCAGTTCTCCGAGTAGGTACCGCCGTTGGCCTTCAGGGTTACCATCGGAACGTCAAACTGGTTGGCAACGGACCAGAGATAGAGATCGTTGCCAAGGTTGTTGTAGATGGTGACGCCGCCGCCAGAGCCAGAGCCAGAGCCAGAGCTAGAGCCAGACCCAGTGGACGCAGTGCCGTTCAGCGAAGCGGTGATGTTCAGGGAGCCCGAAGCAGGAAGCGCGGAGGCGAGGGCCGCGAACACAGTCGTAAGACCGAGAACGCTCTTGAGCATCATGGTTGCTTTGTGGAAGGAAGGATGTCTGTGTGGCAAAGATAACTTCAAAGAAGGTATCCGAATTGGCCTTTAATGATAGTAAAGAAGAATATAATTGTTCAAAGGGAAAGGAGGGACTGCGGTTGTTGGCAATGGAGAGCTGAGGTGGAGGTATTCACACAGTTTAAATAACTTGGGGTTGCCGCTGAGGCAAAAACCCTGAGAGGCTAAAGTGGATCGCCATCGAGAAAAATGATCTTCCGTCAAAAAATTTCATGGCACAAAGAACGAATCGCCGTTGACAAAGACATTATTGACCCGGACTAAGAGGAGGCGGCACGGCGCACAAAGCGGGCTTGGGGTATGGACAAGATGTTGGTAACTTGGTACCTGGGTTAGTGGAGCCAGTCCTGTGGCTGACATTCACCATGCCAGAAGTGAAAAGGCGCCGGGGAGTGCCAGGAACAGGGAGAAACCCATGGTGACATGGCGGACCTCGAATGAAGGATGGACGAACGGAGGCTGATTCGAGACCGAACCGTGGGTCTGTCATGGTACGGTACTGTACCCTTCATATTCACATAAAATGGTTGTCAATGAGCGGACATGGGTTGATCCCGGTGCATTTCCTCGGTGAATTTCCAGCAGTCCCTTGGCAGGGCACAGCAACCAGCTCCTGTAAGTCAACGAAGCACTTGAAGTAAGCAGTGTGTCTCCATCCGGCGTTGACAACCTGCGTGATGGGATGCTCCAGTTGACGGGTATCATCCGCACAAGCTGTCCGGCGGCGTGCCCAGGTCCCGGGGTAAGCGCCGACTGGGAACGGTGGATCTGTCAGATTAAAGTTGACGAGTCAGGAATGCCGAGGCTGAGCCCTATGGACGGAGAGCCGGCAGCGCTAAGGTTTTTGCCTGCCACGCCTGGAAGAACGACCGATTCACACCGCCAACGAGATTTGCCATTCTGAGCGCCAGGACGCCACGTTGACCCAAGGCGCCGTCGCGGGAAGAGTCCCTGTACTCCGTAGCAGCCGTAGCAAGAGTTCGAATGTGGAGCAGGCCGTCAGCCACACGGCACCGGTGCGTGTGAATTGGCGATCCGACCCCAGACAGCGCCCTTAAAAGCCCGTGGCGTTTGTGAATCTTCAGGGGCAATAACGGCCTGGATTCGCCATAGGGCAAGCCTTCACGTCCCTGTAGGATTATCCCGGTCATCTCCACGGGTCGGGGAACTGGGATTCGATCCGATCAAGGCGGTGTCCTTCTCGGCCAAGTCTCACATACAAGACCCTTGGGAGAAAACGCATCCCGCATGCGTACATTGTGAGGAGCTCGAGCTTGGCGTCAGAGCATCTAGAACTGCGATGTATCCACTCCCAAGACTTGCAATTGTAAAGAACCAGCATATTGGCTTGCTCTATCCATCTCATCCAGCACACGGATTATCGCCAAGGGAGATGTTGTCGAATGCATAAGGAGTGAGTAGGGACATTCGCGGTCTTCGCGGAAAGCGTCCCATGGACGAAGTTACCGACTTGGGAAACTGTAGAGACCTCAAGACAGGCCAAGCCAGCTTTCTGCGCCTCCTGATGCTTCGAGCGGGTTAATTGTTATCGAGTAACATGGTGTTCCGCGTGAGAAGCCAGGCCGTGGATGTCATGCAGATCCTTTGAATTTCCTTCCAGCGGCGAATGGCACAGTATCGGGTCATTCATCAACTGCCCAGCACGATTTCCTTTTCTGCTGCCGGCCATTAAAATGGCGCAGCGTTCCCTGGAAGAAAGCCTGGACGGGTGTACCAAGAAATCAGAGTCCCTGAAGCATGGCATCGTAGGATAACTCGTAAGCGGCTCACTTCGAACGTCGACAAAGAAAGAGCTATTACTCAAGAGATTCTGTCAACGGATGATGGGTTTGAAGGAATAGGCAGGTTGACAATGGGTCTTTCCGATTCATTGGAGTGACAGAGACATGTTCGCAAGGGGGTACCGCGCTTCTCGCGCTACTCATAACCCTGTCCTGACCCCTTGTCTGAAGCGAGAAATAAAAGGACCGACACGTAGCTGATAATGAATCAAATGCCGGTTCAACTCCTCCTCGGATGCTGCCATCTGCTTCGAGGAATGTTGGGTTGTAGTGAAGACGGGCTGCGGTGTGGTCGCCTTAAGCTGTGCCTTAGTGCGCTCCACGTGGCCGTGTGATCACCAGCCGCTCATAAGCCGATCTGCGCGACTGCCAAGTGCCTAAGGTGAGCTTATATTCCCTTTTGCCTCCCAGACTGTCACTCGGGAGATACAGTGTCAGAATTCAACATCCCGTGTTGGAATCTACATTGACAATGTCGGATTCGGACGTTGGTCATCCCAGGTGTGGTGCACTCGCATGGGATTCGCACGCCTGCCTAAGAGAGAGTAGCCTGCTTAGCACGCTAATTCTCATATTTCACAAGATTCGAAGTTGCACGTGCTTAAGGCTATCAAACATCTATTGATGGAAAGCGTTTCTAAGTTACTAAAATGAGGCCAGCATTTCTTTCATCGCTCGATGAATATATTGACCGGTATTAGACTAGCCCGGCGCTTCCAGGGTCTGATCCCTAATGGATATGATCGGAGTTATTCAAAAGATACAAGCCGGAGCCTTTTTTCGGAGAATTGACGGTATCCGGAGGGCACTAGGAAAAAGTACTGCACATAGCTACTCCAGACCTACTCCGCCGAAAGGATGTGATGGAGACGCAAGCAACACATTCTACCGGTCACTCACGTTACACGACACTCCATCGGTCTCATGACCAACGAGTAGGGTAGCTCTGAACCTACCCAGAGAACGGAGTTGGCGGAGCATCGTGGTCTGTAGTTACTGTAGAGTACATATAGCGACTCCCGGTATAACGCCATTGGCCGCCGGCAGTACGTAATACGGAATGCTCAAAGGATGAGGCTGTATGCCGGCATAGCTAGAAGTGTAGAGCTGTGCTATTCCTCTTAAGCCATGCTTAACTATGTTGTCGTGTTGCATGGGATGCCATCCTTCTTGGGCCTCTTTCAATCAATCGACTACCAATAAGGAGGCCGCAGTCCTGCTAGGTTTGATAGTGCGCCGTCTCCTGACATTCCACCGTCTTCCCTCTTCCGGTGTCCCGCAAGTTCAAGGTTAATCTGGCGATGTAAGTGTACTAGCCAGTCAACATAGCTCTGGGCTTCGTTGTTCCTGTCCTCGACGAGGAGCCTTGCGAACTCGTACTCGGCGCCATCCAGGCCCTGTCTGGCGAGCTGGATCGTAACAGCTTTTGACCCTCTCACAGTGGAGAGGTACTGCAAGAGATTCCGGACCTGGGCGTTCAGGTGCGTCTCCAGGACCGGAAGAGAGGAGATGTTGGGGTTCAGAGATTGCAGTGACGTGTGGCCTGGTCCAAATAAATCTTCCAGTAAGTTGGGCGACACCTGTGCATGCAACCAAAGAAGACAAATCTGACCGTTATCGACCAGGTATGCACCGCCCTCCTCAATTTTGGAAAAGCTGGCGCGTAGTGTCGGGGGAACCCTTAACTGGCCATGCTCGTTCGGAAAGCCATCCTCGGGATTCAGATTGTGGATCGGAATGATACGAGGATAGAGGTAAAGAGATAGCTCAGTGCAACCAAAGGAACGAATCATGCGCATGTCATGGACACGACGGTCAGACGTTTCGTGTCCACCTGCCAGTCATTAGCTCTTCTGCGCCAGACAGAATTGGCGATGGAAAAATTACTTACCTTTGAAAGCTCTCGACTTGATCAGACCTAGCATGTACATCGAGAATTCCTTCAGATTCTCCGGCAACACTAGCTGTCCAGGAGGGTGAGAGCCTGAAAAGACCTTACGATAACCGCTTAAGATGTCGATTGTCTTTTCTGTGATGCTGGCACGGATATCCTTCAAGGGCTTATCTATCATCCTCGAAGCCGCTGCGCTCAAGTGTCAGCAAGTGTAAGGCGAAATAGGATATCGAGCCTTATCAGAAACCTACCTTCCTTGGCGATTATAGCCACGACAGCATCCTGGTCGACGAATCTCATCGTTTCCAGTCCTCCGTCGTTGACTGCCGCCACAATATTTATGCATCGGACACGGCGTTGGCCACTAGCGGTGGTGTAGAGCAGAGCAGCCTGGAAATGAGCATCAAGTTTTACATCCAATTTTCCATCGTAGGTGAAAAGGACACCAAATGCCTTGTCCGCATCAATGGCGCCAATCTCGAGATCGGCACCAAAAGTGTGTTGCAGGAAATTGCCATGGTACGCAGCGACCTGAAGCCCATTGGAGCAGCGGACTTTCATCAGCGCCTGGTAACCTGTCTCCCTGTTTACTGTGTGCGCCAGCTCCCGCGAGAGCTTCAGGACGTCACGAGGAGCATGGAAATTGGGGTAGAAATATATTTCGCCACCCGACACAGAGGCAGGATGGCCTAACCAGAGTGTCAGTCGGGTAGAAAACCAAGCAGATAGATCGCTACTTACCGACAGTTGCGACGTCCATGTATGCTCCACCCGGGGCAGCGATGAAGAAGTCAATACCAATACCACTCTCTGCCAGTTTGGTAGCAGTTTTCTTCCAACCAGCATGTTCCGTGGTGAACAGTTTCTTTTCGGCATCTGTTCCGTGCACCTTTGGATCTTCTCTCAAGAACAGTCTTCCGGGACCCCAAGTGGGTAAGCTGGCGAGCGAGCATACTATCTTTCCACCAGTTGACTGGAGCGCTAATAAAGCCGCGTTGATCGTAGGAAGCAAAGCAGGCTCTGGATTCTTGACATGAGCGAAAAGAGTAGGAATTTGCGTCAGAAGAGACGAAATCACGGACCTAAAATTGTTAGTACCTCAAAGAGAAGAGAATAGACCTCGTACGGTGCTTACTTCGATTCATACGGATCGACAAACAGACCCTCACTCAGAGGAACAAACGGCTCCTCCAAGTCGGTCATTACCATCATTTGAGCTTGATCGAGGCGGGACTATACAATTGTAAGCAGGGCATGTTCACTACACTTAAGTATTTCTGTAACACTTACGCTGAGATTATAGAAGTGTACCTCCTTATCGAAAGTCATAATACCAACTTTCGAACCCGGAGGAAGCCTCCGCGACGTCGTCTCGTCACCGTCTTGGGACGTCTCATTGTCGCCGCCGTAGAGAGCACCCATGATGCCCTCGCAAACTCCCTCAAGAAACCCTCTATTTACAGACTCTTGACTGACATCAATGAGGAAAAGCCACCGCAGACCAACGGGTTCCTTTGACCAGTACTCCTTCGGCACCAGGAACTCAACAGTTCCCATCATCAATTCAGGACGCTGCAGACGATCGACGCGGACGCCAGAATGATCAAGAGGGGCATAATATTCTGGGGGTACATCGTTCGGGAACGTGCACATATTGCAGACAAACTTGTTCCCGCCCGCCTTGAAAGTCATGAACGGATTGATATATGCTCTGCATCGCCGGCATCTTGGTGGGCCCGCATCACCAAAATCGAGCACCGGTATCGGTTGTTCACCAGGATCCAAACGTGCAAGCGGCTGTAGAATCATGCCCAGAGGTAATGAAGTTGAGGAGAGGAATTCAGAGGTCGACGGGATATTATTAAGAGTTAGACGAGCAAATTTTGGTGATGAATTGCCTTGGTCATGGGCCACAAATGGGATTGCTGCTGGCGGGGGAACGAGGCGTTCCATGGTAGGATATACATGTTTCATGAAGTATTGTGTAGGTATATCTCGCGATCTTGGAATGCTGGGTATCTGCTCAGGGTCAACTTTTCCTTGAGTCTGAACAGAACCTGTCCCAGGGCCAGAGAAGCCCTGCTGAAGGCCCCCCTGGGGAGCCTGGACACCGGCAGGTGAAACTGGTTGCGGTTGCTGGTTCAGTCCCGTGTTAAGGAATTGCGATGAAGGATTTTGTATCCCGCTGTGAGGCATGCCGCTGGAGGCTGGCGCAGAACCGGCACCGCCAATGTCATGATATGCATGCCGGCTTTTCTTCTTCTGACCACGAGCTCCCCCATCTGCTGATATCCCCATCCCTCCCATTTGAGAAGTCAACCCCGCAATGGCATCCTCCCCTGGTTCTACCGGCATGCCAGGCGACCCTGCATTGTATCCTGCGTCTGGGTTCGGTGCGACGTTCGGCGGTTGCGCTGCAGCGTACGGAGGCCCATAAGGTGAGCCAGCTGGCGGTTGTCCGGCGGAAGGATTAAACTGTTGATTCTGCTGATTCCATGGACCTTCATTGGGGGCAGATCCCTGGCCGAGGGCATGGTACATCGTATAGTCCGCCATGGTGCTTCAACCGCAGGTGTCCAGTGTATGCGGGAAGACTGCGGAGGTTTTCTGGGCGTAGCTCGTAGCGGACTTTCGATTAAGACACTGCCATAGCTTCCACGGGACAGATTCAAGCTGCGAAAAAAGATACCCTCCAGAGTAGACAAGGTTTTTGAGGATTTACCTCCTTGTGTCCACCGCGGAACTGACCACCTAATGCTGTTCGTGTCTGGGACAATACAGCGGAGGGACGGATTTACGTGGCGCCGAGCATAGCGTTGGCACGTGCACCTCCATCTCCACAGCTGCTTCTGCAACTTTCTCATCCTTGATCCAGGACGTGAGATTTAAAGTTGAGCATGGTGTAGTGTATACAACCTTTTACACACTGACCTTATCCGCTGGTTATCTACAGTATTACTTACAACATTTCTTCTTTTCCTCCCTCACTAGACTTTACATATGAACTGTCAGGATATACTGAGGGACTGGAGAAGAAGTAAACATTAACCCCACCACCTATGTAAGCGCTAATTGTACTAACTACTTTTCGATAATAAAATATTTTTCTTTTCTGCTCTAATTGCCGATCCTATCAGATGGCATTCTTGCTTGGAGATGTTCAAACCTGATACCCCAAGATCGTAAGGACTGGGTACTGAGCTCTGCTGCCTCTTTGAAACGGTTAATCCTAAATTCCTGTCAGCAAATATTAGGTAGTCAAATTCTGCCCGAATCGTCATGTGCACAAAGCGCTGACCCTCTACCTTCTCACTGAACGCACAAAACAATCAAGGTGCGAAAGTTTTATGGATGTCTGCTGGGAAGATAGCCAAGTGATGGCAGTTATTATGATTATGTCCCCTTGTAAGCGATTGAACAGGCCTGGGCTCATATGAATCGAAAAGCTCCTCCCTGCCAAGAACTCCATCGCTGTGTTTCCCAACTACACGATTTGAGAAAACAGTGTTAATTGAGAGTAACTCTGAACAATTCTTCCACAATTTCATTTTAGCAGGCATTATTCGGAAAAGAACAGTTCTACTGCAGGACTACGCAAGATATGAGGTTGAAGCCACATTACTGCACATTAAGCTAGGCTCGGAGCAGTGTTATTAGCTGAGTGCAAGTAGGATTGCTCGATCGAGGTGTTATGCTATAAGATTCGCGTCATATTTTCAAGTGAAGTATTTTCGAGATCATAGTGTTTGCCGAATTCCTGCAGATCAAAAGTCACAGAAACAATAAAGACAGGTCATATTACTTCTTTTTATTGCTTACGACAGCACCTTTCTTAATTTGTATTTGATTTCCTTGCTGGTTTACCAAGTACCTATATTTCTGATCTCCATTGTCGGCCCCCAGGACTTCTGTTCACAGCAGGAATATTTATATTCTCGGATACCAGATATAAGGAAATCCTATAAATAAGGTCGAGGGAGATTAGTATATAAATGCGTATAAAGAGCTTTGAGAATATAAGATGCTTTCAAGACTTAGCAATATCTTGTCAAAGTATTTCCTGGACGGACATTTTTTTTATCAATGACACTAGTGGCAGACAAAGTAATTCAATAAGCGTTTACCTGCGATAAAGCCTGGATGTGTCTACTACGAGCATAGATGCAGCGGGATATGTACGCAGTATGCACCAATAGTACCATGAGCAGCCTGGCAAGTAGCCCTATTTTCTAACTTTAACTGTGTTCCACACAAATAGCAGGCGCTAGGAACTTTTCGGTAGTTGGGCAGATGAGACCTCGGGAATGTTGAAGATCTTCCAAGGTTGGGTACCGGTGGAGAACCGCCTAAGACCCAAAGAAAGCAAGCGTGGAGAATCCTGTCTCCGGTGGCGCAAAAGGACTGCTGTCCGAAGGACGAGTATAACAGACCGCTTCTTGAGACAATAGAGTGTTGTTGAACCTCAATAAAGTTTGCTTAATAACGACGGTGATAAGGGTATCATCGAACACGAGCTTGCATCCAAGTAACCTTTATACAGTACCATGGACACGGCACATACATGCCTTGGGAGGTCAGACTAGCTAATATTGAAGAAGTACAGTACATCAACGAGTACGCGGTATCCACTTCATGATTTGTGAAGTATTGAGGATGCATTATATTGCCACAAAGTGCAGGGTAAAAGGACTGCCCTCCTGCCCGAGGTCTCCAAAGCTGTAGATTACATTGGGTGCAAGGTGCCCACTATACTCTGTATAGCCTGTGCATGGAAAATAATCATGTATCAGGGAGCAAGGATAGAAAAGGAGCTTGTAAGACGCAGTACATTAGGTGAGGTAGGTAGGCAGAGATTAAATCGGCCGGTTATCGGAGAGAATGGAAGCTTGACTCCACTAGAAGACGGATTTAGCAGCCAGGTGTCGGTACTTGCTTCGCAAGATTAGCCTCCTTATTGTCAGGAGAGGCTACAAAGAGGATCTCTGGTCCATTGTTTGGAGTAGAGTGGAAATAATTGGAAAGCTTCATGCCCCTTGTGCGGCGCAGACTCTGACGTAAATAGCGCCCGTTGGATCGTGCTAGTACGGGCTTGTCTGTACACCGCAAGATGTTAGGGCTCAGCAAGCCCCGCGATACAACACAAAAGACAGAGTTGCAAATTACAATGTAATTATTTCTATGTGTTAGCCGATTGTAAGTCCTGAGCCATAATACATGGACATTGTACCCTCTTATAGTACCTCCAGCAGGATAGGCACCCTTTGGATGACGTCTTGCGCATCCAGGCTCAAGAGGTCCTCATGAGCCCCCCCCCCCCCCCCCCCCCCCCTCAGCCCCGCGGATCACGATCCGCGCGAGCAGAGACAACCAGCATAAACATTTCAGCAAATTTCCTGAAATGTGTGTCTGGCTTATCTATATAAGGCGGTTTCATTTCAAAATTTTTGAATTGGCAGAGAAGATGGTTGGACGTTAGTTGCTGAAAGCCGACAGCGTCGCTTTGACAGCTTCTTAGACAAATAACTTGCTGCGTTGAACCGAACCGACTCCCTGCACAACACTGATGATCGGCACTACGATGAAGCGCGCTGACTCGCTCACGGCAGCCAGTGTGACTGGAAGGCATTCGCCTATTCGCCCGAGTCTGGATGCCACAGGCTCTTTTGCAGCGGCCGATCCACCTTGTCTCCTCCATCTGCTTCGTCCGCATGGTTATCAAACGCTAGCTTGGGATCCAGCATGCCACAATGATTTTTTGTTAGCCTGAGCTTCCGTGAGACGATATTTGCGCCATATGGCGGTGCTACGGAAGTAATCTCTGCACAACATATCTCCGCGAAGACACCCGGACATCTCCCGATGTCTTCTGGTCTAAGAGAGATGGTACCCAAAGTCCTTTTCGTCTCCCCCCTCCCCCGCGCCCTCGATTGACACGTCGTTTCTAAGAGTTAAACAGAAGTTGCTGTTCGACATTTCGCCTGACAAGTTTCTATTTAATGCCTGTTACCATTTTGTCTCTTCCTCCAATCTCCATCCCTCGGCCAGGCCCGCCCAATCCCTTAGGCAGCTGCAACAGCGCCACGTGTGTTTTGTTTTTCTACTCGGAGTTTTCGCACACAAACTGTTTTTTTTTTCGCCCTGGAAAAAGACCATTACAGTGGGGTTCTGAGCACTGTGCAGAGTGGACGCCATCCGACTTGACCTGCTCGGAGGGACAAACGTGCGACCCCTGGTCATTACATAGAGCACTACGACTGGTGCGGCTTCGTTTCCGGAGGCCCTAACTATCGCCTTATCACCCCCTAATCTTTATCTAGACTGCATGGTGTCTTTGCACAGCAGCTAGAAGCGTCATCCTGCCATACAGAGCCCTGACAAGACCATCTTGCTTCTCGTCACTGGAAGAATGGCTGTCTGAGTTTGAGTAGATACGTGTCACAGCAGACTTGTCCCCAGCGGGGTTGGTCCACGGTCTGTTCTAGCATGTAGGTTCTGAAATCCGAATCGCCTCTCCACCGCCGCGTATCCATCGAAAGAGGCCATCCGCTGCTATGTATGTAATACGCTCTGCCATGAATCCCACTCTTTCTCTGCCCCCTTCTCAATTCTATACAATTAGTCATTGTCTCTTGTTAAACTTCATATTGGACAATGAATCTAACTCCGACATCAGAGCCCATAAGCAAAGACGGTGCATCTGAGGATCGCGGAAAGGCGTCTGCGAAGGAGGCTGGCACCACTCATCCGACCACCATGGCGACAATAGCGGACGATGATGAACGTCTGTTGGCCCGTATAGGCTACAAACAGGTACATATAACTAACTATTAGCGTATTTCCGATCGACGCTGATTAGCCGTCATCGTTATACAGGAATTGAGACGCGAGTTTTCGAAATGGTCTACCGTCTCTTACGCCATTTCGATTTTGGGAGTTCTCGGGTCCGTCCCTGCGACATTCGGGCCGCCCCTAGAAGCAGGAGGGCCTGCTACTGCCGTGTGGTGCTGGTTCATCGGATCCTGCATGGCAATGTGCATTGGCAGTTCCGTGGCAGAGCTAGTATCAGCTTACCCTACGGCGGGAGGGATGTATTTTGTTACAAAACATGTCGTTCCAGAGAATCAGGTTGCTATCTTCTCATGGATCCAAGGTTGGTGCAACCTGCTTGGGCAAACGGCGGGCGTGTCCAGCGTCGCGTACACGGTCAGCCAAATGATCTTAGCATGCGCGAGCATGAATTCGACTTTCAAAGACGGGAAATATTCATATTCACCGTAAGTCTGCTTAAATTTCAGGTTCGTGTCCGTGTGGTCTAATTCAGAATAGAACAGCTTTGCAGACAGTTCTCTTGTCCATTTCGCTTTTATGTATAATGGGGATAATCTGCTCTCTGACTACTAAGAGTTTGCACAGAATTGTGCTTTGGTTTGCACCGATAAATAGTACGTCTGTCTTGTCCTCGACATCCTGGGGATGAAGACTAACCTCCGCTTATAGTTCTTGCATCGATAGGCATCTGCATTGCCCTTTTGGTGCTCACACCAAATAAACCATCAGCAGCATGGGTCTTTACGCATGTGACCGACGGGTCTGGATGGGGTTCCAAAACATTTTCTTTTCTACTTGGATTCATCTCAGTGGCTTGGACCATGACCGACTATGATGGAACAACACAGTAAGTTTCATTAAGAGAAAAGTCATGAATCCTGGCTAATCTACCCGAACCCAGCATGTCAGAGGAGACCCACGATGCTGCAATCCGAGGGCCTGTGGCTATTCGAACAGCTGTTCTGGTTTCTGGGGTTTTTGGCTGGATGCTGACCGTTACGATGTGCTTCTGCTTGAGTGACTATGAGCAAATATTAAACAGCCCTACGGGCCTCCCAGCTGCGCAGATATTCCTCAATGCTGGTGGCAGGACCGGAGGCACGGTGATGTGGTTCTTCGCGATCCTCGTGCAGTTCTTCACTGGTTGCTCAGCTATGTTGGCAGACACGAGGATGGCTTATGCATTCGCTCGAGACGATGCGCTCCCTTTCTCACAGTAATGCCCACCAAAATACCAGTCAGCTGAACGTTACTGATTTTTTTTCAGTGTCTTTGCCAAAGTGAATGAGTATACTCATACTCCTGTCAATGCGGTTTGGTTCGTGGTGTTTTTCAGTATCTGTCTTAACTGCATTGCAATCGGGTCGACACAGACAGCCACCGCGATCTTCAACATCACCGCGCCGGCGCTTGACTTATCATACATCGCGGTCATTCTCGCTCATCAGATTTACAAAAACAAGGTTAAGTTCATCGAAGGGCCATTCACACTAGGAAGATGGGGCACGCCGATCAACATCATCTCTATCGTCTGGGTGATTTTTATCAGCACCGTTCTCTTCTTCCCTCCGTCGAGGCCTGTGACAGCGGCGAATATGTTAGTTACTGCATTCTATATTTGAAGAGACAAAATGTGCTGACTGACTCAATAGGAACTATGCCATCTGTGTTGCTGCCTTTATCGCCATCTTCGCGCTCTCTTGGTGGTGGCTCTCGGCTCGGAGGTAAGAAAGCGCTCGGAGAGTATAAATAAATGAATGCTCTTTCGATACTCTGTTTGGTTATTATTTCCATCGCTGATCTGACTCGTTCTGCAGAAAATACATTGGCCCACGCACGAACGATATCATCCAGCAAATCAGGACAGAAGATTTCGAGGAGGTTTACAATCCTCCAAGCAATTTCGAAGTATAAACCGTTTTTTTCTTGAGATGCACTTTAATCAATAGATGCCCGGATATAGAAGGTTCGATGACTTATTTTTTGGTTGCCTATACCCTAGTGGAATTCTACGCAGCGTCATCACACCTATTTTGGAAGCGGGACATATATTTCAGAATTTGGATAGACGGAAACGGCGTTATTTTTGCCCTTTTCTTGTGTTTTTTATAGACTTCCATCATGACTTTTTTGGCGATTTCTTGAACTGGAATCTTTGGTATCTACAATCTGCTTTAGATCGGAATTGGGGAACCTGGGTTTTTATTTATAGATGCAGTGCTTGAGACGTAGGGAGCATCACGGAAATATCAAGTTGATTACTCCGCTCTGTATTTTGCAATGTGACTTGAAAACATGGGAAATGTTCTTAAAAAATTCCACTATTTTCTTACCAGTAGCTCGAACTCACATTTTGCATACATGATGGTGTTGATAAGGCCATTTCTATCACTCGCGGCGGTGGTGTCATTCAGATGATAAAAACAAAACGGGGTGATCAATTCACCAGCTCATACTACTTTGACAACGAGCTTATATATCTTTATAAAGTGCTTGCATTCCTATTATTTCCAGCAAGCAGGATCAGCTTGATGGCCAAGAGGGCGATACATGGACCATATCGATGGGTGCTCAGGAGATACGTTACGCGCCTACCCGATAAGGTACTAATAAGCGATCCGGGGTTTATCTCGGGGTTTATTATCCGCAGTTACACAGGGACACAAGCTTGTGCTGACAACTCAGATAAAGAACAAAGAATACTCGGCCCTGATGGTCCGGGGCAAGCTCCAGCGCTCCTGAGAGGGCTGCCTGTGGGGGCAGCCAGCTGCTCAGAACTGCAATCTGCCTTTTTCTGAACTGCTTTCTTGTATCGGACAAACAATCTCCTCGGTCAACTTCCCTGTGCCCCCCCCCTTCGCCCCACCATAATGAGATTATCATTACGACAATGTCTATTGGCTCTTCTCTCCACAACAACACATTGGCACTCTGCGATCGCAGCTGGCGCGCAGTACTGCCAGAAGGAGGCGCCGGAGTTCTGTGTTGCCGTGTCCAGCAGACAGAATGCAACGACCCAAGCGACGGATCTCTTCCTGTCCATCGCAACCAAGCCCAGCACAGATGAAAAAGGAGGAGGAGTAAAAGGCTGGACTTCCGTCGGGATTGGCGAGAGGATGGCCGGCGCTCTTATGTTTATTCTCTACGCGGATGCGAGCCGGGAACAAGTGACCGTCAGCGTGAGAACGGCCGACGGGCACGTCATGCCAACAGCGGTAGCGGTGGTAGAGACGGCCCCAGAGATATCAATAGACGTGCTTAATGCGACTGTCCTTTCGGGTAGGGGTGGGGGTACGAGGGACTATTATTACTTTGCAGATATTGCATGCTATTCCTGCGACCGGTGGCCGGCCCTGGATATCAGATCGAAACAGCAGCCATGGATCTACGCGGCCAACGCAGATCAGGTCTTTCAGCAGGGGCGTGGGGAGTCCCATGCCAGCCTAGACATGCACCAGACCCACGGCCATCTCGCCGTCGACATGCCATCCACTCTCCTAAAGGATGACGATCCAGTCCCATCCGTTGATATCATCAACCGAAAACGGGAATCCTTCGGCGCATGGTCCGTCAAAACAGGCCACAGCCACAAATCTTGGCCGACCGCCATCCAACTGCACGGCCTGATCATGACAGCCTGCTTCATGGGGATCTTCGTCTTTGGGACCATCATGATCCGCTGGCCGCACGCGCGGAGCTTCCGCCTGCACTGGATCGCGCAGCTGACGGCGTCACTGCTCGCCATCGGCAGCGCGGCGTACATGCTCTCGCGGGCGCGGCACCTCGGTCCGCACAAGACCATCGGTCTGGTCACGACGTCGCTGCTGATCCTGCAGGGGTGGCTGGGCTACAAGCACCATGTAGTCTTTGTGCGGTCGCGCAGGCAGTCCGTCTTCACGACTCTGCATCTGTGGCTGGGTCGGAGCGTTCTGTGCCTGGGGATCTCCAACGTCGGAACGGGGATGTATTATGCGGGGTGGTCTGCTGTCGCGCTTGCGGTGTGGTTTATTGTTGTCGTTGCGGAGGTGATTGGGTATCTGTACGTGAGCTACAGGCACAGACGGCGGAAGCTTCAGGAAAAGAACAATAAGAACATGGACGACTTGCGGGAGGAAAACGAGGAAGGCATAGAAGGTGTGCCTTTAATGGAGCGAGTCGCATGAGAAACTCGAACATCAGCAGTTAGATACCTAGGTACCTACCTACCTAATCCATGGATATGATATGATAATGATAATAAAAGCTAAATTTCTTTCTATTTGGAATACCGAATACTGTTCACCAAGCAATGTGCTACTGACAGTAGTCCTTTAAAGAAATGAACAACATATTCCAAGAAAGAGAGCAATCTATTGTATGGACATGACTAAGTATCCGATCAATCTACCATCATCTCTATCGTCCAACAATCCAATCCAAATTGCTACCCATTTCCCATTGTATCCAACAATTCAATACAGTAGTAAATAAAAATAAGAAATTGAGAAACCAAAAACCTGAAAAAAAGAAAGAAAATAAGGAAAAAAAAAGAAAATCCCACACCCGGAAACCAGCCCAGGCGGACCATCAGCCATCAAAATCCACCCCCCTGGCCCCAAACCGTCACCATCAAACCGACATCCGGTCGGTAAGATAATCGTTCCCAATCATTTCTGAATTAAACTCAACCATCTCCGTACACCACCGTCGTCGCAACCCAAACCGGCTTCGCCCTCTCCGTCCCGCGGCTCTCATCCCACCCGCTCTCTGCCACCGTCCACCCGACCTTCTTCCTCATCTTGCCGTCCTCCCCCTTGCCCTTCCCGACCCAGAACTCCGCGCCGCGCAGCCACTTCCCGTTTCCCAATTCGATGCACTCGACGATGCCCTTCGCGATGGGCTTTTTGCCGTCCGGAGGATTTTGGTTGTTGACGATGCAGATCTGCTCGATGAGGTCGGCGATTGTCAAGCCAGTTGGGACCATGAAGGCGCGGAACTGGAATGCGCGAGGCGGCGACGGGTGCGACGTGTTAAAGGGCGCGAATTCGGGCTCGATGAGGTGCAGGGTCGTGTGGGAGGGAGGGAAGATGTAGCCCAGGCCGGAGGGGAGGACGAGGGGGGTGTCTGTTGTACCGGGGATGTGGGCGCCGGGTGGGAGAGGGGGCTGGGACTCCTTGGATTTGTTGGGCTCGACAGAAGGAGAGGGAGCCGGGGCCGTAGCAGCAGCAGTGGTAGTAGCAGTAGTAGCTACGTTTTGGATAGAGAGTGCGGTGGCGATGGAGGTCCATGGCATCCAGCCCGGGATGGCCCCGACGATAGGTCGAGGAACGTACATGACTGTAGGCTGTGGATTAGGCGTGTAGGGCGGAAGGGATTCCCTGGCTTGGGTGCGCATGGCAGTATGGACGTTAGGAGGAAGGCCCCCGAGAGGGGGTTGGCCGTCCGGCGTGACGTACTTGAAGTTGGACATGGAGAACCCAGATACGGACGCAGGGCAGGGAAGATACTAAATGCAGTTGGTATGCGGAAGATGGAATGTACTGGCCAGACACTTTGCTTCTGTAGATTGTCGAGTGAGAAGCAAAAGCTCTTGGGATCCTCGCAGCAGACCAAGGTATAGACCTGTTTGAAGACAGAGAACGATAAAGGTGGATGAGATCGAGTATATATACATAATTATATGGCATTCCCATATGACTACCAGTCATCAAGAAGTGACTAGCTATGACACATACCCGCATGTTGCACAACTTCGACAAGTTGTATGACTAACTGGACAGCAAGAGGCTGAAGGGATATAAGGCACCAAGTCACTTAACCTCCAAATTCCATGACTTTCCCACGCTTATGACTTTTTGGTGGATGGGAGGACCAAATACGCCAAATCCGTGCCAGAAGACAAGAACGGATGACATCCAATGTAGCAACAATGGTAGGGATGTAAGACATTGGGAAATAAAATACTGTACAGAGAAGCGAAAAATATCGAAGTGGATCATGACGGTTGTATCTGAATCTCTTCGAATAGCCGCGGAGTGCAGCATCGATCTCTGGTCGAGATCACCCGCCACCGACCACGGCAAGACCTTCATAAACCTTCCTCTTCACAGCGATGAAGCTTCCCTCGCTTCGTCCGACTGCCATGGGGTTCACGACCGTCGATTGAGCTGCGGCTTCGATCTCGATCTTGCCAGTGCCCGACTTCCTCACTGCCACTAACCCGTCAACGAGCAGGGTGCCCTCGCCCCGGAATTCCGCCGTGTGGCCAGCGGCTTGCAGGAATTTGCGCAAATCAGCCAGCCTGAGATCACCGACGTGGAGTGGCCGTGTGGACCGGGTACCCGCGGCGATGTTGGCTGGAAGCACGTCAAGCACAGGGAAGACATCCTTCTTGTCCGCCAACGGCCTTACACCGTCAGATGCGACGGTAGCAACAGAGTCGGATTCCTCCTTGAGCAACTTCTGTTTCTTGTTTGCTGACTCGGGTGTATCATCACCGGGAGGAGGAATCTCTGGACCCCTCAACTGCGCAGTGAGAGCAACAATTCCCAGGCTACGCACGTGCTGCCATTTCAGCCGCCTGACGAGGTTGTCGCTCAGCTTGACCATCCAAGCATTGGTGTCGACGCTGGCATCGACAGACTCGCCATTAACCGGCGTGAATATGGTCACAGCAGATTTTGTGGATACGTCATCGCCAGCTTTGACTGCCAGCAGATTCCGGCATTCAGTAGCCAAAGCCATTGTCTCCTCTTTCATACCGCCAACAAGGATCAATTTCCGTGGCTGTATCAGCGGAATGAGCATTTCTAGACTGCGCTTGTCATGGAGACCCGTGAAATCCACATATGCGATACGTGCATTGATACGGATCGTTGAAGTGCTATACACCGCTTTCGCAGGTCCTTCAACTCGTTGCTCGTCTGGCTCATCCTCTGAAGACGCGGCATCCTCGACGCCGTCAGCGGAGAGATCATCCGGCATACTAAGATCATCTGCAGTACTGGGTGCCTTCTTATGACCATCTTCAGACAACTGCTGTCGTTTGCTTGTGCCTCCGGACAATCTTCTCCCATGCAAACCGGTCTCATCCCACCGACGTTTCTGGCCGAGCTTGGTCTCACCCCGAGAATCGGGTCTGCGCTGCTTCATCTCCGCCTCCTCACGTTCTTCCGCCCTTAAGTACTCTTCGGGACGGATGAATTCACCGTACTCGTCTCCTCGCTTCCTGGGAGCCACATAGGGGAACATCCTTTCGCGTCCTTTCTTGCCACGGACATCCCAGTCGTAGACATTCTTCCTCAGAAGGATATTAACACCGAGATCCTCATCACTCAGGCCAAGTTTGCTCCGATTGGAGTGAGCCAATGAGGTGGAGAAGTTGAGAACCTTGCCCTGCTGTTCGGACTCCGAATCTTCTGAAGTTGTCGAGCTGGCGGCGTCATCTAGCGCATCGGCAGAGTTGTCGAGATTTCCTTCGCCTCTCACCTGCGAGGTATTCTGTAGCTGTCTCTTCGTGGCGAGGTACTGTTGATAAAGCAGTTGCTCGTTGGAATCGAGGGGTTCTCGTTGCACATCCGTCAACACCAGCTCTCTTCCTCCGCTATGAACCTGCTCGAGGAGCTCCCCATCGGAAGCTTTCTCCAATGCAACGCCGTCCTTTCGCTCCTCATACCATTTCCATATCATGCGACCCAATGTCATCTTCTGCTGCTCCTCTGCATCTTCCGCAAACTTTTCTGTGGGAAGAGGCTCGGTCAGAATGATGAGGTTGTTAGAGCCTTCAGCAATGTGACGGAGGATATCTTTGGAATAACCCCAGTCTAGTGAGGAATCAGAGGCGAGAATGACTTTGGGAGCTTGAGTTGCAAGGACTTTTTCGAGCTTCTTTTTCCGCTCAACGATCTTAAGGTGTTTAAACGTGAACGGTCCGGCGCCTTTCGTAACCTTCTTATCCTGACCCGGGGCGACACCATTCCTCTGCTGGCTGTCGTTCTTGCCTGCGGTCGCCTCCATGCCCTCTCCAGCCTCAAACTCGCGGACGATGCTTTCATCCATCCATTCCAACATACTTCTTGCGAGTCTCATCGTGCCATGCGCTTTCTTCCCAGCCAAGTAGAGTTCCGCGCCTTTCAGCACATTATCACTGTCTGTAGACTCCGCGGCATCACGCCACGCATGTTCCAGCGCGTATGCCAGTTCCAGAACTCGCGCGCTGGTGTCTGTAGGGATGAGGACCGTCCCGCCCTTCGCAACGCTGCTCCGAATCATATCCAAGAGGAGATCATCTCTCTTCTTCCGCCCGCCAGGTAGCGCAAACTTATCGCCGCCCCTGCTGCTGCAGACCAACGCGGTAGGTTTGCGCAACTGCTCTATGACCTCTGTTCCGCTCGCTCCAGAACCACCAAACCAGGCAGCACCGGCCACAACGTTCTCCCTCGCTTGGTTCCAGTCGACCGCATATACGATAGACTCCATGCCATGCTGTATATGCCATATTGTTCCTCCGACCGTATGTCCGGCGTTGTAGGCGGTGAGCGTCAGCCCGTTCAACGGCGGGGAAAACGGCGACGCGAGCGGCTGGTGGGGTTGCGAATATTTCAACGGATGGATGAGAGAAAAGTAATACGCAATCTCCTCCGGGGTTGGGGGTTGAAGCAGAATACGGCTAGTGGTGCCATTGTCCGTGCCGTCCCCTCCTCCTGATACCGATGCCGAAGCGGAGGCCGCGGAGGTAGACGCACTCGGCTCCGAGATCGCGGCCTTGGGCAGAAAAGTAGCGGCCAGAGGGGCAGAGGCGTATATGTCCTGGAGAAGTGTCCGACCGAGCGAAATGACAGGGCTGGTAGCATAGACAGGGATCTGAGTGAACAGAGGAAACGTCTTGCAGCAATGCGCGTAGGCACCGATGTGAGCTGGCGTCGCGTGAGTCAAGAGGATGAGTGACAGAGTCGGGATATGCCTATTGAGCGTACGTATCAGTATCTCATACTCAGAAGAAAATGAGAACAGGGGGAGAGAGAGCATACTTCTCCAGTTCCACCAGATCAAGTGTGTCGAAGGTTTCGTCCCAGCCGACGTCCACGAGGATCTTGATCCCGCCATCAAGCTCCAGGATGGACTGCGAAGCCTTTGAGGCCGAGGACTGAGCCCCGAGGAGGGGCGTGAACGTGAACATATTGAACTGGCAGCTGCAGCTTCGGCTTTACTCGGTCGGCCCAGCAGACGAGTTGATCTAGGAGTCTGGCGACAATGAAGTCAGTAAGCCAGTGAATTTGGGTCGAGCAAAACCCTTTGGATCCTGTATCATCGCATAATCCCCGAGTGTCTCTGGACCTAATATAAGGATAAATAAGGAACGAGCAATTAAAATTCCAGAGAGAAATGGGGCTAGAGGTCCTCTGTCGCCGCCGGACTCCTGCCGTCGCGAAATCTCCAGGTCGAGAGCTGGCTGTTTGTCCTGTTTGCATGGCGGACAGCAAGAAGGTTTACGCGACGTTCGGTTGGTTTAGTCAGCAGCATATGGACGACATCCCTTCTGGGCATGTTGTCACTGGTGTACAAAAATATCATAGACAGAGAAGAACTATGTACAATGATCTTCAGAAAGGCCGCTTGTCATATGAAGTTCATGCTAATTTTCATTACATTGCAATAATATAGGCACTACATAAGTTATCACTAAGAATCCACAGGAAACAGATGAGATCGCCCTTCCTCTCCTTATGTTAAAACCACTATGAACAGATCTCCATCTTTGTGATTTTATTAGTGCCTATCAATTAAGCCTTTTCTAATGATGTTTCCACGAAACCTTCACTTCTTAGCCCTTGCGGCTCTTTCTGCATTCCTCCTCGGCCTCATCGCCGGGGGTTCCTGCTGTGCATTAGTAGTGCCATGTTGTGCTGTGGCAGCCTTTGCTATCTTTGCCGATTTGGCAGAACTTGAACTCTTCACCGGAGGATTTTCGTCTGGCTCCCGAGCTCGCTTCTTCCCAGTTTTAGCAGCTGTGCTATTGCTGTCTTTGCCCTTCTGGCGCGTGTTGCTTGGACCGGCGGCGGCGGCAGCAGCAGAGGGCGTGGCAGTGATTACTATTTTTAACGCGTCGATTCTTCTCCCTGGCCTGTCAGTGGTAGGGAATCTCGGCAACGCGCGAACTTCATCCAAGCTGATTCCGCTGTCCTGGGTGATACTCTCGCCTGCCCATGTCTTCATACGGCGGAACGGGGGGCGCTTGGGGAAATGTTTACGGAGCATCCTCTTCAATTCTTCCTTCCTCGCCCGCTCTTCTTGCTCTCGCTGCTGTTGCTGCTGCTGCTCTAAGCGACTTGCCCCCACTGTTGCTTTAAGGGTGGCGGCAATTCCTTTTGTTGATCTGCTCGCACGTAAGGTTTTTACTGCTTTCTGGGGCGGTCCCTGTTGTGCGTTTGGCTGTGGTGGTCGTTCTGGTTGTCCTACGTCACCAGTTTCATGAGTAGTTTGCATGGATAACCGTTGCACTCCAACTGTTTGGAGTGGGAAGGCTGGATTCAAATGACCTTTTATATTTCGGACTTGTCGCTCTCGCCAGGAAGCAGGCACGTCTGGAAGTCCATCTTGCCTCGTCCCCTCCTTTGGCCTATTGGCGGCTCTCTGTGCCAACGGAACGCCCCGTGGAATACGCTGATTGGGAACCGGAACTAATCCTGGCAGGTCAAGTCAGCGTCCATATTTCTCAAAGTTTTAGGGCAAGGGGAGATGTATGCAAGGAATGACGGCAGGTGTCCACGAAGGCTTGATGACAGCGAATCAAAGAATCTGTACTCACCAATTGGCGCCATCTGTGCACGTTTCTCAGCGAGCACTCGCTCCTCCAGGTCCTGTTGGCGATCTCTTTTGGGGTCGTGGTGCTCGCCCAAACCTCGTGTCCGAGGCGCATACTCCTCCGGTCGCCCGTCTTCAACAGCATCGTTAGAATCCTCGGACGGAGAAACCGCCCGCTGCTGTAACTGTAGGCGCCTGTTCGCCGAGCTCCCGCTACCGAACATATTCTTGATCCCTCGAAACGCCCTTCCTGCCAGACTGCCGCCAGTCGCCTCGTCAGTTGGAGCCTGGGGGGCATCAGTAGCCATCATTGCCGCAGCAGCCGATCCACGCTCATACTGTGGATGGTCCGTCGCATACTCGTCACGGTCCGCCTCATACCCGTCATTGCCCGTCTCGGACTCGTCCGTCCTTTGCCGAGTAATGACTGCTTTCAGTGGCGTTGGGGTTTCAAATTCTGACGGTCGCGGTTCCGGGGGAAGAGGCGGCAGAGGTCTAAAGATATCTTCGGCATACTGGATAAGATCAGAGCGTCGGATTTCTTCCTGCAAGATTTGCCGGCTTTGCGCGTTCCTCAGGGTCTCCCTGAGACGGTCCCATGCCCACCATCGCCATGCTGGATCGTACCACCTCTCATGCGCGGCAGGGGAGTTTCCGGGATCAAACCTCCACCGCAGCGTTGGGCGAACGTTGGCCCGGGGGAGGGGCGATCCCTGACCGTAGGGTTCATACACGCGGCGTGGAAGGTCGACATGGATCCACGCATCATGACCGGTCCGGAGAAGCATCTCCATCTGCGTTCTGTCATCCTGGGGCATTGGCAGTTCTCCCAGCGGAGCATCCTCCTCGACGATCCAGCGAGGCGGCAGAGTCCCGTTCCCGATCGATATTGTCGGAATATCTTCAGCTTCATCATCTTCTTCGTCATCGTCATCTTGCGTATCATTGTCCTCAGTAAACGGATCTTCCAGATTATGAAGACCCTGCTGTCCCACCGTATGGCACGAAGGCTGCCATGCAGGGGCGCCTTGGAGGTTAGTATTTGGAGCAGGACCTCCGTCGGCTCCAGCAGGGCGCGAGCCGGATGCATTCGAGTCGTCCAGTAGACCAGACTCCCACCGGAGACGTAGCGGCCGCTCAGTTGTGAGGCCTGAAGGCAACTTGGACCGACTGCGTGCTTGTCGTCTCTCGCTGGGCGATGCGTCGTCAGAGTCGAATGCCGTACGCCTGAGAGCGGGAGTGAAGGGCCCGGTGCCATGCTCCTCGTTCTCCTCCTCTTGCTCTGGGCTGGAGGACCTCTGCTGTTTCAGAGGTCGTTCAGAGGACATCTTCACTCCCTGAGTTCTTCGGATTTATGGCGTTTATGCTTCCTGTCAACTCAAATTAGCAACTGTCTTGATCAAATGGTCTACAGCCCACTTACTAACAATCCCTTCCTTTCACTCGCCAACCAATAGACAGGTTGACCGCTGAAATCGTTATACGAAACTGCGTGTTATGGTAGGTAGATAGGTAGGTAGCTAACTCTCTAGTTCAGAAATATTGAGACACTACTCGACCTCTCTCTCAAACAAGTCAGAAAAGAAAAGAAATGATAAGACAAGACAAGGTGTCTTCCCGCTCTTATTATGAGCCCTACAGGCCTGAAAAGGACGGTAGTAGAAGCTTCCTTTATTCCCTGATTGCTAATTGTCTCCCATTCATCAGCTCAGCTCTTTCATCAATGCGGCTCAAATAATCGCCTTTGTCCTTTGTATGTATAGAGAGCATTCACATATAGAAGACATTGACAATTTTCTTCTCCCGTTCTTTCTTCCCATCCATTGTCCATCCGGGCCCACCTTTGTGTTAGTAGGCATCCAAAGCTTGGGCTTTCTTCAGCACAATGAAGGACCGGACAATAACGCTGAATAGCGGACAGCAATGCGCCCAGATTCTTCTATTGGCTGAGAACCAAGGGTAATGTATTATACAGAGCACTGACAATAGGAAACATTTAACAGATCACAATTAAATGTATTGTACAAAAGGAGACCTATGGTGTGCAGATATTCACTGTGGATTATTTGTTTTGTTCGCATTATCCTCAATAAATGAATAGTCTGACGATTGATTGTGGTAGGTAACACGCACATGCAGACAGACAGTTAATGGATTCCATCCTTCAGGGACGGAACTAATACGGTGAGCGAATTTAAAATGTATACTTTAAACTATATGTAGTCAACACAAACTGGGGATAGGGCCAGACAAGCAGACAGCCAGAGGTTTGGAGTAGATAGATTAGGTATTCAGATACCACCAGAATCGCTTTGCCGAGAGCTTGGCAGGTGGTGGTGCTCAGTAGATAGCAACACTCTCCCTCCTGCGATGTAGTTAGTGTGGGACTGGACAAAAAGAATCTTCTACTACACATACGCGAAGAATCAGACATATACTACACACGTCGCGCTGAAAGTCTCAGAAGTCTGAAGCATAGGAGGATGTGGAGACATAAAAATAAAACACCAAGCAAGTCATGTGCCTTTAATTAATTACATACGATACATCAAAGCTTGATCTACTTCAACCCTACAGTACAACTGAGATTCTATTCTACCAATCCTGTTATCAGGTTACCTACTAGGTGCTTACATACCTACATGAGTGGACCCAAGCGGAGGTGGAGGACATTACCTGAACTGAACAGACACAGCAAAAATTTCATTCATTCATCCTTCCTTCCTTCCTTCCATCCAGGAAGGCAGTAGTAGTAGTAGTAGTAGTAGAAGAAGAAGAAGAAGACAGAAACAGAAAGTTCAAAGAAAACAGCAGAGACAAAAGAAACATTCCCATTGTACTGTGCACTGTAACAGTATATACATATACAGATGGGCCCTTGGCCCTTCGAATATAGCAACATCCATCAATCCACCCATCAATTCAGGCTGTGCTGCGCTGAGTGCGCTGGGCTGGACAAGTTTCCGTTCCGAACAACCAACCAAACCGTAACACATACATACATACATACATTACAAAAAAAATCAAGACAAAACAAAGATTTCACAAAGATTTCTTGCTTGCCCAGAAAGTCATCCCTTGTTTGTCAGACAAATAGAAGAAAAAAAATGAAACAAAGCAAACTTTGTATACACTTTTGTACATACATTCTAAAGCCCCTCTTCTTTCTTTTTGCGGGCCGTCACATGCATATCTATGTTGCATTCCATGGACCTTCTCTTCTTCTGAGATTATGGTTCATGTAAAATGAGGTCAAAGAAACCTACCGTACTTGGCTGGCTGAATACGCAGTAAGTACCCTAGATACCTAAGGTACACAAGGTACTACAGTCTGGGCAGCTAAGCCCGGAAGTAGCCAAGTTATGCTCCTTATATCAGCAACAGAAGCGATTATTAGCACGCGCACCTCCGGAAGATGGATGAGATAGAGTACTACAGCACAAAGTTGGAAAGAGGACTCGTAGCTTCTGTTCGCGGGATACTGGATGCAAATGCTTACGTCTTCATAGGGGAAATGCCATCATTCAAATATTAATATGGTCGATCCGTCTAACATATCGACCGTAATCTGGCTAATTAAAACGTTTTTGTGAGCCTGCCCATCTCGTTTCCACATCGAGTTCTCTTTTGTCTGAACACCTGTACATGTACAGTACCAATCACTTCCAAAATGTCGCCGACCACAAATACACATATGACGAAATGGAAGCTGATCCCTTCCTGACAGCCATATATAGTCGAGTAGTCAACTCCATCATTCCCTATCTCATCTAGAGCTCATCAAAAAAAAAAAAAAAAAAAAAAAAAAAAAAAAAAACTTGCGGAAAGACGGTCGTACATCACATGGTCTGATAACAGGCCTGTTTACAGCCAGTATCTCGGCTCGTCGAAGACCTGATAGTGGTGTCCCCGCACGCCCTGACCACGAAACATGGCCGGGAACCGCATGCCTTCTGGGACCATCTCCTCAGGGACCCGCATTTCGTTCTCTGGCTCTGGTTCGACGACGAATTTTCCAACCTGTTTGGAGAGTTAGTGGCTATACTAACAAGACGGGATGACGGAGGAAAAGCGGGTTTGATAGGATGGATTTAAGATCATACCTGAAGCTCTGTATCCGTGATTGTGTGCCGGCTGACTCTCGCGTAGCCCACTCGCTTCAACTTCTTGTAGAGGATGTACTCGCACCACCTGTCCCAGTCTGTAGGATCGATATCCTTCATGCCGCTCAGCTCGCTGACGTAAGTGTTGTAGTTACCCTCGAGCGGCTTCGTGACTAGATAACTCAGCAGGATCAGTGGACGTGGCGACTCGCCCATCAACTTGGACAGATACTCGGTTTGCAGACGGCGGTCTTCTGGGTCTTCCTCCTGGCCTGAGTGGAAGACCACGACATCCACCATCTCGCCGTACATGTCGAGGGTTGCGTGGATGGCTGGTGCAAGTTCGCCGACAGGGGAGGGGAGGAGGTGGTGAGTGGAGTTGAGGATGGGGAATTTAGAAAGAAGAGCAGCTCCCCAGGTGTGCTTGTTTGGACCAGGACCGTAGTCAACATACATGCCCAGATCCTCGGCCAGGAATTGAGTAGCGTCGCGGTTGCCCATGATGATGCGCTGCAGATCGGACTCGAGAAGACCGACAACGTCCAGCTCCAGATCCTTGATCAGATCTCGCATCCGTCGTTCGGACGACCACATGTCGTTGTCGAGAGCGAAGTGGATGGTCCAGATACCAGCAGTGACAAGCTTATGTTCCTTGTGATATGGGGTGTAGTCGTTCGAAGGAAAACGGAGGTAAGCCACTGAAACGGAGAGAAGCTGCAGAAGCGCAAGAACATAGATATAATATGAGCGCTGTTTCCTGCCCTTTGGGTTGATTGGTTTACTCTTCGTGCTGTAAGGGGAGTTGGACACCGAGGCAGAGAAAACACCAGCCCCAATCATTAACATGGTAGTTATCATAATCCAATCGGTGTGTTCTCTGACGAGGGCGCCGCCGGGGACGAAGGCATATGCCACAACCCACACGTGGAATAGCACCAGAAAGTTGTACACGAGGAAACCGAGGCCGAATGTGATCGCCGGCGAATGGCGAACAGCGGAGGTAAACAACACCGGCGTAACGGCCATCAAGTAGACTGCGAGTGTAAGGCCACCGTAGAAACCGGTCCAGTGGCTGTAGCAAGTGAGCACTGCAGCGCCGAGAGATCCGATACCGAAGGCGGTCCAGCTCCCAGCCAGATTTGGATGGAACAAGCCAAAAACAAGACCGGCCCCCATGGCAAAGATCGTCCAGGCACCGTGGGGTGCCGCAATCGGACCTCTGACCGGGTATCCATCCCACACCCAGCTGATCATGGTGCTCGAATCAGAGAGGAGCGAGTGCAGTCCGAAAAACAGAGCACCAAGACCCAGAGCGGCCAGGACTGAAGAGCCTTTCTTACCGCTGGATGGGAAGTAATCTCCTCCACTCGTGGTAGATCGTCTCGTGGAACGTAGGACGGCCAGAACAGCAAGGACAAAGCCCAGTTTATTCCACCCTCCGTTTTCCGCGTGCATAATTGGCCAGAGCGGGTTGTTAGACCGGCAAGCAAACTTGGCAACGCTCGACAAAATCAGGCCGATGGCCCAGGCAGTGATTCGAGACTCGAGCCGTGTCGGCTGGGAACGTTCGCCATACCAAGTTGCTGCCCATGCGAGACAGCTGATAGATACAGCGAAACCAAGAGTGAAGAGGCGATAGGCTGGATCCCGCACGAGATATGCCAGGAGGCCCACCAACGACAGGAAATGAAGAGCACGAGTGTTCTGCACCGCGAGAGAACGCAAAGATGGGATCGCAAGCAGGAAAGGCGAAATAGAAGCCATCACGAACACTTCGTAGCCGGAGATGCCCATATGCCAAAGAGGGAAATCTGGCAATGTTAGGTAATGCCATACCCCCCGAAAGCAGGGGCATACTTACACCATATTAAAAGACCGAGGGAAGTTAAAAACGTCCAAAAGACAAACTACACTTTGTCAGCAACGACCTTCTTTGGATATCGCAGTTGGTAATACCCCATTATAGACATCAGCGGCAGCATCGATGGCCTCCGACCAGAGGAAACCCTCGCCAAACGTGTGGCCAACGGCTTTGCCCTTCCTACTGCACGGTCAACTTCCCAAGCCAAGTTTCTTTTATATCAAAACTAGACGTACTCTTTCTCAAGAACGGCATCCGCGGTCGTCTTCAATTGCCTGTTGATTCAAACTTAGAACGATGTCCTTCAAATTGCAGCAACCGAATTCTGACGACTGTACATTTGTCTACTTCGGAAGCCACTGCACGTACCCTCTGCTGATCCCTTTCACATCCCTCACGACGAGCTCAAATCCTTCAAAGTCGAGCGCCGTGACCGCATCAAACCCGACGTCGAACAGGATCAGGGACCATTCAAAGAAGGCGTATTTAGTGTAGGCTAAGGAGAGGATCAGCAACCCGTACAGCTGAAGGGTTGTGATAGTGGTCTACTCACCGCCGGGTACCCTGTGCACCTTGTGTTGGATGAAATAATAGATCAAGGGCACCAAGGTGCCGAAAAAGAGGCTTGCCAGGATCTTCCGGTACTTCACGGCGCGGTGGTTGTTGGGGCTGAGGGCAAGACATCCAAGCGTCCAGGGCAGCGTTGCAACAAGGTACGAGATCATAAAAATATCATGCCAGCCATGGTCATCGGTGGATGTAACGTAGGTCCAACCACCGCACATCAATGTCCTGAAGAGCCCCGTTCCAAGAACCACCTTCGGGAGGGTGGCATTTGGTCGCGCCGTAAGGACATACCACAGGAAGACGAGGGCAAACCGAGGACCGGACGTGATAGCGATGAAGATTTGGAAGACAGAACGTTCGGGATACCGGTCCCCGATTGTCGCAGAGACCGAGGGAAACCACTCATCCGGATAGCCATAGTATTCGTTTTGGACGATTTTGTGAAAATGAAGATGTGTGCCCACAATCAACGCGCCGAGAAAAGCAGTAAACGCAAAGACCGTATGGGCCCAGGACACCCATTTCCCGTTGAACTGAGCGACGGTTAGAAAGCGGTTGTCAGCGTGGCTTCTGGTTGCGGTGCACTTACGGCCACGACGGCATCCCCGTCCTTGAGCTTGGGGGCCATTGCGGCGGGGAGAGAACGAGCGGCTCAGAACCAACCAGAGATATACGGGAAAAAGAACGTCAAGAATAGAAAAAGAAAAAACGGATAGGCAAGGGCAGAAGGAGACCAACAGCCGCCCCTGAGACTCTCAAGGGCCTTTTTGACACTCTCCCAGCCGGAGACGGCGGACGAGGCTCGACACACGCGCAACACCGCAGGTTGCGCTGCTGCGGTGCGCCTAAGCCCAACTCGGGCAAGCGGCCTCGGCACCCGGGGATCCTGCGCGGGACGCCGACAACTTTTTTGTATGTCAAAAGCTCAGATCAGCACAGCAGCAGCGCTCTCTCTAGGACAGCAGCCATGTCGGCCGCCAGCGACAAGGCGCGCTTCTACCTCGAGCAGTCAGTGCCCGAGCTGAGGGAGTACGAGAGGAAGAAGATTTTCAGCAAGGTGAGCAGCAGCCGTCCCGTGTCTCCAGCGGGGCAGCAGCTAACGGACTTCTTTCCAGGATGAGATCGCGGCGATTGCGAGGAAACGGTCTGACTTTGAGCACAAGCTCAATGCTCGCGGTGCTCAGCCGAGCGACTTTGCGCGATACGCAGAGTACGAGATGAACCTGGATCTTTTGCGGCGCAAAAGAGTGAAGCGGCTAGGAATCAAAGCGACTGCATACACGGGCCAGCGGCGCATTTTCTTCATCCTGGAGCGGGCGACCAGGAAGTTCCATGGTGATCTGGGACTATGGATCCAATACATCGAATATGCCAGGCAGCAGAAGGCATATAAGAAGCTGTCGAAGATTCTTACCGATGTTCTCCGGCTACATCCTACCAACACTGACCTGTGGATATATGCCGCCAAGTACGCCCTGGATGACCATGCAGACATGACGCTGGCCAGGAGCTACATGCAGCGGGGACTGCGATTTTGCAAGAGTTCGAAGACACTTTGGATTCAGTACGCTAAGTTGGAGATGATCTATATCGCTAAGCTGGCTGCTCGACGACGGATCTTGGGTCTCGATCGAAGTCAAGAAGAGGTTTCCGAGCCGGGAGCCTCGATCGATGACCCCAATGCCGACATGATCGCGCTGCCGCAGATCACGGGCGAAGATATCAACCCGAGTGTCGGCAAGGACGACGAAGTCGACCAGGTCGCACTGCAGAATCTCAATGCCACCCCCGCGTTGAGCGGGGCCATTCCTATCGCTATCTTCGATTCCGCCATGAAGCAGTTCAACAACGACGACGCTCTTGGTTATGAGTTCTACGACATGGTTGCCCAGTTTGAGGACACGCCATGTCTGCGCAAGGTCCTTGACCACATTGTCGAGAAGCTGCTCGCAACTTCACCGAACAGCTACCGAACACGAATCTGCCACATCAAGGTCCCTACCGCTGGGATCAAGATAACGTCCCCAGAGTATCCGCGGGCTCTTGGCACGTCCCTCAGCCGTTTGAAGGAGTACGGGCAAGACCGCGACCTTGCCCAGGAGATCATCAAATGGCTGCAACCGTTGGCAGAGATGGAGGAGCTCGACCCTGCTCTGCGCAAGGTCATGACCGCGACGATGCGAAGCTCCGAACGGATTCTTCAGCCGCAATCCAGTTGAATACTTTGGTTCGAACACGAGGGTTGGGAATGTCATGTTCCAGGGCGTTCATGGGTAATTGTGTACATGTACATAGTCCAGCATACCTAGGTAGATTAAGATTACTCGTCATAGCTGCCACCACGCCGGCTGCTCTTCTTGCTGCTGTGCAACTTCTTCATCTTGAGCCTCGCTTCGTTCTCCGCCTTTTTCCTACGTAGTGTCAGTAGTCGACGACGGTCCGATCCCGAGGAGGCCAGGGGAGAGGAGATAGATTGGCATACAGCTTCCTAACGCGTTCCTTCTGCTCCTCGGATGTTTCTCCGCGGACGACGGCCCTCCCAGCCTCCTCGAGGAGCTGGCGAAGCTTCTCGAAGCAGGCTTCCACATTGGCGGACTGCTTGCGCGACTCGTCCGACTGTATGACCAGACTGTCGCTCCTCTGTGCGGCATAGCGCGACGCCCGCAGCTCTGCGTGGAGAAGGCTCGGGACGAGGGGGAGGAGGGAGCTGAAGGGGACGCGGAGGGTGGCCTTGGTGTTGACTCTGTGCGGGAGCCGTCAGTGCGTGGCTGGGGAAAGTGCGTAGGCATTGATACGAACTTGTTGACATTCTGACCTCCCGGGCCGCTGGACCTGCTAAAGGAGACGTCGCAGATGTGCCGCGGGATGGTCTGGGAGTTGAGCTTGGAGAGCCAGTCCCTGGCGGCCCTTAATTCCTCTTCGTCCGGCTCTTCAGCTCTGAGGGCAGCGGCCCGCCTCGAGGCGAACCGCCTGACGGGCAATTGGCCCACACGGAACACGGCGAGAGAGAAGAGGCATGGAGAGGGAGCGCGTAGTGCTACGGACGAGATCATACCCGCGATGGGGGAGCAATGGTTGTAGCAGTTAGCACTGCGGAGTGATGGTCGTAAGTGGCGGTTACGCTGGTGGGAAAGCTGCCCGAGGTGGTGAAGCGCAGCCGGAGGCTTCGAGGCCAAGGCGGTCTGGCCGCCAGCAGAGCAAAAAAACCCCTTTAGCTCCAGCGCTGCTTGCTGTGCCTGGCAACGCGCCCGCCACTGTCGTGCCCGTTGCGCAACCTCTGCTTTCCCCTCCGGCCTTTTTCCTCCCCGTCCCCCAAGAAGCGCCTAGACCGGCCTCGCTCCATCGCCTGACCTGCCCTCTCGCTCGCTCGCGCTCTCTCTTCTCTCCATCTTCCCTCTCCCAGGCCATCTCCATCGCTTGGCCGTTTCTCTCCTCTTCCTCCTCTCCGGCTGCTGCCGCGTCTCCCCCTCCCTGCCTCTCTTCTCTCTCTCTCTGATCTCCGTATCCTGCTCCCCAGCCTCGCCCTCGTTGCTGGGCCAGCTCCCGCCTTTCTCGTCCGACCTGCTTCTTCCAAACTTAGCCCCACCCTAAGCTCTTCGCATGCGAAAATCCCTTATCTGCCTGCTCGTCGTTCCCCGTGCGTTGTAGATGAGAATCGCATTGCCATCCGGTCGCCTCCATGACGCCCAGCCCCCCAGATGAGGTTATCCATTTCCGCGGCAAGACCCTGACCCCCGAGAGTCCGCGTCCGCTGCACCCGCCGGAGCCGGCCAACATCCCGCTGCTCCAGAACCAGATGGATCCCGCCTTCGACGACACGACCGCGTACGAGAACCCCCAGTCGGGCGAGGACAACGCGCAGTCTGACGACAGTATTCCTGCGTATGGGTCGTTCCCGGGGCTGGTGAATGGGAGAGATGCTGCGGGGGGATCGGGCCAGGAACCAGGTAGCTTCCACTCTGGGTCGCAACAGGTGGACGGGTCGATGATCAGGAATGAGACTCTTCTTTCATCTGCTAAGAATGCATTTCCATCGGACCTCTCCTCACCTGCTGTGACTGAGTCCTCTGTTGCTCGGGATGCAGCAGCTCCAAGTCTAACTGCTCTTGCGTCAGATCCTGCTGCCCTTCTAGACAAAGCCTTGTCCGAGAACCCTTCCCAACAGCAACCACAGCAAGCTCCTCCGGTGGCCCTCGACGCTGCGACTACCGCGCTGCCTCTGAACGCCCCCACCGCGAGCGAGGTAGACCCAGCCGCACCACCCAGCTCGAAGGAGCAACCTGCCTCTCATGATGCTCATGATGATGATAATGATGGACTAGACACTGAGAGACGCGGTGACGCGGCATCCAGCGGGGGCGAGGACGGTGTTGACTTCCAGAACCTCCTCGATCACCTTTCCCCGTCTGCCTCGACCGCTCCCTCTGGCCCAGCTGTCACCACCACCACCACCACCACCACCACCACCACTACCTCTCCAGCGGATGAGTCCGCCCCCCCTCCAGCAACGACCGATAGGTCTCTCCCTACCCATACGGGCCTTCCCCCGCGCCCCCCACCCCAGGAAAAGCCCGCCATACACCCCAACTACACGCCCAGCGATGACATTCGCTCCTATCACCAGTTCCCTCAGCAGTCAAATCCCTCCTACGCCTCTCAGCAAAGTAATTACCCCCCAAGTTCTGGACTGCCACCTCTAGTCTCTGCGCCCGGCGCACCTGGCACGGCGTCCGGTGCAAATGGTCTCCCGCCGCCTCCAGTGGCCTCCTTCCAGCAACCCCAACCGTCTGCTGGCAAGCCGCAGGAGGCCTCAACCCAGCCATCTCAGAAGAATAATAAGTCCGATAGACATTCGGGGAGACCAGATGAGGACACTCCCTGGGGACCCGACGTACAGAAGAAGTATGACGAGTTTCTTCAAGACGAACGCGTCTATGTTACAGAAGGCAACTGGGACCGCTTCCCTCCTGGTTCCAGGTTGTTTGTTGGTCAGTATACACCTCGTTTCCTTTTCTTTTCTCTTCCTTTCTTCTTCTTCTTTTTCCCCCCTTGTCTCCGCTCAGCTTTTTTCTCTCTAACGTTCATCTAGGCAACCTTCCGACGGAAAGAGTAACCAAGAGGGATCTATTTCATGTCTTCCACAAGTACGGTAAATTAGCTCAGATTTCCATAAAACAGGCGTATGGCTTCGTCCAGTTTCTCGACGCGAACGCTTGCTATCAAGCGCTGCAAGGGGAACAAGGCGGTGTCGTGAGAGGCAGGAAGATCCGTAAGTTTTACGTTGCTCGCTGTTTTTATTAGACGGCCGTATGTACTAATTCTCTGCAGACCTTGAAATATCCAAGCCGCAAAGAAACAGTAGACAGGCTCAACCTCCTCCGGAGCCTCCCCGACCACCTCCTTCCAGGCGCTCAAGGTCACCCGAATACAGGGGAGGATCAGGCGGCCGTAACTCGCGGCCTCAGGGAGACCGTTATGACAGAGCTTATGACTCAGGAAGGCCGCCATTCAGCGATTTTAGGGACGAGCCCCCTCGACGGCGCGATGATTATCGACCGCCCCGATCCCCCTCCCCACGTGGTTTCCGTGGAAGAGATGAGTATCGGTCTCGCGATCGGACGCCTGAGAGGTACGACCGGCGCGATCGTGAGAGACGACGGTCCAGGTCGCCGTATGGGAGGGATCGGCGATATAGAAGCCCGAGCCCGAGAGGGCGCAGCGGATATGACAGTGATTCGGACTTGCCAATTCCCAGGCGTGTCCCCCGAGATGTCCCGGACGTGCAGGTCATTGTCCTTGATGACGTGGATAGGTAAGGACAAGATGGACGTATTCCTGATCGTTGCTGTTTACTGACATTGTCCAGAAACTTCATCTACCACATTGAGAACTCCTTCCAGAGTCGCGGCCTACGGGTTGATGTGCTGATGCTGAGCCCTCGGATCTCCCTTTCCGCCGTTGTTCGACGCCAGATCATTGAGGGTGTCCTTGCTGTGGTCAAACTCTCTCGTAGTCATCAATATTCGGGGAAGATCCCGTTGCAGGTGTTCGACCGGAGCGGCGGGGTGGACAACGTTCGTTTCAACGGTGAGTGGCAGATCCCGTGTCCATCCTAGCTTTCTCTACAGGCCCAAACTGACAGTGGGTTCAGAATATTCCGAGCTTGACTTGAACGTTGCCGCCGAAATCGTTCTTCATACCCAAAATGTGCAGCGCAGCGGCTCGACCAGCGCTTTTCCGCCAAACCCACCCTTCACTGCTCCGCAGTTCCCGCAGGGACAGCCTCAACAGCCTGCAGTGCCCCAACTTGCAAACCCCAACAGCCTTGCCAGTCTGATCTCGTCATTGGATGGACCTACTCTCCAGTCGCTGTTGGCAGCTCTCCAGCAACGGCAACAGCAGCAACAACCACCCGCTGTCCAGGCTCCCCAGCAGCAATTCCCTGCGGCTGGAACCGGTAACGCTACGGACCTCGCAACTCTCTTGAGCAACGCAACCCGCCAGCAGAATCCCGTGCAGCCGGTCCAGACGAACCCGCAGCAACCGCTCCCTGGACAGCAGTTCAATGTGCCAATGCAAGGCGCCCCTATGGTTCCCGATCCAAACTTGATGTCGCTTCTGGCGAAAGGGTTAGGAGGGCAGCCGCCGCAGGGTCAGGCGTCCGTTGTTCCGCAGGTTCAGAATATTGTGAACCAGTTGGCGAAATGGAAGCAGTGAACGATGATTCCCCTTTTGCGTGTCTTGGGTGTTTCGTCGTTGAGATTCCGGATATGTGAGATCCGGTTTGCCTGTTCGTTTTGTGTGATGGTCTTTATATTCCATGTTTCTTTTCTTTTCCATTGTAATGCCACAATCCAGAGACGATAATGGAACTGTACTGGACAGATCAGCACGTTCGGGTGACGGCGAAATGGATTCTTCTGAGCGACACGGAGACATAAACATGTCTGGCCTGCTTATTTGTATTCGAGCTGCGTGTTTCTCTTCGAGGTTTCTTTGCGCAAGTTTGAGCATTGGGACATAGCAGGTAATATTCCTGACCGGAGAGCTGAGAGATACACTAGGAATACATGGATAATTGCATTCTGGCGCAAGCCGGACAGTTCTCACTCATAGTTCCTCCCTTCTCTATTTTCGTAAAGGAACATGTCCGCATGAGAAAGTCGGCATTAGGCCGACGGGTCTGATCTGACATGATGTTCGTAAAACATGGATATTGTACAGCGTCTGCTCCAGCCCATCTCTCCCTGTCGTAGTCCTCCATTCCCTCTATCGCGTCTAGTCGTTTTCCTATCCTATCCCGTTCATTGACCGCGAATCTACCGCAGAGCCCTCTGCGCCTTCTGCTCCGCGGCCCGGGCCTCATCCTCCCTCTTGATGCGCTCGATCGTCTTGTCGCGGTTGTACTCCATCACGCGCTTCTCCTTGAAGTATTTCACCTGTAGCCAGCAACCGTCAGCATACAAATCTCGGCCCAGCCGACAAAAAAAACCCAAGGGAAAAGAAGGGAAGGCTAGATACTCACCCACGTCCGCGAACACGCCGCCTCGAACTCGGCAATCTCCTTGGCGCAGTTGCGGCGCGCCTCCCTGTCGTGCTTGGTCGCGTCCAGGATATCGTGCCGGTCGAGGCAGGCGAAGAAGACGTCGCGCGCCTCGTAGCACTGCTCGCGCGAGGATCGGTCGGGCGCGATGCGGCCGCCATCGGAGGATCTGGGGAGGTTGTTGGGGCCTGACGGTGAAGAGGAGAAGGGCCACCAGCCCATTGTTCGTCGCTGCTGTTTTTCTTCGGTTTTGTTCTTCGGGTGGGTTGGTTGGGTATTAGATTGAGGGAGGGAGGAAGGGATAAGTTTTCTTTTTTTTCTTCTGAGAACGGTGGAGGAGTTGGTGGTTTTTTGGTTTTTATTCGGTGATGATCGATTGAGCTTGTCGTCTTCCTCCGCAGTCCGCTCGGCGTACAATATGCAGTAGGGCCCTGCGGGCGGGCAGGCGGGCGGGCAGGAGATTAGTTACTCCGGCGCTTTCGCGATCTACCGGCGCGGCTGCGGCTACGGCGCTAAGCGTGTCTAGAAGGCGGTAAGCGAGCGGGCCGTGACATGGGATCACGGGTCCATGCCGCGCGGGCTGTGCAGGTGATCGACGAGGAGGATCGTCCGCTTCTGGATCTGGACCCTGGACAGTTCAAACAACATCGCAGCAAGACATGAATGACACGGACAACGGAGCCGTGTTTCCCACGATCGTTTGAAATTTTCCTTCTCCTGTTTTTTTTTAATCTTCCAGAACGCTCCCTCGAATCGAACAACAACAACGACGACGAAACACGGGCCCGTTGACCGGACGGTGTGTGTCTTCTTTCGGGACTTGAACAGTCAGCAACGTTTCAAACGCAGCAGCAAATGCGCCTCTCCTGCCTAGATATCTCCCACCTAGATACTCTGCCTCCAACTAGGCAAATTTAGTTCTACAACCTAGTTGCAAAACTCCTGAACGAGATCAAATCAATTCCCCGTCCGGCACTCCATAGCCTCCCCCCTCCCCATACATACACTTGCGCGATACCGTATATAATCCACCGACCTTACCCCCGCCTTGGCCCTCAGCTACCATACTCGTCCCCGTTCCTGAACGCTCCAAAGGCCAGAATCTCAAAACCAGAGACCACAGACACCTGCAAGATCTAAGAAGAAGAAAAAAACAAAGTCCATGCCCCCACCACGCCGGCGCGCCCCTCCGCGCCGCTCGGGGGCCCTGACGGACCTGCCCCCGCTCAAGATCGTCAAGAAGATCGTGCTGCTGCAGCTCGCGTACTACGCAAGCGCGACGGTGCTCGTCCTGTTCACGACGCAGGTGTACGGCGCGCCCTTCAACATGGCTCTGATCCTCAGCTGGGACAGCATCCGGGGGGACACGACGTTCGGGTGGATCCTGGGGCTGGTGTGGTTGCTGAATGGGTTTATCACGTACGTCTTTTTCACCTTTCCCTTGCACACCTTTTTTGTCTTTTATTATCCGGATATCAGGATGTTGATGTTGATGGGTGATGGGTGATTGGCAGGGTCCTCTTCCTCCTCCTCCTCGTCTCCCGCTCCAAGCTCATCCCCGACTTCGCCTGCACGCTGCACTTCATCCACCTCGTCGTCACCTCGCTCTACTCGCACTCCATACCCGCCAACTGGCTCTGGTGGGGGCTGCAGGCCGCCAGCGCCGCGCTCATGACCTTCCTGGGCATCTGGGCCTGCCAGCGGCGCGAGCTGCAGCCGATCAGTTTTGGTCTGGGCGGTGGTGGTAGCAGTAGCAGCAGCGGTACTACCACCACTACTACCGCCGCCGGCGGTGATGGTGCCGGTCAGTCCTCGCAGCAGGAGAACCAACATCATCAGCAGCAGCAGGCCCAAGAAGATGGAGGAACAGAGGACGGGCTCGTTGGGTTCCCGTCGCGCGGGCGGGGACGGACTCGGAATCTGCGCGGAGATAGCGGTGGGGGAGAGTATGAGATGGTTCAGATGAAGGAGGGGGATGAGAGTGTATGATTTTTTTTCATTGTCATCATCGTCTTCATTGTTATCCTGCTATCCCTTATAATTTTCCTTTGTTACGGTGAACCCAGATGCGTGGTTTCATTTCTTGTGAAAGGGGTGTTGCTTTTTCTTTATTATTCTTTTTCTTTTTGTATATACCCCATTATGTCTGTCTTGTCTCTCTGTTTCTTTTCTTTTCTTTTCTTCTACAGCTGGCGTTCGGGATCTGGATCTTGAATCGCTTTCCTGTCCACCTTGGTTTTGCATGGATGGCATACTCCGTACTATATATCTTTCATTACATTGCATGTGGATTCTCGGGGTGCCTCGGGAATAGAGTCTTCAAGAGATCGGCTCATAAACCCTGTACCTTAATTTGTACCCGCATTGCGTCTCTAACAGGAATAGCGAGGTCTAAATAGATCGGTCTTTTGGGCCTCTTTTCTTCTGCACTCCTCCTTCCAGTTGGGTTTGGACGTCCTGGTACTACGCTGATGCATGGTACACACGGTACAACTTGGTAGGTATCTCAGTGATCCTGATATCAGACATCAATAAAAAAATTTATTATTTTCATCCGAGTCCATGCTTGCAGGATTTAAATATATCAGTTAATTTATTAATAACACTTCAGATGCAGCTCAGGGCGTGATCGAGTTGCCCAGCAACCGTCCAACCTCCTCTGCAATAGCAAGGGTCCGCTCCTCGCTCAGTCTCCGTCCGATGATCTGGACCGCTACGGGGGCACCGTGATACGCTTCGGGGTCGTCTGGAAGACGTCAGCATCTCCCGAAACACGATAGAAACAGGACTGTGGATAGGAAAGGAAAGGAAGGGCAAGAACATACACTCATCCTGCACGGCCTTGTCCAACTCGTTCAGCGGCTGGTACCCCTCCTTCTTCTTGTCCACCGCCTTATCCGCAAACGTGACCGGGACGACCACGCTCGTGAAGTCCAGCAGGTTAATCGCGCTCGCGTACCCGTAGTACCGGAACTGGTTGTGGCGGATGGCCGCCGTGGGGGTGACGGGCGCGATGATGGCGTCGAGCTCCTTGCCCAGCTGGTCCTCGAGCTCACGCCACTTGTCGAGGTACTCGCACTGGTAGCGCCACTTCTTGAGCTGGACGTCCCAGAGTGTGTTCATGTCGATCTTCTTGATATTAGGGTTCAAGAGGTCTTTGATGTTGGGGATGACGGGTTCGCCGGAGGCGTTGATGTCGCGGAGGACGTCCTGGTTTTCGTCAGCATGGTTTTCTTGTCCACTCCAGGAGGGTGATGCGTACGGTGCAGCCGTCGGCGGCGTAGATGCCGTTGATCAGGTCGACGGCAAAATCATGCTTATATGGCGTCCATGGAACGACTGTGTGTCCGTTCTTCTTCAGCGTCGAGACGACGGTCTCGATGCCGCGGAGGATGGGTGGGTGCGGGAGGACCTGGTCATCATCCATCGGTCAGTAATGACCACTGCTAGAGTTTGGTGATTCCTTACGTTTCCATCACAGTTGTAGAAGCCCAGGGTGAGACCACCGGCGCTGAGCTTCGCTTTGATGGCGTCCTCCTCGCTCTGCCGCCACGGGAGGGGGACGACCTTGGAGTCGTACTTCCAGGGCTCTTGGCCCAGGACGGACGTGATGAAGAGCCTCAGGTCTGCTCCCACGGTCAGCCGTGATCCATGCCAGGCGCGGAGTCTCCAAGAATGCATACCAGCAACGGAGTGTGCGATGGGCCCGCAGACGCTGTGGACGGTCTCCTGGCCCTCCATACTGTTGGCCATCTTGGCGTAGGGCAGGCGGCCATGGCTGGGCCGGATGCCGTACAGGAAGTTGAACGCCGAGGGAACGCGGATGGAGCCGCCTGCAGACTCGGCATCATTGTGTCAGCCTGTCAATACTTTTCAATACACTTGTATAAAGACCTGATTGTAATAGAATGCTTATCACTGATAAGAATCAGGTTCCACATACCGATATCGGTCCCCACACCGATGATGCCTCCTCGGAAGCCGACCATGGCGCCCTCGCCGCCAGAGCTGCCACCGCACGACCAGTTCTTATTGCGCGGGTTGACGGTGCGCCCGATGATGTTGTTGACCGTCTCGCAGACCATCAGCGTCTGCGGCACGCTGGTCTTGACGTAGAACACGGCGCCCGCCTTGCGCAGGAGAGTCACCATGACGGACTCCTCGGTGTCATACTTGCCCAGCCAGGAGATGTAGCCCATGGAGGTTTCGTAGCCCTATCACCATCAGTATGCTAGGTATCTAGGAGGTGTATATGGTGGACACACCTTGATCCGAAACTGGTCCTTCAGGGAAATGGGCAGCCCGTGTAGCGGCCCGACGGGCTTCTTGTGCTTCTCAAAGTACTCATCCAGCTGCTTGGCCTGCGCCAGAGCTGCCTCGGGGAAGAATTCCAGGTTGGTATTCAGCTGTTACATCATATCCGTCAGTATATCAGCAATGGAAGTAATCTTCACAACTCGAGGGGGATAAACAAACCAACTGATGCGCTAGCGCAGCCCTCTTGCAAAAGGCCAGCGTCACCTCGACCGACTTCAGCTCTCCCGTGGTCAGCTTCGCGACTAACTCAGTGGCTGCCGTGCCGGTGATCTCCAGCTCCTTGGGCGACAGGATCCCACTCTGCGCAGGATAGTCGAGGACAGAGTCCCCGGACGGCAGGGTTTGGATCCTCCATTCGGGCGGGATGGTCTTGTCGAGACGGGCGCGCTTGTCAGCGGCGAGCTGCTCCCAGGAAGTCATCTTGGAGTATTCTGCAGTATTTCGTTAGGGAGGAGAGGAGAGGGGAAGAGGGGAGGGCTCGGCCGAGAAGTATGGATATAGATCTATATACAAGTACAGATAGTGTTAGATAAGGATCGGACGGGCAGACCACCGTACAGAGCACCCAGGTAGATCCTGCTTGGGACCGGAAAAGAGAATATAGAGAAGCAGCATGCCGATCTGGAGAAACCCAGCCATCTTTATACCCCTCACCATCGAGTCCCGACAAAGTGGTTTGGTGATGCATGCGCAGGTATCCCCAAGTCTCCCAGGCGCCCCACCACGACCGGTTGGATCCGGTGACAAATCGAATCGGATGCTTGACGATAATCGTCCCATCGTTGTTAGATAACTGGTAACTCGAAGCTCAGAGCCAGGACGATCTGCATCGTGGCTTATCAGCAGGCCAAGCATCCTTTGATCCGGAGAGGCATAGGCCAGGCCCTGCCTCGGTCCGCGCCCTCAAGGGGTTGCGGGGTTAGTTTTGCCACAGGACCGTTGCGCAGGCGCCTGTTCGGCATTTGCTTGCGAGATCTAGCTTGCATCCTGTTGTGTAATGATAATGCACTCGCTAATTGAACCGCACTCCAGTCCTTGCCTTGACATCTACCCGATCGTCTAGATAGCAGCTTTAAAAGGCTATTACATCTCAGATATTTCAAACGCAGGAGGGAATTGACACGCCCCGACGATTTCCTTCTGGGGCCAAACTGGTACTTTGTGGTTCAATTGACCCAGTAAGGGTAGGCCAGACGATCGTCCGGCTCCAGGGCTGTGAAGTCCGAATGTCATATCGGCTGGATACCAGGTCCGCGCTTGGTCACGATCCTAACTGTATTCTATGACCGAAACGAAGTCTTCGAAATGCGGGGATGCCAATGTAAACCATGAGGAGAAGAACGGCGTGCTGAGTCGTCCAGGAGGACGTCATGAAGCCATCGATAAATTAAGGCATAGAGTAAACGCGATGATATCCATTTTAAACTATTCCAGGAGCATGAACGGCACCATCATAATGTCCTTGTTTGTCATTTTCTTGAGCACATTCGGCGCCACTGTAAAGTGGAAGAAGAACGGAGTCACCAGCTGACGCAATAGAAACACGTATCCCCGCACGCCCAGGCGGTAAGGTCCTTAAAAAGTCGATCGACGTCTGTTTCAAGCAGGTGTACGGAGTATAAAATATAGGCTCCGAAGCCGCTCAATGAGACCGTGGCAGTGTACCGATTTAGGCAGGTCGTCCTGGGGGATTCCCGATAGTGGAAAACCGAAACGGGCTCGTGGCTTATGTGAGAGCCCGCCGCCCCGGACGAGGTCACCACGAGACACAGCGGTAGTCTCATTCGGTTATGCATATAGATCGTGGAGGAGTATAACGCATGTAGCCAGCACCTGCGATGCCCAAGCTGAGATACCAAACGGCTTTCCATAGCAAGGCATCCACAACTCCCATTATGAGCGCGTCCAATATGTGCGTTCTGCACGATTGCTCTTGAGGATCTCAACACCAGCTGTGACAATGAAATAGCTAGCAAGAGCATATATCCGACATTGGCAGCGTCGAAACGGGAGATCTCGGATTCAAACCCAGATCGAGGGGTCTCCTGACAAATTAGAATCCCCGTGCTTGTCAACATGTTCTCGGCCGGCACTCTTTTCCTCAATCGCATCGATTGGTTCAATTAAGTGGACGAATATCGAGGCAGGATGATGAATTCATCCAAATCACCTTAAAAGGACAAGTGATTCATTCAGTCAGAAGAAATATGAGTATGCAAAGAGGAGGAAGAAAAGAGGAGGAAGAAAATGGGATGGGGGGAGCTTGGTGGTGAAACGGGCTGGTCCGAGGCCAATCCGACCATATTTGGAAGGAGCTGAGCTGCCTCTTAGGTCACTAACCCTCGCGAACTGATCTGGTAAGAACATGGACATTCCGAGGTTCCTCAGGTCCTCTGCTGTATATGCGTTGGAGAATTAGCAAACAAGAAAATCCCTTGATTATTCTGAGATTATGAATATTCTGGTGGAAATAGTTGACTTTACATGGTCGATATCCCATATAAGTGCACATACAAAAGCGGTCCCGTCTGGACAGTTCAGACAGTTTTTTTTCACAAGACGTGTAATAGTCAGACACGGCTTGCACAGAGATGATTGTTCGAAGCGCATGGTTAAAAGCTCTAGTATCCCAGGTCAACTTGCGTGCGGTGTCTAATTTATAGAAATTCAGGACTTACAGTGATTTTTTTTTTTGATAATCCACAAGTGTATAGACAGGCTAGAGTTCAAAGCACTTAGTCGTGACTATGGAACGGCGTACATACAATAAGGATCTATACCTCAAGAATTACCCTCCTAATGCTAAGCTGTCAAGGATTTTAGTTGCACTTTCTGTGATGTGCATATCCGGAATTGCAGAATTTGAGATTTTTTTTTTACTTCGCAGGACAGCTTAATGAACAATGGTCCTATTTCCATGCTCCTAATTCTTCATAAAGCTTTCTTCATCACACAGTTTACTTAATACCTGTAACCTTTCATTGTAACCTTTCATTCTTCAGTTAGCTCCAGTTGGTACTCGACGCTCAGGAACCTTCAGAAGTTGAGACGTCGTCCCTGTACACTTCCTATATGCAAGGAAGCTCATTGGGCGTCGAACAAAACTCATTTGAGGCAAAGGTATTGAGGTGCTATAAAAGCAGCACCAATCGTTAGCAATCAATTGAGCAAGTGCTTTCTTGCAACAATATTATACATCAGCTTGCGGATGCAGCTTGACTCGACCAAATTCGAGTGGTGAGGGTCTCAGTTAGACTTGACAGGTGTCCAGCCCGAACTATACATATTATGTAATGTTTAAAAAGACATGGAATGGGCTCTTCCTAGCGCGACTCGCGTTTCTACCACAGAAATAGAAAGCAGCTGGAATTGGATAGTTCGTGCAGAAATTCCTGTACGCATCATGCTTTCGAGTCAACCAAAAATCCACATCTGGAAAACTTGAGCACACAACCTGCGACGTCCGCACATGATAGCCGGTGCCGTTCCCCGCGGAGTAGCTTTCCCGCTACACGCGCCCTGTCGCCGACGGCCGAGGCGGGGTTCGTATTGGGACGTCCGCCATTGGCGGGGCTCGCCGGTGATAGCCTGAGATAAAGGATCCTGTCCTGATATGATATCTACCACATCCACGTAGGTATTGCATCCTTTCTGCACGCTGTAGACAAAGGGTGCGTTGCCCGTGATATAATTGGTAGTGACAACGGTAGGTTTCTCTGCATCTATTTGATCTGCCACGCAGGAGTACACATATCCTACATCGTGTCTTGGTGAGTTTATAGCCAGTTTCGGGTTTACGAGAGAGATTTAAGCAGGTCTTAGTACTGATCTTTTGAGTCGTCTCATTTATTTGGGTACTGACAAGGTCAATATATCCCTCACAGCTCGTGCTTGGAAAGAAGTATAGATACATCAACTTGTGCGCTCGAACATCCATCATTCTCCAGTTCCATCACGTAAAAGTTATACACCACAACCAGCAACCGCCATGTCGACGACGACAGCAGTAACCGAAACCATCACTCGGCCAGAGCGCCCCGCCGCCGTCGTCGCAGTCGAGGACAACAAGTGGGAGGACAAGCGGCCGTACAAACCGGCCGAGGAGGACGCCAAGTTCCAGGCCATGGCTCGCGGCGACCGTAAAGGGACGCTCAAGTTGCGCGGGATCCCGACGTTCACGGACCCGTACGAGAAGCGCAGGTGGATGAAGGAGCACATGGCCGCTGCGTTTCGGTTCTTCGGTAAGATGGGGTACGGGGAGGGCGTGTCGGGACATATCTCCATGCGGGGTACGTCTGGCCCCATCCCTATGTATCATGCATTGTGCTGTGATATTGATGTATATACCGTTGAGAAAGACAGCTGACATCCATCCCCAGACCCCGTGCTGAAGGACCACTTCTGGATCAACCCCTTCGGGAAGCACTTCTCGACCATGAAGGCCTCCGACCTGGTCCTGGTCGACAGCGAAGGATACGTCACCGAGGGCGGGAACCAGGCCCCGATCAACGAGGCCGGCTTCATGATCCATTCGGAGATCCACAAGGCCCGACCGGACGTCGTCGCGGCCGCGCACACGCACGGGATCTACGGCAAGACCTGGAGTGCGTTTGGCAGGCCCATCGAGATGCTTTCGCAGGGTGAGTCGCCCTTCCCCCCCCCCCCCCCCCCCCCCCCTTTTTTTTCCCGCCGGATCAGCCAGTCGAGACGGTGGCCGTTTACTTACTATATTCGATCCAGATGCGTGCAACTTCTACGGGAAGCAGAGCGTGTATGCGGAGCACGGAGGCATTGCGCTGGCCCAAGAGGAGGGCGCCAGAATCGCCAAAGCGCTCGGGAAAGATAACATCGCGTGTATCTTGCAGAACCATGGGTGCGTTGCGATTGTGCTTTTTGTTGCTCCTTGATTCATCATCGCGTATAGATAACTAACCGTATACCTTAGTCTGTTGACCGTCGGCCAGACCGTCGACGAGGCGGCTTTCCTCTTCGCCAGCTTCGACCGCGCCTGCCACTCGCAGCTGATGGCCGAAGCGGCCGCGGCGAACGGCATCCCCAAGAAGATCATCCCCCATGAGGTTGCCCAGTACACAGCAGACGCTGTTCAGAATCCTGTACGTCAAACATGTTGCATACCTACCTACCCGATTAGATCCTGGTCATATGCTGACGATCTGCTAGCACAACTTCTATCTCGAGTTCCAGCCCGAGTTCGAGCTGATTGTAGAGGAGAGCAACGGAAAGGTTCTTGAGTAGATGGCAGTTCTCCTCCAATGTTAAAAAATGAAGATCGTAGGAGAGCTTAGTAGTAGAATGAAAATTCCAAATATATCTACATCCTATCTAAGTCGTTAATCTGTCCCATCTGCTAACAGCAATGGTATATAAGGGCATCGGCGATATATAGCGCAACCAAGTAACTGATAACATACCACCTACTTTGTCCGGCGTACACAGAACCTACATGACATTGCACGCGGCTAAGCCGACCAAAGCACCAGCAACCTGACTGACAACCCCCCCCGCAGCCTGGCCAGCGACCCGCTGAGCTAATCCGTCCCAAAACTTGGTGTCTCTGGCTTGCGCCGGGACCTTAGGCTCATTTTCCACTCTTTGGCTTGTCAGAGCCTGCTCGATCTTGATGCCGTGCCGAGTCAGAGCTTTCTCAAGGGCCGTGCGATACGAGAGCGGCACTCGAAAAATTGCCGTTTTATTGCTCAGAAGAAGGAAGAACTCTTCGACGTAATAAGGATTCAGCGCGAGGAACTGTGGCCGCCCAGTCAGCTTCTCTATATACAATATGGAGTAGGCGGTAGTTTGTGCCAAGTTCTTCTTGAATACTTAAAAAAAGATTGCATGTTCTCACCTGAATATCTCCCGCTTTTAAGCGATACTTTCTGATGATCCCGCCCAGAGTATGATAATGGCCCATGAAATTGTAGTGGAAAACGCCGTCGGCCTGGAGATAAAAATACGCCCAGCCGACGCCGAAGGTAGCCAGCTTGAGTCTTCCAACTTTGTGCCGTTTTTCTGCGGCCTCGGTCTGTTTTGGGATCGAGGCGTAACTCGCGCTGCTGGCCGTCTTCCAGACCAGGTAGCCCTGATATCCCGGATAGCCCTCGTAATCGGGACCGAAGGCCATCCGGAGCTTGGACGTCCCTTGTTCCTTCATCCAATCAAAGAGCTTGGGATATTTCTTTATGAAGCTACCGCTTATACCTGTTTCCCGAAAAGCGTCATCAGTAAAGGCTGCGCCATTTCACCTGTATTATGATCGTTGCTGGTAGATCAAATATCTGACATACAAGACCAGGTTTGACCGTCTTTAGCGTCGTATACGAAGAAGGCCTCTTCACTGTCATTCCTGCCCATCGCCAGACAGCGGACCTTCCGAATGTTGTCGGGCGGACAATCCTTCTGGATGGAACTGGGAAAACCTCGCCTAGCAGATAAGAGTCTAGTCAGTTGAAACACTCAAGTCAAGACCGGATGAAAGGGAAGGATACGAACCATTTTAGGTATTTGGGACCGCTGAAATAAAAGGCCTGGTTTGGTCCGAAGCTGAAGTAGATATCATCCATCGTCGAATCTCTTCAGCCAAGGCCTTTTCCAAACAGCAGTTGGGTTCTTGTACGTTGAAATGGCAGCCCAGGATCACACACCTGGATAGAATGTAGTGACTGGAATTTGCCATACAAGTGGGGCATCCCTGTGTGCTTATAATACCCTTAATCCAGATGCTGTCCTTTTCAGCCTTGTGTGCTAATCTAGAGCAAGTAGGTAGGTTTATCCAATAGGTTATAGATTTGCCGTCTTCAGCTGTTAGTCCCCTCCGCGAACACATGGTGTCTAAGCCACCCGGACTATGTGGGAACAAGGATAAGGATTGCTCAACCTGTCAAGTCTCTGTATCATTTCCTTTTGGGGTACACGGCATTAGCCGGGTCAGACATGGCTGCAATACACACATCACATCTCCTGCAGGTAAGTTTGAGCCCGGTTTCCAAGATTAATTCAAGAGTCTGAATTCATCCTTACCTACTCTCAGCACGAATAGTACACAGTTTCTCTTGCAAATGAGCACAAGTCTTGTTGTCTTTTTAGCCCCCTATTCACTGCCATTAGTAAGCCTTAGGTAACGTAATCAATCACTGAGCGAAACACCCACCAACGCCATTATTATTAGATATCTAATTATCTCACCACACCACCCCTAAATTGAAGCTATTTACATGTAAAATAATTGCCTATTTACTAGGGCAGCTGACCCTAGTATGATCTTGAATATTGCAGTTGCTGCACTGTGGTGGTGCATGTCTTCTAGGCTGCATATCAGCTTGGTCAGCTGCCTCTGCCTGCAATTCTGCAGCTTGCTGAGCAAGCTGCTGGCCTTCTTCAGCAGTTAAAATCCCCCCGGTAGCAATATAGGATCTAGCTGTCTCTTGCTT